>Ga0183098_10044_pt1 | contig 563490 bp, 457 predicted proteins | sample BioMet9_FD_128884 | JGI IMG/M metagenome (GOLD analysis project Ga0183098, IMG submission 128884) | Microbial communities from bioreactor (seeded with sewage sludge) at Lawrence Berkeley National Lab, California, USA - Biofuel... | ecosystem: Engineered > Bioreactor > Anaerobic > Unclassified ...
GCTGTTCATTAAAGCCTACACACAAAGCGTATGCACAAAGTGTACCCACTAAGCGTACACACAAAGCGTACACAAAGCGTACACACAAAGCGTACACACAAAGCGTACACACTAAGCGTACACACTAAGCGTACACACAAAGCGTACACACAAAGCGTACACACAAAGCGTACACATAAAGCGTACACATAAAGCGTACACACAAAGCGTACACATAAAGCGTACACATAAAGCGTACACATAAAGCGTACACACAAAGCGTACACACAAAGCGTACACATAAAGCGTACACACAAAGTGTACACACATAAAAGCGGCTCTTTGCGCCGCTTTTTTTTGGCCTACATGGTTGTGGGCTACATGCGTGCATGGTCTACGGCATAAATGGCTATGGTCATGTGGTTGTGATCTACAATCTATATGGCTGTAGGTTACGTGATTGTGGTCTACATGGTTTTGGTCTAAATGCTTGCATAGTCTGCGGCATAAATGGCTATGGTCTAAGTGGTTGCCACCATGAGGAGACACTGACACTACTTATCAGGCCATGCGGCCTGCGGTCTGCGATCTGCGATCTGCAGGCAGGGATGGATGTTAAAAGAGGAGGGTGTTATACGGGTGGTGGTAGGTTAAAACACTAACAATGAGGCCATTACAAAGCAAGGGGGGTGCCAAAAAGCCCCGCCCCACCATACAAACATCTGTAAATAAGCATATTACATGACCACCACCTTGAAGAAAAAATAAGACGCCGTCTTTAATTAAAGACGGCGTCATTTTTTTTAAATTCTCAAACATGATCCCTCAAGTTAGTAACTCACTGCCTCACCCCAAGCTATACGGTTTTGAAAAACTTAAGGAAGTCTATGACCTTTGCGACCATTATTGGGGAACCGGTATATAGGGCGACTCTTTGGTGGATGGATTCCGGTTGGACTTCAAGAATGCGCTGGGGTTCACCTTTTTCTGAGACTCCGCAGATTGCCGTACCGCCGCATTGTTCCGCTATGAAGGCTACGGGGTTGCACTCGTACAGCAGGCGAAGCTTGCCGGTTGGATGGGATGCGGTTTCCGGGTATATAAAGATTCCGCCTTTTAACATATTGCGGTGGAAATCTGCTACCAGAGAGCCTATGTAACGTGATGTATAAGGACGACCGCTCTTTTTATCATCTTCCTGACAGTACTTAATATACTTCTTAACACCTGTCGGGAAATTAATATAATTCCCCTCATTTATAGAGTAAATTTTACCCGTCTTTGGGATTTTGATATCGTGGTTGGAAAGGCAGAACTCGCCAATGGAAGGGTCTAAGGTAAAGCCGTTTACGCCGCGGCCGGCCGTGTAGACCATCATTGTTGAGGAGCCGTAAATTATGTAGCCGGCAGCCACCATGTTTTTACCCGGCTGAAGGAAGTCTTCCGGAGTGGCTTTGGTGCCCGGTTTGCTTATTCTCTTGTAGATAGAGAAAATGGTTCCCACAGAGACATTTACATCTATGTTTGAGGAGCCGTCCAAGGGGTCCATGCAAAAGATATACTTTGCATCTTTGCTAAGTCCTGTATTAAAGGTGATTACATCCTGGTTTTCTTCCGTAACAACACCGCAGCACTCGCCGCTGGCCTGCAATTCATCCAAAAAAGTTTCATTAGCATAGATGTCCAGCTTCTGCTGCTGCTCTCCCTGAACATTCTCGGAGCCCGCTCTGCCAAGGATATCAACAAGTCCCGCCTTGTTAACCTCCCTGTTCACCTTCTTGGCCGCCAGAGCCACGTGGTGCAACAGTCTGGAGAAATTTCCGGTAGCACCGGCCACCTCCTGCTGTTGCTCAATAATAAACTGATTAAGTGCTGTAACCTTATTACTCATTTGATTTTCTTGATTTTACATTAATAATAACATAAAGATAAGAAAAAAATTTTGATAAAAAAATAACGCCGTGACATACGTGATATACAACTTATGACGGATTTAAAAAAAGACGAGGTCTTTAAAAGTAAGACGCCGTCATTAATTAATAACGGCGTCACATAAAACATAAAAACTTATTCAAGTCTGTGGACAATGATGTCTTTGAAGTCCTGGAGCTGTTTGAAGAGTTCGCCTTCATCGATGTCTTTTTTTAGTTTGATGACCTCAGTTACGGTGTAGCCTTTTGGGGTTTCTGACATTTCGTATGAGATGACGCGGTAGTTGTCTGTGGAGAAGTAGTCTGCAAGTTTGTCCAGGGTTGCTTTGTCACCTACGGTGAATTCTATCAGGACGCTGCGGACGCCGATGCCTTTGAAGATTCTTCTAAATACCTCTAGTCCAATTAGTACCAGGACTGTACATGCTATGCTCATGAAGTACATTCCGGCTCCCACTGCCAGACCTATGCCGGCGGTTGCCCAAATTCCGGCGGCTGTTGTAAGTCCGCGGACTATCTGTTTTTGGAATATAATTGTACCGGCACCGATGAAACCTATGCCCGTAACTACCTGAGCAGCAATTCTGCTGGGGTCCAGTCTAATAGTGCCCTCCACCAGATGATCATCAAAGCCGTACTTTGAAACTATCATCATTAACGCACTGCCCAAACATACAAGGAAGTGTGTGCGGTAACCCGCCTCCTTAGCGCGGTATTCTCTCTCCAGGCCAACCGCGGCGCCCAGCAAACCCGCTACTAAAAGTCGCAGCAGGTATTCATACATTGCACTGTCAATCATATTGTTACGATTTTTGTGTTAACAAACCTCCCGACTGCAATCACAACCGGTTAGCCAAATATATATTATTAAAAAAATTATCGGGAACTAAAAATCACATCTGCACCAAGACAGACGACACTAAAGCCTCTATCACATCTGCATCACGACAGACGACACTGAAACCGCAATTACATCTGCATGCCGCCGCAAACAGAGATGACCTGTCCGGAAACATAAGAGGATAAGTCACTTGCAAGGAAAAGGCAAACATTTGCAATGTCCTCCGGAGTACCGCCGCGACGCAAAGGAATCTTCTTGCACCACTCTTGCTTTACCTCTTCCGGAAGTTTTGCCGTCATATCTGTAATGATGAATCCGGGAGCAACCGCATTTGCTCTAACTCCCCTGCTGCCAAGCTCTTGCGCAATTGACTTTGCAAGACCTATCAAACCCGCCTTAGAAGCCGAATAGTTGCACTGCCCTGCATTTCCGTGAACGCCAACAACAGAACTCATGTTAATAATTGAGCCGCTGCGCTGTTTCATCATAACCGGAGTGCACGCGTGAATAAAATTGTACGCAGATTTCAGGTTAACAGTAAGAACTGCATCCCACTGAGCCTCAGACATTCTAACCATCAGACCATCCTTAGTAATGCCTGCATTGTTAACTAAAATATCAATCTTTCCAAACTCTTTTACAACCTGGTCAACAGCCGCGTGAGCCTGCTGAAAATCAGCAGCGTTAGATGAAATGGCCAAAGCCTTAACACCAAGAGCCTCAATATCTTTCTTAGTCTCCTCACCTATCCGGTCAATAACTAAATCAGTAAAAGCAATATTAGCACCTTCCGATGCAAATCTTAAAGCAACAGCTTTTCCAATACCTCTTGCAGCACCTGTGATCAGGGCAACTTTTCCTTCAAGTAATTTCATGATATTCTGTATTTTATAAATTCTTTTTTAATATATCACGACAGTTTTTCTGCATTGCAATTTTGTATTGCTTTGCTGCCTGCACGTTTACGAACAGCATTCAGCCTGCACAAATTCGGCGGTCAAATCATATTCGCCCGCTCCCGTGATTTTCACATCCGCAAATTTACCAATAAATTGCTGCGGTTCAAAACTTGTTACATTTTGTAAGTTGTCATTTGATGCTGCCGTCTTGCTTAAACTCTTTGGCTTAATCTTGCCGGCAAACATTGCGAACATTTGCTTTGAATCCGCTTTAATGATAATCTCACCGTCAACCTCCGGACTTTCCCGTTGGCTGCGCGCCAAAAAGAAACCGTCTTTATAGCTGTCAATCAGCACTTTCTCAATGCCACCCACTCTCTTCTGATTATTCTCCTTTGAAATTTTGCTCTGCAACTCCATCAGCTTTTTATAACGCGCGTCCTTAACTCTCTGGGGAATAGTGTCTTTGTAATGAAGCGCATCATAAGTTTTCTCCTCGCAAGAGTAAGTGAAGGCCCCCATCATCTCAAATCTGTTGCGCTTAATGAACGCCATAAGTTCCTTAAATTCAGCCTCTCCCTCTCCAGGATGTCCCACAATCAGAGTAGTGCGCAGCGCAACTCCCGGAACTTTCTCCCTAATTTTATCTATGATTTTTTGAGTGCCCGCCGCATCAATTCCTCTGCGCATCATCTTCAAAACTTTAGTGGAGCTGTGCTGCAGCGGAATATCCAGATACTTGCAAACCCTTGGATTCCGGGCCATTATGTTCAATACATCCTCAGGGAAACCGGACGGATACGAGTAATGAATCCTTATCCACTCAATCCCCTTAATCTTGCTCAGCTTCTCAATCAGCTCCCCAAGCTTGCGCTTTTTATACAGATCCATCCCGTAATAAGTAGTATCCTGCGCAATCAGAATCAACTCTCTAACTCCCTGTGCGGCAAGCCTCTTAGCCTCCTCAATAAGTTCCGGCATCGCGACGGATTTGTGCTTCCCCTTGATTAGCGGTATTGCACAATATGAGCAGTGCCGGTTGCAACCCTCTGATATCTGCAGATATGCGTAGTGTTGCGGGGTTGTAAGGAAGCGGCCGGTATCCGCAAATCTGCCTTCCGGCCGAGATGACGGTTTGCGTTGCGCATTGTGTTCTGATACTGATTTATGTTGATAATGAGAAGTTTGCTTACTTGCATTTCCTGTCGGGAGTACATTAAGATACTGCAAAATTGCCTCCCACTCGTTGGTGCCGAAAAACGCATCCGCCTCCGGAATGCTCTCTGTCAACTCTTTACGATAACGTTCTGATAAACAGCCGCAGACAATCACCCTCTTTGCGTTGCCGCGCTTCTTTGCCTCGGTCGCCTTAAGAATCTCATTAATAGATTCTTGCTTGGCACTCTCAATAAAACCGCAGGTGTTGATGATAATTGCATCGGGCTTAGAAACAGCGTATTCCGTCTGCTCCGGCACAATCTCCACACCGCCGTTGCACAACCTATAAAGCAGCTTCTCAGAGTACACGCGGTTCTTTGGGCAGCCCAAACTAATCAGCTGAATTTTTTGCGGTTTGTATAGTCCTGTGATTTTCAAATCAAAAAAAAACCGAAACAAATGTCTCGGTTAAGATTTTGTTATGCAATAACTTTACGCGGAACGTTACTCTTTGCCGGAGCGGCAGCCTTAGAAGCACCCTTGGCGCCCTTGCCCTGTTTAGCCTCAGCGCTCTTTGCAGAGGACTTCTTGGAATCACCGACACCTGCCTTAGCAACCTTGCTATCAGCATCTTCCTTCTCCGCAACCTCAAAATCCAATGAAGCATATTTCTTAAGAGCGTTATACCACTCAACAACCTTCTTCATGTGAGAAACATAGAATCGGTTAGGATCATACTCGGCAAACGCCTTTCCAAAGAAATCTTTAAGTACCTCTGGATCAGACTTTCCCGCAGGAGCCTCTTTATCCGCAAGTTCAATCTTCATCTTCTCAAAAACTTCCCGAAGCTTAACCTCGTCTTCTTTTGTAAAGATGGAAATATCTGATAATGCGCTCATTTTGGCATCCGAGCCGGCGCACATACGTTTCTTTGTAATCATGGACTCCAGAATAACACCGCGAGTTGCCTTTGCAACATAGGTGAACAGTCCCTGCTCTCCGCTGATAGAGAAAACTTTACTTAAATCTGTTTTCATATACTTTAATATTAAATATTATTCAAAACTGCAAGCCGCCAAACAAAAAGCAACTTCAGGGTTCACAACCTCAAAGATAATACTTTCAGAGCAAATTTAAACGGCCAAATTTTTTCACAATAGCATCTGTTTATTGTCAGGCTCATTAAAAATGCTATTTCCTAATTGATTCCCCTCTCCCGCTTAATCTGGTCATACGCCCCAACAATCATCTTAAACTTCTCCTCAGCCGCTTTTTTCACGTCATCTCCAAGATTCTCAACCTTATCCGGATGAAACTTAAGCGCCATCTTTTTGAACGCGCTCTTAACCTCCTCATCCGTCACAGTATGGTCAATCTCAAGCACTTTGTAAGGGTCATACGCCGGCGCATACATTTCCAAAATAGAATCTGCATCCTTTTTAAGTATCCCCAAAAATGTCGCAATGTTTCTTAGCAGCGCAATCTCCGGCTGAGAGACACACCCGTCCGCCTGCGCTATACCAACCAGATAATGAAACAGTTGCAAACGCTGAGCAGGCGCCATGAAGACTTTTACCTGAGCGCAAATTTCCGGAACATTAATTTCCTTGTGCAGCAACTCCTTGATAATATGCAAAGACTGCGGTATTGCCGACTCTCCAAAATTGTTGCGAATAAAATTTTTCACATAATCCAGCTCTGACCGCAAGACCTTTCCGTCCGCCTTCATCACGGAGGTAGAAAGCACCAGCATTGCCACCATAAAGCTATTACGCTGCTGCTCAGGGTCAAAGGAATTCCTTATTGTCCTGTAGCTCTCACCATAATAATCCCGATAGTTTCCTCCGTTTCCGTCATCATCTCTTCCAATGCCTCTGACACTGCGGCTTGCAGCACCGTCCAGCGCGCTGCCCAACAAAAAACCAAGCACCCCTCCAAGCGGTCCAAATGCCGCCCAGCCTATTGCTCCCGCTATCCATTTTCCTAATCCCATTTGTTCAAATCTTTGTACAAGCTAAACTTCATATTCCACTTAATATCTTATAATCAAATATTTGCAAAGTTACATAGTTCATTATACACACTCTCTGCCTGTGGCAGAAGGGGCGTTTTGTTATCTGATACAATTACAAAGTCCGCCTTGGCCTCACGCTGCTCATCTGTCCACTGATTGTTGAGGCGGGCCTTTATTTCCTCATCCGTGCCGCCGTCTCTTTGCTTCACCCTCTCAATCCTCACATTCTGCGGAGATGAAATTGTTAATATTTTATCCGCAATTGACAGCACATCAGGATTTTCCAAGATGATTGCAGATTCAAAAATCACAAACGGGACAACCCGGGCAGTGCCTTGCGTTATGCACCTGTCAATTATAAAATCGGATATTCCGTGCGCTGAATATCTGTCAGTTGCAACACCGGCAGAGCCATGCACCGAATCTTCAAATTGATTCTTCCATTTAGTAAAGTCCCTTATGACAGCCGGATACACAATCTCTTTCATTTTTTTCATCAGCGACGGATTCCCAAATATTTTTGCCGCCATAGCGCGACGGTTAATGCGCTCTACAAATGAACATGAGGACTTGTCGCCGCTTATAATCTCCCGCCCCAGCAAATCCACCAGCGCGCTGCGCAGCTGCGGGTCTTCATCATACAATGCTTTTGTGCGTGAATCGGAGTCATATACAGGCACGCCCATCGCGGAAAAAATCTTGCAGACGTAAGATTTTCCGCTTCCGATTCCCCCCGTGCATGCCAATGTAATCATTTATTAATCAATCTATTAATTATTCAACCCTAATAATTCAAAGCCGTCATTCAACCTGCAACCGCAACCCTGCAACCTGCAACCTTCAAACGCAACCCTGCAACCTGCAACCTGCAACCTGTAAACGCAACCTGCAAACGCAACCCGCAAACGCAATGTAATCATGCGTTATTATTTTGCGTTTGAACCCTCCCCCTCCGGTACACCTCCCGGTATTGCCGCAACAAAACCGGGAACTATCCTAACGTTGTATACACCGTCGGGAACTTTATTGAGCAAAACTCTTGCCCTTCCCGACGGAGAGTTGACAATTTGTTTGTAATCTGCTGTTAATATGAAATCTGCAGCTGTGTATGGTGTTTTTTTGCTGTAGTCTTCTCTGTAAATAATTGTTGCAATATTGGGACTGAGTATGAGTTGCATATCCTTTGGAACATTTTCCGAATAAATTGGAGCCGTGATTGTATTCTCAAAATATCGTCCGGCATTTTGATAAAAATAGACCTCATGAGAAGAAAACACAACGCCCTTAATCTTCTTTAAATCAATCACTCCCTGCAGGGGCTCCTTTAAATTTCTCCCTTTGATTCCCTTTGTAACAACGGAATCTACGGTCTCAAGCACTTTCTCCTCACCGTATAAAGTTACAGAATCCGGCTTCAGCTGAATTTTGCCGAAAGGCATGTATTGTTCTTTGTAACTAATTAGTGTAATGGCAGATACTGGAACTTTTTTTGTTGATGTATGATGAAAAGTAAAGAAAAGCGTGTCAGGAACAACGCCCAGAAAATCTATCTCATTTTTCACCGCTTCTCTTATTTGTTCAGAGATGTCTTCCGCCAGCACGTAAAAATCATCCTCCCTATCCTTTGCTTTTCCGGCAACGTGCATCATCAGTCCGGGCTCAACGGAAATATTGACTATGTTCCTATTGCGCTTTGTAAAATACTGATGTTTAAGGATATAGAGGCCGGATGCAGTACCTCTCACCACAGCCGCATTATCTGAAACAGCAGAATACACTCTTCCAGGAAGGGCCGTATGAATAGAAATTTTATAATGAAAAAAAGTAGTATAAGTGTCTGACAACTTGAATAGTCCGCCAAACACCATAGCTAAAATAAGGGAGATGATTAGAACTATCCAATCGCCTCCCCATTTTTTAAATCTGCTATGTAGCTTACTTCTGAGGGACATCTGTTGCAACGTCCTTAACAATAGAGCTTTTATCTACTCTAAGTTTAACGTTATCGTCAACAATGATAACAATGTAACGGTCCTTAATTTCATCAACAGTACCGTAAATACCGCCAACCGTAACAACTTTATCACCTCTCTTTAGCTCATTGCGAAACTTTGCAAGTTCCTTCTGTTTTTTCTGCTGCGGACGAATCATCAAAAGATACATCACAACAAAAATTGCAAGCATCATCAAAAGAAAACTCCAAGTACCGCCGCCTCCTTGAGCCTTACCAGCTGCAGGACCAGCTGTCTGTAATAGTGTAAATAGCATACTCATTTATTTTTTAATTAATTGATAATCTTTTTGTTCTCGACAGTTTCTTCTATCACTTTGGCAAATATACTTAATATTTTTTAGTTAAAAGTTCCTGGTCCGTCCCTAATTCAGGTCCCCCACAAGGCCTCTGCCCTGCTTGTGAATCTTCCCTTCTTTCTGCAACTTCTGTAATACCCTGTCCAGTAAGCCATTAACAAACACCTTACTCTTTGGCGTGCTGTAATATTTAGAAATCTCCACGTATTCATTAATTGTAACCTTCAGCGGAATAGTCTCAAATTTAACCGCTTCCGCAATCCCCATGACAATAAGGGTAAGGTCCGTAGAGACCACACGCTCTACATCCCACTTTGATAAAAACGATTGCGCAAGCTCTGTATACTCATCATAATTTATCATGCAGACCTTAAGGAGCTTTTTTGCAAAAGCCTCATCGTCCTCTTTCATAAACACCTCGGGAACAGTAACTTTACCGCTCTTTACAATTTGCTTCAAATCCTTAAGAATTGTTAGCAGCACATAACCAAGATCGTCGCTCCATAGACTGCACTGCTCCTCCAACATATCTTCCACTGCCTCAGAGTCTTCAAGTTCCGCTTTATAAATACGCTCAAACAATTTAACGGAATCTTTAAGATTGGCGCCGCCAGGAGTCATTTCGCTTCCGCTCATGAACTCTTGGAAATATTCCTTTGAGCACATACTGTTAAAAATAGAGCGAACCGTTAAAAACTTTGTTTCCCAGGAAATTCTGTGATTTCTGCAATACTTTAGAAACTCCTCGTCATTTGCAATAAGTTCAGAAAACTTATTCAGCGCAAACTTAAAACTTGGATTAATTTCCTGTGCGGTAGGATGGAACTTTTGAAGTCCAGTATCTATTTTCTCCTGAGCCATTTTTGAAAGCTCAACGGGAAGAAGCAACATAAGACAATACAACTCCCGCGTCTTTTCGCAAGCTGTAAGCAACTCGTTTTCAGCAGGTACAACATCATAAGAACCTGTCGAGACCTTACTAAACAACTCCTTAAAAACTTTTATTCTTATTAATCTGCGGTTTATCATATTAAATATTGCTTTTTTTCTCCATCAAAGAACTTTTTTCCGTCCCGATAATTTAAAATTCCTTCCTCACCATAAAAACTGTCATTGAACATCAAATATTTTGCAAATATAGGTTATTACGCCGGAAAAAAAGTTTATATTTGTGTATTAATTTTAAAACCAATAAGGATTTATGTACCAAGAGGATTTTGATAACGCGGGAGCACAGGAGCGCAACGGCGATGATATTTACTCAAAGCCTGTAAGAGCAGGGAAGAGAACTTATTTCTTTGATGTTAAGGCAACTAAGAACAATGATTACTATCTGACAATTACGGAAAGTAAGCGCAAGGTTGATAAAGACGGACATTTCTCTTATGACAAGCACAAAATTTTCCTGTACAAAGAAGATTTTGAAAAGTTTGCGGACGGCCTTGATGAGGTTGTAAAATATATCAAAGAAAAGTGCCCGGTAAGTGAAAGAACCTATTCAGAGCACGATAATTATGATGGCTGCGATCATGCCTCAGGTTACGGCGAGCGCGGCGAGAGTTCTCACAGCACAGAAGAAACGGCAAAAATAGAGAAAGCAGAAGCAACTGCTGCAGAGCATGTTGGAACCGCTGGAGCTAACGGTCCTTCAGGTGGTAATTTTGCCAACACACAAGCGGTCAAAGTTGAAGAAAATACGAAGGATTTTACCAGCGTTGATTTTGACAAGTTGTAAAAATCTGCTACGCATAAAAAGGTAAAAAAATAGCCGGTCTGTGACCGGCTATTTTTTTTCAGAGGTACCAAGCAGAATCGGACTGCTGTGCGCGGTTTTGCAGACCGCTGCCTAACCACTCGGCCATGGTACCGGAATGGGAGTGCAAAGATATGAAAAAAAAGCTAAAACCAAAAAGACGGCATCATATTCAATATCACAACGTCATAACCGATAAAACAGCATTATATCTGATATCACGAGTCATAACCGATAACACGGCGTGCAAGATTATTCAACGTAAAGGACAAGACCTTTTAAATAATCTCCTTCCGGATGATAGATATTCACGGGATGGTCAGCCGGCTGCTCCAACCTGTACAAGATTCTGACTCTGCGTTTTGCAATGGCCGCTGCCGTAAAGACAACCAGTGCAAAATCCTCTTTACTAACTACTTGGGAGCAACTGAATGTAAAGATTAGACCTCCGTGCGCTACGCGGGTTATTGCGTTGGCATTTAGATTTTTATATGCGCGCATCGCATTTTCTTTTGAACTGCGGTGCTTGGCAAATGCCGGAGGATCCACAATCATTAAATCATATTTTCCGGACTCCGTTTCCCTTAAAAATCCCATTGCATCCGCACAGATGCAGTCGCCTGCATTTTCAAATCCATTGAGTTCCAGATTCTTCTGGCACATATCAACTGCAGATTGAGAACTGTCCACCGAGTCAACAGATACGGCTCCGTTCTTCATTGCATAAACAGAAAATCCTCCGGTATAACAAAACAAATTGAGCACTTTGCGCCCCTTTGCATACTTGCCTACCAGCGCCCGGTTCTCCCTCTGATCCAGAAAAAAACCCGTCTTTTGCCCCTCTACCCAATCAACTACAAATTTATTTCCGTGCTCAATAACGTAAGGCGACGGCTGTGTTTTTTTGTAAAGATATTCATCATGCTCTAAAGAAGGGTCAATTTTACCTTGAGCAGTTGCGGTGGAAGAACTCTTATCATAAATTGCATCAAGACTATTTTCCTCATTTTCAAATAGTTTTCTTAACTGTTCTGCAATAGTTTTTCTGCTCTGGTACATTCCGGCAGAGTGCGCCTGAATTACTGCCGTCTTGTTGTAAATATCTATGATTAAGCCGGGTAAGAAGTCACCCTCACCGTGAACCAGTCTATAGCAATTTGTAATATCGGAACAATTTGTACACTTTGTATTATCTATACCTGCAACAGCTGTACCCACATTATCTGTAACTGCATTATCAACTGCAACATCGACATCTGCACACATCGCACTTATATACAGTCTTTTGCGCATCTCATACGCCTTCTCCAATGCACCATACCAGAATGCCTCATCAATGGCAACCTGCTTGAAACTCAAAATGCGGACAGTAATTGAACCGTTCTGGAAATGCCCCGTGCCAAGAAATTCATCCTTGGAGGAATAAACATTCACAATGCATCCGTCAACAGGATGTCCGAGAATATTTCTTATTGCTCCGGAAAACACCCATGGGTGAAACCGTTTTAGTGAATTGTCCTTACCAGGATATAATATAACTTTAGGAACCGGAGTTGCGTCTTTTTGCAGCAGTACGGCAGTGCCTTTTGAGAGTTTTGTATCTGACATTATAAAAAATCTATAAATAATTAGTTATTAGCGTTTTGCATTGGCATTGTTGCTCCAAGCAGCAGGGTGCTCCGCTTTATAAGCCTTAAGAGCAGCATACATCTCACGACAAACCCATGCATCAATAGCCGCATAACGCAGTTGTGCATCAGAGAGTTTGGATGATTCCCAATTGGATAGCTGCTGAGATTTGGAAACTTTTCTCCCCAAAATTATGGCAGCCATTTTGCGAACACTCTTGTCCTCAATTCCAAAATCCTCAGCAATATCCTGTAAATCAACAAAGCCCTGAGGCTGAAATTTGTTGTATTCTTGAAGTCCTCTTATGTCATCTCTTACGGCAGCCCCAATTTTCAAAATTTTTGGATTTGAAAGAAGTTCCGCCAGTTCCTTTGGCACACCAAGCTGCTGCAGGCGGAAAATGAATGCCCTGCCATGACCGGAAAGCTGGAGAATTGCCATTTTGTTGCGCGGCACACGAGGAATGAAGCATGGCTTAGTCTCTGTATCAAAGCCAATTACAAACTGTGAAGAAAGATACTTAATCGCATCACTAAACACCGAGCCAACCTCCTCAACAACAGTAATATTGCCATTAAATTCTATTGGCTGCAACTTTTCAATCTGCTCGGTCTTAATCAAATGCAAAAACTCCATAAAAATTACTCCAGTGTCTTAATTATTTGCTTATAGCAATACGGAACAAGTTGTTGAATTCTATCTAAGTTTTCTTTCTTTATATTTGTTCTTGAGAACGGCACAAATACTGTTGTAATATCCTCTGTACCAATGGTTCTACCAAACTTAAAGTCATAAGACAAACCGCCTTCTTTATCCAGATTTCCCGGCTTTACCAAATAATAAGGCACAGAGATGAAGGATTGAAGTTTGCCTTCTCTTGTACGTAAAGCTAGCTGCTTATCCTCTCTTAAAATCTTGTAGCACTCTATTGCTGTGAAGATTGCAGGATCTATAAAAGTGAAATCTTTTGAAATTAAATGAGCATAAACCAACTGACCGTTCTCTTTGTAATTGCGCAGTTCATTCAATGTCTGTTTTAGGGTGTCCAGTAAGAACGGATAGTGAGTACAGCCCAAAATGACGCTCTTTAAAGGAACCTGCACTTTGCTGTGAGCCAGCTTGTCAAACAAAGAAACAAGATGGAAACGCGCATAGTTGGCCGCTGAATTCAGTTGAAAATCAACATATTTATCTCCAACTTTCTTGTAAAGAACGTGATGGTTGGAAAAATCAAAATTATAAACGGAAAGCAATCTCTCCTTGATATCATCAGGTGCTGTTCCAAGTTTTGGACCTCTGTACGTCTTGCGAGGTTCTGTAAGTGAAGGGTCTACAAAATCCGGTTCCAGATCTACGCTCTCCGCAAAACCTGCACCGGGCTGATTTACAACCTCTATATAATGTTTGTACTTTTTTGCACCGGCAACTTCTCTAATTGTGCGCGCATAGGCATTTGAAGAGATAGTCCCCACGGTTGCCATAACTCCAACTGAAACGGAGTCCTTCTCTTTAATTTTATCCAGTTCCGCAAACAGTGCATTAACTCCTGCATTTATAACTCCTATAACTTTAACTCCCGTTTTTGAAAGTTCCAGCAGGTTTTTTATATCTTTAAGGCCGTACGCAGTTGCTGTATTACAAGCAATTACAATAATCTTAACCGGTTTCTTAACACCCTTTGGAGATTTTTCCGCATAATTTGTATAGTAATTATTGCCAAGCAAAAACAAGGCATCCTTAACCGCAAGCTCTCTCAAATAATCATCCTTGCCTTCAGAGGAATAATTTCCGTAAGGCATATTTGCCTGGTCTCCAAGGTATTCAAAATCCTCGCCTGCAAAATCAGGAATACCGTCATGACCGTCCGCACCTGTAATATTGTTAATGTTATCTGACTTAAGCATAACCTCAAGCACAGTTAAACCGCCCGTACCAGAGTCAAATACACCAATTGGAAGAGAATCTCTTTGTGACGGATACTTGCCAAAATTTGCAAAATAAATACTGGAAGAATCATGCAACGCTTTTTTCATAATTGGCGTAACTTCCACAGAGGCAGCCTGTTCCTTATGTCCGCACGCAATAACTGCAAGAGCGGCAAATGCCAAAAACATATAACTGATTTTTTTCATAACACATTTTATTATACTCCCGACAGTTTCCTGACGTTCAAAATCTTCTATAATTTTTATAAAACACCCCTACTTATATGAATAAGTTCCATGTTCTCCTTTTATAATTACCTCTGCTCCAAGTGATTTGCTGCCGATTGCATTTTTGCCGCTGCAAGCGGCGCTCATTTTCTCCACGTGACCAATCACCCGAGCCTTAACTTTGTACTTTTCCGCAACATCTATGATACCTTCCGCAATTCCCTCAGGCACATAGAATTCCATCCTGTGTCCCATATTGAAAACTTTGTACATCTCTCTCCATTCCGTCTTGCTTTCATGCTGTATGGTTCTGAACAAAACCGGAACGGGAAAAAGATTATCCTTTACAACTCTCAAATTGTCAATAAAATGCAGAATTTTAGTTTGCGCCCCTCCCGTGCAATGAATCATACCGTCAACCTTACCGCGATACTTATCCAGTACCTCTTTGACTATTGGGGCATAAGTGCGCGTAGGAGACAGCACCAGCTTTCCGTATGTCAAACCGGTCTCAGGTTCAATCTCCGTGAGTTTCCTTGAACCGCTATAAATCAAGCTTTTTGGTACTTGAGGATCAAAAGTCTCGGGATATTTTTTTGCCAAATACTTTGCAAAAACATCATGACGTGCGGAAGTTAGGCCATTGCTCCCCATTCCGCCGTTATACTCTTTTTCATAGCTTGCTTTCCCGTCAGATGCAAGCGCAACAATTACATCGCCGGCTTTAATGCGCGCATTATCAATAACATCTTCACGTCTGATTTTTGCGTAAACAGTACTGTCAACAATAATAGTGCGTACCAAATCTCCTACATCCGCCGTCTCTCCGCCGGTAGAAATTAAATGCACGCCAAACTTCTCCATTCGCTTTCCAAACTTCTCGGCACCTGATATTAAACGGCTTATGACTTCCGCGGAAATAAGATTTTTATTGCGTCCTATAGTAGAAGAGAGATAAATATTATCCGTAATTCCAACGCAAAGAAGATCATCCGTATTCATCACAATTGCGTCCTGCGCGATACCATCCCACACGCTCATGTCACCGGTCTCCCTCCAGTAAGCATAGGCCAATGAGGATTTTGTCCCGGCACCATCCGCATGCATAAGCACGCAAAACTCCTCAGCGCCTTTTACCTTATCTGCCGCCTTTGCAGCAACACTCCTGCCTACCGAAATTCCGCTTTTAGAAGCCGGCTCCTCCGGAACCAGTTTACAGAACGCCTTGGGAAACAAGCCCTTATCAATATGCTTAATTGCATTGTGAACATCTTCTTTGGCGGAAGAAACTCCGCGCAACATATATCTATCTGCCTTTGAAACTTTCATACTATGTTTCTTTTAATCATGCAATTTGTATAATAACCTCACTAAAGACTGCATCATTATCTCACAAATATAATAATAAACCTCAAAGGAGAGGAAAGCGATGTAACAAATATGTTATAAAATATGCCGGCTCTCACCGGCATATTTTATATTTTATCTGAAAGATTGCAGCTCCCGATACTTTGGCAGCGGCCACAACTCATCATCAATAACCATCTCCAGTTTATCCGCATAACGCCTGATGCTGGCCATATACGGAAGCACCGTATCATAGTAAGTCTTAGCCTTTTGCGGGACATCTTCAATCTTGTTTGCAACCTTGCGCGCCTCAATCAAATTATGCACGTCCTCATGCAAATTATTTATATAGCCGGAAATTTTACTAATCAGTCTTAGCTGCATCGCACACATTTCCGCATAATCTTTAGGGTACAAATCCTTAAGGCCTTTCACATTGGCAATCAGAGAGTTCTGAAAAGTAATAGCTGTCGGGATTACATGATTTGTAGTCAAATCTCCCATAACCCGAGCCTCAATTTGCAACTTTTTTACATAAATTTCATTCAAAACTTCATATCTTGCCATTGCCTCTCGACAGGTCATAATATCCATATCCTCAAAGAGTTTCACATTCTTTTTGTCAATGAATTCTTTGAATGCCAGCGGAACATTTTTCACATCTTTAAGACCGCGTTTTGCAGCCTCCTTGCGCCACTCGTCGCTATAACCGTTTCCCTCAAAACGTATCTTCTTGGATTCCAGCAGGAACTGACGGATAACTTTCATCATTGCCTTATCCATCGAAAGACCGGATTCAATATTGTTGTCTACCAGCGACTTGAATCTTATCAACTGTTCCGCAACAATTGTGTTCAGTACAAAAATTGAGGAAGCCACATTTGCGGAAGAGCCTACAGCCCTGAATTCAAAGCGGTTACCGGTAAATGCAAACGGAGAAGTTCTATTGCGGTCTGTATTGTCCGGCAAAATTTCGGGAATCTGATTTACAATATGAAGTTTGCTTCTAACCTTTACCTCTTTATCTGTGACCGATGTAAGGTTCTTATCTGTAAGCTGTTCTATGCTTTCTACCAGTTTTGTCAAAGTCTCTCCGATAAAAATGCTCATTACCGCGGGAGGTGCCTCGCTGCCACCCAAGCGATACATATTGTTAAGTGATGCTACCGTACTCATTAAAAGATAATTATGCTCATACACTCCGCGCATGACTGCAGAGAAAAAGCATAAAAATTGCAAGTTGGTGCGCGGTGTACGTCCTGGTTTTAAAAGATTTACGCCGGTATCTGTCACCATGCTCCAATTGCAATGCTTACCGCTTCCGTTAACTCCGTCAAAAGGTTTCTCATGAAAAATCACTTTCAGTTTATGTTTGACTGCAATATTCTTCATTATAATCATCATCATTAGATTTTGGTCTGATGAAATGTTAGCTTCCCCATATACCGGTGCAAATTCAAACTGATTTGGCGCTACTTCATTATGCCTGGTCTTTAATCTTACGCCTAGCTTATATGCCTCGGTTTCAAAGTCTTGCATGAAGGCCATTACTCTGCTTGGAATTGCGCCAAAGTAATGGTCTTCCAGCTGCTGGTCCTTTGCGGCATTATGCCCGACAAGCGTTCTTCCGCAAATCACAAGGTCAGGACGTGCACTGTAAAGTGCCTCATCTACAAGAAAATACTCCTGCTCTATTCCGAGTTGCGGTCTTACCTTGTTTACGTTCTTATCAAACATTTTACATATAGCGGTTGCCGCTTTATCCACAGCTGCAATTGACTTAAGATGAGGCGTTTTTTGATCCAAAGCCTCCCCGGTATAAGCCACAAAAACTGTCGGGATACAAAGAGTTTGTCCAATGATAAATGCCGGAGAACTTGGATCCCAAGCCGTGTAACCTCTTGCCTCAAAGGTATTTCTAAGACCTCCGTTAGGAAAACTGGAAGCATCCGGCTCCTGCTGAATCAACGTACTGCCCTTAAAATTTTCAAATACTCCGACGCCTCCCTCCATAGGATCGGCAAAAGACTCATGCTTTTCTGCAGTTGCATCCGTAAGTGGCTGAAACCAATGAGTATAGTGAGTAGCACCCATCTTAACCGCCCAATTCTTCATACCGGCGGCAATTTGATCAGCAATATCCCGCTCAATTTTCTCACCATTATTCACCGCGTTTACAACGGCTTTGTAAGCCTCTGTAGATAAATACAATTGCATCTTTGGAAGATCAAAGACGTTCATGCCAAAGTACTCCGAGACAGGCCTGCTGTCCTCATAAAACCTTTCAGCGCTGTGAGTTGCAAACTCCGCTAACGCTCTTGTTCTTGCATTGCTCATATAGTTACGTATAAAATTATTGCTAGTTGCTGGTTGCCAGTTGCTAGTTGCTGGTTGCTAGTTGCCAGTTGCCAGTTGCCAGTTGCTAATTGCTGGTTGCTGGTTGCCAGTTGCTGGTTGCTAGTTGCCAGTTGCTAGTTGCTAGTTGCTAGTTGCTAGTTGCTAATTGCTGGTTGCTAGTTGCCAGTTGCTGGCATCACGTTGCAGTGGTTAATTGTTTGTTAATTACCTGAATCACGTTACTAATTACTAGTTGCCAGTTGCCAGTTGCTGGCATCACGTTGCTGTTGCTGCATTGGTGCCTTACATCTCTACCACGTTGCATCTATTAAGTTGCTGCTGCTGCGTCTGCTGCATTGCTGTATCTGTGCTGTATTGCATATACAATGCTGCGTCAATTACATTACTAATGCAGCTTTCCGACTGCAAATATATATTATTTTACTAAAATTCACATTACAGCAAGGTATTTTTAAAAAAAAATACCGTAATATTTGCAAAAAGATGTCTTAAATAATGTATTTTTTTAAAAAATTACCAAAAACTCGTGAATTCCGAGTTGCGCGTTATGATTCCCAAATGCACATGAATCCCGAGTTGCGCGTTATGATTCCCAAATGTATGTAAATTTCAAGTTGCGTTTGTCTCAAGTTGCGTTTGTCTCAAGTTGCCCGTAAATCCCAGATGCGCAACTATTTATAGTTACGACAGCAAGGGGAACGTGCGCACCGCAATGAGCAAGATCCAATCTCCTCCAGAACGCACAGAAAGGCAAAAATATAAACAGCTATCTATCAATAAATTACACGAATAAAAGTACACGAGAAAAATTTCAATCCCTGCAACAAGCTGATAATCTTATAGTTATTTTTTAGCCTTTTCACGCACCTACATGGCCATATTTGTTATCAAAATTTCCATTTTTATGTCGCGACAGATTTGCACCTCGGTTGTTTGTAGTTTCAGAGCAGTTCAAGGGCAGTTTAAAGGGCAAATTCCGGGTAGTTTTTAGGCAATTTCTATGCGGTTTCCAAGCAATTTCCATTCAGTTTTAAGCAGTGTCTTCCCGGTTTCTAGGAGGGTTCTAATCGGTTTTTATGCAATTCAACGTAGTTCCTACTCAATTTTTAGGCAAAGCTAGTGCTCCGCAGTACTATTTATATTTGCTCATCCTCTTTTCAAAAGCTTTTTTGCTGCGGATAGCCAAATAGAAATCCCTAATAGAGTGGAAGTTATCTTTAATCAAGCTTGCATCAACATCTATATACTTTGCAAGCGGGGATTTTAATTCCTTGTAAAATGAATAGGAACTCCACAAATATCCTCCGGGACTTTTGGATAACCCCGCAAGCACCGGATTATTAATAAAATACATAATCTCTTTCAACTGCCAATCCAAACGCCATTTTTCAGAAAACTCTGGAGGATAGTATATTAGGCGTCCCTTGGTGCGGTATTTTCTGGAATAATAACCGGTGTATCCTGTAACCAAATTTGCAAACATTTTTCTAACATCCTCTTCCGCCGCAGCAACGCTAACAAAAGTTCCGGCATCAACAGCAGCATCAACAGCAGCGCCAACCCCGGCATGACCACAACCAACCCCGGCGGCAGTAGCATCGCCAAATGTCCTCACAAGGAAATGCACATGATTTGTCATCAGTATAAACCCGTAAAGCACAGCACTATACCGATGTAACAGTTTATTGAGAATTTTTAAGAAAGAAATATAATCCGACTTTTCACGAAATAGAGCCTGCCCTCCAACACCGCGCATCATCACGCTAAAAACTCCGTGATCATCGGGCCGTCGTGATTTAGAATAATGACCAAAAAATTTACTGTAATCCAGTTCCTCAAGCAGTTCCAGTTTCTCCAGTTTCTTCAGTTCCTCCAGTTTCTCCAGTTTCTTCAGTTTCTTCAGTTTCTTCAGTTTCTTCAGTTTCTCCAGTTTCTCCAGATTCTCTAGATTCTCTAGATTCTCTAGCAGTCCCTCTAGCTTCTCACCATCACCTAACTTCTTCATATATAACAGTTTAAATCATTTTATCCATCTCATCCATGGCGGCGGCTACACAAATTTATAAAATTATTTTTCGCGACAGTTTTATGATGTGCTTTTTTTACGCACCACCTCCAAAACACACAAGAAGCATGTTTCTGTACCACCGCGCAGGTCTGACACATACCCGTCAGACTCAGGATGGTACATGAGACATATTCTTGCACCCTTTCCAGAATGCACAGAAAGGCAAAAATATAAACAGCTGTTTATTAGCTAATTATATACATCAAAGTACGCGAGGAAAATTTATACCCTTGTAACAAGCTGATAATATTGTAGTTAATTTTTAGCCTTTCTGGGCACTTCTAACGCAGGTCTAAAAAGCCCCCCAGAAGTACATTTAGAGCCATTTTTAATAATCGCGACAGGTTGTGAATGGCGAGTTGCATTTGTTGCAGAGCATTCGGGACAGTAAATGCAACTATTTAGCATATTGTAACACTATAGCAGCACAGCAGCACAACAGCACAGCAGCACAGCAACATAGCAGAATAGCAGCACAGCAACATAGCAACACAACAGCACAACATCATGGCCCCCCATGGCAAGCCCGGAAGCACGGCATCATAGCAGCCCGTAGGCACAGTGGCAAAAGAGGGATATTTGAAAGGAAGGTGTTAACGCCAGCGCTGCTACGCATCGCAGGCGAGTCACCAGACACAAAACATGCTTGTAATCTGTGGTTTACGCAGCTCCATACACAAGGATACAGTGCGCCACATGATGCGCCGTCAAGAACAAAGTCCGGTATTTTCGCCAGCATTTTTTCTTGCCTTGTGAATTTATCCAGGCATAGTGAAACGGGAAAGTGAAACGCGGAAAGTGAAACGCGGAAAGTGAAGCACGAAGAGTGAAACACGAAGAGTGAAGCACGAAGAGTGAAACGAGAAAGTAAAGCACGAAAAGTGAAACACTGAAAGTGCAACACGGGAAAGTAAAACGAGAAAGTGAAGCACGAAGAGTGAAACACGAAGAGTAAAGCACGGAAAGTGAAACGCGGAAAGTGAAACGCGGAAAGTGAAACGCGGAAAGTGAAACGCGGAAAGTGAAACGCGGAAAGTGAAACGCGGAAAATGAAACGCGGAAAATGAGACGAAGAGATAAAAAAGCCCGTGGAAAAATGCCACGGGCTTTCTTGCCTTGTTAATCTGTTAATCTGTCGGGATTACTTTGTTCTTCCCGGATATGCTTTTAAACCCTCCTCCAGACATTTGATGGCGTGCTGAATGTCCTCTACTTTAAGGACATAGGCAAGACGTACTTGGTTGACACCGGTGTTTGGTGTTGCGTAGAATCCTGCTGCAGGGGCTACCATTGTGGTTTCTCCGTTGTAGTTGAATTCTTCAAGCATCCACTTTGCAAATTTCTCTGCGTCGTCAACAGGAAGTGATGCCACTGTATAGAATGCTCCCATTGGTTTTGGAGTGAATACTCCGGGAATCTTGTTAAGCATGTCTATCATTACGTCACGTCTGTGGATGTATTCCGCCTTTACTGCCGCAAAGTACTCTTTTGGAGTGTCAAGTGCTGCCTCAGCCGCAATCTGCTCAACAACAGGAGAGCACAGGCGACTCTGCGCAAATTTCAACAAAGCTGCCATGATGTCTTTATTGCGTGATACAATGCATCCGATACGTGCACCACACATGCTATATCTCTTTGAAACCGAATCTAATAGAAGAGTATTCTGTTCTATACCCTTAAGCTGCATGCAGGAGAAGTGAGGAGTGTCTGAATAGCAGAACTCTCTATATACCTCATCTGAAAGCAGATACAGGTCATGTTTCTTTACGATGCCTGCAAGTTTCTCCAATGCGTCCTGAGTGTAAAGAGTTCCGGTGGGATTGCCCGGGTTGCAAATCAAGATTGCGCGGGTCTTTGGAGTTATGTATTTCTCAACATCTTCCATAGGCGGAACCTTAAATCCGTCCTCAATTCTTGTAGGAACCGGAACTAGAGTAACGCCGTTCTGAACTGCAAAAGCCCTGTAGTTTGTGTAGAAAGGCTCCATTACAATTACCTCATCTCCAGGGTTGCAGACAAGTGAAATTGCAAAATTAACAGACTCGCTGCCGGAAGTTGTAACAATAATGTCCTTAAAGTCTACATCAATTCCAAGGTTATTGTAATACTTGGCCAAACCTTTTCTATAGGACTCAATACCCGCTGAATTAGCGTAGGCCAAATTATTCAAATGGATGTTTCTGATAGCCTCCATCACACATTTTGGAGAGTCAATATCCGGCTGCCCAATGTTTAGGTGGAAAACTTTGACGCCTCTTTTCTTTGCGGCATCTGCGTAAGGAACCAGCTTTCTAATTGGGGAAGCAGGAAGATCTATTGCTTTTTTTGAAAGTGTTAACATGATAAAATTTATTTTTTATTTTTATTATTATTTAAACTAAAAGTGTTCTTAAATACCTTAATATTCAATATTTTACATCCCGACAGGCTATCCTCTTATATTATCACATCATCTCTCCCGGCCTGCCCGGCAAGCAATAAGCCTGCCGCATATTTTGTCTCAGCCTTGCAAAAGTGCAGAAGCCAGCCCTTGACCCGGCAACTGCAGCTTGCCGTTTATTTTGTCTCAGCCAGAGACTGCATGAAGCCCTCAAGGCCTTTCTGCATCTGCTTTGTTGGCGCAGAGTAATTATTTACCAGTATTGCAAATCTGATAAGGCCTGCTTTGCCCGCTGTTTTTACGTAGCCTGCGTAACACTTTACGCTTGAGAGACTTCCGCTCTTTGCGTGTACTCTTGCAGCAACTACAGGATCAATATCGTCAAGCACATTATCTAATGTTCCGACTCCCGGATATGGCAGACTTTCAAAGAATTTCTGGAACACATCCTGCTTTGCCATCATGCCGTAGTATCTGCAGAAAAAGTCCGTAGAAACATAATTTTCCCTGGACAGTCCGCAACCGTCAGCGCTTGTAAATCCCTTATCATCAACTCCGTACTGCTTCAACAATTTATGAATGCAAGGAAGAGATGAACGGTAGCTTCCTACTCCGGTCATCTTTTTTCCAATGGTCTTTAATATTGTCTCTGCATAAAAATTATTGCTTATATGATTCGTAACCTTTACAATCTTCCAAAGTTCAGGGGAATATGTTGTTTTAATCAATCTCAAGCCGCCATCTCCGGCAGCACCAACACCAGTATTTCCGACATCAGTTCCCTTGCCAACAGACTGAGAATCAGCTTCTGAACAGCTCAACACACCGTCATCTTTGCGGGCATCCTCAATGGAAATCACGCTAGCCGGGACGGAAACGCCGTTGGCAACCAAGTAATCATGGAAAGCGTAGCCGCAGGTCAAGTATGAGAACTTATTTGAAATGCCGTAAGAAACAGTATCCCTGTCTATCCCGACAGTTCCTTCAAATACTCCTACAGGCTCTATATCAGATACATAGAATGCGCTTCTGTCACCGCTTTTTGCAGGACCCGTCGTGATATTATTAATAATTTTTACTCCCGGTGTAAATGGAGAGCCCATCACTACTCTGGCCGGTGCACCTACAGTTTTGCCGGGTATTATTTTTACCTGCTGCACGTCTTCGCCAAATGCAAGGCCGCAAGGTGCACTGCCATAATCAGTTCCAAGGTCATCCCAGCACCATGTTCCCGGCATCTGCTCCCTTTCAAAGAAGCTGTCGTCCCCAACAATGCTCCCTTCTATCTTTCTAATTCCCGCAGCTTTAATTGCGTCAGTCCAAACGCCGAAAATTGAATCGATTTTGTAAGCAACCGGGTCTGAAGAACCTAACGTCGGATCACCGCCGCCAATAATATAGAGATTGCCGTGAAGCACTCCGTTTTTGATTGAGCCGCTGTAAGCAATTTTTGTTTCAAACTTGTAATTTTCACCTAGATACAAAAGTCCGAGTCCGGTAGTAACAGTCTTCATAGTAGATGCAGTAAGCAAAGGCAAATTTGCATTCCACTGAGCGACAACTTTTCCGTTTTGGTCAACAGCCATGATTCCTGCTACAGCGTTTTGCCAATCGACATCCTTTTTTAGGACTTTATTGACATACTTCTGAGGTGAATATCCATGACCGGAAGGGAAGGCGTCTCTGTTTTGAGCAACAGCAGATGACGCTGAAAATGAGATACATGCAATGGCCAAAAGGGCCGCAAAAACTTTTTTCATTGTAAAATAAATTGTAAAGTTCAAAGTTAACTTATTTTACAATAAAAGCCAATTAACTGACAAAGAATCCAAGGCGAGCCACAACAAAAGCGCACATCACTAATATCATCTCTATGCGTACGGAAGGCAGCTGATGCCCGTTTGTATAAGAGTAAGAGAGTAGCACTGCAAGAAGCGGTGCTACAAGAATGCTGATTGGTCCGTTGAATGAACCGGCAAAAAGAAAGTAGAGTATTGCGGCAAAAATTGCGGAAATGATTACAAGCCGCAACCCTTTTGCCTCTGCTATATTGTTACGTCCTTGTTCGCTAAGTGTCTTAATGACAGCATGCAATGAGGCAATAATTAAGCAAAGAATCATAAACAGATCCGTCAGATGCTTTGAGAAAAATGCAAATTTTATTGTAATTACTTGCTCCATATACTGGCTGCAAAAGACTCCTACATCATCGAATTCCAGATATCTAAATGACAGAACGTAAATAATCGGGACCAGCGTACCGCCAATGGATTTCAAAAAAGATTTTAGGGGTTCCGGGCTTTCTATCAGCATCACTATCATGATTGCAGGAATGCACCAAATAATTGGAGCATAGAACTGTGCGGCAAGAGAGAGTAGAAAAAATGCAGAAAAAATCTGAGATATTGACATACAATATAACGCCCATACCATACAGATTGCGGCCGGATAAATTGAGGAAAAATATATTGCCCTAGGATTACAGAAAATTAGTGTTGCAGCAAACGTCAGTGCCGTAAAAGATGCTGATATATTGGAAAATAACCTGTCATTAAGCATATACACAGAGAACAGCAGCAAAGCAATCGAGATAATTCCGCAAATTATGCTGTTCACCCCAGCCGTCATGATTATTTCCATGTCCCAGAAACCGGAAAAAAGAGGCACCCATTCCCCCGGCCTTTCAAACTCCGCGGGGATTAAAAAGCATGTAATTATCTGAAAGGCAACAACAACCAGAAGCGCTATCTTAATGAAAACGCTGCCGTTAGAATTATCTGTACGCGCACTTGTGTACATCTCAATTATTTTCTTTACAGAATTTTATGATGTCCTCCCCAATATCCCTGCGGCAATACTTGCCGTCATACTTAATGTTCTCTATCTCTTTGTAAACAATTTCACGCCCTGCCGTTATTGCGGAGATTGCTTTTTGATATTCAGGATTGTTGCAGCTATGTTGCGATGAAACCGTGCAATTATCCTCCGCAGAAGTATTTGCAGTAATCGTCAGAACACGGCCGCCGTTTGTTACAATGTGCCTTGCATCTGAATCTGCACTACAACATGCAGATTCAGTAACTGTCTCCTTTGTCCCAGAGTGGAAAATTTTTACCGCTCCGCTGAATGTATTGTTGTAGAATAAATCATCCCCGTCCATTGGGATCCCCTTCTTGTACTCCTGCGGATAACCGGCCGATACGCAAACAACCGTAAGTGCTCTTTCCGGGGAGATTATTATCTTCTCGCTCCCGAGATTTCCTTTTGCGCAGGCAACCAGGTGATGCAGCAAATCTGAATCTATTCTTGTCATAACAGCCTCGGTTTCAGGGTCTCCCATGCGGACGTTGTATTCAATGACATAAGGTTCTCCTCCGCAGTTAATAAGTCCTATAAAGATAAATCCCTTATAATCAATTTTTTCTTCTTGTATTCCTCTTATGGTGGGCTTTATTATTCTCTCCTCAATTTTTTTCATGAATTCTCCGGTAACAAAAGGAACAGGAGAAACAGCACCCATGCCGCCTGTATTAAGTCCCGTATCGCCATCTCCAATTCGCTTATAATCTTTAGCTTCCGGCAGCACAAGATAATCTTTGCCATCTGTCAAGATAAAAATTGATACCTCTATCCCCTTCATAAACTGTTCAATTACAACGGTGTTGCCGGCGGCTCCAAATTTCCCCCCAACCATGTTGCGCAACTCTCTTTTTGCCTGCTTTAAATCATCCAAAATCAGCACACCCTTTCCTGCTGCAAGACCATCCGCCTTAAGTACATACGGGGCCTTTAAAGATTCCAGAAACTTATCCGCTTCATCAAGATTGGCAGCGCAGAAGCTTTTAAACGCCGCCGTTGGAATCTGATGCCTTGTCATGAACTCTTTTGCAAACTCCTTGCTTCCCTCCAGTCTTGCCCCGGACGCAGACGGTCCAACAAACAGCACACTTTTTAATGCACTGTCTTCCATGAATTTATCTCTTAGTCCAAGAACAAGCGGTTCTTCCGGGCCAACAACAACAATATCAATTTTATTATTTTGTACTGCGGTTTTTACTGCTGCAAAGTCATTTGGACTGCCGGCAATGTTTGTTGCAATTTGTGCCGTTCCCGGATTTCCGGGCATGCAAAACAATTTTGAGCAATCTCTGCTTTGCTTTATTTTCCAAGCAATTGCGTGTTCGCGGCCGCCGCCCCCAAGTACAAGTACGTTCATATTATAAAGTGATAAACTGTCGGGATGATAATTAATTTGTCATAGTTCAATTCTTGCGCTGTGCAAGCCCTTGCTTTTTATTTTCTGAAGGACAATTGGCAATGCAACCCACAGATTCTTAGCACATTTAACAGAATCATGGAATACGATTATAACGCCGGGCTCAAGATATTTTACAACATTTCTTGCGCATCCTTTGCCCGTAAGACGCCGGTTATAATCTCTGCTGATAATTGTCCAAAGTATTGCATTATAGCGTTCTCCAAGGACGCGAGCCTGATTTGGTCCAATGCGCGCATAAGGCGGACGATAAAGATTTGAATGAATTAAATCTCCCGCCGTATCTATATCGCGCACGTAATCCCCCGTCTTCATGCCCCACCCTTTAACATGGCTATATGAGTGATTGCCAACGGCATGCCCTCGCCTTAAAATTTCATTATAGAGTTCGGGAAAAAGCTCCACGTTTTTTCCAAGACAGAAAAACGTTGCTTTGGCCCCGTATTTGTCCAACTGATCAAGCACCCATGGAGTTACCTCGGGACGAGGTCCGTCGTCAAAGGTCAGGTAAACCTCGTTCCTGTCATTTGGCAAACTCCAAATGAATTGCGGGAACATTTTTTTTATGAATTTTGGAGGATTGATTTTCATTATGGCAAAAATAATAATAAAAACTTAACTTTGCCCGATATGAGAGGGGCTCTGCTGCATGGTGAGGTGATTTGACAGGTTTTTTGGATTTTTTGAACATTGAATTTTTTAAATAACATATTGAAATTTAGGATATTAGGGCCAACAGTGCTTGTTTGCACGGCTGCATTCTCCCTGTTCCTGTCTTCTTGCCAAAAAGATAAAATCTTGAGCAAGAGCAAGATGGCGGAGATAGTGGGACAGATGTATCTTGCGGACCAGTTTGCAAAACAAAATCCGGAGTTTTCCGCGGCGTCCGATTCTCTGCTCATGTATCAGCCCATTTTTGACAAGTACGGCTGCACCCTGCTTGAATACAGGCAATCATTAACGTATTATCTGGCGGATAAAGACACATATTCCAAGATTCTTAAAAATGCGGAGGATATACTTAAGGCTAAATTGAATACACTTGGCGGCGGCGGCATGTACGGTTCGTATCCCGTTATGGATTCAATCAGATTGAGGGGGGGAGCTTATGTTGCTTCCAGTCCCCGTCTTAGAGCTCAGCGATGGATTGTTGCCCAGGATGAAGATTATTTGTGCAACATGATGGATTCTTTTGCTACCGATGTTCCGCAGAACAGTGAATGGTGGCAGAAAAATGTGAGCATTAACAAATGTAAGAATTATGTGATGGCTGACGCGTTGCATCGTACTAAGGGCGGCGCACAGACAAATCCGGTTCAAGGAGGCATGCAGACAGGTGCAACGTCAAAACAGGTAGGAGAAGTTTTTGTTCCTGGCGAGGGAGATGTACAATCTGCTGATATTCACATGAGCGCACAAGCCAAGAAGCAGAGGGAAAAATTCAGAAAAGAGCTTCAGAAAGACGGCACCATTAACAGAATTGATGTTATAAACCACGGAAGGCAGCCGGATATGCAGAAAGAAGATGACAGAAACAATGCTTTCAAAGAACGCAGAGATGGGAAAAAATAGGGATTTATCATGAGAAAGATAGCGGCGGATTTACTATTTACAACGGATACGGCACATAAGAGTTTTGCGCCTATTAAGAACGGGTGCGTAACTGTCGGGGACAATGGAGAAATACTGGAAATAAGGCAGTTGGCAAATGTGGAAGTTGCGGCTGCTGCGGACAGAAAGCCGGAAAACACGGCGGCCGGAGAGGTTGAATTTTATAATGGCGTGATTTGTCCGGGATTTGTTAATGCTCACTGTCACATTGAGTTATCTCATCTTAAGGGAGCGTTTAAAGAGGCCACCGGTATGAGCGGTTTTATCACTCAAATTAACGCGCTCAGGGAAACCGTTGAGAAGCCGGGACGTCTTGCCGCAATGAAAACTGAATTTGAAAACTTTTATAATCAAGGGATTGCAGGCTGCGCAGATATCAGCAACTGCAATGAAAGTTTTGAGTTCAAAAAAAATTCACCCGTATATTTTAGAACATTCATTGAGCTGTTTGGTTCAGAACCCAAAGATGCCAAAGCGGTTTTAAATAGCGGAATTGCGCTGCAAAATGAGGCTCTTGCAATGGGGCTTGATGCTGCGGTCACCCCTCACTCTTGCTACACAATGAGTCCTGCACTGCTGGAAATGGCTGCACAAGAGGGTCTTAAGAGCGGTTATCTTTCATACCATTCACAAGAGAGCCAGGAGGAAGAGGACATGATTATGAAAGGAACGGGCGCACTGGAGGAGAATTATAAAGGGCGCAACCTTTCAACTCCTCCGGTTACAGGCACAACTGCGCTTCAATATTTTATTGACAGGCTGCTTAAGTTTTCTAAAAAGCCGGTACGCGGAAGAATAAGCCTTGTACACAATGTTGTAATCAGCCAGAAAGCAATAGATTACGCAAGGCAAAAACTTGTTGAGCCTTTTTTTACAATTTGCCCGCTTTCAAATATTTTCATTCATAGGGCACTTCCTCCGCTGGATTTAATGAGAAAGAATGAACTTAGAATATGCCTTGGAACAGACAGTCTGTCAAGTAATAAGGTACTCTCCATGGTAGAAGAGATTAAATGTCTGCAGGAGCACTTTCCTGAGATTCCGCTTGAGGAAATTTTGGGATGGGCTTGCATTAACGGTGCAACCGCCATTGGTAGAGAAAAAGAGTTGGGCAGCATTACCGTTGGCAAAAAACCGGGTATTGTTCTGATAGACAAAATCGACTTTAATAATTTTAAGCTTACAGGCGGCAGCAAGTCTAAACGTCTTGCATGACAAGAGTCCTTTTAACTTGGAGCAAATTAAATTAAACTAAATTTGATTTGATTTGAATAAATTTAATTTTGGATTATAATCAACAAGTAATATCATGTCAACAAAATTATATAACACAATAATAGTCGGGCCTATTCACAGCAGAAGATTAGGCAGTTCCCTTGGCATTAACGTGCTTCCGGAATTTGGGAAATTCTGCAGTTTTGATTGTATTTATTGTGAATGCGGATGGAATAAAGATAATCATAATGACAAGAAACTCCCTACTAAAGAGGAAGTTGGAGAGGCTTTGGAAAAACGCTTGAGGGAACTCGATGCGGCCGGGACAAAGGTTGATTCAATAACTTTTTCAGGCAACGGCGAGCCTACTCTTAATCCCGAATTTCCTGAGATTGTAGATATTACCCTTAAGTTGCGTGATGAACTGTATCCTTCCGCAAAGGTTTCCGTGCTTACAAACGCCTCACAAATAGGACGTAAAGAGGTACGTGAAGCTCTAATGAAGATTGACAATCCTATTCTTAAAATTGATTCTGCAATCAAAGAGTATGTAGATTTTATAGACAGACCTTACGCCGCATATTCACTGGATAAAACTATCGAAAATATAAAATTGTTCAAAGGCAATTTCATTTTGCAGACTATGTTTTTACGCGGCACGGTTGACGGCAAGAGTATCGATTGCAGAAATGCCGAGCATTGCAAGAGATGGATTGAGCTTGTTAAAGAGCTGAAGCCTAGAGAGATAATGATGTATACTTTGGACCGCGACACACCCGCTAAAGATTTGCAGAAAGTTACTCCGGCGGAGATGGCGGAGATTGCAAAGCCGCTTGTTGACGCGGGCTTTAAGGTTCAAATAAAAGGGTAATCTTGATAGAGTTATGATATCTAAGTTGAGATCTTGATAGAGCCATGATAATTGAATAATCAATTTTGATAGAATCATGATAATAAGGTAGTGGAATATTTTATGAGAGTTGTTATTCAGAGAGTTACACGTGCAAAAGTAACAATTGACGGAAATGTCAAAGGAGAGATAGGGAAAGGCTTTATGATTCTTGTAGGCATTGGGGAGGACGACGGCGATGAAGATATTGAGTGGCTCACAAAGAAAATTATAAATCTGCGCGTCTTTGATGATGCAGGTGGCGTTATGAATCTTCCGATTACTGCCATTGGAGGCAATATTCTGCTAATCAGTCAATTTACCCTTATGGCAATGACCGCAAAAGGGAATCGCCCGTCATACATCCGCGCTGCAAAGCCGGAAATTTCCGTTCCGATTTATGAAAAATTTATTGTCTCTTTAAGCTCAGCGATGGGCCATGACATCCAAACGGGTACATTTGGAGCAGACATGAAGGTTGAACTTGCAAATGACGGTCCCGTTACTATCCTGATAGACAGCAAGAACAGGGAGTAACGCCTGTACAGAAACTCTCTACAAAATAAAATTTGCAGATACCTAAGAAGAACATCTTGAGGGAATTAGAAGTAACTGACTGTTTCTCCTTTGAGTATGCTAAGCAAATTATTTGCAAGACCGCTCGCCCCCAAACGGAACAGTTGCGGAGTTATCCATTCATTTCCCAGAATACTTTGAGTAATAGCAAGATACGTGATAGCATCTGACGGTGTTTTAACACCGCCTGCCGCCTTAAACCCTACTTTTCTTCCCGTCTTTTTGTAATACGCTTTAATGCATTCGCACATCACAATCGCAGCCATAGGAGTTGCAGCCGGTTCCATTTTTCCGGTAGAAGTTTTTATAAAATCCGCTCCCGCCTCCATTGCAAGGAATGAAGCCATTGCAATATTTTCTATGCTTACAAGAGCACCTGTCTCCAGAATAACTTTTAAAGTATTATTCCCGACGGTTTCTTTTATCTCCTTGATTTCATTAAACGCCGCATCATAATTTTCTGCCAGAAACGCATTGAGAGCCAGCACTATATCAATCTCATTGGCACCGTCTTCTACTGCGCACCTGCACTCCGCTTTCTTAACGCTCAGAAAACTTTGGGACGTAGGAAAACATCCGGCAACCGTTGTAATGCCCACGCCGCTAACGCTTAAAAAATCTTTTATGGTTTTTGCAAAATTGGGATAAACGCAAATTGATGCAGGAAGAGGATACTCAGGAAAGTGCGCATTAAAATAGTTTACTTTTTTTACCATTGACGCTATCTTCTGCGTAGTGTCCGTTGAGTGCAGAGATGTGAGGTCTATGAAACTCAGGGATTTTGCAAAGTTCTCCTGGGTCATCATCAACTGCAAATTACTGCGCACTTCATTCAACTCTGTGTCAATTGCTTGTAAGGTCAGTTCAAATTGATATTTATCCAACAAATTCTCCATATAGTTTATCTTAATAGCAATTTCAAAAATTATCTTAACTCAGCTTTAAATTCTTTTTTGAATGTCTCAAGAAGTTTCTTCATGATAGCCTCGACCGCCTGGTCTGTAAGGGTTTTGTCGGGATCCTGCAAAACAAAATTAATAGCATATTGCTTCTTGCCCTCCGGAATCTTATCCCCCGTATAAACATCAAATAAAGAAATCTCCTTAAGCACCTTTTTTTCAGTAGCATAAGCCACCTTGCGAATATCGGCAAATGGGACATCATAATCCAGCAGCAAAGCCAAATCCCTTCTAACTTCCGGATATTTAGGCAATTCCGTGAATGACATATGGTTATTCTTTACCTTCTTAAGCAGCACATCCCATGAAATCTCTGCCGCATATACTTTCTGCTTGATTCCAAATTTACGCAATAAAGCAGCTGATACAGTGCCCATTATAGCAATCTCTTTTCCGCCCTGGACTTTGTATGACAGACAGTCTGAGAAGATATCCGCCGCCGCCCCGCAATAATTCAAATCTTTAAGTTCTACTCCAAACTTCCTCAGCAACAGCTCCATATAACCTTTCAATGAGAAATAATCTCCGGCAACAGTACAGTTTCTCCATCCTTTCTGCCCCTCTCCGGTGATTAACATTACTAACTTGGGACGCTCTGTATAAGCCTTTAACATGCTCTTTTCTTCCTCCGTTTTTACATAGTCCGGATTAAAAGAGTAGACATTTCCAAGTTCATACAGTTTAAGTTCCGTCTGCTGACGGTGAATGTTATAAGCAATTACCTCCAGTCCGTTAAGAATTAAAGTCTGCCTCATGCAGTTCAAATCTGAACTTAGCGGATTGTAAATCATCACACAATTTTTGCGCGGATAAGTCGTAAGAGAATCGTAATAATCGCTCTTAGTCAGAGAGTTATTCATCATCTCCATAAATCCGTTTGCAGAAAGATATTCGGATGCAAGCATTCTAACTCTCTCCGGGTCCGGTTTTGGAGCAACATTAACAGAGCTTACCATATGCTCCGGAAGATCCACGTTGTCATAACCGTAAATCCTCAGAACATCCTCAACCACATCACATTCCCTGTATACGTCAACTCTGTAGGTAGGCACTTTGACCGTGCATCCCTCCGGAGTGGAATTCACAAATTCCATATCCTGGTACTCCAATATTTTCTTTATTGTATCGGCCCCTATTTTCTTTCCTATCAGCGCCTCCATTCTTGCATAATTCAGCTCTACAATTTTTTTCTCGACAGGTTTTGAAACAACATCTTCTATCTTTCCAACAATCTCACCACCAGCAAGTTCCTCCACCAATAGTGCAGCGCGCTTAAGTGCATAAAGAGTGATTGCCGGGTCACAACCTCTCTCATATCTGAATGAAGCGTCTGTCTTTAAGCCGTGACGCTTAGAAGTTTTTCTTACGCTTGTGGGATTAAAGTACGCACTCTCCAAAAAAACAGAAGTTGTTTCATCTTTAACGCCGCTGTCGAGACCTCCAAAAACTCCCGCAATACACATAGGCTCCACTGCATTGCAGATCATTAAGTCCTTGTCTGACAGTTCTCTCTCTACACCGTCCAACGTTGTGAATTTTGTTCCCTGCTTGCAGAAATCCACTACAATCTGACCGCCTTTAATCATTGAGGCGTCAAATGCGTGCATTGGATTTCCTGTCTCCATCATAACAAAATTTGTGATGTCCACAATGTTATTAATCGGACGCAGACCTATTGAAAGCAACTTGCTCTTAAGCCATTCCGGAGACTCTTTAACTTTCACGTTTTTAAGTGTGACGCCGCTATAACGTGGCGCCGCATCTCCTTGTCTTACAATAACTTTTATAGGTGCAACGTTGCCTTCACCGGTACCTGCGGCGGAATTGCAATTTGCACATGTTTCTTCTGACCCTTCTTTGAACGCGTCAACTGAAGGGAAAGTTGTCTCTCCTCCTAAGTTGTTGAGTTTCAGATAAGCTGCAAGATCACGCGCAACACCTATATGAGATGCCGCATCAATTCTGTTTGGAGTTATATCCACGCTAAAAACAGTATCCGACTTTAAGTGAAAATAATCTTTTGCAGGCGTACCAACCTCTGAATCAGACGGTAATATCATAATACCGTTATGGTCCGCACCTACTCCAAGTTCATCCTCGGCACATAACATCCCAAAAGACTCGACGCCGCGGATCTTGGATTTCTTAATCTTGATTTCCTCTCCGCCCATAAAAAGTCTCGTTCCAAGGGTTGCAAGCATAACCTTCTGACCTACAGCCACATTCGGAGCACCGCAAACCACCTGCAAGGGATTTTCCCCTCTGCCTATATTTACCTTTGTTATGTGCAAGTGATCGGAATTGGGATGCGACGCGCACTCCACAACCTCCGCCACAATAACACCGGCAAGCCCTCCCGGAATTTCTTCCGTTTCCTCCTGCGATTCAACCTCCAAACCGATACTATTAAAAACCTTGCCTAGTTCGCCAGGAGTCAGGTCAAACTTGACATACTCTTTCAACCAATTATAAGATATATTCATTCCACAAAAATTTGCCCGCTAAAATACACAAAAAAGCCAGAATTATGAAACCTGACCATGCCTTGATAAATATGCTAAAACTTATCTAAAGATTGATTCAACAAATGCCGTTTTATCAAAGATTTGCAAATCCTCTATCTTCTCCCCCACTCCCACAAACTTTACAGGGATCTGCAACTCATTTGCAATTCCTATCACAACTCCGCCTTTTGCCGTGCCGTCTAACTTAGTGACAGCCAATGCGGTAATCTGAGTCGCCTTGGAGAATTCCCTGGCCTGAATAAAAGCGTTTTGTCCCGTTGAACCGTCGAGAACCAAAAGAACTTCCTGCGGCGCATCCGGCACAACCTTGCGCATGACGTTCTTAATTTTAGTCAACTCATTCATCAGATTTACCTTGTTTTGCAAACGGCCAGCCGTGTCAATCAACACAACGTCAGCATGTTGTGCAACAGCAGAATTAACCGTATCATAAGCAACTGCAGCGGGATCAGAGCCCATCTGCTGTTTCACTATATCTGCGCCTGACCTATGTGCCCAAATATCAAGCTGTTCCACGGCTGCCGCACGGAACGTATCAGCCGCACCAAGAACAACTTTCTTCCCCTGATTCTTAAGCTGGGCGGCAATCTTTCCAATTGTGGTTGTTTTGCCGACACCGTTAACACCCACAACCATAATGACATAAGGCTTCTTATTAAAATCAATTATCTGAGCCGCGTCACCGACAGAGGGTGAAGTATTAAGCATATCCTCTATCTCCTCCTTAAGCACCTGCATCACTTTATCTGTACCCACAACCTTCTCTTTTTCCACGCGTTTTTGCAACCGCTCAATAATTTTTGATGTGGTATCAATGCCCACGTCAGAGGCAATAAGCGCCTCTTCAATTTTATCCATCACCTCCGCATCAACGCTCACCTTCCCAAAAATTGCACGTGAAATGCGCTCCAGCAATCCGTGTCGCGTCTTAGTCAATCCAAGTTCCAGCCCTGTGCTGCCGGAAGATTCTTTCTTCTTATGTGAGAAAAGTCCCATAGCGCGCAAATTTAACAAAACATTTGCCCTCACGCAAGCAAACATAGCCGGACCGCTTAGAAAAAGAAACAAAAAAAACTCCCGTGAATTTTCACGAGAGTTATTTTTTCGCCTCCGGTTTCTTTGCCGTAATTTGACAACGGCAGCATCCTAGAAAATTAGTTCTTTTTCCCGGCAAGAAAATCTTTCTCTTTGCCGATCGGAACCATCTCCTCCTCAAAATAGTAGGAACCTGTTTTCTGAGACTTAACCATGCGAATGCATTTTACAACGTTTTTAGTCTGTGACTTGTCACCGCTAAATGTTGCTACTACTTTCTTTGCCATCTCTTAATATTGTATTTGTAATTTAACCTTCCGGCCGTTTTAATCTCAATTAACTGACCGCTCAAGGGTTGTTTATTTAACCTCTCTGTGAAGCGTAACTCTCTTAAGATAAGGGTTGTACTTTTTACGCTCCAAACGTTGAGTGGTGTTCTTTTTATTTTTTGTTGTGATGTATCTGCTCATTCCGGGTACACCGCTTTCTCTCTGCTCTGTGCATTCTAGAATCACCTGTATTCTATTATCTTTCTTAGGCATTTTGTTATCTCCTTTTTCTTTTTTAGTTCTCGATAGATTTTGTATTTATTTAACTTCCGCCAAATTATACGATATCTACGTAACCTTTTTCTATTGATTTCTTTAGAACAGCCTCAAGACCATTCTTGTTTATGTTTCTGATTCCTGCAGCAGAAACTTTAAGAGTAACGAATCTGTGCTCGCTCTCCAGCCAGAATTTCTTCTCTCTAAGATTTGGAGCAAACTCACGCTTGCTGCGTTTTTTAGAGTGGGAAACATTGTTCCCAATCATTCTCTTCTTACCTGTGACCTGACAAACTTTTGCCATAACTATCTAATTTTTATAATTTTCTTTTGAGGGGTGCAAATATCTGATTTTTTTTCCAAAATCACAAATTTAATTAAGTGTGCCTTACCCCTTTTAATAATCTGCTCCACCTTATGTTAGATGGAAAATGCTTTGAATTATCCTTTGACCACCATACAACTGAAGGAGTTCCTACAATGTGGTCTTCCGGTACAAAGCCCCAATATCTGGAATCCAAGGAGTTGTGTCTGTTGTCTCCCATCATCCAGTAGTAATTTTGTTTAAAAGTATAAGTAGTTGCTACCGTTCCGTTTACAAGAATCCGATTCCCTTTTACCTCCAGCTTGTTGCCTTCATAAGAGGTAATTAGCCTGTAATAGAATGGAAGAGTGTTCTTGTTCAAATGTACAGATGCTCCTTTGCGTGGTATCCATATTGGTCCGTAATTGTCTCTGGTCCACTTAACTGTTTCTGTAAACGGAAATAGCATAATCGGCGAATCCGGGTAATCCGGCGGATAGTTATCTATATGTTCCTGTATGGACACAACTATCGGGAGCTTGCTGACAACTGCTGCATCTTCTTTAGTAAGAGGAAGATCCGCGTATCCCGGAAGAGTTGAATCAAAATACACGTCCGCCGGATTTACATTAAGCTCATCCAGTATCCTGGAATTTATTTGATCTCCTTTTGTCTTAACTATGTAAGAGCTTTGCATTCCGGCGTGCGCCTTCTCGGCAACGCCATTTACAAACACCTGTCCGTTAATTACCTGCAACACATCACCTGCAACCGCTACGCACCTCTTTACGTAATTGTCTTTTTTGTCTCTTGGGCGAACAATCAAAGGGCCGTATGATGTACTAACAAAATCACGGTCATTGTTATTTAACCGTACTATCTGATAATAATCTGCCTGCGGGTCTTTCTTTAAAACCGTATCTCCGTCCGGGAAGGCAAACACTACAATATCATCTCTTTTAACATGTCCAAAGCCTTTAAGTCTGCGGTATTTATTCTGTATTAGTGTAGAATAAGACTCTTTGCCGGAAATAGGCATTGTGTTATGTACCAGCGGAACAGAAAGAGGAGTTTCAGGGACTTTTGGTCCGTAAGCCACTTTAGAAACAAACAGGTAATCTCCTGTGAAAAGCGTTTTTTCCATTGAAGATGAAGGAATTGTGTATGCCTCAAACCAGAAGATTTTTATTACCATTGCGGCAACAACCGCAAAAATAATTGCATCAACCCAATCAAGCACAACATTTGTTGTAGTGTGTTCCGGAATTGTCTCTCCGGAATTGGTTGCGGTTTGACCTGCAGAAATCTTCTTCTTTCGCTTCCAGAAGGCCCAGTGCACCTTTTTTGTGACGTATATGTCAAAAATTATCGGAAGGCCCAAAAGCCACCAATAATTTCCAAGCCATATAACCCACAAAAGGTATAAGCCGCCCCATACGACAAACTTAAACCATTTGTTTCTGTAAAAGCTCATCTCCGTAAAAATTTAGGAGACAACTATTTAAGAGATTTGATAACTGTCTCAAACGCTTTGGGATTGTTCATTGCAAGATCTGCAAGAACCTTGCGGTTAAGACCAACATTGTTCTTGGCAAGCTTGCCAATGAACTGTGAATAAGTCATACCGTAAGCGCGGGCTGCAGCGTTGATTCTTTGAATCCAAAGAACTCTGTAGCTCCTTTTCTTATCCTTCCTGTCATTGTAGGCATAAGTCATTCCCTTCTCAAGAGTATTCTTGGCTACGGTGTAGACGTTAGCTCTTGCGTGGAAATTGCCTTTGGTCTGTTTTAAAATTTTTTTACGGCGTGCATGTGATGCAACCGAATTTGAACTTCTTGGCATAATAAAAAAATTTTATGAACGTCAGCGCTCTCTCCTTAGAGACTTTATCTGCTGAACGCTCTGTTAATAATTAATTGTTAATTTTAAGAAAGTATCAGCTTCTTTACTCTCTTCTCATCCGGTTTGGCTACAACGCCTGAATAACACAGATTTCTTTTTTGCTTAGTAGTCTTCTTTGTAAGAATGTGACTGTGAAAAGCATGCTGTCTTTTTACTTTGCCCGATCCGGTAAGCACAAAACGCTTTTTGGAACCGGAATTGGTTTTTAATTTTGGCATATTATTACTTTTTTTTAATTGGTGCTATAATCATACTCATTCTCTTACCCTCCAGCAGAGGCATCTTCTCCGCCTTGCCAAACTCCTCAAGTTCAAGGGCAAAGCGCAGCAGAAGTTTTTCTCCCTGCTCAGAGAATACAATTGAACGTCCTTTAAAGTATACAAAGGCTTTAACTTTATCGCCATCCTTAAGGAACTCTTTTGCGTGGTTAAGCTTAAACTGAAAATCATGCTCGTCAGTTTGCGGTCCAAAGCGCAACTCTTTGAGTTCCTGCTTGGAAGCATTAGCCTTCATCTCCTTGGCCTTCTTCTTTTGCTGATAGACGTACTTCTGGTAGTCTATAATCTTGCAAACCGGCGGAACTGCACTTTCTGAAATCTCCACAAGGTCAAGCTCCAGATCATGCGCCATCTTAATTGCCTCAGCTATGGGGTAAACCCTTTGCTCGGGCACATTATCTCCAACTACCCTAACTTCCGGAACTCTAATCTGTTCATTACATCTTGGCCCCTGTTCTTCCCTTCTTTGGAAGCGCGGATTAAATCTTCTGTCGCCGGAAGGCCTGTTGTTACCATTGGCATTTCCGGTTCCTGCCGGTTTGTAAAAGTGATTGGCTCCTTGGGGTTTATGAAACCCCCCAAAGTGCGGTTTGGGTTTAAATGGTGCGATAAATTTGTCCTCCTAAATTAAATTAAACATCCTTTTATTTATAATATTCACGACAGTGCCTTAAGCAGCACCATCGTGATTATAATCATTTACTAATCAGTCGGTCTGGCAGGTTCCCCCATCTCCTCTTTTACCTTATCCTGAATGAATTTTGCAAATTCTGCAACCTTCATTGTGCCAAGGTCTTTGCCTCCCTGCTGTCTTACAGATACCGTATCAGCTCCCATCTCTTTCTCTCCAACTATCAACAGATAAGGCATCTTCTTAAGCTCATTCTCTCTAATACGCTTACCTATAGTCTCATTGCGGTCATCAAGTGCGGCGCGAATTTCGGAATTTTTCAGAGAATTGCAAACTTTTTTTGCATAATCATTGAATTTTTCCCCTACAGGAAGAACTACGCACTGATCCGGAGTAAGCCATAAAGGCAGATTACCGGCCGTATGTTCCAGAAGAACAGCCACAAAGCGCTCCATGGAGCCAAACGGGGCGCGGTGTATCATAATTGGGCGGTACTTCTTGTCATCTGCTCCGGTGTACTCCAGACCAAACCTCTCAGGCAAATTGTAATCCACCTGAATAGTACCTAGCTGCCACTGGCGGCCGATTGCATCCTTAACCATAAAGTCCAACTTTGGTCCATAGAATGCGGCTTCACCATATACAACCTTGGTCTTCAAGCCCTTCTCGGCGGCAGAATCTATGATGGCCTTTTCCGCTCTCTCCCAGTTCTCATCGGAACCGATGTATTTGCTGTGGTCCACTTTATCTCTCAAAGAAATCTGAGCGGTGTACTGGTCAAACTTAAGAGTCTTAAAAATGTAAAGCACAATGTCAATGACCTTGCAGAACTCATCATGCAGTTGGTCCGGCCTTACAAACAAATGGGCATCATCCTGTGTAAAACCGCGCACTCTTGTAAGTCCGTGCAACTCACCGCTTTGCTCATATCTATAAACTGTTCCGAACTCTGCATATCTTAAAGGAAGATCCCTGTAAGAACGGGGTTTTGTCTTATAGATTTCACAGTGGTGCGGGCAGTTCATGGGTTTAAGCAAAAATTCCTCTCCCGGCTGCGGAGTTGTAATCGGGCGGAATGAATCCTTTCCGTATTTTGCCCAGTGTCCGCTGGTTACGTAAAGTTCCTTCTGTCCGATATGCGGTGTAATTACAGGCAGATAGCCGTAATTAGTTTGCACTTTTCTTAAGAAATTTTCCAGACGCATTCTTAGCTCGGCTCCTCTTGGCAACCACAATGGAAGACCCGGTCCTACCTTTGCGCTAAATGCAAACAGTTCAAGGTCTTTGCCCAGTTTTCTGTGGTCTCTCTTCTTTGCCTCTTCCAGTACTTTAAGGTACTCGTCAAGCATGGATTTTTTAGGAAACGTGATACCGTAAATTCTGGTAAGCATCTGTCTCTTCTCATCTCCTCTCCAATACGCTCCGGCAATTGAAGTAAGTTTAATTGCCTTAATAATGGAGGTATCCATAATATGCGGTCCGCGGCACAAATCCATAAATTTTCCGTTTGTATAAAAAGATATGGTTCCGTCCTTTAAATCATTAATCAGCTCAAGTTTATACTGATCATTCTTATTTGTGAAATAATCCAAAGCCTCCGCCTTTGTAACATTCTTGCGCTCAAACTTTTCACCTGTACGTGCAAGTTCAAGCATCTTATCCTCAACCTTCTTCAAGTCAGCCTCAACAATAACCTTATCTCCAAGATCAATGTCATAATAGAAACCGTTCTCAATTGCAGGTCCTATTCCAAATTTAACACCGGGATAAATGGCCTCAAGAGCCTCTGCCATAAGGTGAGAAGATGAATGCCAGAAGGCCAACTTGCCCTCATCGTCATCCCACTTGTTAAGCTTAATAGTCGCATCATTTTCAATCGGTTGACGCAGGTCCGTAACCTGACCGTCGACAGAGACAGACAACACCTCTGCGGCTAGACGGGGACTGATGCTTTCTGCAATTTGATAACCCGTTACGCCTTTTTCAAAGTCCTTTACACTCCCGTCCGGAAATGTAATTTTAATACTGTTCATAATTTTATTTTTAAGATATTTTGCGTCCGCTGTCTTACCTTGACACCGGTCCGCTCCTCTTTTGAGGGGCACAAATCTACAAATTTTATATCTTTGTGCCAAATAAGGTACAGGGCCGCAAGGCTCATTGCAAAAGATTCTTAAAATTCTTAACAAAAGAGTCAGAAACTGTCGGGAACTAAAAAGGAAAATAAGAGAAAAGTTAAAGTTAAGGAATGGATAAATAAAAAGAGAACGGCAAATATAAAGGATGAAATAAATAATTAAAAATATGGAAGATTTGAATAACAACATGGGAGCTCCTGTTAAGGAGACGGGAAGATTGAGCAGAGCCTCTATGGACGGTCTGCTGCTTGCGCTTGTGACAATTGTATTCTCTGTAATTGGCTCGCTTGGGGTAAGCGGAGGTTTTGTCGGAGTGCTTATTTGGATTATTAAACTTGTTGCCACAATCTGGGTGTTGCTTTATTTTATGAAGAAGTACTCTTTGAATCATGCAAGTATCTATGGAGAAACAACTTACAATCAGGCATTCAGCTACGGTTTTTTGGTTTCACTTCTTTCAGCTGTTGTAATTGCCTGCTTTATGTTCTTGAGCGTCACTGTTTTATTTCCGGATACAATTTCTAACGCAAAGCAACTTGTTCAGGAAAAAATTGACCAGCAGGGTTCTATGGGTGAAGAGCAGGAGAATGCAATTGGCGCAGTACTGAATAATCTTCCTACAATTCTAACATTTGGAATGTTGATTTGGTGTACGATTTTTGGTCTGATAGTTTCTGCAATCATTGCAAGTTCTGTTAAGCAACTGCCCGGCACAAATTTCCCCGGCGGGTTTAATCCTGACAGTTTTACACAGGACAATTCTAATGCAAATGAAACCATACAGAATAATGCTGATGGCACAATGCAAAACAACGATAGCGAACAAAACACAGAAGAGCCTGAAAAACCTGCCGAGCCAAAAGTTGATAAGGAAGATGATAGCAGATTTATTCCGGGCAGCGACAAACCGGAGGATCCAAACGATAAATATATGCCGCAGAATTAATAATTGCAACACGGCCTTTTTAAAAGAAACTAATTACCTGACTGTCAAGAGCCGGAATAACATTATAACAAGCAGTCGGCTGTCGGGATTACAAAGTATTTGATTTTTATTTATGGATATTTCAATAGTAATTTCACTTTTTAATGAAAAGCCTTCTCTGGCGGAACTTGTTGCAGGCATTCATAACTCTCTGAAGGACACCGGTCTTTCTTATGAGATTGTTATGGTTAATGACGGCAGCACGGATGGCTCATGGGAGGAGATTGAGAGGCTGGCGACAGAGAGCGGGAATGGAAGCGGGAATGTAAATATCCACGGGATTTGCTTCCGCAGAAATTACGGAAAGTCCGCGGCGCTGTATAGTGGTTTTGCTCAAGCAATTGGAGACGTTGTAATTACGATGGATGCCGATTTGCAGGATGATCCGCGCGAGCTTCCGGAACTATACAAGATGGTTAAAGAGGATGGCTATGATCTTGTAAGCGGCTGGAAGAAAAAGAGGTACGATAATAAGTTCACAAAGAATATCCCCTCTAAAATCTATAACGCTACGGCCCGCTGGGTAACGGGTATTGATCTGCATGACATGAACTGCGGCCTAAAAGCCTATAGGAATGAGGTAGTTAAGAATATTGAGGTGTATGGAGAGATGCACCGCTACATTCCGTATTTAGCTAAGAATGCCGGGTTTGCAAACATTGGGGAAAAAGTTGTCCATCACAATAAGCGCAAATACGGAAAGAGCAAGTTTGGACTGAACAGATTTGTAAATGGTTATTTGGATTTGCTAAGCTTGTGGTTTTTGCAGAGGTTTGGAAAGAAGCCTATGCACCTGTTTGGGGTCCTTGGAACTTTGATGTTCCTAGCCGGCGCGGTAATCACCCTTTGGTTAATTATCGCCAAACTCATAGCTCAGAGTAACGGTCTCAAATTCAGAGCCGTCACGGACCAGCCGCTTTTCTATCTGGCGCTGGTAGCCGCCATCGTTGGTATTCAATTATTCCTTGCCGGCTTCATTGCCGAGCTTGTAAGCCGCAACTCATCAGGTCGCAACAACTACCTGATAAAAAAACGTTTCTAGGAAAACCCCTGATAGGAAAAATAGAAGGTAAAAAATTAAAAATACCCTTCAAAAATTTTCCCTGCTTCTTCTTTGCTGAGAATGGAGCAATTACCGGTAAAGCTGGCGCCGATTTCTATGCCGATGTGGATAGTTTTCAGGTTTCCTTTGTAGACAGACTTGCTGCGGAAGTTTGCTGAATGTGAGGCCATGATATCCCCGGTTGTCTTACCATATATATCTGAATTTCTGCAGATTATCCTGCCGGTCATATTGCCGTTCTCTCCAACAACAAGCTTCCCCAAAGTGACGACATCACCAATCAGATTGCCGTCTATTCTAATATCAGAATGCGTAACAATATTTCCCTGAAGAGTTGTTCCCTCCGCAATGCGATTGACGTCATTTACCGCCGGTACTGATGGTCCGCTAGTTGATTTCATGATAGAATTTTTATAGTTCCATTGCCTCTGCGGCGTCTTTAATTCCCTCACTCATAGTTGGATGCGGGAACACAGTGTTAGCAACCTGCTCTGCAGTTGCACCAAGATTCATTGCAAGTACCATGCCTCCGATAATTTCAGTAACATCAGCACCAATCAAATGAACACCGATAAGCTTGTCTGATTTTGCATCAGAAATGAGTTTCACAAAGCCGTCAGTCTTTCCTGCAGCTGTTGCCTTTCCGGATGCAGTAAACATAAATTTTCCAACCTTGTATTCAATTCCAAGCTCCTTCGCTTTTTGCTCAGTAAGTCCGGCAGAAGCAATTTGAGGAGATGTATATGTCGCCCCCGGAATATACTTATAATCAATTGGATGAAACTTTGCTCCGGGTTTACCTTCAAGTTCAGCAATATGCGCTACGCATGCAAGTGCCTCAGCAGAAGCTACGTGTGCCAATGCAGGAGTTGCAATTACATCCCCTATTGCATAAACATTTCCGCACGCATTATAAAACTCATTAACCGCAATCTTGCCTCTCTCCATCTTCACTCCTATCTCTTCAAGTCCCATATTATCAGTGTTTGGCGCAACACCAACCGCGCACAAAACTCTCTCCACATTTATAGTCTCAATACCTTTTTTGGTCTCGACAGTTAATTCACAATTGTCTCTCTCTGCTCCGCTTTCATCTTGTAACTTATTGAATTTAACGCCGGTAACTTTCGCAGAGGTCATAACCTTCATTCCGTTCTTGCGGAAACTTCTGCTTAACTGTCCGCAAATATCATCATCCTCCAGCGGCACAATCTTATCCAGGAACTCAATCAGGTAAACCTGCGTACCCATTGACAGATAGAAATTTGCAAGTTCGCTTCCAATTGCTCCGGAACCGATTACGGCTAAAGATTTTGGCAGCGTTTTAGGTACAAGGGCATCTTTATAGGAGATGATTTTTTCCCCGTCAAATGGCGCAAAGGGCAGCGCTTTCGGGCGCGCGCCGGTTGCTACGATTATGTATTTTGCAGTAACTTTTTTTTCACCGACTTCAATGGTATTAGCATCAATGAATTTGCCGCTGCCCGCGATAACCTCAACGTTGTACTTCTTAAATAGGAACTCCACACCGCGGCGCATCTTGTCAGAAACTCCACGCTCGCGCTCTACAATCTTCTGAACATCCAAACGAAATCCGCTTGGTGAAACCGCAGAGTCAAAACGATTTGCGGAAGAATCTGCAACAATTCCGTAAGCCTCCGGATGTTTTAAAATTTCAAAAGCCTCAGCAGATTTCAGCAGCGCCTTTGTTGGTATGCACCCCCAGTTAAGACATATACCCCCAATCTCCGCACGTTCTACAACGGCTGTTTTAAATCCGTATTGCGCGGCTTTTACCGCAGCCACATAGCCCCCGGGTCCTGAGCCTATTACAAGTATATCAAAATCAAAATCAAAATTCATATATAATAATCTAATAATTTTATCAAATTATTTAACCTCAAAAGGACAACTCAAAATACTTATCTCAAAAAGGTTACTCAACAATGCACTTATGTCAAATGTAAAAATATGAATTGTTGTGATAAATAAATTTAGTTTTATTACTCATGGTTACACAATCCCTTTCCCGTGGCAGTTCTTGTATTTCTTGCCGCTGCCGCAAGGACACGGGTCATTTCTTCCAATCTTCTTTTCTACATGAATTGGAGCGTTGCTCTTCTGCTCTCCGCTGTTTGCGGAGACATCATCATGACTCATCTTCATCTGGCTCAAGTCTGTTCTCTTCTTAGCAGCTTCCTCTCTTACGTTAAGCTCATCATTCTGACGCAAAGGTATTTGTGCTCGTACTAAGAATGCAATCACATCCCTGCTGATTTTCTCAATTATGCTCTGGAACAAATTGTAACTCTCAAATTTGTAGATCAAAAGAGGATCCTTTTGCTCATAAGTTGCGTTCTGTACAGACTGTTTTAACTCATCCATCTCTCTCAAGTGCTCTTTCCAATGCTCATCAATCATAATAAGAGTGACGCATTTCTCCAGAGCAATTCCTATCTCCTTTATATTGTCATTTGCCTTCTTAAGATTGACTATCAGCTGAAGCATCTTTTGACCATCTGAAATCGGAATTGCAATATTCTGATATGTGGCAGATTGAGTCTTATAAATCTGAGTAACTATCGGCTGAGCCTGAGTGGAAATAATCTCTCCGCGGCGCTGAATAATTTCAGTAATTGCTGTAGCGATTTTGTCTCCCAGATCTTCTCTTGACGCATTCTCATAATACTGCTCATTAAAATCGGGAACCATTGAAACATCCATCATCATCTCCAGCTTGAAAGCTTCATAATCCATTGAATCCTTCTTGCCCGCAAGAACATCCGCATAATCCGCAATCATGTTCTTGACATCTATCTCTATTCTCTCTCCGTAAAGCGCATTCTTTCTTCTGGTGTAAATAACCTCTCTCTGTGAGTTCATCACATCATCATATTCAAGCAGTCTCTTACGAATACCAAAGTTATTCTCCTCAACTTTTCTCTGCGCCCTCTCAATGGATGAAGAGAGCATTGAGTGTTGCAGCACCTCTCCTTCCTGCATTCCAAGACCGTCCACAATCTTTGCAATCCTCTCTGCTCCAAACAGTCTCATCAAATCATCCTCCAAAGAAACAAAGAACTCTGATGACCCCGGGTCTCCCTGTCTTCCGGCACGTCCGCGCAACTGCCTGTCTACTCGGCGGCTATCGTGACGCTCGGTTCCTATGATTGCAAGACCGCCGGCCTCTCTTACGCCGGGTCCCAGTTTAATATCGGTACCGCGGCCCGCCATGTTTGTGGCAATTGTAACGGTACCGGCTTCGCCTGCATGAGCAACAATCTCAGCCTCACGTGCATGTTGTTTTGCATTCAAAACGCTGTGCTGAATTCCGCGCAACTTAAGCATTCTGCTAAGCAGCTCCGATATCTCAACAGATGTTGTTCCAACCAAAGTGGGGCGCCCATGCTTCCTCAACTCTACTATCCTATCGATAACCGCATTGAATTTCTCCTTCTTTGTCCTGTAAATCAAATCATTGGAGTCTATCCTGATAACCGGTTTGTTAGTAGGAATTGTAACAACATCCAGTTTATAGATTGACCAGAACTCTCCCGCCTCTGTAGATGCGGTACCTGTCATTCCGGCCAGCTTGTGGTACATTCTAAAATAATTCTGAAGTGTAATTGTAGCAAACGTCTGAGTGGCAGCCTCAACCTTTACATTCTCCTTTGCCTCAATAGCCTGGTGAAGTCCGTCTGAATAACGTCTTCCCTCCAGGACACGTCCCGTCTGCTCATCTACAATCTTAATCTTATTGTCTACATTTATGTACTCCACATCTTTCTCAAACAGAGTGTATGCTTTAAGCAACTGAGTTACAGTATGTACGCGCTCCGATTTAACGGCATAATCCGCAAGCAGTTCGTCTTTCTCGGCCTGTTTCTCCTCCGGAGTTGAATTGCTCTTTTCAATCTCAGAGATTTCCGTACCCACATCCGGCAGAATAAAAAATTTAGGATCGCTCACAAGCCCGGCAATGTAATCATTGCCCTTATCTGTAAGCTCCACCGTCTTATCTTTTTCATCTATAACCATATACAGAGGATCTGTAACTATGTGCATCTGCTTGTTGTTGTCTTGCATATAGAAATTTTCCGTCTGCAGCATAATTTGTTTTATGCCCGGCTCGCTCAAATATTTAATCAAAGGATTATAACGAGGCAGCGCCTTATGAGCTCTCAGCAAGGCCATTCCGCCGGCGTTATCTTTATTGCCGGCCGCAATTAATTTCTTTGCCTCCTGAAGATATTTGGTAACCTCCCCTCTCTGAATGTTGTAAATCTTTTCTATATAAGGTTTATACTCAGCAAATTGCTGGTCTTCTCCTTTTGGAACGGGACCTGAAATAATCAATGGTGTTCTTGCATCATCAATCAAGACAGAGTCCACCTCATCCACAATTGCATAATGATGCTTGCGCTGTACAAGGTCTTCCGTATTGATTGCCATGTTGTCTCTCAGGTAATCAAAACCAAACTCATTGTTTGTACCAAATGTGACGTCAGCCCTATATGCACGCTTGCGAGCCTCTGAATTCGGCTCATGTTTGTCTATACAATCTACTGATAATCCGTGGAATTCATAAAGCGGACCCATCCACTCGGAGTCACGTTTTGCAAGGTAATCATTTACCGTTACCATGTGTACTCCCTTGCCTGCCAACGCATTAAGGAATACGGGAAGTGTTGCAACCAACGTTTTTCCTTCTCCGGTTGCCATCTCCGCAATCTTTCCCTGATGCAGCACAATACCTCCAATCAGCTGAACATCATAGTGTACCATGTCCCAGGTAATCTCATTGCCGCCCGCCATCCAGTGATTTTTCCAAATTGCATAATCACCATCTATTTTGACAAAATCTGCATGAGTGCTGAGTTCCCGGTCAAAATCGTTCGCTTTAACTTTAATGGTTGCATTCTCTTTGAATCTGCGCGCTGTTGACTTCATAATTGCAAAAGCAACAGGAAGCACCCCATTTAGAACGTCTTCAATTTCTTCATCAATTTGTTTTGCCAGCTTGTCAATCTCAGTTGCACACTGCTCTTTATCGTCTGCAGAGATTGTGACATCCTCAAGCTTATTCCTCAGCTCTCTTTTCTTTCCCTCATCCGGAGCAATCCTGTCCAGAATAACTTTCTTAATCTTCTGAGTCTCAGCTCTCAAATCATCATCTGACAAAGCATCAACTCTCTTATACTCCTCCAGCACCTTATCAAGGATTGGCGCAACCGCCTTCATATCCCTCTCCTCTTTTGAGCCAAAGAGTTTCTTTAAACCATTTACAAATGAACCCATTATATTTACTTTTAATATTCTTTTCCGGCTCCCGACAGACAAGCCTGTCGTGATAACTATTCTTACTGCTTACTACTGCAACACTGTGCTTACAGATTAAAAAAGGCTGGCGCGAACACTAAAGCCCGCTCGCCAGCCTCTTTCCTGTAATCACTTACTGAATTACTCCTTGGAAATTGCTCCCATAGGACATGCACTAGCGCAAGTACCGCACTCTGTGCATAGATTAGGATCAATCTTGTAAATATCGCCGGCAGAAATAGCTCCTACAGGGCACTCATCTTTACATGTTCCGCAAGCTGCGCAATCAGTTGAAATTTTGTAAGCCATAATTAGTTATAATTTAATTGTTAAAATATTGTCTCTTAAAAAGGGACGGGAACTGGTTTGCAAATATACAAACATCGTTCCCATTTCCCAAATTGTTACATGCCTCCCATTTTGGCAGGCTTTCCGCCAAAATGCCCTAAGGACTGCTAATATCCAAATATATCCGGCGTTGTCAGTCTGACAATTTTTCCGTAGTGCATTCCGGCAAGCGAGTTTAAGTCAAGCTCTTCCGTGTTGCCTACAATGCCTATGTTGTATTTGCGGTTTCTTATATTGTTCTGCTGATAATCTATAATTGACTGCAGATTAAGTGCTTTAAGGTTATTATAAATGTCTTTGTTGATATCATAATCAAAGCCCTGTCTCTTCATGCTCAAGTAGTACCATATAACACCGGCACCTGTGTATCTTTTAGTTGCAAGATTCTGCAGAGAGTTTGATTTTGCAACGTCAAATGATTTTTGTGAAACGGGCATATCCGTCAAAATACTATTGTATGCCCGCAAAGCATCCATCATCTTGTCATTCTGCGTATAAATAAGTGCCTCATAATAAAGAGGCTCCTTGTCTTTGAAATAAGGGAACACATGACTGGCGGCTGCGTGGTATGCAAGACCCTTAGCCTCCCTTAAATCCTGGAACACAATAGAACTCATCCCGCTGCCGAAATATGTATCGTACAGTTTGACAAGAGCTCTCTCGCTCGGATTAAGCTTCTCTCCATAATTGCAGATGCCGTAAATATTTATCTGGGTCGCTTTATAAGGAGCTATGAATATTGTAGGCTCCTTAGAATCAAGAACCTCAAAACTTCTGGAAGGAGCATACTCTGCAAGATTCTCCGCCCCTTTATGCATTGTATTGAGCTCGGCGACGGCTTTATCTTTTGCAAGAGGTCCGTAGTAGATAACGGAATACTGGTGCCTGAACAAATCCTTAACAATGTTTACAAGTTCTTCCGCAGTAAGCTTGTCTATTTCAGAAGGTTTAAGTGAATGTGTTTGAGGATTCTCAGGGCCGTAAATCGTGTAAGTCTCCAAAGCTTGCGCGTTTGCATCCTTATCCGTCTTTGCATTCATAAGTTGTTTCTTCCAGTTCTCTTTCATCTTGGAAAGCAGCTGCTCGTCCGGTTTTACATTGGCAAGCAAACCCTCTACAATATCGGAAGCCTGCTTCATATTTTCACTCAGCCCGTTTATTGATACCTCTGTTGTATGCTCATATGAACTTCCTGACAATGAGCACGCAAGAGTATAAAGTTTTGACTTGATCTGATCAGAGGAAAATTTATCCGTACCAAGATTATTAAAATAATACAGGGCGTAATCAAGCTTGTTGCTGTCATAAGTACCAATAGGAAAATAATAGGTCAAATAGAATAGGGAATTATCATCATTGTGTTTGTAGTAAACATCCTGCCCCGTGGCATTCTTCCCTATAGACATCTCTTTTGCAAAATCCACATAAACCGGCTCGATTGGTTTTGCGGCCCCAATCATCTTTTCCATGTCTCTCAAGAACTGGCTGGAAGTATCTCTGTTAGTATTAATTGCGGTTATAGCGGGCTTTTCAATTTTCTGAATCCCCTTCTCTATTCCGACAACTTTATTTACCTGTACATAGTTGTCATTGAAATATTTGTTGACAAACTTTACAATATCTTCTTTCTTTATTTTGCTCAGTCTCTCACCCTGCTCCACCGTGTAACTCCAAGGTGTTCTGTTGATAAAGTTGCCGTACATCATTCGTGCCCTGAACTGGTAACTATCCAGATTCTGCATCCTTGAACGTTTCCAGTTATTTACTATTGCTGTTAACATGGATTCATCAAATTCTCCCCTCTTTACTTTCTCCAACTGTTCAAACAGAATATTCTTAACCTCTGTAAGGCTCTGTCCCTCTTTAGGTTCTCCGCCAACTAAAAAGATATTATAATCTGTCATCCCTTGATTTCCGGCAAAACCGCTAAGCACTTTCTGGGGCCTGTTTACATTCATATCAATAAGTCCGGCGTCTCCCCTGTTATTCAAAATATTGCTTACCATATAAAGGGTATCTCCAATATTGGATAATGTCCTTCCGTCTCTGTATGCAGAAGGGAATCTCCATCCGACATAAATTAGCGGCGACTCTTGCCCGTAAACCGTTTTCTCTATGTGTTTTGCAATTGGCTGCTCATCTTTAAACTTAAGAAGTTTAAGATTATCGTTCCTCTTCCAGCTGCCAAAATATTTTCTGATAATTGTAATAGCCTGATCCGGATTAAAATCTCCGGCCATGCAAATAGCAACATTATTTGGAACGTAAAAGTTATGATAATGTTTCCAAATATTTGTAATTGACGGATTTTTAAGATGTTCCTGAGTTCCTATAGTTGTCTGCAAACCATAAGGGTGATTTTTGAAGAGGGAAAACATAAGTGTATCATAAGCTCTCCCCTGATCATCAGAAAGACCAAGATTATCCTCCTCATAAACAGCCTCAAGTTCTGTATGGAATCCGCGGATAACCATATTTTCAAATCTGTCGCTCTGGATTTTAGCCCATGCCTCTACCTGATTTGAAGGGATATCTTCCTGATATACCGTCATATCATTGGAGGTAAAAGCGTTGGAATTTTTTGAACCGAGCGCCCCCATCAACTTGTCATACTCATTTGCAACAAAAAGTTTGGATGCAGCAAAAGAGATGCTGTCTATCTTGTGATACTCTGCCTTGCGGGCTGCAGGGTCTTTAAGTGCTCTGTAGTATTCAAACTCTTTCTCAATTTGGTCCAGCATCGGTTTTTCTTTCTGATAATTGATTGTACCAAAGTGGGTTGTGCCCTTAAACATAATATGCTCAAGATAGTGAGAAAGACCCGTGGTCTCATGAGGGTCATTCTTGCTTCCCGTTCTTACCGCAATGTAAGTTTGAATTCTCGGTTCCTTCTTAATAACCGAAAGATACACCGTTAAGCCGTTGGGCAAAGTGTAAATTCTTGTGTTGGTAGGATCGTTTTTAACAATCTCATAATCTTTTGCGCCGGAATGCTTTGCCGTTTTCTTCTGAGCAAAAGCATTGCCGCCCGCAGTTGTCAGCACCACCGCAAACGCCAGTGCGACTGTGAGCATTTTTCTTAATACCTTCATAGTACCTAATTGAATTTTAATATTTCCGTTTTGCAGATTGGAGTCTTTTTTGCAAAAGCGTAGCAAATTTAATCAAATTAATAGGAGTTTATAATTATATTTGTAGAGTACGCAATGAAAGTTATGCACAATATGAAACTATTTGAAATAAAAGTGTCTGTCGCGACAGTCAAATTAAACATTACAAGTTTGTTAGCACTGCTTGTCATCATAACCCTGCCTATTGGCGCCTATGCTCAAACAGGGCACAGTATTGCATTAAAGTTTAATGAAGTGGTTCATAACTTTGGAAAGATATCTATTGATTCGGGTGCGCAGAAATGCCAGTTTATTTTTACAAATGTCAGCTCTTCTCCGGTGGCCATAAGCAACATTCTCTCTTCTTGCGGATGTACTACTCCTTCATGGAGCAAGGCGCCAATCAAACCGGGAGATAAAGGTGTCATTAAAGTGACGTTTTTGAATGACCAGGGACCTTACCCCTTTGACAAGACTTTGACCGTCTATACTACTAGTTCAGATAAACCTATAATTCTGAGAATTACGGGAATTGTGTATGAAAAAGGCCGCCCCCTCGGTGAATTATTTCCGGCAAAATTTGGCCCGCTCGGAATGAAAGTTCACGCACAGGACGCGGGACAAATTGAGCAGGGCCTATACAAGACACAGAGCGAAAATATTGTTAATCTTGGAAAATCACCGGTATCCGTCAAATTTGCACATCCGTCCAAAGGTTTGACAATAAGTGTTTCCCCGGCCGTTCTTGGTCCCGGAGATGCAGGCAAAATCACATATCAAATTAATACAAAAGCGGCAATACACTGGGGTACAACAAGATATACGGCAGATATTATCTGCAATGGAAAAGTTCTGAGGCCGAAATTTTTGGCAGAGTGCGTTATTGTCACACCATACTCGTCACTAACAAGCGAGCAGGTGGAAAACGGACCGGAGATGTTTGCAGAGTCCGGTACTTTTAATTTTGGAACTGCAAAAGTTTTTAAGGAAATTAAAGCGATTTTTAAGGCGCAAAACAAGAGCGCCAAGCCGCTGCGCATATATAAGGTTGAGACCAACGGAGCTTCAATAAAGGTTGATTGTCCGGCGTACATACCTGCAGGCAAAAAGTTTACAATTACGGCAATAGCAACCCCCCTTAAGAAAAAAAATGATGAGGTCTTTATTATCACTCTTATTACCAACTCACCGGAAAGACCGTTGATAAATTTATTTTTGACAGGGGATGTTAAATAGCAACATAGAAGATTATGAGAAGAATAACAGACAACTGGCCCCCAAAGAAAAGCGAGGAACCTGATACCGCATTATTTGAAAATAAAGGAGTTGCCCCCCTTCCTTCTGTTAATCCTTATGTAAAAAATTTCTTTAAAAAGAAGCAAAAAGAGCTGACTGCACAGGAGTGCTTAAAGGGTATTTTTGCAGGCAACACCTCTATTCTTGGACGTGCTATTACACTGGTGGAGAGCTCATTGGCTGAAGACAGGGTGATTGCAAAACAAATAATAATAGGCTGTCAGGAACATGTGCGCAAGAGCAAGATGAAGACAATGAGAATTGGAATCACGGGAGTGCCCGGTGCGGGAAAGAGCACATTCATTGAAGCTTTTGGAGGTTATATAACATCCGGAGGACACAAGCTGGCAGTGCTTACCATTGACCCCACAAGTGAAAGAAGCAAGGGAAGTATTCTTGGAGACAAGACCAGAATGGAGACTTTGGCCAATGATCCAAAAGCCTTCATAAGGCCTTCACCCACAGGAGGTTCTCTTGGAGGAGTTTCCCGCAAAACCAGAGAGACAATTGTGCTTTGTGAGGCAGCCGGATATGATGTGGTTTTCATTGAGACTGTGGGTGTTGGGCAGAGTGAAACTGTGGTCCACTCAATGAGCGATTTTTTTCTTCTTCTTATGCTTTCGGGAGCCGGAGATGATTTACAGGGAATCAAAAGAGGCATAATGGAGATGAGCGATTTGATTGCAATTACAAAGGCTGACGGGAGCAACGCCGAGAAAGCAGAGGGAGCAAAAGCTCTATATGCCGGTGCATTGCATCTATTTCCTCCTACTGATTCCGGTTGGGTGCCAACGGCTGTTACTTCATCCGCAGTTACCAAAAAAGGGCTGCCGGAAATTCTGAAAAAAATTGAGGAATATTTTAAGCTTGTTAAGAAAAACGGATATTATGAATACCGCCGCAGAGAACAGGCAAAGTATTGGATGTATGAGAGCATAGATGAGGAACTGCGCAATAAGTTCTACGATAATCCTGCAATAGCCGAGGCATTGCAAAAGTATGAGAGCAAGGTTCTTGCAGGAAAAGTTGATTCTTTCCTTGCCGCTGAAAAATTACTGGAACTATACAAGGAGCAAGAGGAGACTCAGAGCAGCGGTTTTACAAAAGAGCGCAAATAGAAATTAATAATTGATTGCATACATTAACATAATACTTGAGGCGCTGCGCAACGCGGTAATGATTACAGGTCTTGTAATCATTATGATGTTAATGATTGAATATCTGAATATTGAGAGCCGCGGAAAATGGTTCTCAAAACTAAAGGATTCCAAGCCGAAGCAGATTTTGCTGGGCGCGCTGCTGGGAGTGATTCCCGGATGCGTCGGAGGTTTTGCCGCCGTCTCTCTTTTCACCCACAACCTTATAAGTCTTGGCGCGCTGACCGCAATGATGGCCGCATCTGCCGGAGATGAGGCATTTGTAATGATTGCGACAGTTCCGGGGAAGGCACCAATGATTTTTGGTTTGTTGCTTGCCATAGGAATCGGAATAGGATTTCTGGTTGATTATGTGCTGTTTAAGAAGCCACACAATAAATTCTGCAATGAGGAGTATGAAATTCACAATGGCGAAGACTCTAGTGTTCCGTCAATCTTTAAGGCTGATTCATACAGAGTCATGAGGCATCCAAGCAAAGAGAGATTGCTGCTGCTGGTCGGAATTGCAATTTTCATTGCTGCAATTTTTACCGGCGCTTTTACGGGGGATGGCGTAGCAACATCGGAAGCAGCAGTATCTGCAAATTCTGCAGGAAATCTGTCGGGACACAAATTTGTTTTAAACCTGTTTGATGAGAAGTGGCTGGATTATTTTTTTGCGGCGGTAAGCGTTATTGTGATTTTTCTGACTGCCACTGCAAAAGAACATTTTATACAGGAACATATCTGGCAACATTTAATAAAAAAACATCTGCTTCCGGTTTTTCTATGGAGCTTTGGAGCATTGGTAATCTGCGGATTACTGATGATGAAAGTAGATTTGAGTGCGCTTGTCAGCAACTATATGCCATTTGTAATTTTGATGGCGGTGCTTGTAGGAATTATTCCGGAGAGCGGGCCGCATATGATTTTTGTACTGCTGTTTGCAAACGGGACTCTCCCCTTTTACATCCTGCTTGTCAACTCAATAGTGCAGGAGGGGCATGTCAGTTTGCCCCTGCTTGCCGGGAGCAAGTCTGCATGGGTTAAGGCAAAGGCTGTTAATGCTGCGGCGGGATTGCTGATAGGTTTTCTGTGTTGGGTAGTTTAGAAGAGAACACTTGCGCTGTTAATTGTCAGCAACTGAGCGAGTGCGTTTCGTACGAGCAATGATTTTCTTTAGAAAATCATTAGCGAGAAGTGGCCGGAGCGAAGGCTGACAATAACAGTGTAAAAACTAATTAACGTATATAACATAATAATTATGAAAAAAGTAGTAACATCAACAAAAGCGCCGGCAGCTGTAGGAACTTATAGCCAGGCAATTATAGCAGACAAAACATTGTATGCAAGCGGTCAGCTTCCAATTGACCCCGCAACAGGAAACTTTGTAAAAGGCGGCTTCAAAGAGCAACTTGCCCAGTCATTAAAGAACCTTAAAAATGTGCTTGAATCTGAAGGGTACACACTTGCCGATGCTGTAAAAGTTACCGTTTATCTTTCTGACATGTCAAACTTTGCATCGCTGAATGAGGTTTATGCTCAATACTTTACACAACCATACCCTGCACGTGTAGCATTTGAGGCTGCCGCGCTTCCAAAGGGGGCATTAGTTGAGGTTGATTTGATTGCGGTTAAGTAATCGCTTGATTTGCAAATAAAAAAAGCCGACTTTTACAAGTCGGCTTTTTTTATTGCTTAATAATCTTTACCTCAACTCATCACCATTCATAGAGATTAAGAACTCCTCATTGCTTTGGGTGCGCTCCAAACGACTCTTCATAAATTCCATTGCCTCAACGCTGGTCATATCTGACAGGTGTTTGCGCAGAATCCATGTACGGCGCAGAGTTTCAGGGTCTAGCAGTAAATCATCACGACGGGTAGAACTCAATGTAACATCAACCGCAGGGAACACTCTCTTGTTGGAAAGTTTGCGGTCCAGCTGAAGTTCCATGTTGCCGGTTCCCTTGAATTCCTCAAATATAACTTCATCCATCTTGGAGCCTGTGTCAATCAAAGCTGTCGCGATAATTGTAAGAGAACCGCCGTTCTCAACATTACGCGCCGCGCCAAAAAATCTCTTTGGTTTGTGAAGCGCATTTGCATCCACACCGCCGCTGAGTACCTTGCCGCTGGCAGGTTGTACAGTATTATAAGCGCGCGCAAGACGCGTTATAGAGTCCAGCAAGATTACAACATCATGCCCGCACTCCACCAATCTCTTAGCCTTCTCCAATACTATGTTGGCAACCTTTACATGCTTCTCCGCAGGTTCATCAAATGTGGAAGCAACAACCTCAGCCTTAACGCTCCTTGACATGTCCGTAACCTCCTCCGGACGCTCGTCAATTAGAAGTACGATTAAATAAACTTCCGGATGATTATCTGCAATTGCATTGGCCACTTCCTTAAGCAACACCGTTTTACCGGTCTTAGGCTGCGCAACTATCAAACCTCTCTGTCCCTTTCCGATTGGGGTAAACATATCTATTACCCTACAAGAGAGATTGTTATGTCCGTTATTTATAATCTCAAATTTTTCATTTGGAAACAGCGGTGTCAAGAAATCAAACGGCACTCTATCTCTGATGAAAGCCGGATCTCTCCCGTTAATTTGGTCAATTTTAACCAAGGGAAAATATTTATCACCCTCTCTTGGCGGCTTAATCTCTCCAAACACAGTATCGCCTGTCTTAAGTCCAAATAATTTGATTTGAGATTGCGAAACATAAATATCATCAGGTGAATTCAAATAATTATAATCCGGTGAACGCAAGAATCCATAGCCGTCAGGCATAATTTCCAAAACTCCGTTAGCCCTTACAACTCCCTCAAAATCAACCTTTGCCATTGCAGACTGTTGAGTGGCATTATTTTGTTGCTGATTTTGCTGGCGCTCATGTTGATAATTTTGCTGATGCTGCCTGCTCTGACCGCCATTGTTTGTATTATTATTTGTCTCAACAGTTTGCTGAACAGGAGACTGCTGCATCTGCTCATCAAAAATTTGAGACTGATTATCTTGAGGTTGCTGCTGCATAACGGGCGGCTGCTGAGGCTGCTTTTGAACAGGTTGTTGAGCTGTCATATCTTGCTGCACAATTTTTTGCGGCTGCGGCATCCTCTGTTGAACGGGCTGAGATGGCCTATGCTGAACAGGTTGATTTATTTGCTGTTGCGGTTGTTGCTGCAACGGCTGCTGTTGCGTTGACTTCTGCTGCACAGGTTGCTGAGGCTGCAGATGCTTAACTTGCTGCGGATACTGCATTGCGTCTGCAGAGGCAGGAATATTTTTTTTGCGTCCCGCTTTTTTCTGTGCAGGCTGAGCCGGTCTCCCGCCGTTCGCAGAGCTTACAGGTTCTCTCTGAGTAACATTACCTTGCGGCTGAACGGTAATAACAGATTTACTCTTTGCAATTCTCTCACGCGGTTTTCTTTTTGGTTTCTCAATCGGCTTGTCAACGGCCTGAATGGCCTGCTCGTCAAGAATTTTATAGACAAGGTCTTCTTGAGAAAAAGATTTTGCCTTTGCTATATTTAGCTTCTCGGCAATAGCCAGCAACTCATCTAAGCTCTTGGCTTTTAATTCAATAATATCGTACATTAAGATTTTTATATTTGGATGCACTCGCATCCGAAATTTAATTACTAGAAATTTCTGATTGTTAAAAACGAACTGCACCCACTGAAATGCTGAACGCAGTACAAATATACAACTTAATTTCTTATTTCAAAATTTCTTTTTTTGCATGCTCTCTGCGCCCGGATTGTTATTTATCCCAGTAAGAAGCGTTCTTCTTATACTGAAGCAAATCAGCAAGCGCAGAGGCATTTGCGGCAATTCTAAAGCTCCAGCTTTCCCATTTTCCGTTAGGAATCCATGAGATTGAAATCTGGAAACAATGCAAACTAAATGAACCGCTCAGCTGAGTTGTAGTCATCTTCATCTTTGTAAGATCAAAACCCGTATTTAAGCTGACACTTAAATCCTTATAAAGTTTTAGCTGAGAACTTATTCCCAGCGTCATTGCATGATTATTCTTTGTAAGCAGCTGATTATTGGCATACTGATAAGTCTTGCTATATGAATAGCTGTAACTTAAATTAACCGCCCACGGCATGGAGGGATCATAATAGTATACCCAGCCGCCGGGTATATACTCCCCGGTAACAGGGTGATAATAAACCCTTTGATAAGCCCCTTCTCCTGAGGTGGAAACAGAGCCCGCTATTCCGCTCTGCGGATGATAATCTGCACCAAGTTTGCTCTTTCCCTCTCCGCTGAAACTATATGAAGTGGAGAAACTTGCATTAACAAGACGCGCAAGTTTAAATCCTCCCTCCTGCAAAATATTCAACTTATTAATTTTAACTCCCTGACTATTGACTGCATAGGGGTCAAATGACATATTTCCGGAGAGAGCCATCTTTCCAAAGATAGTTGTGGTAGCTGAAACACTTATGTTTGACAGTCTAAGAGAGTCTGCAAGAAAATTGTATGACCCGCTGATATTCAACTGGTCTATCAGCTTGACTTTTCTTGTTCCGGTCCCTGATGTATCGGCTTTTGATTTAATCTTTGCCTCAATGTTGTTTCCAAATGAGAAAGTCATGCCTGCGCTTTTTCCGGTTCCCGGAGGAGAATAAATCTGCCCCGAATACTTATTGTAAACTATTGAATGATTTATTCCGCTCTTGTCAACATAGTTCAACCTCTTGTAACCGTTAGATGCAGTCCCCATTTCCGGCTGATAGCTAAAACTAAGAGTTGGAGTTATCATGTGTCTGATAGCCTGCAATTTACTATTCTTTCCAAATTGGAACAGGCCATACAATCTTGTAGAGAAACCAAGGCTGAATGCATAGGTTTGTGTAACTCCAAAAGTGCTGAAAGGATTGGAATATTCCGTTACAACTTTCTGCTGTTCCTGGTCATAATATTCCGTAGCGTCTGAGAAGAACCAGTTCATTCCGTACGATACTCCGGGAGAACCTTGAATGTATTTGAACAGAGTAAATGTTGGAAGTCCTATTGAAATATTGTGACGCAATCCGTTTTTCATCTTCTTAAAGAAGTCGGCATCACCCACATCGGAACTCTTAAAGTTTATTTTATTATCAAGGTTTGCAGAATAATTGAAAGAAATTGTCTCATAAAATTTCTGCTTTCCGGCTTGAACTTTTCTGCGGAAAGGATAAATTCTTGCAACGGTGAATGTAAGGTTGGGAAAAGTCACCGCATAGGAGCTGTCTCTGGAGTTCTGGCTATGCAATGCATTGACAGATAAAGAGAACGGCGTTCCGGCCCATGTCTTTGTATATGAAATTGAAGATGATATCTGATTTGTCAGAGCCTTCTGAATGGTGGTTGAATTGTAGGTACTATTTGAAGGGCTGGAAAAATTAACCGATGCCCTAAAAGTCGTCCCCGGTCTTGCCTTGGAATCCATTGAGTGAGACCAGTTTAGCGCAAAGTTTGTTGTCTTAAAATAATCCGGAGAGCCCTTTTCACCTGTTTTATCAACAGAATAAACACCGCTGAATGTTCCGGCATATTTATATCTTTTGCTGTATCGCATATTTGCATTCAAAGCCCATGAACCTCTAGTGTAAATATCGCATGTTGCGGCAATATCCAAATGTTCTCCAAAAACAAAATAATATCCTAATCCTCTCAAATAAAATCCTCTAGCCGTCTCCTCACCGTATGTGGGAATTAAAATTCCTCCGCTCCTTTTGCTAATTCTTGGAACAAATCCGAACGGAAGAGCAAACGGCGTTGGCACATCTTCAACCACAACATAGGCAGGACCAAACACTGTCTTCTTAACGGCACCGCTGTTAATTACCTTTGCAGCAGTCATCTGCAAATAGAAATGGGGAGGATCCGCATCGCACGTAGTATATCTTCCCTTGGAAATGTTAATAGAATTATCCGGCATTTTCTTTAGGAAATCTCCGTGCACATATCCCTCGCCTTCTTGCGTAACCATATTTCTGATTTTGGCCTTCTTGCTCTTAAAATTGTAATAAACGCTCTCCATCTCATAAGAACTGCTCCCCTCTTTCATTACAGGCCGCCCCTGAATCACTCCCGTACTATCCGGCAATCCCTTGGCAAACACGGTTTTAGTCTCCATGTTATATGCCATATAATCTGCGGAAATAGACATATTTGTATAATTTACCGTTACGCCTCCGTAATAGTAAATCATCTTTCTTCCCTCCGTAAAGTCCTCCACTATAGAGTCCTTTGCCGTAGAGAACACAGGCTCTTTAAGCATGCTTATCTGAGCGGAATCCGCAAGAGAATCTCTTCCCAAAGAGTCATTTACGTTTTTACTCCCGACAGAATCTTTTCCAAACTGTATTGTAGTATCTCTGAATTTAACAGCCTTTGCCGTTGTATCTAATATTTTTGAAGACAAACTGTTTGCATCAGTAACACGCTCCGCATGCGCCTGTTTGTTCCTCTTAACCTTGTGGTTTTGGAGCATGGCAAAGCCGTGCATGCTAAACAGACAGCAAGCAATCACAATGCAGGTTGCTATGTAGGGTGACTTCCTAAAAGACATCAAAACGCATCTCTTTGCACTAAGGCTTTATTTTTAGTACTTTTGTATTTGTCGGGACGTTAACCGACAAGTGCGCAAATTTAACATATTTTTACAACTAATATGCCATTAGCATTTAACAGAAAAAAAGTTGGTAATGTGCGGCCTCGCAAAAAATTATTCTGCGCCGCATTTTTATTATTGACTGCGCTTATGCCGTTTCAATCATTTGCTCAGTCGCTGCAAACGCCTAGCATAAAGACAGTTGTAATAGATGCAGGACACGGCGGGGGAGACACGGGAGCAATGAGCAAGGATAAAAAATTCAAAGAGAAAAATATTACTCTTGCAGTTGCCCTTAAATTTGGAGCAATGCTTAGCGTAGCGTACCCTTCTATAAATGTAATCTTTACAAGAAATTCGGATTTCTTTGTCCCGCTTGGAGAAAGATCTGCAATAGCAAATAAAAATAAAGCAGATTTATTTATCTCCATACATGTTAACTCTGAACCCGGCACTAACGGAACAGGTACAGAAACATTTGTTATGGGAACTCACAAGAGCGGAAACTTTGAACTGGTTAAGAGGGAAAACTCTGTAATTACCTTGGAAAGTGATTATTCCTCAAAGTATTCCGGCTTTAACCCAAACTCTCCGGAGTCTTACATTATTTTTTCACTGCTGCAAAATTCCCATTTGGAGCAGAGCATTAAACTTGCGCAATGCGTTCAGGAGCAATATCAGAACGGACCGATAAGAACCAACCGCGGAGTTAAGCCGGGCGCCTTGTATGTTTTGTGGAAAGCAGCCATGCCGGCAATCCTTACTGAGATTGGCTTTATTTCAAATAACACTGATTTAGAAATACTTACTTCAGAAGATGGACAAAGACAAATTGCCGCAAACCTTCTTAGAGCATTCTCAAAATATAAAGTTCTTTATGAGGGCGGAAAGCTGGAAAATCTGCCGCCTGACGCATTCGCAGATGAAAATGCGCTGCTTGCCAAAGCAAATGCGGGACAGGACAGTATAAATGAGAACAGTGAAAACAAACAGGATGACGTCAATGTAGATGAAGATAAAAGCCGTGAGAATGAAGAGAATGCAAACAGAAAGAGTGAGAAGTTTAACAGCAAAGATACAGTTGTGAAAAGCAATGTATCTGAGAATAATGCCACTGAAAACAGCCGCAAGGAATTACAATATCCTATTGATAATCAAAAAACTGCAAAAACAAGAGAAGGAGAGAGCGGGAACAGCGGTGAGAATTTTTATTGCATTCAGATACTCTCAGTAAACAGAGAGCTTGGCAAGAATTCCCCAGACTTGAAAGGAAGGAAAGATGCTGATTTTGTAAAGATTGAAGGAGCTTATAAATATTATTTGGGTCACTGGAGCACCCGCTCTGAGGCGGCAAGACATCTGAACGAGTTTAGCAGAACGTTTAAGGGTGCTTTTGTAATAAAAATAAGCGACGGCAAAATTGTAAATTAATTATCTTCGCAATATGAAATTTACCAGCAGTCAGAAAATGGGATTTTTTGTCGTATTGGTGTTAGTGGCTATTTTCTCTACAATCAACTTTTTAAAAGGTCACGATTTGTTTAAGAAAAACTTCAAGTGCTACACCTATCTTGACGATGTGCAGGGATTGTCTGTCACAGGCCCCGTATATATAAGGGGTCTTAAGGTGGGAACCGTGGAGAGCATAAATTTTGCTCCTCAAAGAGACAGCTTTCTTGTAAAACTTTCTATCAAAAATGATTATGCAATCCCTATTGATTCCAGAGCAGAAATCTACAGCTCTGATATTCTCGGGTCAAAGTCACTGAGGATTGGACTTGGAACTGCCGGCATACATGCAAAAGACGGAGACACTCTTAAGGGACGCAACATTCCGGATATGATGTCTCTTCTTTACCAATCAATGGGACCGCTTAAGGATAAGGTATATGCGTTAATTGGGAATCTTAACAAAACGCTGGACAATATAAATCTTATTTTAGATTCCAACGCACGCTATAACCTGCAAAATTCTTTTGCAAATCTAAATGGCACGTTGTCTAATGCAGAAAAGCTTTCCGCATCCCTTAATTCAATGACCCCAAACTTATCATCTGCCATTAAGAATGTTAATGAATTGACATACACGCTAAACGACCCTCACGGAAATCTGTCGACGACACTGGTGAATTTAAACAAGACTTCTCAGCAATTATCTGAGTTGCAACTTAAAGAGAGTGTTGACCAATTAAACAAATTGCTTAAACAGATGCAAAACCCCGATTCTACACTTGGTAAATTGGTGACTACCGATGAATTGCACAACTCGGTGGATAGTTTGATAAGAGAGGTTGACGATTTGGTTAAAAAAATTAAAGAGAATCCTAAAAAATACATAAGGGTGACTGTCTTTTAGAATGAGTACAAATTGCGACTAAAATAAATCCCCTCATATCTTAAAGGAAACAAGTATATTGCATATAAACTATTGATTGTAAGGCTGTTAAAAATTATGCATTTTTTTTAATCTGATTTATAGCCTCTTAAAATAATTCTCAAATAAACAATAGTTTTTAAATTTTTTTATAACTTTTTTTTCACCACTTTTGTTCAAGCAAAAAGATCAATTTTATCAGATGGAGAACGCGAAGCACATACAAGTTTGGAATGAGTGTTTGCAGTTTATAAAAAACAACACACCAGAAGCAGTATATGAAAAATGGTTTAAACCGGTGAGAGCACTAAGTCTTATCGGCTCCACTCTGACAATTGAAGTACTTTCTGATGAACACATGCGTCAGCTGGAGAGCGACCGGCTTATAGATATTTTGGCGGCAGCTCTAAAGAAGGTTCTTGGAGATTCCGTTAAGCTTATGTACAACGTAAGGGTTGTGGGAGGCTCTTTTGTGACTATACCTCACCAGAATGGGAAATGGCCTACAAACAGGCCCGTTCCTTTCCCTATTCAGCGCAACAGCAAGGATGAGGCCGTTATACCTAACCCCTTCATTATTCCCGGTTTACAGAAGCTTCACATTGATCCCCAGCTTAATCCCAAGTACTCTTTTGAAAATTTCATAGAGGGTTCTTGCAATCGTCTTGGGAAAAATGCAGGGGAAAAAGTGGCGGCAGCTCCGGGCAATAGCCCGTTTAACCCTCTTTTCATTTACGGAGGCTCTGGCTTGGGTAAAACCCATTTGGCTCAGGCAATAGGATTAAGAGTTAAGGAAAAATACCCCGATAAAATTGTTTTATATGTTAGTGCAAACAGATTCCAGACACAATATATGGACGCTGTTAACGTTAAGAACAATCTTACGGATTTTCTTCACTTCTACCAGACGATTGATGTATTAATTATAGATGACGTACAGGAATTCGCAAAAAAAGAGGGCACTCAGAATGCCTTCTTCCACATCTTCGATCATTTACAACAATCCGGCAAACAGCTTGTTTTAACGTCTGATTGCGCACCCGGCAGCATGCAGGGGCTGGAATCCAGACTATTGTCCAGGTTTAAATGGGGTTTATCCGCAGAGCTTTTGCCTCCGGATTTTGATACGCGTAAAAATATTTTTATTGCAAAGAGCCAGGCGGAAGGCATTGTACTTCCGGGTGACGTTATAAATTTCCTTGCAGAAAAAGTAACCGGAAGCGTGAGAGAAATTGAGGGAACTCTGGTATCACTTCTTGCTCACTCAACCCTTAACAAAGAGGACATTACACTTGACCTTGCAAGACGCGTAACAGAACAAATTGTTAATGTTGAGAATCAGGAAATATCCTTGGACAAGATACGTAATACGGTTTGCGATTACTTTAAAATTTCACGCGATGCAATTGTCTCAAAAACAAGAAAGAGAGAGATTGTACAGGCACGACAAATAACAATGTATCTTGTGAGAAATCTGACAAAGACTTCTCTGGCATCCATAGGGAGCCAGATTGGCGGCAAAGACCATGCAACCGTTATTCACGCCTGCAACACAGTCTCGGATTTGATTGAAACCGACAGAAATATCAAGCGATACGTGGCCGAACTTGAAAAACAATTGAAGCCGGCAGGAAACTAAAAAAAAGCAGCATTCACATGCTGCTTTTTTTCTTAACTTTACAATCATTAATTAATAGAATAATTTAAAATCACGATTATGACTAGCAATGATATTCTAAACATCTTTAAAGAGATAACTACCGTTCCAAGGGAGAGCGGACATGAAGAGAAAATAGGAAAATGGCTCTTTGATTTTGCAAAGAAACATAATCTTCCCGCAAAAAAAGACAAAGCCGGTAACGTTCTGATTACCAAACCAGCAGATAATGGGATGGAGAAAGTTACAACCATAATTATGCAGAGTCACTGTGATATGGTCTGTGAGAAAAACGCAGGTGTAAAACATGACTGGAGCAAAGACCCTATAGATTACAAGGAAGAGGAGGGATGGCTGGTTGCACATGATACGACACTTGGCGCAGACTGCGGTATTGGAATGGCGAGCCAACTTGCCGTTCTAATAGATCCTGAACTTAAAACGGGAAAAATTGAGGCATTGTTTACTACATCAGAAGAGACGGGTTTGGATGGAGCTAAAGCCCTTGATCCTAAGTTTGTTACAGGAAAAATACTTTTGAATCTTGACTCAGAGGATGAAGGACAGGTTTGCATAGGCTGCGCCGGCGGATTAGACTCTGTCGCGACTTTAAAATATACTCCGGAACCTCAGACAAAAGGTTTCTTAAAGTATCAGATTAGAGTCTTTGGAAGTCTTGGCGGACATAGCGGAGATGATATTAATAAGAATAGAGTCAACGCTAACCAAATGCTTGCAAGAATTCTGTTTGGAATTTTACATAAGCACAACATTGAACTTTATGAGATTGACGGCGGCAATAAAGACAATGCTATTGCACGTGAAGCTCATGCAATCATTGGATTCAACAAGAATGCAAAGGCATCTATAACAAAGATTTTTGAGACTGTTGCAGCCGAAATTAAAGATGAATATAAGTTATCCGACAAGGGCGTTCAAATGGAGCTGACTCCTGCTGAAAGTGCCAAAAAAGCTATAGACCAGAATGTTATGGCAGCTCTTGTTTATGCAATGGTTTCATCTCCTCACGGCGTTTACAAAATCAGCGATACAATAAAAGGACTTGTAGAAGTATCCACAAACCTTGCTTCCGTTAAGATGATGCCCGGCAACACAATAAAAGTGACAACCAGCCAGAGAAGTGCAGTGGATTCTGAGAGAAGATGGATGTCGCAGCAGGTTGAAGCTTGCTGGGCTCTTGCCGGCGCAAAAGTTGTCCGCACATCTGAATATCCCGGCTGGACGCCTAAACTTAATTCCCCTGCTTTAGAAATCTGCAAAAAAGCGTATAAGAAGATATTCAACACTGATATTGAGGTGGTTGTAACCCCATGCGGGCTTGAGTGCGGGTTGTTCAGTCTTAAGTTCCCTGACATGGACATGGTTTCAATAGGACCGACTCTGCGTGGCGTTCATGCTCCGGGTGAGAAGTTGGATTTGGCCTCTTTGGAAAAATTCCGCAAATTGTTGGTTGAGATGGTGAAAAATATCAAATAGGCAATACAACATACTTTTAAAAAAAAGTGCGCTGTTTTCACAGCGCACTTTTTTATTCTCTAAATTTCTCTAAGTTCTTGAATGGCCATGCTTGGATTTGAGCTGCCAAATACAGCATTGCCCGCCACCAAAATATCTGCACCGGCATCCTTGATTTCTTTGGCATTTTGCAGATTAACCCCTCCGTCAACTTCTATAAAACATTTTGGATTGCGCTGCTGTATGAATTTTTTTAGACGTGCGATTTTCTCTGTAGACTCAGGAATATAGCGCTGTCCTCCAAAACCCGGATTAACAGACATTAACAGTACATAATCTGCTTCAAGAATAATGTCCTCCAAAAGATATACGCTTGTTCCGGGATTAATAGCAACTCCGGCCTTCATTCCAAGTTCTCTTATTTGCTGCACCGTTCTGTTTAAATGGAGACAGGTTTCATAGTGTACGCTAATACTTCCGACTCCGTAACTTTGATAATCTTTAAAAAATTTCTGCGGCTCAACAATCATTAAATGTGCTTCTACAGGACGTTTTGCCCTCCTTGTAATTGCCTTTATAACAGGGGTTCCGTAAGATATGTTTGGAACAAAGACACCGTCCATTATATCCAGATGAAAAATATCTCCACAATTATTTACAATGTCAATGTCCTTATCCAGATTTCCAAAATCTGCGCTCAACATTGACGGTGCTACCAATATGCTCATATTTTTAGTAATAAAAATCTTGCAGTTTATAATTTTGCAATAACTGTCTGACAAGCCGTGACCTTATCCCCCACATTAACTTTAATCTCTGCATCCAAAGGCAGGAATAAATCCAAACGGCTGCCAAACTTAATGAATCCCAGCTGATCACATTGATTAGCATGTTCATTCTCTTTTGCGTAACAAACAATTCTGCGCGCTACATAACCGGCAATTTGACGCAGAAAAATTCTCTTGCCTCCTGCCGTCTCCACTGCAATGCTTGTTCTTTCATTCTTTACGGAAGACTTTGGATGCCAGGCAACCAGATAATTGCCCCAGTGATGTTTATAATACAACACCTTTCCGCTAACCGGAAAATAATTTATATGAACATTGCAAATTCCCATGAAAACGGAAACTTGCCTGCATCTTGAATGCAAAAATTCATTCTCCTCTACCTCCTTAATAATTACCACTTTACCGTCTGCTGCCGAGATGACTGAAGATTCATCAATCAACGCAACTCTTTTGGGCACGCGGAAAAAATAAGCAATAAAAATAAAAAGAGCCGCAAATAAAATTGCAATTGTAGATGTGATAAATGTTACTCCAAAAAAGAGCCAGATAATGCCTATAATCACGGCAAATACCAAGAATGTTATTATCAGAGCTCCATATCCTTCCTTGTGAATAATCATGATAATTGATTCATTTTTAGCAATCTATAATAGTTGGGCTAGCCCCAAAGTATCAGATTAAAAATAACCGCAACCGGAAAAGCCAGAAGCGCACTGTCAAATCTGTCAAGCATGCCTCCGTGTCCGGGCATTATTGTACCGGCATCCTTGACGCCAAAATTACGCTTTAACTGAGACTCAACCAAATCTCCGTAAACCCCGGCTGCAAAAATCAGAAATGTAAATGTTACATCACCGAGAATAGAAAAATGCAAAACCCCGGTAACTCCCAAAATAGCAGCAGCAATTCCGGCAGTAACTGCTCCTCCAATTATCCCTTCCCAAGATTTTTTTGGAGAAATTGAAGGAAATAATTTATGCCCGTGATCCCCCTGACCAAACATGGTTCCAAAGCAATAGGCTCCAACGTCGGAAGACCAAAGGATTATAAACAGCGCAGCCGTTGTCCATCCATTGTAAACTCCGTTATAATAACGCGGAAAAGCAAGAAAGTTTAAGAGAGCAAACGGCAGGGCAATGTATACCAAAGATGCAAATGCATTTCCGATCCCATTATAACTCCTTGAATATAAATTTATTATCGGGAGCAAAACCACAATTGCCGGGACGGCAAGCAGACATACGGGACTCCATCCAAAGCCAAGAATAAAAAACGAGAGAATGAACAAAAGTACTCCCGCAGCAATAGAGGCAACTTTAAGCAGAAATTTTCCTTCACCTATCGTGAGTCTTAAATACTCACTCATAACAAACGATACAACAACGGCAAATACAGCAAGATATGTAAAGGGAGAAAGCAGCAGCGAGGCAAGAATCACCGCAACAAATACAACTCCGCTTATTGATCTTACTATAACTTCCTTCATAACGCCTACTCTTTTACTCTTGGACCAAACGTACGCTCAAGGTCCTCCGTGAAAATAACTTCTTTTTCCAGCAACAATTTTGCAAGTTCATTAAAGCCTTCAAAATGATCCTCCAACACTTTGCGTGCCATCCGATGAGCTTGATTGATGATGTTTTTAACCTCAACATCAATAAGTTCTGCTGTTTTCTCACTGAACGGCTTATTGAAATTATAGCCCTGGTCCTGGGAATCATAATATGATACGTTGCCAACCGCATCGCTCATGCCGTAATAAGCAACCATTGCATACGCCTGCTTGGTCAGCCGTTCCAAATCATTAAGAGCACCGGATGAAACTTTTTTGTTTACAATCTCTTCTGCAACACGACCTCCAATCAGAGACGCAAGCTCATCCATCATTTGTTCCTTTGTTGTAATCTGCCTCTCCTCAGGAAGATACCAAGCTGCGCCAAGAGCTTTTCCTCTCGGAATAATAGTAACTTTTAAAAGAGGATTTGCATTTGGCAAGAACCAGCTTACAGTTGCATGTCCTGCCTCATGATATGCAATCGTCTTCTTTTCATTTGGAGGAATGATTTTGCTCTTTCTCTCCAAACCTCCCACTATTCTATCTATAGCGTCCATAAAATCTTGACGCTCAACAAATTTCTTATTATACCGCGCAGCTATCAAAGCAGCCTCATTGCAAACGTTAGCAATATCCGCACCTGAAAATCCCGGAGTTTGCTGTGCAAGAAAACTTGTATCCAATTGCGGGTCCAATTTCAAATCTTTAAGATGAACTTTAAAAATTTCATCTCTATCCTTAAGTTCAGGAAGATCCACATTTATCTGACGGTCAAATCTTCCCGCTCTCATCAACGCCTTATCCAAGATGTCTGCACGGTTTGTAGCGGCAAGAATGATAACTCCGCTATTTGTTCCAAAACCATCCATCTCCGTAAGCAACTGATTAAGAGTGTTTTCTCTCTCATCATTGGAAGAAAATCCCGCATTCTTTCCTCTGGCACGTCCAACCGCATCAATTTCATCTATGAAGACAATGCAAGGCGCCTTTTCTTTTGCCTGTTTAAACAAATCCCTTACCCGGCTGGCTCCGACACCAACAAACATCTCCACAAAGTCCGAACCGCTAATTGAGAAGAAAGGCACATTTGCCTCTCCGGCTACCGCCTTGGCAAGCAATGTTTTACCGGTCCCGGGAGGACCAATCAGCAAAGCTCCTTTTGGAATTTTTCCACCCAGTGCGGTATATTTTTTAGGGTTCTTTAGAAAGTCTACTATCTCCATCACCTCCTGCTTTGCCTCTTCCAAACCCGCTACGTCCTTGAAAGTTACACGCGTTGTGTTGTCCTTATCAAACAGTTTTGCCTGGCTCTTTCCAACGGAAAAAATTCCGCCGCCGCCGCCACCGCCGCCAATGCCGCCTGTACCCCCGCCCATTCTGCGGAACATAAAAATCCACAGTACAAATATTAACAGAGGGAATAACAGCCAGTTAAGAATTGTCCCCCAGTAATTGTTCCTCTCTTCTGTCGCAATGCTAAAACGCTTATTTGCAGGAAGAGATTCTCTTGCCGCATTGAGCTGTTGCTCCGAGTCAAAATTATTAGACACAATAAAGAAGAACTGAGGAGACATTTTTGGAATACGCCCGCCAAAGTAATTCTTGTATTTCTTAAGACTGTCTTTCTTAATTGTAACCTCAGCTCTATTCTGATTTGTTACAAAAGTAATTTTATCTACGTCTCCGGCCGGAACCATCTGTTCCTTAACCTTATACCATTCCGTCTTTATAGGATCTCCCCCCTTAGCTCCCCAGAACCACATATAGCCCAGAAATGCAAGCAAGGGGATATAAATCCAGAACGTATTAAACCTCGGGGGTTTGACACCGCCTCTCCCCATCATATTTTTTTTCTGATTGTTATTCTCCATATTGAACTTTAATCCTCATAAGCAGTTTTCTTGCAGTCATTCCACAAATCTTCCAGTCTGTAAAATTCTCTGTACTGAGTCTGAAATACATGCACAACAACATCTCCGTAATCTAAAATAATCCAAAAAGAATTCTCCTTTCCCTGTTCCCTGACAGGTTTTTTATCACACTTGACAATCATCTCATCTTCAATATTATCCGCAATTGCCCTAACTTGAGTTGTAGACTCCGCGTTGCAGATAACAAAAAAATCGCAGATGCTTGTACCAATCTTTCTCAAATCCAGAGAGCAAACATTTTTTGCTTTCTTATCCAGCATAGCGTTTGCAATAACGTTCACCGCTTTTACCCCCTCTTTGTTCTCAACCACTTTTACTGGCGACAGTTTTGCTTTCGGAACTCTTTTCACGGTTTGTTTTTTAACAACTTTTTTTACTTCCTTTTTGCCGTCCGTTCCTTTTTGCTCTTTTCTCATACTGCTTTGTAAATTATTATCTTTGCAGCAAAGATACAGCAAAAAATCAGCCAATTCACACTATGTCAAAAAAACTTGAAATAAAGTGGTATGAAACCACGGATTCCACAAACAACAGAGCTATTGAGGGTGCCGCAGAAGCTCCCGACAGATTTACGTGGGCCGCTGATTTCCAGAGTGCGGGACGCGGTCAAAGGGGAAATAAATGGATAAGCAAAGCGGGAGACAACCTCATGTTTAGCATACTCTTTAAACCCGGGTTTATCTCTGCGCAAGAACAATTTGCGGTTTCCCAAATATGCACGTTGGGTATATTTAACTATCTTAAAGCCAATGGAATAAATGCTAAAATCAAATGGCCTAACGATGTCTATGTCGGGGATAGAAAGATATGCGGAATGCTCATAGAAAACGTGGTAACGGGTGACAATCTGTCACAGAGCATATCCGGAATTGGTTTAAATGTTAACCAACGAGAATTCCCGTCAAATATTACAAATCCTACCTCAATGGTTCTGGAAATTGAATCAAAAAAAGCAAACAAATCAGTAAAATTTGATACGCATAAAGAGTTGCCGGAGCTTCTTGCAGAAATATTCAAAGAGTATGATGCTGCAAGAAAGGAACATGACAGGAGCGGCAATTTAAACAAACTTGCAAAACGTTATTTGTCCGCTCTTTACAGGATTGGAGAATACCACAAATACTCAGACCTTACAGAAGAAGAAGATAAAACCATCGAGATAAAAAAAGAGAAAGTATTTGAAGCTAAGATAGTTGGCATTGATGAGAATTCTTGTCTTGTGTTGGAAAATAAAAAAGGCGAAAGAAAAACATTCGCCTTTAAAGAAATAAGTTATATCCTAAATTCCTAACTGCCGGACTATTCATCCGCATTCTTATTACGCCTGGCTCCCTTTGCCAGCCAGATTATTCCTCGTATGATAAAGAAAATTGCTATTATGAATAGTATGATATATCCGGCGTAGGCCAGTCTGACGGCAGCATTGTACTCCACTATCCCCGCCTGTGATGCAATTTTTGGCTGAGAGCCCGTCTTTCTCATGTATTCGGCAAATGCATACCACTCGTTAACACATCCGACTTTCTCGCGCTCATTTATAGAACGTTTAAGCAGCATATCATTAATTTGCCTTATTGACGTTCCATTTTGATCCTTTGGTATAATCTTTAACAAGCCGTGCGAATTTTTGTTTATAACATCCAGGCACATCGCTGTATAGTATCCCGTTACAACGTGATACAATTCATTCGGCTGAACGGCTTTTCCGTGCAGGTAAACTTTTTTAACTCTAAAGAAAGGAAGCGCGGCTGGATTATACGTATAAGTCAAGCCGTAGAAAGTCATGTAAGCATCCGGCATCTTGCCCGCAATTGAGGCATTCACCTCACACAAATCCTTAAGTTCTTTCCCTGTAATCCAGCACTCTACAATTGGGTATCCCAATTTGCCCTCAGGGTCCAAACCTAAAGGAAGGATATCAAACGCATCACTATATTTTATATTCCCGACAGACAAACCTTTTCTAATAACCCCTGCAGGAACAACTGAAAACATCTTTAATGTATCAATGTCTGAAGGAGCATCGTGCGCTGCAGCATAAAAATAGCTTCTTGCAATAGCTTCGCCCAGAGGGAAATCCCCAAATTTATCAGGTTTCCCGTCTAGCGGCATTTTCTGTCTTGTGACAACTCCGGACGGAGAAATTCCAAATTGGTTATTAAACTTGCCTATCACTTTTAACTCTACGCTGTCCAGGAGCATTTTTAAAGCAGGGTCAGGTTTGGTGTCTGAAGGGATACTTCTCAAGCCATAGAATACCAAGTGGTTTTCTCTCTCTTTTAAACTGTTATCTCCGTTAGATATGCCAACTTCCCCAAGAAAAGCTCCGTTGGAACCGGCAGCCCCGATAACAACGTTTCCAACTTGCCAGGGTCTGAAAATTGCCTCATGATCATGTCCGCTGATTATCACGTCTATATCAGGACACTCCTTTGCAAGAATTCCGTCTTCACTTTTATCTTTTAGAAGAGTTCCGCTGTGAGAAAGACAAATTATATAATCTACACCAAGTGTTTTAAGTGTCTGAACTATAGTCTTTGCCGTTTTTATCGGATCCAGCAGCGTCATATTCTCTCTCTCATTGCAAACATTGAATGCGCCTTTGCCAAGAAGTCCAAAGATTCCAATCTTAACACCATTTCTGTTCATTATGATGTAACTCTTTTCACCTATGTAAGAGCGGGCATTCTCAAATGTATTATCATTTGTTTTGCCCAAGTTGGCAGTAACATTTACAGGGAAGTTGATTGGTTCCTTTGTAACGGGATTAATATTTCTGCCGTGAATATTTGCATTATAGAATGTAAATCCCAGGGATTTTAAGCCAATGTCAAAATCATGATTACCAAAAACATACGCATCATAACCCATTAATCCGAGAGCTCTGTATTCAGATGCTTCCGTATTAGTTACGGCGGAAAAAACGCTGCCCATCGCAATATCCCCCGCATCCACAACAATTACGGTAAAACCTTTCTTTTCAAAAAACAGTTTCTCCTGTTTAATAAAAGTTGCCAGCTTTGGATACTTATCAACGCAAGAGTGCAGGTCCCCGGTAAAAAGAATTGCCAAAGAGTTCTCCAAACCTGCCTGTTTCACACTCACTTTAGGCTGAGCAGGAAGCCCTTGCGAATAAACCGATTCACAAGGTATTAGAAACAGGCACAGCAGCAATGCCGCCGCCATGAAAATTTTTCTTGTCAAGTTTTTCATATTTTGCTTATTTTACAAACAAGGACATTTCAGCCGCAAGTTCCTTTGCCTTTGTCGCCGCATCTGAAGCAAATTTTTTATCACAGCCTGCAAAAACAATCCCTCTTGATGAATTTATGATAATGCCGCAACTGCCGTTCATTCCGTGAGTTGCAACATCGTTTACCGTTCCTCCCTGAGCTCCCACACCCGGCACAAGCAGAAAACTGTCGGGAGCTATTGCCCTAATCCGGGCAAGTTTTTCCGGACGAGTTGCACCAACAACAAACATGATATTGTTTTTATCTCCCCACCTTGCAGACTCTTTTATTACGCGCTCAAACAAATAATCGCTCCGGGATTTTTTCTCACCAGACACCCCGCAAACTTTTAAGGTTTCAAAATCTTCCGCAGATTTATTTGATGTAAGAGCCAGAATCACAGCCCATTTACCTTTGTATTTTAGGAACGGTCTCACAGCGTCCGCCCCCATATATGGAGAGAGCGTCACCGCATCAAAATTCATTTTTTCAAAAAAAGCTTTTGCATATTGCTCCGCGGTATTGCCAATGTCTCCGCGCTTTGCATCTGCAATCACAAAAATTTCCGGATAGTATTTTTTGATATATCTTACCGTAAGAGCCATCTGCTCAAAACCGCGCGCACCTTCAGACTCATAAAAGGCGGTATTTATCTTATAAGCAACGGTATACTTTGCGGTAGCTTTTATAATTGCTTTATTAAATTCATACTGAGAATTTTCCGGGCCAAATTTTTCTTTGACACAAGCAGGAATCTTGGAAACGTCGGAATCCAACCCAACGCACAAGAAGCTTTTCTTCTTCTTTATTTGATTATATAACTCCTTATATGTCATCTTATTGCAGTGATAATCTTTTAAACTCAAGAGTTAACGTACCATCATGCTCTCAAAAACAAATTGCCGGTAAGTCTGTTCACTTTTTCTTTTGCGTAGTCAATCGTAACTTTAAACTCTTTCATAGGACTTGATGTAAAGTCAGCGCTTCTATTCTCTTTAAGCGCCCTCTTCTTCTCTGATGGCGCATCATACATGGCATCCAGCATAATTGCCTCACATATAGAGCGTAATCCTCTGGCACCAAGGTTATATTTAACTGCAGTATCTACAATAAAATTAAGCACATCGTCGCCAACTACAAGGTTGATTCCGTCCATCTTAAACAGCAGCTGATATTGCTTAATGAGTGCATTTTTTGGTTTAGTAAGAATATCCAGAAGAGCCTTTTTATCAAGAGGATGCAAGTATGTTACCACCGGAAGTCTTCCTATAAGTTCCGGAATCAGACCATAAGAACGCAAATCTTGCGGAGCTATATATTTAAGCATCTCTTTGCGGTCAACCCCCTTAAGTTTTTCCTGCACTCCGTACCCGACAACTTTTGTATTAAGACGCTGCGCAATTTTTCTCTCTATCCCTTCAAAAGCTCCGCCGCAGATAAACAAAATATTTTTTGTATCCACTGCAATCATCTTTTGCTCAGGATGTTTGCGGCCTCCCTGAGGAGGAACGTTTACTATATTTCCTTCCAAAATTTTCAACAGCGCCTGCTGAACACCCTCCCCGGAGACATCTCTGGTTATTGACGGATTATCGCTCTTGCGCGCTATCTTATCTATCTCATCTATAAAGACAATTCCCATCTGCGCCTTCTCCACGTTGTAATCCGCATCTTGCAGAAGACGTGTAAGAATACTCTCAACATCTTCTCCAACATATCCGGCTTCCGTAAGAACGGTAGCATCTACAATTGCAAAGGGAAGGTGAAGCATCTTTGCTATAGTCCTGGCCAATAGTGTTTTGCCAGTACCCGTGGGACCCACAAGAAGAACATTTGATTTCTCCAGGTCAAAATCATCTTTCCCCTTCTCTTCCGCATGAAGAATCCTCTTATAGTGATTGTACACTGCAACAGAGAGATATTTCTTAGCCTCTTCCTGCCCTATTACATAGCCATCCAAAAATTTGCTAATCTCCTTTGGAGTCAGCAGCCTAAAATCTTTTTTTGTCTGCTCCGCAAATTGTTTATTATCCTCTTTACCGAGTCCTACAACATCTTTTAAATAACTGTAAGTCTGCACAATGCAATCAGTGCAAACGTATCCGTAACGTCCTTGCAGAAGTTGTACATCACCCTCTTTTCTCCCGCAAATCACACACCTCTCTTCCGGCGCCCGCGGTCCTTTTACTTTTTGATTGTCTTGCATTTTGTTATATCTGTCGCGACAGTTATTTTTTCTATTTTTTATCCTTGCCAAGAATCTCATCAATCATTCCGTACTCCTTGGCCTCGACGGAAGTCATCCAGTAATTTCTGTCTGCATCCTTCTCTATCTGCTTGATACTCTTGCCTGTATTAAGAGCCAGTGACTCATAAAGCTCCCTGCGGGTCTTAATAATTTCTCTTGCCTCTATTTCAATATCCGAAGCCTGACCTTCCACTCCGCCAAGAGGCTGATGAATCATAATTCTTGAATGAGGAAGTGCGCTTCTCTTGCCTTTTACTCCGGCGGCAAGAAGTATTGCGGCCATAGAAGCAGCCATTCCGGTACATATTGTGGCAACCTGAGAATGAGCAAGATTCATAGTATCATAAATTCCCCATCCGGCAGAAACAACTCCGCCCGGAGAATTAATATACAACTGTATATCGGAAGCCGAATCAGATGAATCCAGATATAACAGTTGCGCCTGTATGATGTTTGCAACATCATCGTTGATAGGCACTCCCAGGAATATAATCCTGTCCATCATAAGACGTGAGAAGACATCCATTGTGGCAACATTCAACTGCCTCTCCTCTATGATTGTAGGATTTATATACGCATTTTTCCTTGCAGCAACTCCCGCAGCAGGGACACGCTCACTTACAAGTTTCCTGTAACCGCTTAAAGTTAAAGAATTTACGCCAAACTTACCGGTGGCAAATTTTTCAAAATCTGATTTCATCTATTATATTTTGCTACTTATTATTCTCTTTAGCATTCATTTTTACAAGCTCTTCCCGGGTTATGTCCTTTTTCTCAACTGTTATTATACCCTTAAGATAATCAACAACTTTATCCTCCTCACACTTCTCAAAAATCTTGCTTACTTCTTTATCATTTCCAAGTACGGTCTCTGAATATTTATCCAGCTGCTCCTCAGGAACATCCATCATTCCGTACATTGCAAATTGATTGGCAGTCATCTTCTTTGCCTCAGCCTTCAAATCTTCTTTCTTAATTTGAATCTTCTGATCCTCAACCACTTTGCGGGTAATCATCTGCCAGCGGTAATCTTGCAGGAATAACGGGAATTCCTTCTCTATCTGCTCCATTGTAAACTTGCCCTCGTTTATTTTAAACAACCATTTCTTTAGAAAGCTCTCCGGAAGTTCCAGCATACACTTATTAATCATGTAGTCTACAAGGTCTTTGTGAAATTTGTAGTCACTCTCCTGCCTGTACTCTCCCTCTATTTTCTCTGTCAGTTTTGCGTCAAACTCTTCTGAAGTTTTAACTTTGTCCTTGCCAAATAATCTGTCCCTAACTTCCTGAGTCTCCTCTGCCGGCTTGAAAGTTTTAACTTCCTGAACCTTAACCGTATATTTAGGATTAGAATTATCCATATCCTCTTTCTTCACCTTTAAAAGAGCGGCGCGGTCTACCTCATTAGGAAATGCTTTAACTACATCTATTTGGAAGGCATCGCCTTTTTTCTTTCCAAGGAATTGTTTCTTTGCATCCTTGTCCAAAGTCTTAAGAGTTACATAGGTCTTCTCAACTTTCTTATCCCCCTGCTCCAAATCCACAACCATAAAATCCTCTTCCCCGGCCGTTTCCGTATCTACAAGTTTGCCGAATTGCTTAAGCATGTCCGCCTTGTACTCTTTGAAAGCCTCCGGAGTAAGCTTGATATTGTAATATTTCACCTTATCACTCTTGCTTGCATCAACCTTAACCTCAGGTTTTACGGCAAAGTCAAAGATAAATTCAAACTTTTCATCTTTATCCCAGTCAATATTCTTCTGAAGTTCCTCATTAGGAATCGGCTCGCCAATAAGGTCTAACTTATTTTCTTTTATATAGTTGTTAATACCTTCGGACAACATTCCGTTCACCGCCTCAGCCATTGCAGATGTACCGTACATCTTCTCAATCAACCCCATGGGAGCCATGCCCTTGCGGAATCCTCTAATTTCAGCCTTCTTGCGATAATCTCTTAAAGACTTCATTTTCTTCTCATTTGCTTCCGTCTTCTCTATTTTAACATTCAAAAGGTACGTCAGCTTCTCTGTTTCTTGCTTCTCTATTTTCATAACACATATACGTTTATTATTCTGTTTTATTACAGCGGAATATCCGCCGGCATTAAAGTTGGCGAATTTACGGTTTTTCTTGCTTTTCCGCAAACCTACTCTCTATATACTCCCGACAGACCATCAGATTACAATAATCTCTCCGCAAATAATACTCAAGTACAGGTAATGATAATAAGCCAGAGGCCCGGCGCGGAGTGCCTGTGTATCTCCGCGGCGATAGCCGTTTTGTTCCCGGCGATTTCGCTTGCGGTACCGCAGACAAAAATAAAAAGAGCAGAGGAAAATCTCTGCTCTTTTCTTACGTGCGGGCGAAGGGACTCGAACCCCCACGCCGTTAAGCACTAGATCCTAAGTCTAGCGCGGCTACCAATTACGCCACGCCCGCATTCCCGCTTAATTGGGACTGCAAATTTAACTACTTTTTACTTTTGTGCAAATTTTTCTGCTAGTAACTCTGAGCTATCGCGATGAAATCATCTGCCTTCAAAGATGCTCCGCCGATAAGACCTCCGTCAATATCTTGCTGAGCAAAAAGTTCTTTAGCATTGGAAGGTTTGCAACTGCCTCCATAAAGAATAGAGATCTCTTCTGCCTGTGTGCCAAACTTTTCCGCCAATGTCTTTCTTATGAAAGCATGAATCTCCTCTGCCTGTTCGCTGGTTGCAGTCTTGCCGGTGCCAATGGCCCAAATTGGCTCGTATGCAACAACAATTTTCTTCATTTCATCAGGGGTCAAATCAAAAAGTACCTCTTTAATCTCTGCACCCACAACATCAAAGTGCTTCCCGGCCTCTCTCTGCTCCAGGTTTTCTCCGCAGCAGTAAATAACCGATAAACCATTTGCAAGGGCAAGCTTAATCTTCTCTTTAAGAATTGCATTTGTCTCATGGTAATATTCCCTTCTCTCTGAATGTCCTAGTATGACGCAACTTACAGGAACAGATGCAAGCATTGAAGCTGAAACTTCTCCGGTATAAGCCCCTTTCTCTTTATCCGCGCAATTTTGAGCGCCAAGAGAAATTTTGCTTTTGCATACCGGACAGGTAACAGCAGCAAGTTCTTTGCTTACAGGGTAAAGATGAGTAAACGGAGTATTAATAATAAGATGCACATTCTCAGGTACATCTACCAATTTTGCAATAATCTGCTTTACAAGTTCCACGCCTTCTGAAACCGTAGTATTCATCTTCCAGTTTCCGGCAACAATTTTTCTTCTCATAATCATGTGTTTTAATTAACAGAGGGCAAAATTATATATTTTTTTAACTTTGTGGAAATCTATAAATCGGCATAGGATACATGAAGCGCAGGAGTGTTTATTATATAATTTTTGCAGCAGCGCTGGTCATATTTTTTGCCGCCGATCTCTTTCTTGGCTCAGTGGACATATCCGTAAAAGATTTATTCACAACTTACATTGGAAAAGATATACTTATAAATTTCCGCCTGCCAAAAGCCATAGCCGCATTATTATGCGGCATTGCACTGGGAGTCTGCGGTTTGCAAATGCAAACTCTTTTCCGCAATCCGCTGGCCGATCCATATATCCTTGGAGTGAGCAGCGGTGCCGGCCTTGGAGTTGCGCTGTATCTTATGGGTATGTCATGGGTTGGAGTGTCTGCAGAAGGAACTGTCTTTCAATCTTTTGGAATTGCAGGTTCAGCTCTTGCCGGGGCAGTGCTTGTAACACTGCTGATTTTGTACGTATCTAAAAAGATGGAGGGGAACCTCTCTCTGCTTATTTTTGGAGTGATGATAGGATTCATTGCGGGAGCTTTGGTTAATTTATTGCAATACACCTCTAACGCACACGCACTTAAAACGTATGTGTTGTGGACAATGGGAAGTTTTGCCGGGTTGACAACTGCACAGCTGCTGATTCTGGCTGCAATAGTAATAACTGGTATTATACTGTCGGTGAGGAATATAAAAGATTTGAACGCAATACTTTTGGGAGAAGATTATGCTGCATCCTTAGGATTGGATGTAAAAAAAATAAGGGTGAGAGTATTGGTTTCCACCACTTTGCTGGCCGGAGGCGTAACCGCATTTTGCGGGCCGATTGGTTTTTTGGGAATAGCCGTGCCGCATATAGCGCGTTTTATTTTTAAGGATGCCAATCACCGCACGCTGGTCCCTGCAACAATTTTAATTGGAGCGACCATCACAATTTTTGCAGATACGATTTCTCAGCTTCCCGGGAGCGGAACGGTGATTCCTATTAATACTGTTGCAGCATTGCTGGGTATTCCGGTGATTCTTGTAATACTTTGGAAAGCAAGAAAATACTCAAATTAAAACAATGGCGGAACTGCTTAAAATAGAGAATTTAACATTAGGCTTTGGTGAAAAAGTCATCTTCAGAAATATAAATGTGTCTGAAGAAAACGGCCGCTTTGTTGCTCTTGCAGGCTCAAACGGACGCGGCAAAAGCACCCTGCTTAAGACACTATCCGGTCTTGATTCCATTTACAATCCGCAATCATTTAATAATCCCGACAGTTTGCAGCGCTCAGAAAAGGGAAGCATCTTGTACAAGGGGAAAGCTATTGCGGAGTACACAAAAAAAGAATTCTCTTCTCTGGTATCTTTTGTATTCCCAAGCGGACGTCGCACTAACAATCTGTCGGTGAAGGATATGCTGAGCATATACTGTTACTATAGAACAAATTGGATTGGTGCTCCCGGGGAAGATGAAGAGAAAAAAATTTCAAAGGCGCTGGAACAAGTTGGACTCTCAGGCTTTGAAAACAGAAATAGCGCCAACCTAAGTGATGGTGAATATCAGAGAATTACAATAGCAGGGGCGCTAGTGCAGGATAGTGAAATCATTTTGCTTGATGAGCCTACTGCATTTTTGGATATTGCCAATAAATTTATGATAACTCACTTGCTAAAAGAAATTGCACACACAAGCGGCAAACTGATAATTTTCTCAACTCATGATTTGCAGCTGGCCATGGACATGTGCGACCGAATTTGGCTTATGACTGAGAGCGGCTTTTACTCCGGTGAACCTGAAACACTTATGAACGACGGAACCATGGACAAAATGTTCAATGTGCCGGGACTTATTTTTGATAAAAACATTAAATCATTTACATACGATGGCGGTTTTAAGAATAACAAAAGAGTTTAAATTTGAGTGTGCCCATGCACTTACGGGATATGACGGAAAATGCAGCCACATTCACGGACATTCTTACAAATTAAGGGTTACCGTGAAAGGGAAACCTATTGATGACCCAAAGTCTCCAAAATTTGGAATGGTAGTAGACTTTAATGACCTTGAGAAAATTATTAAAGAAAACATAATAGATAAGTTTGACCACGCACTTGTTTTAAGAAGAGATGCACCTCTGGTTGAAGAGATTAGCAAGAATTATGGCAACACGGTCATAACTGATTTTCAGCCTACAAGTGAGAATTTAGTCACATACTTTGCAGCGCTGATTAAAGATGAGTTGCCGGAGAAGGTAGAGCTTTACTCTCTTAAACTCTCAGAAACTGCAACAGCTTCAGCCCGATGGTACGCAGAGGACAATAAGCCAAAAGAATAATCATTGTATATTGGCAAAAAGATAGGGAGAGATGAAAAAGATTTTTTTGATAGACGGTCACGCACAAATTTTTAGAATGTATTATGCATTCATGCGTCACCCATTAATAAACTCAAAGGGACAGGATACCTCTATTCTTTTTGGCTTTACAAAAATGATACTGGAACTCATTAATAAAGAGCATCCTACAAATATTGCGGTTGTATTTGACGCACCCGGAAAAACATTTCGTCACACTATTTACAAGGAATATAAGGCCAACCGTCCTCCTGCGCCGGAACTTGTTATTCAGGCACTTGAGCCTCTGCAGGAAATTTTGAAAGCATTAAATATCCCTGTCGTGATGGTAACCGGAGTTGAGGCTGATGACGTAATCGGATCAATGGCAAAGCAATGGTCAGGCGCTGACAAACAAATCTACATGGTTACTCCGGATAAGGATTATGGTCAGTTGATTCAGAAAAATGTTTTTCAATACAAGCTTCCAAAGGGAGGAAACGGAGATACGGAAGTAATTGGAACGGATCAGCTTTGCGCCCAATACGGAATTAAAGACCCCGCAGGAGTTATTGATATTCTGACAATTTGGGGAGATACGTCAGATAATGTGCCGGGCATCAGAGGCATTGGAGAGGTTGGCGCAAAGAAGCTGATTTGCAAGTACGGAACTCTGGAGAATGTAATGCGGCATATCGGAGAGTTAAGTGCAAGCATACAAAAGCATATCAAAGAATCCTCAGAGGAACAGATAAAGATGAGCAGATTTCTGGTCACTATTAAGACTGACGTACAGCTGCCTGTTAATGAGGATAATATAAAGGCAACTCTGCCTAATGAGGCGGCAGTGAATGATATCTTTGCAAAGTATGAGTTCAACTCACTTAAGAAGATGATTCCGGGATTCAATAATAGTATTGCCGCATCGGACGACTATCCGGAGGACTCGCCGACAGATGATTTTCCGTCAAGTGATTTTCCGTCAGATGATAAGCCGGAGCAACAGGCGGGCGTTCAGCATATTGCAGAGAAAGAGATAAAGAAAGTTTTTAGTATCCCGGACGTTGAGTTTTGCTCTCTTGATAAAGTTGCAATGTCGGCAAAGAAAAATAAGGAAATCTCTATTTTGATGAACGGGGAGAACTCATTAACGCTCTGCTCAACAGATAATTTTGTACATATTATTGAAAATCTGGAAGAGTTGCAAAACACTCAGGATTATCCCATTCTTAATGAACTGCTCTCAGAACCGGGTATTTGCAAAATTGGAGCGGATTTGAAGGAGATAATAAAAGCCGTTGCGGAAAAAACGGACATACAAATTTGCGGCAATTTATATGACGTACAGTTGATGCATTATGTTCTAAATACTGAAATCAGCCACAATATAAACTTTATTGTGAAACAGCAACTGAGCATTGATATTGAGACTATTACGTCAAACAGCAAAGAAGAGGCAAAAGATTTATTCTCCGGTGCCGCGGAAGAAACTGAGGAGCAGAAAAAAGAGAGAAAGAAAAAAAGCGCCGCTCTTTGCGCTCTAATGCCGATAGTGAGAGATGAATTGGAGAAAAAACTATCGGGAGACAGAGTATATAAAGAGATAGAAATGCCTCTGATATCTGTGCTTGCGCAAGTTGAGATGGCAGGAGTAAAGATTGATACTCGGCAACTTAAAGAATACAGCAAGGAACTTACCGCACAGATGAATGAGATTGAGCAGGAGGCTCGCAAACTTGCTGATGATGCCTCCATTAATCTTTCATCTCCAAAACAGATTGGAATTCTGCTCTATGAAAAATTAAAGCTGAACCCTAATGTTAAAAAGAGCGTAAAAGGAAATTACTCTACAGATGAAACTACGCTTAATGAGCTGAAAGACACTCATCCTATTGTGGAAAAAATTCTGGAATACAGAAATCTGAAAAAACTTCTTTCTACATATATTGACGCCCTGCCGCTGCTTATAAATCCAAAGACAGGAAAGGTGCATACAACTTTTAATCAAGCCCTTACGTCTACCGGAAGATTAAGTTCCATTAATCCCAACCTGCAAAATATTCCGGTTCGCACAGAAAGAGGGAGAGAAATTCGCAAGGCTTTTGTTCCGTCTGACCCGGCAGGCTGCATTGTATCAGCCGATTACTCTCAGATTGAATTGCGCCTTATGGCACACATGAGCGGAGATGAAAATCTTATTGCCGCATTTAACAGCGGAAAAGACGTGCATGCGGCAACGGCAGCCAAGCTTTACAATGTATCTGTAGATGAGGTTACTGCAGAGCAACGCAGAAAAGCCAAAACGGTTAATTTTGGAATCATTTACGGCATTTCCGCATTTGGACTGGCGGAAAGAATGGAGATTCCAATAAAAGAGGCAAAAGAATTTATTGAGACATATTTTAAAACATATCCGGGGGTTAGCCGCTACATTAATGCGATAGCAGAAACCGCCCGGAAAAAGGAATACGTAGAAACTATCTATGGCAGAAGGCGTTATCTAAAAGATATAAACTCCCGCAATGCCAATGTCCGCAAGTTTAATGAGCGCAATGCCGTAAACGCACCCCTGCAGGGAAGCGCGGCAGATATTATCAAACTAGCTATGATTCACGTCTTTGCAAGGATTCAGGCTGAACACCTTAAAAGCAAGATGGTGCTGCAAGTTCACGATGAACTTGTATTTGACGTTGTTCCTTCTGAAAGAGAGGCGATTATGAAAATTGCCAAAGAAGAGATGGAAAACGTTATTAAGTTAAAAGTTCCTTTGACAGCAGATTGCAGTTATGGCGAAAACTGGCTCCAAGCACACTAGCAGTGCTTACATTATGCTCAGCGACAGGGAATTAATAGAACTGGCGCAAGAAGGCAAACAGGTGGCATTCACCATTCTATTTGAACGGCATTATGAAGGATTGATGTCTCATATCACCGGCATACTTTCCGTTAAAGGAAAAGAAAACCCGGCGTTAGGAGGTATGGAGCCCCAAGATGCTTGTTTGGAGACATTTAACAAGGCGTTCAAGCATATACACCAATATAACCCAAAGTACAATTTTACTACATGGCTTTACAATATTGCAAAAAATACAGCTTTGGATTTTGTACGCAAAAGAAAGAAGGAGATGGATGATGCAACGCAGAATGTAGCAGGCAAACGAGAAATTAACAATATAGTTGCCGGTCCAAGAGACAATCCGGAAGATAAACTTATCGGGAGTCAGGAGAGTGAAAAAATAATGGCCGACATCAACCACCTACCGGAAGTTTTCAGAAATGTAATGCATCTGTATGTGGAAGATTATGCATATGAGGAGATTGCAAAGGAGACTGGTATTCCGCTGAGCAGCGTTAAGGTCCGCATTAACAGGGCAAAAAACATATTGGCAAAGATGTACCCGGATAATTCTCTTGCCCAAAAAAGAAGCAAGAAAAACATGGAGAGGAAAACCGGCGGCAAAGCAAAAAAATCAAAAAGCAATTAGAATGGAAGAATTGATATTCAAATATTTTCCCAATCTAAGCACCACGCAGAAGGAGCAGTTTAAAATGTTGTTTCCGCTGTATAAAGACTGGAACGGCAAAATTAACCTTATCAGCCGCACAGATATTGACAACTTATATGAACACCACGTTCTGCACTCTTTGGCTATTGCAAAATTCTTTGAAGATGAAAAGATTGCAGCAACAGCACAACCGGAGCTTCGGCAAACCGGAATACCGATAGAAGGAAAATCACTTAAAATCATGGATGTAGGGACAGGCGGCGGATTCCCCGGCGTGCCGCTTGCAATCATGTACCCAAACATAAAATTTCTGCTTGTTGATTCCACCGGAAAAAAAATAATGGTAGCGTCTGAGGTGTGCAAATCTTTGGGACTCACTAATGTTACGGCCATAAAGGCGAGGGTGGAAGAATTGGATTTAACTGAATTTTATGACGGAACTCCGGAATGCGATTACGTTGTTTCCCGGGCCGTTGCCGCACTTGATAAATTCATCCCTTGGGTAAAAGGAAAATATTCCAAAGGAATAATTTACCTAAAAGGAGGCGATACTTCAAAGGACGGAGAATTGGACAAGGAGATAAGAAGCGCCGCAAAACAAAACGGAATACTAAGAGAAGCTGTCGGGATAACAGAGATTACAAAATGGTTCCCGACCCCTTATTTTGAGGGTAAAAAGGTGCTCTTCTTCCCACGCAGGCAGAAAATGCTGCCACACAGGTAGAAAATTTTGCCAATTGAAAAATAAAACTTACTTTTGCACTCCGATTCTGAAAATATATAAGAAGATAAAGATATGAAACGCACATTTCAGCCATCAATACGCAAGAGACGCAACACGCACGGATTTAGAGAGCGTATGAGCACTCCAAACGGAAGAAGAGTCCTGTCTGCAAGACGCAGGAGAGGAAGGAAGAAGTTAACTGTATCATCAGAGAGAGATTTTTAGTTCTCCCGACAGATAAGCAATTTACAAGGCGCTCGGATTTTTCCGGGTGCTTTTTTTTTGCAGCAAACAACTGCCGCACATTTTATCCGATTCTATTTTGCGCTCTTACAATACTCTCTCATCTTGGCAATTACAGCATTCATATCATCAGGCATCGGACTGCCAAAGGCAATCTCTTTGCCGGTTGAAGGATGAACAAAAGCAAGATATTTTGCATGCAGAGCCTGTCTGGGAAGAATATCAAAACAGTTCTGAATAAACTGCTTATACTTGGTAAACACTGTTCCAGCAAGAATTTTATCTCCACCGTAACGTTCATCATTAAACAGCGGATGACCTATATATTTCATGTGAACCCTTATTTGATGTGTACGTCCCGTCTCCAGAACACATTCAACCACTGTCACATATCCGAACCTCTCCAAAACCCTAAAATGAGTTACCGCATGTTTGCCCTGCAAGGGATCTTTAGTAACCTTAAACCTCATTCTGTCAGAGGGATCACGCGCAATATTGCCCTCTATAGTCCCGCTGTCTTCTGAAATATTTCCCCAAACTATGGCCACATATTTTCTCTGAATAGTATGATCAAAAAACTGCTTTGCCAATTTCATCTGGGCCTCTTCATTCTTGGCAATCACCAAGATACCGGAGGTGTCCTTGTCTATTCTGTGAACCAAAATGCCCCACTTGAACTCCTCTTTATCTTTCTTTTTTGCACCGGGCTTATCTCCGTAGGTCAGATGATATGCAACGGCATTTACAAGCGTACCGGAAAAATGGCCGTGCCCGGGATGGACCACAAGCCCAGGCTGCTTATTAATGACCAGCACGTCATCATCCTCATATACAACATCTAACGGGATATATTCTGGCCCTATGTCACTGGTCTTTTTTTCATAAGGGAAAACCAGCGTAATGATATCCAGAGGTTTGACACGGTAATTGGCCTTGCACGGCTTGCCGTTCACAAGAACATAGCCGGCATCTATTGCCATCTGCACGCGGTTGCGTGAAGTCTGAATCATCCGCGCGGTAATGAACTTGTCCAGCCTTATCTGAGACTGTCCCTTGTCCGCTGTAAACCTGTAATGCTCAAAGAGTTCTTCCACACTGTCATCATCGGTTTCAGAGATATTCTCCTGCATCGCGACAGTTTTATCTTTCAAATCTTCTTTGGACATTTTAACAGCCGGTCATTATTTTACCGGTTCAGATTTTTTTGTAGAGTCCGCCTCTGCGGTTTTGGTTGAATCAGCCTGCGGCTTTGGAGCTGCAAGAGGATGCGCCTCCACATACTTCCTTTCTTTCTCTGCAAGAGCTTTATTAAGAGTCATATAGACGGTTACTCCCGTACCCATGGTGACAGAGACATTATTTGAAGCCTGAGGAATCTGCTTGTATACAAAGGCTTGCATTGTATCTGCAAAATTGTGTACGGTGTTGTCAAAAATCATCTCCTTAAGGTTAAGGCAATTATCAATCAATGCCGGTTTAACCTGCTGATAATTTGATTCCAGCAAATCAGGAACATGTGTAAGACAATCTGTAGAATTAAGACCAACCCTCAAATCAATTTCACTCTCGGCAGGAAGACTCTCACCGGGAGCTATATTTCTCCCTTGATATATTTGAGCAAGAACGTTATTAGATGCTATGTCTGAGACATATATAAGTTTTCCAACTTGCAGTTGTACTGCGGCAAGGGAGCTCTGTGCCTGTCTTAAAGAGTATCCGACCAAATTTGGAATACGGACCATATTTGCAACACGCGCGTTGATGCTAAGCATAATTGTTCTGCGCCTTTTAACCTGGCTTCCCGCAGGCGGATTCTGTTTAAAGACAACTCCCTTCTTCATCTGGGGAACATAAACGGAATCTGTGATCTTCAAACGCAAATGGCTCTTCTTTGCAAGCGCCTCGGCTTCATCATAAGTCATGTTTGTAAAAGAAGGCACCGTAAGCACTTGCCCATGCCTTGTTACAACCTTAAGTAATGTAAAAAGTATGAAAAGAGTAACCAGGGCCGCAGCAATCGCAATCAAAAACTGCTTAAACGCCCACTTGCCATCAGAAGAAGTATCTGTCCGTTTTGTCATATAGAAACGCCTTTAGTCAGGCAAAGATAACAAATGGGGCCGATTAAAAATATGTTTTTCTTACCTTTTTGCCAACCACGGCTTACAACGGTTCAATAACAGTAAATTTTTGTTAGCGCGGACCCCTGCCGCTGTGACCCCTAATTCCGCCGGGACCGCCGGCTGGTCCCATTCTCATTCCGCCTTGTCCTCCGAATTTACCAAAGCGGTAAGTAAGCGTAAACATCACATATCTTCCAAGAGTATTGTTGCTTACATCCTGGACATAATTTTCTGTTGTTGTCCTGTATGTGCTTTTTGCATTATCCAACATATCATATACTGCAACCTTGAAGGTAAACGCATCATGTAAGAAACTCTTTGAAATGCTTGCATTCCAAATTGTTTGAGCGTCTCCGTATCCGGAGGAATAACCCCTGTAGAATGTATATCGAATATCTGAAGAAATGTTAAAATTCTTTAAGAAAGTCCAGTTTACAGAGCCGCGTATTGAATTTGTCCATGTGGCAATGTCATCAATTGAACTCACACTATACCATGCATTCTTATAGCTAACGTCACCCCCCGCCATAAGCTCCAGATTATCCGCTCTATACTGCAACCTTAAACTTTCTCTCAAATTTAATGTTTTGGTTTCATTCTCAACATACTTTCCCTTGCTTGAGACATAACTGACACTATTGCCGTAACCGGAAGTGAAGAAACTTGATACGCTGAAGTCACTTTTTGCTATTCTTGAATTGAACATTACCCGGGCGGAAAAATCGTAGATGCCTTTGTCTGAATTCACGTATTTATTGTGCAGAACTCCGTCATCCGTATAAACCTTCTGATTTATAATGTTATCCTTGGTATAAGAAGCATCGGCCATCAGACCAAACCAACTCATATTCTTCTTATTATTGGTTCTATAGTCAATGCTCAAATCGTGGTTGAACGAAGGATTCAACCTGTCGTTTCCTTCCGTTACAACCAAAGGGTTGGAGTTATCGGCTATCGGGAGCAACTGGTTAAGGCTGGGTTGGCCTGTTTTTCCCTGATACCAGATGCTCAAAAATTTAGTGTCAGAAAATCTATAATCCAATCTGGCAGAAGGCGCAAAATTTACAACGTTATATGTTGTATCTCTTCCGCGGCCGTTACTCTTTGTGGTTGAAGGCTGTACGGAAAACCCAAACATAAAGTTGTATTTATCCTCCTGCTTCCTCAAATCAATTTCCGCCCTTTGTGAAATAAAATCACCGGTATAATCATTTGTATATACACTATCAAGATCACTATATTCATGCGATACTTTGTTGTAATTGTAAGTATATTTCTCTGTCTCATTCTTTGCATAAGAATAGTTATAAGTACCCTGCAAGAAATAATTCTTTCCAAGAGGCTCAGTATAAGAAGCTCTTACTGAAATCGTATTCTCCTTTTGAACTTGATGATATTTCTGGTCTATGGTATATGTGCTGTCAATCACATTGTTCTCAAAGTAGTTTGTCTCTGAATTATTATAACCGTCAACAACATTGTGACTATGGTCATATTTTAATCTTATAGTCATTGTACGCCCCGGTTTTCCAAGCCTCTGCCTGTACAGCAAACTGCCGCCGATTTGCTGAGATTCATTATCTCCAAATGAAAGGCTATAACCTCTATTGGTTGAATCTAAGTCTCTTATTGTCTGAAAGTTATTACTTTGGTCAAAGGAGCCGTCTCCAAACTTAAGATATGGACGGAAAATAAATGATGTTGACTCTGAAGGAGTATATTCAATCTCGCTGTTGAAGTTGTGACCGCTTGTAACGGTATTCTCTTTTCCAGCCTCATTATTATAAAGACTGCTTGTATCTGACATCATAGTAGTCTTATTTTTTGTCTCCTCTACATTATTGTTAGATGTTGAATACATGTAACTTGCATTAATCAGCCACTTCTTGTCGTTAGTCTCCGTATTGATGTTTGTGCCTATCATTTTTGAAGAAGTTACACCGCTGCCAAAGAAAGACATACCTCTCATTCCGTCGCCACCACCCATGCCACCGTTATTTCTCATGGCAGACATCATGGAACCGGCCATATCAAAGAATCCTCTGTTGTTTGTATTATTGGCGCTGGACACCAAACTTATTTGAGTTTGCTTTGTAAACTTGCCGACCATTGCGGTTCCCTCATATCTCTTATCACTGCCGTAACCTCCGCCCATAGTTCCAAACCATCCGTTCATCATCCCGTGCTTAAGGCTCAAATCCAGAACCGTCTCCTCATCTCCGTCATCAATTCCTGTAAACTTTGCCTCATCGGATTTCTTCTGCACAACCTTAACTTTCTCCACAATTCTTGCCGGAAGATTTTGCGTTGCAATCTGCGGATCATTCATAAAGAAAGTCTTGCCGTCAATCATGATTTTTGAGATGGTCTTTCCGTTTGCAGTAATACTTCCGTCAGATCCAATCTCAACACCGGGCAATTTTTTCAAAAGCTCAACAAGCATATCCGTCTCATTTGTCTTAAATGAATTTGCATTATACTCTATTGTATCTTTCTTTACTGTCATTTGATTGCCGGCCGCTGTAACCACTATGGTATTCAGCTGATTATGCCCATTAAGATAAATGGTGCCGATATCGTTGGCCCCCTTGTGGACATCAAAAGTATGATGATATTGCCTGTAGCCCACACACTCCACAAGGACATTAGCTCTTCCTATTGGTGCGCCTTTGATAATTGCCACACCTGTGCTGTCGCTGAGTGCATACCTCTTTGCAACAGTCTCCCCGATATACTTAATGGACATTGTGGCAAACTCCACCGGAGCTTTTGACGCACTGTCCAACACTCTTATTTTCAACATGTTTTGAGCATATCCTTTAGACAAAGAACCCGCTACACAAAGCAAAGAAAGAGCAAAAAACATTAGTGATTTTCTAACCATAAATTCAATTTTAGTATTTGTCCTATGTACTGCACATAAAATTTAACAGCACGGCTGTTGGACATACAAAGATGCAGAAAGTTAAATTGAAGAGTAATTATTTTTGGAGTTTGCCGACAAACTAACTTTTTTTACCGACCTATTTTTTATTCCCGACAGATTTTACTTTCTTCTCTTTGCCGCCCCTTATGCTCTCAATTGTCCTGCCAGGATTTGCACTGACAAAAGACTCCCATCCACCCTTGCCTTTATGACCTGAACTTTTAACATTACCAAGCCCCATCTTGCCCATTCTCATGCTTAAAGCAGAACCTTTTTGATTAACATTAACAGTGTAAATTCCCGATTTTGACATAGCTATGTTAGCATCTTCCCGCGCGGCCGCTGCAACAAGACTGTGCTCTTCATAATAGTGACACAACGCAATTGCCAGAGCATCAGTGGCATCCAAATATTTTAAGGTGCATTTGAAATTCAAAATTCTCTGTACCATACCGGAAACCTGTTCCTTAGAAGCAGAACCTTTTCCGGTAACCGCAAGCTTAACACTGCGCGGCTGATACTCAAAAATCGGAATATCCTTAAGCAGTCCGGCAGAAATTGCGGCCCCCTGCGCTCTTCCAAGCTTAAGCATAACTTGAGGATTCTTGCCATAAAAAGGTCCCTCAATTGCCATTAAATCAGGTTTATACTTTCTGATAATTCTGGACACGTCCGCAATAATCCTCTTGAGAACAAGAAAGTGACTCCCCTCTTTTGTAAGATTAACTATTCCCAGATCCACCAGCTGCGGCTTGCCCGCACAGATACGAATAACCCCAAAACCAAGAATCCTGGTTCCGGGGTCAATTCCTAATATAACCTTCTCGTTTTCCATCTGCGGAGCAAATATAACTTTAATTATCTGTCGCGACAGAAATTTTCTAGCCTATGATATCAAAGCCTGTAAATTCCTGCAATGCCTTAGGTATCTTAATTTTGCCGTCAGGGGTCTGATTATTCTCAATCAAAGCCGCAAGAATTCTTGGCAATGCAAGGGAGCTGCCGTTTAAAGTGTGAGCCAGCTTTATTTTGCCGTCGTCATCTTTAAACCTAAGCTTCATTCTATTTGCCTGATAAGTCTCAAAATTGGATACGGAACTTACCTCCAGCCATCTCTTCTGAGCGGCGCTGAAAACCTCAAAGTCATAGGTAATTGCAGAGGTAAAGCTCATATCTCCGCCGCACAATCTCACAATTCTGTAAGGCAGCTCAAGCTCCTGCACAAGTTTCTCCACATGTTCAACCATTCCATCCAAAGCCTTATAAGAAACATCGGGCAATGAAAGTTGCACTATCTCAACCTTATCAAACTGATGAAGTCTGTTAAGTCCCCGCACATCTTTTCCGTAAGAGCCGGCCTCTCTTCTAAAACACTGAGTATAAGCGGTCATCTTGATTGGAAAATCTTTCTTTGCAACTATGCAATCGCGATAGATATTTGTTACCGGAACTTCTGCTGTTGGAATCATGTAGAACTTGTCCAACCCTACATAATACATCTGCTCGCTCTTGTCCGGAAGCTGACCGGTGGCAAACGCAGAGGCCTCATTTACAACCAATGGCGGCTGAACCTCCGTATATCCGTCTTTTGTATTTCTGTCCAGAAAAAAAGAAATCAAAGCTCTCTGAATCTTAGAACCTTTCCCGATGTAAACGGGGAAACCGGCTCCTGTTAATTTAACTCCAAGATCAAAATCTATGATATTCAAACTCTTTGCTAGTTCCCAATGTGGTTTTGCATCTGCGGGAAGTTCGGGAATTTTACCTCCCATTTTTACAACAACATTGTCATTTGCATCTTTTCCTGCAGGAACATCCTTGCAAGGAAGATTTGGAAGAAGCACCAGCTGGTCAAGCTGCTGTTTATTAAGATCATCCAAATTTTTCTGAAGCTCATCTGAATGCGCCTTCAACTGTGCAACCTCTTGCTTTGCCTTCTCAGCCTCATCCTTTTTGCCTTCTTTCACAAAACCGCCGATTGTCTTGGCAGCAGCATTTTGCTTTGCAAGATTAGCATCCAGTTCCGTTTGAGTTGCACGTCTCTGCTCGTCAATTTTAAGAATGCTGTCAACTATCTCCTTTGCGTCAAAATTTTTAACGGCAAGACGTTCAATTACAAAGTCCGGCTGTTCACGCAATAATTTTAATGTAAGCATATTATGTAATTTTAAATTTTTCTTTAAAACTCACGACAGGCCTGTCGTGATAAAATAAAAAGCGCCCCCTGCTGCAAAGAACGAAGGACGCTTTAAAGTGCTGAGCGGTTATCCTTTAGCTCTTTGCCTGAACTTTAGGCACCACGGACACGTATGACTTACCCTCCCTCTTTACTGTGAAGGTTACTACTCCGTCAACCAATGCGTAAAGAGTATGATCTTTACCCATTCCTACGTTCTCGCCAGGATAATGTACGGTTCCTCTTTGACGAACCAATATGTTTCCGGCTTTACAGTCCTCTCCGCCGAATATCTTAAGACCTAGTCTTTTACTTTGTGATTCACGGCCGTTCTTTGAACTACCTACACCTTTCTTATGTGCCATAACTAATTCTCCTTAAGCTATTGATTCAATTTCCAGTCTGGTTAAACACTGACGGTGACCATTCTTCTTGTCAAAACCCTTGTGAGCAATCTTCTTGAAAACAATTACTTTGTTGCCTTTCAAATGCTCTAGAACTTTGGCCTTTACGGAAGCACCCTTAACGTACGGAGTCCCGACTGTAACGGCTCCGTCGTTGTCTTCTAGCAGTACTTTATCAAAGGAAACGGAAGCGCCAACCTCATCTTTAAGCCGGTTAACGTAAATCTTTTTGCCCGTTTCTACTTTAAACTGCTGTCCTGCAATATCTACAATTGCGTACATAAAACTTTGTTTTAATGTTTTTGACAGTAAGCGGCCGGAGTAACCGGCTCTTATTCTTTAGCTCATCTGCCTTCTAAAAATCGGACTGCAAAAGTAATGTTTTAAACGTGAAACACAAAATTATTTTTTATTTTTGTACTGCATCGCGACAGATGCTCATACAATTAGACTGTCGGGAGCATAAAAAAATATTGTTATGAGTGGTATTTCACCTTTTGAGTATAACAGACTTGTCACGGGAGGTAATTTTATTGGCAGGGCGAAAGAAGTTTCAAAACTGGCAGAAATTGTTCAGAGCGGCAAAAACGCTCTGTTGTACGGGCCTCCAAAAATCGGGAAAAGGTCAATTGTTTATAATGCGCTTCTTGAGTTGGAGCGGATCCCGTATGATTTCACAATATGCCGCGTAGATTTTTTCAACATCCGCAGCATTGACGATATGGCAATCAAATTTACCAATGAACTGCTCTCTGTTTTTTGTCCTACAGCATCTGAGCGTGAGGAAATTGCAATGCAGATGCTTCCCGGCGTAAATCTGGAAGGTTCAAAAGAGCCCCTGTCTGACAAGCAGTTACAGCATATATTTATGCTGCCGGAAAAAATGGCGCAAAAATTCAATGTGCGATTGGTAATGTATCTGAAGCAATTCCAGGATATTGCATTGTTTGAAAGACCTGCAAAAGTGTTCCAGCTTTTGGAAAAGTGTATGGCAAAACATAAGATGTCCTCTTATGTTATATTGGGAGACAAGAGAAATGCAATGGATGAGATTTTTGTAAAGCGCGGTTACTTCCGCAATCTTGTAATTGACATACCTATTCCTCAAATTAGTAAAAGAGTTTTCTGTGATTACATCTGCAACAGTTTTGCAAGGGGAGGAAAGAGAGCGGAAATAAAACAGGCCGGAACAATTTACGATTATGTAGAGGGGGACCCGTGGTACACTCAGCACCTTGCAGAAATTTGTTTCTTGCTTACAAAAGATATCTTGGATCAAAAGACCGTAGAGCTTGGTTTTGAGAATCTTATAAACATGCATGAGTATGAGCTGCACAATACCGTTTACAGTTTGAGCAGACATCAAATCCAAATGATCAAGGCAATTCTTGATGGAGTTACAAAGTTCAGCAAGAGCGAGATTTTAAACAAATACGGTTTAAATTCCTCCGCAAATGTTAACCACTTAAAAGAGGCGCTTACAAAAAAAGAGATTGTAACGTTTGTAAAAAAAGGTGACGTTGAATTTAACGATGCGCTCCTAAAGACGTGGCTGAAAGATTATTTCTTTGCTAAATAAATTATACATGAAAAATTTAGTTGTCCTTAGCGGAGCGGGAATGAGCGCGGAGAGTGGAATCAGTACATTTAGAGACAGCAATGGTCTTTGGGAAAACTATAATGTTGAAGATGTTGCATCAATTGAGGGATGGTACAGAAATAAGAATCTTATGTTAGATTTTTATAATGCGCGCCGTCGCGAGTTAGAAAAAGCGCAGCCAAATGAGGGACATATTTACGTTGCAAGATTACAGGAAAGGTACAATGTAACTGTTGTAACTCAGAACATAGATAACTTGCATGAAAGGGCCGGCAGTAAAAAAGTGATTCACCTGCATGGGGAACTTACAAAAGCGCGCGGAGAAAATCAGGGTTATTATCTTGCACATGATATTGGGTATAAAGATGTTAAAATAGGAGATAAAACTTCTGGCGGGGATCAGTTGCGTCCGCACATTGTTTGGTTTGGAGAAGCTGTTCCGGAACTTACACGCGCAGCCTCGGAAATTGAAAAAGCGGACCTAATGATTATCATTGGAACATCTTTGGTTGTCTATCCGGCCGCAGGCCTTGTCAATTACACAAAACCGGATTGCAAGATCTATCTTGTTGATCCAAAGCCTGTTTCCACCAGCGCCCATGTGGAGCAAATCATGAAAAAAGCCTCAGAGGGGATGAAAGAACTTTGGGGAATTCTAAAGGGATAATTATCTTAGTGCCCAAAAGTTCTATCGAGATGAAAAAAAATCCAATCATTTTTGCGGCGTTGCTGATATGTATAAATGTGCTGATATCGACAAGCATGCAAACCGCGTTTGCACAGAAAGTTAATGAAAAAGTTGGAGCGCGTGTAAAAAACGGATCATGCACGGGCGCTGTAATTCCGGCAAAAAAAGACGGCACCCTTAAGTTTGCAGTTATGTCAGATGTCCACATCTCCATTGGCGCACCAAGCGTAGAAGGAACCGCAGCCTGTGTGGAAGACATTAACAAAAATACTGATATCCAATTTGTTATAATATCAGGTGATATTGCAAATTTTGGTGCGGATGATGAACTTGCATGCGCAAAAAATATTTTTGACAAGCTCAATAAGCCGTGGTTTATTGTTGCGGGCAATCATGATGCAACTTGGTCAGAAAGCGGGACCAACTCATTTGCAAAAGCTTTTGGGTATGAAAGATTTTCATTTGATGCCGGCGGAATAAAATTTTTGGGAACTCAGTGCGGTCCAAACGTAAGGATGGCCCCGGCCCTAATCCCGAGAGAGAGCATGCTGTGGTTAGATTCATGTATCAATGCACTCCCTGATAATCAGCCATTTGTATTTGTAAATCACTATCCTCTGGATAGTTCCCTGCTTAAATACGATGAGGTTTTAAATCTTCTAAAAAAGAAAAATATTCAGTTCTCAATAAACGGACACTGGCATTCAGATAATGCAATGGATTATGAAGGGGTGCCTGGCGCTATTGTCCGTTCAACTCTTGCAACAAAAAAAGGAGATATTGGATATGTGATTGTAAATGTGGAGGGTGCAACGGTTACATTTAGTGATAAAATTGTAGGGAAAGAAGAGCGCAATCCGTGGTTTACTATTAGGATGAGCAGCGGTGCGCCTTACAATAATGCAATTAAATATGAGCATCCTCAAAACACTGCTAACTCCAAATATCAAGAAGTCAAAGAGTTGTGGAGAATTGAAAACTCGGCGGATATTGGCTGCGCGGCTGCAATATGGAGGCCGGGGGAAGCTCTGGTTCAGCCTAATGAAGGAGCCAACGCGCTACCAACGGTAAGCAACAAAATTAAAAAAGGAGATATTGCCATTTATGCAGATGAGGCCGGGTATGTTTATGGATTGGATGCCGTTACGGGCTCAAAACTATGGAGCTACAGAACAGATGGAAAAATATTTTCTTCTCCCGCGATTGGGAATTTAAACACCTCGACAAGCGGCAGGAAGACAGAAGGCGGCAAAGGGGAGGGCATTGCAGTCATAGGCAGTACAGACAATTACATCTACGCACTAACGGCAAAAACAGGCAAGCTGATTTGGAAATTCAAATGCAGAAAATCTGTTCTCGGGAGTGCAAATATCTATAAAGGAAGAGTTTACATTGGAGCTTCAGACGGTTCAATGCGCGCGCTTAATTTGAAGAACGGCAAGTTAATCTGGGAAAACAATGAAGTGAAAGGATTTATGGAAGCCCGCCCTTATGTTGATAATGAACAAGTTGTGATGGGTGACTGGGCAACCAATCTTTACTCTTTCAATCCAAAAAACGGCAAAATTCAATGGGTTTGGTCAACAAAAAAATCCAGCATGATGCTATCGCCTGCAGAAGTTTGGCCTGTAAAATCAAATGGCAAGATTATTTTTGTAACTCCGGAGAGGATTAATTACCAGATAGATGCAAAGACCGGTGAACTCTTTGCAAAAAGTTACGGCGGGCGTGAGTCAATCGGACTTTCACCGGACGGGAAATATTATTTCATCAAAAATATGAAAGATACAGTCCGCGCATACAAAGCGGGAGAGATATCAATCGGCACCGCACAGGTGCAGCCTTCAAAAAGCAGCGTCCCCGTAAAGTGGCAAACCATAACTGATTATGGCTACGAGATAGCTCCTACCCCTATTACGTGTTCTGTCGGGAACGGAAAAGAAAATATGGGAATTGCTTTTATCCCGACAGATAAGGGAAATATTTACGCTCTCAATATTTCAGACGGTTCAATAGCATGGGAGCACCGCGTTGCCGGAGCACTTATAAACTACATTTTGCCTATAGGGCGCAATCAACTACTAGTAAGCACGATGGACGGAATAGTTACTTTGCTTGAATACTAGAAATTTAAGAAAAAATTTACTGATATGTATGAATGGGCGGAAGAAATGAATTGCGCCGTTACGGTTTGTAACACAGAGGGTGTGATTCTTTTTATGAATAAAAAATCAAAAGAGACTTTTGCAAAATACGGCGACATGATTGGCAAAAACTTGATGGGCTGCCACAATCCGGAATCTATCGAGAAGATAAAAAAGATGCTGGCCACCGGCGGCAGTAACACTTATACAATTGAAAAAGAAGGTGTTAAAAAAATGATATACCAAACCGTATGGAAGAAAAACGGTACGGTCGCCGGCCTTGTAGAGATATCCATGATCCTGCCGGACATTGTTCCGCACCGAATACGCAAATAGATCGTCCTAAGAAAAACTCAACTATTTATTCTATCGGACTGAACTCGGATTTGCCGGCACCGCAAAGCGGGCACTCAAAATTCTCCGGCAAACTTTCAAACGGAGTCCCGGGTGCTATACCCAAATCCGGATCCCCCTTGGCCGGGTCATATTCCCAACCGCAAACATCGCATTTGTACTTTTTCATAACTAAGATTATTAAAAAATATTCTGTGAATTTAAGAATTATAATTTAATATCAATAACTATTTCAAAATATTAAAAATCTTGCTCCATAAGTCCCTGTCCCCGGAGAGTTTGTGCATAAGATAATCGGTTATCCAAAAGCCCAATTTTCCGTCGGCGTAAAGTTGCTGTTGGTCGGAAACCGTTATGTTTTCCATATCCCAAACAATAGTGGTCAAAAATGCCTTGCCTTTTGAGGTCTCCGCTACCAAAGCGGGATTAACCTTAACCAGCAATTCTCCGAATTCATCCTGTCCGTAAGGCACCAATCTGGAAAAACTTTCCCCTCCATAATAAGCATCACTTTTTCTCTCCTCTACGCTCATTGAGGCAATTTCATTTTCAAGATCGGATATGGTTTTATCTGCATATGAAATGCCGTCTCCGCCCCTGTTCATCTCAAGTTTGAGTTCCTCTATTGCCTGGCGCACCCCTTCTGCAGCTTCCTTGTTGTATTTTTGCAGCTCGCGATAGTTTTTCTCCATCTCCTGCAATGCCTTTTTATAATCCTGCCCGGAAGTCGGTTGCGCAGAACCCTTTCTCAGATCGGAGATCAGTGCCCTAAGATATTCTTCACGGGATACCGGAACATAAATCGGAATATCGGTTTTTTCCACAACGGTTACATTTCCGTAAACCGGACGGCCGTAAAAATCGGCCGTTTTTTGAGGGCAGCAATAAATGCCCGGTACCGCGGGAGTCCCTACGGTTTCATCGGGGTTATCAAAACAAATGGAGAGTTTGGAATAACCTTCCGACGGATACTTTGCACCCCCTTCAAACATATAAGGAGAGAAGTAAACCTCAAGCCAATTCTCGTAACCGTAGCAAAATACTCTTATGCCCTGCGGAGGCGATATAAGTCCCCACTTGGTTATTAATGAGCATATTTTGTCAAACAAAGGTTTGTATGGACCGCTAGTCTTTATTTCCGTTTCGCCTTTTGTAAATGGCATGAAAGTGCGGAGATCTTTTGAAGTATAATCCTCTATACTTACGGTCTTTTCGGAAAACGGAGGGCGCTGCTGCGCAAACACATTTTGCGGGAATAATGCAAAACCGCACACCAATGACAAAGCCGCCAAACGAATGTTAACAGAAATCATATATTAAAGTTTTATAAATTCCACCCTGCGGTTCTTAGCCTTGTTCTCACTTGTGGTATTGGGCGCCACAGGTTCCGTTTCCCCTTTCCCGTCAGTTTGAATACGGCTGCCGTCTATGCCGAATTGAGAAACAAGAACACTTTTCACTGATGCCGCGCGACGTTTTGACAGATCAAGATTGGAAGCATCGTCCCCGTCCCCGTCCGTGTGACCTACGATTTTTATTGCCAGCGACGGATATTCATTCAAAGTCCGGCTTATATCACTGAGTGTTCCAAACGATTCCGGTTTTACCGAATCTTTGTTCACATCAAAATAAATTCCGTAACTGACGAGTTTACCGTCGGTTATAAGTTTGCTTCTTGTATCCGTTGCGGCCGTGGTGACTTTAATGTTGGTCACATAAGGAGTGCCGTAGGAACTCCACCCGCTAAAGCGAAGTCTGTTGAATTTTGTTCCGGCATGGATATTTGTGGGCATATCCAAAACCTTGGCCCCGCGATGATAAATGCGAAGTCTGCGACCTTGCACCCAAAGTATTACATGATTTACCTGTCGGGATACTACGGGATTGGTCACTGACTCTCCTTGCAGCCAGCCGTCCACATCAAAACTGTTATCATAACCTTTTGTATACCAATGTCCCTGTTCAAATGAAACGGTCAAACCCTTTTCACCTGGATAAATGCCATCGGCCAATTCCGTGTTGTTCTTGTCCTGATATAAATTTAATGAATAGCCAAAATCAGCATCACCTTCCACATCAGGGATTATGTCAAATTCCACGATAAAATTTTCCGGGAAAGCGATTTTACCCGTATAACAATAAACTGCATCCACTTTGTTCATGTGGAACCAATGACCCGGAGCAACGCTTACCGTTTTTACTTCTCCGCCCCCGTTGGTTGTCCACAACGCAGGTAATTCTCCTATTGCGTCTTGGGAAAAATCTTCAAAATAGAGTATTCTGTCTCCAGGGATAAAATCATATTTGGAAAAACTCTGGAAATTTTTGACTGCAATCGTATCCGAACCATCAACATTCGGCACACTTTTTTGTCTCTCCGCATCGGTATTTTTCTTTTTCTTCTTGAACAACCCGCCTATGGCATTTTCCGCCTTATCAAGTCCCTTGTTTATTCCGTCGTCGACCTTGGATTCCACTCTGCTTTGGGTTGCATCCTTAACTTTTGTTTTGACGTCTATCTGTGCAAAGGCAGGCGATACAAACAGCAGCGCAGCCGATGCAATAAGAATTTTGCGCATCATATCAATAATTTGTTTTTATGAATAAAAATATCCGGCACGCAATGTCGATAATGAAGACCGGATGGGATTGGAAAAAAACGACAGCCTTACAAATTGCCCTCAATTTCACCGGACATGATTTTTACCCTGTAAAGATTTCTGCCAAAAAAGCAACCCGGGGTCTCACCCGTTATGGATTTAAAATCATTTATGAAATGTGCCTGGTCAAAATAGCGTCCGTCAAAAACCATATCCTGATAATCGACCGGATTAGCGTTTTTCATCCTATTCCACAGATAGTTAAGCCTTATGACCCTAACCAGAGTCTTGGGAGTAACGCCTGTGCGTTTTAAGAATAAACGTTCCATTGTTCTCTGGCTGGCACCGCATTCATGTATGATCTCCTTTAAAGAAAATGTAATGCCCTTTTCTACTATTTTTTCGTAGGCAATATCCACTTTGTCTTTAATATACGGACCACTTTGCAAATTTTTTACAAACCGATTGAAACTGATTATACGCTCTTTTGCCGTACTGAGTTTAGACATCTCCTTCCACAGCGGGTAAAACAAATCGCGAGGCAAATCTATTCCATATTTTCCACGCGGCGTGAGATCCAATCCGAAAGTCCGCGATAAAGCGGTGGGGTTACATATTGCAATGAAAGTATCAGATACTCCGTCAAGATTAAGAAGTAAAGCCTCCGGTACTATCGGTGCTGCAAAAAACGGTTCCAAAAGCACGGGGCGTTCCCCCGCAACCGCCGGAAGATCACCAAAATGGAAGACAATTGAAATATCCGTCCGCGGGATGAATTTCTCCACAAGACGGCACCCGTCCGATCTGAACACTTCAAATCGTTTGACGAGCCAATCGTTATCGCCTGCAGAATAATGTTTTACAGTCAGCATGTATGAGCCGTTCCATGTCCGGCGTGAAGTTAATAATAAAACATGTTACAATTAACAATTCTTGAACTGTAAAGAGATTAAATGACCTCAATGTCCTCGTGCTCTATCCAGCCCTGGCGGCCGTCTTTAATCTGGATGCGGTCCCAGCCCTGGGCTTTCTCAAGGATTTTTAATTTGGTTCCCTGATGCAGGACAAAGATGCTGTTGCCGGTGGTATTGGGCGCGCTCTTGACATTTCCGATATTGTTCATGACTATCGCAGAATCGGAACTGTTCGCGCGGACTGCAAGGTCTACGGAAAACAGCAAAGAAACTATCGTGAAGAAAAGAATGCAGCATGAGATTATGAAATTAACCTTTCTTGCACGCCTGCCGCCAATGAATTTGAAGGCAAGAAAAAATATCAGGGTGGCACATAGCAGGACAAGTGAAAGCCTTGCCCATCCGTTGGAAGACAATGAGTTGCGCACGTTCTTCACCCATGTCACAAAGATGAAATCAGGCACTTCCTCTATCTTGTCCAATGTCTGCGCGCTTGCCATTTGCAAATTGATCCTTGCATCCGAATTTGCAGGATCCAACTTAAGGGTCCTCTCGTAGTAAAGGATGGCCTTGCCGTTTTCCTTAAGTCTGTAATAGGCATTCCCCATGTTGTAATAAAGTGCGGCGGAAGCAAGTCCCTGTTTTTCTATCCTGGTATAATACTGTACGGCATTGTTGAACTCTCCCATGGAATACGCTTCATTGCCCTTGGCCCACAGGGAGCCGGCACTCTCATTCGCTTTGGCGGCAAACAACCCCGTCGCCCAGAACATGATGCAAAATATTGTAAATATCTTTTTCATTTTTCCTCCCGACAGTTATTTTAGTTTGTTCTCCAGATCCGATATTATCTTGACCCCGTTATCATACTGCGCATCCATGGCGCCGGCCGCTCCCTCCGGAGAATAGCGCACCATCTCACAATCATCCAGCAACTTCATGAATCCGGCTATTTCATCATCCCCGACATTCTTCTCCTTTAAGGTAGATTCTATCGTATCCCTCTGCATATCTGCAAATTGTATGGAAAGTTTATCGCTTATATAACCCAGCAGAGCTTTATGCAATTCCTCATAAAATTCCTGTACTTTATTCTGTCCAAGATAAACCTGCGCAAGTTTCAATCTGCTCTTTGCAACCTTGTTAGCCCTCTTGTTTTTGCTTCTAAGAATATCGCCGTTAAGGGCAACCCTGTTCTTGAAGTATTTGTACAATGCCCAGAATGCGGCAAGTATCAGAACAAGGATAAGGTAGAACAGCCAGCCGTTAACAAGGAAACTCCCCCTCTTTGCAAAGTGCGGAGCACCGCTGGCAATGTAACGGATGTCCTCCCCTATATTGCTGACCTGCTGCTGATCGGAGGCCGCTACGTATGAATTATTGTTTGCACTCCCTTTTGTAACGTTCACCTCTATCGGTCCGGCGTGCATGGTAACATACCTTCTCTGGCTTATGTCATAATATGAATACTCAATTGCCGGTATGGTATATTTCCCCTCGCTCCTTGGAATGAAAGGAAACTCAAAAGTTTTCTTTCCGCTGGCTCCGGAAGCGCCGTTTGTGAAGTTATTGGTGGTTTTAACGTCGTATTTTTCAAAATCGGAAGGAAGAGTTACGCTTGGCGCGGAAATAAGGTTGAGGTTGCCGTTGCCGCTTATGTCGATGACAAGGGAGGCCGCCTCATTGGATTTTATGTCCTGACGGGTCAGTCTTGCACTCATTGAAAAGTTACCCACACCGCCTCCAAAACTTGCAGGAGCATTGCCGGGAAGAGGTGATACATACACTGTTGCGCGTCCGGTTGTAACCTTCTTCTTAACCAGAGAATAGGCATCATTATCAAAAAAATCATCAAACAGACTTCTGCTTTTGCGCTGGCTGGATACAACCTGAACTTGACATACAAGTTCAGCGGGATTAATTGTAAGTTTGCCCGTTTGTTGCGGCAACAACATGTACTTTCTTAAAACCGCGGAGGAGTAAATTTGATTTCCGACTCTCTCTCTTGTAAAATTAATGTTCTGCGGAGTCTCAATTTCCTGGCTCCAAAATCCGTTGAACACTGGAAATTTTATGTCCTCAAAGCCTGTAATATTAGAACGGGTATAAATTTTAAGGGTTGCTATAATCGGCTCACCCTTAACAACTTTAGTCTTATTAAGATTCAGACGCATAAATACGTCCGCCTTGCCGGAAGGAACGGGGGTAGAATAACCGTAATCATCATTTGACTGCTGTCTGCTGCTTGAATTTCCCCCACTATAACCGGAAGATTGTTGACCACTCTGTGAAGATGCGCCGGCAACAATGCTTATACTTACCGGACGGGTAGACATGCTTCTGCCGCTCACGTTAGCACTTGCCGCAGAAATTCTAACGGTGCCGGAACTATTGGCCTGTAAAACATAAGTATACGTAACTTCATGAGAGTCAGTTCTTCTACCATTAATAATCTGCATGGAACTGTAGCTGGACTTAGAGGGTCCCGCAAGGACCGATGCCCCGGAAATAGAAGGAGCATTAAAATTATCCACATCTCCGTTAGAAGAAAAAGCAATCGTAAATTGCTCATTCTGACCAACAACTCTTGGAGCATTCAGAACAAAACTCTGCGCCATAGCATTATTGCCGGAAAAGACAGTAACAAAAAACACTGCAGCAACAACGGTGAATAATATTCTAAAACTTCTTCTTAACATATACCACTTGCAAATTTATTAAATCTTACTCTTTATTACCCAATTAATTAAATCTTAAATTCTACCAGTTCTTCTCTTTTTGTCTTGACTTTGCCGCAACAGCGCGCGCCTTCTGCACTTTTTGCTGTGTCTGATTCTCCTTATCCTGAATGGCTTGCAGCATTTGCTGCGCATTCTGCCGGCTCATCTTAGGCTGTTGTCCGCCACCCTGAGGCTGCTGCTGAGGATTCTGTTTATTCTGATTATTTTGATTTTGATTCTTGTTTTGATTGTTATTCTTATTATTCTGATTCTGATTCTGATTATTGTTGCCCTGATTATTTTTGTTCTGATTCTGGTTGTTATTGCCCTGATTATTTTTGTTCTGATTGTTCTTGTTTTGATTCTTGTCCCGGTCTTTATTATTCTTATTGTTCTTATTCTGATTTTGCTGATTCTGAGCCATTTTCTTGGCATATACATAATTAGCCTTGGCCATCATATCGGAAGGATTCCTAACCAACGACTGCTTGAACATTTCAGCCGCCTTGTCATATTGTTTTTGAACCAGATAATTGCTGCCGGCGTTAAAGAAAAACTTTGAGATATTGCTTGGCTTACCAATATCTTTCCTGCTATATTTTTTTCTCACGATGGTTTTGTCTGAACCGTTCCAGTTAAGATTGAAAGGAAGTTTTCCTACAGTATCAGCCTCACCCTCAAATAATTTTGTAGCATTATCAGCATCTTTCATTCTATAGAGAGTATTGGCAAGGTTGCCGCGTCCCAGAACAGAAGTGGAATCTCTAAGCAATCCTTTGCGGTATTCTACCTCAGCCTGCTTGAATTTGCTCTTTCCAAAATATCTGTTTCCGCTGCTAACCTGCTTTTTATCTCTCTGCGCAAACACCTGAGTGCTAATCGTTAAGAACAGCACTGCAAACATAAAAATTTTCTTTCCCAACTTTCTGTCTCCTATTAAAAATTCCAGCAATAAGAATGCAAGAGCAATTGCAAGGAAATACATAAATTGTTCATCATACTCTTCAAATGCAAGCGCCTTGTAACTCTGCTTGCTTAAATCTCTTATTTTATCCAAAATTACATCAAGTCCAAACTCCGCATCTCCGGCCTTTACATAAACGCCGTCACCTGCCTTTGCAATTTCCTGCAGCGCGGGCTCATCCAACTTTGTTACAACTATATTTCCCTCCTTATCCTTCATAAGTCCGCCGCCGGCCATTGGGATAGGCTGACCCTGAGGAGTTCCAACGCCTATGCAATAAACTCTTATTCCTGCTTCACGCGCAGACTGAGCCGCTGCAACGGCATCATCCTCATGATTCTCTCCATCCGTAATAACTATGATTGCCTTGTTATCTTTCCCTGCCATTCCCTCTTCTGAAAAACTCTTGGCGCAAGTTTCAATAGCTTCTCCAATTGCCGTTCCTTGAATCGGAACAGAAGATGTGCTTATGCTGTTAAGAAAAATATTTGCGGAAACATAATCAGCTGTAATTGGCAGCTGTACAAATGATTGACCTGCAAATACAACCAAGCCTATGCGATCATTATGCAGACGATTGACAAGATGGGCAATATCCATCTTTGCTCTCTCCAAACGGTTTGGAGAATAATCACGCGCCAGCATAGAATTGGAAACGTCCAGCGCAATCATAATCTCAGAACCTTTATCATCGCTCTCCTTTAACTTTGCTCCAATTTGAGGCCTTGCAAGACCAAGCATCAAGAACAGCCACGCAAGAGAGAAACATGTAAGTTTCACCCATCCAATAGATTTGGAGCGTTCAGGCATTAGCTTGTCCACCAGCTCAGGAGTTCCAAACTTTGTAATTCTCTTGTTCCTCCCTCTTCTATATAGTGCGTATAACAAGTAGAAGAACGGAATTACAAGTATCAAAAATAAATATAACGGTTGTGCAAAATGTAACATATCTCCTCCTCCTTAATCCGGTAAATGTTTAGTAACAAACAACCTCATAACTATCTCAAGTGCAACTGCTAAGAATGCTATCAAAGCAAACGCCATGTAAAGCTCTCTGTATTTAGGGAAGGAGTTTACAATAGTTTTGCTCTTCTCCATTTTATTAATCTCATGATAGATTTCCATTAACTTAGTATTATCCGTTGCCCTAAAATATTTTCCACCGGTCTCCTTTGCAATATCCTGCAAAAGCGGCTCATCAATCTCAACTTTCATATCCTGAACCTGTACGCCATAGGGAGTCATAAAAGGATACGGCGCAACACCCATTGCCCCAACTCCAATAGTATAAACTCTTATTCCATAAGTCCTTGCAATTTCCGCGGCCATTTGCGGAGAAATTTCACCCGTATTATTTACACCATCAGTCATAAGAATAATTACGCGGCTTTTTGCGGGAGAATCCTTAAGTCTGGCCACAGCTGTTGCTAATCCGTTTCCAATTGCGGTACCGTCCTCTATCTCATCACAATTAATCTCCTTCATCAAATTAATAAGGGAGGCACGGTCTGTTGTAAGCGGAGATTGAGTATAACTCTCTCCGGCAAAAACAACTATTCCCATTCTGTCCGCCGGACGTTGTGATATAAATTGTATTGCTATTTGCTTTGCAGCAGAAATTCTGTCCGGTTTAAAATCCATCGCGAGCATACTGGTTGACACATCCATATCAAGCACAATGTCAATACCCTCCGTGCTTACCTTCTCAAGCTTTGAAGAGGAGCGGGGACGTGCAATTGCAAAAACTAAAAACGCTATAGCGATGCAGCGCAGCACAAAAGGAATATGCCTCAAAATTTTTTTGAAAACTCCAACATCATACTTCCAAGGGGTAATCGTCGGAACAAGCAAATAGGGCTCCTTCCCTTTGATCTCCCTCCAAACATAGAGGAATATTACCGGAATTAGAATCAGCAGAAGCCACAATAATTTTGGATACTCAAAAAACATTATTTCTCCTCCTCCTTTTTATTCCCGACAGTTTCTTCTGTCTTTTGTGTATTCTTTTTATTATCAGCATTCTGAGCAGCCTGGCCGGCTGCTGTCTTTGCGGTTTTATCGGCCTGTTTCTTTGCAGCGGCCGCAGCTCTTTCCTCTTGTTCCTTCAACTCCTGCATGTATGCAAAATTTACAAAGTTCACTGCTGCAGGAATTGCATTCTCGTTCTCATCCGGAAGCGGAGAATATTTTGCAAACTTTACAAAGTCAGCAACCTTAAACATGTCTTCTAGATTTGCATAGGTCTTCTCTTCTATCTGCTTATCTTTCAAGCTTTCCATGATTTCAGAAGAAGTTTTCTCCATTGCTCCAAACTTGTAACGCTTCTGTATATACTCTCTCAAGGTATCTGTAATTCCCGTAAAATATTGCTTCTCTTTTCCGCTCTGCCAAAGTTTTTCATCTCTCAACTTTTCCAGTTTCTTAAGAGCCACAACATGGTCCGGAACTTTGATTTTGCTTCTTCCAAAGAAGTCTTTGTTCTGAGCTTTAAGTTTAAAGTATCTTGTTATGCAATAAGCAATTGCGCCAAGGAGCAACAACAAAAGAATCCACGGAATAAAGTCACTGAAAGAAATAGGATATTTCATCTGAGAATCCTTAACACCAAGCTGATACGGTTTAAAGGAGGATGTATCAACTTGCATTGCATTGACCGTTAGAAACCTATCTTCAAACTTAATCGTATCAACACCTCCGCGCTTGTTGGCAATTAATATGACCGGAGCGGGGAGCTTATAATATCCGCTGTCAAAAGAAGTTATAATTGCCTTTGCACGCAATTTACGCACGCCGTCCTTAAAAGACAACGTGTCTACTACAAAGTCGTGCACAACTTCCACGGTGCCGGCTTGAGCGGGCTGAACCACTTGTGATGGTCCAGGCATAGCAACCATTGCCGCAGATGTTGAATCCGGAAGTCCGGTAGACTGTGGTGTCTGAACCGGCTGTACAGGCCCTGCAACTTGCTGCAAATTAGCCTTCTGCATTCCGGACGCAGAATCCTGGGACATTTCCTCTTCACCCTGCGCTCCGGCAGATTTAGACGCAAGTATCTGAGCATAAGGTATGACCTGAATAGGAATATTATCGGGAACTGAGAAATTCGCGCTCATCACAACCTGATCTCCGACAAGAATGGAGTCTCTGGAGAGCGTAGGATTTTTCATCTCCTTCTTCTCAGATTTATTTGCGCGGCCGCATGCCGCCAGGGCAACAACACAACCGGTAATTAAAAATATATTCTTAAACCTGATCATCTCTGTTTAAAAAACTTTATTAAACTCTTAACATAATCTTCATTAGTGCAAATACTTACAGAGTCAACGCGGTACTTATTAAAAAGCTGCTGCGCCTGCTTCAACACTTCCTGACCCCACTGAGTATAATAGTTCCTCACATAAACGCTTGCTGTATCAACCCAACTCTCTCTTCCGCTCTCTGCATCCCGCACTCTTACAAAACCGACATTCGGAATCTCCCTCTCCCTTGGGTCATAGACGTTTATAAAGGATATATCATGACGATTCACCGCTATCTTAAGCGCCTCTTCATAATTAGGCTTGCACTCCTTATCCACATCATACAAATCTGTCAGGACAAAGGCGGCACACTTCTTTTTAATTGCATTTGTCAAAAACCTCAGCGCCTCGGAGATATTTGTACCTTGCGTAGTAGGCTTGAAGTCAAGCAGTTCACTGATAATTCTCAGCAAATGACTCCTGCCCTTTTTAGGCGGAATAAACTTTTCAACTTTAGAAGAGAAGAAAAGAGCTCCGACTTTATCATTATTAATAGAGGCTGAAAATGAAAGCACTGCAGCAATCTCAGCCGCAAGCTCTCTCTTACTTTTTTCTGTGGTTCCAAAAACTCCGGAAGAACTAACATCAATCAACAGCACAACCGTCAGCTCTCTCTCCTCCTCATACACTTTGATGTAAGGCGAACGCAATCTGGCAGTTACATTCCAATCCATACTGCGCACATCATCACCAAACTGATACTCACGCACCTCGCTGAAAGCCATACCCCTCCCCTTAAATGCGGAGTGGTACTCTCCCGCAAATATCTGATGAGAAAGAGACCGCGTGCGAATCTCTATCTTTCTTACTTTGCTTAGCAGATCTGTGTCCATCTATTACCCTTACTCCAAAATTTATTAAGGAACTTCAACAACATTAACAACATCGGTAATTATGTTCTCCGGTGTAACATTCTCCGCCTCAGCCTCATAAGTAAGACCTATTCTGTGTCTCATAACCTCGTAGCAAACGGCGCGGACATCCTCTGGAATTACATAACCCCTTCTCTTGATAAACGCATAAGCCTTTGCAGCCTTTGCCAGTGAAATACTTGCACGCGGAGAAGCTCCGTACTGAATCAAATTCTTAAGTTTGCCAAGTCCATACTCCTGAGGAGTTCTGGTAGCATAAACTATATCTACTATATACTTCTCAATCTTCTCATCCATGTAAACATCTTTTACAACGCTTCTTGCGCGGATAATATCTTCCGGCTTAAGTACTGTGCTTGCCTTGGGGAACTGCTGCGCATTATGCATTCTGATAATCATCTTCTCCTCATCTTTCTTGGGATAATTAACAATTACTTTTAGCATAAAACGGTCCATTTGCGCCTCCGGAAGAGGATATGTACCCTCTTGCTCTATAGGGTTTTGCGTAGCCATGACCAAAAAAGGATCAGGCAATTTGTATGTATGATCACCTATGGTTACCTCTCTCTCCTGCATGGCCTCAAGCAATGCTGATTGCACTTTTGCGGGAGAACGATTGATTTCATCCGCAAGTAAAAAATTTGCAAAAACCGGTCCCTGCTTAACTTGAAACTGCTCGCTTTTCTGGCTGTAAATCATAGTACCCACAATATCAGCGGGAAGCAAATCCGGAGTAAACTGAATTCTGTTAAACTTTGCGTCAATTATATCAGCCAATGTACTAATGGCCAAAGTCTTTGCCAAGCCCGGCATTCCTTCCAGCAGCAAGTGTCCGTCTGCAAGAAGTCCAATCATCAAATCTTCAATCAAGTGCTTCTGCCCCACTATCACTTTATTCATCTCCATTGTGATGATGTCCACAAAGGCACTCTCTTTCTGAATTCTGTCATTCAGTTCCTTAATGTTTACACTCTCCATATAAAATTATTTTTTGTCTTTATTTTCAGAATCTTAATCTTACTTACTTTTTTTACCTTTGTCCTGTCGGGATAAAAATATTTTTCCTCCCGACAGCTTTATGAAATATTTTATCCGTCTTTCATATAACGGCGCCCCCTTCAGCGGCTGGCAAATTCAAAAAAACGCAAACAGCGTTCAGGAGGAACTGCAAAAGGCCTTCTCCACTCTTCTAAAAGAAAAAATTGAAATTACCGGGGCTGGAAGAACAGACAGCGGAGTTAACGCCTCCAACTATATAGCCCACACGGAAATTTCATCTCTTGGAAAAAACCCTGCAGAATTTCTTTACAAAATAAATGCCATTCTGCCCAAAGAAATAGTAGTAAAGAACATTTTTAAAATGCCGGCCGCCGCACACGCAAGATTTGATGCGGTGAGCAGAACTTATAAGTACTTCTTAACACTTGAAAAAGAACCGTTCAACTCAGCATTCACATACTTTTACAGACCCGGACGGCTAGACTTTAAGGCCATGAATAAGGCGGCAAAATACTTCCTTGGAGAGCAAGATTTTACCAGTCTGGAAAAGCTGCATAGCGGGGCCCAAAACGCCATCTGCAACGTTACTGCAGCTGGATGGGAACGCATACCCGCACATTCTACCGGCAGCGGAGCAACAAACGGTGATAGCACGACAAGCATCAGCACCGCAACTTGCGGCGGCGGAACTTATTACATAATACCGTGTGCAACAGATATTTATGTGTTCACCGTGACATCAAACAGATTTCTCCGCAACATGGTACGTGCAATGGTAGGTTCACTCTTGGAAGTTGGCAGCGGAAAACGCAAGCCCGAATGGATTGCAGAGATGCTCCACCGCCGTAACCGCTGCGCCGCCGGATACTCCGTCCCAGGCAACGCCCTGTTTCTTACAGAGATACGCTATCCGTATCCGATAAAATAATCCATTGATTATCAATTCTTCAATTTGATAATTCTCCGTTTCGGGTTTCAAGATTTGATAATTCTCCGTTTCACATTTCAAAATTTGATAATCCTCCGTTTCACATTTCAAGATTTGATAATCCACTGATTTATAATCTTGGAGTAATAATAACAAGGCAAAACATAACAGGCAAAAAATGCTTGTTATGTTTTGCTAGCGCGCCACGTGGAGCGTTGCATTCTCGTGGCAGTAGCCACGTAAACCACTAATTGCCAGCATACAAAGCATGCTGGCAATTCGCAGACAGCACGGTAGACTGCACGGCAGGTTGCGTGCATGCACTACCGCTTCTTGCCGCCATCCGCATGGTCAGCATGCTGAAAAATGCTCTTAGTATGCATGTGGAGACGTTTTTGAAACCTGCCCCAGAACGCACAGAAAGGCTAAAATTCCCCCATCTGATTATCAACCACTTATGGCATTTTCGGTTTTCTCGTGTACTTTATACTTTGTCATACGCTGTTAATCAGCAAGTTGCATTTTTGCCTTTCTGCGCGTTGTGAAGGGAGGGGACAGAATCAGCCTACAGAGGCATCCGAAGCATATAGCATAATAAGAAGAACTGTCGGGAACCTCAGGCAGAATCAGCCTACATAGGCATCCGAAGGGGGATAGAAAAATTGCCGTGAAAATTTTTGCTTTGTAAATTTTACGTTATGAATTTGTACCTTTGAAGCTTTGCACAATATTTGCAAGCGGAAATTATTAAACGTAAAACAATATGACATTTTTAACATTCCTATTACAGGCAGACACTGCGGCGGCAATTGATCAAGCCGCCCAAACCGTAGCAGTTAAACAGCAAGCGTCTATGTCTCTGATTGACATGACAATAAAAGGAGGATGGCTTATGATTCCTCTGTTTATTCTCTCCATTTTGACCATCTATATTTTTGGGGTAAAGTGGTACACTATCAGAAAGGCATCCAAGCTTAATCCAAATTTCATGAATGACATTAAAGATTTAATTCACGATGGGAAAATTAAATCTGCGCTTGCGCTTTGCAAAAGAGAGGACACTCCGGTTTCACGTCTGATTGAGAAAGGCATAGAGAGAATGGGCCGTCCGCTTACGGATATACAGGCGGCCGTAGAAAACCTTGGTAATATAGAAGTTGCAAGATTGGAAAAAGGTCTTCCGGGACTTGCTTCAATTGCAGGAGGCGCACCTATGATAGGATTTTTGGGAACTGTGCTTGGTATGGTTCAAGCGTTTTTCAATATGTCGCAAGCCGGCAACAATATAGATATCACCCTTTTATCCGGAGGCATCTACACCGCAATGGTTACCACCGTTGCCGGTCTGATTGTTGGTATTCTTGCTTTCTTTGGATATAACTATCTGACGGCAAAGGTTTCAGACTTGGTATTTATGTTGCAGAGCAATACTATTGAATTCATGGATTTGCTTCATGAACCGGGGGACAACACCGTTGCAAAGTAGCTGTAGTGATAAAAATAAAACAAGGACACAATTAGTTAATTAACAAATTAATATGGCAATTAAACAAAGATGTAAAGTAGAGGCCGGGTTCAGCATGTCATCAATGACAGACATTGTCTTTTTGCTGCTGATTTTTTTCCTTGTTACATCTACACTTATAAATCCTAATGCGCTAAAGTTGTTGCTGCCAAAGAGCACAAATCAGATTTCTTCCAAGCAGCAAGTTAGCGTATCTATTAAGGATCACCAAGATACGCACACATATTCATATCACATAAATGGAAATTTGCAGCCAATTCCGTTTGAACAGGTTGAGGTTGAACTGCAGGCGCTGCTTCAAAACACGGATGACCCTACTTTCACAATTCTTGCGGACCAGAGCGTTCCAATTGAGAAAGTGGTTGAACTAATGAATATTGCAAAGCGCAATAAGTATAAGGTAATTCTTGCAACAGCACCGGAGTAGCGTGCGGCACAAAACAGCAGTTTATGAAAGAATCACTAAAACAGCAAAAATATGACAAGCAAGGTAAGCAGATTGGTGTTTGCCTCACTATTGCCGTACATGCCCTGCTGTTTTTAGTGCTTGGGGTTAACGGATTCAAGACGGTCTATCCGCCTCCTGCGGAAAAGGGTATTCTCCTGGAAATCCCAATGGAAGAAGTCACGGTTGAGCAGTTTAAAAACGGAGGTACAGAGCCCCGCGCTCCAAAAGCAGATCCGAATAAAGAAATTAAACTTGTACAAAAATCTGAAGCTCAGGTTATTGGGAAGAAGCAAAATGCCGGGGTAGCTACTACTTACGGAGATAAAGGGGATGTTGCCAAATATGAGCCGGTTCATAAAACCAAGATTGACAAGCGCGCGCTTTTCACCTCAGAAGATAATCACTCAAAAGAAGAGGCTGCTCAGACTGCCAGGATTGTATCAAATGCCCTTAAGGCCGGACATCCGGATGGGAACACAAATAATGGTGCAGTACGCGGAGAACCATCCGTAAGGCTGGAGGGACGCAGCACTGTGGGATCACTGCCAAAACCGTCATATACAGTTAATAAAGAGGGAATCGTAGTGGTAAAAATAATGGTGGACCAGTACGGAAAAGTCACAAACGCAATCCCCGGACAAAGCGGAACCACTGTCTCTGACCCAACGCTTTGGGCCGCTGCAAAAAGCGCCGCGCTAAAAGCACGCTTTAATATAAACGCCTCAGCCTCAGCTGTCCAAATAGGGACAATTACTTACATATTTAAATTGAAGTAAACGTACAATAGCGCCGTTTGTTAATCTTTGCTAACTTGCGTCATTATAATCGGTCGCAATGCAGGATGAAAACAAAAACATAGAGCAACATTCTCAAAAAAAGAGCAACAACTTCTTCTCTTATTTTACAAAGGAGAATGCAAAAAAGTTTATTCGCGATAATGTAACTCATTCCACGCAATCAAATGCAGTAATCGCAATATCAATCGGTTACGGGGTATTCTGCGGTTGCATTCCTTTGTGGGGATTGCAGTTGATCTTTGCCGGAATAACCGCGCACCTGATGAAGTTGAATCCGGTTATTGTAATGGCATTCACATTAATAACCCTCCCACCTATTCTTCCGTTTGTAATCCTTGCAAGCATTGTTGTTGGTGGATGGGTAAGCGGCAAGCCAACGTTTATAGATTTAGCTCAAATTGATGGAAAGGTAATGTACTCATACCTAATGCAATACCTTATTGGCAGCATTGTGCTTGCCATTGGAGCCGGATTAGTTTTTGCAGCCGGTTCATGGCTGCTTCTGAAAATTTTCAGGAAAAAAAGAAAACTATTGTAAATACCCAAACTTTTTTAGCTCCCGCTTGTTCTCTCTCCATGCAGGGTCCACCTTTACAAACATCTTTAGGAAAACTTTTTTGTCAAAGAATTTCTCCATCTCTTTACGAGCCTGAGTACCAACCTTTTTAAGAGCCGCTCCGCCTTTACCTATTATAATTCCCTTTTGAGATTCTCTCACAACATTTATGATTGCCTCAATGGAATAAATCTTCTCATCTTCCTTAAAGGAATCAATCACAACCTCTGCGCAATACGGAATTTCTTTAGTGTAATTTTCCAGAATTTTCTCTCTTAAGATTTCTGATGCAAAGAAGCGTAAATTCTTATCCGTGAACGCATCTCTGTCATACCATGCATGTTGTTGCGGAAGAATGGATACTACTTTTTTAAGAAGAATATCTGTATTGAATTTGTTAATAGCAGAGATAGGAAGTATCTCAGCCTTTGGAACAAGACGGTGCCATTTTTCCGCTAGCGCGTCTACAACGCTAGGTTCCGTCTTATCAATTTTATTAATAACAACCAGAACAGGAATGGAGAGCAGGTTAAGTCTTTTAACATACTCTTCATTCTTTTCCGATTTTTCATAAACATCTGTAACATAAATAATTATATCCGCATCACCTATGGCAGAATCTACAAACTGCATCATTGCCTCTTGCAGTTCATAAGATGGCTTTAGTATGCCGGGCGTATCAGAAAAAACAATCTGATAATCCTTGCCGTTTACAATCCCCATTATTCTGTGGCGTGTTGTCTGCGCCTTTGCGGTAACAATGGAAAGTTTCTCACCCACAAGAACATTCATAAGCGTGGATTTTCCGACATTGGGATTTCCAATGATGTTCACAAATCCGGCTTTGTTTATCTGATCTTTTTCTTTTGATACAGCCATCTGATATACACTTAGTTGCAAAAATATTATTTTTACTTATAGGAACCCATTTTAAGCATTCCTATCTCCTGCTCGGTAAGGAATCTCCACTGTCCGCGCCTCAAACCTTTCTTGGTAAGACCGGCAAAATAGACACGGTCCAATTTCTTAACTTTATACCCAAGGTTCTCAAAAATTCTCCTGACAATTCTATTTCTGCCGGTATGAATTTCTATTCCAAGCTGACTCTCATCCTCATCAATATATGAAAGAGCATCAGCATTAACAGGTCCGTCCTCAAGTTCAATGCCGTTTACAATCTTCTCAAAATCATCCTTTTTCAGATTCGTGTCCAAAAATACTTGATATATTTTTTTCTTCTCATAAGAAGGATGAGTAAGTTGTTCTGTCAGCTCACCGTCATTTGTAAGCAGCAGTACGCCTGTAGTCTCTCTATCTAGTCTCCCGACAGGATAAACTCTTTCCGCGCATTTACCTTCAACCAAATCCATTACGGTCTTTTCTGCATGAGGGTCAGAAGTTGTTGTAACATAATCTTTTGGCTTATTCATCAAGATGTAGACTTTCTGTTCACCCTTAATAACTTCACCATTAAATTTAACAACATCGTTTTGATATACTTTTGTGCCTAATTCAGTAATTATCTGATCATTAACAGATACAACACCCGCAGTAATAAAATCATCAGCCTCTCTTCTGGAGCAAATACCTGAATTTGCAATAAATTTATTCAGACGAGTTCCCTCTTCTCCTGCAGCTTTAGGCTGTCTCGGTTTTGGTGTATATTCCTGAACATAAGAACGTTGTTTTTCCAATGTCTCATCTCCGTGCTCTTCAAATCTATCAATTCTGCTTTCAGAAATTTCCATTCTGCGAGCACTCCTCTCCTCGCTAAAATCCCTGCGCGGATTCCTTTCCCTATCTCCTCCAAAACTTCTGCGCGGTCTGTCTCCTCCGTCGCGTGAGCCCCCAAAACTTCTGCGCGGTCTGTCTCCTCCGTCGCGTGAGCCCCCAAAACTTCTGCGCGGTCTGTCACCTCCGTCGCGTGAGCCTCCAAAGCTTCTGCGCGGTCTGTCTCCTCCGTCGCGTGAGCCTCCAAAACTTCTGTGCGGTCTGTCTCCTCCATCGCGTGAGCCTCCAAAGCTTCTACGCGGTCTGTCGCCTCCGTCGCGTGAGCCTCCAAAGCTTCTGCGCGGTCTGTCGCCTTCGTCACGTGAGCCTCCAAAACTTCTGTGCGGTCTGTCACCTCCGTCACGTGAGCCTCCAAAGCTTCTGTGCGGTCTGTCACCTCCGTCACGTGAGCCTCCAAAGCTTCTGCGCGGTCTGTCACCTCCGTCACGTGAGCCTCCAAAACTTCTACGCGGTCTGTCGCCAAAACTTCTTGAATGACTGTATGTTCTTGGCGTGCGCTCTTTTACATCTCCTCCTTCTCCTTCTGCTGCACCCTCAATTTTTTTCCTTACATCAAATTTTCTCTCTCCAAATTTTCTGTCATGCGAGCCTCCAAAACTTCTGCGCGGTCTATCTCCTCCGTCGCGTGAGCCTCCAAAACTTCTGCGCGGTCTATCTCCTCCGTCACGTGAGCCTCCAAAACTTCTGCGCGGTCTGTCTTCTGAGCTTTCACCTTTGTCATCTCTGTCGTGATGAAAACTTCTTCTTTGCGGACGTCCTGAGCCTTCCCCGGCTGAGAAATTTCTGTGTCCGTAGCTGCGTCCTGTACTCTTTGAGTCAGAGCGCCTTGGTCTAAATTCTTTTTCCATTTTAAAAATATAATCAGTGGCAAATGTATGCCAATAAAAGATTATTTCCTATTTTTACCAAAGTTAAAATTTTTAATGACATGGCAGGAAAGATTTCTGTGAAAAGGTTTTGGAGAATATCACCACTAGTGCGGGAGAATCTGAGAGTTGCGTTGCGTTCTATAAAAAATAACAGACTTAGGTCTGTCCTTACAATTCTTATTGTTGCAATTGGAATCACCTCGCTCGTGGGCATTTTAACGGCTACAGACTCACTAAAGAGCCAGGTAAATTCCAGTTTTGAAAAACTTGGAGCTAGTTCTTTTACTATAAAGGAACAATACTTTGAGGGTTCTTCAAATAAGACAGGGCGCATTAGAAATAACTCAAATATAACGTACTTTCAGGCTGAAGAGTTTAAAAAACAGTACAATATTCCCGCATTTGTAAGTGTCTACAATGCTGTATGGGCCAAGACGGTAAAGAACGGCTCTCTTTCAACATCCCCAAGAGTTACCCTATACGGAGCCGATGAGAACTATCTCCCTTTTGCAAATATTCAGTTAGCAGAGGGAAGAAATTTCTCTCAGCAAGACTTAAAAAGCGGTGCCTTTGTATGCATGCTTGGTTCCGGTGTTGTATCTTCCGTATTTAAAGCAGAAGAGGAAGCCATTGGACAATCTATTGATGTAGACGGGATTAAATATAGAGTAATAGGATTAATGGCCAGTAAAGGACAGGGGTTTGGCACGGGAGGTGCTGACCAAAGTGTTATCATCCCAATCACAAATGCAAGGTCATATTTCTTTAATGATGAATCCTCCTATGAGATTGGCGTTCAGCCAAGAATTGCGATGAAAGATATGTCCCCCGTGTATGACAAGGCGGAACAAATTTTCCGCGGAGTGCGCCGCCTTAGTCCCATTGATCAGGATGATTTTGCCATTGACCGTAATGAATCTATGATGAAAGAATCCAGCAAGACCATGGGGACAATAACAATTATTGCGGCTGTAATTGGACTTATAACTTTGCTTGGTGCGGCAGTGGGACTAATGAACATAATGCTTGTCTCAGTGAAAGAGAGAACCGCGGAAATTGGTGTAAGAAAGGCAATTGGAGCATCCTCAAAAATGATAAGGCAGCAGTTTTTATTTGAATCCATAGTAATAGCCCAGATAGGGTGCCTTCTGGGCATTGTGCTTGGAGTTGCGGCCGGGAATGGAGTTGCCGTCTTGATGAAAGCCAGCTTTGTAATGCCGTGGTTATGGATGTTTCTTGCAATTGTAGTTTGCTTGATTGTTGGGGTATCAAGCGGTTACCTTCCGGCCAAACGGGCTGCGGCACTGGACCCGATAGAGGCGCTGCGCTATGAATAGAATTATGAGAGAAGATAGTAATATTCAATTTAAATCACCCGCTGAAATCAAAGCCTTTCAGGAAGCGGGTATGAGAGAAGAACTTAAGAACCTGCAGGCTAATTCAAAGTACTACAAGAATCTATTCAAAAAGAACAAGATTGACATTTCTAAAATCCGCAAGATTGAAGACTTGCAGCAAATCCCCGTTACAACCAAGAAGGACCTTCAAATGTATGGCAACGATTTTCTGTGTGTTCCTAAAGGGGATATCATAGACTATGTTACAACGTCCGGAACGCTGGGGAATCCTGTCACTTTTGCTCTGACTGAGAGTGATTTGCAAAGACTTGCATATAATGAGTTTTTGTCTTTCAGCACTGTCGGGATTACAAAAAAAGACATTATGCAGCTGATGACAACCCTGGACAGAAGATTTATGGCGGGGTTTGCATACTATATGGGAGCCAGAAAACTTGGCTGCGGCATCATTAGAGTTGGCAACGGGATCCCTGAGCTTCAATGGGATACAATAAACAGGGTGCATCCTACTTTTTGCATGGTTGTGCCGTCATTCATTTTAAAGTTGATAGATTACGCAGATAAAAACGGAATAGACGTTTCTAAATGCTCTATTAAAAAGGCAGTATGCATTGGGGAGGCTCTGCGCAATACGGATTTCACTCTCAATAAGTTAGGGCAGCGTATTCACGACAGATGGCCAAATCTTGAGATGCATTCTACTTATGCATCCACGGAAATGCAGTCATCTTTTACAGAGTGCAAGTATCAGTGCGGAGGACACTTGCAGCCGGAGTTGATAATTGTTGAGTTCCTTGATGAGAATAATAATCCGGTCCCGGAAGGAACACCGGGCGACGTAACAATCACAACGCTGGGAGTCACCGGAATGCCTATGCTGAGGTTTAAGACCGGAGATATATGTGACAGATTATCAGGCAAATGCAAATGCGGAAGAAATACCGTTAGACTGACTCCTGTTGTAGGACGTCTTGGACAAATGATAAAATACAAAGGAACAACTCTATATCCGCCGGCGCTAAATGATGTTTTGGACAATATTCCGGGAGTTAAAAACTATATAATAGAGGTTTACACCAACTCTATAGGCACTGACAGTATCCGCGTAAGAATTGGAGGTGCGGACAGTTCAGACTCATTCATAAAGAGCGTAAAGGATAGTTTCCGTTCAAAAGTCCGCGTGGCTCCGGATATTTCCATAGAGCCGGAAGATTTAATTTCTAAGGAGATGTTCCCCCCTATGTCCCGCAAGCCAATTAAATTTTTTGACCTAAGAGAAAAATCAAAAATTTAACAGGTAAAAGCACATATAGTTGCTGCCTGCAACTTGTATGCGCTTGTACCAAAATAGGCCTTTGGGGATTTTTTTATAACTTTGCCGTCTAACAATTTTGAGAAGAAGATTTATGTCAGAAGATGATGAAATAAAGTCCGGAGAGACTGATGATGAGTTAGATAAGCGCGCGGGAGAGGGAGAGGAATCCGTTGAGGATGCAGCCCGGGATGCAGTTGTAGACGGAGAAGCTTCCGGCAAGTTCACCAAGGTTATACAGGAGGGAGAGAACAAATACAAGATTGCGGGAATGTACAAGAATTGGTTCCTGGATTACGCCTCTTATGTAATTCTGGACCGCGCCGTTCCGCACATAATGGATGGACTTAAACCTGTTCAGCGCCGTATCTTGCATACAATGAAACTGTTATATGACGGCAACTACAATAAAGTTGCAAACATCGTAGGACAGACAATGCAGTTCCACCCGCACGGTGACGCCTCCATTAAAGACGCTCTGGTACAAATGGGGCAGAGGGATTTGCTCATAGACTGCCAGGGAAACTGGGGAAACACAGTCACCGGAGATGAGGCTGCCGCAGGAAGGTACATAGAGGCGCGTTTAAGCAACTTTGCCAACGAGGTAGTATTCAATCCCAAGACTACCGAGTGGATGAAATCTTATGACGGACGCAATAGAGAGCCTGTTACGCTGCCTGTAAAATTTCCTTTGCTGCTGCAGCAGGGAACCGATGGTATTGCGGTAGGCTTAAACTGCAAAGTTCTTCCCCATAACTTCAACGAATTGATAGACGCTTCAGTTGCATACTTGCAAGGTCAGGATTTTCAATTATATCCAGACTTTCCATCTGGAGGCATGGTGGATGTCGGCAGATACAATGACGGCAAGAGAGGAGGAGTTGTAAAGGTCAGAGCCAAGATTGCAAGGGTAGACAAAAAAACCATCGAGATTACAGAAATTCCTTACGGTAAAAATTCCGGAGACATTATAAAGAGTATTAAAGCCGCCTTTGACAAAGGAAAAATCAAAATCAAGAAAGTTGATGATGAATCTTCTAAAGAGGCAAAAATTGTTATTACCCTGCATAACGATGTTTCCCCGGATAAGACGATTGACGCTTTGTACGCTTTTACGGACTGTGAGGTTTCAATCTCTCCAAACACTTGCGTCATAAAAGATGACAAGCCCCAGTTCCTGACAGTTACAGAGGTCCTTAAATTTAACACAGATCATACAAGAGAGTTGCTTAAGCAGGAACTTGAGATTAAGTTAAAGGAGTTGCAGGATACTTGGCACTATCTTTCTCTTGAGAAAATTTTCTTTGAAGAGAAAAAGTACAAGTTATTGGAGAAGGATGCAAAGAACTGGGAAACACAGCTTTCTGACATTCACAAGGCAATGCTTGCATATCAGAATAAGTTGCAGCAGCCAATCACAACAGATGATATTCAGAAGCTTGTAGAAAAGCCGGTGCGCAAAATTTCCAAGTTTGACGTTAAGGAGTGCAACGCAAAAATTGCAAAAGCGGAGGGTGACATGAGAGGCGTAAGGAAGCATCTTAACTCTCTGACACAGTTCACAATAGATTATTATCAGGCTCTTAAGAAAAAGTACGGAGAAGAGTTTCCTCGCCGCACGGAGATTGCAAACTTTGAGACGATTCAGGCAACGAAGGTTGCCGTTTCAAATGCAAAATTGTACGCAAATTTTGCTGAAGGTTTTGTTGGCATGGAGTTGAAGAAAGATGAAAATGCTCAATTCATTTGCGATTGCTCTGACATAGATGACATCATCGTTTTCTTAAGAAACGGAAAATATATTGTCACAAAAATTTCAGATAAAACGTTTGTCGGCAAAGACATTATCCATGCCGGAGTTTTTGTAAAGAATGATGTAAGAACCATATATAATGTCATTTACAGAGACGGCAAAAACGGTTCCTGCTTTGTAAAGAGATTTTCAGTACCGGCTGTTACAAGAGACAAAGAGTATGATGTTACTCAAGGCAAGGCAGACTCAACAATACTTTGGTTTAGCGCAAATCCCAACGGAGAGGCTGAGACGGTAAAAGTTATACTGCATCCAAGACCAAAACTTAAGAAGCTGGTATTTGATTATGACTTTGCGCAACTTGCAGTCAAGGGACGCGGTTCCCGCGGCAACATATTGTCTAGGAACCCTGTACATAAGATACAATTAAAAGCGGCAGGTGTGTCAACCCTTGGAGACAAACCTCTTTGGTTTGATAAAGATATTAACCGTCTGAATGAAGATAGCCACGGATTATACCTTGGAAAATTCCATGAAGGAAATATGATTCTTGCCATTTATAAAGACGGAACGTACTGCACCACTAACTTTGATTTGACAAATCACTATCAGGGAGAAATCCTTAGGATAGAGAAACTGAATCCCGAAAAAGTCTTTGCAGCAGTCTATTATGACGGTGAGACAAAGAAGTTCTACATAAAGAGATTCTGTTTTGAGGTCAACAACAATCCGACAAACATATTCATATCGGAGGCTGAAGGCTCTTATTTGGAGAGACTTACAGACAAACCCGGCACAAAGGCCATTATCCAGTTCTTAATTAAAGAGAAGAGCGGGCGCGGCAAAAACGCTGCAGTTACAACCAAAGAGGAAAATGAGATAGTTGATATTGACCAATTTGTTGAGAAGAAAAGCTGGAAGGCAAAAGGCAGAAAACTCACCGGTGTCGAGGTTGAGAAAGTGGGTTTAATTGAACCGGTAGAGCTTGATGAAGACATGCCTGAACCGGAGAAAAAAGCGGAGGCTCCGGAAGAAAATCCGGGAACCCCGGAAGATATCCCTGATGACACCCCGGAACAGCCTAATAATGAGCAGCCTTCAGATGATGACGGCAATCCTACTTTGTTCTAAAATTCACGATAGTCTATGATACTTTCTTTATGCGGTTTTATGTCATGCGGCAAAAGCGGCATGGGGCGTTATCTTGCAGAAGAGTTAAAGACGCAAGTCATTGATTTGGACAATTATATAGAGGAGCAAGAAGGATGTACCATTTCTGAATATTTTGCAAAAAGCTTAGAAGAAAATTTCAGACAGACAGAGCTGACCGCCCTAAAAAAAATCTTAAAAGAATTCCAAGATAAAAACCTGGTTCTATCGCTCGGCGGCGGAACGCCCGTGAATCCGGAATGCAACATGCTTATAAAAGAAAAAACTTTTTGCGTCTATATGACTTGCACAATCAAAGAATTAGCATTTCGCTTAAAAGACACGGCAAGTCAACGCCCCGTCTTTGCCGCCAAAGGAGAAACAGATACTGAAACATGGATAAAAACCATGCTAACAATTCGTGAGCCGGCATACTTACAATGCTCAAAAATTCAAGTTGATACTACCATCTGGGACAAGCCGGCCATAGCAAAAAAAATTTTAAGCGCCTCCGGATGGCCAAAAATAAGTTGATTAATTACACACCACCCCAAACGGTCGTCCTAGAACCTAAAATCGTTGCGTTCCCGTATATCCTTGATTCTCAGCTGAACATTGGCAATGCTGCTGCGGTAGAAATTCTCCGCAATTGAGTAACAGATATCCACTGGATTGCCCGCCTCCAAATGATCAAAGTAATCAGACATGTTAAATGCAATCGCAGAAAGAGGGCGATAAGGTTCATCCTCCTGGATAAGTTCCAATTTCAAATGGCCGTTGTAACTGCCTACCTTTCTGCCGTTTCCGTTGTCATAAACATTCTCCGTAATAAACACGGGAGAAAGATTCCCGGGACCGAAAGGCTGAAACTGATTTAAAAGTCTAAAGAATTTTGGAGTAATCTGGCGGAACTCCAGGAAAGAATCCGCATTTATAATAGGAGTAAGTATCTCCTTTGTAATCTTCTTAGTGACAATCTCTTCAAAGCGTCTCTTAAACTCCGGAAGATTCTCCTCCTTAAGTGTAAGACCCGCCGCATAAACATGGCCGCCAAAATTCTCAAGCAAATCCGAACAAGACTCAATAGCCTCATACAAATCAAAACCGGGAATACTTCTGGCGGAACCCGTAACAAAACCGTTGGAAGATTTTGTAAGAACTATCGTGGGTCTGTAAAATGCTTCTACCAAGCGGCTTGCAACAATTCCGACAACTCCTTTATGCCATCCTTTATTGTAAACAACCGTAGAATTCAATTTGTCAAAATCGTGCTCCTTCTTCACAATTTCCACAGCCTCTTTTGTAATCTCGCGGTCAATATTTTTACGATCGTTATTGTGATCATTAATTTCCATCCCAAACTTTGTGGCATCAGCCTCATTCTGAGAAGTCAGTAAATCCACGGCCGTCCTGCCGCTCTCCATTCTGCCCGCAGCATTAATTCTTGGACCGATTTTAAATACAATATCATCAATGGTAATCTTATGCTTCTCCAGTCCGGAAAGTTTTATCATTGCAAGAAGCCCCCTACGCGGCGCCTCGTTTAACCTCTTTAATCCAAAATATGCAAGCACTCTGTTCTCCCCTGTAACCGACACCAAATCAGCAGCTATACTCACCGCCACCAAATCCAGCAAAGTCTCAATCTTCTCAAAAGGAATTTCATATTTCTGTGCGTAACCCTGCACTAATTTAAATCCCACTCCGCATCCCGACAGGTCATCAAAAGGGTAGTCGCAATCGGAACGTTTCGGGTCAAGAACTGCAACCGCCGGAGGAAGAACATCGCCCTGCAAATGGTGGTCGCAAATTATGAAATCTATTCCCTTCTCTTTTGCATACTTGACAGAATTAACCTCTTTTATGCCGCAGTCAAGTGCAATTACAAGATTCACTTTACGCTCAGCCGCCCAATCTACTCCGTGAAAAGAGATACCGTATCCCTCATCATATCTGTCGGGAATATAATAGTCAATCCTGTTGGTTAGAGTTTTTAAGAAAGAATAAACAAGGGAAACGGCAGATGTTCCGTCAACGTCATAATCGCCGTAAATCAGAATATTCTCTCCCTTCTCAACGGCAGAATGAACGCGTTCAACGGCAGCGTCCATGTCTTTCATTAAGAAAGGGTTATGAAGCATTTTCAAATCGGGTCGGAAGAAATCTCTGGCCTCTGTATAATCTCTTACTCCCCTCTGTACCAGAAGGTTTGCCAGAACCTCATCAACACCAAGGTCCTGCATAAGTTGCCTTGTGTAAAGGGGGTTGCCCGGCTCTTTAAGTACCCACTTCTTCTCTATGTTTTTTACATCCATCGTCAAATAGCAAATGTAAAGAATATATTTCATTTATCATAGAAAAATATTAAATTTGCCCTTTTGGAAAAAGGCCCTAAATAATTTATTATTAACAGAATAAAGATGGAACAGAATCTTAATGAACAGGAACAAATAAGACGTCAGTCACTGGAAGAACTTAGGAAATTGGGAATTAACCCGTATCCCGCAGAAGAATACCCGGTTAACACATCATCCAAAGAGATTATGGAAGCGTTTAACCCGGAGGCAGAAGAGAATGATAAAAATAATGAGCATTTCCAGAATGTTTGCCTGGCCGGAAGGTTGATGAGCCGCAGAATCATGGGTGCAGCTTCATTTATAGAGATACAAGATTATTTTGGGAGAGTACAGGCTTACGTCAAAAGAGATGAGGTTTGTCCGGGAGAGGACAAGATGATGTATAACACTGTTTTTAAGAAACTTATGGACATCGGAGATTTCATCGGCGTAAAGGGATACGCTTTTGTAACTCAGACGGGGCAGAAAACCATTCACGTAAAAGAGATAAAACTTCTTTGCAAATCACTTAGAGTTCTTCCCATTGTTAAGGAGAAAGACGGCACAGTCTATGATGCATTTGCAGATCCCGAATTGCGCTACCGCCAGAGGTATGTAGATTTGGTTGTTAATCCTAAGACAAGAGATGTCTTTGTTAAGAGAACAAAGATTTACAACACAATGCGCAACTTCTTTAATGAGAACGGTTGTCTGGAAGTGGAGACCCCTATTCTTCAGCCAATTCCCGGAGGAGCTAATGCACGTCCATTTGTAACACATCACAACACTTTGGATATGGACCTGTATTTGAGAATTGCGGATGAACTTTATTTAAAGAGACTTATAGTTGGTGGTTATCCGGGGGTTTTTGAGTTCAGCAAAGACTTCAGAAATGAGGGAATGGACCGTACCCACAATCCGGAATTTACAGCAATGGAAATTTACGTTGCCTACAAAGATTACAACTGGATGATGAGATTTGTTGAACAGATGTTGGAAAGAGTTGCAGTGGCGGTCAACGGCACCACCAAGCTAAAAATTGGAGATCAAGAGGTTGAATTCAAGGGACCATACCGCAGACTGCCTATGATTGAAGCAATTAAGGAGTATGCCGGCGTAGATATCACGGGCATGGATGAGACGCAGTTGCTGGATGCGTGCAAGAAATTGAAAGTTCAGGTTGATCCAAACTTTGGAGCTGGCAAACTGATTGATGCTCTGTTTGGAGAGTTCTGTGAGAAAAATCTTATCCAGCCAACATTTGTAACCGACTATCCTGTCGCGACCTCTCCCCTTACAAAGAGAAAGAGAGATGATGACACTCTTGTTGAGAGATTTGAACTGTTTGTTTGCGGCAAGGAACTTGCAAATGCATACAGTGAACTGAATGACCCGGTTGACCAACTGGAAAGATTTAGAGATCAGCTGCGTCTGAAGGACAAGGGCGATGACGAGGCCATGTATATTGACATGGATTTCATCCGCGCTCTTGAATACGGGATGCCCCCTACAAGCGGAATGGGAATCGGGATGGACCGTCTGACAATGTTCATGACCAACCAGACCTCTATTCAGGATGTTTTGTTCTTCCCTCAGATGAAGGCGGAACAGTATAAATAATTTTACTCCCGACAGATAACTAATGGCTCCGGATGGTGATAGAAATCTTATAACCTCTTTAAAAAATCCAAAAATTAAAGAGGCTCTTGAGCTTTATGAGAAATCTAAAGAGCGCAGAACAAAGCATTTATTTGTTGTAGAAGGAGTTAGAGAAGTTTTGGATTGCATCAACGCAGGATACGAGTTGCGCACCGTTTTCTATTGCCCCAAAATAATTTCTGAGAAAAATTTTAATGAAATAAAAAAATACGCCATAGATGAAATCTGTTTTGAAGTAACAGAAGATGTCTATGCCAAGCTTGCTTATCGCGCAGGTACAGAGGGAATTGTAGCAATTGTTAAAGAGAAGAAAAAAAGGCTGGAGGATATAAACCTGCAAGTCAAGTGTGATGAGAAAGGCAACTATCAGCCTCTTATTCTGGTAGTTGAAAGCATTGAGAAACCCGGAAATCTAGGTGCGCTTTTAAGAACGGCAGACGCTTGCGGAGCAGACGGAGTGTTAATATGTGATGAACTAACTGATCTTTACAATCCCAACTTAATCCGCGCAAGTCTTGGAGGGATATTTACTCAAAACGTTATCTGCTGCACCAATGAAGAAGCCTATAAATGGCTTAAAGAGAATAATATAGTCATTTACACGGCTCAATTGCAGGACTCAAAATTATATTACAATACAGATATGAGGAGAGGCTGCGCAATTGTGATGGGGAATGAGGCAAAAGGTCTTACGGATTTTTGGAGAAAGGCGGCAAGCGAGAAAATAATGATTCCTATGCTTGGAAAACTTGACTCGCTAAACGTCTCTGTATCAGCGGCTATTTTATGTTACGAGGCACTTAGACAAAGATCGTCGGATATAAACAAGAATAAATAATGAAAACAAAGATAGATATTCAAAAATGGGAACGCAAAGAAGTATACGAGTACTTCTCAAAGTTTAAATATCCCATGGGAGGAGTGCTTGCGGACGTAGACGTTACCGAGGTGTACGATTACGCACAAAGCACGGGACGTTCCTTTTACATGACAACCCTTTACAACACATTAAAGATTGCGGACGACATAGAAAATTTCAGATACAGAATAGAAAACGGGGAAGTTTATCTGTATGATAATACAAGTATTGGCCCGACATATCTTAGAAAGAGAAACAAGACACTGGCTTTTGTCTGGTTTAACAACAATAGCGATATAGACTCTTTCATAAAGGAGGCCAGAAAAACTGAAAATCAGGCCGAAATGTCGAACGGTCTCAACCTTGGGGCGGATAATATGCATGGAAATCTTATCTGCTTTTCCTGTGTCCCTTGGGTAAATTTTACGGCGGTTGCAGAGCCCTTTTCACCTTTCGATGCCTCATTTCCGCACATAGTAACCGGAAAGTTTTATAAAAGCGGCAATAGAATCATGATGCCGGTCTCTGTAAAAATCCACCACGGATTCGGAGACGGATACCACCTGTCCTTGTTCCTACAAAAATTTTCTCATATCAATTGGTAACCAATATATTATAATATTTACCAGATAAAATTAATGGCAAAATTCGCCCTCATAGGAAATCCGATAAAACACTCTCTAAGCCCGGCCTTGTTCAAAAGAGCCTACCGCGAAAATACAGACGAATACGAACTCATTGAAGCCCAGAGCGTAGAAGAGGCAATGCAAAAAGTTCACGACGGCGGATACAGCGGCATAAATGTCACGGCACCTTTCAAAGAATCCGTTATGCAATACGTCACGCGACCGGACACCGTAACCTCAAAGTTATGTGCCGCCAACACCCTAATATTCAAGGCAAGCGAAGTCTATTCCTACAACACCGATTATTGGGCGGTGAGAAGAATTATTAATAAATATTTATTAAGCCGCAGGCCGCTCCCGGAGGGAGCGTGCATCTCCGCGCAAAGCGCGTTAAACCACAAAATTTTGCGGCGAGGTACTGAGCCGCAAAATATGCGGGCAGCCTTGTGCGTTGGTTGTGCCGGTGCAGGGAAAGCAGCCGCCCTTGCACTAAAAGATTCTGGATTTGAGGTCTTTATAGCAAACAGAAGCATAGATAAGGCAAAAGAATTTGCGACAAAAATCGGAGCTGAATTTGCCGGTCTGAATGAGGCGGCGGATATTGTTAAACGCGTTTCCGTTGTGGTATATGCGCTGCCGCTGACAGTAGAAGAATTAAAAAAGAGCGACCTGTCGGGAGTTTTACTAATTGAGGCAAACTATAAAAACCCGTCATTTCCAAGCGCTCCAAATTACATAGGCGGGCTGGAATGGCTGGTCAACCAAGCTATACCCGGATTTGAGCTTTTTACCGGTAGAAAGCCGGATGCGGAGAGGATGAGAAGTTTTGCAGAATCAATAATTTAAGAGTACTTTTACGCAATCAAAAAAATCTAAAAATATGTCTGTAAACAAAGTAATTTTATTGGGAAATGTTGGCAAAGATCCGGAGGTTAGACATCTGGAAAGTGGAGCATCCGTCGCAAACTTTACGCTTGCAACGTCAGAGAGATTTAAAGATAGAAGCGGTGCGGCGCAGGAAAAGACAGAATGGCATAACATTGTGTGTTGGAGAGCATTAGCGGATATTGTTGAGAAGTATGTAAAGAAAGGCACTCAAGTGTACATAGAGGGTAAAATTAGAACAAGAAATTATACAGACCAAAATAACCAGACAAGGTATGTAACTGAAATTTACGCAGACACATTGCAGCTTGTTGGAAGAAAATCTGATAACCCCGCATCTCAAGGCGGATATGTGCCTCAGCATTCAACTCAAGCGCCTCAGCCTCAGCAACAGCAGCCACCTGTAAATCAGGATTTCCCCGGAGAGGATGACACAACAGATGATCTTCCGTTCTAATTTGAAAAAATTAAAAATTAACAATTAAATATTTAGCGCTTATGAAAGTTGATGTTGTTTTAGGACTACAGTGGGGAGACGAGGGCAAGGGAAAAATTGTTGACGTTCTTGCAAAAAATTATCCGGTAATCTGCAGGTTCCAGGGGGGCCCTAACGCAGGACATTCTTTGAATTTTGAGGGCAAAAAATTTGTTCTTCATTCTGTTCCCGCCGGTGTGTTCAGAAAAAATACTATCAACATTGTAGGCAACGGCGTTGTGCTTGACCCTATTATTTTCAGAGAAGAATGTAAAGGAATTGAAGCTCTGGGAGTACCTGTTACCAAGAGAGTTATAATCTCTAAGAAGGCGCACTTAATTTTGCCTACCCATAAAATTATTGATGCAGCTTCAGAGGCCTCCAAAGGAAAGACCAAGATTGGTTCTACCCTTAAGGGAATCGGACCGACATACATGGATAAAACAGGACGCAACGGATTGAGAGTTGGAGATATTCTTGCAAAAGATTTCAAAGACAGATTCAACGCGCTTAAGGAGAAACATAAAATATTTCTTAAACAATTTGATTTCCAATATAATACAGAAGAACATGAGAAAGAGTGGATGGATGCTGTAAATTATCTTAAGAAGTTCCAGATTGTAGACAGTGAATATGAACTGAATAAATATCTTAAGACAAAGAATGCTCTTGCGGAGGGGGCTCAGGGAACTTTGCTGGATGTAGATTTTGGTGCGTATCCTTTTGTAACCTCATCCTCAACTATTTGCGCAGGCGCATGCACAGGCCTTGGACTTTCCCCTCTTAAGATTGGAAAGGTTTACGGAATTTTCAAAGCGTACTGCACAAGAGTTGGCGCGGGTCCTTTCCCTACAGAATTGCTTGACAAAACAGGAGAAGAGCTAAGACAAAGAGGATGTGAATTTGGCGCAACAACCGGACGTCCAAGAAGAACCGGATGGCTTGATATTCCGGCACTTAAGTATGCCATTATGCTTAACGGCGTAACAAGTCTTATCATGATGAAAGCAGATGTCATGGACACTTTTGACAAGATTAAAGTTGCAGTTGCATACAAAGTGGACGGACAAAAAACCGATAGAGTCCCTTATGACACATACGCCAAAATTGAACCGGTTTACAAAGAGTTCAAAGGTTGGAAAAAAGATCTCAGCAAATGCAAAAAGGATAGTGACTTCCCTGCCGCATATAAACAATATATTAGCTTCATAGAGAAAGAGTTGCAAGTACCTATAAGTGTCATTTCCGTAGGTCCCGACAGAAGTCAAACCATAGTCAGAAAGAAACAAAAAGCGTCAAAGAGATAACTTCCCCGAGTGAGCTTTTCCAAATGGATGCTATAAAAAAAACCTTAAGAGATTCTGCTGCAGCTAGATGGTTAGCCTTGCTTATAATCTCGTTGGTGATGTTTGCAGCTTACGTCACCTCTGATATCTTTGCTCCTCTGCAAACAATGCTTGAGGAAAACAATCTTTGGAACAGCATTGAATTCGGCTGGTTTGCCGGTTCTTATTCTATCTTCAATGTTTTCCTTGGCATGCTAATATTCGGCGGTTTTATTCTGGACAAAAAAGGAGTAAGATTTACCGGAATGTTATCATGCGTTCTTATGGTAATAGGTATTGCAATTAAGTACTACGCAATAACTTGCATACCCGTTATTGACCCCGCTACAGGCGCGCAAAATCTTGGCTATTTTGTCGGGGCGCACATGAAAAAACAGGTAATATGGGTTGTCATAGGATTTGGAATTTTTGGAGTTGGTTCTGAGGTTGCGGGAATAACTGTGAGCAAGATTATTGTTAAGTGGTTCAAAGGTAAGGAGATGGCCATGGCAATGGGTCTTCAGCTTGCGCTTGCAAGACTTGGATCCGCCCTTGCTCTTATGGTTTCTCCTTTAATTGCAGCACATTACGGCAATGTTAGCGCATCGGTAATGTTTGCGCTTATTCTCCTTGGCATAGCGCTGGTTTGTTTCTTCTTCTATTGCATCCAAGACAAGCGTTTGGATAAACAGCTGGCGGAAAACAAATTAGCGGCTGGAGAGACAGAAGATGACGCATTCTCTCTTAAAGATGTTAAAGCTATTGTTACTAATCCGGGATTTTGGCTGATTGCATTTTTGTGTCTGATTTTTTACGCAGCGGTTTCCCCTTTCTACCAGTTTGCTTCATCTCTCATGGTTAACAAATTTGGTGTGGCGGAAAAATGGGCCGGTGCCATTCCTGCAATTCTGCCGTTTGGATGCATCATCTTAACTCCTTTATTTGGAAGAATTTATGACAAATACGGACATGGAGCAGACCTGATGATTTTTGGAGCTGTGCTCATAACGGGCGTGCATTTATTCTTTGCTCTTCCGTTTACTCACGCTCCTTGGATTGCCATAATTTTGATGATTCTTTTGGGAATTGGTTTTGCAATGCTCCCTTCCGCAATGTGGCCGTCCCTTGCCAAAATAATTCCGGAAAAACAATTCGGAACGGCAATGGCGCTAACCTACTATATCCAGAACATAGGCCTATGGGGAGTTCCTATGCTTATAGGCTGGATATTAAATAAATACTGTATTTTATCCACTTATAATGCAGCATTACCTGTAAGATATCCGGAGAATCCAAAATATAATTACGTACTGCCTATGCTGACCTTTGCAATCACATGCTCAATTGCAATTATTCTGGCTTTTTGCTTAAAGTCTTTAAATGGGAGAAAGCATTACGGCTTACAAGAACCTAATATAAAAGCAGAAGCAAAAGCAGAGGCAGAAAAAGAGAAAGATAATGAGAAGGAAAAAGAGAAATAACGAGACGGGTATTTATTAAGAGCACAATATCCTAAACATAGGAACACAAAATCTTGAACATAAGAACTCCGGATTTTAAAGAATAAAAAGGCGGTCAAAATATTTTGATCGCCTTTTTTATCTATTAATAATCACCGCTTAAGCGGTATCTTTATTTACGCAGCCTTCTTAACTTTATTGGGATCATCCAAATGCAGTTGAGGATTTTTCTTAGAAGATTTTGCAAGCAAAATAGAAACAGTTACAGCCACAATACCAAGACCTATAAACAGATACTCTGCATGAACCGCAGCGCTGACTTGCTGTGAAACATTGTTAGCATCAATTATATATTTCTTTAATATACCGCCTACAAATATTGGAACTAATAACATTCCCATATTCTGAATCCAATAAATCAAAGAGTATGCGGAACCAAGATTTTTCTCCGGAATAATCTTTGGAATAGACGGCCACATCGCAGCCGGGACCAATGAATATCCAACGCCCAAAAGAGCAATTGCCGCATAACCGCAGAAATGAGAACCGCCCGGTGCAAAGCATATTAAAAGGTGTGCAAGAAGTACTACGCATGAACCAAGTATCATCCATGTTGTCCCCTTTCCCTTATGATCCACAAGAGAGCCAAATAACGGAGTAAAAATTACCGTAAAGAAAGGGATCATTGCAATCATCCATTTTGCAACCTCCAAATCTATTCCAAAACGAGGAATAAGAATTGACGTACCAAACTTTTTGAATGAAATAATACAGCAATAGAAGAAAACGCAAAGCAAAGAGACAAGGATGTAATGCTTGTTTGTCAAAATTTTAAAAATGTCAGAAAACTTAAACTTATCCTCCTCTTTAATCTCCTTTTTATCAGTCTCTCCCGTCTGTTTATCCAGACGAAAATCCATCGTGATAAATAAACTCCACAACACAATTCCAACCGCCATAATTCCAAGACCTACAAGTGCCGGCTTTCCTGTATCGGCAAAAGAATAAAACTTGCCGGGAGCATCTGTAAGACCAACCAAAGTGGGTGCAAATACAAAAGCAAGAGCTGTACCAAGACGCGCAATTGAAAGCTGAAGTCCCATTGCCAAGGCCATTTCTTTTCCTTTGAACCATTTAGCAATTGACCGCGTCACCGCAACTCCGGCAATTTCACTGCCGAGCCCGAACAATGTACAACCAATATAAGCCAGTACTAATGAGGGTTTTGCGGTGAATCCGGCCATCCAGTTATGAAGTTCGCTGCCGTTAAAACAGCCGCTGATTGCATAAGCAACAATTCCGGCACCGCCAACCATCATGGCTACAAATAATGAACCTGTAAAACGAACGCCCCATTTATCAAGAAGCATTCCGCAAATAATCAAGCCGCCCCAAACGCACAAGAATGAATAACCGCCGGCATAAAAGCCGTAATCTTGTGAATTCCAGGCCAACTGAACAAATTCCGGAGTCTTGAAAATATGAGACACCGTAGAGAACATGTCATCAAAAAAGTAGGACGCAAACATTGGAACTACCAGACAGGCAAGTACCAGCCAGCGAGCGCTTTTTGAATCTCTTAGTAATTTTATGGCTTTCTCCATTTTATATATTTGAGTTTTTAGGATATTATAGTCAGCAAAGCTCTGCTCTAATATTTAGGCCTCAGCAGATTTCTTCTGAATATTAGGAAGTTCCAGGCCGTACTTCTTGCGTTTATCCTCAGCTTTTAACCAGAAACTTAGAATAAATGCGGCAACTCCAAATGATGCAAAAATAATCATAGGGACTGTGTAATTATATGCAGGAAGTGCCTGATGAGCTTGCTCCGCCGCCTGACGAGCCTCTGCAACTCCGGGATTAACAGCATTTAGCACATTACCGATAATCTTAGGAACAAAGCAAAGTCCTATGTTCTGGATCCAGAATATAAGTGCATAAGCACTTCCTAAAATTTGTCTGTCTATAATCTTTGGCACGCTTGGCCACAATGATGCGGGGACCAAAGAGAATGATACTCCAAGTACTACAATAATTAATAGCGCAAGCCATTGTTTTGGATAAGCCGGCAGCAAGAATGCAAATGATAAGTGACAGATAATCATTATCAAAGAACCGTACAGAAGCATAGACGCCCCTTTGCCTTTATAATCAATAAATGAACCAAGAAACGGAGTCAGAACCATAGCCAAGATCGGGAACCAGTGGAACAAATTGGCTGCAGTTTCCGTCGGGATATTCAGAGTGCTCTCAAGGAAGTTAGTTGCATATCTCTGGAATGGGAAAATTGCTGAATAATAAAGCACGCAAAGAAGCGCAACAATCCAGAACATTCTACTGCCGAAAATTTTTCCAAGATCGCCAATCTTAAATTCTTCCTCCGGCTCTCCGGTTGACATAGCTCCAAGCTGTTTGTCAAACTTGCTGTCCATAACTCTGAAAACCAGGAAGTTAATCAAGCCAATCAAGAGTAGTACTGTGCAAAATGCAACCGGCGCAACAACAGGTGTTCCGCAAAGGTTCTGCCAAAAATGAGAATTGGCAATAAGCGGAGAAATAGAAAATACTGCAAACACGCCAAGACGCGCAATCGCCATCTCTATTCCCATTGCAAGTGCCATCTCTTTTCCTTTAAACCATTTTGCAATAGCTTTAGAAACAGTAATTCCGGCCATCTCACAACCGCTGCCGAAAATCATAAAGCCAAGACAAGATAATTTTGCGCTTGCAGGAAGTGCTGTCCACCAAGTATTTAGCCATGCGCAGAAATTTGTAGTTTGGAACCAGTCGCTAATTCCTATAAATTTGATTGATGCGCCAATCACCATTAAAGAAGCAGAGAGTGTGCCTGTAAACCTTACGCCGCACTTATCCAGGATAATACCTGCAAGGATTAAAAATCCGCATACGTTTAATATATATTCAGAAGCTGCGTATGTTCCAAAAACATCCGGAGTCCAACCTCTTTGTGTTTCCAGCATTGTCTGCAGCGGGGACATCACATCCACAAACATATATCCAAAGAACATCATCAAGGCGATGAGTATCAGTGCCGCCCAACGAGCAACAAAGCTGTCGTTCATTAATTTTTGTACATTAGTCATTTATTGTATTTTTATGTTGTTTATTTTCAAATCCATCCGGAACCCCAAAAAACGCGACAATTTATTGCTTTTATTCCAAACCGCAAAATCTTTAATTTTACTTTGCGGCAAAATAGTTTTAAAATCGTACCTTTGAATTTTAGGTAATAAAGAGGGGACATGTTAGAGAAAATTAATTCACCTAAAGACTTAAAAGGACTTAACACAGGAGAGCTTGTCAGACTGTGCAAAGAGTTAAGAGAATACATCACCGAGTGTTGCGCAAAGAATCCCGGACATCTGGGAGCCTCTTTGGGGGCGGTAGAACTTGCGGTTGCTCTTCACTATGTATTTGATACTCCAAATGATAAAATTGTTTGGGATGTAGGACATCAGGCTTATGCCCACAAAATTCTCACAGGCAGGAGAGAAGAGTTCAAAAATAACAGAACAAAGAACGGTCCCAGCGGATTCCCAAAAATGAGCGAGAGTCCGTATGACGCATTTGGAGTGGGGCACGCATCAACCTCTGTATCAGCAGCTCTGGGACTTGCAACTGCTGCAAAGCTGAAGGGTGAAGACATAAAGATTGTGGCTGTGCTCGGCGACGGCGCCGCAACAGGCGGTCTTTCTTTTGAGGGATTAAATAATGCCGGCGTTTCCAAAACAAACATTCTTGTCATACTAAATGATAATCAAATTGCCATAGACAAAAACGTTGGTGCAATGCACAACTATCTTGTCAAAATCACCACGTCACCTACTTATAACAGAATCAAAAATGATATTTGGAACAAAGTAGGCAACGGAAAACTTAGAGCAATACTGCAAAAATTTGCAATGAGCACAAAGATTGCCGTAGTTAAGCACGGCTCTGTGTTTGAGGGACTTGGTTTCAGATATTTTGGCACAATAGATGGCAATGATATAGGAGAGCTTATCACAACTTTAACAAATCTAAAAGACCTTAAAGGGCCTAAACTGCTGCACATAAGAACACTAAAAGGCAAAGGATATGAACCGGCAGAGAAGGCTCAAAGCATCTGGCACGCACCGGGAAAGTTTGACGTAGAGACAGGAGAGAGAATCTCAAAAGCGGGACAACCCCTTAAATATCAGAACATTTTTGGACAAACTATTGTCAGACTTGCAAAAGAAAATGACAAAATTGTAGGTATCACTCCGGCAATGTTAAGCGGCGGTCAGTTATGCGACATGCTTAAAGTATTTCCGGAGAGAACATTTGATGTGGGAATTGCAGAAGAGCACGCCGTAACTTTTTCCGCAGGTCTTGCCGCAGGAGGTATGCTGCCGTTTTGCAACATATATTCATCTTTCATGCAACGTGCTTATGATCAGATTATTCACGATGTTGCATTGCAAAATTTGAAAGTTATTTTCTGTATAGACAGAGGGGGGCTTGTTGGAGAAGACGGTGCCACACATCAGGGCGCATTTGATTTATCATATCTGCGCATCGTTCCCAATATCACAGAAATGGCGCCGCTCAATGAAATAGAATTGCAAGATATGCTCTATTCCGCATCTCTTCCCGAGTACACAGGTCCAATATCCATCCGTTACCCGAGAGGCTGCTGTCAAGGTTTGAAACTTCCAAAAGATTTTAACAAAATAGAAATTGGGAAAGCTGTTAAGATAAAAGAGGGAAAGGACATTGCCGTACTGTCTATAGGAACTATCGGGAACAATGTTGAGAAAGCAATTGAAATTGCTGAAAAAGAGAATATTAGCGTTGCTCACTATAACATGAGATTTTTGAAACCTCTAGACAAGTCAGCAATAGATGAGGCGTTAAATAACTGTAAAAAAATTGTTACTGTAGAGGACGGTACTGTAATAGGAGGCTTGTATGGGGCTGTCTGTGAATACATTGTCGGAAAGGGTATTGATAACATAAAGATAACCGGCCTTGGAATTCCGGATCGTTTTATTGAACATTCAACTGTGAATGAACAACTTATTGAATGCGGCCTGGATGCGGACTCAATAAGCAAATCAATATTGGCAGCAACGAAAAATTGAGCCAAAACAAAAAATATATCAAAAAGTTTTGTGTTTTAATTCAAAAATTCTACCTTTGCAGTCCTTCAAAAAAAGGCATTTTTTAATGCCGATGTAGCTCAGTTGGCCAGAGCAGCTGATTTGTAATCAGCTGGTCGGGGGTTCGAATCCCTCCATCGGCTCTATTTTTTTGTGCAACCGGAGAGGTACCAAAGTGGCCAACTGGGGCAGACTGTAAATCTGCTGGCTTATGCCTTCGGAGGTCCGAATCCTTCCCTCTCCACAAAATTTTTACCGCGGAAGTAGCTCAGTTGGTAGAGCATCAGCCTTCCAAGCTGAGGGTCGCGAGTTCGAACCCCGTCTTCCGCTCTAAGAAGGCCGACGTAGCTCAGAGGTAGAGCACTTCCTTGGTAAGGAAGAGGTCTCGGGTCCAAGTCCCGATGTCGGCTCAACTTGGCATTGATTATCAGGAGATTAGAAGGGCATTATTTCGAAATTAATATTAATTAATAATATATTATTATGGCAAAAGAAGTATTTAAAAGGGATAAACCCCATGTTAACATTGGTACAATTGGCCATGTTGACCACGGCAAAACCACTTTAACTGCAGCTATCACCAAGGTACTTGCAGAGAGAGGTTTCTCCAGAGACGATGAGATCAAGACTTTTGATCAGATTGATAATGCTCCTGAGGAGAAGGAGCGCGGTATTACCATTAACACCGCACACGTTGAGTATCAGACGGCTAACCGTCACTATGCTCACGTTGACTGCCCGGGGCATGCTGACTATGTAAAGAACATGGTTACAGGTGCTGCACAAATGGATGGCGCAATCCTAGTTGTAGCTGCTACCGACGGTCCTATGCCTCAAACAAGAGAGCACATTCTATTGGCACGTCAGGTAAACGTTCCTAAGATTGTTGTATTCCTTAACAAGGTTGACTTGGTTGACGATCCTGAAATGCTAGACTTGGTAGAGATGGAAGTTAGAGAGCTTCTTTCTTTCTATCAGTATGACGGAGACAATGCCCCTGTCATTAGAGGTTCAGCTCTTGGAGCCCTTAACGGAGACAAGAAATGGGAAGAGAAGGTTATGGATCTTATGGCTGCTGTCGATGAGTACATTCCGCTTCCTGTTCGTGATAATCAGAAACCGTTCTTGATGCCTATAGAGGATATCTTCTCAATCACAGGCCGTGGCACGGTTGCTACAGGTAGAATTGAGACAGGTATTGTCAAGGTTGGTGATGAGGTTGAACTTATCGGACTTGGCGACGAGCCTAAAAAGACCGTCGTAACAGGTGTCGAGATGTTCCGCAAGATTCTTGATGAAGGTGAGGCAGGCGATAACGTTGGTTTGCTTCTAAGAGGTATTGACAAGAAAGACCTTAAGAGAGGAATGGTTGTTGCAAAGCCCGGTTCAGTTACTCCTCATAAGAAATTCGAGGCGCAGATTTACGTCTTGAAGAAAGAGGAAGGCGGCCGTCACACTCCATTCAAGAATAAATATCGTCCTCAATTCTTCATCCGTACTATGGATGTAACCGGAGAGATTGATCTTCCTCAGGGAGTTGAGATGGTAATGCCTGGTGATAACGTAACTATCCAAGTAGAGTTAATCTACCCAGTTGCTTTGTCAGAAGGACTTAAGTTCGCTATCCGTGAGGGCGGCAGAACTGTAGGCGCCGGACAGGTAACCAAGATACTAGAATAGTCTGTCGGGGACATTATTTTGCTCCCGATAGTTTAGCATCTATAAAATCCCTGAGTCTTAGACTTTTGCAAAGTATAAAAGGATGAGGCGCAGGGGTTAGTTTAGGGACATAGTTCAAGGGTAGAATCGCGGTCTCCAAAACCGCTGATGGGCGTTCGAATCGCTCTGTCCCTGCACTGAATCAGATGTTACGATTTGATTCACGTTTTAATAGGACAATGCAAAGCTTCCAATTGCTGAGTCCATAATTAAAATTTAAATGAACAAAGTAAGTTATAATCTTAAAGAGGCTTATACAGAGTTGACCAAGAAGGTCACCTGGCCTACTTGGGCGCAGTTGCAGAATTCAGCTATTGTGGTAATGGTGACAACACTAATATTTGCAGTGCTTATATTCTTGATGGACATTGCGTTCAAGAACATAATGACGGCCATTTATAATATGCTTTACTAATTTGCTTAACAGATTAATAACAGTTTTATAATGAGTGAGCTGGCAAAAAAATGGTACGTTGTAAGAGCGCAAGGCGGAAAAGAAAAGAAGGCTCAGGAGTACATAATTAATGAGATTAAAAGACTCAACAAAGAAGATTATGTAACTCAAGTCCTTGTTCCGACCGAGAAAGTCTACAAAGTAAAGAACGAGAAGAAATATATCACCAACAAGATTTGTTTTCCGGGATATATTTTCATTGAGTCCTGCCTAACGGGTGAAATTCAACATATTATCCGTGATATACCTTTCGTGTCGGGTTTCCTGACGGAGATTATCAAGAAGGGTAGCAAGGAGAAAGAACCTGTTCCTTTGCGCGACTCCGAGGTCTATCAGTTGCTTGGAAAAGTAGATGAAATGGCTGAAAAAGAAGAGGAGAATGCAGCGCCATTTGTTAAAGGCGAACCTGTAAAAGTTATCGATGGTCCTTTCAATGGTTTTGACGGAACAATTGACGATATCTTGGAAGACAAGAAGAAGTTGAAAGTTATGGTTAAGATTTTTGGAAGAAAGACTATTCTGGAGCTTAACTTTGTTCAAGTAGTTAAAGAATAAATAAATTTATTATGGCTAAAGAAGTTGCCGCATTAATTAAATTACAAATTAAAGGCGGTGCAGCAAATCCCTCACCTCCGGTAGGACCGGCACTAGGTTCTAAAGGAGTGAATATTATGGATTTCTGCAAACAATTTAACGCGCTTACCCAAAAGAAAGCCGGCAAGACGCTTCCCGTCATCATCACCGTATTCACAGATAAGTCCTTTACCTTTGTAGTAAAGGAACCTCCTGTAGCCGTGATGATTAAAGAGGTTGCTAAAATTCAGTCAGGTTCTGCTGAACCTAACAGAAAAAAGGTTGCCAAATTAACTTGGGATCAGGTTAAAAAAATTGCAGAGGACAAAATGCCCGATCTTAACTGTTTTACCCTTAAGTCAGCCATGAAGATGGTTGCAGGTACTGCAAGAAGTATGGGTATTACTGTAGAGGGAACATTCCCTGCCGATGTTAAATAAAATCAAACGCAATGAGTAAGCTAACTAAAAATCAAAAAGTATCCGGGGCTAAAGTTGAGCCCGGAAAACAGTACAAGTTGGCTGAGGCTTGCAGTTTAGTAAAGGAGACTACCTATACTAAATTTGATGCTTCGGTAGATGTTGCTGTACGTCTTGGAGTAGATCCGCGCAAGGCCAATCAAATGGTCAGAGGCGTGGTTACCCTTCCTAACGGAACAGGCAAAAAGGTAAGAGTACTTGTATTGTGCACGCCGGACAAAGAGGCTGAGGCTAAAGAAGCCGGAGCTGATTATGTAGGCTTGGACGATTATGTAGAAAAAATAAAGGGAGGCTGGACTGACGTTGACGTCATTGTCTGCACCCCTACTGTTATGGCTAAAGTTGGCGCCCTTGGAAGAGTCCTGGGACCAAGAGGTTTAATGCCTAACCCTAAGACCGGTACTGTAACTATGGATTTAGCAGCTGCAGTTAAGGATATTAAGGCCGGTAAAATTGACTTCAAGGTTGACAAACAGGGCATTATATGCACAAGCGTAGGAAAAGTTTCATTTACTGCGGAGCAGCTGACACAAAATGCCGGAGAGTTTTTAAACACGGTTGTTAAATTGAAACCTCAGTCTCTTAAGGGAACTTACATTAAGAGCATTTTTATTTCATCAACTATGGGTCCAGGTATTGCAATTGATGCTAAGGCATTTGGCGCCGCTGAATCTGAATAATTTTGAGGAGAAAAATTATGAAGAAAGAGAAAAAATCACAGATTATTGAAGATTTGACAGCCCTAATTAAGGAGAACCCCAATTTCTATATTACAGATATTGAGGGACTTAACGCCGTTCAGACTGCAAAGTTGAGACGTACATGCTTTAAACAGCAAATTAAGTTGCTTGTAGTTAAGAACACCCTATTCTCTAAAGCTTTGGAAAAGAGCGAAATAGAGGAGCCTAAACGATTTGAGCCTTTGATGAAAGGTTCATCGGCAATTATGTTCACAACGGTTCCAAACGCACCCGCTAAGGTTATCAAATCCTTTAGCGCTGCAGACGGAAAAGGCAAGCCGGCTCTTAAGGGAGCCCTTGTTCAGGATTGTGCATACATTGGTGCCGAGAATCTTGATGCACTTTACAACATTAAGTCCAAGAATGAACTTATTGGAGACATCATTTCGTTGTTGCAGTCTCCTGTTAAGAATGTCATTTCTGCCCTACAGTCACAGGGCGGCGGCAAGATTGCAGGCATTGTAAAAACGCTAGAAGAGAAGAAATAATTATTAACACATAAAAAATTAAAAATCATGGCAGATATTAAAAAATTTGCAGAAGACTTAGTTAATCTTTCAGTAAAAGACGTACAAGAGTTAGCTAAAGTTCTTAAAGAGGAGTATGGCATTGAGCCTGCTGCCGCTGCTGTTGCTGTTGCCGGTCCTGCTGCTGCAGGAGCACCCGCTGCTGCAGAAAAGACTGAATTTGACGTTATCCTTAAGTCAGCTGGACAAGCTAAATTACAGGTTGTTAAGGCTGTCAAGGAGCTTTCAGGTCTTGGACTAAAAGAAGCTAAAGATCTAGTTGACGGTGCGCCTAAGGCTGTTAAGGAGAAAATATCCAAGGCAGACGCTGAAGCGTTGAAGGCAAAACTGGAAGAGGCTGGTGCAGAGGTTGAGATTAAATAACTTGAAGTATTAATTTGAACAAGTTTATTATTTCACCCCTCCCTACCTAGCAGGACGTAGTCAGGTTTAGGGCATTTTGCCCTAAACCTTTTTGTCGTTTTTTAAGTTTATTATCAACTAACCTTAACACAATGTTGCAAAACACTAATAATAAGCGAATTTCATTCGCAACCTCTAAAACCCTTCTTGACTACCCGGACTTTCTTGAGGTGCAGTTAAAATCCTTCAAAGATTTCTTCCAGTTGGATACAACAGCAGAAAACAGGAAAAATGAGGGATTGTATAAGGTTTTCCAAGAGGTTTTCTCACAGAATTCAGATCCTAAAGGAATTAGAGATACGCGCAATAACTTTGTTCTAGAGTTTATTGACTACTTCATTGACCCGCCGCGGTACTCCATGGAAGAGTGCCTGGACAGAGGACTGACATACAGTGTTGCTCTTAAAGCAAAACTGAAATTGTCTTGTACTGACCCGGAACATGAAGATTTTGAACAAGTTATCCAAGACGTCTATCTGGGAACCATTCCTTACATGACCCCGCAGGGCACATTCATCATAAACGGATCTGAGAGAATCGTAGTTTCTCAGTTGCATCGTTCTCCCGGAGTATTCTTTGGTCAGAGCATGCACACAAACGGAACTAAACTTTACTCGGCAAGAATTATCCCTTTCAAGGGTTCTTGGATTGAGTTCACGACAGACATTAACAATGTCATGTATGCATATATTGACCGCAAGAAGAAATTACCGGTCACAACGCTGCTTAGAGCAATTGGCTTTGAGGGCGATAAGGACATATTAAATATTTTCGGACTTGCACAGGAAGTTAAGGCCACTAAGTCCGAACTGGCAAAATGCGTTGGTAAAACACTTGCTGCCAGAGTATTAAAAACATGGAACGAGGACTTTGCCGACGAGGATACCGGTGAAGTTATGTACATTGAGAGGACTGAGATTGTTGTTGAAAGAGAAACCGTTCTAACGGAAGATTTAATTGATAAAATTATAGATTCAGGCGTTTCTTACATTCTGATTCACAATGAGGATGCAAGTGCTGCGGAATATGCAATAATTTACAACACCTTGCAGAAGGATGTCTGCAACACTCAGAAAGACGCAATCTTCTATACTTACAGACAGTTGCGTAATTCAGAACCACCGGATGAAGCTACTGCAAAGGATGTTATAGAAAAACTTTTCTTCTCGGACAAGAGATATGATTTGGGAGCTGTCGGGAGATACAGACTTAATAAGAAATTGAATTTGACAACATCTCCGGATGTGAGGGTGTTGACAAAACAGGATATTATAGAGATCATCCGCTATTTGATTCAGCTGATTAACTCAAAGGCAAGTGTTGACGATATTGACCACTTGAGCAACAGAAGAGTCCGTACGGTTGGAGAGCAACTTGCAAATCAGTTCAGCGTTGGACTGGCAAGAATGGCAAGGACTATTAGGGAGAGAATGAATGTGAGGGACAATGAGGTGTTCACCCCTATTGAGCTTATCAATTCAAAAACCCTATCCTCTGTAATCAACTCTTTCTTTGGTACTAGTCAGTTGTCACAGTTTATGGACCAAACCAACCCTATTGCGGAGATGACTCACAAGAGAAGGCTGTCAGCCCTGGGTCCCGGCGGACTGAGCAGAGACAGAGCCGGATTTGAGGTACGTGACGTTCACTATACTCACTACGGAAGACTTTGTCCTATTGAGACGCCAGAAGGGCCTAACATTGGATTGATCTCTTCTCTTTGCGTTTATGCAAGAATAAATGATTTGGGATTTATTGAGACTCCGTATAGAAAAGTTGAGAACGGAGTGGTTGACCTTGCACCTACCGGAGTCGTTTATATGAGTGCAGAAGAGGAAGAGAATCAAATGGTTGCGCAGGCCAATGTAAATCTTGACGATAGCGGAAAAATTTTGGATGACAGAATCAAGTGCAGATGGCAGGCCGATTATCCTGTTGTAGGAAAGAAAGAGGTTCACTTGATTGATGTTGCACCTAACCAGATTGCTTCTCTTGCTGCATCAATTATTCCGTTCTTGGAGCACGATGATGCAAACCGTGCGTTGATGGGTTCTAACATGATGCGTCAGGCGGTACCTATTATTTGCCCTGAGGCTCCTATTGTTGGAACGGGCTTGGAAGAGCCAATCATCAGAGACTCAAGAACTCAGATTGCTGCAGAGGGAAAAGGAGACGTTGTTTTTGTTGATGCAAATGAGATTCACGTCAAGTATGACAGAACAGAAGATGAGAAGTTTGTAAGCTTTACATCTGATGTTACTGTTTACAAGATGCCAATGTATAGAAAGACAAATCAGAGCACTTCCATCCGCTTGAAACCTATCGTAAGAAAAGGACAAAAGGTTGAGAAGGGAGATATTATGACTGAGGGTTATGCTTCTCAAAACGGAGAGCTGGCTCTTGGTAGAAACTTGAAGGTTGCTTTCATGCCTTGGAAAGGTTACAACTATGAGGATGCAGTTGTTTTGAGTGAGAGAATGGTCCGCGAGGATATTTTCACTTCTGTGCATGTAGATGAATACATCATGGAAGTGCGTGATACTAAGCGCGGTCCGGAGGAACTGACAAAGGATATTCCAAATGTCAGCGAGGATGCAACAAAGAATCTTGATGAAAACGGTATTATCAGAGTAGGAGCTTCTGTTGAGCCCGGAGATATCCTAATTGGAAAAATCACTCCAAAGGGCGAGACTGACCCTTCTCCTGAGGAAAAACTTTTAAGGGCAATCTTTGGAGATAAGGCCGGTGATGTTAAGGATGCTTCATTAAAGGCGTCTGCTTCACTTACAGGTACCGTAATTGGAAAGAGACTGTTTAAGAAAGTGGGCTCTGGAAAGATTTCAGAGGCGGAAAGGAAGAAACTTAAAGTTGCTCAGAAGAACGGAGTTGCAAAAGCCGATGAAGAATTTGAGAAAAAGGCTAAGGAGTTAAGAGGCTCATTCTTGGATAAGCTCACGACTCTTACCTCCAAGAAAACATCTCTTGGCATAAGCGACATGTACGGAACTCTAATTATCCCTAAGGGAGATTTATTTAAGAGAGAATGTTTGGATAAGATTGATTATGAGAATATTAATCCTACCAAGTGGACTTCCGACAAGCATGCAAACACTTTGATAAAGACGCTGATCAACAACTACTTAATTCAGTACAAAGTTTTGGATTCTCAGAACAAGAGAAAGAAATATGATATCACTATCGGCGACGAGCTTCCAAACGGAATTACTCAACTTGCAAAGGTTTACCTTGCAAAGAAGAGAAAGATTAGGGTTGGAGATAAAGTTGCAGGACGCCATGGAAACAAAGGTATCGTTGCCAAGATAGTTAGCGATGAGGATATGCCTTTCATGGAGGATGGAACAATTATGGATATTGTTTTAAACCCTCTTGGCGTACCTTCTCGTATGAATCTTGGACAGATTTATGAGACCGTTTTAGGATGGGCCGGGCGTGAGCTTGGACTTAAGTTTGCTACCCCTATTTTTGACGGCGCTTCTTTGGAGAATATCTGCAATTACACAGACAAGGCAGGACTTCCAAGATATGGAACAACTTGGCTAAGAGATGGCGGCACGGGTGAGATGTTTGACCAGCCTGCTACAGTGGGAGTTATATATATGATTAAACTAGACCACATGGTAGATGACAAGATGCATGCTCGTTCTACCGGACCTTATTCTCTTATTACTCAGCAGCCTCTGGGCGGTAAAGCTCAGCTGGGAGGCCAGAGATTCGGAGAGATGGAGGTTTGGGCTCTTGAAGCGTTTGGAGCTGCAAATATTCTGCAAGAAATTCTTACAATCAAGTCAGATGATATCACAGGCAGAAGCCGCGCATATGAAGCAATCGTTAAGGGTGAGCCAATGCCTCAACCTGGTATTCCAGAGTCACTTAACGTATTGTTGCATGAACTCAGAGGCTTAGGCTTAAGCATTCACTTAGATTAAAAAATTAATAAATATGCCTTTAAAGAAAGATAATAAAGTTAAGACCAATTTCGGCAAGATTAGGATCAGCCTGGCATCTCCGGAGGAAATTCTGGAGAGATCACACGGCGAGGTTTTGAAACCGGAAACTGTTAACTATCGTACATACAAACCGGAGAGAGACGGATTGTTCTGCGAGAGAATCTTTGGTCCTACAAAGGATTACGAGTGCTATTGCGGAAAATATAAGAGAATCCGCTACCGCGGAATTGTCTGTGACCGTTGCGGTGTAGAAGTAACAGAGAAGAAAGTCCGCAGAGAGAGAGAGGGCCATATAACCCTCACCGTTCCGGTTGCTCATATCTGGTATTTCCGTTCTAATCCTAACAAGATTGGGGCTTTGCTTGGCATTAAGAGCAAGCAGCTGGACTCTATAATTTATTATGAGAGGTACGTGGTTATTCAACCTGGTATTGCAGCGGAAAAAGGAACAAAAGAGTTGGATCTTCTTACTGAAGATGAATATCTGGCACTTGTTGACACCCTTCCAAAAGAGAATCAGCAGTTGACAGATGACGATCCCAACAAATTTATTGCAGAGATGGGAGCAGATGCCATCTATAAACTACTTGCAAAACTGGACCTTGACCAGCTTTCTTATACATTAAGAAGCAGTCTTGAGCATGAGACGTCTCAACAAAGAAAAGCAGAATCTCTTAAGAGACTGAGCGTTATAGAAGCGTTCAGAGATTCAAAAGATATCAATAAGCCGGAGTGGATGATTATGAAGGTTATCCCTGTAATCCCTCCGGATTTAAGACCCCTTGTTCCACTGGACGGAGGACGTTTTGCTACTTCCGATTTGAATGACTTGTACAGAAGAGTCATTATCAGAAATAACAGACTTAAGAAACTTATTGAGATTAAGGCTCCGGAAGTGATTCTTAGAAACGAGAAGAGAATGTTGCAGGAAGCTGTAGATTCTCTATTTGATAACTCCAAGAAATCCAATTCAGTAAAGACAGAAGCAAATAGAGCGCTTAAATCTTTGTCTGATTCCTTAAAGGGAAAGCAGGGAAGATTTCGTCAGAATTTGCTTGGTAAACGTGTTGACTATTCTGCACGTTCAGTTATTGTTGTTGGTCCGGAACTTAAGATGCATGAATGCGGTCTTCCAAAATTCATTGCCGCTGAGCTTTACAAACCGTTCATTATCCGCAAATTGTTGGAGAGAGGTATTGTAAAGACTGTCAAGAGCGCAAAGAAAATGGTAGACAGAAAAGACCCTGTTATTTGGGATATTCTTGAGAACGTAATGAAGGGCCATCCTGTTTTGCTTAACCGTGCCCCTACTTTGCACAGACTTGGTATTCAGGCATTCCAACCTAAATTGATTGAAGGAAAAGCTATTCAGCTGCATCCTCTTGCATGTACTCCTTTCAACGCCGACTTTGACGGTGACCAGATGGCTGTCCATCTGCCGTTAGGAAATGCTGCAGTTCTTGAGGCTCAGTTGCTCATGCTTTGTACTCATAACATTCTTAACCCTGCAAACGGAGCTCCTATTACCGTTCCTTCACAGGATATGGTTCTTGGCCTTTATTACATCACAAAGCCAAGGAAAGGTGTCAAGGGAGAGGGAATGTATTTCTATGGTCCGGAGGAAGTTGTAATTGCAATTAATGAACAGCATCTGGATATGCACGCTGTCATTCACGTAAGACTTCCAAAAGATCTCATGAATGAGTCCAATGGTTATGAAATCAAAGAAACTACTGCCGGAAGAGTTGTCTTCAATCAAGTAGTTCCAAAAGAGATTGGATTTATTAATCAGGTAATTAACAAGAAATCTTTAAGAGACCTTATCGGTGTTGTCATCAAGGTCTGCGGAGCAAAGAGAGCTACGGAGTTTTTGGATGATGTAAAAGCAATGGGATATATGATGGCGTTCAAAGGAGGTTTATCCTTCAACATCAACAACGTCATTGTCCCTGTAGAGAAGGAGAAACTTGTTAATGAAGGGTACAAGAAAGTTGACGCCGTTAAGGCAAACTTTGACGCCGGCCTTATTACAAATAATGAGCGTTACAACCAAATCATTGATATCTGGACAAATGTAAATAATGAATTGGCCAATATAGTTGTAAAGGAAATTTCTGCTGATAATCAGGGATTTAATCCGGTATGGATGATGTTGGATTCCGGAGCCCGCGGATCTAAAGAACAGATTCGTCAGCTTTGCGGAATGAGAGGTTTGATGGCTAAGCCGCAGAAATCCGGAGCAACTGGAGGAAATGAAATTATTGAGAACCCAATTCTTGCAAACTTTAAAGAGGGACTTTCTGTATTGGAGTATTTTATCTCCACTCACGGCGCTCGTAAAGGTCTGGCTGATACCGCGTTGAAAACTGCAGATGCGGGGTATCTAACAAGACGTCTTGTGGATGTGTCTCATGATGTGATTATTACAGAGGAAGATTGCGGAACTCTAAGAGGTCTTGTGGCGACAGAGATTAAAAATAAGGATGAAGTTGTAGAGACACTTTATGACAGAATCCTTGGAAGAACCACTGTTCATGATATTTACAACCCTCTTAATGGAGAAAAGATTATTGGTGCCGGTGAGGAAATCACAGAGGAAATTGCCTCAACAATTCAATCTCTGCCTATAGAAGCTGTCGAGATCAGGTCAGTGCTTACATGCGAAAGCAAGAAGGGTGTTTGTGCTAAGTGTTACGGACGTAACCTTGCAAGAGGCAGAATGGTAGAGAAAGGAGAAGTTGTTGGAGTTATTGCAGCTCAGTCAATTGGAGAACCGGGTACACAGCTGACACTTAGAACATTCCACGTTGGAGGTACTGCATCCAATGCTGTTGTTGAGAGTGAGATAATTTCCAAGTATGACGGTAAGCTGGAATTTGAAGAGCTTAGGACTTTGGATAAGAAGGGGGACAGTGGAGTTAAGCAGACAATTGTTACGGGACGCGCAACGGAGGTAAGAATTGTTGATGCCAATACTGAAATCACAATGTCAGAGTACCGTGTTCCTTACGGTTCTACTCTTTACTTTAAAGAGGGCGATATAGTTAAAAAGGGTGACAAGATTTGCGAATGGGATGCATATAACGCACTTACTCTTGCAGATGTTGAAGGTACGGCAATGTATGACTCATTGATTGAAAATGAGACATTTAAGTCTGAGGCTGCCGATGAATTTTCCGGACACTCAGAGAAAGTTGTCATTGAGTCTAAGGACAAGAATAAGAACCCTGCCATCAGAATTGTTGACGCAGCCGGCAATGAGCTTAAGAGCTACAACTTACCGGTAAACGCACACATTATGGTGAACAACAAGCAGAAAGTTAAAGCGGGAGATATACTTGTAAAGATACCAAGAACCGCCAGTGCAAAAGCGGGAGATATTACAGGAGGTCTTCCTAGGGTAACTGAATTATTTGAGGCACGTAATCCATCTAATCCTGCGATAGTTGCTGAGATTAACGGAGATGTTATCATGGGCAAAATCAAGAGAGGAAACAGGGAAATTATCATCAAAGCTAAGAGCGGAGAGGAGAAACATTACCTGGTTCCGTTGACAAAACAAATTCTTGTTCAGGAAAACGACTACGTAAGAGCCGGAGATCCGTTATCAGACGGAGCGGTTGCACCTTCAGATATTCTTGCTATTCTGGGACCTACAAAAGTTCAGGAATACATTGTCAACGAGGTTCAAGCAGTTTATAGAATGCAAGGCGTTAAGATTAATGACAAACATTTTGAGGTCATTGTAAGACAGATGATGCGCAAAGTGGAAGTTGTTGATCCGGGCGACACCCGCTTCTTGCCGGAGCAGCTTGTTGACAGACAAGAGTTTATGAAGAGCAATGATGAGCTATGGGATAAGAAGGTCGTTCTTGACGCCGGAGATTCCAAGAATATTAAAGCCGGCCAAATTGTAACCGTAAGAAAGTTGAGAGATGAAAACTCAATCCTTAAACGTCAGGCTCTAAAGGTTGTAGAGGCAAGAGACGCAGTTGCTGCAACAGCAAACCAGATACTCCAGGGAATCACAAGAGCGGCATTAAAGACAAACAGTTTTATGAGCGCCGCATCATTCCAGGAGACAACAAAGGTTTTGAGCGAGGCTGCAATCCGTGGAAAGACAGACTATTTGGAGGGATTGAAAGAGAACGTTATCTGCGGACATCCAATACCTGCAGGTACGGGACTTAGAGATTATGAGAAGATAGTTGTCACATCCGCAGATGAGTACCGAAGGATGATGCAGGCAACGCAAGAGAACGGACCCGCTAATTCCGTTGAGTCTCAGATGAAAGCAAATGCAGAGGGAAAAGAGGAAAGCAGAGACAATCAGTAATTGATATTTTTAATCCCGACAGCTTAATGTAAAAATTATCTGTCGGGATTATTGTATATATACCACTTATTTTAAGGCAATTACACGATAAATAGACACTGCATTTTTTAATAGAATAATTTTATATAAGACCAATGAATACTTTTAAAAAAATTATTTTGCTTTTTTCCGCTGCAATTGTAGTTGCATCTTGCGGACAAAAAGAGGAATCCGGTTATAAAGTGACTGTCAAATTTGAAGGGGAAGCCCCTGAGCTAAAGACAGATGCAAGGATAATAATGTCTAATGGAGATACGTCCGAGTATGCAATTTGTGACACCGCATCAGTTGTAAACGGACAAGCCATGTTTGCCGGGAGCGCTAAATCTCCGGACATTGTGTACATAAAATTTTTGGGAATAGACCCAAAGACCGGGAGTGAGAGAAGCATCTGCTCTTTCTTCCTTGAAAATGACATCTATACCATAACGGTCCCCAAAGACCCTAAGGAAGAGGTAATTATAACAGGAGGAAAAACCCAGCACGTTGTTGATTCATTAAATACAGTAGCAAAAAACATTATAAAGAAATCACATCTTGACTCTTTGCAAAATATTTTTGCAACGGCGGACGACAGGATAAAAGACTCTATCCGAATAATGCGTGAAAAAGTTTACACAGAAATTAACAACGTTTTTACGGGATATATTTCTAAAAATCCAACCTCCATGTTTGCCCTATTCCAGCAGGCACTCCAAATCGACTTTACACCGGCTGATTCTGCTGAAAAAATGATGAAGCAATTTGCCGCAGTTCCGGAATACGCTGATAACAAGTATTTTAAAATAATAAAAAACAGCGTGGAAAATCAGAGCAGATTTTCAATTGGTAAACAAGCTCCTGATTTTACACAAAATGATGCAGGCGGAAATCCGGTAAAGTTTTCTGATATCTATAAGCAGAATAAAATTACAATGATAGATTTTTGGGCATCTTGGTGCGGTCCATGCAGACAATTCAACCCTATTCTAAGAAGAATCTATTACAAGTATAAAAATAAAGGATTCGGCATCATCGGGGTCTCCCTTGACCAAGACCGTGACGCATGGATAGAAGCAATTGGAAAAGACAGACTCCCATGGATACAAGTATCTGATATGCAGGGTTGGAGTAACGCGGTCTCAACTATGTATCTTGTAAAATCTATTCCTCAAAATATTTTTGTGGACAATACGGGAAAGATAATACTAAGAAGAGCGGAAGAAGATGAGATTGATAAATTCCTGGATAACGCTTTGAATGACACAGAGGAATAAACTCAAAGAAAAAATAACTTAGCTCATTAAGCAGCTGCTAATAATTAATAAAACAATAAATAAAAAAGCCGCAGATAATTCCGCGGCTTTTCTATTTAACTCATTTATAATATGCTAATGAGTCTTTAGTATCATGATCATCTCATCAACAGGAAAGCCTGCATTCATCACTGAACCATTCTTTACAATCCAATATTCAAATTCTATATAATCTGCAAGCCCAGGGTGCGTTGTGGTATAATTTTGCGTATGCATAAGATACCACTGATCTGCAGGGTCTGCACCAAACTCCATAAGATAGGTATTGCCATTAACGGTAGTTTTCATATCAAAATAGTCTCCGTTTACCGTCAAATTACTATTGTAATCAGTATCCTTGGCAATAACCATTCCTCCGTCGTCAGTATAGGTAAATTCCACAGGAAGATTTCCTCCCCATGTCTTTAATCTGTAGTACTCATTTGTATACTTTGCTTTCTCCAGAGTTCCGTTTATTCCCATCTCTTCAACAAATGGAAGAGTAGCAGAACTTAACCAGCCGCTGCCCTTAACATAATGATAAGACTCAACAAATTCTGTAACCATATAGCTTTCATATTCAAGCGGAAGCTGAGCTGAACAATTAATGGTTGAGACACCTGCCGGACCGGCAACACTGCTATTAAATGATAGAGTGAATGCATATTTAGTACCGGGATTAAAGCTCTTGTAATCATATGTTACAGTTATAGGCTTTTGGAACTCACCGGCTTCAAATGAGACCGAACTTGTTGACAAGGTGAACAAATTATTTTTATCCACCATTGTAATAGGCACTTGCAACGCCTTATCTGCAACACCTCTATTCAAGTATACCGTAAGAGTTGTCGAAGACGGGCTTAGGGTATAGTTTGCATTTGCTTTAGGAAATGAGACATCTAAACTGGTTGGAGTATAAATTGCCTCTTTTGTAGAACAAGAAGAGACAAGCAGGCCGCAAACAGCAGCAATAACTGCAGCGCCGTTAGTTATGTATTTCTTAAATGATTTCATATCTTTTAATACTTTAATATTATTAAACATAACCCTATCTATTAGTAGCCGGGATTTTGTTGTTTGCTAATCTGAGGATTGGCATCAATCTCCGCCTTTGGAATTGGCCACAACCATCTGAAATTATCAGAGCTCTGAACCATAACATCAGTGCTTGCATCGCCCGGAAGATACACCATATTTTTGGCAAATGAATAGCAAGCATACCTTGTCATACCTGCTCCAAATCTCTTGAGATCATCAAAACGGAAACCTTCTCCCATCAATTCCTTGTATCTCTCAAGTCTGATTTTATTAAGGAGAGCAGAACCGGTAGATGTTGTGTTAGTATAACCAATATATCTTGTAGACAAAAGATCGTCAAGGTATTTCTGAGCCTTGGCGGTACTGCCGGTAGCTCCGCTTAAAAGATTAGCCTCTGCCGCAATTAGATACTGCTCAGCTATCCTGAATAATTTAATCTTGTTGATATGGTCTGATGCAACAAGTTTTTCTGCCTTGGCCTGAAGAGCAGGATTGCCCGCAAACTTATTAAACAAATACATCGGGCCGCTGGTTGTGGTAAAAGTAATATCGTAAGTATGAAAGTTATTGAACCATGCAGCTCCTCTATAATCATCTTGAGATGCTACCATCTGATATATGGCATATTTGGATGGGAAGTAGTCTGGTGAATACTGCAGAGCAGTGGAAACCAGATTATCTCCCAGGTAACCGGGATCATTAGAAGAAGGAAGAGATTTTTCTGTATAATCTGCATACATCTGCATGATGCACTCAGTTCCGCTATCATTCTTCCACATTCTAACAATGTTGCCGTACAGTGAATAGGTTGCGTCCGCAGCAACTAACGGATAGGTTCCGGAATCGCACAAAGAACCCGCTTTTGCAGCAGCATCATCATAATTTCCCATGGAAAGAGCAACTCTTGCCTGCATTGCAGTTATGCAATCTTTTGTAAGAACCGTAGAAGCAACCGCACCTTTAACGCCCGCAAAACAAGTTGCAGCCTTTGAAAGGTTAGATGTTATATAATCATACGTCTCTTTAAGCGTTGATCTTCCGGGATAGGTTGACCAATCGGAAGGGGTCAAGTTATAATCATCTACAAGCATAACGCCCATGTCTGAAGAGGCGGTTGAGCTGTTGTAAGTTTTGCAATATTTAAGAGCCAATAGATAAGCTGTATATGCTTTTGTAAAATAGCATACACCCTGATCATTTTTCAACTCGGCAAAATCAGCATCTTTTAAATTCTTTGTATCCAAACCTGCAATACCTGCAAGAATTAAATTAGCCTGTTGTGTTGCTGTATAGCAAGCCCCCCAATAACTCTCCATAAAACTATCATCAGCCGTCCACAACCACCTGTAATATGTACCTCCTCTGTTTCCAAAATCTACAGTTGCATTAAAGCTGTCCGCCATAAGTTCTGACTCGTAAATAGCAGAACCGGATGTCAGACCTTCAATCTTTAAATACAAATTGTTAGTCATATACCCAGCGGAAGCAACGCTGTTAACAGCGTCTTTTACATCAATTGCATCCTTTGGCTGCTCATTCAAACTGCATGACGCCATAACAAAAAGCGCTAAGAATAAAAATATATACTTTTTCATAATCTTCTCAAATTAGAATGTGAATTCAACACCTGCAGAATACTCCTTTGTATTAGGATAGTTTGCTGAGGCCACGTTGCTGTCAATCTCGGGATCAAATCCTTTGAACTTTGTGAATGTCAAAAGGTTTCTTCCTACCAAATAAACTCTTATGCTCTTGACGATTCTAAGCGGTGCAACAGCATCTTGTCCGAATGTATAAGAGAGTTGTAGATTCTTAAGTCTGACAAAAGAGGCATTCTCCTCATATCTTGAGTCCAACTGAGGAGTCTCTGATACATTAGGGTATGTCGTTCTTTGACCGGGATACTGCCAAGTTTCTGTCAGCATCTTTTTAGCCTGATTTGTTGTAGATGATTGCTGAGCATTCTCAATAAAATACAAATCATTATCAAAAATCCACTTGTCAAACATTCCGATAAAGTTGGCTTGAATTCCAAAGTTCTTCCACATAAAGTCTAACTGGACGCCGCCTGCCCATGGAGCATACTCATTATGTCCTGTAAAAACTGCATTGCTGCTGCTGTAAACAGAGGTGATTTTACCGTCTTTATCATACCAAAGTTGCTTACCGTTTGCAGGATCAACACCGGCATATTTAACTTCAAAGAACTCTCCATAAGCATGACCTGTCTGAAGTTTAAGACCTGTCCCGGAAAGCACAAACTCGTCACGTCCGCCAAACAGCTTGGTAATCTTATTCTTGTTGTAGCTGACATTGGCTGTAACGTTAAACATTGTATTCCTTGTCTGAATGACATTGAAAGTTAAGGTTGCCTCTATACCGGTATTTCTCATATTTGCAACGTTACCCCAGCCGGAGCTGAAACCTGTTGAATATGAGTAAGGAATAGAAATCAACATATTCTTTGTAGTCTTTCTGTATGCATCAACTTGTGCTGTTACAAAATTGAATAGTCTGAACTCCAGACCCAAAGTCATGTTCTCTACGGTCTCCCAAGTTAATTTGCTGTTGGAAGCATTAGAAATGCTCCAAGAGCCTGTTCCATTGTATGAAGCTCCCGTAGAAACAAGTCCCAATGATAAATAATTATCAATTCCCGAGTTGCCGGTAGTTCCGTAAGATGACTTAAGTTTTAACTCATCAAGCCACTTGACGTTCTTAAGGAATCCCTCTTTCTTCATGTCCCACATAGCACCTGCGGACCAGAAGTTAGCATATCTGTTTGCGCTTCCAAAGAGAGAGGAACCGTCACGTCTGAATGAACCGTTTAGGAAATATTTCTCTGCATAATTGTAATCCAACCTGCTGAACAGTGAGTTCATCTTATACTGAGAATAACTGAAAGTCGGCTGATTGTAAGTAACACCTGTAGCTACCGTTGTCATCCTGGCGTCTGTTGTTGTTGTTGAACTTGCGCCAAAGCCTCTTGTGTTTGAAATCATTGCCTCTTGTCCAACCAAAGCGTCAAAGTTATGATTCTCACCTATCGTAAGTTTATACTCCGCAGTGTTGGTAGAGGTCATTCTGTAGAATCTGCTGAAAGACTCGGAAGCACCGGTATCAGAACCGAAAACATCATGAATTTCCGGAAGCCACTGTACCCAAAAACGGGTATCCTGCCCTTCCAATGCCTGAGCAAACCTGAAAATTAGATTTTTGATCGGAGTAATCTCCTCATACATATTGCCGTTTAGAGCAACATAATTGGTCTGTCTCGGCTGAATTCCGTTAAGATATCTCCAGCCCCACCAGTTATTATCAGTAATCCTATCCTGATAAGCGCCGTAACCCAAGAATTTGCCGTTAGCATCTGTCTTAATCTCATAAGGAGTTGTATAGGGCAAACTGAAGAATGAGCCCCAGATAACACCGTTTGCAGTATTTCTGGTACCATCTGACCAAAGAGCAACTTTTCTGACTCTGTAACTCAAATCAAGGTTAAGGCCAACCTTCAACCAATCTGTAATTTCTGAGTTGATGTTGCTTCTGACGCCATATCTTGTTAAGTTATTATTTCTGAAAATTGCACTCTGCCTAACTGCATTTGCAGAAATGTAATAGTCTGTTTTGTTAGTTCTTCCCGCAAAAGAGACATCTGCCTTGTAAGTAGGAGCAGTCTGATTCATAAAGTACCTCTTCCATCCGCCGCCAATATTATTATTCAAACGGAATGTTTTAAGAGTCTGGAAATCAGTGCTTGTCTTCAAAGACGGGTCTACAAGTTCTCTGTATGCAAACCACTCTTTTGGATTCATCATTGTCTCAGGCTTGTAAGCAAGACTAGATGAACTGTATTGGAATGAAACTTTTGCCTCCGGTCTCTCTCCGCCGCCCTTCTTTGTAGTGATATAAACTACGCCGTTGGCAGCACGTGAACCGTAAATCGCAGTTGCTGAAGCATCCTTCAAAACCGTGATGCTTGAGATATCATTCTGGTTCAGTGTCTGAAAAACAGTTGAACTAACAGGTGAGCCATCCAAAATGAACAACGGGGTATTGGATGCATTGATGGAGTTAACTCCTCTCAATCTCATGCTGACCGTTGAACTCGGGTCTCCTGATGATGAATAAATCTGCAAACCTGCAACTTGTCCTTGAAGTGCATCCGCTACGTTAATGGTAGGTTTATCCTTTAAGGTCTTGGCCTTTACCGTGGTAGCAGCACCAACGACAGTGCTTAATTTCTTGGCCGAACCGTATCCTACAACGATTGTCTCTGCAAGAAGATTTGCATCTTCTTCCATGGCAACGTTGATGACAGATCTCCCGTTAACCGGAATTTCAACGGTCTTATAGCCAACTGAAGAGAAAACAAGAACGGCATCCTTTCTTACATTTATCACGTACTGACCGTTATAATCAGTAGCAACGCCATTCTTTGTCCCCTTTACCATAACCCCCGTACCTTCCAACGGATACTTTTCCGTTGCGCTGGTTACGGTTCCCGTTACTTTCATTGTCTGTGCGCCCATAAACTGAGGGACACAAAGCAATAGCAACGCTAAAACAAATGTGATTCGTTTCATTGGTTAAATTTTAAGTTAATTTTAGTAGTGTTGTTTTAATTAATATTTTGTAATAGTTTTTCTCTGGTGCAAAAATACCTTGGCAAGATACTTAATTTTATGTATTTGACAAAATTTTCTATCCGGGTTACTTTATGCAGATGCATTTCTTCCGTAAAACGCAACATTTTTGTTATATTTGTAACTGATTTCTCAAATAGTACTCTTAAGAGGTTAAAAAATGATTGGAATATTTGATTCTGGAGCAGGTGGACTTTCAGTTTGGAAGGAACTTATAAAACTTTTGCCATCAGAGCATTACTTCTATATATCCGACTCGGCATACTGTCCTTATGGGCCAAAAAGTAAAGATTTGATAGTAAAAAGAGCTACCGCAATATCACGCTTCTTAATTGAAAGGGGTGCGGAAATCATTGTTGTCGCATGCAATACCGCAACCGCCGGAGCAATAACCGAGCTTAGACAACAGTTTGATATTCCGTTTGTTGGAATGGAACCTGCCGTTAAGCCGGCTGCCATTGAAACGCGCACAGGAGTCATTGGAGTACTTGCAACTCAAGGAACTTTTAACGGACGACTGTATATACACACTTCTGAAAAATTTGCAAGAGAAAATGATATAAAGATTATTGAGAGAGTTGGAGACGGACTGGTTGAACTGGTAGAGCGCGGAGAGACAGAGACACCTGAGGCTGAGGTACTTGTAAAGAAATATCTGGACCCGATGATTGAAGCTGGAGCGGACTATGTTGTGCTTGGCTGCACGCACTATCCATTCCTTATCAACACCATAAACAAGGTATCTGATAATAAAATTAAAGTAATAAATCCTGCGCCCGCAGTAGCCAAACAGACCAAAATTCTTCTGCATAGAGAGAGAAAATCCAACAATAATAAAGAGAGTTGCCGTCGCGACAGTGATGAAGGAAAAAACACAGTCTCTACAACAGGCTCAAATATAGATATTTTAAAAGGCATGGCATTAAAAATAGTAAGTGATGAATTAGCCGCAGGAGAGATTACAGAGCAAATTGCATTTACCTTTCAAAACGCAATTTTTAAACATATTGATATTTGACCGAATGATAAAAGTAACGGTAATGTTACTTTTATTTATATATTTACATTCTAAACTAATAACAATCAAATAACCATTTATGAATTTAACTAACGTACTTTTCTATCTTGTCCCCCTGGCATCTCTGGTTGCACTTGGATTTGCATATCTGTTTTACAAACAGATGCTTAAACAAGACGAGGGAACTCCTAGGATGAAAGAAATTGCGCTGTATGTAAGACAAGGCGCAATGGCTTACCTTAAACAGCAGTATAAAGTTGTCGCAATTGTATTCGTGATTCTTTCTGCGTTTTTTGCCGTATTGGCATATGGATTTAATATTCAAAATCCTTGGGTGCCGTTTGCTTTTCTTACAGGCGGATTTTTCAGCGGACTTGCAGGCTTCATTGGAATGAAGACGGCAACTTATGCTTCCGCAAGAACTGCGAACGCTGCAATGAAATCTTTGAACTCCGGACTTAAGGTTGCATTCCGCAGCGGTGCCGTTATGGGTCTTACTGTTGTCGGACTTGGACTGCTTGATATTTCTCTATGGTTCTTAATATTGCACGCAGTGTATCCTAATGACTTGGTGGTTATTACAACAACAATGCTAACATTCGGAATGGGTGCTTCCACACAGGCTTTGTTTGCAAGAGTCGGAGGCGGTATCTATACCAAAGCCGCTGATGTCGGCGCTGACCTTGTCGGGAAAGTTGAAGCAGGAGTTCCTGAGGATGATCCAAGAAATCCCGCAACAATTGCAGATAATGTCGGTGATAATGTCGGAGATGTAGCAGGAATGGGAGCAGACCTTTACGAGTCTTATTGCGGAAGCGTACTTGCAACCGCAGCTCTTGGCGCTACTGCATTTGCCTTCTCCCCGGAAGCACAACTTAAAGGTGTATTTGCACCAATGTTGATTGCCGCCGTAGGTGTATTTCTTTCTGTTATAGGCATATACTTAGTTAAGACAAAAGAGGGAGCCGGCATGAAACAGTTGCTTAAATCATTAAGCATCGGAGTGAACACGGCAGCCATTTGTATTGCAATTTTTACATTCATAATATTGTATGTTCTGAAACTTGACCACTGGCTTGGAATATCATTTTCTGTTATTGCCGGACTAGTTGCGGGTGTTATAATAGGCAAGAGCACAGAGTATTACACATCTCACTCTTATAAGCCTACTCAAAAAATAGCTCAAAGCGCAGAGACTGGGCCCGCTACAGTTATTATCTCCGGAATTGCTACCGGTATGATTTCCACTGCGATACCAGTAATAGTAATAAGTATTGCTATTACTCTTGCATTCTTGTGCGCAATCAATTTTGATGTAGCAAATATGTTCAGCTCACAAAATTTAAGCTATGGTCTTTACGGAATTGGCATTGCAGCCGTTGGCATGTTGTCCACACTTGGAATCACCTTAGCAACAGACGCTTACGGACCAATTGCTGATAACGCGGGAGGAAATGCACAGATGAGCGAACTTGGAGAGGATGTCCGCAACAAGACGGATATGCTTGATGCTCTTGGGAATACAACTGCCGCCACAGGAAAGGGATTTGCAATTGGTTCTGCAGCATTGACCGCTCTTGCACTGCTTGCATCCTACATCGATGAAATTAAAATTGCGCTTGTCAGAGTTGCTCACGGAGCGGCTAACGGAATGGTTGCGATTGAAGGACAATTAAAGTCTTTAAAAGATGTTCAAAGTGCAGGAATTTCTGACTTTATGGATTGGTATAATGTAAGCTTTATGAATCCTAAAGTGCTTGCGGGAATTTTCATTGGCGCAATGCTTGCATTTTTGTTCTGCGGACTCACGATGGGTGCCGTTGGACGTGCTGCCCAAAAAATGGTTGAAGAAGTAAGAAGACAATTCAAGGCAGACAAAGGCATCTTGGAGGGAACATCCAAACCCGATTATGCACGCTGCGTAGGAATTTCAACTAAAAGTGCTCAGCATGAAATGGTTGGACCGTCAATTCTTGCTATAATAGCTCCTATCGTTGTAGGTATTGTATTTGGAGTTGCAGGCGTTCTTGGACTTTTGATTGGAGGTCTTTCCAGCGGCTTTGTTTTGGCTATTTTTATGGCAAATTCAGGCGGAGCATGGGACAATGCCAAGAAGTTTGTAGAAGAGGGCAATTTGGGCGGAAAAGGCTCTTATGCGCACAAGGCTACGGTTGTTGGAGATACTGTCGGGGACCCATTTAAGGATACAAGCGGCCCGTCGCTGAATATTCTAATAAAATTGATGAGCATGGTATCTATTGTGATGGCAGGTATAACAGTAGCAATTACATTGTTTTAGAAACACTTAGCAATTTCTTTTAGGAAAAAATATTTGCAAAGCAAATTATAATTTTTTATATTTGGGACGCTTAACGTAAAATTTAGTTATGCGTCCCTTAAATTTTTTCTCTATACGCAAAGATGCCCTTTGGGGTGATGAGTCGTGGGAGATTTCAGCGGTTGAAGGCAGTGAATCCGTGCTTTATTTAGAAAGCCCTCAAGAGAGGGAGAGAAGATTGTTTGCCGACAACGATGAAGATAAAATCCAAAATCCTGATAATAAGGGCACTACGTTGCCGCAGTTAATTGAGCAATACAAAGGCAGGTTGGTCGGAGAGAAGGTGTGGAAGAAATACGGCAGCAAGTTTCCAATTCTGGTGAAGTTTATTAACGCTAAAGATGACCTATCCATTCAAGTGCATCCAAATGATGAAATTGCAAAGAAAATGGGATATCCAAACGGCAAGACGGAGTTATGGTATGTTGTTGATGCTGTCGGAGAAGCGTACATTATGGACGGCTTTAAAGAGGATATGCAGCCGGAGCGATTGCGCTCAATGGTGAAGGAAGATATGAACTCCCGTGACCCAATAGGAAGGGATAGTGAATGGACCGCCCTTGGAGGTACAATGAAGAATGTTGCCGGGGCGCCGGAAGATTTGTACGGCTATAAGATAACGCAATCTCTTAACAGGCATGTGGCTAAAAAAGGAGACTGGTATTTCATTCCCGCAGGCAGAGCTCACAGCATAGGTTCAGGCGTATATATTGTTGAAATACAACAAACTTCCAACCTTACATATAGATTGTTTGATTATAACAGAGTTGATAAAGACGGTCACCGCAGAAGGCTTGATATTGACGATGCATTAGCTGCAATTGATTACTCACGTATTCCTTTTAACAAGGACACCGGGAATATTTTTGAAATTAATAAAGCAAACGGCGGGGAATCTGAAATTGAACAACTTGTCTCCTACAGTTACTTTACTACATCTATGATTAACTTAAGGTGCAGCAAAAAGGAGACCTCCATGATGAAAGGGAACCTAAAAGAGTTTACTTTTGATTTCTCGTCTTTTGATTCTTTTGTGATTTTTGTTTGTACCAACGGGGCGGGTAAAATCTGTTTTATTGATGATGAGTCCGGTGACTCGGAAAACACCGGTGAACAATGTATTATAATCAAGAAGAGTGATGTCTATCTTCTTCCGGCGTGCCTGAAATCCGTGAAAATTAAATACGATTGTGATTTAAGAATCCTTGAGACACACATCGATTAACACGTAAGATTAAAATTTTTGAGGCAACGCCGATAAGCGCCGCCTTTTTTATTTCATTGTACCGCCGATAATATCAAGCAGTTCTGCAGTGATTGATTGCTGCCTTGATTTGTTGTATTGAAGTGTCAACTCCTGAATCAAATCATCGGCATTATCCGTTGCAACCTGCATTGCCATTGTACGGGCTGCATGTTCAGACGCATAAGAGTCTGCAAGAGCAGTATATAGCTTCTGACTAAGTACTTGCGGGATTAATGCCGCAATCAATTCCGGTGCGTTAGGCTCAACTATATAGTTATTCAAATACCCGCCGCTTTTATCATTCAAATTTTCCGCACCGTCTGCAGGGTGTTTATACTCAGACATATCTATCGGGAGGTAAGTAAATCTCTCAACTTTCTGAACTGCAGTAGATTTAAAATGGTGATAAATTACCAGCACTCTGTCAACTTCTCCTGCGGCATACATTAGCATAAGCTTACGGGCAAGCTTTGCAATACCTGAATATGAGGGATTTGCAGCAAGAGTCTGAAGCAAAACATCCGGTTCTGCATTTGCGGATTTTGGGATGTACGGCCGGACGCTGAAGCCCATTTTTTTTGCAGCCTCTTCTATTTTTTTCCCGACAGGAAACACTGTAATATCCTCTTGTTTAAGGTTGTAAAGAGGTACTGCAGTTGCGTCGGATGCCATATTTGCAGATGCACGGGAACCGGTGTACTCAAGGACCGTAGAGGTAAATTCTTTAATTACGTTATAATTAAAAGAACCGCAAAGCGCTGAATTTGAAGAAAATGCAACAACTGCAATTTTTTTAACAGGACGCTCTGCAACAAAAGGGGACGCAAATGATGAATCATTTTTTGACACTTTTCCCTCATTATCTTTAACAGACACTTCTCCGGACAGAAAATTTGCAACAATTTTATCCAGTCTTTTCTGATAGGGCACCATATTGCCGAGCAGATTCTGGGACTTGTGCAATTTTGCAGAGGATACCATCATCATTGCGGAGGTCACCTTGCGGGTACTCTGCACTGAACTGATTCTTGTTTTAACCTCTTTTAAAGATGCCATGACATTATTACCTCAAATTTTTATTTGCAGCCGACACTTACTCGCACTTACGCATTAACCTGATTCGCACTCATTTTAGCCGTTTCTTCCATAACCTTCATCATATCATCTGAGATGACACCACTATTAAGTTGCTCCAGCACATCCTTATGATTCAACTTCATGGAACGCAAATAACTAGCCTCAAAATCTGTAACTTTCTCCATTGGAACATCCTTTAAAAGTCCGTGAGTTCCGCAATACAAAATCGCAATCTGCTCCTCCACGGACATAGGAGAATATTGCGGCTGAACAAGCAGTCTGGTATTCTTTCTTCCCTTGTCAATCGCCATCGCGGTGACTTTATCCATTTCTCCTCCAAACTTTGTAAATGACTCAAGCTCTTGATATTGTGCCTGGTCAATCTTAAGCGTTCCTGCGACCTTTTTCATGGACTTTATTTGCGCATTTCCGCCAACACGGGAGACTGAAATTCCGACGTTAATTGCCGGACGATTTCCTTGGTTGAACAAATCCGTATCCAAAAATATCTGACCGTCCGTAATTGAAATTACATTAGTTGGAATGTATGCCGCAACGTCACCCTCCTGAGTCTCAATAATTGGAAGCGCGGTAAGAGAACCTCCTCCTTTCACCTTCCCTTTAAGGCTGTCCGGAAGGTCATTCATTTGCTCTGCAACCTCTTGCTGATCAATAATTTTAGCGGCTCTTTCCAAAAGTCTGGAGTGCAAGTAGAAAATATCTCCGGGGTAAGCTTCACGTCCGGAAGGTCTGCGCAAAATCAGAGAAACCTCTCTGTATGAGACTGCTTGCTTAGACAAGTCATCATAAACAATTAGCGCATCACGCCCGGTATCTCTGAAATACTCACCTATTGCAGCTCCCGCAAATGGCGCAAAGTACTGAAGCGCAGCGGGATCACCGGCTGTCGCGACTACTACGGTAGTGTAGTCCATTGCACCGTGCTGTCTTAAAACATTGACAAGACTCGCGACGGTGGAACCTTTCTGACCTATTGCAACGTATATGCAGTAAACAGGTTTGCCTGCCTCATAATTACCTCTCTGATTGATAATTGTATCAATTGCAATTGCGGTTTTTCCAGTCTGGCGGTCTCCGATAATCAACTCTCTCTGTCCGCGGCCGATTGGAATCATTGAGTCAATTGCTTTTATACCGGTTTGAAGCGGCTGATTTACAGGCTGGCGGAAAATTACGCCCGGGGCCTTTCTTTCCAAAGGCATTTGACAAAGTTCTCCGGTTATTGCACCGCGTCCGTCAACAGGCTCTCCCAATGGGTTGATAACTCTTCCTAACAAGCTCTCTCCAACACGGATAGAAGCAATACGTTTTGTACGCTTAACGGTAAATCCCTCCTTGATTTCATCTGTCGGTCCAAGTAAAACCGCACCGACATTATCGGCCTCAAGGTTCATAACAACCGCCATCTCTCCGTTCTCAAATTCCAATAGCTCATTTGCTTCCGCATTACGCAAGCCATAGATGCGGACAACACCGTCGCTGACCTGCAGAACAGTGCCCACCTCATCCATTTGCACCTGACTCTCAATACCTTCCAGCTGTTTGCGCAAAACTTCCGAAACCTCGCTTACATTAATATTATCTGCCATAATCTTCTGACATTTTTATGCGGACACACTAAACAATCCGCCTGTTCTTCTCAATAAATTGTTGTTTAAATTTTCTAATCTGAGTGGCAACACTGGCATCTAATCTGTAATCATTGATGTCAAAAATAAAACCTCCCTCAATAGCCGGATCAACAACTCTTTCCAGCTCAATTGAACAATGCAGTCTTTTAGAGGATATATCTATAATCCTCTCTTCCATAGACTTTCCCAACGGCACTGCAGTAATAATTTTTGCAACTCCTATGTGCCTGAAATTTCTATAAAGATTTGCATAGACCAACGCAATGGAGTACATATAACCCTCTCTCTTGCGCTCAACTACCAAGTCAAAAAACTTCTTAAGTTCCACGGATATTTTTCCTCCGGGGACATCTCCCTCAGCAGACTTAGGGACATCTCCGACTGCAGTATGCAGAAGTGAAATTTTTTCTTTTGAAGGAAGCAAAGGATTCTCTAACATTGTACGCAGATCCGGGTTTGAAGCAAAGGAATGCGCAACCAGGACAAGCTCTCTATAAACTTGACTTTCAACGCCTTTCTCAAGCGCATAATCAAATAGCGCCTTTGCGTACCTTACCGATAATACCCCCACATCCATAATTAATTAATTACGTACCTCCGATTTTTCTTTATCCAGAACCTCCGTAATCATCCGGTCAACCATAGCCATCTGCTTATCCTTATCACTAAGCTGCTGTCTTAAAATCCTCTCTGCTATATCACAGGAAAGAGAGGCAACCTCGCGACGGATATCAATTATGGCTTCTTCCTTTTGAAGGCGAATCTGTTCTTTAGCCGCATTAATCTCTTTTTGCGCAGCTTGCACTGCTTCATTTTTTGCTTCTGCAATTATTTTTTCCCTCTGATCTGACGCATCGCGGAGAACCCGTCCCTGCTCCCTGTTGGCAGCAGCAACAATAGAATCACTCTCCTCCTTCACCTTTGAAATCTTAAGATCTGCTTCCTTGGCGCCCTGCAGAGACTGAGTTATGTTCTCTCTTCTTTTCTCAACAGCCTTTACAATGTATGGAAAACCGAACTTTCCTACCACAACAAACACAATGAGGAAGGATAGAAACATCCAAAAAAGAAGACCACTATCAGGAACTAATAATGACATGATTTTTAAATTTATGACGCCGTCTTTAATTAAAGACGGCGTCTTTTGTTCAAATATTACAACTGTACAAAGTAAGACAACAAGCAAACGACAACTGACAATAGTGCAACTCCCTCAATAAGAGCTGCTGCCAAAATCATACTGCTTCTTATATCACCTACTGCCTGAGGTTGGCGGGCAATCGCATCCATTGCGGAACTACCAATTTTGCCAATTCCTATTCCGGCACCTATTGTAGCAAGACCCGCTCCTACTGCTGCAAGCCCTTTGCTAATTCCTATGCCAATTCCATATTCCAAAACTGTTAATAGTAACATGATTTTTTATTTTTAAATGTTTATTTTTTCTATCTGTTTATAAATTCTATTTCCCCGTTTTTACCGCCGTCCCCTCTTGTGCAATACCTATAAATACCGCCGACAGCAAAGTAAATACATAAGCCTGGATGAATGCAACCAATAACTCAAGAGCATTCATAAACAAGTTAAAGGCAACTGAAATAACTGTCATTGTACTTCCCATCAGAGCACCAATGCTGCAACCAATAAAGATCAAACAAGTCAGCACAAGCATGGCCATGTGTCCGCTTAACATATTTGCAAACAATCGTATCATCAATGCAATTGGCTTTGTAAATATTCCAAATAACTCAATTACAGGCATCAATGGGATTGGGCATTTTAACCAAAGTGGTACATCCGGCCACAGGATATCTTTCCAGTAATGCTTAGTTCCAAAAATATTAACTGCAAGAAAAGTACAAATTGCAAGGAAGAAAGTTATTGCTATATTTCCCGTTACATTTGCGCCTCCCGGAAATATTGGAATCAACGCCATCAAGTTGTTCACAAGAATAAAGAAGAATGCAGTAAGAAGATACGGAGAGTATTTCTTATAATTAGCTCCAACGCACGGTTTTATAACACTATCTTCTATTGCCATTACAAACATTTCCATAAAGCTGGCGAACTTTCCCGGAACACCGGTTCCATCCTGATGTTTCCTGTAAAATTTTGTAGTACATAAAATGAGCACTATCAGGATTGCAGAATTTATCATCAAGCCCAGGGAAACTTTTGTAACTGAAAAGTCTGCGGGTTTAACGTTAGTTCCATCCGGCATTTTCTCCAACAATTTTCCTTGATGAGCGGAACTTTCTCCGGCAGGGTAAAAGCCATCATAGCCGCCGGACTCGTTCTCAGTACCATCCTCATTTACAAACAGTTTACGAGAAGAGAACACATGCCATCCGCTTGTCTTGCTGTATAAAATAACCGGCAGATATAGGGAAATCTCCTTGCCGCGTATCTTTGTAATTTCCCACCTGTAGGAATCCAAGATGTGACCAAAAATTATCGCCTTAACATTTATTTCCTTCTTTTCTTTCCCGACGGTTTTTGCAACACGAGGAACAGCCTTATGCATGACGGCAGCACCGGCAACTCCGGCAACTTGCTGCGGAGCAGAAACATCTGCAGCTTTTGCATTCACCGTCGCGATGCAAAAAAGACTCAATAATATGACAAGTGCTTTACGCATTTTTTTCGCTCTCCCCTTTATCGGAGTGCTTTGCTCCGTTCTTAACCTTCCTTGCCTTTTTTTCCGCAGTCTTCTGCTTTTCCATATCCTCCCTCATCTTCTCATGCTCTTCATCTTTTTGCGCAACTACCTTAACCTCAGCGGTCAGCTCCTTGCTGTGCTTCATAAAGAAAGTGGTGTCAAACGCCAGCCAGATTGCATAATAAATGGCAAAAGTGATAAGAAACGGTTTAATAATACTATCGCTTCCGACAGTATACTTATGTCTGATTGCCACGCAATATGCAACTGCAAAAATCACAAGCAGAATAAATTTTATCATCTTCAGAAGCATGTATATTTGAGGCATTTGCTTAGGATTGTTTTTTGACCTGCTCACCAAAATATTCATGCCCAACTGACAGACAATAAAGAAACAGAGAGCAAGCCATATAATACCCGGAAAGAAAAAGGTTGGCATTGCATACCTCAAAACCAAGTATGTAGCCCCCCCCAGAACAACTGCGATTATTGCGTTGATTCCAAGGTATTTAACCTGCACTCTCTTATCTTTTGCCTCTGCGTGATCCATATATTTATGATATACAAACTGTCACAATATCATTGCTAAGTTCAATAAAACCGGCTTCAATCTCCAAAATTTGTTTGCCGCCGCCATCACTATTGTCTCCGACAGAAACGTACTCAATAACTCCTTTCTTAAGAGAGGAAATTATTGGAGCGTGATGAGGCAAAATAGTAAAGGGCCCCAAAGTTCCCGGCAATGTAACTTTCTCTATATCACCGTCAAACAGCGATTTCTCCGGAGAAATTATATTTAAATGCAACTGTGCCATTTTTAACAATAAACTATGACGATGCTATGCATTAGCCTGTTCCAAAATTTTCTTACCCTTCTCCATGGCCTGCTCTATTGTGCCAACATTCATAAAGGCCTGCTCCGGAAGTTCATCACACTCACCGTCCAAAATCATCTTAAATCCCTTGATGGTATCTTTGATATCCACCATTACACCTTTTATTCCGGTATATTGTTCTGCAACCGTAAACGGCTGTGACATAAATCTTTGCACTCTACGTGCTCTGTTAACCGTAAGCTTATCTTCAGCAGAAAGCTCCTCTATTCCCAAAATGGAAATGATATCCTGCAGCTCTTTATTACGCTGAAGAATCTGCTTAACTCTCTCAGCAACTTCATAGTGTTCCTGTCCGACAATGTGAGGATCAAGAATTCTGGAAGTTGAGGCAAGAGGGTCAACAGCCGGATAAATTCCAAGCGCCGTAATCTTTCTGTTTAATTCCGTTGTTGCATCCAAGTGTGAAAAAGTGGTTGCAGGGGCAGGATCCGTAAAGTCATCTGCCGGAACATAAACCGCTTGCACAGAAGTAATTGAACCACTCTTGGTAGAAGTAATTCTCTCCTGCATAGCACCCATTTCCGTGGAAAGTGTAGGCTGATATCCTACCGCAGAAGGCATACGACCAAGCAACGCTGAAACCTCGCTACCCGCTTGAGTGAAACGGAATATATTATCAATGAAAAGTAAAATATTATTTCCGGTTCCGTCTGCAGCGCCATCCCTAAATGACTCAGCTACAGTCAATCCGGAAAGAGCGACACAACTCCTTGCTCCGGGCGGCTCATTCATCTGCCCAAACACCAGGGTAGCCTGACTCTTTGCAACTTCATTATAATCAACGGTTGACAAGTCCCACCTTCCCTCTTCCATTCCTTTTTTGAACTTATCTCCGTATCTGATAACGCCGCTCTCCAACATATCTCTCAGCAAATCATTGCCTTCACGTGTACGCTCTCCTACGCCGGCAAAAACAGAGAAACCGTTATAACCCTTGGCAACGTTGTTAATCAGCTCCATAATAAGAACCGTCTTTCCTACGCCTGCACCTCCAAACAATCCAATCTTTCCTCCTTTGCAATAGGGCTCCATCAAATCTATTACCTTAATACCTGTCGGGAGCACTTCCTGGACAGTTGTAAGTTCCTCAAACTTAGGCGGAAGCCTGTGAATAGGATAAGAGCCCTTCATCTCCAGGGGCTTCATTCCGTCAATGGGATCTCCAACAACATTCATCAAACGCCCTCTTACCTGAGTACCTACAGGCATTGTGATGGGGCTTCCCTTAAGCTGCACCTTCATTCCTCTCTGCAAACCGTCCGTACTATCCATAGCCACCGTTCTAACAGTGTCTTCTCCAATGTGTTGCTGAATCTCAACGGTCAAGATTTTTCCGTTAGGTCTTCTGATTTCCAAAGCATCATGGATTGCCGGTAATGAAATCTTTCCCTCAAGATTAAAGGAGACATCCACGACGGGTCCGATGATTTGTGAAATATGACCAGTCAATTCACTCATATATTTTTATTTTATTTCTCTACTCTAAAAGTTCCCGATAGTTCAAATATCTATCACATCAAAAAGCGCGTAAAGATACAAAAAACGGGCCCATTGTGATACTCATTAGACTTTTGGAACAAGAATATAGTGTAAAAGTGATATTATGCTCCGCCAGGGAAGGCCAAAACAGTGCTTAAAACCTGATTCTCAAATCAATACCGCCTTGAATAGACTTGCCTTTCTGCATAAAACCCGTGCTACCGTTCACCGACGCAGCACTGCTGCTGTCAAAGTAGAAAACAGCATAGTCTTTATTAAGCAAATTACGTCCCCAAATGTCAATCTCTATAAGACGGCTTAGTCTGGCCACAATCCTTGCATTAAGAAGACCGTAAAACTTCTGGTTAACATCATTTGCCTCAGTGAAAAAAGTGCGGCCGACCCCAGAATACTCAAGTTCCGCACGCAGCCCCTTCACAGAGATTCCGCTGTAAGAAGTTGCAGCGCTGCCAAGAGGTATGTCATACAGAAGGGCGGCGCTAAAAGTATTCTCCGGAGCAAACGGAACATGTTTTCCCTTATAATCAATTACTTGTAAAGTTGCCTTTCCGGTATTGTCATAAACTTTTTCATTGGAAAGATACTTTGTGAACGTAGCGTGAGTATATCCGTAATTAACTGCAAAACTCAAATCATCAATGATTTGTCCGCGTGTAGAAAATTCAACTCCGCAGCTGCGGCTCTTTCCCGCATTGGTTGTGTATCTTCCCAGCCCGCTATCCACAAACCTTGCAACTTGTTGATTCTTAACACGCATATAAAATGCAGCCATATCCACCTTTATACCGGTGCCCGGAATTGTAAGATGCGCCCCGATTTCATAATTCCAAGAATATTCCGGCTTATATTTAATTGCAAGATTAACGGAGGTATCATTTTGGATATCTCCTTTATTTAACATCATAGCGCTTTGTAAATAATCGGAAAGCATCTGAATATTATAACCTCCGCTTCTGTAGCCCCTGCTCACCTGAGCATAAACATTATCCACCCCGTTAAACACGTAATCTATTGAAAACTTAGGCAATACCGGGAAATACCGGTTACCCGCATTACCAAAATATCTTGCCGAGTACGCCCCGCTTTTTATAACAACACCGTGCATTAAAGTATTATAATTCATAGCCGCCTGCGAGTCATAATCAATATTAATTTTCTCATAATCCATTCTTATCCCGACAGTTGCAGACAAGCCCTCCGTGCCGAACAAATCTTTAAACACAGACTGATGGTAGATTGCAGCGCCAAAAGTCGGAGTGCTGAATTTGCCGGGAATTTTTAACAGACTGTCGGTGAGCTTAACAGAGACCGGAGACTGTGCCATTGCCGCATCCATTTGCCGCTGAATCAAAGAGATAAAATCTTTGCCAAAGTCCAGAGGCGCATTTATTTTTTGCCACTGATAAAAAACAGAAACACCGGAACTGCGCTGCCATTTTACATTTCCGCACAATATATCCGGATTTATATTTTTAAATACAATCTCCTCGCTTACAGTATTTTGTTTCTGCTTCTGAAGCATGGCAAATCTGTCTGCAGCCGTGAAGTCCTGGTCCAAAGACATCCTGTCCCTCAAATGTTGCCAACCCGCAACGGATGTGATTTTAACATTGCCCGCAATGTATTCACCCTTTAATCCCACATTCAACAAATTGCGGTAATAGCCGCTGCCGAAATTATAATTTGGCAGGCTGTAACTTCCTGTATTCTTGTTATATGCTCCATACGGATATCCGCCCATGTCTGTATATTCATAACTTACATTAAGGTCATACTCGGACTTGGAATTTGGACGGAAAATTGCATGAAGTCTTCCGCCCCCGTTTGTACCCTTATCAATATTTTTTCCGTTGTACTGATTCTTATAAAAGCCTCCCTCATGATCCGCAAATCCTCCAGCAGAAAATGCAAACTTCTTGCTAATCCTGTGATAGTGAGTGAGTGAAAAACGATAATTATTTTTTGTGGCAGCACTTAAAAACAAATCGGTGCCGACATATTCAAACGGAGATTTTGTGTGAATGTCAATAATTCCTCCCATGGAATTCATACCGTAAAGAGTTCCCTGGGGACCGCGCAAAACATCCACCCTGTTGACATCAGAAAAATCAAAATCAAATGCGGACTTGTCATAATAGGGAAAATCATCTACATAGACCCCTACTGCAGAGGAATTTATACGGGAACCGATTCCTCTTATATAGATGGATGACGTTAGTTTTGAACCGTAATCCGGAACATATAAATTTGGAACGGAGCCTGTCAAACCCTTAACGGAAAAAACACGCTGGCTTTGCAACTCTTTGGATGTAAAATGATTGTATGAAACTGCCTGATTGCTTAAAGCACGTTCATCTCTTAATGATTTGGCGTCAACTACCACAGAATCCAACTTCACCTGAGCACTGACAAACTGAACAGAAACAAATAATATCCCGACACAAATAAAAACCTTCTTCATCATATTTTAATAATTAGAAGTGCAAAGATAACCTTAATAAAAAAATAAGCCAAAGAGAATCTTAATAGAAATAAGCCAAAGAGAATCTTAATAGAAATAAGCCAAAGATTATTTTAAAGATATTTATAATTAGTTCTATTTTAATGCATTATAGAGAACCTCTATTGGATGCAGAGCTTGTACTCCCGTTCCGTCAAGGATTTGCTCTCTGCAGCTGGTACCCGGGGCGGCAACTATGTACTTGCAAGTATTGCCCTCAGCTGTAGCATCTTGTTGCATTTTTTGAACCTTGCGGACAGCGGGAAAAAGAATCTCCTCACCAATTTCCATAGAGCTCTTATAGTGCTCCTTTTCATAACCGTAGGAGCCCGCCATTCCGCAGCATCCGCTTGGAATTATATGAACATTATAGTTGACGGGAAGGTTAAGCATTGCCGCAGTTAAAGCGGTGCCTACCAATGATTTCTGATGACAATGTCCGTGAAGCCATATCTCGGCTTTTGAGATTGTAAAAGATTCATAAGATATTTTTCCCGCATTAACTTCCCTCATTATGAACTCATCAAACAGCAGGCAGTTTTTTGCAAGTTTATTTGCCGCAACAGCCATATCGCCTCTCAACAAAGCGGGATATTCATCTCTAAAACTCAGAATACAAGACGGTTCTATGCCTATCAGAGGATGCTCCTCTGTTACAATATCCTTTAATACATCAACATTTTTAAAGGCAAATTTGCGGGCCAGCCTCAGCATTCCTTTTGACAAAGCAGCTCTTCCGCTCTCAAAATGCTTTGGTATAACAACCTCATAGCCAAGCTTGTTCAGCAACCTTACAAAAGTAGCCCCAAGCTCCGCTTCCATAAAATTTGTAAACTCGTCTGCAAAAAGATAAACCTTCCCGTTGTAATATTTTGTCGCGACAGATCCGTCTCTTCCTTCAAGCGCCTGAGGTACAGGATGCTGCATTTTTTTTACAACTGAACGCAAAGTATTCCTGCTCAATTTTGGAATGCTTCTGTCGGGAGAAAAATTAATAACTTTCTTTATAAGACCGGAAGACAATTTCCAAGAAGCAAACACATTATAAATGGTTGCAAATGGAGAGCCAAGTTTTTCTATCTGAGGCATGTGCGCAACAATATAGTTACGGAAAGGAACCCCTTTTGCATCAAATCTGTGCTGAAGAAATTCCGCTTTAAGCCTGGTCATGTCCACATTTGACGGACACTCGCTCTTGCATGCCTTGCAGCTTAAGCACTCGTTAAGCAGTTCATAAGTAGCATTATCCAGAAACGGATTGCGGTGACTATTATGAATAACATTATCAGATACCAGGTTATGCGTAGCTCCTCTTTTTATGCTGCCGTTTGTTAAAACTTCACGCATCATATTGGCCCTTGCGCGAGTAGAAAATCTCTCCTCTTTGCCGGCCTTAAACGCAGGGCAAATTACACCCCCCATCTCTGCAGGACGCCTGCAATCTCCGTTGCCATTGCACTGCTCAATTGCACAGAACAAACCCTTCTGCTGAGTAAAATCAAAATATGTCCGCAGTCCCTTTGCACCGCCTGAGGCTCGCAGATATTTCTCTGCAACATAGTGTGGTTCAACTTCATACCTCAGACAAGTATCCATCGGAGGAGTATTAACTATTTTCCCCTCATTAAAAATCAGATGCGGATCCCAGACAGATTTTAAATCTTTAAACAGTTTGTAAACTTTTGGTCCAAACATCACAGGCAAAAATTCTCCTCTCAACCTACCGTCTCCGTGTTCGCCGCTTAAAGAACCGCGATATTTTTTCACAATCCTCGCAGTCTCTTCAGCCACAGCCTTAAACAAGTACCTGTCGTGAACTTCTTTAAGATTTAGGATGGGGCGCAAATGCAACTCTCCAACGCTTATGTGTCCATAAAATACGCAGCTCAGCTTAAAGCCGTCCAACATATTTTTAATATCCTTTATGTACTCCGCAAGACGCTTTGGAGAGACGGCGGTATCCTCTATCAGCGATACCGGCTTTGCATCTCCCGGCATTCCGGAAAGCAGTCCCAGACCCGCCTTGCGCAATTCCCAAACTCTCTTTATATCAGCACCATATACACGCGGAAACTCATAACCGCAATTATGTGTTTTAAGATTCGCCTCCATTTTATCAGCCCGCGCATCAACCTCCTCTCTGCTCTCTCCCGCAATCTCAATGCACAAAATTGCAGCCGGATCTCCATGCACAAAAAATCTGTTTTTATTCTGCTCAATATTATTCTTGCTAAGCTGCAAAATCTTGTCATCAATCAGCTCTATCGCCACAACTCCCTCATAATTGGAATTCACCATCTCTGACTCGCCATCTCTGAAGGACGCTGGCCCGCGCAAGGCGCTCTGCGTTTGTGCAAGTGCAATAATATTCCCCGCAAACGCCTCATCAAGCGATTTGCAATGTGCGCACACCAAGACCCTGTCCTTTGGAGGAAGCGGAACAAGATTAATCTTAAATTCATACGCAAACGCCAGCGTTCCCTCTGAGCCCGCAAACAACTTGCACAGATTTGGAACAACCTGACCTCCTGTTAAATAACTGCGCATATCATTAAGAACCTCATCCAGCGCATAACCGGAATTACGGCGCACAATCTCTTTATCAGGAAACTCCGCTACAACGGCATCATTTATATTTTCATCGCATGCCCACTTAAACAGCTGCCAATAAATTCTCTCCTCCAAAGAGACCGGAATAAAAGCCTTTGCCAAAGCTCTCTCATTAAATTTGCCTGTGCCGCCGTGGATACTATTTGTGTACTCTTCAACCTTTGCCTTAATCTTACCAATAACCTCAGCTGCCCTCTCTTTTGAGAATACTGCCAGAGTACCGTCGCCCAGAACTACTTTAACCTCAAGCAGATTCGCGCGCGTTGTTCCATAAATAAGAGAGTGACTGCCACCGGAATTATTCCCAACCATCCCGCCAATGCAACACCTGTTTGCAGTAGAGGTCTCAGGTCCAAAAAAAAGATTAGATTTTGCAAGTTCCAAATTCAGCTTATCCAACACAACTCCGGGCTGAACGCGTGCCCAATGCTTAACCTTGTTGATCTCAAGGATTCGGTTCATATATTTGGAGACATCCGCCACAAGTCCGCTCCCCACAACCTGCCCTGCAATGGAAGTCCCCGCCGTACGGGGAATTAAAGAAATGCCGTTTGCACCCGCAACGCTAATTGCCAGACGTATATCCTCTATGCCGGCCGGAAAACAAACGCCATAAGGAATTTCCCTATAAGCACTTGCATCAGTCGCATACAGTACTCGCGTTAAATTATCTCTTAATATATCCATAGGTCAAAAAAATCGCAGCAAATATAATTAAAAAAGCCACGCATGTTATGCGTGGCCTAAGTACAAGTAGCTTAACACTTTAGCTTACCCTGCGCAGTTTTTTACCCGTAATTTTTTGAATATCTTTAATCATCGGATACTCCTCGCTGGAGCAAAAAGTAAAGGCAAGCCCGCTATTCCCCGCTCTGCCGGTACGCCCTATTCTGTGCACATAAGTTTCCGCCACATCCGGAAGGTCATAGTTGATAACAAGACCAAGGTCCTGAATATCAAGACCTCTTGCCGCAATATCCGTGGCGACAATAATTCTTGTTTTACCACTTTTAAAATTCTTTAATGCAGTTTGTCTTGCGTTCTGAGACTTGTTTCCGTGTATTGCCTCACACTCTATTTTGCATTTGTTAAGGGCCCTGGCAATTTTATCGGCTCCGTGCTTTGTGCGTGAAAACACAAGCACTCTATCCTCCGACTGTTCATTCAAAACCTTTACAAGCAAATCTATTTTCTGCGGCTTCTCAACAAAGAACAAATCTTGCTCTATTGCCTCCACAACAGACGCGGAATGAGCAACTTCCGCCTTTACGGGATTATGCAATAAATCTCCGGAAATCTTGTTTATCTCCTCCGGCATTGTAGCAGAAAAAAGCATTGTTTGTTTCTGCCGCGGAAGCATTGGAATAATCCTGCGGATATCATGAATAAATCCCATATCCAGCATTCTGTCCGCCTCATCCAAAACAAAATGTTCAACACTATTCAACTTCACAAATCCCTGACCTATAAGATCCAGCAAGCGTCCCGGAGTAGCTGTTAAAATATCAACTCCCTGATTCAGCCGCTTAACTTGCTGCCCCTGCTTAACACCTCCAAAAATAACCGTATGCTTTAATCCGCTATACTTTCCGTAATCAGAAAAAGACTCCTCTATCTGAATTGCAAGCTCCCGTGTAGGGGTGAGAATCAGCGCTTTAATGTGGCGCTTATTATTTTTGCTCAGCGACGGATTATTTTCTTTTTCCGGATTCTTCTCTTTTTTCATCAATTGTTCAATAATCGGGATTGCAAATGCCGCAGTCTTTCCAGTACCCGTCTGTGCTATCCCTAAAATATCTCTGCCCTCCACCCCGGCAGGAATTGCCTGCTCCTGAATAGGTGTTGGTGTAATGTACTCTTTGTCACTCAAAGCCTTAAGAACAGGCTCTGTAATTTTTAATTCTTTAAATGTCATTAATTTACTTTTGTTTAATTTCACACAAGGCGTACTCTTGCTTTAAAATAGATATAACCTGATGTACGCTTCTTATCTTATCAGCCATATAAGCGTTTGCCCCGACAAACACATACCCATCTGATAACTTACCTTTTACAGAATTATATAATGCCTTGATAATACAATATGGACTGTTGATATAATCACATGTTTTAATACAGTGATAACCACACCCTTTTGGCTTTGTAAGACCTGCATCAATTTTATCTGTAAACTCACTTTCTATTGCCCTGCCCGGCATCCCGACAGGACTGTCTATAATTATGATATTATTTTTTTTGCATTTGATATATGCCTCTTTAAATTCGCCGGCCGCATCGCATTCAATTGTCGGGACAAAAATGCTGGCCATTTGCGCTCCGTCGGCTCCAAGTTTCATAATCCTCATAATATCCTCTCCGGTAGTCAAACCGCCCCCGGCAATAACCGGAATGTTTTTTCTCTCTCTGTATGAAGATGTTATTTTAACTACTTCCGGAACTATTTTCTCCAAAGAATAATTATCATCAAAAATCTGATTTTTCTTAAAGCCAAGGTGTCCGCCCGCCTTTGGCCCCTCAACCACAACAGCATCAGGCAGATAATTATATGTGGCATCCCATTTTTCACAAATAATCTTTACCGCCCTCGCAGAAGAAACTATCGGGACTAAAAGAGTAGTACTATCCTTCTTTAAAAAGGACGGGAGATTAAGAGGAAGCCCTGCGCCGGAAAAAATAATATCAGCCTTCTCCTCAATGGATGTATTCACCATGTCTGCAAAATTGGAGAGTGCAACCATAATATTCACTCCAATAATGCCTTTGGTCATTTTCTTTGCCTTTCTTATCTCCTCCCTAAGGCCATATATACAGTTAAGAGGGTAATTATCAGTGGTGTTACGATACAGAAGCCCCATACCGGCACATGAAATTACCCCAATGCCCCCCTCATTTGCAACGGCAGAAGCAAGGCCGGAGAGTGAGACTCCGACGCCCATTCCACCCTGTACTATAGGGAGTTTAACTTCCAGTTTTCCAATAAAAAATGATTTCATCATTATAACAACATTTTGCGCTACACCCTGCAATTTGCGTGCAAATCCGGACACACCTTCTTAGACAGCAACACGCACGGCTGTCACTTCAGACAACAGAATTAATAATGATGATTTGGAAACTCAATGTCCGCATGAAAACGCGGATGCAAACACAAACAGTATAAACTCTTTTGTAAGAGCGCACAAATATAATCAAATATTTGAATATCGCCAATTAATGCTCACAAAGGCTGCAGGTCCTGTTTAACAAGGCTTCATATTGCTTTTCACAATGATAATACGTAACGCATCGTTGATTTTCTTAAGTGATGCTATTTCTTGCTCTTGCTTTTCATTATCGGGCATCATAAGTACATATATTCCGAAAACTTGTGATAACGCACGGATTTTCGGATTAAATGGAGGATTTTAACGAGTATCAGAAGGAAGATAAAAATCTGACCAACAAACACTTCCGGCACGTGCAACACGGACAGTACAAGAAGCGGTATAAGTAACAATTATTTGTGTGGCACAATGGCACTATCGGCTCTTTGGACGGTGTTTTGTTAGTTCAAAGTGCTGAAAATGAAAAACATGAAGAAAAATTCAAAACAAATGATAATAGTGAATAATCTTCACTATCTTTGTTTATCTGTGAAATAAGTGATTAAAAATGAAAGACGTAAACCGATTAAAAGTGGTGCTTGTGGAGAAAAAACGTACAAGCAAATGGCTCTGTGAACAACTTGATGTCAATCCTTCCACTGTATCAAAATGGTGTACCAACTCTTCTCAGCCCGATTTAGAGACATTGATGAAGATTTCTGACCTTCTCGGTGTAAGTGTTGATAATTTGCTAAACAAAAACAATGTTACGATATGACTGAATCGGATTTAAAAGATTATATCAGAGAGCATTATTCACAAGAGGATGAACGCTGTGAATAGAAAGAATTGGGTTCTTTTAGGGAATCCAAATTAACAAGAAGGACAAAGGTACTTACAAGAACTTTTAATTTATAATGCTGAATTTCAATTATTTATCAGCTTATTAATTAACAAGAAATATAAGAGCTTTACAAGAAAAACAGCTGCCATCAACATTAATAACTTATGGGAAAACAATTCATAACTAATAAGGAAAAATTCCTTTCGGAAATTATAAAAAGCATATTGCCAAAGTGCGACAACGCATATTTCTTAGTTGGGTACTTTTACTTTTCCGGCTTTACCGAACTATATACTAAGTTGAAAGATACTCATTTGAAAGTATTGATCGGGCTGGAAATAGAGAAGGGTATTTTTAACCAGATTAAAGAGGTAGATAGTTTTGTGACTTCAAATAAATCGAGAAATCAGAAAAAAAATGACCAGTATGCTTCATTAGTTGAGATTTTCAACGATACAGATTTCTTTGATAGCGAGGAGCAACAAAAAGCGTTCAGACTATTTTATAAGAAGATAAAAAACGGTTCATTGGAGATTCATAAGACGGAGGAGCCTAATCACGCAAAGATGTATCTGTTTGAAAACAGAGAGGAAGACACGATATGTGGCACCTATCCGGGAACAGTGATTACAGGTTCCAGTAATCTTTCTTACGCCGGACTGAAAGGAAGGATGGAACTCAATGCCATATTAAGGGGGAAAGAAGATTACACAGATGGTAAGGAAGTGTTTGATAAACTGTGGACCACGTCTATTGTGATTGCCGATAAAAATAATCTGGATGAATTTGATGATAAGGTTATTAAGCATATTTGGTATGAAAAGTTATTTTCTCCTCATGCTCTTTATCTTAGGGTTCTACATGAATTCTTCTCCATACCTCAGAATGAAAACCTGATGACTCCTCATGATATTACCGGTGGTAAGTTTATGAATCTAATGTATCAAACAGATGCTGTAAACATGGCCATCAATTCTATAAAAAACCATAATGGGGTAATTATTTCAGATGTGGTAGGACTAGGAAAAAGTATTATCGCATCAACCGTTGCTCATAATCTAAAAATGAAAACCATTATTGTTGCGCCTCCTCACTTGAAACAACAATGGGAAATCTACAAAGATGTATTTATCTTCCCGGCTACTGTATTTAGTAATGGAATTATTGAAGAGGCTCTAAAACACTATAATGAAGTTTCATTAGGGACTGAGCAATTCTTAATCATTATTGATGAGGCTCATAAGTATAGAAATGAGAATACTCAAGATTATGCATTTCTTCACAAGCTTTGTTCCGGTAATAAAGTAATGTTGCTGACAGCTACTCCTTTTAACAATAGACCTGCGGATATTTATTCTATGCTTAAACTGTTCCAGATACCATCAAAATCAACCCTAAAAACAGTTGAAAACTTGGGAGCCGAATTTAAAGAATTGATTGCATCCTATAAACAATTATCTGATGATAAACGGGCAATGAAAATCACCTCAGAAGACGAAGAAAGAGAGGCAAACAAAATCGCAAAAAGAATTAGAGATATTATTTCTCCATTGGTTATCAGACGTTCCAGATTGGATTTGGAGGAAATACCGGAATATAAGAAAGACTTGAAAAATCAACACGTAGAATTTCCAAAAGTGGAAGATCCAAAAGCCTTAGAATACAATCTTGGAAATCTCAAAGACTTATACCTTGAAACCCTCAACCTTATATCTTCTGAACTTAACGAAAATGAAGAACCTGTTACTGACGAATCTTTCAAAGCTACACGATACAGACCGATTACACACGCATATGTAAGACCTGAACCTGAACTTAAAAAGAAACTGAGTGAGGAAATAGAGGAAGCTACCGGAATGAGTTATAATTTATTCTTAGGAACACAGCGAAACTTGTCAAAATTTATGAAAAGATTGCTCGTTGGGCGTTTTGAAAGTTCTATTGCAGCATTCAGGGTATCTCTTGATTACATGATTTATTCCTCTCAACAGGTTTTGGAATGGATTGATAAAAGGCATAAGATTCCAATTTTCAAGAAAGGCTATTTACCATCCGTGGACTCTTTCTACGTAACCCCTGAGGACAATGACAGTGATGAATCATATACCTTGATTCAAGAGAAACTAGACACCTTTAAGGAAAGAGGATTGTTTGAAATAGATATGGATTATATTAATGATGATTTTGTCCATGACGTTCAAAAAGATATAGATATCCTTCTTTCTATTAAAGAAAAATGGGAAAAAGTTAAAACAGACCCTAAACTCATTGCTTTTAGAAATCTGCTGCAAGATATGACAAAGAAAGATCCCAAAAGAAAAATCGTGGTCTTTACTCAATATGCCGACACTGCAAATTATCTGGGGAAAGAACTTAAGAATGAAGGCCTGAAGATTTTTCATTATACTTCTGCAGATTCTTCAATAGCAAATAAAGAAAAAATACGGTTAAATTTTGATGCCGGAGTAGATGCAAAAGAGCAGAAAGATGATTATCGAATATTGATTGCAACTGATGCCATATCTGAGGGATATAACCTGCATAGGGCAGGTACCATTTTCAATTATGATATTCCATACAATCCTACGAGGGTAATTCAGAGAGTTGGTCGTATCAACCGTGTGAACAAAAAAGTATTCGACAAGCTTTATATCTTTAACTTCTTCCCTACCGATATTGGGGAGAAAGAAACAAGAACAAAAGAAATCTCGATACTGAAAATGAAGATGATACACGCTATTATGGGAGAGGATACAAAAATTCTTACAAGCGATGAAAAACTAAATGCCTTCTTCAAAGAGCGTTATGATAAAGAAATGAAGAAAAACGATGAGCAGTCTTGGGAAACTCCTTACAGGAAATACCTCAACCAATTCAAAGGTACGCCACAGATGGAGGAAGCTCTGTCAATCCCCCATAGAGTTAAGATTGCAAGGAAGAAAGATGATGTACCACTTGGAATCCTGATGTTCGGAAAAAAGGGGAATGATTTTGTATTTAAATACGGCAATACATTTTTAAAAACAGAGGCGGTTTCTTCACAGGAGGCCTTATCAACTTTCCGTGCAGAAGAAAACGAACTTGCCTATAAGGTGTCTGATGTATTTGATGTTACCTATCAGAATCTAAAGGAACATCTTTTCAAAGGAAACGCCGCTGACAAAGAAGAGAAAAACAGAAAGGAAGCATTAGCTGTAATCAGACGATTATTGGATATGAAAATCTTGCCGAAAGATTACCTCATGGATTTGCAGTCAGTGATAATTATGGATGCTCTTTCAGGATATGAGTTGAGGTACATTAACAGTATTACCCCAAAGACCGCAAAGAACCTGATAAAAGAAATTGAACCGAAATACATTAATAGAATTGTTACCACCGCCAACAATGTGGACAGCGGTAAGGAAACCATTATTTTTTCAGAAGAATTTATCTAAACTAAACCACTATCACCATGGAGTTTAATAAAGCATATAACAGAGAGGATTTTGTAAACTTTGTAAGAACGGAATTTTTACCGGAAGATTATTTAGAAGACATCAAAGGGCAAACGTTTGACGGGACGTTGAAATATTCCAAAACCATCACAAAGATTGGAGATTGCAAATCCTTAGCATTAGATGTGTTTGAGATAAAGCACTCTTCCAATAATGATGCAAGGGTCTCTCTTTCAAAAGAATCATTCAGAATTTTGAGCCAATGCAGCTGGAATGACAGAGCATTGATTGCCTTTGTCCCGAAAGATAATCCTGCCAACTATCGGATTTCATTGGTTTGCATAGATCGTAAATGGGATGGAGATAAGAAGACAAAAGAGTTTTCAAACCCCAGAAGGTATTCTTACTACTTAGGAGAAGGAATTGGAACACATACACCAGATAAATACCTAAAAGCAAGTGGAAGAGTAACGGACTTCAAAGATTTACAGAATAGGTTCTCAGTTAGGGTATTGACGAAAGCATTCTACAGCGAGTTATCCGACTGGTATGCTTGGGCAATAAAAATCATTAGATTTCCGAATAATATCAATGACAAATCTGACGATGCGGCCTTTAACAGCGAAAGTGCCATCAGGTTGATAACACGTCTGATTTTTGTATGGTTCTTAAAACAGAAACATCTTATTCCGGACGAATTCTTTGACAAACATTATATTTCTACTAATCTGCTTAAAGACTTCGATCCCAATCTGCAAACAGGATTGTTTTTAGAGAAGTCATTGGAGAGTAAATACTATAAAGCCATATTGCAGAATTTGTTTTTTGCAATGCTTAATAGTCCTATTACACCGGAAGGGAAAGACACCATATCCGAAAGACGATTTTCAAAGGGCAGACAAGACTTTGACAATAATAAGCTTATGCGTTATAAAGATAAGTTTAAGAATCCTGATTTATTCATTGATATTGCCAATAAAACAGTTCCGTTCCTCAATGGAGGACTGTTCGACTGTTTAGATGAGAAAGATAAAGACTTGTATTACGATGGATTTTCTGAGAGAGAAGTTGTCCAAAACGCTCTAATTGTCCCTGATTATCTTTTCTTTGGTGAAACAGTTGGAAAAAATATTGACCTTTCCGGTTATTACGGTGATGTCAAGAAGAAACGTGTTAATACCATTGGCATAATAGATATCCTCAAAAGATACAATTTTACCGTTGAAGAAAACACTCCTGCCGACCAAGAAATCTCCCTTGATCCCGAATTGTTGGGAAAAGTATTTGAAAACCTATTGGCAAGTTACAATCCAGAAACACAATCTACTGCAAGAAAGCAAACCGGTTCTTTCTATACTCCAAGGGAGATTGTCCAATATATGGTGGATGAAAGCCTTGTTGCCCATTTGAAGCGAACCGTAGGCGATGAGTATGAAGAAGAATACCGAAAGTTGATGCGCTATACCGATGAGGAAATTAACCTTGCAAAAGACCGAAAGACAGCAATAATGCACTCTCTTTATAACTGCAAGATTTTTGACCCCGCCTGCGGTTCAGGAGCCTTCCCTATGGGTGCCTTACAGCAGATGGTTCACATTCTGTCACAGCTTGATCCCGATAACGAACAGTGGAAAAATCTTTTGATGAAAAATGCCATTTCTGAAACATCAGAAGCTTATCAAAATGCGACAGACGAGGAACGCAAAGAGATAGTAATGGATATCGAGAGAAGTTTTAACGATGATATAAATCGTCCGGATTATGCCAGAAAACTGTATCTTATAGAACATTGCATCTATGGGGTAGATATTCAATCTATTGCGGTGCAGATTTCAAAGCTGCGTTTCTTTATATCACTAGTGGTAGATCAAATCACAAACGATAATCCGGTGAATAATTTCGGCATACGTCCACTACCAAACCTTGAAGCAAAATTTGTAGCTGCAAATACCCTGATAGGATTAAAGAAAAATGAGACCACGCTATTCGATTCGGAAGCCATTCAAGCATTGCAGGATGAAATGATGGTAGCCAATCACAATATATTTGGAGCTAAGACCCATAAGACCAAGATGAAGTATAGAAAACGAATTGCAGAACTTCGATTAAAGATAGCGAATCTACTGAAGGATTCCGGAGTCGTAGGTAATGAAGAAGCTGAGCAGATGTCCGGATGGGATATGTTTGACCAAAATGCCAGCTCTCCATTCTTTGATCCAGAATGGATGTTCGGGTTGTCCTCCAATAACGGGGGATATTTCGATATTGTGATTGGGAATCCGCCGTATGTCTTTGCAAGAGATGCACATTTTACAGATAGCTTCAAAAAAACCATTGAAGAACGATATTTTTCAAAACTATCCACTGGGGAAAAAACAAAGGCAAATCAATCAGGAAAGATAAACCTATTTGCACTATTTATAATGCAGTCAATTTTTATACTTAAAAAAAATGGCGTTCTTTCATTTATTGTACCAAATAATATCCTGAGAACAACTATTTATGATTTAATCCGAAAATACATTCTTGACAATACTTCTCTTAATCAAATTGTAGATTTAGGTAGTGGCGTTTTTGAACAAGTTACTGCTTCAACAATAACGCTAATACTTACAAAAAAAGTAAATGCTAAAAACGAAGTTACTGCAATGACTAATATTTTATCACTAGAAGAAAAATTAGCTGATATAAATAGATTGCCACAATCTCAATTTTTGCAAAACACGAGCTACACATTTAATATTTTCGGTGATGAAAAAAGTATTTCAATTACACGGAAAATAGAACAAGGATCAACTGTCTTTGGTGTTTTTTGTAGATATATTATTGAAGGAGTTGTTGCAAAAAAAAACTTAATTTTTACAGAACCAGGGGAAAACAGATTTCCAATGTTAGAAGGGAAATGCTTAAAAAAATATACAATAACCGGAATCAATAAGTATATTGAATGGAAAGTAAGAGAGATACATAGAACAAGACCTGATTATTTGTGGAAACAAGAAGAAAAACTTGTCACTCAACGAATTAGTGGTGGAAAGCATCCTATCATTGTTGCTTATGATATTTCAAAATATAAAACTTTTGCGTCTGTAAATAATATTGTACTAAAAGAGGAGTATAAACATCTTTATAAATACTTCTTAGCTTTGTTAAACTCAAATGTTCTTAACTGGTACTATGCAAATAATTTTTCGAATAATTCAACTTTAACAGTTAATATTTCTAAGACTTTCATAGAGCAACTTCCCATTTCCATAGCCACACCTGCCAAGCAACAACCTATCATAACTCTTGTAGATTATATTCTTACTGCAAAGAAGCAAAATCCGCAAACCGATACTTCCATACAAGAAAGAGAAATTGATAAATTGGTTTATGCACTATATAATCTTACTGATGAGGATATTAAGATAGTAGAAGGAAATAGCTAGAAATCTAATGTCATTTGTTGTTTATCTTCCTTGGGCTTAGGTGGATAAAATACGCCGATGATTAGGTATGGGTCAGGTGAGTTCCTTTTCTGCCACTCAAAAGAAGTGCCTATAAAAAGATGAATATCATTATTTCTGGCAAGACCTATATACTTATTCTTGACATCTTGAATTGCTTCTTGAGTATTGTTATTATACCGTTTTAGGCACTTACGATATAATTCACCAATTTCCCAATCCTCTATCATAAGTTTGCGGTCGATATTATCCTCAGTCTTAAATTTATACCTAAACCGATATGGTATCTTCTCAGCAAATCTAAAGTTGTAGTCGATGCTACTTTTATCTTCGAAAAGATTTAGTTGCATTTTATCGGATTCGTATTTAGCCTTGACCTTTAAAAGTTTTTCTCTAAATTTTGCCAAATCAACGGGTTCGCAAATAACATCGGTAATTTCAGAGGGCTTAAGTATGGCTAGAGATAATTTATTGTCTTTAGTCAGATTAAATAATCTCCGTCATATTATTATATACCTTCTTCCCCTTTTGTGCCCATTGTATTCGTAACGGCCAGTTAGGTTTTCCTTTAATGTCTATCCTATCAAGTATTTTTAAGGTACTGATATCTCTGATATGGTAGCTTTCCGGTCTATCGTCGTGTCTTGGATTTTGTTCCAAATCGGCTTCTATCCATTGCCATTTAGAATATGTAGCCTTATCGTATTGTTCCTGTAAAAGTCTATGTGGTACCGGAAATATACGAATCCACGTTCCATCTTCTCTGAAACCGGCTGTGCAGACAGTTTCAATATATTTATCCGACAATGTGGGATAGGTCATTACCGTAACCAGGACTTTTGTTATCATAATAAAGCCAGCTTATATTGTTTATCCGGAAGTGCCATCAGAGCTTTAGCGACTCTTGAACGGTGACATTGTTTCGGATCTTTCTCGAAACAGGTAAGGGCTACACGCTTGTCGGAATCGATCAGACTGCGTACAAAAAGTAATGCCTCGTGATTTTGAACCAATGTAGTACGTTCATAGTCATCAAACAGCAGGTCATAATCACTTTGTGAATGTAATTCTTGCCGTTTATCTGAATCTATGCCCAATTGAGGAACATGAATGTATTTTATACCAACCCCTTCACAAGCTGTTTGTAATTGGCTTTTAGAAAAGCCATATTTTTGGCTGTATGCATTTTTACGAACATCACAGAGAATGTGTACATCATTGTATATTAGCCTATTAAGATACATCTCCAAAGAAACACCTTCATAACCAATAGTAAAGAGTTTAGGCTCTACAGAGTGCTGTTTTTGTTTTTCAACATTATCCAATTCTTGAGAATTCAGCACTTTGTTGGCAATTACACTTTTTGTCGCAAAATATGGATAATGTCTGTATGTATATTGTACAATGTCTTCTTGTGAGTATTTGTAAAATCTTCTATGTATGTCACTCATTGCTTGCTGGTCAAACATATCAAGCATAAGGAAATACCTATCCTTTTTTTCTAATCGTAAGGTGTCGCCTCTTTCTTTTTCAAGAAAGCCATATTTTGTAAGTGTGGAAATATCTTGGTTAGCTTGAAACGAAAAACAACCATATTTATACGGCACAAAATCGAATGATTTATCTGTCTGTTGGCGCGTAAAAAGGAACAAAAGCTTCTGGAAATGTATTGCAGATAGTTGACATCCAAACAATTCCAATAATGCAAGCAATATTTTACGCCGATAGTACAACATCCCCCAAATGTACAAACGTGAATGGTAAAAAACAACTATTTGCCTTCAATTATTGCTACCTCCTCGTCTGTAAGGCCGTATAACTGATATACTAATCGATCTATAGCCATTTCCTCCACAGTAATATCTGCATTGGGATTATTATGTTTAGCTGTTAGAATGGTATCGACCAATGCTATTATTGGTTCTTGAAGTATATGGATGCTTTCAGGAATTGGAAGATTATTTATCATATCTGGAGAAAAGGTAATCGCGCCACAATAACTACTTGATGAATGTTTGATTTTGATGTATTTAAATATTAATGATGAATTTAATATAGCACAAAGCACCTTTAGTAAAGATGCGGATTCTGAGCAAATAACAAGTGTTGTCTTTCCGGGAATAATATGGCCTTCAAAATCAATACAGGCATCTAGTAAATTTAATCCCTTTAAAATAATTTTTGAGGCAATAGCTCTTTTTATATAAGTACGTCCAGAAGTATTCTTGAAATCTGATATTTTAACAGTTGGGTAGAGGTATTTTGTCCCCAAATATGTCATCTCTTTGGCTCCCCATTTATTGACCCATTTGTTAATTGTTCCTGTGTTGATTACTATTTCTTCACTTTTAAAATCAGGCTTATTATTGTTCATAATGATGTCTGAGAGCAGATATGCATCCGAAGTGGCACACGCATTTTCGCATATGACAATTTGTGACAATTTATAATGACAATTCTTTTCAATTAATTGAATATTAGAATACTCATCAGAAAAAAAGCAATCGATATAATATGGCTCCTTAATTATTGACTTTGCAACATCTATTACTTTCCTGATCTTTTTCTCCTTATCATATTTTCGTGCACTTAGCACATGACTCTCCAACACAAAAAGAGATATGATGGCATCAACTGTAGCTCCTTCAAAGATGGTATTTCCACAATGTGTAATTTGGATCATCTTTGGCATCATACATTCTTTTCTGAATTTTTTACCAAATGGCTTAGAAAGCCATTTGTCGGGAGTAATAAAGCACAGTATATCCTTGGATATCGATAATCCTTTTTCAAAGAATGCCATATAAATATCCCAGTTGCCACTAATAAATGAATATGAAGAAGTGATATAATCCCTTTCACCAGATAGGCCTATATTTGTCATTGTTTCAGAATCAATATACGGTGGATTCCCAATCACAATATCGAAATATCCCCGGATAAACAGAAATTATTAGTTATGTTAATATACTCCCCTGTACCAATTAGTTGTATTTGGCTGCCATATACCGGAATATGATAGATATCTGTATAATGTAGTTCGTGAAATCTTTATTATCTGTGCAATGGCCGGAATACTGACATCATTTTCCAATTTGCATAGAATGAACCGATGGCGCTTAACGCAAGTAGAATTTAGTGTTTTATTTCGAGAACCGGATTTTCTTCCCAAAATAACTCCCTCAGCCTTTTTCCTTGCCAACGCCTCTTTTGTCCGCTGACTGATTAGATTCCTTTCTATTTCTGCACTCAGTCCGAATGCAAAAGCAAGTACCTTGCTTTGAATATCATCGCCCAAGCGGTAATTGTCTTTAATTGTCCACACTCGACATTCCTTAGTCATACAGATATTCAGGATTTCCATAATCATAAAAAGGTTTCTACCGAGACGAGATAGTTCGGCACAGATAATCAAATCGTCTTTTATTGTCATTTTCAAAAGTCTGCCAAGCTCCCTCTTGTTGTAATTCTTGGTACCGCTGATGGTCTCTTCTATCCACCCATCAATTTTCAAGTTTTCTTTAGTGCAGAAGTTATTTATTTCAAACCTCTGGTTCTCAACAGTTTGTTTGTCGCTGCTAACCCTTATGTAGCCATAAATCATAATCTTGTTTTTTAGTGATAAATGGCTTTAAGATATTTTAATTCTTTGATTATAAAAAATATGGATATCTATAAAGAAATCAGATTCCAACTCTCTCCTATCCCCAGATATAAAATTACGAAAAAAGCTATATATCCAAACTTTTACTTATCTTTGTTACCGTCGTAACTATAACGAACGTAATTAAAACTATATGAAATTTTACAATAGAACAAGTGAGTTAGCAGAACTGAAACGGATACAAAATCTATCATTTAGCGACCATTCTCGTTTGACAGTGGTTACCGGCAGAAGGAGGATCGGAAAAACAAGCCTCATAATGAAGTCGGTTGAAGATTTGCGGACTGTCTACCTATTTGTCAGCCGCAAAAGTGAAGCAACACTTTGTTCCGAATTTGTTCCGATTATAAGCCAGTCGCTTGATACGTTTGTTCCTGCGGAAATACGCACTTTTCGGTCGTTATTTCAATATTTGATGGAGTTGGCTTTGCATAAACCGTTTAATTTGATAATTGATGAGTTTCAAGAGTTTTATAACATCAATAAATCCGTATATAGCGATATGCAGAACATTTGGGATTCTTACAGTAAAAAGTCTAAAATGAATTTGATAGTGTCGGGTTCTGTTTATTCGTTGATGCAGAAAATATTCCAAAACAAGAAAGAACCTCTATTTGGCAGAGCAGATAATATCATCAAACTTTCAGCATTTGATTTGACTACACTGAAAGAAATCATGCGAGACTATGATTCCAATTACACTAATGATGATTTGCTCGCTCTTTATTCTTTCACCGGAGGAGTTCCCAAGTATGTCGAATTGTTCTGTGATAACATTCCGTTGACCATAGATGAAATGATTGCGTTTATGATTAGGGAAAACTCTCCATTTATCGAAGAAGGAAAGCATTTGCTAATAGAAGAGTTTGGCAAGGATTATGCCACCTATTTTTCTATCCTCAGTGCAATTTCGGGAGGTATAAATACGCAGCCAGAAATAGAATCTGCATTGGGGAATAAAAGCATCGGCGGACAAATTAAGCGACTGATTGAGGATTATAATATCATTGTTCGCAAACGCCCGATACTTGCTAAAGAAGGGAGTCAAGCTGTCCGATATGAAATACAGGATAATTTTATCCGTTTTTGGTTCAACTACTTTGACCGAAATCGTTCTCTTATAGAAATAAAAAACTTTGTTAGTTTGCAGGCTATTATCAAAGCAGACTATCCGACTTATTCGGGCATTATGTTGGAGCGATATTTCAAACAACAATTTGCTGAAAGTTTCCAATATCGTGCTATTGGTTCGTGGTGGGAATTTAAAGGCAATCAGAATGAGATTGACATCGTTGCCCTGAAATTGGAGAAAAACCAAGCAGTAGCGGCAGAAGTAAAGCGGCAAAAGAAAAACTTTAAACCTGAACTACTTGCAGCAAAGGTGGAACACCTTAAGAATAAGTTGTTGCCAAAGTATCAGGTAGAGATAGTTCGTTTGTCACTAGAAAATATGTAGGCTATTTATTCTTGTTTAATGCATTAATATAAAGTGCAGATGCAATCTTTATCCGGTATTGAGGTTTTGTGAGAAATTCTGGTCATGTGGACAAAAAGTAGGATGAAATACCCTCAATATTTCTCTAATGGACAAAAGTATGATAATTTGGTAACTATATAGTGTCGTCAAGTGATTTTCATACAATGGTTGCATCATCTAATAATGTCTTGATATATACTCATCTATAAGCTTTTTCCTATGTTCTTTGCTTATGCCGCTATGGACTCTGACCTTAGATTTGATATCTGAGAAAATACCTTCAAGTCCATTATTTATATTTGGTATAACTTTGTCGGTATAGTCGTAGAAAGTCCATAACCATTGCATATTACGTCGCATATTACGTCGCATATTAAGATAGGCGCTGCGAAGGCGAGGGCGCATATATGGCGGCGTTTTCATACGCTTGTCGTGCATACGTTCATCAAGCACATCCTTATATTTCTCATGCCAGTCATTGAAAGCACTTATGAAGTTCTCCTTATCAGTGGTCGTTATGGATCTTACAAGCGTTAATAGTGCCATAGAAGCTTCTATATCTGGGTTTTGCATAAGATACCTCCGGATAATCATTATCTGATGGAATTGGCACATCTGTACAGGATAGCCATTAAGTCCCTTAATGAGACCCTTCATGCCATCGCATAAGATGCCGTAGATTATGAAACCATTCCTTCTAAGCCATTCAACTCCTTCAAGATTCGACGCAATGGTCTCATGAGTAACATATTTACGCCACAGGATTTTTCCTTAAGAGAATCCTTAATTACCATCAGGCCAAAATTATGACCCCAATACGTCGTATCCATCTGTATGACAACCTGTTTGTATTTGGATATCTTTTGGATATAACGCATACCATCAAGGTCTCTGGCTATCGTCTTGCTTGAAACATTATACTTTGATGCGAGTTGCCCTCCAATGAACTGATGCCCGCATGCCTTACATTTATACAATGTTTGTGCCCTCTCATGCCATTCCTGAAAAACGAGCAAAAAACAAAACGACGCAAATAAAACGCAATATGTTTAAAATCAGCCTGTTTGTTTGATTTTATCAACCTTGAAAAAATGGTGGGAACAAAATCTCACAATATTTCAGTTACAAAAAAATACAAGATTAAGTTGCAAATCGAATTTTAAATCTTACACTTATTGTAAACCGCCAATGAAAGAATTTGCAAGGTTATTTTTGGAAGCATAACTTGTTTTATTTTTTCCGCTGCAATGAAATGGTTTTGTGACAGTTCCTTTTGTATTTATAATCTCTCAAATTTAAAGTAATCTTCCACCATTAACCTAATGTTACCTTCTCCATCTCTGTAACCTCGAAAGTTGTCATTAAAAGCGTATTTCTTTCCTATGTACAGGTTTACTTTTGATCCCGATCTGGTTATAGACTCAAATTTATAATCTAATTTATACTTACGCCCTGAATTCTTAAGTGAAAAGATAATTTTAGGATATGACGGATCGTCTATCTCTGCGTTAGTTCTCGGGATTAGTTCGTGATTATCTATTCTGTATTTAAATCCGTCATTAAATAGAAATCCATCAGCATAACCTGTTCCATCTGTGTTAAATTGAATTGTTGCATTTATATATGGATTTATCTTGTTTTTACCTAAGGTAGAATACTCACTTAATTTCCACCTTCCTTCTAACATTATTTTAGTTTCATGAAGTGCATTCTTTAAGCGAATTAATCTTACTATATTGATATACAACACAAAAGACATTAACGCAAAATAAATAATAAATACAGGCAATGCAAATGACAAAGAACGTGCAACGCCCCAATAAAATGCACAAAAAATTGGAATTACGATTGCCAACAGGTTAAGTGCCGTAGCTACATAGGTATTCCTATTGAGTATGCCCGCTGCAATTATTGCAAGCAGAATCGCAATAAACACTCCCGGAAATGATAAGTTCTGGTTATTGAAGGGTCCGAATATAACAGAGGGCACGAACAATAAGGATAACATAATGGATATAGCTAAAATCTTAAGTCTCATAATTATATGTTTAATTTGAATTGTTGAGTTACTTTAAAAATCCGAAATATATTTATCTATCAGTATAGAGAGAGTTAGAACTAATAATTTGATTTTACGGACAAGCCAGTTTATATATGATTTTCCCCTTGTAAAATAGTCCTGATTTTAGGGTAAATTATACTCATAATCCGTCAATGATGCTTTAATATTCTTTAAAAACTCAGTGATTGAAATGGTTAAAAACAAAGCTAAAAGTAAGTTAAATATTAATTTTACGACTATATATATATTACTATATGAGAATGATCCAATATCATAAATGAAGTCTAATACTTGTAATAAAATAGCTGAAATTACCCAAAACTTTATCATCTTTCGATTTGAATGTTTAATTTTTATAGATTTTCCGCAGTTCATTACAAATTGCTCGGTAATATAAAATAAACCGTTGAGCAAGAAATAATAGATAATATTTATAACTATTCCAAAAATATACCCTAAGATGATGTTATTAGCCAGTGAGATAAAAAGCAATCCAAAACAGGCTATCACAATAGGTTTTAATCCATATGTGTGGAGATCAATTTTTCTATTAAGTTTTGTAACCATAAGTCCCGAAGCAATAAACGAGAAGAAAAATAACTCAAATATTGCAACTGCTAATCTCAATAAATAAGGCATTCTACCATATATAAAATCTCTAAACCAAAACAAGTTATTTTCTTCTATCCAAGTGTAAAATTTTACCGGGGAAACGTTGTGACGAGTTATGAAATACGATTGCTCAGCTGTAAGAAAAAGAACGTAAAGCCAAATAAAAATGATAGTTAGTTTTCCCGTTTTGGAAACTAACCTTACCGAAGGTTTGAATTTATAATTTGAATTAACAAAATACAATCCTATAGCTGATAATATAACAAGTACAACAGCAATGATAATTATTTCAGGGCCAAAATTATCATTAATACGATATTTTAGCGTATCAAGTCGTTCTAGATGAAGCAAACCTGGAAAAAAACAAAGAAACAATAACGCAAAAGACAAGACCGTATAATAAATACGAAGGCCGAGTTTTGCCATTTTATTTCCACTCCACCACAACACTAAAACCAGTAGATAAGGAGCAATTGGGTAAGGATTCAGCATTGTGGGATTCATAAAAATTCCGTTAAACAGCGCCATAAGAATACTCACTGTAACTATAAAGAATAAAATTCCTTTTTTCAATCTCTCTTTTTTCATAATTATATATTTAACATAAATATTTTTCAGTTCATTTGCGAGACTTTTGATTATGCGTTAATTTTTAAAAATTAATCATAACATGTTGATAATTAATGATTTAAAAAATGATTTGATTAATTAATGTTTTATATTACAGCATTTCTTGCAAACTGCAATGCAAGAATTTTTAGATCTGATCTTTATCGTAATAGTTTAAAATAATAGTCAGAAGCTTTTACTTTTTTATGTCTATTCTTATATATCCATACGCTATCGCCAGCTTGCAAATTACCTGATAGTATAAGACTCTTATATTGGATTGTATCTTTTTTGGTACCGCTTTGCATAATTATATAAGATCTTGTGTCTGCAGACAAATAAGTTGCATCAGGACCGCTTACTTCAAAACTATCATCTCTCTCAAACTTCGAGACGAAAGTTCCTTTATTTGTGATTTTGTAGTTATTGCTACAACCCACAAGGATGATGAATGAAACAGTGATCAACAATATTTTTGGTTTCATTTCTGTATTTTTATTTAATTAATGTTGCACGTTTTTCTAATTCTTTATAGAAATCGGGCAAATAACCGTTGATAGTTACATCATAAACCACCGGGCCATAATTGCCATCATCTACTTCGGTTCTCTCTCCCCAACGGTACCTGTTTGTTTTGAACAATGATTCATAATAAAAACTCTTATATATTTTAACATCGTCCGTATTCCAAAAAAAAGTGAAATACCCAATATTTTTTTCTGCAATAGTAATGGCGATACTTAGTGTGTCCTGTAAAGAACTATTGCCCAAATCCAAATTCTTTATAATATCAGTACTGGGAGGAGATTTTAAATAATGATTGATGGAATCATATAGTTCCCTATCACATTCAAGGCGTATGTTTTTCTTTTTATCTTCGGACAATGTTATTCCTGCCTTTGAATATCTATTTTTGATCGGTGGCATATCCGGTGCAAAGCAAAAAATTAAATCAAACCACAAGAATAGTAGAACAAACATAAATCTCCACTCCCGATTGACACCAAAAACAAAGAGAATAATACCAAACAGATGAATATAAATACAGATAAGCGGATTAATCGTACCTGTTAAGAAAATAGGGGCAATTATTGCCGTGAGCGCGGTTATGTATAAAATTCTTTTTTTCATGACTTCTTTTTTTAAGGTTAATTTATTTCATGATTTTTCACCGTTACATACTTCGAATTTTTCAACGAAGATAACTTGGTAAGCAAGATTTTAATCTTGCATTTATTGCAAACTGCAAATGCAAGATTTTACAAGATAAATCAAGAAAAAAACACAGAGCCGAATGGAATCCCAATGCATATTTGTTGCAAAAAAGCCCGCAACGAAACATCTGTTGCAGGCTTTCTTTTATAAAAGGCTAAAAAACGGCTATCTGTAGGTTTTATATTTCCATCAATAACATTAGTATAATCGAACGGTCATTTTTGTTTTTACTGAATTTCTCGATTTTTTGTTTTGCTTGCTCAGAACGAATATATGTTCGAGTTTTTGATGTTATCCCTTCCAGGTTTAGAGGTTTTGCATCCCCAATTAACCTTCCAACGTCTGCACCCTTTATATTTCGGTCAGCAAGTGTCAATGCTAACGCTTTTCCTGCTTTTGTAGCACCAATAATTTTAAGTTCACTCGTTAAGAGTTCGTCAATATCTTCTGGAAGTTCATCATAGAACCTGTTAATTTGCCCATTTATTGTTTTACATATTTCGTCTTTCTCTGTTTTGTTACTAGATGCAAAAAATTCTTCAACATTTAACTTTATATTGCTAAGAGATTCAATGGCAGGTAGTTCCTTCATTATCTCGTCCAATGTTTGCAGAACTTTTTTGTTATCAGTTTTGTTTCTATCCGCTTCAAGTTCTGTTAATAAGCTGATTATTGAAGTATATAACTTGTCGCTATCTATTTTCTGTTGCAACTGACTAACAGTATGGCAAATAAACAGATTTATTTGTTTTGTTGCTTCAGGGCTTTCAATGTAGTTATATTTTTGTACTAATTCCAAACACTCCTTTTGGCAGCTTTCGAGTTCTGTGTTATTTAAGTGAATAATGGCCGTTGAAAGACTGCTGTATAAATTTTTATTCACTTGAGGAATCTCATAGCAGTTTCTTACTAATTTGAGCATACTTTCATAAGTCTCTTTTAATGTCTGGCTTTGATCAAACCATTTGTTATTTTTTATTGCTAAATTCCGAATTTCATTTGAATTTTTTTCTTTGAGAGCCTTATCTGCTTTTTTTGCCTCATCGTACAGGATGGTGATATTTTGATTCAAAATAGCGCTAATTTGAGAAGATAATTTGTTTTGAAACAATAATGTTACTTGATCATTGATTTCTGTTAATATCCCATCAACATCGGTCAGTGTCTTATCACATTTATCTTTATCAGATACATTCTCAATATTATTACATTTTTTTATAACCTCGTTCAACCTAAAAATAGTCTCTTCGTTACCGGGGAAATATGTAATGTATTCGGCAAGTTTTTGGGCTTTTACAACACGCTTTTTAAAGTTATTTTTACGATCTGATATTTTATCCTTCTTTTCTTTCTCCTCTTTTGAGAATACCAAAAGTATTATTGAAAAAAAGGCAAATGCAATGATTGCAATAACAGTCATTAAAGATCTTTCTAAAAGACTTAAAAGCCGCGGTTTTTCAATATTTACCCAACTACTTGATTCTTTATTCACATCATAATGCAAACATCCTAAGGCCGACCCAAGTAATAAAGAATTTTTATCCAGTGCCATACAGGCGTTGGGTATGAAAGAAATATCCCTATACAGCATTTGTGCGTTTTGTTGTTCTATTTTTCCATTACTAATGCTGTATTTAGCAAATCCTTTATTTGCAATAGCAAAAAAAGTGCTATCATTAACCAAAAGAATTTTCCGAAATCCCTTTGCTGGAATAGAATCTGCACCATTATTCGCATCATAAAACACATAATGATTTGTTAGTATAAGCAATTTTTCTTTGTCAATCGATAAAATATCCAGTATAAGTTTATTATCTAGGTTTATATTTTTAGGATTTTTTTGCTTCCACCGAGTATTAGTAGAATCTACAAATAATCCATCGTTGAGAGTACCTGCTAATAAATCTTCATTCTTCATGTTCGACAAAATCGAAACATATTTCCCTTTTATTAAACTTGTATCTATTTTTTCCATTGGAAGATTTACAACACCAAGTCCACTCCTTGTACCAAAAAATAGTTTCCATGCTTTTTTATTGTTTGTGGTATCATAATGCATATAAGCCGTTATGATATTATTTGAAATTTGAATAGCGGGTAAAATAGGTTTTTCCTTGCTAAGTGAAAAGATGCTAGAACTTACCGGCGTATGATAAATCATATTTGTCCCCGTATGAAAATAAAGAAATTTGTCGCTGGCAGCAATCCATACTATATGTCCTTCTACATCAATTTGTTTAATATATTCGGCTTTGTTATCCGTTGTTCTTTTAAAAAGCTGATTATCTGATGTTACAAAAAACACCTGCTTTAGTCTGTTCTGGCAAACGGCAGAAATTGTAGGAGAATTGTAAATATTAAGGTGTATAGGAATACGCCACAATGAATTTTGTGTAATAAGGTAAGTAAATTCTGTCTTGCCCACAATAATATTTCTTTGGCTCTCTAAGGGAATACTTTTAGGAAGTTCTATATCCTCGAAGTTGTCTTTAAGTTGCCTACCTATGCGTATGCTCCGAGAGGCGATAAGCCACTTGTTTCCTGCATTGTCCTCAAAATATACTTTAGGACTGTTTTTGCAAGCAAGCGGGAAATAATTGTGACCTTTACAGTGTTTGTATATTTTATTTTCTGACAGAGCTAGAAGCGTATCACCTCGTACACTCACAAAGGTTGTATTTTTTGCAAAAATAATAATGCTGTCTCGTTTGGCTATCGAAGTATATCGGTTACTTAGCCAGAATACTCCCTGAGGTGATGCTCCTACAATAGTGCCATCATTCTGTTTTTGAAGGTTATATACCGGATACTCATAGTTGTATTTTTTATCAACAAGAAGAGTTTGTGTTGGAAACGAAAGTTGCATTTGTGGTTTAGCGGCATCAAAGTCTATATAATAGCAGCCATTGCTTGTACCTATATAATAAGAATTTCCCGATACGTTTTGAAAATCATAAGCTGAATATTGACATCCTTTGTGTTCAATAGAATAACGCCTAACCTGTGGTTTGTTATCACCTGAAAATTTCCACACTTGCAAACCTTCATTTCGTATTCCAATCAGTAACGTAGTATCCATAGGAGTTATTTTAAGTGGAACAACTTTATATATCCGCCCGCTTTTCAGTCCCCGCCGCCATTTTATTACGTTGTCCACCACCATAAATAATTCGCCATTTTCACCGCCAATCCATAGTTCGTTACGCGTACTGTCTGACCATATTGAAGAAAGTTCCGTATCAAAAAAAATTTCATCGTAACTCAATAGTTTATAACTAGGTTGTTGTTGCTCTGTACAGGCACAAAGTAAGAAGCTGCATAAAACAAACACAGCAATATTAAGTTTTAATTTCGCGGATATATTGAACATGAGTTGTTGTTATACTAAATTAAATCAAGTTGCAATCAGTAATATATCTTTTCGCCAGCTTCCCAAAAACTCAATGATTTGGAAAAGAAAAATTTAATCATAAAAAGCGTTCATCAAAGATAATTGATAATTTTGATTGTATCGTATTCTATCCAACACCGAATTTTGCCAATTTCTTCGTTGAACTGTTTCTGAATAAAGGACGGAAATTTTATCAGGTCGATATAACCGCAAATACCTATTTGGTATTTACCACTTTTTGGCAGTTTATTAACGTTTTTAATGATATGGTTTGTGTAAACCAATATTCTAATCGCTGTAAGTTAATGACTTACTAGCTAGTAAACACCATCTAACATAACCTCAAACAAGTAGACATCATCAACGGACAGAGATCAATCGGCAGGAATGTTACACCATAGGGACCGTGACCACTTTGCCACAAAACAATCACGGCAAGTGATTTACGATACCCTAAAATATAAATTTAAACAATCTATAAAAAGAAAATTCGTCTTACACAAATCTGGACTCAAAGATTTAAATCAATTGAATAGCAATGATTTTACTCGTATTAGCTGCAAGTTGGGTTAAACCTGCAGTAATCCATCTACATTAAGCAGTAAAAAATCATCTAAAATTTAGATAAGAAAGACAGAGTAACAACATTGGGATTCAGATACATTTCTGTATTTTTGCAACCGAAAGTTGTTCTTTGTTCATATTGTGAAAAATGATGAAAAAAACAGAGATTCGCTCGTTTCTCAATTTTCGGATCTTAATAGTGTAGACCAAAACATTCATCATTTCTTGCTTCATAACACCTCCATTTTATGGTTAAAATTAGGAAAATGAGTTTTTTTAGCATGCAAAATGCTGTAAATAAGCATATTAGGATTTATTTCGTTTGCTTTTCATGCACCAGATAAAAAGCACACTAATGAACAATGATAAATGTTCTATAAACCGTCATTTTCTGCACTTCGAGGTACTGCCCTAAAAAGAAAAATCCCTGAAACACAGATGGTTTCAGGGAACTCATTTTGTTTTGTGGTGCCTCCGGGAGTTGAACCAGGGACACAAGGATTTTCAGTCCTTTGCTCTACCAGCTGAGCTAAGGCACCAGTGATTTAGGGCTGCAAATATAGGGATAATTTTTAAATTTGCAACAATGATTGAGGAAGCGGAAAATATGAATAATCAAGATACCATCGTGAAAAAAATGTTTATATCTGTAATTCTCCCAATCAAATTTGAGGGAGAGGTATTCTACATTCTGCCTCCCGACAGTTATTCCTCATACTCGGACTCCGCTGCCGCTGCAAATTCTGATATTTTTTCTTCACTTGCCGGCAGCCGCGTGCGTGTAATGTTTGGCAAAAGAATTCACAGCGGAGTAATACGCAGAGTTGTTGAGGAGAAAGATTTGCCAAGACAATTCACGGAGATAAAGGTCAAAGATGAAAAGAACGGTGTCATGCGCACGGAGCTTAAACCAATTGAATATAAGCCAATTCTATACATAGAGGACCTTCCAAAAATCACCTCGGAGGAGATAAAATTCTGGGACTTAATTGCACACTATTATTTATGCAGCACCGGGGAAGTTTTCAGGGCTGCCTACCCTATTTTAACAATTAAGCAAGAGTCAATTAAATCATTGACCACGCCGGAAAAAGCGTTTGAGAAAATAAAAGAAGATGACGGTAGAAAAAAAACAGCTGCAACAAAAAAGAGGAACAAATCAAAAAAGAAAGCCGCTGAAGAACCTTTAAATGAAATTGTTACAGAAGAGAAGGAAGAAAAGACAAATGATGATAACTACAAAGTTTTCTCTTTTATTGATGCACATATTCCCGTATTATCTGATGCACAGCAAATTGCATACAAGCAAATCAAAGAGCAAATAGTGAAGAAGCCTGTGCTGCTGGAGGGAGTAACGGGAAGCGGAAAAACAGAGATTTACATAAAGTTTGCAGACGAGTATTTGAAAAACGGAAGAAATGTTCTTTATATGGTACCGGAAATTGCAATGAGCAGGCAGATGGAACGCCGTCTGCACGAGCATTTTGGGAGCCGTTTGTTTGTGTTTCATTCAGAGCTTAATCAGGCGCCCAAAAAACTCCTGCGGGATATCTTAACATCTCAGCAGTCACAAAGCAAGCTAAGTGCATGTAGTGAAGCGGCTATTGCACCTGCCGCCGGTGGCTCGGGCAAGAAGGAACCGATTGTCATATTGGGTACGCGTTCATCATTGCTGTTACCTTTTGATAATCTGGGACTCATAATCATAGATGAAGAACATGACGCCAGCTATAAACAAACAGAGCCGGCACCAAGATACAACGCCAGGGATTCCGCAATCATGCTTGCCGGGCTACACAATGCTCAAGTATTAATGGGCTCTGCAACGCCTTCATTGGAAAGCCGTTATAACTGCATTATAGGCAGATTTGCAAAGGTTGAACTCAATGAGAAGTATTATAAGGCTAATGATCCGGACATCACGCTGATTGATACAATTTGGACAAGGCGCAGCGGGCAAATGAAAGGGAGCTTTTCACAAGAGCTCATAAATGAAATAAAAAAGACCATTGCAGAGGAAGGACAGGTAATAGTATTCCGCAATATGCGCTCCTATTCTCCTGTTGTTCAATGTACTGAATGCGGAGAAATTCCGCGTTGCCCGCACTGTGACGTACCGTTAAGCTATCATAAGTACGATAATACTTTGCGCTGTCATTACTGTGAATATCAGACAAATTTTACAGGCGTTTGTCCCAAGTGCGGTAACCGCTCTATGGAGGCAAAAGGTGTCGGGACGGAGAAGCTGGAGGAGGAATTAAAAGAACTTTTCCCGGAGGCCAAAATTGCCAGATTTGATGCCGATATTGCAAAAAGCAAAACTCTGGAAGATAAAGTATTAAAGGAATTTGCGGAGGGCAATACAGATATTCTTGTAGGAACTCAGATGATAAGCAAGGGCTTTGATTTTAAGAATCTAAATCTGGTTGCGGTCATCCAGGCAGACACCATACTTGGTATGCAAGATTTCAGAGCCGATGAAAGGGCAATTCAGCTCTTCACCCAGCTCATGGGAAGAACAGGCCGTCGGGATAAAAAAGGAAAATTCATAATCCAGACCAACCAGAAGAAACACCCTGTAATTGAATATATTGCAAATATAAATAATGCTGCCGACAACAGCAACGCACAGGATGCCGATATTGTTGAAACTCCCGACAGTTATAACTCCCTGCTGGATGAAAGAAGACGGTTCGGTTTCCCTCCTTACGTTAGAATGGTTACCATAACAGTCAGGGAAAGAGACAAAAACGCGCTTGATGAAATCTCAAAAGCGGTAGGCAAAATACTTAAACTGTCCAGAAGTTTTGCAAGTCAAGAAGTTACAGGCCCATTTCCGCCGCGCATAGAAAAAGTGCGGAATGATTTTCTGCTATGTTTTAATGTAAAGTTTGCCAGAGATAAAATGCTGGAAGCAAATAAAGACGCTCTAAAAAAAGCGCTGGATACTCTTAAGGCCCAGGACTCTATAATAATCGATGTTGACCCGCTGTAATATACCCCTGGCCTACAACAACTTTAATGCTTTTTGGTACAAGACTGAATTTGATAGGAGACGTACCGACCGCCTCTCCGTCAATCTCAATTCTAGTCTCTGGATCTGTTTTAATTTCAATCTCTCTGCACTGTTTAAAAATAACTTTTGGAATCTGATAGATGCTGCCGGAAAACAAAAGCCGAAAATTGCGCAGCACTTTGTACTTTGACATTTTCTTTATAATGGTCAAGTCCATAAGTCCGTCATCCACAGCCGCATTTGGGGTTTGCTGCATACCTCCTCCGTTAAATCTTCCAATACCGACGGCACCGGAAAAAACAAGCCCGTTATAAAAAGGCTCGCCATCCGCAACAATCTCAAAATGCTTGGAAGAGAAATTAATGAAGGTATTAAAAGTGCTTCTCAAATAGAGCCACTTGCCGTACTTTCCCTCATCTTTTAAATTGTTATACTTCAAATTTACCACAGCATCATAACCCAGCCCCGCAACATTTGCCATATAACGAGTATGCTCCACTCTGGTTTCAAAAAAATCGACCTTTCCCACATCCTGCAACACGGTCTTTTTCTGCGCCAAAGATTCCACCGCCTCTGAATAAGTTTTTGAAATGCCGTACATTCTAATCCAGTCATTGCCGGTACCTGTCGGGATTACGGCAAGGCACACATCAGTTGTGGAAACCACTTTTTGAATAAACAAACCATTTACCACTTCATGAATTGTTCCGTCTCCGCCTATTGCCACAATATTTCTGTAGCCATCCGTAACCGCCTTCACTGTCAATTCTATAGCATGATATTTATGCTCCGTAAAAACGCAGGTAAAATGAACCCCCCTGTTATACATCTGATTAGAAATAACAGGCCAATCCTTTAATCCCCTGCCGCTTCCGGCCTTGGGATTCACAATTACCATCCAGACATCAGAGAATATATTAGACATTTTATTAACAGGCAGCTCTTTTGTGTTGAAAACTTACCGCCCGCAAAATTAATAAATTCCGCATAGCTAAAAAAGATTTAGTATTTTTGCACAATATGCATGTTTATATGGGAAAAGTAATTGCTATATCAAACCAGAAGGGCGGAGTGGGCAAAACAACCACTGCCATAAACCTTGCCGCATCGCTTGCAGTGCTGGAGAAAAAGACACTCCTGATTGACGCGGATCCACAGGCAAATGCTACTTCCGGATTAAATTTTAATCCGGATTCCAAGGATAAAAAGACCGTATATGAGGTTCTTACAGGCATCACTCAAATGAGCGACGTGCTGAGAAAGACGGAAATCAAGAATCTGGATATGGTCACGGCCGGCATAGACCTTACCGGGGCTGAAATTGAAATGGTGGATTTGGATAAAAGGGAATTTGTGCTTAAAGAGGCAATTGATTCAGTTAAAGAGAATTATGAGTATATAATTATTGACTGCTCGCCTTCCCTTGGCATCATAACCGTTAATGCTCTTACAGCTGCCAATTCAGTAATAATACCTGTTCAGAGTGAATTCTTTGCATTGGAAGGGCTTGGCAAACTATTAAATACAATAAGGCTGGTACAGAAAAACATGAACCCTCAGCTGACAATAGAGGGCTTCCTTCTTACAATGTATGACTCTCGCCTAAAGCTTGCAAATCAGGTTGCGGACGATGTCCGCCGTCATTTTGGTTCAATGGTGTTTGAGACTGTGATCACTAGGAATGTCCGCCTGAGCGAGGCTCCAAGTTTTGGCAAGCCCGTCATTTTGTATGATGCATTATCCAATGGATCAAACAATTACTTAAATCTTGCAAAAGAGGTTATTGCAAAAAACGGCACAGCAGTTAATGCCGCAAAAAATGAAAAATAGTTATGCCTAAATTAAAAACAGGACTGGGAAGAGGACTAAGCGCTCTTATAGAAAACGCCACTCAGGAAAGAGAAAATGGTGAGTTTGTAAATCAGCCGTCTGCCGCTAAAGTTCCCGACAGTTCTCCTACTCAACTTGTCTCCATACAAGAGATAGAGATAGATGAAATTGTTCCTAATCCTTACCAGCCGAGAACTGAATTTGCACAGGAAAAGTTGGATGAACTTACAGAATCTATAAAGATGATGGGATTGATTCAGCCTATCACAGTTACAAAAAATAAGGCGGGCAAATATCAGATAATCAGTGGAGAAAGAAGGTTCCGTGCAAGTTCGGCCGCAGGACTTAAGACTATTCCGGCATATATTAAAGATGTGAGCGAGGATGCGATGCTGGAGATGGCTCTTGTAGAAAATATCCAAAGAGAGGACTTGGACCCGATTGATGTGGCCTTAAGTTTTCAAAGATTAATAGATGAATGTTCTTTAACACAAGAGGCTCTTTCTCAGCGTGTAGGAAAAAACAGAGCCACTATTGCAAATTTTTTAAGATTACTTAAGCTTCCTCCGGAAATTCAATTTGCTATTAAAGCAAATAAGATTTCCATGGGACACGCAAAAGCATTGCTTGGTCTGGAAAAGGATACAATCAAGCTAAAGCTTGCAAATCAGATAATTGAGTATGATCTGTCGGTGAGGCAGACAGAAGAAAAAGTTAAAAAGCTTAACGGAAGATTTGTTGAGAAGGAGAATAATGGGCAAAAAACCGCGGGCGATCTTGCAACCGCAACGGAAAGCGGCAGAGGGGTTGCGGAAATTCTTCAAAAATATTTTAAGGGCAGCGTGGCAATTAAGCCCCGCAAGAAGGGCGCAGGAGATTTGACAATTCATTATCAGTCAGATACACAACTTGAAGATTTTCTAAAGGCATTAAGGGAACATAATTTGTAGTTGAGCTGAAAAATTGATTGTGCAGAAACGATTCACCAACATATTTATATCGGCACTTGTTGCAGGGATGTGCTTCTTTGCTCCGGGCGGCGCTAAGGCACAAATCAAAACAGACGGGGCGTTCATAAGCAATGCTCCTCCTGCAGCCGGCACAATGAAATCTACAACTCAGACAGATTCACTGAATTATGGAAATGACACTTCCACTTTCAGACCGCAGTATTCCCTTAAAAGATATTTTAAAGCGCTTGCCCACAAGGACACAATGTCTATATCATATATGTTTTTGGGTCAAGCAATTGTTCCGGGGACGGGACAATTGTACAATCATCAGGCATGGAAAATTCCGATTGTATATGGAACCCTTGGAGGTTGCATTGGGGGGGCGGTGCTGGCAAATCAAAAATGGAAAAAGGATGGAAAAGAGAGCGCCAAAGATTTAAGAAACTACCTGATACTTGGTGCGATAGGCTCTTACTGGGGCTCCCTTATGGATGCTACGGTAAGTTTCAAATCTCATGAAAAGCCTCTTCCGGCCAGAGCTTCATTTTATTCCACATTGCTGCCCGGACTCGGCCAGGCCTACAACGGAGATTACTGGCACATTCCTGTTTATTATGCCGGATTTATGATAAGCGGGTATTGCTGGGCGTTCAACCAAAAGCAATATAGAAGATATAGAAACATGTATATAGACAAAGCGGCCGGAACCTATACCGGATCTTTATCAAATGATGATATTATCTGGTATAGAGACCAATACAGGCGCAACAGAGATTACTCCGTCATTGCAACCGTTTTGATATATGCACTTAACGTTATAGATGCAAACGTGTTTGCACATTTCAGTCACTTTGATATAAGCGATGATTTATCATTCAACGTCCAGCCTGCTATAATACAAGAAGGAACCCCGCTGCCTATGCCGTCACAAACTTTTTACGGATTCAACAGCGGTTACTCTGCAACCAAAATCGGATTTCAAATGAGTATTAACTTTTAATATTTTTTGGAGTCTAATTGATATTGGAGAGGTTTTTGAGAGGAAAATAAAACCATTGAAAATTATAAAATATTAACTGATGAAATTTAGAAAAGTTACTGTTTTGCTGATTGCCACGTGCACACTAATGTGCTTTAGTTCAAACACATACGCACAATTATTCAAAAGCAAGAAGCAGCTGACAGAAGAAAATGCAAGACTTAGAAAGACAATAGATTCATTAAAAAATATACTTGGCGAGGGTGAAATTGCCATATCGGATACAACAGGTGCGGAAGACTCTATAAACCCCGGAGGCATTAGTCTTATTGAGAACAATTTATTTGAAACGGAGACCCCGGGCTCTAATCCGGACAGTTTATTAAGTATATGGTACTTGCAGAAGCAATTAACCATAGGTGACATACAAACTATTGATCTTGACAGCGTCAATTTTACCACAAATATTCCCGATGAAGTTTATATTGAGAAGTTAAAGAAGATGAATTCTTTCATCCCCATTCCCTACAATAAAACTGTAAAAAACAGCATAATCTTGTACACAGAAAAACGTCCTCACCTTGCCTCCATGATATTGGGACTTAGCTCTTATTACCTTCCGATTTTTGAAGACGTTTTTGAATCTTACGGACTCCCTAGAGAACTGACAACGCTGGCAATTATAGAATCCGCACTAAATCCAATGGCCGTATCCAGAACAAATGCAAGAGGCATGTGGCAGTTTATGAGAACAACTGCAAGGCAATACGGACTGGAAATAAACTCATACGTTGATGAGCGTCTGGACCCTGTAAAATCTGCCGTTGCGGCTGCAAAATATTTGAGAGACGCTTACATGATTTTTGGAGACTGGACCCTTGCAATAGCTTCATATAATTGCGGTTCCGGCAACATCAATAAAGCAATCAGACGCGCCGGAAGCAAAGACTTCTGGTCTGTTTACAGATATCTTCCCTCTGAAACAAGAGGTTATATTCCAAACTTTGTCGGAGCTCTTTATCTGCTAAATTATTACAATGACTATAACATTGTTCCGGCAAAAGTTTCATTGCCGGCTCATGTAGATACATTCAGAATTCACAAAAATCTTCATTTTGAACAGATATCAGACAATATTGGAATACCTGTAGAAGAATTAAGACAGTTGAATCCTCAATATCTGCATGATATAATTCCAGGCTCAGAAGCCGAATATATTCTTAACCTGCCGTATAATTATACTGTTCCTTTTGTAGACAAAGAGCAAAAGATTTACGCATATAAAGACAGCATATTCTTTAACCCTATTGTTTATAACAACTACAAAAAAGCGGAATCAAGCGGAGATGAGGATTCCTCCGTTTCCTCCAGCCATGGCAGCGGTCCGTCCAGGCAACGGACGCTCTATCACAAAGTTAGACGCGGAGAGACGCTTAGCGGAATTGCAAGAAAGTATGGAGTTACCATGTCTCAGCTTAAGAAGTGGAATCACATGAAAAGGAACACATTACAAAGCGGCAAGAGTTTGGTAATCTATAAAGGCGGCGGAAGAGGGAGCGATAACGGCTCATCTTATGAATCTCATGCAGCATCTGAAGATACATATATTCCGGGCAGCAGGGGCAAGAAAAATACATCAAAGAAAGGTTATTCAAATTATACCGTCAGAAGAGGAGACACATTGTTCAGTATTGCACGCAAATATGATATGACCCTTAGTGATTTACTAAGAATCAACGGGTTATCTAATAAGAGCAAAATTTATCCGGGTAGAAAGATTAGAGTAAAGAGAGGATAAACAAGCGGTACATTTTCATAAATTAAATCTTATCCCTGCTTTTATATTAAGCAGGGATTTTTTTCCTCCTGTCTTGTCATTTGCAACGCATTTATAATTTTCTCCCAACTTTGCAAACAGCTCCAGCCATTTTGTAACGCGCACCTGAGCCGTTGCGTAAAAATTAAAACCGCGGCCGTACATCAACGCGGATGCGTACGTCATAGGCAAGTCATATTCAACAATATACAAACGTCCGCTCCAACTATTTGCAGAATAATAAGTGCCGCAAAGATTAACAACCAAATGAGCAAATTTAATATTCGGCTGCAAAGCAAAAGCATAACTATTCATGCTGTTATACTCACCTTTTGCACTAAAACTAAACCATTTTGAAACTCTAATTTTCACAATGGTCTTTTCTAAAAACGCATTAGAAGTGCCTATTGCTTGTAAACGGTTGTAAGATAGGCGCTCGGAGATACTTAAGATTCCCCTTAAATACTCAAATTTTACGTACGCTTTAATTGACGAGGATGCTGAATTAATGTTAAACCTCGCCCAAGGATAGTAAACATAATCGGCTCCAGCAGACATCTTTAAATTTCTAAAAATCCCGCCGGAAATTCTTAATGCACATCCGTTCTGATTTGAACAAGAGGAAGTAGTTGTGTATGCTCCTGCATGGGGGTTTATATAACTCTTTGAATAGCTGCGCATTAAAAAATTAATTTTCCATCCTCCGCTAAGTTGTGCGGAGCCTCCGGCAACAACAGCATATCCCGGAAGTTTCTCCCTCCCGGGAGAACTGTAAGCCGCCTCTCCAAAAATTCTTATCCCTCCGATAACCGCATAGAAATCAGCAGCGCAGTTCCAATGGAAATTATCGTAAATCTGATATCTGTTATAATCTTTTATGCTTCTTCCATTAATCTTATCATAACTGTAGCCGGCAAAAGAGACACCTATCTTAATTTTATTAAACAAAGCCGTAAGATACGCTCCTGCAACTGTCTCACGCATTGTACATTTTGTCCGCATTAAAGATTCGGAATCATGTACTCCCCCGGAGATTAATGAAGTATAACTTTTACCGCCTGGAGAAAGCCTTGCATCAATACCTTTGTATGAACCAAGAAGAGAAAACGTTAACCTTCCACATGAAATTTGAGCAGCCGCTCCGCGTAAAAAATTGCTCTCATCCGATGATGTGTAGGGAGAGACAACCTCTCCCCTTTTATAAAAACCGTATGTCTCCTCAGCCCCCTGCAAATTAAATGAATTCCAAAGAGTTAATCCCTGTCCAAATCTTGCGGAAAAATCTCCCATAATCAAATTATCTATTGTAAAAGTTCTAAGTTCTGCAACATCTTTCCCGGGATTATTTTTCTTTAAATTATCGGCATCTGACACCTTATCCCTTCTTGTAAAATTCAAATTGCGCAAAGCAATGTTGAATGAAATAAAATCTCCGCACGGAATTCTGTTTTTTTCAACCGCGGGTTCACCCGCATCCTTCTCAATTAAAAAAGCCGCCTCCGCTTTGTTCAGCCATACTGTTCTGTATCTCAATTGAATATAATCCGGCGTTCCAAATGATTTTTTTGAATCTATTGTATTTCCCGACAGTTGTACTTTCCTGGAATACTTGGAATATATTGTAGTGCTGCAGTCTTTAAAAAAATTCCCCGGCTGCAAACCCGCCTCACCAAAGTAAACAAAAGGACGTAAAAGATTGACAATCTCTTCATCGAATCCGTTAAGCAAAGAGAGTTCAGGATAAGATATGACAGCCCCGTGGAGTTTTATATACTCCAGCAAAACTGTTATCTGAAAATCAGTAAGAATTATAAGCCTCTGAAAATCAGCGCGAGAAGCATTATTAATATTAATAGGCGAGCGCAAAAGTTTTTCAAAATGCTCCATTATGTCCTCAACATTTGAATCTGAAAAACCCGCAGCTCCACCCGCTTCCGCATCTATCCCCGCTGCTTCTGACGCTCCATCCAAATTGTGATTACAATAATAATCAACTATTTGCTCAATAATTTTTTCTTTCCCGTCTCTCATCCGCGGTTGAGGCAACTCCTTTACCGGCTGAGAAAACAAGACTGTCGGAAAACAAAAAATAATAACGGCAATTAAAGAGACACCCCTGCTCTGCAAGCCTGAACTTTTCATAATTATACCTCCCGCATTTTATCTTACGAGAGATAAAAATAGCTCGCCATTTTAACAATAGCGAGCCATAAGACGTATTTATCCGAGCAATTATAGCAATTGACTAATTTGTCTTAAACTTATATTTTACCTCTTTAAGTTCTGCGTTTGCCTTTGCAATTTTTCCGGCAAGATCAGCCTTAAATTTTTCAAATTTCATAAACAAGTCTGCGTCCGACTGAGCCAAAATCTGTACGGCAAAGATGGCCGCATTTTTTGCACCGTCAACAGCCATTGTAGCAACCGGGATCCCGGACGGCATTTGTAAGATTGACAGTATTGAATCTATCCCGTGTATAGAATTTGAAGAATTAATGGGTACGCCTATCACGGGAAGAGGCGTGCTTGCCGCTATAACTCCCGGAAGATGAGCAGCTCCGCCCGCACCGGCAATTATCACTTTAATTCCTCTCTTGTGAGCGTTCTTTGCAAAGTCAGCAACCATATCGGGCACCCTATGTGCAGAAAGAGCGTTAATCTCAAAAGGAACTTCCATTTCATCAAGATATTCAGCAGCTTTCTCCATGATTTTTAAATCAGATGTGCTGCCCATAATAATACTTACAAGAGGTTTCATATTTTATATATTTTTGCAAAGGTACATTTTTACTATTTATTTGAGTATTTTTGTGAGCAGGCCGCGGTTATCCTGCGGCACACCCTGTAATCAAAAAAATAAACAACATGAAAAGAGTTCAACTGTATGACAAGTGCTTCAAATTGTATCTGCCGTACTCTAAAATTCAAAAAGCAATTGACAAAGTTGCAGAGAAAATAAATGAAGATTTAAAAAATGTTGACACCCCTATTTTCTTAGGCGTTTTAACCGGCTCGTTTATGTTCACTGCAGACCTTATGAAGAGGATAAATTTTCCTTGCGATATTGTATTTATACGCCTGGCTTCTTATAACGGAACTTCTACCACCGGTGAGGTAAAACAGATTATGGGATTAACCAAAAGCGTTAAAGATAAGACTGTTATAGTTGTTGAGGATGTGGTTGACACAGGCTGCACAATTATGGAAATGGATAAAATTTTAAGAGACTCAGGAGCAAAAGATATTAAAGTTTGCACATTACTCTATAAACCGGGTTCATATAAAGGCAACGTAAAAATAGATTATCACGCAATGGAAATTCCCAATGATTTTATTGTTGGCTTTGGTCTGGATTACAATCAGATGGGAAGACAGTACAAAGATATCTATGTGCTTGATGAAGCGGAGACTCAAAAACGTTTGTTGATAAATAAGAAGTAATATCTGTCGCGACAGATAATGCAAAAAAATTAAAATAAAATAATTATTATGAACTATTACATTTTATTCGGCCCTCCCGGAGCAGGTAAGGGAACACAGGCAAAAAAAATGGTTGAGAAGTTTCACCTTAAACATGTATCAACGGGAGATTTGCTTAGAACGGAGATGGCCAACAAAACAGAACTCGGTCTTAAGGCAAAAACATTGATTGAGGCCGGAAATCTTGTTCCGGATGAGGTTGTAATTGGAATGATAAAGAATGTATTTGCCAATAATTCGGATGTTAAGGGCTTTATTTTGGATGGCTTTCCGCGCACAATTGCTCAGGCGGAAATGCTGGATAAAATTCTGGAGGGAATGAAAACGGAAATTACAAAAGTGATATCCCTTAAGATTCAGGACAAAACAATTGGAGATAGAATAAAGTATCGCGCAGAAATTGAGGGACGCAAGGATGACGCTGACCCTAAAACTATTCAGAACAGAATAAATACTTACCACAAACAGACAGAACCATTAATCGGCTACTATAAAGAGAGAGGCAAGTATCTTGAGATAGATGGGGAAAAGTCTATAGATGAGATATTTGACATTATTTCCGGGGAGATGTAGCCGGAATCAACCGTATAAATAGCAAGTATTATTAATTATAAAAATTAACCGTCGGGAGAATAAATTATGCCTAATACAGATTTTGTAGATTATGTAAAGCTTCACCTCACTTCAGGCGCAGGCGGATCTGGCTCAATGCATTTCCGCAGAGAAAAATTTGTAGAGAAGGGCGGTCCCGACGGCGGAAACGGCGGAAAGGGAGGCAGCGTAATTATGAGGGGAGACCATCAGCAATGGACGCTTATTAACCTTAAGTACAGAAAACACATTGCCGCGGATAATGGTGGAAACGGAAGCGGGGCTCTTTGTACAGGAGCTGATGCTCAGGATGTTATATTGAACGTTCCGCTTGGCACCATTGCAAAAAATGCTGAAACCGGAAAGGTTATAGGAGAGATTACAGTGGACGGAGAAGAGGTTGTTATTCTTCCCGGCGGACGCGGAGGAATGGGAAATACATTTTTTAAAACCGCGACGCGTCAAACGCCAAGATTCTCTCAGCCAGGAGAGCCGGGGCAGGAGGGATGGTTTATCCTGGAACTTAAGATATTAGCAGATGTCGGACTTGTAGGTTTTCCTAATGCGGGAAAGTCAACTTTGCTCTCTGCCATATCTGCCGCACATCCAAAAATCGCAGACTACCCGTTCACCACTCTGGAGCCAAGCATTGGAATTGTAAAATATTATGATGAAAAATCTTTTGTTATGGCGGACATTCCCGGAATCATTGAAGGGGCTCATGAGGGAAAGGGATTGGGATACAGATTTTTGCGCCACATAGAGAGAAATTCCATTTTGCTTTTTATGGTATCTGCGGAGAATCTGGATGTCTCCAAGGAATATAAGATTTTGCTGAATGAGCTTAAGGAATACAACCCTCAGTTGCTTGACAAAGAGCGTATTCTGGCTGTAACAAAATGCGATTTGCTGGACAGGGAACTGGAAAAAGAGATTAAAAAACACATGCCTAAAAAAGTGCCTTACGTTTTTATCTCTTCCGTTACCGGAGAAGGTCTTAAAGCACTTAAAGATATCATATGGGAGTCTTTGCAGAAATAAAATAATGACGACTAGCGTATCGCCGTAGAAATTTTACAGGAGCGTTAAAACATGTTAAAGCTTGATAAACAATTGTTTCTATTAATCAACGGAGCGCATGCCCCGTGGCTTGACGCCGTGATGACATTTGTTACCAGTGCTTATACATGGATTCCTTTTTATGTACTGCTGTTTGTCTACATAATAGTAAAAAAAGAATACAACTTAGGCAATCCGTTCAAAAAGAGAGACGGCACCCGGAATGATGTTATAGTTGCAGGAGGCTGGAAGATTGCCGTCTTTATTCTAGCCGCAACGCTCCTTACATTTCTGCTGACAGACCAGATTTCCGCCGGCGTAATTAAGCCTTTATTTCACAGATTAAGGCCAAGCCATGACCCTGCTACAGAGAATATTGCACGGTTCATTACAGGACGCGGAGGCATGTACGGATTTGTTTCCAACCACGCAGCAAATTTCTTTGGACTCGCAGCAATAACAACTCTTTTTATCAGAAAAAAGTGGTACACTTGGATTATATTTTTCACAGCAACACTTGTAAGCTATAGCAGAATTTATGTCGGAAAACATTTCCCCGGAGATGTAATTTGCGGTGCAATTCTTGGGTACGCCATTGGGCTTGGAATATATTTTCTGGCTAGAAAAATTTATTTAAAACACTGAATCAATGCTTTTCATATCAGACACTTCAACGGATCCTTACAGAAACCTTGCAGAAGAGGAATATCTTCTTAAGTATAAATCGGAACCAATCTTCAGACTTTGGAGAAATGATAACGCAATCATTGTTGGAAAATATCAAAATGCTCTGGCTGAAATCAATGTTGATTATGTAAAAGAACATAACATTAAAGTTGTAAGAAGACTCACAGGCGGCGGAGCGGTTTTCCATGATTTGGGAAATATTAATTTTACTTTTATTCAGGAGAGAAATCCAAAAGAGGATACCGGAGCGATGTTCCGCAAGTATACGGCCCCTATCTTGGAAGCACTTAATTCTCTGGGGATTAAAGCATATCTGGAGGGCAGAAATGATTTGCTGATAGACGGAAAGAAATTCTCCGGCAATGCCGTTTGCATCTGGAATAACAGAGTGCTGAAACACGGAACTTTGCTGTTTGATTCCTCAATGAACGGACTCTCGGCGGCATTAAAAAGCAGACCGGAAAAATTCATTGGCAAAGCGGTACAATCTAACCGGAGCAGAGTGACAAACATTAAGGAGCATTTTATTAATCCCGACAGACCATCTTCATCAGATGCAATATTTGCGCAAGGCCTTGCCATACCGCATAATCCGGATGTATTGTGGTTCAAAGATTTCCTTGGAGATTATGTCTGCAAACACTGGGAAGGCAATGACAGTGCGGTAAAATATGAACTGAGCAAGGCGGAAAATGAGGCTATCGAGACGCTTAAAAATATTAAGTACTCAAAAGATTACTGGAACTACGGCAACTCTCCCGAATATAATCTGAGCAATATAAGAAAATCCCCCGGAGGAATACTGGAATTCTATTTCACTGTAAATGACGGCATTATATCTGATTTGAATATAAGAGGAGATTATTTTTTCACGGCGCAGACAGAGGATTTCATCAAAAAAATGATTGGAACCGTTCACACCAAAGAGGCTATTACAAAAAAAGTAAGCACCTTAAATATAGATGCTTACTTTGCCAATATAAATTCTGATGATATTGTGAATATGTTCTTTTAAGAGACCTCAACCTCTCCATGCGGAATCTCACCATTGATGCAAACAACCCTTTGCGATGCGCAACGCTTTGCCGCACTCAACTTCCGCAAACACATTCACTGCTACTTGCCGAATTTCTTTTCCTTCATCTTTACCAGCTGTCCTTTTAAGACATCCGTGCAGTCAACAACTGCATCCTCAAAACTTTTAGCTTTCCTAGTCACATAAATATCGTCCCCCGGAACCTGCAACCTGATTTTCACCTCTTTGTTAAGTTCATCTGGAAGCAGTGAAAGAGTAACATCCGCCTTTAAAAATCCGTCAAAGAATTTTGAAAGCTTGTCAACTTTCTTGTTCACGAACGCCAATAATTTTTCATCGGCATCAAATTTCACAGATTGTACTCTGATATCCATAAATCAACCTCCTTTTTTTGCTCTTGGATGAGCAGTTAAATATATTTTTTTCAACTGTTCAAAAGAGTTATGCGTATAGACTTGTGTGGCAGCCAGCGACGAATGTCCAAGGACCTCCTTAATACTGTTGAGGTCAGCGCCGTTGTTAAGCAGCGCGGTAGCAAAAGAATGCCTTAGAACGTGCGGCGATTTCTTTCCGGTAAACCCTTTCAAACCTGTCAATTCTTTCTTTACTACATCATTAACAAACTTAAGGTAAATTTCACCGCCTTTGTTTGTTAAGAAAAAAGCATCCGCTTCACAATGAGGAAAGGTCTTATTTCTTAATTGTAAATATACTAAAAGATTCTCTAAAAGAGAAGGGATAACGGGTATCTCCCGTTCCTTATTGCCTTTCCCGATAATTTTAAAGATACTGCGGCTGATATCCAGATTCCCCGTAGTTAATCCTGCCACTTCAGCCCGCCTCATACCCGTATCGTAAATCAGCATCACAATCGTCCTGTCTCTTAACGCCTCATAATTGTCCCCTACAACAGGTCTCTTCAAATATTCGGCCACGGCGTCCTGCGTGTAAAATTCAGGCAGCCGCTTTTTCTCTTTTGGTCTGAAAATTTCTTTTACGGGATTACTCTGCAAAACATTCTGTTTCAGCAGATAATTACAATACGTACTTAGACCGCTCAACATTAAATTTATAGTCTCCGGGTTCAGCCCATTCTCCATACCGTCCGCCACAAAACCACGCAGGTTCAAAGGCGTAAGCAGCTTAAGCCGCTCCTCCTCCGTGCCCGGCATCTCAACTCCGGCGACCTGTAAACTGTCGCGATACATATACTCATAAAACCGCTTAATAGCCTCTTTATAAAGTGCTTGCGTCCGCGGAGAATACCGTTTCCGTACCCTAAGAAAATCTATAAAATCTTCCGCCCTGCCCATTGCTCATTTGCTTACGTTCTCAAAGATAACCATTTTTTGCATGCCAAATACAACCTCTAAGACAAGTAGCAAAACTGTAAGTCCGCTCCGCCGGCACGGGCATAAAGAATAAAAAAGCCGGCAAAAACCGGCTTTTAATTATTCTTCACTAATCTGAAGGTGTTTAACGTAGATTGCTTTTTTAATCTCGTCACGTCTCTTAACGGACGGTTTCTCAAAAGTCTTTCTGCCGCGAAGCTCGCGAATGACTCCTGTCTTCTCAAATTTACGCTTGAATTTCTTCAATGCTCTCTCTATGTTCTCTCCGTCCTTAATTGGTACAATAATCATTAAATGTTGCCACCTCCTTTTGATGAGCCGTACCGGCCCTTTTTTATTGGGTTGCAAAAGTAGGTAAAAATTGCTTGTACACAAAATTTTGGAGGAGATTTTTGTTACCTTTGTCAGATGCCCGGCAATAAAAATTCCGGGTAAAATTACACCAATCAAAAACTAACAGTTAAATAAATATGGCAGAGAAGTTATTTGCTGAGTTTCCTCCTGTTCCCAAACAAGTATGGGAGGATGCTATCATAAAAGATTTGAAGGGTGCCGATTATCAGAAAAAGCTGGTTTGGAGGAGCCTGGAAGGGTTTTCCGTTCAGCCTTACTATCGCGCGGAGGACCTTAAGGGTCTTAAGCATCTTGGTGGAGAGGCGGGCTTGTTCCCGTTTGTAAGAGGCACAAAAGATGACAACACCTGGCTTATAAGGCAGGACTATGAGGTCAAGGACAACTTTAAAAAAGCCAACTCTTTGGCTCTCGACGGATTAATGAAGGGAGTTACTGCAGCCGGCTTTAATTTTTCACAGACAAAGAGTATTACCAAGGCTTCCATGAAGGCTTTACTTAATGGCATCTCCCTTGCGGACGTTGAAGTCAATTTCACCGGGTGCGGGGAGCTAAGCGTACTTAAGGCCTTTCTGGGCGTTGTTGCGGATCAAAAGATTAAGCCTTCTGCAGTTAACGCCTCTTTTGATTATGACCCTCTCAAAGAGCTTAATGCTACCGGGCTATATGATAACAAAGCCGCTGCAAAATTGCTTTCAAAGGCAATTGAAATGGTAAAAGATTATCCAAATATCAGAGTTGTAGGTATTTACACTTACGCCTTCAATGATGCAGGCTCAAGCATTTGCCAAGAGCTTGGATACGGAATGGCAATGGGCAGCGAATATCTTAACCTTCTAAAAGGGGCCGGAATTAAGGCTGATGAAGCGGCAAAGAGAATCAAATTCACATTCTCCGTGGGAAGCATTTACTTTATGGAAATTGCAAAGTTCCGCGCAGCCAGAATGCTGTGGGCAAACATTGTAAAAGCATACGGCGCAAAGAGTGACAGTAGTGCAAAAATTAAAGTACATGCCGTTACAAGCCAATGGAATCAAACCGTTTATGATCCGTATATCAATATGTTGAGAGATACAACGGAATCTATGAGCGCTGCTATTGCAGGTGTTGATTCTCTGGAGGTTCTTCCATTTGATCATGCGTTTAGAAAGCCCGGGGAGTTTAGCAACAGAATTGCAAGGAATGTTCAGTCCTTGCTGATGGACGAGTCTCATTTCAATAAAGTTGTAGACCCTGCAGCAGGTTCTTATTATGTAGAAATGCTGACGGATTCTATTTCAAAAGCCGCTTGGGATTTATTCAATAAAGTAGAAAATGCGGGGGGATATGTAGAGTCATTTAAGGCAAATACAATTCAGGCATCTGTAAAAGAGACTTCTGCAAAGAGAGATTCCAACATTGCAACAAGAAGAGATAACATCCTTGGAACCAACCAATTCCCCAACTTTATAGAGGTTGCGGACAAAGACGTTACAAAGAAAGTTGTAACACGCAGTGCAGCACCTGCAAAGAAGGGAAAGATGCTTGGACGTCCGCTGGAAAAATACAGAGGTGCTCAGGCATTTGAGGCATTGAGGTTTAAGACAGACAGGGCTGCAAAGCGACCGGTTGCATTCATGATTACTTACGGTAATCTTGCAATGTGCAGAGCAAGAGCTCAATTTGCATGCAACTTCTTTGCAGTTGCAGGATTCAAGGTTATTGATAACAATAGATTTGAATCTGTTGAAGAGGGTGCTAAGGCGGGTCTTAAGGCAAGGGCGGACATTCTGGTAGCATGCTCGTCTGATGATGAATACGCAGAATCAGCTCCTCAGATTGCAAAACTTGCGGGCAAGAAAGCAATAGTAGTTGTTGCCGGAGAACCGGAGTGCAAAGAGGAATTGATGGCAAAGGGTATCAAGAACTTTATCTGCGTAAAGAGCAATGTTCTTGAGACACTGACGGAGTATCAGACTAAACTTGGAGTTAAATAGGAGGGAGATAATATGAGACCAAAATTTTCAGAAATATTATATAAAGACAACAGCGCCCCTATTAAGTTGAAAGAGAGCGAATGGCTGACGCCGGAAAAAATAGAGGTTAAGACAAACTATACGGAGAAAGACTTGGAAGGAATGGAGCATTTAAGTTATGCCGCCGGAATTCCTCCTTTCTTAAGAGGTCCTTACAGCACAATGTATGTTCAAAGACCATGGACCGTAAGACAATACGCAGGTTTCTCCACAGCAGAAGAATCCAATGCGTTCTACAGAAGAAACCTTGCAGCAGGTCAGAAAGGTCTGTCAGTTGCATTTGACCTTCCTACGCACAGAGGATACAACGCAGATAATCCAAGAGTTGTGGGCGATGTTGGAAAGGCCGGCGTAAGTATCTGCTCTGTAGAGGATATGAAAGTTCTGTTTGACCAGATTCCTCTTGGGAAAATGTCCGTGTCAATGACAATGAATGGAGCCGTTCTTCCAATCCTGGCTTTTTATATCGTAGCAGGTCTTGAGCAGGGAGTGAAACTGGAGGAAATGCAGGGAACTATACAAAATGATATCCTTAAGGAGTTTATGGTGCGCAATACTTACATCTATCCGCCTGAGTTTTCTATGAAAATAATAGGTGATATTTTTGCGTACACTTCCAAGTATATGCCTAAGTTCAACTCCATTTCAATCTCCGGATATCACATGCAGGAGGCGGGCGCAACCAACGATATTGAGATGGCATACACACTTGCAGACGGTCTTGAGTATTTGAGGACGGGTATCAATGCAGGCATAGAGGTGGACAAGTTTGCACCGCGTCTGTCGTTCTTCTGGGCCATTGGTACTAACCACTTTATGGAGATTGCTAAGATGCGCGCAGCAAGAATGTTGTGGGCAAAACTTGTAAACCAGTTCCATCCAAAGAGCACTAAGTCACTGTCGCTGAGAACACACTGCCAAACCAGCGGATGGTCATTAACAGAGCAAGATCCATTTAATAATGTTGCAAGAACTTGCATTGAGGCAATGGCGGCAGCACTGGGACACACTCAGTCTTTGCATACCAATGCGCTTGATGAGGCTATTGCACTCCCGACGGATTTCTCTGCACGTATTGCAAGAAATACTCAGATTTACATTCAGCAGGAAACTGCAGTTTGTAAATCAATTGACCCTTGGGCAGGCTCATATTACATTGAATCTCTGACAAATGAGCTGGCTCACAAAGCATGGGCCCACATTCAGGAAATTGAGAAACTTGGCGGAATGGCAAAGGCAATTGAGACCGGAATTCCCAAGTTGAGAATTGAGGAGGCAGCCGCACGCAAGCAGGCAAGAATTGACTCCGGAGAGGAGACAATCATCGGTCTGAACAAGTACAGACTGGAGCATGAGGACCCTATCAAAATTCTTGACATTGATAATACTAAAGTGCGCAATCAGCAGATTGCCAGACTGGAAGAGCTAAGAAAGAATAGAGACAATCAGAAAGTTGAACAGTGTCTTGCAGCAATCACAGAGGCCGTAGAAACCAAGAAAGGCAACCTGCTTGAGCTTGCAGTTGAGGCGGCAAAAGCGCGTGCATCTCTTGGAGAAATCTCAGATGCATGTGAGAAAATTGTTGGAAGATACACAGCAAAAATTCGTATGAACGTAGGTGTATATTCATCTGAAGTTAAGAAAGATGCAGAGTTTGAGAAAGCCAAGAAAATGGTTGCGGACTTTGCAAAGAAAGAGGGCCGTCAGCCAAGAATCATGATTGCAAAACTTGGTCAGGATGGTCACGACAGAGGTGCCAAAGTTGTTGCAACCGGCTATGCTGATTGCGGCTTTGATGTAGATATGGGACCGTTGTTCCAGACACCTGCGGAGGCTGCAAAACAAGCTGTTGAGAATGACGTTCACATCATCGGAATATCTTCCCTTGCAGCAGGCCATAAAACGCTTGTACCTCAGGTAATTAGTGAACTTAAAAAGCTCGGACGCGAGGATATAATGGTTACAGTTGGCGGAGTTATCCCGGCACAAGATTATAAAGTCCTTTACAAGGACGGTGCGGCTGCAATTTTTGGTCCCGGCACTAGAATCTCCTATTCTGTAATTAAAATGATGGAGTTGCTAAATCAAAAATTCAAAAAATAGAAATACGGAAGAGTAATAAAAATTTGGCCGGCCAAAAAATAATTTTGGCCGGCCTGGTTTTTTGCAAACACCTGCTTCTATTAACGTAACCTTAACCAAATATCCTTAATGTTCAACATAATAAGAGTAAAGAATTATTATTATAAACACATAAACAATTTTAATCAGTCATTTAGTTTCTGGGATCATCATTAGCTCCCCACCTGTAATCGGCTTTTCTCTCAATCTTTCCATATAAAACTCTTCCGTCTTTTAGTACGGCATGGAAAGCCAAATATCCATTCTCACCGGAATCCCACTGGATAATACCGCTGGTAAAACCGCCGTCAGTAGAATTGAAAGTCTGCCCGCCGGCATAATATTCAAACTCAACTGCACTATTTCCTATAAAACTCTCCTCAGGTTCTCCGGGATTCTGAGCATTTATATCAACACTAATGTATTCTTCCGGCTGAACCGCATAATTATTTGGAATCGAAGGGGTAAAAACATTCCAATAATCCTTGCAATAGGCTCCGTCTTCCCCAAATATACCGTGCCAGAATTCTGCATACCCTCTCCATGCCACGGATTTTCTTACTCCACCGATATAATAAACATTAGATTCATAACTTCTGGTATCAAGCATGTAAGTAAAATAGGGCTTTCCGTGATAGCGTCCCTTCATAACTCCGGATGAACCGGTAACGTTGTAAATTAATGTGTAATAGTAATCGCCGTCAGAACAAAGAATTCTGTTTACCAAAACTTTTCCGCTCGTAAAATCACCATTTTTATTCCCCCTCGTTACGGTTACATTGTCATCCCCTATAATGTGATATTGGAAATTAAGTTCTGAATTGTTGATATCCAGCCAAGTACCCAACTTTGAAGGAGGTACGTCCACCGTAATACTTGGAGAAGGGTATCGCACCCTTGAAGGTGCACCCTCGCAAGATGTAATCATAACCATCTCGTAGTCACTTCCATGAAAGGCTCCACAACTTGTCAAAGCCTTCTTTTGAGTGAGCCAGGTTGAACATGTAAAATACTGGTTGGGACAATCTTTATCGTTTTCTCTGGAATCATCCGTGCTCTCCACCGGTGTATCATAATGATCTCCTTTAATCTCAGTTCCATTGTCAAGAACTATATCAAAAATCGCCTTGTATATTCCGTATGAACTCGTTAACTCAACTGTTCCGGAGACTATGGTTCCTTCTAAGGAATTATAGTTTTTCCCACCGGCGTGATACTCAACTTCCAAACGCGGATCCTTTACATCAACTTTCTTACCCACAAGTGATGAAGGATACTCTATCCCGACATACTCTGTAGAGTCCTTTGTCATACCTGCCGGAATAATAGTAACCCAATTGTAAGAGCTATTTTTGTACAACCATGAATGATCTATAGTTTTTTTATCTGTCCCCACAATGTAAGTCCCTCTTTCAAAACCATTTGGTTCCCTGGGATCAGACGATAAAAAAGTAGGGATACCGCCAAAATCCAACGTCAATGTTTTGGCATTTGACAAAATCAGAGATAATGATATTTCAATAGCATTCCCGGAATTAAGTATAGCACTAACAGTACCGCTTGTAATGCCGCCTCCCTCCATATTGGTGTAAATTACACCGTTGTCACTAACCTTAACAACTATTCCTGATGTATTCAAAATACTCGCAGATGTACCGCCATAGGCAAATCCCGACGGTAATTCTATTGAAACATAAAAAGAAGGCATCGCTGTTGTATCAACAGCCGTCAGCTTGGAGGCATTAAATAATATCCACCTGTAACTATTGCCAATATATTCCTCTCCGTACATCTTTGTAGATGTTCCTCCATAATTCACTGTACCACTGCCGTCACGTTGATCGCCGCCATCTTCCCGCGGGTCACTGGAAAAAGCTACCGGCTGTCCGCTATAACTGAGAGAAATTGCAGTTCCGGAATCACTTTTTGTCTTTACGCCGGGAATGTCCCCTAAAACAGAAGAAGATGATGATGAAGCGGTAGCAAGAACCACACTCATAGTAACCGTATAAGAATCGTTACTTTTAACAACGGAAATATTACCGCTGCTAAACCCGTTAAGATCAGATTCGTAATCTTTGCCGTTATATGAAATTTTAACCGTTAAACCACTGGTACCCAAAATACTGTGAGAACCGCCCATAAGAGACGGAGTAATATCCACGCTTACATACAGCGATGGAGGATTCACCATGTTTGTTACCTGAGTTGGAGAAAAAACAAGATAAGTAGACTCGGATCCCACATAGCAAGAACCATAAATTGTTGACTGGCTCTCGCCTACCTTCATGGTCCCCTTTCCTGAATCCTTTTTTACGGGATCGCCGCCTTTTGAACAGCTGTAGGGCAGTGAAAATAACACACTTGAAACTAAAACCAGATAGAAAAATTTTTTCATAGTAGAATAAATGTTTTTTGTTACAAAGTGAACAATTCTACCAAAAAAAACTGTAAAGGAAATACCTACTTATTCTGCCGAAAAAAACCACACATTACTCCTCAAAGGCAGTGAGTCCATGCTTAATTCCAAAAGCCACACATTCGGCAATTGTTTTTAAACCGAGTTTATTTTTAATCCTGTCCTTGTTGGTCTCGACAGTACTTTGATTTATATTCATCATCACGCCTATTTCCTTATTGCTGAAGCCGTCCGTAACATGCTGCAAGACTTCCATCTCCTTTTTACTCAAAGAAAATGGCTTTATCTTTTCAATGTTTTTTTCCCCCCCGAACATGTTTTCCAAAATCTCTTTTCCTATTGTATCTCCAAAAAAAAGACAATTCCCCTTGTAAACATTACAGATTGCGTCTACCACCAGTTCCGGCAAGGAATCTTTAGCTAAATAAGCTTTGGATTTTGCCAGCAACGCACGGTATATGTATCGTCCGTTTTTAAACTGCGAAAGCATCATTGTCTTGACGGAAGGGTAATTATCCCTTATTTTCTCCGCGAGTTCCAAACCGTCTTCTCCTTCTTTCATGCAAACATCAATCGTTGCCACATCTATGTCCGGGTGCTGTTTTAATTGTTCCATCGCCTCATCAGGACAGCAGGCCTGATAAACGGAACCTATTCTATCATCACATTTCAGTACCGTTTGGAGGCCTATGATGTGAAGAGGCGAATCGTCTACTATAATAAGATTAATCTTTTTGTTCATTACAGATACTCTATAGAAATAGTGAAAATACTCCCTTGTCCTATCTTACTTTCAACAAATATACTCTCTCCCAATTTATTTAGCAACTCATTCACAATAAGCAGACCAAGGCCCGTCCCTCTTTCTCCTGCAGTTCCGGACATCGAATTTCCGGGGCTAACCCTGAATAAGTTTTCAACGACATCCCTGCTCATTCCGGCACCAACGTCTTTCACGGATAACAATATCCTATGATCCGAGTTTGGAAAAGACTTGGAAAAAATTAATATTTCACCTCCTCGCGGGGAGAACTTTACAGCATTACTCAACAAATTTCTCAAAATTGTTGTAAGCAAATTCAAATCCGTATGTACCTTAATATCAGCCCGTACCGTATTATGTATTAATACTGATTTAGCTTCAGCCTGATCCGAAACTTCCCGGATTGCCGAATTGACTATTCCTTCAAGCAAACAATCACTGAAGATCGGTCTTATTATCTTCCTTTGACCCAAAACCCACATCAACAAAGAGTCTAATAATTCTGCCGTATTGGAAGAAGCCTTGCCGAGTTCTTCCAAACATTGTCCCAATTCCACATCATTCATTCCATGAAAATTTTCTAACAGACTATGCGTCAGGTTCCTTATACCATAAACCGGATTTTTAAGGTCATGTGAAATTATAGAAAAAAACTTATTCTTCGATTCCACTTCTTCCTTGAGTTCCATGGTTCTTTTTTCTACAACTCTTTCTAATTTTTCATTCTTTTTGCGCAAAGTTCTCTCTCTGTACGATATCAATAGATAAGTCAGGAAACAAAAACAGATTACAAACAACAGAATAAAAGGCCAAGAAAGGAGCAAGGGTGCGGCTACTCTTATCTTAAGTTCAAATTTTCCCGTTCCCGCCAAAAATCCCGCATCCGCCACTTCACCGACCCTGCCGGGCCATTTTCCCATAGCATTAGTGCACTGAATTTCAATTGTGTATGCACCGGACGGAATCTTAGTGTATTTTGCACTTAAAGACGGATACCGCACATAATTCCATTCCTTTTCGTAACCTTTTAGCCTGTAGCGATACTCTATGTATTTTCCGGTCACATAATCGCTTGAACCAAAATTGAAAGAAATGGTATTATCCTTATGATGCAACTTCTTGATTTTTCCGTACCCGGCCAAATCAGAATACAACAAATGTTCGCCGCACCGCATATCTGTAACCAGAATGGACGGAAAATGAACATCCGCCAACAAACTGTCGGGATTAAAAATATTAAAGCCGGCATCACCGCCAAATGCAAGTGACCCCTTAGGGGAAATATTACGCCCGCCCACATTTAAAGAGCAGGAAGCCCTTGTCGTATAGTTATCCTGCAAAAATCCAAGATACTTATGCAATACACCGATTCTGCCAAGTTTAGCCGAATAACAATATATACCGTCATTTGTGGAAACCCACATTCTGTGATGCCTATCCTGTTCTATACTCATTATTTTCAAACCCTGCATGCCTTCTACCCTCTTCCCGATGGATTTTGTATTAAAATCATTGAACCGCTCACTACCAGGAAAAGACCATATACTTGATGAAGAAAACTTGGGAATGGATCTCACCGGAACATAATAAAGTCCTGAGGTAGTTCCAACCCACATATCACCGTATATATCTCTTTTCAAACATGTTATATTGTTATCCGGCAGTGAATTTGAATCCCATGTATATGAACCGTAACGGCGTACTTTATCGGTAGCAGGATTTATCACGTTCACTCCGGCCTCCGTAGTGCCGTACCAAATATTGCCAAAGATATCCTCGGTTATGCAACTGGCCAGTCTTGAACTGACTGAATATTCATCCTTGTTGTAAAGAAGATAAAATTTGCCTGTTTTTTTGTTGAATATCTCCATTCCAGCCTTGGTCCCCACAAAAAACAAAGTGTCATCTATCCCGTAGCAACCTCTGACATCATTGCTCGCTATGGAGACAGCATTCTCCGGATTATTAAAATAACTAGCTCTAAGTTTATAATTACTACTTTCCACAACATAAAAACCATCGCTCGTGCTAATATACAGTCTCCCGTCTCCGGCATTATAGATATCATTTATATGTTTGCCGGATAACCATTTACGCCCGGCCAAATTAACTTCCTCTTCTTTTATTCTTCTCTGACGGCTAATAATATGTTTCAAAATTTCCTCCGGCATAACCTTTAAGGGCTTAATATCATCCGTAGCAAGATCATGAACATAATTTTTGCTGCCGAATTGTATATAATTTTTCCCGCCCGAACAATAAATTATTTCATATCCTGACGTTCTCATTGGCAATTTCAACTGCCCGGGTTTCAGATAATTATAATACATATTCAAAATGCCGGCATTGGGATATCCGGATGGAATTTTCTGAGTAAACTGGACAAATCTCTTGCTTTTAAGATCACAATAACCATAATATTTGCCTCCGGCAATATAGATGCGATTAAGCGCCCTTGAAAAAGTCGGAGCGGTTGTTTTGTCGTTAGGCATCATAGAACGCTGATAATAATTTTTTCCGGTAAAGGCCATAGAAGTCCTGTCGAATTGATTGAGACCTATTCCCTCCCATGTTGCAGCCCAAAAATTTCCGCGACTGTCTTCAAAGAAACCAGAATACCAATTCGAACCGAAGAAATTTCCTCCGAACAGATCACAATAATCTCCCGGAACTTCACTCCAGAGAGCATAACGTCTTATCTCCTTCGTTTTCTTGTTATAGACATTAAAGCCTGCATGCGCCCAAAGACCGATATATATTGTGCCTTTCGAATCCTGATAAAGACATGAAACATTATCCTCGTTCACATATTGATTCTTAATGATCCCCTGTCCGTGCAACCTATACTGCCGGAGCGTATATTTCTCTTTCGCGACGGTTTTATGATCCAGCTTCCCGTAAAACAAACGGTATTTTATATTTCCAAACTTCCCTGATGAAAAATCAAGAGTATCAACGCCATTATCCTTGGTCCCTATCCAGAGCAACCCGTCCCTGTCCTGCATAAGCGCTGTAACATTATTCGACGACAAAGATCTGCCTGCACCACCGTTGATATCGTGGGAGTATGATTTTACCCTATTGAGCAGGCGGGCATAAAGCGATACCCCGTTGTCCCCTCCAACCCATACGTTATTGCTCCTGTCTACATAAATACAGTAAAACTCATCGGAAGCGACTGATTCCGGGCAGGAAACATCGTGCACGTATAAAATATTGCCGTTTACAATGCCCCCCGTACCTGCAGCCCACAAGTTGGAATTGCGATCAACTGCAAGACGAGCATGAGATATCGGTAAGGGACCGATCGATTCAAACGACTTGCCGTTACTTTTGCAAACAGTAAGCACACTTTCAAAATCGTCGTAGGCGTATAGATTCCCGTCCGCTTTCTGTGCGTAATTTCCTAAAGTGCGACTTGAGGGCAACAATGATAAATTCATGCTATTCCTGTCCGTCATTACCTGACTCAATATCATCCTGCCTCCAAGCCAAATACGGCCCTTGGAATCTTCAAATATTTGTTGGTAATAATATTCACCCTCAACATTACCTATCTGATAAGTAACTCTCTTTGAGACACCGTTTTTTATGTTTATTCTCTCCAAAATTCCGTCAAAATATGCTACCCAAAGAAAACCTTTTTTATCTGCGTAAAGAGCTCTTACATAATTTCCGTGTGTCTCCGACATGTGCCTTACAAAAGAAGTTCCTCCGGAAACAGGACGGACTTTACCCCTTATAAGTTCATTGAGTCCGTTTTTGGTCCCTACCCATAAATTGCCATAGATATCTTCAGCTAAAGATGTTATAAAATTATCGGAAACGGAAGATGAATCCGTCGAGACCCGTTTGAAAATTTTAAAGCGCACACCGTCGTACCGGTTCAAACCGTTATCTGTTGCAAACCACATGAAACCGTATCTGTCCTGCAATATTGCATGTACGTTATTAGAACTCAGACCGTCGGAAGATGTTATATTTATAAAACGGGCAGAGGTGTCCTTTATGAAACCCCTGTTAAATACCGTCTTACTCCCGGCACTACTACTTTGCAAAGCGCCCCGGGAATCATCAACCGCAACAAAAAGAATAAATGTGATAAGAAGATATACAATAGTGGAACGACGCACGTTTTATCAGTTTAAGTTCCTCAAATTTAATTAAATCGCAACTACAGCCGTATTTAGCTACAACGAAGTTACGATTTTTTGAGAAAAAAATGCAATTAAGTATATTTGCGGCATGGCATTTACTAATAACGTTATGATAGTCCGTCAGGAGCTTTTGGCAAAACTGGTGGAAATGTGGAACAGGGGAAAACTGGTTGAGGAAATTGACCGTCTTCCTATTAAACTTAGTCCCAAGGGGGAAAAAGTGCGCGGCAGATGCTGTATCCATAAAGAAAGAGCAGTCTGGAGGTACAAAAGTTTCCCTTTAATGGGGTTTGACATGAATGATGAGACGGATGAATTGACCCCTCTTTCCTGGTACGCAAAAAAGGCATTGGAAAGAAAGGACACTTCCAAGGAAAATTTGGTATGTGTCATTGATGAGGCTTGTTCATCTTGCATTCAAGTTAACTATGAGATTACAAATCTTTGCCGCGGATGCGTTGCAAGAATGTGCTATATGAACTGTCCAAAACACGCCATCAACTTCAACAAGATGGGTCAGGCGGAGATTGACCATGAGACCTGCATAAGTTGCGGTAAATGTTTCAAAAGCTGTCCGTATCATGCAATTGTCTATATACCTGTACCTTGTGAAGAATCATGTCCGGTAAAAGCCATAAGCAAAGACGAGAACGGTATTGAACATATAGATGAAAGCAAGTGCATATATTGTGGAAAATGCATTAACGCATGTCCTTTTGGAGCCATATTTGAGGTCTCCCAGATTTTTGATGTTTTGCAAAGATTAAGGAACAAACAGGAGATGGTTGCAATTGTGGCGCCTTCTATTCTTTCACAATTCAGCGCTCCGCTGGAAAAAGTGTACGGAGCTATCAAATCACTTGGATTTAAGGATGTTATAGAGGTAGCGGAAGGTGCTATGAGAACTACATCCACGGAAGCTGAAGAGTTAAAAAGAAAAATAGCCAACAAGGCTCCGTTTATGACAACAAGTTGCTGCCCCGCATGGGTAGAGCTTGCAAAAAAACATATTCCGGAAATGCTGCCGCACCTTTCAACTGCCGGTTCTCCAATGTACTACACCGCACTGATTGCAAACAAAAAATATCCTAACGCACAAATAGTTTTCATTGGTCCATGCCTTGCAAAAAAGAAAGAAACAAGGGATGACCCAAACATTGCTTTTGCTATTACGTTTGAGGAACTTGGCTCAGTGTTCACAGGGCTTGGGATTGACTTGGAAAAAGTGACTCCGTTTAAACCTGCCGTAAGTTCTTACAAAGCAGCACACGGTTTTGCCCAGGCCGGCGGAGTTATCGGTGCCGTAAAATACATACTTAAAGATGAGCAGCTAAATGCAATGCAGGTTACCAACCTGGACACTAAAAATGTAAGCATGCTAAAAATCTACGGAAAAACAGGCAAGGCACCGTCTCCTTTCATAGAAGTAATGGCATGCGAAGGTGGTTGTGTAACAGGATCTTGCATCTATAATGACAAGCAGACCGCACAGCGTCTTTTAAAAGAGGCTCTGGCTAAAATCAAAGATTAATTTTGCAGTTGTGACCGGATTATATACCTTTGCGGTTGCAAATTGAAAGCAAAGCATGAGCATTAAAGCGCACATATTCAATCTTTATTATCTTGCCAATCAGATGGCAGGAACTCAGCGCGTTTCTCTTATGTCCATGCGAATGCATCGTTAAGATGCTTTAAAGTAACCCTTATTAAAATTCATAAGGGCCTGTACCAAAGAAGGTACGGGTCTTTTTATTTACAAAAGCGCCACATTTTTTTCACGCGCTTAAATTCAACAAATAAAAAAATAATATCTGTCGCGACAGAAAAATTTTTAAAAAAAAAGATATGTCAATTTATAAGTTTGAAACTTTACAGGTACATGCCGGCAACGTTCCGGACCCTACAACGGGAGCAAGCGCAACACCTATTTATCAAAGTGCGTCATTTGCTCTTAAAAATGTTGAAGAAGGTAGAAAGATTTTTGCCCATGAAGAGGACGGTTTTACCTACACAAGGATTGTCAATCCAACGATTGATGTCTTCACAAAAAGAATTGCGGCTCTGGAAAACGGCTTTGACGCCGTTGGAGCGGCATCAGGCATAGCAGCGCAATGGCTTGTAATGCAGGCACTTTGCAAGGCGGGAGATAACCTTATTAGTTCCATTTCACTTTACGGCGGGACGTACGGACAATTTAAAAATACTCTTCCGCAATTTGGAGTTAATGTTAAATTTTGCTCGTGTGAAAAGCGCAGTGAAGTTGAATCTCTTATTGATGAGAAGACAAGAGGAATATATGTTGAGACAATAGCAAATTCAAACTTATCTGTTCCGGATTTTGACATGCTTGCGCAAGTGGCTGCCAGTCACCATATTCCGCTAATTGCAGATAACACGGTAGGATGCGGAGGATATTTGTGTCGGCCGATAGAAAAAGGAGCAAATATTGTAACGCATTCTGCAACAAAGTGGATATGCGGTCATGGAAATACAATCGGAGGAGTTGTAGTAAACGGAGGAAATTTTGACTGGCATTGCGGAAAATTTCCAAAGTTCACTGAGCCGCAACCTATTCTCGGAGGCAAGAGTTATCTGGAGAGATACGGTAAGTCTGCGTTTAGCGCACAGCTTAAGTTTGAGGGACTTACAAATTTTGGAGGCTGTCTGTCACCGTTTAATGCATTCATGCTTTTGACAGGTGTTGAAACTTTATCTTTAAGAGTTCAAAGAGTATGCGATAACGCACTTGCCCTTGCACATTGGCTGGAGAAAAATCCAAAAGTTGCAAAAGTTTGTTATCCCGGATTGGAAAGTCACCCTTCTCATAAAAATGCGGTGAAATATTTAAGCCGCGGATTTGGAGGAATTATATTTGTAGACCTTAAGGCCTCTAAAGAGCAAACGGCCAAAGTTGTAGAACGCTTTAAACTTTTCACGCTGCTGGCAAATCTTGGTGACAATAAATCATTGGTTACGCATCCGGCAACTTCCACTCACTCGGAACTGTCGGAAGAGGAGCTCAATAAAGTCGGAATCACGGGAGGCACTTTGCGTCTTTGCATCGGAATAGAGAACATAGAGGACATTATTGCAGACTTTGATAATGCGCTTAAAATAATCTAGTTATAAAGATTAGCAATAGAAAGATGGAGAAAAGAGTCCTTAAATATAACAAATCTTTTAAGCTGGAGAGCGGAGAGTCCCTGCCGGAACTGGAGATATGTTACCATATATCAAAAGATTTCCCCAAGGAGAGCAAAGTTATTTGGATAACTCACGCGCTTACAGCAAATTCAGACCCGTCTGAATGGTGGAATACTCTGGTTGGAAAGGGAAAGTTTTTTGACCCGCGCAAGTACACTATTGTCTGTGCAAATTTGCTTGGGAGCTGCTATGGCTCCACCGGTCCCGCCTCTGTAAACCCCAAAACGGGTAAACCCTATCTGCTTGGTTTTCCAAAGGTTACGGTAAGGGATGAAGTTAATTTTTTGGAGTTATTGCGCAATCACCTTGGAATCAAAAACATAGACTTAATTATTGGCGGCTCGGTTGGAGGATATCAGGCCATAGAGTGGAGCATCATGTATCCCGATGTAATCAAAAATGCAGTGTTCATTGCAACCGGTGCGCGCGTTACACCTTGGGAGACGGCATTTAATGAGAGTCAAAGAATGATACTGTATGCAGACGAATCATTTGCAAATGAAGAGAGTATAAAAGGCGGCCTCAAGGGAATGGGAGCCGCACGCACCGTTGCGCTCATCTCTTACAGAAGTTGCAAAGGATACAATTCAACACAGCAAGACACAGATTCCAACTCCGTTTGGGAACACAGGGCATCATCATACCAGCGCCATCAGGGAGAAAAATTGGAGAAAAGATTCAATGCGTATTCTTATCTTGAAATGGTTAATCTTTTTGACAGTCATAATGTCGGGCGCGGACGCGGAGGCGTGGAAAAGGCTTTGGCAAAAATTAAAGCAAAAGTTTTGTGCATTGGCATTGACAGCGATATTTTATTTCCGTGGAGTGAACAAAAATTTATTGCAGAACATACCGGCTGCCGCGGCAAAAAAATTAAAAACATAAATAACAGGCACGGTAAATTTATTAAGATAAAATCAGATTTTGGTCACGACGGTTTCTTGTTGGAATACAAACAAATACAAGAAGCTATCGGGAAAACATTTAAAAATATTTTTTATGCAGGTACTTAAATTTGGGGGCAGCTCTGTTGCAAATGCAGAGAACATAAACAGAGTGATTGCCATTGTAAAAAAGAAAATCAAGAGAGATAAAACCGCAGTGGTTGCATCGGCAATTAGCGGTGCAACAGATGCGCTGATTCAAATAGGAAAGAGGGCACAACTGCAGGATGATTCTTATATCCTGCAGATTGAAGCATTATACCAAAGACATATTGAACTGATAAAAGATCTTATTCCGGAGGAGGACTCCGCTCCAATAAAGAGCGAGTGCAAAGAGTTATTTGGAAAACTCAGAGAAATTTGCAACGGCGTCTATTTGCTAAAAGAACTTAGCCCGCTCAGTCTTGACCATATAATGAGTTTTGGAGAGATACTCTCTACCAAGATTATCAGTTCCAAGCTTAAATCCCTGAACATAAGCCACGTATGGAAAGATTCCCGCAGTCTTATAAAGACTGAGATCTCAGCCGGGGCCAATGTTATAAAAAAAGAAGAGACTGAAAATAATATTGAAAAATATTTCAATTCCGCACAAAATAATTTGTATATCCTTCCCGGCTTTATTGCATCTGATGATCAAGGGAGAACTACAACATTGGGAAGAGGCGGTTCTGATTACACAGCCTCTATTTTAGCTGTTGGAACACAGGCAAGAGTTCTGGAGATCTGGACAGATGTAAACGGCATGATGACGGCAGATCCACGCATTGTACCGGAGGCCAAACCTATAAGAAACATATCATATAAAGAGGCGTTGGAGCTCTCACATTTTGGGGCAAAAGTTGTATACCCCCCTACCATACAACCTGTTGTTAAACAAGGTATTCCAATATATGTAAAAAACACTTTTGACCCGGAAGACGGCGGCACTATAATAGAAAAAAATCCGCCGGAAGGAATTGGAAAAATCAGAGGCATTTCCAGCTCTGACAAAATAGCTCTGCTAAGCATGGAGGGAAGCGGAATGGTTGGCGTACCCGGCTACTCCAGCAGATTGTTTGATGTGCTTTCTCAAAACAACATCAACATAATTCTCATTACTCAGGCATCATCAGTTCACACAATGTGCATTGCAATACCTGAGTCAGACGCAGCAAAAGCAAAGAAGGCGGCGGATGAATTATTTGCCTATGAAATCTCACTTGGAAAAGTAGATCCTCTAAAAGTTGAGAAAGGTTTCTCAATTATATCACTGGTTGGAGATGACCTTAAAAATCAGAGCGGTGCAAGCGGCAGAATGTTTGACGCATTAGGCCGTGAAGGAATAAACATCCGCGCAATTGCACAGGGTTCATCAGAAAAAAATGTTTCCACGGTTCTTCATACGGAAGATGTTAAAGCTGCAATCCGCGCCATCCATAAAGAATTTTTCAGCGGAAAAGGGAGAAGAATTAATTTGTTCTTTGCAGGGTGCGGAACAGTTGGTTCGGCCCTGATAGATATGATAAACAGACAGCATGACTTCATATCCAATCAGCTAGGCAAAGATTTGGTTATCTGTGGATTAGCAGACAGTAAGAATTATATTACAGCTCGCGACGGTGTAAAAATCGCTGCTGAGAAAAAGGAAAATAAAAACACAAAGGAACTGTCAAAAGACGATATCAAAAAAATTCTTGCAGCGGGAGAGAAAAATTCAGGCAGCAACTATATGGAAAAAATATGCGATCTGAATCTAAGCAATTCCATATTTGTGGACTGCACCTCAAGTAAATCAATTGCAGGTACATACGTGGATTTGTTCCATCACAAAATTGCAGTGGCAACCTGCAACAAAATTGCAAATTCACTCTCTTGTGATTCATATAAAGAGTTATTTGATGTTGCAAGAACTGAGGGGACAAAGTATAAATATGAAACAACCGTTGGAGCCGCACTGCCCGTTATAAGCACTGTAAAACAGATTGTTAACAGCGGAGATAAAATAAGGAAGATAGAAGGGATACTGTCGGGAACTCTAAATTATTTATTAAGCAATTACAACGGAAAAGATTTTTCAGCACTGGTGGAGAAGGCGAGAAGACTTGGTTACACGGAACCTGACCCTAGAACAGATTTAAGCGGAACGGATGTGCTGAGAAAATTTTTGATTTTAAGCAGAGAGGCAGGTTATACCCTGGAAATGAAAGATTTAAACTATACACCTTTCTTTGAAGGAAAATACGAAGCCCAACTTAAAAAACTTTATGATGATGCAACAAAATCGGGCAAAAAACTGAGATTTGTTGCAAAGCTAAATGAGGCTCCGGCAGCCAAAAGCATCCATGCGGTAACATCAAGAAAGCAATCTTGCAACATAAGCATTGGCATAGACGCTGTCGGTGCCCAACACCCATTCTATAACGTAGAAGGTAGCGACAATGCAATCATCTTGACCTCCGATTATTACCCACAAGGAATCCTCATACGCGGAGCAGGCGCCGGCGCAAGACAGACTGCCTCCGGATTGTTTAATGATATCCTGTCCATTTAAAATCATTCAATAATAAACTAGAAAATAAAATATCATAAAATGAAAGTAGCAGTTGTAGGAGCAACCGGACTGGTTGGCAGAAACATGATTAAAGTTCTGGAAGAGAGAAGATTTCCCGTCACAGAACTGATTCCGGTGGCGAGTGAAAAATCTGTAGGAAAAAAAATAAAGTTTAACAAAAAAGAGTGGAGCATTGTCTCTCCGCAAACAGCCGTTTCCCTGCAGCCGGCTGTAGCCATTTTCTCCGCAGGAGCAGATGTATCCAAAGAGTGGGCTCCAAAATTTGCGGCTGTAAAGTGTTATGTAATAGACAATTCCTCCTATTGGAGAATGGACAAAAAAAAGCGGCTTGTAATTCCGGAAATCAACGCAGATGTAATCAATAAGAGTGATTACATTATCGCAAACCCCAACTGCTCCACAATTCAAATGCTGGTTGCAATTGCAGACTTGCACAAAAACTATAAAATCAAAAGGATTGTAGTTTCCACTTATCAGTGCATCACAGGGACAGGCAAAAAGGCTGTAGATGAGCTGGATGCAGAGAGGAGTGATCAAGTCGGCAATAGTGCCTGCGGCGGCGTCAGAACAAAGTCATCTGATTGCAGCTCAAGCTGCTACTATATCCCGCGCGGCACAGAGGGAAGAAAAACCACAACTGCTTATCCTTATCAAATAGACCTAAACCTTCTTCCTCATATAGACAAATTTCTCCCTTCCGGCTATACAAAAGAGGAGATGAAAATGGTTGATGAGACCCATAAAATAATGAGGGACAACAACATTAAAATTTCCCCTACCACGGTGAGAGTTCCCGTAATAGGAGGTCACGGAGAATCTGTAAATCTGGAATTTGCAAGGCCGGTAACTCTTAAGGGCGTCTATGAAACACTTAGAAAAACTAAAGGGGTAATTTTGCAGGACAACACTCTTCCAAAAGGATGCAGCAAAAAAAATCCCTACGGACGGCAGAACAAAGCTATTGGTGCAAAGCTTCCAAAATATTTCAACACAAGTTCAAAAACCGCGGCGGGTAAAAAATACCTTGAGCAACTTGCCTATCCCATGCCAATTTATGCCAAAGACAGGGATGAAGTTTTTGTGGGAAGAGTCCGTCTGGACCCAACGGTCAAAAGCGGAATTAATCTTTGGTGCGTATCGGACAACTTGCGCAAGGGAGCTGCAACTAATGCCGTACAGGTGGCGGAAGTGCTTCTTGCCAAAAAATATATCAAGTGATTTGACATACATGTTTTGGCCAATTTTTCACAATTATTGGGTGTTCGGCACACTGCAGAAGTCATATTTTAGGCTTTTCCTCTAATTTTAGTAATTTTGTAAAGTTAGTTCCCGACAGGATTAACTGTCGGGAGTAAAAATATAATAAATAGATGAATAAGGGATACAGTGAGAATGATTTTGAAACCCTGGATTGGTATGAACACATCCGGAGAAGACCGGGTATGTATTTGGGAAAGCTTGGCAACGGCAGTGAACAGGATGACGGTATCTACGTGCTGTTTAAAGAGATTGTAGATAATGCAGTGGATGAGTTCCATGAAGGGTGGGGCAAGACCATTGACATTACTTTGAATGAAGAGACTAAAGAGGTGAGCGTCAGGGATTACGGAAGAGGAATTCCTTTTGGCAAACTTTTGGACGCAGTGGGAAAGATGAACACGGGCAGTAAATTTGGCAAGGACGGCTCTTTGGCTTACGGCAAATCGGTTGGTCTTAACGGAGTCGGAACAAAAGCCGTAAATGCCACATCTACACAATTTTACGTGCAATCTTTCATTGACGGAGACAGTTATTACGCATACTTTGAAAAGGGCGTTTTAATCCGCAAAGGCAAAGAGAAAGCAAAAGATGAAAAGGACGGAACCTTTGTAAGATATACCGCAGACAATACTCTATATGACGGATATAACTACAATTTGGAATTTATTGACACCATGCTTAAGAACTATGTTTATTTGAATATAGGTCTTACAATTAATTTCAACGGCAATAAATACAAATCTGAAAACGGACTGCTGGATTTGATAAACGACAATCTGTCCGAGACGCCGCTTTACGCCCCTATCCATTTGACAGGCAAGGATATAGAAGTTGTAATCACGCACTGCACGGAGACCGGAGAAAATATTTATTCATTTGTAAACGGGCAGAACACTTTTAACGGAGGCACGCATCTTTCCGCATTTAGAGAGGGCGTGGGAAAAACCATCAAAGAGTTTTTCAAAAAAGATTTTGATCCAAAAGATGTAAGAGAAGGAATGGTTGCAGCAATATCAATAAGAGTGGGCAACCCGGATTTTGCAAATCAGACAAAGACCATGCTTAACTCCAAACTCACTGATACAGTGGCAAACGGGGGCATTCCGGTTAGAGATTTCATAATGAACTTCCTTGCCTTTGACCTAGACAATTATTTGCATAAAAATCCTCTGACAGCAGATCCGCTGCTTAAGAAAATTCTTGCCAGCGAGAAAGAAAGAAAGGAACTTGCCAGTTTTCAAAAAGCAAGGCGCTCAAAGAAGACAAGTCTTAATAATGAGAAACTTAAGGATTGCAGCGTCCATTACGGAGACAACAATGAAAGAGCAGAAGAGACCACTATTTTTATCACAGAGGGAAATTCTGCAAGCGGTACAATAACAAAGACCAGAGACACTAAGACGCAAGCGGTTTTCAGCTTGAGAGGTAAACCCAAAAACACCTTTGGCAACTCAAAAAAAGTTATCTACGATAAGAAAAATGCGGAACTTAATTTGCTTCAGGCGGCTCTTGGTATAGAAGAAGACATTGACAATCTGCGCTATAACAAAGTGGTAATTGCAACAGATGCGGATGTTGACGGAATGCATATCAGAATGCTTTTGCTGACATTTTTCCTTCTTTTCTATCCGGAACTGGTCAGACGCGGACACGTTTATATCCTGCAGACTCCGTTGTTCAGAGTAAGAAAAAGAAAGAAAGACGGAGCAATGGATACCCGCTACTGCTACTCGGAGGCAGAGAAACAAGATGCAATCGGCAAACTTGGAAAAGGCCCGGAAGTCACTCGTTTCAAGGGACTTGGAGAAATATCAGCCAATGAATTCAAAGACTTTATCGGTGAAGGAATGCGTCTGGACAGAGTGCGTCTGAATAAAGATGATTCAGTGCATGAAATGCTGGAATTTTATATGGGCAACAATACTCCCGACAGACAAAACTTTATTAAAGACAATCTTAGGGAAGACGTTATAATGGAAGACATTATAAACAATAGCACGGAAACCGAAGAGTGATATGAGCGCAAACTTTAGAGTGATATGAGCGGAAAACAGCTTTTTGCAAAATTTATGATAAAACTCCTTGGCTGGAAAGTCATGGATGGAGAGGTGCCGGAACCAAAGTGTATTATTCTTGGAGTGCCTCACACTTCTATCAAAGACTTCATAATATCTTGGTTCTTTTACACATCTGTGGGTGGAACAGCCAATATTATGATAAAAAAAGAATTTTTTTTATGGCCTTTGGGCCGAATTTTGAAAGGAATGGGAGCCGTCCCCGTTGACAGAAGTCACGGCGCAATTACAGCCAAACAAATTATAGAAACCATGCAAAAAGCTGATAAAATGCATCTTGCAATAGCGCCTGAAGGAACAAGAAAGAAAACGGCAAAGTGGAAGACCGGTTTTCACACAATTGCAAGAGCTTGTAATATACCTATTTATCTTGGCTACTTTAATTGGAAAACAAAACAGATAGGGAGAGGTATAAGATTCGTTCCAACGGAAAATACGCAGGAAGATTTAAAGAAAATCCGCGCACACTACAAGGCAATGAATATAGAGGGATGTCACCCGGGACATTTTGACTGCGGAGATGTTGAGCCAAAGCTGATTGAAGAGCAATAGAGAAATAGATTAAATGTTAGATTGAAGTATAGGTTGAAAAAAGAAATAGAAATGAGAGTGATGAAGAGAATTTTGTTGACAACAGTTTGCATCATTTGTGCAATAAGTTCATTTGCGCAGACTTATACTCTTGAGGAGTATGAGACGTTTGCACTCCAAAACAGCAAGACTGTAAAAATTTCTCAAGAAAGAATCCAGCAGGCTGAGAATTTAAGACAGGCTGCATTCACACAGTTTCTTCCTAGTTTCCAAGCAGTTGGAACATATACATGGAATCAGAAAAACTTATCTTTGATTTCCTCAGATGCAATGCTTCCGGTTGGAACCAAGCTGGCCAATGGAAGTTTTGGTTTCACTGCTGATCAGATAAGCAACTCTTGGACTGTCGTAAATGGAGTTACAATGCCGGTTGACGCAAACGGCAACGCCTTTAATCCATACACTAATCCGGAAAAAATACAATGGAAACAATATGCATTGCTTCCAAAGAGTTCTCTTACATATGATATTCAGAATGTATTTGTCGGAGGCATAGGCTTTATGCAGCCGATTTTTTTGGGAAATAAAGTGAGAGAACTTTACAATATTTCCAAGAGCAATGAGGAAATCGCAAAACTTGCCAACAACAATGAGGAGGAAAATCTTGTTTTGGAAGTTGATCAATCGTACTGGACAACAGTTTCTCTTATTAACAAAAAGAAACTTGCCCAAAAATATGTAGATCTTTTGAATAAACTTTGCAAAGACGTACAGGCGGCTAAAGACCAAGGAGTTGCAACAAAAGGAGACTTGCTTAATGTTAAGGTAAAACTCAATGAAGCTAATCTGGCGCTTACCCGTGCAACTGATGGCGTTGAACTCTCAAAGATGTCCTTGTTCCGCGTGTGCGGTTTGGATTTGAACGGAAACTTTGGGCTTGCGGATGAGGACGTTTCTCCGGAAAATGCAAAAGAATTGGAGGCAGGATACGATGTTAATCAGGCAATAGATAACAGGTCTGAAATAAAACAGTTAGAAGAACTTATAAAAATTTCCAAGAGCAATGTTAATATTGCCCGCAGCCGCTTTATGCCAAATATTGTAGCAACGGGAAATTACATCACAACAAATCCAAATTCATACAACGGGTATGAAACAAAGTTTGGGGGAATGTTTACAGCCGGGGTTGCAGTCACCGTTCCTATTTTCCATTTCGGGGACAGAACTTATACATTGCGCGCGGCAAAGCATGAATTCAACATTGCAAATTACAGAATTGACCAAGCAAAAGAGCTTATCAACCTGCAGGTTACGCAAGCAAACTTTAATGTAAGAGAAGCAAACAAAAAGCTGGAGTCCGCGCTGAGCAATATAAGTGCGGCGGAGGAAAATCTTAAGCTTGCCAACATCTCCTATAAAGAAGGACTCATAAGTGTAACGGATTTGCTTGGTGCTCAGACGGCATGGGTATCCGCTCAGTCAGATAAAATTGATGCAGGTATAAATGCAAGGATGACAGAGCTTTACTTAAGAAAAACTGTCGGGATAACAAATATTAAAGAGGGACAGAGAGCAAAAGATGACGGCGTCATCAAGGAGGGTCCGGTTAAGATGATTAAGGAGACTGCGGAAAAGACCGTTAAATCGGCAAGTGAAAAAACAGATAAGCCGGCAGCGGAAAAAACAAGCAGAAAATAAGAGTTAAAATATATTGTTATGAAAAAATTACAACAGAGTACAATCAGTTTGCTTGTAGGACTTGGAGCACTGATACTTGTTATAGTTGTTCTTGGATTAATTGGATGGCTTACATCTAAGCCGCAAAAGATTATCCTTCAGGGAGAAGTTGAGGCGCGTGAGTATAGAATATCCAGCAAGGTTCCAGGCAGAATCACACAGCTCCTTGCAGAGGAGGGAGATACTGTTTCCAAAGGCCAACTTGTTGTATTAATTGACAGCCCGGAAGTTCAGGCAAAAGTTAAACAGGCTAATGCCGGAAGCATGGCGGCAAATGCGCAAAACCGGAAGGCAAATCAAAGTGCAAGAAGTGAACTTGTCCAGGGCGCTTATGAAATGTGGCAAAAAGCAAGAGTGGGTTCAGATATTGCCCTTAAATCTTATACCAGAATACAAAATCTATATAATCAGGAAGTTGTCTCCGCACAGAAAAGAGATGAGGTAAAAGCACAATATGATGCAGCGCTTGCAACTGAGAAAGCGGCTAAAAGTCAATATGATATGGCTATTCACGGAGCGCAGAAAGAGGATAGAGTAATGGCTATGGCGCAAGTAGAAGTCGCAAACAGTAATGTTACAGAAGTTAAAACTTACCTGGATGAAATTAATCTTACAGCTCCTGCAGGAGGAGAAATCACAGAGATATATCCAAAGGTTGGAGAGCTGGTTGGACAAGGCGCTCCTATCATGAGCATCATAGATATGAATGATGTTTGGTTTACATTTAACGTGAGAGAAGATTTGCTGCAGGGAATGGACATTGGCAAGACTATCAAGCTGAAAATACCGGCATTAGGAGAAGATAAGGTATTTACAGCCAAGGTTTATTTTATAAATGAAATGGCATCTTATGCAACTTGGAAGGCAACTAAAGTTTCAGGCAATTTTGATGCAAAAACTTTTGAGGTCCGCGCACGCCCCACAGAAAAAATTAAGGGTTTGAGAGCCGGAATGAGCACAATAATTACAGAGGTTCTTAAGTAACATTGATTAACCTCCGCAAAAGCAGTTTGCAGGAAATAATTCTAAAAAAGTTTAGAGAATTAATCATCATAAAACATTGTTAAATAATAAAGTAAACAATTGGTTATTTGGCTGGCTCCGAATGTTCAAAAGCATTAAGGAGGTTCTGCACAGAGAGTGGAGGCAAATGTTTAGTCGTCCAATCTATCTGTTTGGTACTGTGCTGATTCTAGCTTTCTGCGCCATCTTTTTCTTTTCTTTATTTGATGAAGGTTTACCAAATGAGTTGCCAATTGGAATTGTTGACAGAGATAATTCTTCTTTCTCCAGAATGGTTAGAAGAAATTTGGATGCAGAGCAAGGTGTAAAAGTTTTAAAGACATACTCGGAATATCAGGCAGCAAGAAAAGCATTACAAGTTGGTGATATTTATGGTTTTATAGATATACCAAACGGCGCATACAGAGATATTCTGGAGGGACGCAGACCAAAGGTGGGAATCTATTGTGAGCAAGGTCTTATGGTGCCGGGAAATCTTACATATAAAAATTTCATCTACATAGGCACCGTTCTTGACGTAGGAGTGCGCAGAGAAATACTAAAAGCAAAAGGTTATCCCGAGTCCGGCATGATGGCCCGCCTGCAGCCTATAAAAACTGATTTTCACCTGATTAAAAATCCATGGACAAATTACGGTATATATTTGACTACAATTCTATGGCCCGGACTTCTGCAACTTTGCGTATTGCTGATGACGGTTTTCTCCATTGGTTATGAACTAAAAATGAAGACAAGCCGGGATTGGATGTCGGAAAGCCATGGCTCAATATTCAATGCCCTCACAGGAAAGCTGCTGCCCTACACTTTCATATACGTGCTGATGGGAATTGCCTTTGAGTTGCTGGCGTGCAGAATAATGGGATACCCGATAGCCACGCATATATGGGTCATGTTCTTAACCATAACGCTTTTGGTATTTGCAGCACAGGCAGTTGGAATATTTATGATAGGTCTTTTCCCTGTCCTAAGAGACGGACTAAGTTTTGCGGCGCTGTACGGGATTCTCTCTCTGTCACTTGCCGGAATGTCATTCCCCGTTGAATACATGCTTGGTGTAATTCAGGGATGGGCGGTGATGTTTCCTTTAAGACAGTTCTTCTTGATATATGTGAAGGAAGGAATATTCGCAGCCGGTTTCAATGCCATATGGCTTAACTACGTTGGTTTGTTAATATTTTGCCTGCTTCCGTTTACAATACTAAGGAGACTTAGGAGAGCTTTAATATTCCAGAACTACCCGCTTAAATAGATTGGAGATGAAAGAGTTCAGAAGACAATATTTACAAAATGCCGTTAGACAAATGACTACCATTTTTTGGAATGAAGTTATTAGGATTTTTACGGATAGCGGTGTAATGTTGATATTATTTATTGCAGGACTGGGTTATCCTCTCCTTTACAGTTTTGTATATTATCAAGAGTCCGTGAGTGACATCCCCGTGGCGATAATAGATAATGACGCCTCCGCCTACAGCAGAAAATTTTCCAGAGAACTGGATGCCACAAAAGAGGTGCAGTTAAGGCGTTGCATAAATATGAATGAGGCTGAGTATTTAATGGGGCGCAGAAAAGTTCATGCAATTATTGTACTCCCGAAAGATTTTGAAAAAACCGTCTTGGACGGGCAGGAGCAGGCAACCGTCTCTGTATATGTGAATATGACCAGCTTTTTTGTCTACAAAAGTGTGGCTTTTGCAATAAACTTCACAATGCTGCAGGAGAATAAAGATATAGAAATACATCGGTATGAAGCGGCGGGACAAACACAGCAACTCGCCCTCCAAAGTGCAGACCCTGCTCCGTATGAGGCTCAATTTCTGTTTAATCCCGGTAACGGATTTGCAAGTTTCTTTGTACCGGGTGTTATGATTTTAATTATTCACCAGCTGCTTTTCCTGGGAATAGGAATGCTTGCCGGCACAGTCAGAGAAGAGAATAAAAATCACAAATTATTTGAAAATCAGATAGACAAAAAAAGGATATACAGAGTAATTTTTGGAAAAGGTCTGGCCTACTTTTTAATATACGCTATCTTTTCCGCCTACATTACCGTACTGATACCCAGATGGTTTGGCTTGCCGCATCTTGCAAGTCCATGGGATATCTACAGGCTGCTGCTGCCATTCTTGCTTGCAGTAATATTTTTCTCGCTTACATGTTCTGTTTTTATCAAAAACAGAGAGACCGGCATGGTTATGTTCCTGTTCTTCAGTGTTATATTGCTGTTCCTGAGCGGTGTCACATGGCCCCAGAGCAACTTCCCGAAATTCTGGAAATATTTTTCCTACATGTTTCCGGCAACATTCGGCGTTCAAGGATACCTGAAACTCAATACGTTCGGAGCCGAATTAGGCCAGATACTGCCGGAATTCATAGCCTTATGGACGCAGGCCATCGTCTATTTCATAACCGCCTGCTTCTCATTCAGGTATATCAACAAGTAAATTTTATTTAGATTTCTTTTCGGCAGTCATCGCAGCATTGAAGCAGTGGCGACACAGGGGCTCGTATTTGTCCTGTTCTCCCAGCATTACAAGTTTGTCTCCCCCGGAGATACGGTGGGAGTGATGAGCTGGTTGTCCGCACTTGACGCAGATTGCATGAACTTTTGTAACATGCTCTGCCACAGCCATCAATGCAGGCATAGGACCAAAGGGATTACCAAGATAATCCATATCCAAGCCGGCGCATATTACACGCACTCCGCTATCAGCCAGCCTATTACAGACACCAACTATTCCGTCATCAAAAAATTGAACTTCATCAATGCCAATTACATCTACATCTGTCGCAAGCAATAAAATATTTTGTGAAGAATCCACATTATTGGACTCAATAGAATTCCTGTCATGAGACACAACGTCCTTATCTGAATAGCGGACATCTATGGCAGGCTTGAAAATTTGCACCCGTTGATGCGCAAAATTAGCTCTCTTTAAGCGCCTTATGAGCTCCTCTGTCTTGCCGGAAAACATAGAACCGCAGATGACCTCAATCCATCCCGCCATATTTGTTCTTTCTTCAAACATTTTACTAATTTTGTGATATCCTAATTAGGTCTAACAAAGGTATTAAAATTATGGAAGAGAAAAAAGGACTTCTGGCTGAACTTGGCAAAGTGCTGGAGGGATATGATTCCACGGAAGATATTGTTAAACAGAATGTTAGCAATTGCATGCAAAGTTTTTCAAAAGAGCTTGGGAAGCGCCTGAAGGAGATTGAGAAACGGCTGGATGACATTGAGGGCAAGCTTGATAAGATGAACAATGGTACTCATGCCGGCGACATCAATGCCACAGGGCGGAAAATATCTTCAGCGGCAGAGGAAATTCCTATTCCGGAAGAAGAAATTCCAATACCTGTAGAGGAGGACCTTAATGAGGTCTCGACAGATTCTGAATTGAGTGCAGAGGAGGAAGCGGCAGAGGAAGAGGAAAAGGAAGCGGAAGCAGCGCAAGAGAATGAGGACACAGCGCAAGAGAATAAAGCAGAGGAAGAAAAACCTGTCGAGAAAAAAGAAGATAAGGGCAAACCGGACTGGTATGACTGGGAGGTTGATTACCCGGCCGATTATGTTGATGATCTGATTGACAGCATGGGGCTTAATGATAGAATGCAATTTATCAATGAGCTGTTTAATGGGAAAGAAATTGAATTTGAGAATGTTATGGAAGAGATAGATAATATCGGGAACTTCAAAAAGATTGTTTGGCACTTGAGAGAGGAGTATCCGCAGTGGGATGAAACAAGCGATATTGTCTACAGATTTTACATGCACATCCGCAGAAAATACGATATCAAAAAGACTGAAACAGAGGAGTAAATGGAAGAAGGGAAAGGAAAACTTTATCTGGTGCCTACCCCTATAGGCAATCTGGAAGACATAACTCTCAGAGCTATAAATGTTTTAAAGAGCGTTGACCTGATTCTTGCGGAGGACACAAGGACCAGCAGCGTGCTGTTGAAAAAATACGGCATCACTACTCACATGGAGAGCCATCACAAATTCAATGAGCATAAGACTGTTGGCGGTGTGTGTGAAAAAATCCTTAACGGCCAGAATGTTGCGTTAATCAGCGATGCCGGCTCTCCGGGAATTTCAGACCCCGGATTTTTACTTGTCAGAAGTTGCATTGAGCAAGACATTAATGTTGAGGCACTTCCCGGCCCTACCGCTTTTGTGCCGGCGCTAACCGCTTCCGGTTTTCCATGCGACAGATTCTGCTTTGAAGGTTTTCTTCCGCCCAAAAAAGGAAGGCAGACCAAGTTTAGGGAGATGGCCGCAGAACCGCGCACAATAATTTTTTACGAGTCGCCCTACAGACTTGTGAAGACATTGGAGCAGATGTGCGAATTCATTGGTAAAGAGAGGAATGCGGCTGTATGCAGAGAAATTTCCAAAATCCACTATGAGTGCAAAAGAGGCACTATAGCCAATCTTGCAGAATGGTATAAAAATAATGAGCCCAAAGGAGAGATAGTTGTTGTCCTGGAGGGAGCAGAGAAAGTAAAGAGTGAAAAAGATTATTGCGTAAAAGATGAGGAGGAAGAATATGGGACAAGGAACCAGCACAGGGAAGAGCGGGAAGAAGAATGAAAAAATTTCCGCAACAAGAGCGCGCGGAGTCATCGCGCTGATTTTTCTACTACTTATATTTCAAATAGTTACATTCACGCTGCACAAATGCGGCGGCAATGAACAAGCCGTGCAGTACGCGGACAATTCCGGCGGCTATTCTCCCGGTGACGGCGGCAAATTTCAGCGCAACGGCTCGCCCGGCAGCACAGCTCACGTTAATCCGCAGCGCTTCAAATTCAATCCAAATAATATTTCTCTCGACAGTTTATGTATGCTCGGTTTCTCGGAAAAACAAGCCCTCACCATAATCCATTACAGAGAGAAAGGCGGAGTATTTCGCCGCAAAGAAGACTTCAAAAAAATGTACGTGGTTGATGAGGCAAAATATAAGGAACTATTCCCTTACATAACTATTCAGCATTCGCGGCCGGCCAAGCCGGCTGCAGTTGACTTGCCACAACACAGCAAGGCAATCAGTGATGTACGCAGCTACCGCCGCAAAGATCCGCGCGCTGCGCGCGGGCAACAAACCGCAGAGCAATTTTTTGCCTTATCATCATTACAAGAAAGTAAGGTTTCAGAAGGAAAATTTGCAAACAAAACCGAAAATAACATCTCTGAAAAGAAATATTATTCAAAAAAAATTATTGAAAATATTTGCATAGATTTGAATGAAGCGGATAGTTCAGAATTAGTAAAGCTGAGAGGGATAGGCAGTTACTACGCGCGCAAAATCTTGGTGTACAGAGAAAAACTCGGAAGTTTTGCACGGCCGGAACAGCTCATGGAAATAGAGGGCATAGATGCAGAGAGATACAATATGTTCAAAGAGCAAATCTTTGTCCATCCATCAGGAATAAAAAAATTCTCCATAACGGAAATGGCGGAAAAAAACAGAGATTTCCTAAAACGCCACCCGTATATAGGCGCGTACGCAGCCAGGGGCATTGTTCTGTTTATCTCTCAGAGCGGCACAGATGCCTGCACATTAGATAACCTGGTGAAAACCGGCATTCTCCCGGCGACAGTTGCAGAAAAGCTCAGGCCGTATGTGAGGTAAAATGATTTTCTTAACTTTGCACGCAAATCAAACAAATTATGGGATTAATAACGTGTAAAGACATAACCAAAAAGTTTGGCAATTTTAACGCGCTGACATCTGTTAACCTGGATATCCCGGAAGGCAAAATCTTTGGCTTCCTTGGCCCTAATGGTGCCGGAAAAACCACGCTTATCAGAATCATCAATCGCATTACATTGCCAACAAGCGGAGAACTTCTCTTTAAAGGGAAGACAATGCAACTATCAGACATTGAGCGCATAGGCTACTTGCCGGAGGAACGCGGACTGTATAAAAAGATGAAGATTGGAGAGCAGGCAATCTATCTTGCACGTCTTAAGGGAATGAGCCGTTCAGATGCTACAAGGGAGTTGCAAAAATGGTTCATGGAGTTTGGAATTCAACCATGGTGGAACAAAAAACTGGAGGAGCTGAGCAAGGGAATGGCCCAGAAGATTCAGTTCATTATCACGGTGGTACACAAGCCAAACCTTATCATTTTAGATGAGCCGTTCTCAGGATTTGATCCGATAAATGTAGATTTAATACGTCGCGAGATTTTAAAATTAAGAGATAACGGCGCCACAATAATTCTCTCCACCCACAACATGGAATCAGTTGAAGAACTATGTGATAACATAGCTCTCATCAACAAGTCAAAAGTTATAATCACCGGGGAAGTTGAGGCAATCCGCAAGGAGCACGGCAAGAACAGAGTGGAAGTTGTTTATAATTCCGGTCAAGTTCTCGACAGTGTACCTTCTTTATTCTCAGTGCTTTCCAGCAAAGAAGAGAAAGACGGCAGGCATTCTATTCTGGAGGTTGTTCCGGGAACCGCAAGCCGCAGCATCCTTAATGAGATAGTTCCAAAAGTTGACATCGTTTCATATCAGGCGCTGATGCCGCGTATGAATGACATCTTCATCAAGCTTGTGAAAGAGAGCGGAGGCGCCGTATCACAAGGAATTACAGAATATCAAAAAAACACCGCGGCCGCAGCAGCACACAACACAGCCACCACACCTAAAAATCAGGAGGAATAATCATGGGAAAAGAAAATAAAATAGGAATTATAATCTCAAGAGAGTACTCTTCCAGAGTAAAAAAGAAATCTTTCATTTTGCTTACTTTGCTTACCCCGCTCCTGTTTGCTGCAATGATTGTAATCCCGACATTGATAGCCATTTCCACTGCAGAGCATAAAGATAATATGAACATTGCCGTTGTAGATAAAAGCGGTATTGTGATGCCTTATTTGGACAGCATAGAGAACACAACGTTTGCAGCAATAGAACCTGCGGCGCTTCCTGATTTAAAAAAGAATATTGCTTCTTCCGGCAAATACAGCGCACTGCTGGTAATTGATTCATTGGACAAAGAGAACAATGCGGCTGCATCAATGTATTCTTCCGGTCAAGTAGGAATGAGCACACAATCGGACATAGAGAATAAAATAGATAAAGCCCTTCAGGACAACAAGCTACGCTCATATAACATCCCAAATCTGGATAAAGTAATTGACAATTTTCAAACAGATGTTAAGATAAAAACATATCAGGTTGGAGAGCAGGGAGAAGATAAAGAAACTCACGTTGAGGCAAATATGGCGCTCGGCTATATTGCCAGCTTTATTATCTATATGTTTATTTTCATGTTTGGAGGCATGGTAATGCGCGGAGTAATAGAGGAAAAAAATAACAGAATCATAGAGGTAATTGTCTCCTCGGTAAAACCCATTCAGTTGATGATTGGCAAAATAGTTGGAGTTGCTTTAGTTGCTCTGACTCAATTTTTTATATGGATACTGCTTACCGGAATTATTGTTGCGGCCGTAATGGGCGTTGCCGGTGCGGACACAATCACAAATGCAGTACAATCGCAATCTGCCGTACAACAGGCAACTGCAGCCACAGCACAGGCCGGAGAATCAATGCCGAGTATTTCATCAATATTCGGAATGCTTGGCGGAATGCACATTGGAGGAGTCCTGATTTCATTCCTAATTTATTTTGTCCTTGGATATTTATTGTACTCCAGCATGTTTGCAGCGGTTGGCTCTTGTGTTGACAATGAAGCTGATACACAGCAGCTTATGTTACCAATAACAATTCCGTTAATCATAGGTTTATTCATAATGCTAAGCGCATTCCAGGCACCCAACAGTTCAATTGCCGTCTGGGGTTCCATAATTCCGTTCACCTCCCCTATGGTTATGATGGCCAGAGTATCTTACGGAATTGGCGTTGCAGCAGGAGTTCCTATATGGCAGTACGTTTTATCAATAGTTCTGCTGGTCGCAACCTTCCTTGTAATGGCATGGCTGTCGGGAAAAATATACAGAATCGGCATACTTTCATACGGCAAAAAAGCCGGCTGGAAAGAGATAGGCAAATGGTTGAAATTCAGGGATTAACAAAGAATCTCAAAAGTTATGATAACAAAAAGAAAAACATTTTGGCTACTTTTCATTCTCTCTTTTTGTCTCCCGACAGGTGTTCTTACCGCTCAAGTAAACAACGACGGTAACAATGTAGTGTACAGGGGTTATAACAGCAAGAGTGCCGTCAGCAGCAATTATTTAAAAGAACAATGGGGCGTCACTGTTATTGATTCCACTTGGAATACTCCTGCCGGAAAAGAAAATGTAACGGGGAAAATCATATCAAAATACAGACCTCATGTTGAGGCACTTAACGCAACAATAGGTTATTCTCCAAGAGGGCTTGTAAAAGATTATCCGGAGAGCGAGATGAGCAACTGGGCGGCAGACGCAATGTTTAATATTGCGCAGAGTTACCTGGATACCAGCACTTTTAAAGGGATGAAAATAGACTTTTCTCTGCTTAATTTTGGAGGCATCCGCACCTCCATTCCGCAGGGCAATGTCTCCAGTTTTGACATAATGTCTATCTTCCCGTTTAAGAATTCCATTGTAATTGAGAAACTTCCGGGGACAAAAGTTAAACAGACCATAGAACTTTTTGCAAGCATGCACAAGGTCCAAATCATGGGACACACCAAACTTTCAATCACAGACGATCATGTAGATGAATTCCTAATTAACGGTGAACCGCTGGATACCAACAGAGTATATAATGTTGCCACAATAGATTTCCTTCTTAACGGAGGAGACCAGGTAACAACTTTAAAAAACAACGGCGGTGTAATATACACCAACATCCTTATGATGGACGGCATTATAGACTACATCAAAAATCTGACTGCGCAGGGCAAATACATTGATGCCCGGCTGGATGGCCGCTGCACATTAAAAGGTTCAAAAATCAGGCGGACAAAAAGCGGTCGGATCATTAAGAGCAAATCTCCTTTCTTGAGCAATAAAGAAACAGCGGAAGAGAACAAGAAAATGGAAAATAAAACCAGCAGAGAATAGTAACGGGAGATAAATAACGAAGGATACAAAATGAACAGGTTTTTTAAAATATTTTCTGTCGCGATAAGTGTCACTGCGCTTACGTTCTTGATTGCATTAGCGCAGCCGGCATCAGCACAAGACCTTGTAATCCTGCATACTAATGACACGCACAGTCAGATAGAGCCGGAGAACGCAGGACTTGCAAAAGGACTTGGCGGATATGAAAGAAGAGAGAATTTTATTAACAGTGTCCGCAAAGAAAACAGGCACGTGCTGCTGATGGATGCGGGAGATTTTTCACAAGGAACACCCTATTTTACTCTTTACAAGGGAGATGTGGAGATAGAGCTGATGAACGCTCTTAAGTATGATGTTGCTTGTATTGGCAATCATGAATATGATAACGGACAAGAAGAACTTGCCCGTAGAATCAAAAATGCAAACTTCCCCGTACTGTGCGCAAATTACGACTTTAGCAAAAGTGCTCTCAATGAGGTTGTTAAACCTTACGCAATTTTGCGCAAAGCAGGCAAGAAGATTGGAGTCATAGGTATCTCCGTAAAATTAAACGGACTTGTAAGCCCTTCCAACTTAACCAATATGAGCTACATACAGCCATACAAAGTGATTAACAACCTGGCAGCTCTATTAAGAAACGATGAACATTGTGACCTTGTAATTGTACTCTCGCACTGCGGCATATCAAACGGTTCAGAACAAAATCCGAGCGACGACATGATAGCCCAACACACAGAGGGCGTGGACTTTATAATAGGCGGACACTCACACACTTACATAGAACAGCAGCGCATCTACAAAAACAAGGCCGGCAAAGACGTTGTTGTAGTCCAGGACGGAGAACGCGGAGAGCACATCGGCCGCCTGAATATTTGGTTCTAAAGAGCGATTAATTTTTACAATCTACTCTGCTCCTCGTTATTTGAGGATCTTACTATGTTTTTTCGACTTCCTTTATTGCCAAAATTCCATGATATTGTAATGAGAAAAGACCGTGTATCGTAATAGTTATTATACACTTGCTTTATACCGTCGCTCTTGTATGTATATTCCGGTTCAGCTGTCTTAAATATGTCAGAAAATTCCAACTTAACTTCCATTCCGGTTTTTTTGTGCATATACTTAAACGCGATATCGGCCTGAAACGCATTATTCATTTCCCGATAATTATATAATCCCGGTAAGTTCTCTGTTAAATTACAGTCAATGATAAATTGTTTTTTTATAGAAAATGAGTTATTCAAACCAACGGCTCCACGGTATCCGGAAATATTCTTAAACTCTTGTTTTTTTGAATAATACAAATCTTTAGAAAAATCACACTGTATTACGGTCGTACACCATTTAAAAGGAGAGACGTATGTGTAAATATTTATTCCCCATTTTTTTACATCTAGAAAATTATTGGCTGTTTCCGCCTGTTTCAATACATCTTCATTATCCAGAATAACCAATTTGCCTATTTGATTTGTTTGGCTTGTATAATATAGACGAGCACTGAAGGATTCACGGAACAGATAGTTCAATTCATAATTATTGATAAAAGAGGGGCGTAATAGCGGGTTCCCGACAGAATAGCTATACTTGGTAATATACCACTTGAAAGGATCTAAATATTTATATGGAGGTCTCTCTATTCTTGCCGAATATTGAAAAGATATATTACTGTTTTCACCAAGTTTATAAAGGGCACTAATTGTCGGGAAAACGTGGAAGTATTTATTATGAACAGTCTCTGAATAGTTGACCGATTCACCGGTAGTAAAAGTATACTCAAAGCGGAGTCCCGCCTTAAATATCCATCTATTTATTTTTCGTTCACCGGAAAAGTAGACAGCATCAATATTTTCCCTATATCTGAATGTATTATGGTCATTGAAATTGCCAATGTAGCTGTCTGACGATTGCGTATTAATGTAGGAAAATTTCGCCCCCGTATTGAATTTACATGTAAAAAGGACGGATTCAAGATCGGTAGCAGCTGTTATTATATCATAATCAACCTTGCCCGATGTCAAATATAGTTCTTGCGGGGAAGATAGACCGTCGGTTAATAAAGAAGATGAAAAATTGCGATTGGTTTTAACCGTATTTCTCAAGTAATTAGTGTTAACAGAAAAAATCGTATTATCGTTTATATTATAATTAAAGCATAGGCCGGAATTTATTTTATTAGTATTATTGGCGGCTTTGCCGTGTGACAGTAAAACGGAGTCAACAACATTGTTCATTATACCCATATACTCTGTTCTATTATCCAGATCAGTAATTCTTTCACTATTACGTAACGGGCAGGACAGGTCAATGGCTAATGACATTTTCTCGTTAAACTTGTAACTCAAATCAAGGTTAAGCAGGGCAGACGTCATATTCCAACGTTTCGGATTGGACGTTGATGTTGTGAGTTGCGGATAATAGCTCAGATAACTTGTTTTGTTCAAATAATTAATATTATCATAAGACAATGTACCATTAAAGGATAATTTTGAATTGTTGTATCCTATATAAGCTGACCCCATATATGATGAATATGTGTTCTGCCCAAAACTCCATTTAACAAGCCCGTTCATTCCCTCAGGCAGCATATCCCTGGTTGCTATTCTTATTACTCCTACATTTCCTTCCGCATCATACTGTGACGGAGGAATGGTCATAACACGAATGCTCTTAATGTTACTTACCGGTATTGAGTTCAGATATGACAAAAGTGACTTTCCATCCAGTCTAACAAGCTTATGATTAATAAAGACAAGAACTCCATCCTTTCCCACCATACCTAAAGATCCATTTAATAACTGTATAGACGGGACTGTTTTTAAAAGGTCTGACATTTCCTTACCTTTTAAATCTGCTTTACTATTGAGTAATAATTGATAACCATCAGGTATAATTGATAATCGTTTATTATGTGCAACAACTATAACTGAATCTATCTGCCGAATTTTTGTAGAATCACTAATGGAAGTGAGATCCTGGGCCGATAATATAACTGTCCTTATCACGAGGCTAAACATAATTATATATCTAAGACTCGTTTTCATCAAAATACCCTTTTGATCCCATTTTTTCTATGCAGCATTTTCAAGGTAAATTTCCTCTGATATTTCTCTTTCTACTCTTTTATGGCTCCACTCAAAGTTATAAAAAAAATGGGCTGTCTGTTCTTTCACCTCCCTGTATCCCCTGTCTCACTTTGTTTTACGATTTGTGCGTTATTGCTCACCTTGCAAAATGGTACTAATTTTAGGGTATATTATAATTGCAGGATATGAATGTCAATCCGCAACTTGTACATTTAGGGGGAGAGAATATACTGCATGGTTTACAAAAGAAGTTCCGGTGAATGCAGGTCCGTATAAATTCAGAGGGTTGCCGGGACTGATCGTTAAGCTGTATGATAAGATGGGGGATTATTGCTGGACCTTGTCTGTATTTGTCAAGGCTCCGTCGGGAGAGACTATAAAAAATTACACATGGCAATACACAAATACTACCAAAGCAAAATATAACAACGCAATTAAGTGGATGTATGATGACCCTTATCAATTCTTTGGCTCTTTTGGGATGAAGTTTATGGTAAACTCAGGAAACGGATTCTCACCTAATCATGCAAAAGTAACTATCCCTTATAATCCGATTGAACTGTCTGAAGAGAAGGGCAAATAATTAAAAGAAAACAAAAGCTACCGGGATGAAAAGATATTGTATTTCATTTATCATCAGTTTATTATACATGTACTGCCTTACAAACACGGCTCAAGCTCAAGTAGTGTTGTCCGGTTATGTGCGTGAAATTAAGGGTGGTGCGGGGATGAGCGATATCAATGTCATTTTGCAGAACAGGAGCGGTAAGGGAATGATTGATTATACGCTGACTGATGAAAACGGCAGATTCACTTTACATTACGGCGGTAAGGCGGATACTTTACGTCTGCTTGCAACCGGAATGAATATTAAAGCTGTGCACATTATTGTTCCCGCAAAATCTAATAACAATCTGATTATTAAGGTTGAGTCCGGGGCGTTAAAATTAAAGGAAGTGGTTGTAAAGGCACCACCTCTGAGAAGACGCGGAGACACAATCAGCTATTATGTTAATAGTTATATAGATACGCTAAGGGACCGCTCTATTGGGGATGTACTAAAAAAAATGCCGGGGGTTAGAGTAGATGAAAGCGGAAGGATTGCCTACAATGGAAAGGATGTGAGCATTCTATATATTGAAGGACTGAACATGCTGGATGCAAGTTACGGTGTGGCCACTAACCATGTAAGAGCCAAGGATATAGCAAAGGTGGACGTGATGGAGTTTCACCAGCCGGTAAAAGCGCTTAAAAACAAAGTTGCGTCGGACATGGTTGCTATGAATCTGCATCTTAAGGAGAAAGTCAAAGGAACTTTTAATGAGACATTTACAATAGGAGGAGGATTTAAGCCGCTTATGTGGACGGGCGAAACTACCGCCATGTATTTTGCAAGAACCTTCCAAACGTTTAATAATTACCAGACTAACAACACCGGAATAGATGTTTCTGCAGAGATTGAAAACATGGGCAGCACTGGCGGACTCTCCGCAATGAGCGGAATTACAACCCCTCTGTCACCCCCAATTGCACGCAGCAGATATTTGAAAAATAATATCCATGCGCTGTCTGCAAATATGCTGGTGAAGAAAAAGACTCTGGAGTATGTTACCAACATTAAATATTTCCACGATATCCGCAATTCTGCCGGCTCTTCTGTGAGCACGTATTACTTTCAGAATCAGGACCCTCTGGTTGTAACGGAAAACACAGCCGCACATACGGTTAAGAATAATGTGGTAGGAAATTTCTGGCTGACAGCCAATACGGACAGTCTTTATCTTAAAGACAAGCTGAATATATCCGGCACCTGGGACAAATCCCGCAGCACGGTAAACAATCTGCAGCAGAACTTTACATCTCCGACATTTTACATAGGAAATGATTTCTCTTATGTGAAACCCATGAAAAAAACATCCTTCAATTTTAATTTGAACGCAAGCTATGCCCGCCTACCATCCACACTGCGCGTCAACCCATACCCCTATCTCTCTGTTTTTGGTTTGCCCGATACACTTTCTGTCATGTCCCGACAGAAGGTTACAACTGACAGGTTTTCAGGATATTTCAGCACAGGGTTTGGAAGGGATTTTACCTATTGGCACTTTGGTATTTTTGGGTCTGCCAGTGCGTGGGCGGACAGGATGACCAGCGGTATGAATTACTTTAAGAATGCCGGTGGCGTTGGTGGCATTGCCGGTGGCGTTGGTGGTTGGACTGAAGGCGGCTGTGTTGCGGACTCCCTGAGGAATGACATCAATTTGCAGGCGATTACCGTTGACATGGGGCCTTATTTATCAATTGATTATAACAACTTTATCCTTTCCGTAAACCCTTATTTCAGATACAAATACCTGGGATACAATGATAAAGTTGCCGATAGCAAATTCCACATGAACAAACTTGACGCCTGCCCGACAATGAGCTTAAGATTTGGAATCACGGAAGATTTGAAATTCTCCGCATCAGGACAATACAGAGTTGTATATGGAGGTCTTACAGATGTTTACAGCGGCTATATAATGGAGGATTACAGGTCTGTTTCCGACACGGGGAGAATTCTGCCAAAAGATGAAACCCAAAATTATAGTGCAAGTCTCAATTACGGCAATGCGCTCATCTCCGTATTTGGAGCACTGTCGGGAAGTTACTGGTATGACAACTCCAACCTTATGTACGGCAACATCTTTTACGGAGATCTAAGCAGAATAAAGAGCTATGAAATATCCAACAGTTCAAGCGGTTATAATCTTAACGGGAATATCAGCAAAAGATTCAACGACATTGCCACCACCTTCACGCTCTCTGCCGGATTTTCCAAAAGCAACAGCAAAGTTTACAGAAACGGAGACATCCTAAAAACCGGCTACACATCCAAAAACTGCGCATTTGAAATTACCGGAAGAATAGGATATAACTTTGATTATGATTACAATGTAACATACACAACTTATAAAACCAGCATAGAGAATTCATCCTTGAAACTCAAGAGCATAGATGCAGTAAGGGAGAAGCTAACCCTGGACGCGAGCATGGCAAAAAGCGTGGTGATAAAAATATCCGGGGAACACTACCACAACAGCAGCATCGCTTCCGGCGACAGAAACATGCTCTTTGCAGACGCCTCCGTATCCTACAAGCGCAAAAGGATAGAATACATTCTCTCCGCCCGCAACCTGTTCTACACAAAATCCTACAACACAAGCTACTACGACAGCATCAACTCTTACAGCTACAGTTGTGACCTCCGCCCTCTCTCAGTGCTGTTTACTGTAAGTTTTTCCTTGAGGTAATGATAATCAGTGCAGTTTGGAACCTATGAGTCTCATGAATTCTTCACGGGTGCGGATGTCTTTTAGGAAAGCGCCGGTGAAAGCGGAGGTTGTGGTAACGGAGTTCTGCTTTTGCACTCCTCTAATTTGCATGCACATGTGCGCCGCCTCTATGACCACCGCAACTCCCAGGGGTTTAAGGGTTTCCTGAATACAGTCTCTGATTTGCACAGTAAGACGCTCCTGAACCTGAAGCCGTCGTGAATAAGCATCTACTACCCTTGCAATCTTACTAAGACCGGTAATATGGCCATTTGGAATGTATGCCACATGCGCCTTGCCGTAAAACGGAAGCATATGGTGCTCGCACATAGAATAAATTTCAATGTCCTTAACCAAAACAATTTGCCTGTAGTCTTCTTTGAAGATAGCAGATTTTAAAATGGCATACGGATCCTGTTGATATCCCTGAGTAAGGAATTGCATAGACTTTGCAACTCTCATTGGCGTCTTAAGAAGTCCCTCTCTGCCAGAGTCTTCCCCCAGTAAATTCAAAATTGCCTTGTAATGCTTTGCAAGTTTCTCCGTTAATTCCGGAGTATATTTTTCCTCTTTTTTGTAGGCCATAACTGTAATTTTATGCTGAGCAAAGTTAACTAAAATTACTATATTTGAGGCCATTAATAATCACGACGGTATCTTGAGCAGTAAGAGCTATAAGTGGAACCCGAAAAAGGACTAAGTTGGGATTTGCTCAAGATAAGTATGATGCATGTTTATGTTGCAACTATATAATTTTCATGTATTATGGACAATAGCAAAGAAACAATGGCCGGTGCTCCGGCAGTTCAAGCGGAGAAAAAAAGCAAAATCCTTGTAGTTGATGACGAGGAGGATATCTGTGAAATCCTGCAGTATAATCTGGAGAGAGCGGGATATGAGGTGAAGACTGCAATAAGTTCAGAGGAGGCTCTTTATATGATTCCAAAGGAAAATTTTGATTTGCTCATTTTGGACATCATGCTTGGCGGAATTAGCGGCTTAAAGCTTGCGCAGTTGCTTAGAGAAGATTATAAAAATAACATCCCTATAATTTTTGTTACGGCCCTTGATACAGAACCGGATATCCTGCAAGGATTTAAAACCGGAGGAGATGATTACATCCCTAAACCATTTTCCGTCAAGGAAGTAGTGGCCAGAGTAGGAGCCGTACTAAGCCGTTACAAAAGGCTACAGAAAAAAGATAATCAAGGAGCGCCTCTTGCGGGGTGGCAAAATAGTTCCAATCAGAAACCGGAAGTTGAGAAGAGTGAATATGACTTTGGCCTTCTCAAAATTAAAAATGACGATAAAAAAGTTCTGGCAAACGGCAATGAAGTTTTTCTTACAAAAAAGGAGATGGAGATATTATTGCTCCTGGCCAAATACCCCGGAAAAATCTTTTCCAGAGACGACATTCTGAAACTTGTCTGGAAAGATGAAAGTTATGTTTTGGAAAGAACAGTAGATGTGCACATTGCAAGACTAAGAAAAAAGCTTGGCAAGGCGGGGGACTTAATCATGAACCGCTCCGGATACGGATACAGCCTGCAGGCAGATGAAAAAGGTTCAAATTAAATACAGATATAGGCTATTGCTCTATTTCTTTATCCTGGTGGCTTTTATAGCGCTGGGCTTTACTGTTTACACTCTTCAGCAGAGCAAAGACTATAGTCTTGCCACATTGCAAAATGAACTGATAACTTTTAATCAAGACGTAAACAATAAGATAGCTTCCGGTTTGATTTACAAACAAATAACGCCTCCGGCAAAAGAGATGTTATTTACAATTTTGGATACAACCGGATTTGTGCTTTATGACAGCCGGCAGACAGAAGTTTCTATTGAGGAAGACCAGTCGGGAAAACCGGAATTTATAAAAGCAAGAGAGAAAGGAGATGGAAATTCTTTGCGGTACTCCCCCACAATGGGAGATGAATATTTGTTCTATGCAAAAAACTACAACGGATATTTCATAAGAACCGCAATTAAATTCATGTCCGCAAAACCTGCTCAGATTCAGAAAGATAACAAATATCTGATTATGATAATTGCTCTGCTTGCAGCACTTGTTGCAGCAACAATAATCATATCCGGCAAACTGACTCAGCCGCTTATAAAATTCAATCAATTTGTAGGAGCGCTAAAAAGTCAGCAAAAAGATTTCAGCAGCATAGATTTTGGAGATGATGACTTTGGTGAAATAGGAAGAAAAATTGCAGACACCTTCCAACAGTTAGAAAAAACAAAACTTTACAAACAGCAAATGAGCCATAATATTGCTCATGAACTTAAAACACCCGTTACAGGAATACGCGCATATCTGGAGACAATACTGCAATCCCCGGAAATGCCGGAAGAGCAAAAAATGCAATTTATTCAAAAGGCTTATTCGCAAACGCTTAGGTTATCCAATTTGATTGCGGAAGTTTCCACATTAAACAAACTTGACGAGGGCGGAGAGACCTACAAGATAGAGGAAGTAAATATCAGCAAATGTCTGCAAGAAGTTTGTGAGGAAATTGGTTACAAACTGGAGGCAAACAACATCCGGTTCCATCCTTTGATAAGCAATGAACTTAAGCTGAACGGTTGTTACTCTCTTATCTACTCCCTGTTTAAAAATCTGATAGACAATTCCATAGAGCATGGGGGCAATGGCATAGAAATTTCCTTAAGCGCAGGAATGGAGCAGATTTCCGGAGAAGGGGGTTACAAAATCAACTTCACATACACGGATACGGGAAAAGGTGTTCCGGCAGAAGATTTGAACAGAATCTTTGAAAGATTTTACAGAGTGGAAGAGGGAAGAACCAGAAAAACGGGAGGTTCCGGCTTGGGTCTGGCGATTGTAAAGAACTCGGTCCTTTTCCACAAGGGAACCATATGCGCCGAATGCAGGCCCGGCGGAGGTATAATCTTCAAATTCTCACTATACAGTTTATAAGAAAGCAATTTATCAACACTAGCCCGATAAATTTATTTTTTAGCAGCTATTTTGTCTTTTGTTTAATTAATTTAGCGTTCTAATTAGTATAACGTATATGATAAGGATTTTATTTACTGCTGCGGAACAAGAGGAGATTGCGTGTGCACAACAAGCACTGAGAGTATATGAAAGCAGAATTGCCTCAAAAGTACAGGTTGATTTTTTGCTAACAGGAATTGGTACAACTTCAACATGTTACAAACTTACCAAAAAACTGGCGGAGGCAGAAGCTGAAGGAAATAAATATTCTCTTGCAATAAATATTGGAATTGCAGGCAGTTACGATATTGAGCTATTTCCTGTAGGTTCTGTTTCTATTGTTGATAAAGAATATTTTGGAGACATTGGTTTTCAGACCGGTTCCGGCTTTGTCTCTCTGTTTGATTCTGCCGCACTGGATTCTAATTTATTTCCTTACACGGACGGTGCGCTGAATTCAGTGAAACTCCCGGAATATTTTGAAGAATTAATTAAATCATATAAACGTGCTACAGGTGTTACTGTTCAGACAGTTACGGGAACAGAGGAAACAAGAGGGAGACTGATACAACATTACGGGCCGCAAATAGAAAGCATGGAGGGAGCGGCATTTTTCTATGTCTGCCTTAATGAACATGTAAACTTCTTTGAGTTGCGCACCGTATCAAATGAGGTTGGAGTAAGGGACCGGTCACAATGGAACACTCCTATTGCTCTGCACGCACTTACAGAGGCCTGCAAAGATTTCTTAAGCAAAATGGAATAATCTGTCGCGACAGAAAATTTTTAAAATATGGATGCAAATAAGAACACACAGAGGGAAGAGGTTATTAAAATTGATAACCTGTATAAGATTTACCATCTTGGAGAAGAGGATGTGGTAAATGCATTAGACGGCGTTTCACTGTCTATCTGGAAGAATGATTTTGTGGCAATAATGGGACCTTCCGGCAGCGGAAAATCTACAATGATGAACATCCTTGGATGTCTGGACACTCCGACATCCGGCAAGTACATTCTTAACGGAACTGATGTCAGCAAGATGAATGACGGAGAGCTTGCGGACGTAAGGAATAAAGAGATCGGATTTGTATTCCAGTCTTTTAATCTTCTTCCAAAATACAGTGCTCTGGAAAATGTTGCGCTTCCTATGATTTATGCCGGCGCAACAAAACATGAAAGGTTGGAAAAAGCCAAAAAATCGCTTAACATAGTCGGACTTGCAGAAAGAATGTCTCACAAGCCTTCTGAACTTAGCGGAGGTCAAAAACAAAGAGTTGCCATAGCAAGAGCGCTTATCAATGACCCTACAATTATTTTGGCAGACGAACCAACAGGAAATCTTGATACAAAGACATCTATTGAGATTATGAAAATTTTTGAGGAGATATATAAAACCGGAAATACTATTATTTTGGTAACACATGAGGAGGATATCGCAAAATTTGCAAGAAGAATTGTAAAGCTCCGCGACGGTAAAGTTGAAAGTGACGTTATCAATCCCAATCCGGCAATGCAATCTATCTCAATTAAATAAAAAAATCACTAACAGCCGGATATACATCCTGGCATTTTAACATCTTATTTATATGAGCATTTATACTAAAACAGGTGATGATGGAATGACCTCCTTAATTGGAGGCGGAAGGGTCCCCAAAAACCATCCTAGAGTTGAAGCCTACGGAAATGTGGATGAACTTATCTCATTTATAGGTCTTATTATTTCTAATACCGATGACCCGGCCGTCAGACCGGCAGAGGGAAAGCACCTTAAAGAGTGCCTTATCAGAATTCAGAATAATCTTATGCTTGTTGCAGCCCATTTTGCCACCCCGGAAGAGGGAACTAACAAACAGTTCAAATCACTGAAAGAATCGGAAGTCACATTTTTGGAAAAAGAAATTGATGCAATGACTGCCAATAATCCGGCACAAACGGCCTTTATTCTGCCTGGAGCACCTAAAATTGCAGCAGAGTGTCACATTGCCAGAACTATATGCCGCCGCTGCGAGCGCAGGAGTATCTCACTTGCTGCCAACACGGAGCAAGTATCTGAAAATGTGAAAGCCGGAACCAAATACCTTAACCGTCTGGCGGACTATTTATTCACATTAGGAAGGTATTTTTGCACAATCACAAATACTCCTGAAGAATTCTGGTTACCATAATTGGAAAATAGTATTATATTTGCACCCCCCATAGCAAAAGGGCTTAAAATATTAATATTTATTAATTATGTATTGGACACTTGAACTTGCTTCTAAATTGGAAGATGCGCCGTGGCCGGCCACAAAAGGCGAATTGATAGATTATGCCGTACGTTCCGGAGCCCCCGCAGAAGTTGTAGAGAATTTAAATGACCTTGAAGATGACGAGGAAGTCTATGACAGTATTGAAGACATATGGCCCGATTATCCAAGCAAGGAGGATTTCTTCTTTAATGAAGATGAGTATTAGAAATAAGCAGTTTATGCTAGTAAAGACGACCGCTCAAAAGGCGGTCGTTTTTTTGACTTTTTGCCTTATTTATACTTTTTATAACTATGCCAAGTTTTGTTGTTATTCCGGCCGCAACACCATTTAAAGTCCCGACAGCAACTCATAATAAACTCGGCATTATTAAAATAATATTACCTTTGCAGCGGTATGAAAATAATTATTGCGGGAGCGGGAGAAGTTGGAAGTCACTTAGCTAAAATGCTAAGCAGGGAGTCCAATGACCTGACCATCATAGACGGAGACGAAGAGCATCTAAACAAGCTCGCAGAAGTTGCAGACATCATTACGGTGCTTGGCAAGCCGACTTCTATTGCGACTCTTGAACAGGCAGGTGTCTCAAAGGCAGATTTATTCATAGCCGTCAGTCCTGCTCAGGAACAAGATGTTAACATCATCAGCGCCCTTCTGGCTAAAAAAATGGGAGCAAAAAAAGTCACTGCCAGAATCAACAATGATGAATATATGCAATATGATAATAAGTTGATGTTCACCGATATGGGAATAGATCTTCTATTCTACCCGGAGAAAATGGCAGCTTATGAGATCATAGATTTGCTTAAGCAGACAGGCACAACGGAATTTATGGAATTTGCCCGTGGCAAATTGCAAATGGTAGTATTCCGTTTGGATGAGGGAACTCCACTGATTAACAAGACAGTACAAGATTTATCTCCAAACGGCAGCTATAAGCCGTACCGGCCGGTTGCCATTGCAAGAAACAATACAACAATTATCCCGGAACAGAGTACAAAGTTCCTGCAAGGGGATCTTGTCTTTATCATCTGCACTAAGGATGGTGTAGAGGAACTTATGACATATTCCGGCAAAAATGAGATAGAAGTCAAGAGTCTTATGATTGTTGGCGGAGGAAGAATTGGAGAGATGCTTGCGCGCAAAATGCAAGATAAGGTTGACCAAATAAAAATCATAGAACACAAGCAGGAAAGATGTGAATACCTTGCGGAAGCTCTTCCTAATGCAGTAGTTATCAATGGAGACGGAAGGAATACGGATTTGCTTGTAGAAGAGGATGCAAAAAATTATGACGCATTTGTAGCGGTTACAAGCAGCAGCGAGACCAACATACTTGCAAGCGTTGCGGTAAAAAATATGGGTGTACAAAAAACTATCGCCGAGGTAGAAAATATTGAGTATATCAAATTGGCGGAAGATATGGGAGTTGATGCTGTCATCAATAAAAAACTTATCACCGCAGGGAGAATATTCAGATTTACCTTAAGCAATAAAGTGCGCTCTATCAAATGTTTAAACGGTTCAGATGCTGAGGTTCTGGAGTTCATTGTCAATCCAAGCAGCAGTATTACAAACGGCCCCATCAAAGATTTGCGTTTTCCAAAAGAGGCCATCATAGGCGGCATAATCCGCGGAGATGAAAGCTTTATCGCAAATGAATTCACATGTGTAAAACCTTATGACAGGGTCGTGGTATTTGCTCTTCCTCAAGCACTTGCAAGCGTAAACAAATTCTTCATTTAAGACAATAAAATTTCTTTTACTCTTTTGGCATACTCTCCGCCGGATACTTCCAATGCCCTTCTCAATGCTCTAAAATCTGAAAAGCCGCTGCTTGCCAGCAATAACTGCAATTCTCTTCCATATGCACGCCTTGGCATTTCAGATAAACTGCACTCCTCTTCTCTTTTTCTTGATTTTTTCTTGTTCCTCTCCAGCAATAAGCCATATAAATATTTAAGCCTAAATGTATTAAGATAAGCATAGTAGCCGCCGTGTTCAGCCAGGATTTTTGATAAATATGTTCTGTTACTGCCAAGAAGCAAAGCTATTTTATTAAGTGATATATGCAAATCCAGATACGGTTTTTTCTCTTCCATAAGATTATCCAGCATAGCGGAAAGGGTATTTAACGTTTCCGTTTTCCCTATAATGATAGAACATTGCGGATAATCTTGATCCTCTTCACTAATTTGCTCCTTCAATTCGGTTTGACTTAATCGCTCTTTTGTCCCGGAAAAATTTTTTAAAAGTTCAATAAATTTCATTGTTTAAGATTTTATAAGTTAATAATTGTATTAATAGGTTAAGTATTTGTATAGCCATAACATTATACCGTATTAGTATCCGGTGATATGTCGCGGACATCTTACAAGGTTCTCTACTCTAACCGGCTCTCTGTTCTCTTTAAGCCGTCTTATATGTTTTGTCCATTTTACAGGAGACTCTCCGGCATAAAGAAGAAAGCTGTTGTGAAAAACTCCACGGGAGGTAAAGCCGGCTTGCTTATATATTTTCATAATGTCCAACTCCGGTTGTTCCGCAATTATTCTGCACAACTCCGCGACTCTGTAATAGTTGCACATACTTTTAAAGTTATTAAACGGACTTTTACTGATGGCCCTTGCCGTATATGATTTATTTGTCCCCACCGCCAGCGACGCTTCAAAAACTTTATAATCCGGATTTAAATATGGTTTCTCTCTATCAAAAAGAATCATGAGTCTTCTCATTATCTCGTCATCATCAAGGATTTCCCCGTCATCAAGCAATAAGGGATTTTCTGAATTTTCGATATCATAAAAGACATGTTTTACTTTTTTAAATTTTTGATTTTCTCTTATTAAGTCAAGAGTCAATCTAGCCTGAACGGTAATAAGTATTATAAATGACGACAGAGCCTCTGCAATCATAATTTTATCAATTAAAAATAAAACATGCAATACATAATTAGCAATTATAAAAAACTCAAAATTGAGCAATGTGACAAACAATTTTTTGTTAACACTGGAATAGATAAAATCTGCCCTACGGACAAAAGATTTCGCACAATAAAAGCAGAACAGCACTGTAGATATTGATATTAGCGCAAAATGCTCATAGTAAAGTATTTGATCATTTAAACAATAAATTCTAATAGCATCATACGCTGCTATTAGAATCCATAAAAAGATTAAATATTTTAATGCCGGCTTTAGATGCCTGCATTTGTCAATAATGATACCTTTTGCCTCCAGAAACAACACAAAAAAAACACCCGTGAATATGTATACTTTACACATAACGGCTTCTTGGTGACTTACACCGGGGAAAAAATTTATTTTATCATGAAATTTAAAATACAGCACCTCCAGGGTAACTACCAGAGCCAGTGAAAAATAAGCGGCAAACAAACCTGAATTTTGTCTAAAATTTTTCCTATAACGGCAACTTATAAACAGGCCCGCAACTATAAATACGTATAAAAACATTATTATAACCATATGGCTACCATTCATCATAGTTAATAAATTAAAGGTTTGTAATTGATTATAGATTTGACAATTACTATTAATACAAAATTACTCAGCAGTAATAAAAAATATTTCCGAAATATTCGGGACAGTTAAAATATTGTGATTTCCGGAAAAAAAATTTGACGATTTTGCGCGGTACAACTAAACCGATTGTTACTGCAATAAGCACAATCGTAAAAAACAAGTAAAATGATAAATTTTTAGGCTGAAAAAAACCTATTTCTTAATCTGCTTAAACCCGCGGCCGTAAACTCCCGACACATTTGTCACAGACACAAACGCCTCTTTATCAATCTCTCTGATAATTTTATAAAAAGAATTAGTATCTGTCTTATGAATAATCACCACCAACAACTTACCCTCTTGCTTGGTATACCATCCGGTGGAATCTACAACGCTTACGCCGCGGCCTAACTTAGAAGTTATTGCATCTGCTATCTCTACATATTTTTTGGAGAAGACAAGCGCCTGCAAAGATTGTTGTGAACCGGCAAGAAACATATCCACGGTGTAGCTGGATGCGCCAATTAAAAGATAGCCATAAAGCACTGTGGCCAAGCGCATTCCCCATGTCTCCTTACCAATAACCGCACCGCTTGCATCCAATATGTCTTTTGCGGGAATTAACAGAGAAGATGCTATTATGAAAATATCAATATAAAGGATAACACGGCCTGGGGATATATTACGGTACTTTGTAACCATTAGTGCAATTATATCCGTTCCGCCGGTGCTTCCGCCTTGAGCAAAGCATATTCCAATTCCAAAGCCCGACATAACTCCGCCAAAAATTGAACTTAAAAGCTTGCCGTTGGATATAGCTATTTCTTGAATAAAATCTACCGGAATAAAACCCGGAACTATTTGAAAAAATATGGACGTTATGAATATGGCATACACCGTCTTAAAGCCAAAGGCTTTGCCCAGAACTTTAAGAGCAATTAGAAGCAATACTGTGTTAATCAAAAAGAAAGAGATACTGATTGGTATCTTGAACGCATAAAAGATAATGGCTGAAACGCCGGTAACTCCGCCGCCAACCATATTATTGGGGATTAGGAAAATTTCCCATCCTGTGACATAGCATAGAAGTCCAAGCGTTATGAAAAAATAACACTTTATAATATCTAAAACCTGTGGTAGAGAAACCCTCTTCATATTTTAAACAAATATTGATAATTATCTCGATAACAAATATACGCCGCCCATCTGATACATGCTACACATCTGATATATGCTGCTCACCCGATTACGCCGTCTAACTATTATTAATCCACTTTAAAAAACTCCTTACTTTTTCATCTTTGCTCTTCTTCTCCTTAAATTGCGGCTTGACCTTCACTTTCTCAAAACCTTCTCCATAAACAGCAGACACATTCCCCACTGTCACAAACGCCCTATTGTCAATGTTTTTTATAGATGACATTATGCCTGCAACCTGATACTTTCTTGCAACCACAACAAGAACTTTGCTCTCATCTTTTGTGTACCATCCCATTGAATCCAGAGCAGTAACTCCGCGGTGTTCATCACTGATAAGCATATCTGCAATCGCCTGATATTTGCCGGAGATAACAAGTATCTGAACAGACTGCTGCCGTCCGGTAAGAAAGGCATCTAACATATATGAAAATGAGACTGTTGTAAGATAGCCGTAAATGAAGTCACTTAAACCTTTTCCCGGCAAGAAGAGAATGGAACCAATAATTATAAGGTCACAGTACATGAAAACCTTCCCGGGAGAAGTGTCATAATATTTTGTAAAAACAAGGGCAATAATATCAGTGCCTCCGGTGCTGCCGCCCTTCTTAAAAATCATGGAAATTCCTACTGCCAGAATTGCTCCGCCAAGCACTGCTGATACAAGCTTATCAGATATATCCGAAAGACTCATAAGCCAATGCCAGTGCGGCATTACCGCCAAGAAAAAAGTTGCGCACAAAATACTGTAAATTGTCTTGAACCCGAATCCTCTCCCAAGAATAATAGTTCCTACTAAAAGCAATATCACATTAATTCCAATATAGCTGACATACAATGGAATAAAACCATTGGTGGCATATTGAATATTTGTAGCAAGACCAGTAACGCCACCGCCTGTAATCCCTTGAGGAGTAATAAACGCCGTCCACCCTCCGCAATAGATGAACACCCCAACAGTAATAACAAAATATTCAAAAATTATCTTTGATACCGTTGCAACTTTGTCTGCCATTACATTACAATATTGACAATCCTTCCCGGAATAACTATAACTTTTTTAACACTGTTCTCTCCAAGGTATTTTTCAGTCTCATCTGCAGCAAGAACTGCCTTTTCAACCTCTTCCTTTGACAAATTTTTTGCAAGAGAAATCTTAAATCTTGTCTTGCCGTTGAAAGACACCGGATAGTCAAAATTATCTTCTCTTGTGTACTTCTCCTCATACTTAGGAAATTCCGCCGATGAAACGCTCCCTTTATGCCCCGACAGACTCCACAATTCCTCGCAGATATGAGGTGCAAAAGGTGAAAGCAGAACTATGATTGGCTCCATGATTGCTCTCTTATTGCACTTTAAATCAGAGAGTTCATTAGTGGCAATCATAAACGCTGAAACGGAAGTATTGTATGAGAAATTTGAAATATCATCATCCACTTTTTTAATAAGCTTGTGTAATACTTTTAGTTCCAGAGCGTTTGGAGCCTCATCGGAAAGATTAATCTCTCCTTCCGCATTTGGTTTTCCGCCAAATTCTCCAAAGAACATTTTCCATAATCTCTTAAGGAATCTGTTAACTCCGTCTATTCCTTTTGTATCCCAAGGTTTGCTCTGTTCAACAGGGCCAAGGAACATCTCATAAAGTCTCAATGTATCAGCACCGTACGTATCGCATATACTGTCGGGATTTACAACATTGTACATAGACTTGCTCATTTTCTCAATGGCCCAGCCGCACTTGTACTCCCCGTTCTCCAATATGAATTCAGCCTTTGCAAAATCCGGCATCCACTTTTTAAAACCATCTATATCAAGCTTATCATTGTGAACAAGGTTTACATCAACATGAATTTCCGTTGTCTCATATTTGTCCTTAAGGCCAAAAGACACAAACTTATTTGTGTTCTTAATCCTGTATACAAAGTTGGAACGGCCCTGTATCATCCCCTGATTTATAAGTTTTTGAAATGGCTCCGGTTCTGCCACATAACCTAAATCATAAAGAAATTTATTCCAAAAACGGGAATAAATCAAGTGACCCGTAGCATGCTCCGTTCCGCCAACGTACAAATCAACATTTCTCCAATATTCATCCGCATCTTTGCTTACAAGAGCTTCATTATTATGAGGATCCATATATCTCAGATAATAAGCGCTGCTCCCGGCAAAACCGGGCATGGTACTTTTCTCCAAAGGATAACCCTTGTATGTCCAGTTTTTTGCTCTGGCCAATGGAGGTTCCCCGTCAGCCGTTGGCTTAAATGACTCAACCTTGGGAAGTTGCAGCGGGAGCTCATCTTCCGGGATAGGTGTTGCAACACCATCTTTGTAATAAATTGGGAACGGTTCCCCCCAATATCTTTGTCTGGAGAATATAGCATCCCTCAGCCTGTAATTAATTTTCTTTTTACCTATCCCGCGTTTCTCCACCTCAGCAATACCCAGAGGGATAGCCTCTTTAACGGTTTTACCGGAAAGGAATCCGCTGTTGCACATAACTCCATCCTTTGCATCAAAACTCTCTTTGCTTATGTCACATCCTTCAATAAGAGGAATTATTTTAAGATTGAATTTTTTTGCAAAAGCGTAGTCTCTGCTGTCATGAGCGGGCACGGCCATGATTGCACCCGTGCCGTAACCTGCAAGAACATACTCTGAAATCCAAATCGGAACTTTATCTCCCGTAAAAGGATTGACCGCATAAGAGCCAGAGAACACGCCGGTTACAGTATGCGTCTCCGCAATTCTCTCACGCTCCGTTTTCTTTTTAGCCTCTTTTAGATAAGTATCAACATCACTCTTTTGCTCCTTTGTTGTAAGCAGCTCCACCCACTCGCTCTCAGGCGCAAGTACCATAAACGTAACTCCAAAAACAGTATCTGCACGAGTAGTGAATATTTTCATATCATGCTCGGAATTAGCAGGCTGCCCGTTTGCAGGATTAGGATTTGATACCTTGAAAATAATCTCAGCTCCGTAAGATTTTCCTATCCAGTTGCGCTGCATCTCTTTTAGAGCATCTGTCCACTGAAGCTTGTCCAAATCATCAAGCAATCTCCCCGCATAAGCGGAAATCCTCAACTGCCACTGCTTCATTCTTTTCTGCTCAACCGGAAAACCTCCGCGCACAGAGAGCCCCTCTTTCACTTCATCATTTGCCAATACGGTTCCAAGTTTAGAGCACCAGTTCACAGATGTTTCTCCCTGATATGCAATACGATACTGCATCAGTATATCGGATTTTTCTTTTTCTGAAAAACTCTTCCACTGCTCAGCAGAAAAGACATCCACATCTCCGCATGCAGCGTCTACTTTTTTATTTCCTTCTGCCTCAAATATTTTTACAAGTTCCTCAATCGGCTCCGCTTTGCGATGCTCATTATTATACCAGCATCCAAACATTTTTAGGAAAGCCCACTGAGTCCATTTATAATATCCCGGGTCACAAGTTCTAACCTCTCTGTCCCAGTCAAAAGAGAAACCTATTCTATCAAGCTGCTCTCTGTATCTGTTTATATTATTGACAGTTGTAACCTCCGGATGTTGCCCCGTCTGAATTGCATACTGCTCCGCAGGAAGGCCAAAAGCATCATAACCCATAGGGTGTAAAACATTAAAACCTTTAAGTCTTTTGTATCGGCTGTAAATATCGCTTGCTATATAACCAAGAGGATGTCCTACATGTAGTCCCGCACCTGAAGGGTAAGGGAACATATCCAACACATAATACTTTGGTTTTGAAAGATCTGTTTTAACTTTAAACGTTCCGTTCTTAGCCCAGAACTCCTGCCACTTCTTTTCAATCTCCTTAAAATTGTAATCCATTGAGTAACAAAATTTATAAATCTTCTATATCTCGACAGCTATTTTTTTATGCCAAAGCTGCTTTTCTTTTTTGTCAAAATAAATTCTACGGGAAGAGACATTCTTACGCTTACGTTGGAGCCATTGAGTGTTGCAGGCTTCCATTTTGGAGAAGCTTTAAACACTTTAATAACCTCATTGTCAATATCGTCACTGAGACTCTTTGTTATCCTAATATCTCTTACCGCACCGGTTTTATCAACAACAAACTCCACTTGCTCCGTCCCCTCTATTCCCTCTGCAATTGCACTGTCGGGATATTTAACATACTGATAAACCCACTCCTTAAGGAAGTATCTTTCATCACCTTTTAGGAATGTTGCCCTGTGGTCCACGCCTTGCTGAGTATAAATTATCTCGCTCTTGCCGCCAACCTTCCCTTCTCCAGACTTAAGCCCTTGATCTATTTTTTGTTCCCGCGATGCGGCCGTCAATGCAAAAGAGTAAATAAACTCCGCAATTTGATCCATTTGAAAGTAATCCAATGTCTCTGGAGTATCTTTTACAGTGTTCATCTGAGGATGCAAACCGGTAGTAAACAACGCCGCCGGTATTTCTTTCTGATAGAAGTTTCTATAATCCGAGCCAAAAGGTTCTTTATCTGAAAGTGAAGGAGTTACAGAGAAAGGATTTGATGCTATGGACCCAATAATTCCGTTTATATCCGGATTCTGAACGCCGGTAAAGACTTGCAGTTTATTATTATCCCCGCTATAACCCACGGCATCCATATCTATCATTAGAGTTATCTTGTCAACCTCTGCAAATGAACGATTTAGAAAATACCAACTTCCGGCCATGCCAAGCTCCCCCGCTCCAAAAAATGCAATTATCACGGAGCGCCGAAACATAAATTTGTTTTGAGATATCATCTTTGCCAGCTGCAAAAGGACAGCCGCGCCGCTGGCATTTCTGTCTGCTCCCGGATAGACCTGAACCTCTTGTTTTCCATTAACATTCAAGACCGTATAGCCAAGACCGTCCATGTGGGCACCCAATACAACATACTCTTTGTTCAAGTTTTTATCATACCCGGGTATTATTCCAACAATATTGCGGGAATGCAAAGTGTCGCCTCCGGACTGAACTATTTTGAAATCTTCACCATCGCGAGGAGAAAGCATTAGCAACCCGTTAGATAAAAGGTAATCATAAATGTACTGCGACGCTTTAACCTCTCCCTCCGTTCCGGCACCTCTGCCTTTTAAAGCAGGAGAGCATAGGAAGTTAACATGAGCGCGCAATGTGTCTTGGTTTTTCTTCTCAGTTTCAGATTTTTGCGGAGATTTAATTTTTGTTGCCCCAATATTCTGAGAGTAACCGTTATTAAATCCCGCGGGTGCGGATGTCACAAAAACAAAAGTGAAAACCGTCCCCAGCAATATTTTGTATATCCTGTCCATTTTTTAGTAGAACCAGCAAGAACAGATTAAGCTTTATAGAAAGGAATTTTTACAACAACCGCCTTAAGCAATTTGTCTCTAACCTTAATATAAATCTCTGTATCAGCCTTATACAAAGGAGCCGCAACATATCCCATCCCTATTGGCTTGTTAAGACTCGGACTCATTCCGCCGCTGGTAACAAAACCAATATTTTCTCCATTAGCGTTACATATCTCATATCCGTGACGCGGAATTCCCTTGTCAATCAGCTCAAAAGCGCAAAGTTTCCTGGTCAGACCAGTTGCTTTTTGTTTCATAAGAAAATCTCTGTCTATGAAATCTCCCTTGTTATCATTGAATTTTGTAATCCATCCAAGACCCGCCTCAAGAGGAGAAGTTGTATCATCTATATCATTTCCGTATAGACAGAAACCCATCTCCAAACGCAGCGTATCTCTTGCACCAAGTCCCACAGGCATAATGCCTTCCGGTTTTCCTGCCTCAAAAATTTTATCCCACAATTTTAGAGCGTCCGCATTCTTTACATACACCTCACATCCGCCGGCTCCGGTATAACCCGTTGTGGAAATAATAACATTCTCCAATCCGCCAACAGTTATTTGTTTAAATGTATAATATTCCATTGTCGTAACAGGCTCATTGCAAAGTTTTTGCATAATCCCCATAGCCTTTGGACCCTGAATAGCCAGCTGACTTAACTCATCAGAAGCATTGTAAAAATCCCTGCCTATTTCAAGACCGAATTTTGGAGCAAATTTGCAAAGATGATCCCAATCTTTCTGCATGTTTGCGGCATTGACAACCATCATATAACGCTGTGGATCAAAGCAATATACAACAAGATCATCTACTATTCCACCCTTTCCGTTAGGAAAACATGAATACTGAATCTTCCCCGGGAAAAGGACAAACGCATCATTACTTGTAACATATTGTACAAATTTAAGAGCGTTAGGTCCTTTAACATAAAACTCTCCCATGTGTGAAACATCAAAAACTCCAACGCTGTTTCTTACAGCGAGGTGTTCCGCTTTAATTCCAATATATTCCAGAGGCATGTTGAAACCCGCAAAAGGCACCATCTTTGCCCCTAACTCAATGTGTTTCTGTGTAAAAGCTGTTGTTTTCATATATAATTCTACTTTTTTTTTAATTAGTAATTCCTACTTATGCAAACCGCTTGCCCTGCTGTAAACCCATGCATCCGGAGCCAAATCTGCAACATCGGAAACTGCTGCTTTGGCATCTGACAATTCATTAAAACCTACCGCAGAAACCATTGTAAGTCCATTCTTTAAAGGGATAGCCACAGGACTTGCCTCCATATTTCTAAGCTGTCGAAATCTTTTCTCTACACTTGTTGCCTGGCGGTATGAACCCACAATAAGGTAATATCTGTATTTAAGTTGTATCTGTGCCTCCCCATTTGCAGCCGATTGTTGCCGAGTTGCAGCTGGTTGCTGCCGGGTTGCAACAGGCTGCTCCTTTAACTGAGCATCATAAGCACCCCCCTCTGCAATAACCTTTGCATTAGCAGTATCACTGACTTGCACAGCACCCGAATCCAATTTGGCATTTTTTTGAGAGTCCAGTTGCGTCTCCTTCTTTACTATAAAAGCCTTCTTGGCGGCAATGTCCTTTGAAGTAGGCAAATCCAGCCTGCTTCTCACCCAATCGCAACCCCCAAGAATGAGAGTTGCCGCAACACATACAAGAAGTATCTTATTATTCATAATCAGAACAGTAAAAGGTGTTTAAATCATCAAAAATGGCATGTTAAAACGGCCACAGCGACAGGCGCAAATGTATGAAATTATGTGCTAAAACACAAAAAAATGGCGTATATTTACACTCTAATTATTAACAGTTTACGACAAATTATGAAGAACTTCTCAAACTGCGTTAAAATCATTTTACACCGCCAATTTTTTTCTACGGTAATTTTGCTTGCAATAACATCTTATTCTGCCTCTGCGACAGTTTCTTTTCAGCCTTATAAATTGCCGGCATCATCCGACACAATAAAAATCTCATTTACCGGAGATATTATGCAGCACGGGGGTCAAATAGAAGCGGCGCTTGCAATGGGAGATGGTTTGAATTACGTTTATGATAATGCTTTTAAGTACATGACTGCCAAGTTTAAGGAAGCAGACCTGATGGTGGCGAACATGGAGATGACCGTAGGGACAAAACCATATAGCGGATATCCAAATTTTTCTGCCCCGGTAGAAATTGCAAAAGCGGCAAAGGAGAGCGGCATAGGGCTTTTTCTTATGGCAAACAATCACATTGCAGATAAAGGCGAGATTGGTTTAAAGAATACATTTGCTTACTATGAATCTATAGGTGAACCAACAACAGGTGTTTACAAAAGTAAAAAAGAGGAGATTGAACAAGACCCTGTAATTTTTACAATCAAAGGGGTGAAATTTGCATTCGTCAATTTCACCTATGACACAAATGGTATGCCTGTTCCGGACCCGTATTACGTTAATTTAATGGATAGTACGGAGGTAAAAAAAATCATAGCAAGGGCCAGGGATAAAAATGCAGATATAATTATTGCATGTCCGCACTGGGGAGAAGAGTATCACCTGGAACCGTCGGCTGAGCAGGAGCAATGGGCTAAAATGCTTTTCAGAGAGGGAGTCAGAGTAATTGTCGGAAGTCATCCGCACGTTCCGGAAGAGGGATATATTTATATGGAGCCGGACCCGGGTCCTGAAATTGCAGGCAACGTTTCTCAAAGCGGCAGTGTAAACAAAATGGTTTTTTATTCAATGGGAAACTATATTTCTAATCAAAGCGATCCCGCTTATACTCAAGTTGGTACGCTGTTACAGCTAACCTTTATAAAAGACAATTTTACCGGAAAAATATCTATCGCGATGCCAAAGTGGGAATACACATGGTGTTTTAGAAGTGGAGAGTTTTTGCAAGATTATACCGTTGTTCCGATAGAAGACTTTATAAACTCTGAAGATTATACAAATGGAGCCGTGACGCCAAAACAAAAAGTAGCATTTTCTAAAATGGCTCATACTTACCGGTTTATAAAAGAGAAACATTTGATAAAAATTGAAGATGAGTAAGATAGATTGCGTTTCGCTCGCAGTAAATAAAGCCGGGAAAACCATTATTTGAGATACCAAGAAACCATTAGCAAACAGAACCGCTCCACACAGGTTTATGCAAAATTTCTCAGCGTTAATTCGCAGTTCCTCCGCGGAGTGTATGTATGCGCAAAATCAGGAAAATAACTACATTTGTACGCGCAGTATATGGTTGTTATGCGCACTTAACCGGTATATATGGCAGAAAAAAAAATTGAGCTTAAGGAGATTGACCCTATAGACATCTTTGGCGTCAACGACAGAATCATCAACAGACTGGGCAAATATTTTCCGCAGCTAAAAATTACGCCGCGCGGGAATTGCATTATGTTGAAGGGCAGCTATAAAGACATTACAAATTTTGAACACTCCGTTAATGTCCTTATAAACACCAGGAAACACAAACGTAATTTAAACCTTGATGACGTGGACCAAATTTTTGAAAGTCCGCAATCACCGCTTTGCATGTCGGACGATTTTCCAATGGGCATCTCCGGCGAGGATGACGGAGAGTGTGACAATGTTGACCCTCACAGCAGACGCGGAGATCTGGGAGATGAAGAAGATATCATTGTTTTTGGCAATGAGGGGAAAATTATAAGAGCCCGCACAAAAAATCAGAAAAAACTTGTGAGCGATTATTATACTCACGATTTGGTTTTTGCAATTGGTCCCGCCGGAACAGGTAAAACATATACAGCTATTGCTCTGGCAGTTAGAGCGCTTAAAAACCGTGAGGTCAAAAAACTGGTTCTTACCAGACCGGCAGTTGAAGCGGGAGAAAGACTTGGTTTTTTACCCGGTGATTTAAAAGATAAATTGGACCCATATCTTCAGCCATTGTATGATGCGCTTCTGGATATGATTCCTCCGCAAAAATTAAAAATTCTGATGGAGGAAGGAACAATACAAATTGCACCGCTTGCATACATGAGAGGAAGAACATTGGAGGGAGCGTTTGTGATTTTAGATGAGGCACAAAATACCTCTCTCGGACAGCTGAAAATGTTCCTTACAAGAATGGGCAACAATGCAAAATTTATTGTAACCGGAGATATGACGCAGATAGATTTGCCGCGCAAAGAGGACTCCGGACTTGCAAAGGGAATTAAGCTGCTGCAAAAAATAAAAGGAATAGCAATTGTTGATTTTACAAAAGATGATATAGTACGCCATCCCCTTGTTACAAAGATAGTTGAAGCATTTGAGAAAGATGAAAAAAAGAAGAAATCTGACAATTAGCACTTACATTTAATATACAGATGAAATTTATGAAACCATTTGCATATGCAGTTATGTCTATAACATGTATGCTTTTATTTACACTCTCCGCGTGCGGCGGAAGCAAAACAGTTGACCCTACACCTTCTAAAAAAGACACGACAACTACCGCAAAAACTCATACTTTAAAAATTGTTGGTTACCTCCCGATGGATTCCACAAGCACCAACAGTACTCAGCTCGCTCAGATGAGATGGAAATGTTTAACACACATTATTCTAAGTTCAGGCAGAGTCTCCAGTACAGGACACCTTAATACAAGAAGACTAGACAAAAATATTGATAACACTATATCTGTTGCCCACTCTAATAATGTAAAAGTACTTATGCAACTTTATTCATTATCACTTAAAGGTCTGTACTTTACGGAAGTTCTGGATGATGCCGCAAAAAGAGCGATCCTGGTTCAGGACATTGTTTCTTTTTGCAAAACAAAAGGACTTGACGGAGTAGATATTAATTATGAAGAACGCAAAGAATGGGGAACAACAGAGGCAGAAAATCTTTATAACCTTGCAAAAGAAATCAGAGTTGCCGCCCCTTCAGGTTTTCTAATCACGGCAGCTGTAACGGAATATGACCCTTATGTATCGGAATTTTTTGACGTACTTGATTTTGCAAGCCTTATGAGTTATGACCATAATGTATGGTCAACGGCTAATTCTCAGCATGCATCATATTCCTCCTTCCAAAGCAATTTTGATGATTTGATGAAAAAATTTCCCAATATAAATAGGAAGAAATTGCTTGGAGGCGTTCCTTTTTACGGATACACATGGGACACGACAAGCTATCCTGCAGCCGTAAACAACACTCCTTACGGTGTAGCATATGCCTCTATATTAACACATTACGGTGCAGAATACGCCGATGCCGATGAGGTAATAGGAAAAACGTCCGGTACAAAAACCCTATACAACGGCCGCTTAACGATTGCCAAAAAATGCGCCTATGTCAACACTAACGGTTACGGCGGAATAATGATATGGCAATTATCGCAAGACGCCGGCAGCGACAGCTACAGCCTGCTTAAAGTAATTGATAAAAATTTGAACTAGTATTTACAATATCACACCGGCAAGCTTGCACCCTGTGTACTTGCCTCCGGAAATTTCATGAGCCCCATTAACAAACACGTGGTCTATTCCGCGCGGGAATTGATGGGGTTTTGCGTATGTAGCTATGTCAGCTATAGTTACAGGATTAAATACAACAACATCCGCTGCATATCCAACCTTTAGCAAACCTCTCTCTTTAAGTCTCAGCTGATGAGCAGGAAGTCCTGTGCATTTATAAATTGCAGTTTGCAAATCGCAGAACTTTTCATCTCTCACATACTTGCCAAGATAGTTGGGGAATGTACCGTAGGAACGAGGATGCGGCATCTCTGTTCCCAACCTTCCGTTAGGAGAATAAACGCTGCCGTCAGACGCAACCATTGCAAGAGGATGATTTAGAATTGCACGCAAGTTGCTTTCCTTCATTGCAAAACCTGCAATCTGAACACCAAGATTTTCTGAAATCAAAAGATACTGAATCATCGGCCAAACATCCATTCCGGAAATGGCACAGCACTCATCTATGAACTTGCCCGAATATTTTTCATTGCCCTGGGCAAAACAAGCTGCAACCAAAACACAATGAGGACCTCCCAGTCTCTTAATTCTGCTAAGAGCATACTCTCCTATAGCCTTGGACTTTACAGGATCTTTTAATCTTGCAATTACATCTTCATTGCTTCCCTGTCTGTCATTAAGAGGAACAAAAGTCTCCATATCAGTAGAGAAGGCAGTGTAAGGGTATCTGTCAAAACAAATATCCATTCCGCTCGCCACGGCATCATCAATCAACTTAAGCATGTTTGGAACCTTTCCCCAGTTGGCTTCATTCTGTGCCTTAAGGTGAGAAATTTCCAGCCTCGCACCTGAAGCGCGAGCCAAGTCAATAGCCTCTGTAATAGCCTGTTCTACACGGTCGTCCTCATTCCTCATGTGAATTGCATACAAAGCATTGCGCCTTGCAACAACCTTGAGAAGTTCTACAAATTCCTCTCTGCTGCCGTAAGAACCCGGAGTATATTCCAATCCGAACGACAGACCAATACTTCCCATTTCTATCTGCTGGTCAAGTAAATAACACATTTTCTTAAGCTGGTCCTGAGTGCAAGAAACATTATTGTCACCCACAACTACGTGCCTAAGAGTACCTTGTCCCGTATAACTCTTAAAGTTAATTCCGATTGTATTTTTTCTTAAGGCATCATAAAAGCCGTCAATATTTTTCCAGAAAGGATATCCAAAACGCTTTGTCCCTTTTGCAGCCTCATACTCTGCATCTGAATAAGGGAAGGGCGAACCGCCGCAATTGCCCGCAATATCGGAAGTTACGCCCTGAAATAATCTACTGTCTCCAAGAGGCGCCTCAAGTAAATTTGTATCTGTGTGAGTATGAATATCAATAAAGCCGGGGCTCACAGCCTGACCTTTTGCATCAATAAACTCTCTGCAGCTTTTCCCAAGTTTTCCAATTGCGGAAATCTTACCATTTTTTAAACCCACATCTGCTTTAAGCGGAGCCTTTCCATCTCCGCAATAGACTAAGCCATTGGCAATTATTGTATCAAATTGTTCTTTGGTTTTAAAGCCCGACCCGGTCAAGCCGGATGCAGTTGATGTGATAAAACTCTCGCCGCCAAAGATTGCGATAGTTGAAAGCCCTCCCAGGGCTACCGATGTTTTCAGAAAATTTCTTCTGGAAATGTTTTTAGAATCATTAATTATTTTATTTTTCATTTTATATGGTGCATATCTGGTTACACAGATAATATTAGTTCTCTACTTTGGTGATTTTCTTCATACCCTCAGAAATATACTGATGCATACTTTTTTGGTCTCCGTAAATTAAAAGGGCCTCTATATCCGGGGTATTTGCAATTATTTCCTTTGCTTTCTCCAGTCCCACAACCATAAAATATGTTGCATAAGCATCTGCCGTTGTGGCATTTGGAGCTATCACGGTTGCGCTCAGCAAATTATGCTGAACGGGATAACCCGTCTTGGGATTAATTGTATGAGCGTATTTTTTTCCATTCTCTATGTAGTACTTCCTGTAATCTCCGCTGGTAACCAACCCCCTGCCGGAAAGACTGATAACATCTTGTATCATATCGCCGGGAGAATTATTCCCGTCCACCGGTTTGTCAACGCCTATCTTCCAAGACTTCCCCTCAGGATTCACTCCCTGTGCAAAAACTTCTCCCCCAACTTCTATCATAAAATTTTTCATACCCATATCCCTAAACTTTGAAGCAAAATAATCCGCAGTATAGCCTTGTGCTATTGCGTTGAAATTCAACTCACAGCGCGGATCATCCTTGGTTATCACATTACCAATCAACTTAAAGTGTCTCATGCCCGTGAACCGCATTATGCTGTCTATCTTTTCTTTAGATACCGTGGATTTATTTTTAAATCCAAACCCCCATAAATCAAAAAGCGGAGCGCTGGAAACATCAAAAGCCCCGCTGCTCTGCTCATACATAGCGGCGGAAAGAATGAAATTGTCTATAAAAATTTTGTCCAATTTAACGGGCTTATTGTTGTTAAACTTATACAAGATGGATGTTGTGTCATATCCGGAAACTGAATGATCTATCTGTTTAAAATAGAGTTCTACACTGTCCCTCACATTACAGGCAGAGCTGTCGAGAGGCTCATAAACTATATGGTAAGTTGTACCTTGGGCAACACCGGTCAAGGCAACATAATCTTTGTTTTTACTGCATCCCGCAGCAATTAAGATTGCGGAAATCATTGCAGAGGCGGCAAGACGCCAGTCTATTTTCCTTAGCATATATTAGATCTTTAGAGCAACCCGGTACACCAAAGTAGTGGCACGATTTTGGCTCGCATTAACACACAAATTTAGAAATAATTCATTTTAAGTGCAAAAAAACGTACTTTTGCATCAAACACATTAAGCAAGAATGAAATTCAGTTCTACTAAAAAATTTTGGACACTCCTGTTTATCGCCGTCCTTTTTGTTGCGGCATGCCATAAATCTGATGATACAGAAGAATACATGGAGGGGAATATGACTTATACGCTTCCGTTGTACTCACTGGCCGGGAGGAGTTATACTTTAACAGCCGGGGGGGTCACAACTCCTTCATCCGGAGTAACTTACAAGTGGTATTCCACAATGATGGACGATACTGTAAAGGGTACTGCCGGAGTGCAATGCACAGTTGTAATTCCGGATTCGCTGGCTCTGTATTCTGTTACGGAAGCAGCCTCAGCAACAGGTTATTACGGTACAACATCTACAATGTATTGCAATTCAATAGTTCCATACATAGGACATTCGCTTACAGGCGTCTCCGAACCTACTGACTCTATACAAGACCCCAGAGATAGACAATACTATTACATAACAACCGCGGGCAATCTGGATTGGTTTGCTGAAAACCTCAATTATCAGGGCAGCGGCAGCGGTTATGCAAATGCCGATGACGCCGGATATGTTTTTGGAAGGCTTTATAATTGGAATGACGCCACGGGAAAAGTTTCAGGAACAGGGCTTGGCGGAGGACCTCAGGGAGCTTGTCCTCCAGGGTGGACCGTCCCCACCAATGAGGATTGGGAAGACTTGGCTAAAACATTGAAAGGAAGTCCGGTAAGTTTTTTAGATAACTGGACCGGGCTTGGCCAGATGCTAATGGTAAACGCAAAATTCAACGGAACAAAATTTTGGCCTTACTCCGCTCTTGTAACCATGCAAAACAAATTTGGGTGGAATGCTCTCGCGACAGGCACATGTTCAAATAATTACCATTATTTCACCGGACTTAATACATACGCATATTTTTGGAGTTCCACTCAAATGGATTCCGACAACGCTTATTACAGGTACATATACTACAATCTGCCAAACTTCCCGTTCAATTACGCAACAAAGGATGATATGGGAGCCTCTGTAAGATGCGTACGCAAACACTAAAACTGTAACTAAAACAAATACTTACAATTATGAAAAAAGGATGTTCAGGACTAATAGTAGTACTCGTCATTCTGGCGATACTAGTTGTTTGGGGTATAAAAGCCTACAATTCAATGGTTAAGCAGCGTGAGGCTGTTAACACTGCATGGAGCAATGTAGAAAACACCTATCAGAGAAGAGCGGATTTGATTCCTAACTTGGTTTCTACGGTTAAAGGTTATGCAAAGCATGAACAATCTACCTTAGAGGGAGTTGTAGAGGCCCGCGCTAAAGCCACTCAAATAAAAGTTGATCCGGCAAATTTGGATGAGGCTTCTCTTAAGAAGTTTAATGATGCTCAAGGGGAACTTGGCAGCGCGCTTGGAAAATTGCTTATGATTCAGGAAAATTATCCTAACCTTAAAGCAAATGAAAACTTCCTGGAGCTGCAGAGCCAGCTGGAGGGAACTGAGAACAGAATTAACGTTGCCCGCAGCAACTTTAATGACACTGCAAAGAACTACAATACATATTTGCAGAAATTCCCTAACAACGTGATTTCCGGCCTATTCGGCTTTAAGACTAAGCCTTATTTTGAGGCATCGCCAGGAACAGAAACCGCACCTAAGGTTGAATTTTAATTCTTAAAATTTACTGTCGGGAAAAAGATAATTATCTTGCTCCCGACAGTTTTATTTATATCATGTGGTTTATTAAAAGGTTGATTTCCAAGGAAGATGAGAACATGATAGTTGCCGCTATCAAAAAAGCGGAACTGAATACTTCCGGGGAGATCCGTGTACACATAGAGAGTGAATGCAAAGAGGAAAATCCTATGGCAAGGGCAATTTATCTCTTTAATATGCTTGGAATGTACAAGACTGCGGCGCGTAACGGGGTGCTGATTTATGTGGCAAAGAAAAGCCGCAAGTTTGCAATCATTGGAGATGACGGTATTAACAGAGTTATCCCTGATAATTATTGGAATAACATCCGCTCCGCAATGTCTGAAGATTTTTCTAAAGGGCGATATGCCGGTGGAATATGCAATGCAATTCTAAGCACTGGCGAATTGCTTAAGAAGGAGTTTCCGCATATGGCGGATGATGTAAATGAACAGAGTGATGAAGTCTCTTTTGGAAAATAGATGCGCTGCTGTTCTTGCGGCGATATGCTTAATTGCAACTGCGGCAATACCTGCCGTAGCGCAAAAAACCGTCACACAAACTACTGCAAATCAGACTACTGCCGCAAATCAGAGCATCAGATTGCTTGCTGCGGATTCAATTAAAAAGGCAAGCACAAACAGCGCGGAAAAATCTCTGCAGGCCGCCGTTAAAAAAGATAAAGACGGCAACATTATTGGGACTTCTTTTGGTTCAACACTGGCGACAGATCCTTACGTACCGGTTGGAGATGAGCAGATTAAAGCGGCGGAGGCGGCGCTTGATGCTGCGGAACAAAAAGAATCTTCTGCAAAATTTAATTCGCCTGCAGACGCCATTCCGGAACGTCCGAATCCTCCAAGATTGGTCAATGATTACACGGGGATTTTAACGCCTGAACAAGTTGCTTCTATGGAAAATCGTTGTGAAGATTTCTCCAGAAAAACTTCCAACCAGATTGCCGTTGTAATTGTTCCTACTCTGTACGGATTTGATAAAGAGGAATATGCACGTACAATAGGAAAAACGTGGGACGTAGGTCAGCAGAAATATCTTAACGGAATTGTCCTGCTTGTAAAGCCAAAAATAGGAAACGAGAGCGGCGAAGTTTTCATCTCGACGGGTTCCGGACTAGAGGGAGTTCTTACAGACGCAATATGTGAGAGAATCATACAACTGCGTCTTATTCCGGCATTTAAAGAAAATGATTACTATGACGGAATCAATGATGCGCTAAGCCTTATTTTCCCTCTTGCGGCAAGTGAAATTTCTTCAGATGAATTCGGCGGAGATGATGAAGAAAATCCCGGCGGCATAGTAATGCTAATTTTCATTGCTCTATTTTTTGGTTTTGTAATTGCAGCAAAAATTTACGAACACAAACACGGCAGACATATCGGACACGGCGGCGGAATAAATTCAGGCGGATTCATAGGCCCGTTCTTTGGAGGATTCGGCGGCGGCTCAAGCGGAGGCGGAGGATTTGGCGGTTTTGGAGGATTCGGCGGCGGAGGCGGCGGATTCGGCGGCGGAGGTGCCGGAGGGAGCTGGTAGTCAATTAGTGATTAAGAGGTCTCCCCGGAGGACATCGGCTTTCCTTCTGAAATGATTCTTACAAAAGTAACTGTGCATACGAAAAATATGTTAACAACACTGTTTCTTTTTATGACTGCCTAACAAATATTTAATTATGAAAAAAATATTATTTATTGCATTGCTGCTTGCCGGCTTAAATATCACCTCTTTTGCTCAAACTTTTCCTATGGATTTTTGCACGGGGACATGGAAATATTCTAATAATGTTGAAGATAAAGATTTTTTTGTGACTTTCAAGCAAGATGTTTTTCATATTCCGGAAGGATTTGGCGGAGGGACAGAAACATGTCTCGTTGGAGCTTACATATTTAAGGAGAGTGGAACGACCAAATTAGATTGTATGAATATGTTAAGCAATAACTATGCTGATATACACAAATACCCTATTTACTGTCTATTTATAGACACAAACACCCTTTCTTTTTGTATAACCGATTATGGGAAAAAAAATGGATGCGGTGAGGGTAAAAAATTAGGGGGAGGCATGGTAACAATAATATCAAGAAGTCCGGCAAAAATAAAAATTGACATAAAGGAATCAGAGGGTGTACATGTCATTAATGATAATAATGAAATATTTCCAAGTGGCACAACATTTCCTTCTGAAATGATTCTTACAAAAGTAACAGAGTGATAATTGGTTAATTATTAAGATCTGATCAAAGCAATTTCTCTGAAGATATCTTAAGTAGAAAAACCACCTCTGTCGCAGCTTCGCGGCTATGCCGCTCGCTTAAAGATTATTACTTTCTGAACTTGCTGAAGAAATCGTTGCCTTTATCATCCACCAAAATAAACGCAGGGAAGTTAACAACCTCTATCTGCCAGATGGCTTCCATTCCAAGCTCCGGATATTCTATACATTTGACACTCTTGATATTATCCTGTGCAAGTATTGCGGCAGGACCGCCAATGCTCCCAAGATAAAATCCGCCGTGTTTTTTGCATGCATCTGTAACGGCCTGGCTTCTATTGCCTTTAGCAATCATAATCATACTGCCTCCGTTATCCTGGAACAAATCTACATAGGGGTCCATTCGCGCAGCCGTTGTTGGACCAAAAGAACCGCTCGGCATTCCCTTAGGCGTCTTTGCCGGACCCGCATAATAAACGGGATGATCTTTAATGTATTGAGGAAGTCCTTCTCCCATATCAAGACGCTCCTTCAATTTTGCATGAGCAATATCGCGGGCAACAATAATAGTTCCGTCCAAAAGAAGAAAAGTAGAAACCGGATATTTGGTCAGCTCCGCAAGCACCTCTTCCATAGGACGATTCAAATTTACATGAACGCCCCCCTCAAAAGCCGAGTTGCTGTTTTTAAACTTGTCCGGAATCAGGCGGGCAGGATTTGCATCCAAGGTCTCAAGCCAAATTCCCTCCTCATTAATCTTTGCCTTAACATTTCTGTCTGCGCTGCAACTTACTCCAAGTCCTACGGGACATGAAGCTCCGTGACGCGGAAGTCTTATCACTCTAACATCATGCGCAAAATATTTTCCGCCAAACTGAGCGCCAATTCCAAGTTCCTGCGAGTCCTTCAGAAGTTTTTGCTCCATCTCCACATCCCTGAATGCCTGGCCGTTACCAAGTCCTTTAGTTGGCAGCGCATCATAATATTTTGCAGATGCAAGCTTAACCGTGGAGAGATTTAAGTCTGCAGAAGTTCCTCCGATTACAAACGCAATATGATAAGGAGGACATGCCGCAGTTCCCAAAGAACGCATCTTCTCAATTAAAAACTTCTCCAGTTTGTCAGGTGCAAGAAGCGCTTTTGTCTCCTGATACAAATATGTTTTGTTTGCACTTCCGCCACCCTTTGCCATAAATAAAAACTTGTACTCATCACCGTCGTGAGAGAAAATTTCTATCTGTGCAGGAGTATTGTTTCCGGAGTTTTTCTCTTTAAACATATCAAAAGCAACTGTCTGTGAATAACGCAGATTATCGGTTGTATATGTATCATAAACACCATGCTCCAAGGCAGCCGCATCACCGCCGCCCGTGTAAACATTTTCTCCCTTCCAGCCAAAAATAATCGCAGTCCCGGTATCCTGACAAAGAGGCAACTGACATTTGGAAGCAACGTCTGCATTCAACATAAAAGTCAGGGCAACCGCCTTATCATTTTCACTTGCCTGCGGATCATCAAGAATCTTTGCAACCATCTCATTATGATAAGGACGCAGCATAAAGGCAATATCATGGAAAGCTTGCCTTGACAGCATTCTAAGACCCTCAGCAGAAATTTTTAGGATTTTATGACCTTCAAAGTTCCCGACGGTTACATATTTTTTTGAATCTTCAAGCAAATGATAATCAGTAGTATCCTTGCCAAGTTCAAACATCGGATTGTATTTGTATTCTTCCATAATATTTGTGTATTTATTTCACGAACGCCTTTACAAATAGCGCTATATTGTTAGTGTTTTAGATTCATCATTTTTATTATCCCCCCTTCTCACCCCCATTAAGAAAGCTTTCATGAAAGCATTCAAATCCCCATCCATAACTCCCTGCGTATCAGTGGTCTCTATACCGGTACGCACATCCTTGACCATCTTATACGGATGCAAAACATAACTGCGGATTTGAGAACCCCACTCTATCTTTTTCTTCTGCCCCTCCAGCTCCGCCTGCTTCTCCCGCTTCTTCTCAAGCTCCAGTTCATAGAGATGAGACTTTAAGATTCTCAGCGCATTCTGGCGATTGTCCAACTGAGAGCGGGTCTCCGTATTTTCCACAACAATACCTGTCGGGACATGCTTAACTCTTACACCGGTCTCAACCTTATTTACATTTTGCCCGCCCGCACCGCTGGAACGGAAAGTATCCCACTCCAAATCTGCGGGATTAATAACAATCTCAATTGAGTCATCCACAAGCGGATAAACAAATACAGATGAGAAAGTGGTCTGTCTCTTGCCCTGTGCGTTAAACGGAGAAATTCTCACCAGACGATGCACTCCGTTTTCCGCTTTCAAATACCCGTAGGCATAATCTCCCTCTATCTGAAGAGTAACAGATTTAATTCCGGCCTCATCACCCGCAAGCAAATCCGTAATAGTCACTTTATATCCGTTGCGCTCTCCCCATCTTGTATACATCCTCATAAGCATGCTGCTCCAATCATTGCTCTCCGTACCGCCGGCTCCGCTGTTAATCTTAACCAGCGCCCCAAGATTATCCCCCTCCGCAGACAACATACTTTTAAACTCCACCTCTTCCAAATGCTTGGTAACCAGAGCATCTTGCTGGGCAATCTCCTCCTCGGGCGCCCCCATCTCTTTAAGCACGCCAAGATCTTCACCCTCTCTTTTAAGGGAGTCAATAGCATTAACCCAGTATTTTTTCCCCGACAGTTTTTTTAAGAACGCCTCCGCATTCTTAGCGTCATTCCAGAAATCGGGCGCCGCAGCAACCCTCTCACCTTCAGCTATCTCTTTGACTTTCTTATCGTAGTCAAAGAGACCTCCTTAACGTATCCAGACGTTCCTTAAGATTTTCCATAACGCCACAAAGATAATCAAATAAGAGATACCCCCTTGCAAAAAAAAGCCCGAAACACTTCGGGCTTTTTTTCTACTCAACGTTAATCAGCTTTTGCTGTTTTTTAATTTGATCCTCCTGCAACTTAGGAATCTGAATATTCAAAATTCCGTTGTTAACTTTTGCAGAAATTTTTTCTTTGTCCGCATTATCAGGAAGCGTCATAACTTGCTGGAATTTAGAGTATGAGAACTCGCGTCTCAGGTAGTGGCTATTCTCTTTGCCCTGATTATTCTCATTCTTTTTCTCCATAGAGATTACAAGATTATCGTTCTCATCTATGTTGACCTTGAAGTCTTCTTTGGTCATTCCCGGTGCAGCCACCTCAATCTTATAATCTTTAGCATTTTCAATGACGTTTACTGCAGGTGCAGAAGCGTTAGCTTTAATCATCCAATCATCGTCGCTGAAGATATCATTGAAGATACCCGGCAACCAGCTCTCATTGTTTCTTCTTAAAATTGGCATCATAATAAAATCCTCCTATTTTTAAATTTGTTATATATTTTAACTTTTGTCTTCATTTTCAAAGACACTTGAACAAGTCGCAAAGGCTGTGCCATCTGTAAATCAGGAAGTTTTGACAGCCTTAGTTACATTTTTGGTGACAATTTTTCAGAAAAACTGAAAAATTTTCAGCCGTATTAAGTCTTGATTTTTGTAAATTCACAAAAAAATGGACGTTGCACTTGTCCATGCAACAAGCAATTCTTAACCTAAATATTAAAATCATCATGTCCGCAGAGAACAACAAATTGAATATCAACACGGTAAGAGAATTTAACCTTGAACGTTATCTTGGTACCTGGTATGAGATTGCCAGATTTGACCATAGATTTGAAAAAAATCTTAAAAATGTCAAAGCCAATTACTCCATAAAAGACAACGGAATGATAAAAGTTGTAAATACCGGCTTCAATTCGGAACAGAATAGAAACAGCAAAATTATAGGCAAGGCAAAAACAACAAAAACAACCGGCTTGCTTAAAGTCTCTTTTTTCTGGTTCTTTTATTCAGACTACAGAGTACTGGCGCTTGGAGACAACTACGATTGGGCTCTTGTAGGAGCCGGAAAATCAGATAAATACCTATGGATATTATCCCGCACGGAAGTCCTGACTAAAGAGACTTTATCGGTAATTTTATCGGAAGCGGAACAAAGAGGATATAACACAAAAAGACTGATCTATAATCAAAAAAGTTAGCCCGTAACTTACAAAACAATCCAAGATTCCGGAAAGGCCCCAAAATGCTTAACGCATTAGTTTCATAATATCCCCGTAATCAAACCCGCGGGAGAGGGCAAATTTTACAATCTTTGCACGCTCCTGCTGTTGAACTCTATACATGTTGTTTCCATCTGCGGGCGAGGAGTCATAATCACCCCCTGAACTCTTGTTTGAGACCGCTCGTTCAGAGCGCCTTTTAACCTCAGCACTTTTTGCGGCAACAATTCTTTTAAGAGTCTCTGCGGCAAGCTGTGACTCCGCTGCAATTGCCTCTTTTATAATCTCGACAGGTATTCCCAAGGCCTTCATCTGGAACTCTGCCTTGCGCGGCCCCCAACCGTAAAACTTATACCTGTCGCGGATATAAGCCCCTGCAAACCTTGCATCATCTATAAATTTCTCTTTTGTAAGAGTCTTTATAATCTCCTCTATATCAGGCTGTGTAAGAACCACGGCTTTCTGCGCCGCCATCCACTTCTCCAGCTTTGCGCGCACCTGCCCGCTGCACATCTCATTGCGGCTGCACTCCCCCGTCAATCTATTAAGCGCCTGTTCCTTTGTCATAAACTCTAAAAGTAATAACCCAATGAAACATAAGCTCCTACCTTATGGCTGTAATCTGACCAGTGAATGTTGAAGCTTAACGGACCAAGGGGGGTGTCATAAGAATATTTGATAGCGGCACCCCAGTAGCCGCCCTTGGAAACATCCATTATTCCTCCAAGGTTACCCTGGGTTCTAAGATAATTACATATAGCATAAACATAATGTTTCCTGCCTATCTTTTTGCGCAAATCCAGACGGAAAATTGCAACTGACTTATTCACCGCGTTTGCATAATTTATCCCGACGAAAGGAATTTGATGATCTATGTATCTACCTTCCTCTGAGCCGCCTACAAAGTTATAGAACGGGAATTCGGACTTATTGTTCAAGGTTACTCTTGCATAAACGTAGGGGATAAGCACAAAGTCATTAGCGAGATTTATTGCCAGACGGTAACCAAGGCGGAATGCGGAAAAACTGTTAAAGCCGGAGTGAAATCCCGCAAAATAATATTCCGCTGACGCATCAAGATACATACCCTTTTTTGCAAAATATTTACTGTCGCGATTATCCATTTTTGCATCCGCAAAAACACAAGCATAACCGCGTGCATTTAAAGTATATTCAGACTCGTCTATATAGTCCGACAGGAATTTTGTGAACTTGAAATTTTGAATTCTTGCACCGGCCTTTATGTCAAAATTCCTCAAATACATATTTGCAAAAGAGACTTCCAGTCCATTATAAACATAAGATATATTGTTTTTTGAAGAACCTGAGCTGTAGATATTTATATCCTTAGTGCCAAATTCATAAGTAGCAACAAATCGGGGAAAGTTCCGGAATAAATAAGTATACTCCGCTTTTATATACGGGTTATAACTAAGCCTTGCAGTAAGTCCGAGACGCGAGCCATGCAGGTCATATTGGTGAATTCCAAGATTAAGCAGCAGCGCCGCCGCCTCCTCTGAATCATAATGCGCACCAAAACTTACGATGTTGGTAGGCCCCTTCTTGAAAATAAAAGTTAGTTTTTCATCACCATTTTTCTGCTGCGCAAGTTGATATGTAACTTGTGAAAATGCTTGAGTTCCAATAAATAATGATATCGCCTCATTAATTTGGGCACCTGATATTGTACTGTTTTCTGAAATTCCTGCAAGGCCGAGAAGCCACTTTTTGTCATTTTTTGAAACACCCTCCATACCTATCTCCCCCACCTTAAATTGCGAGCGGTAAATCTCTCTTGCAAAGGATATTTTTTCACCATTTGCGGAATGAAAATGTACCGGTCCCGTTTTTCTCAAAACCGCACGCAGTCTTTCATCCTTTACAAGTGTTGCCGCATATCCGTTAACAACCAAAGTATCTATCGCACTTTTGCTAAAACTATAAGTTCCAAATTTTGATACATCAGGCCTAATGTAAACATCGGCATCTTCCTTATTCTTAAGGAATTTTTCATTGCCCATAAGACCAATTAACTGATTGAAAACCTCATCAATTGAGTTCAAGTCTTCCGCCTTGAGCAATTCATTTTGAACATCAACTCCTATGACAATATCAGCCCCCATTTTGCGGGCAATATCTATTGGGAAATTATTGACAACCCCGCCGTCCACCAAAACCTTTCCGTCAATTGTAACAGGCGCAAAAACTCCCGGAATTGACATACTGGCCCTCATGGAAATCGGAAGATACCCGTGGTCCAGCACAACCTCCTCACCGGTAGCCAAATCCGTTGCCATGCATGCAAAAGGGATTGGAAGTTTTTTAAAATCTATTGAATCCTGGTACCCTATTGCAAGACCGTTGAGCAAATTCAAAACATTTTGTCCGCTCATATAGGCACTTGGCAATACGCCCATTAAAGATGTCTCTTGCGATCCCGAATTATCCGATTCCTGTATACCTAAAGTTTTGTTTCCGTTTTTCCCGGCAATTTTTTCAGCGTTAATTTTGGCCGTATCACGCTGCACTTTGCTTAACCTTCCACCGGCTCTCAAGTTGTAGAAAGGCACGTTTATCAGATACTTCTCATCCGACATCTTTTTAGAAAAAGAGGCGTCCACTCTCTTTGAATTATCACTTAAAAGGTATGACCAATCTGCGTTTCTTATTAAGGAGTCCAGTTGGTTTGCAGTATAACCCATTGAATACAAGCCTCCTATGAGCGCACCAACGGACGTGCCTACCACCAGATCAACAGGAACATTCAGCTCTTCCAGCCTTTTAAGTACACCAATATGCGCAGCACCTTTTGCACCTCCTCCGCAAAGTACCAATCCGACAGTTGGTCTCTTTTTGCCGGAAACGCCGTTAACAAAAGTAGAATCTCCCAGTGCAATTGATGAAAAAGTAACCGCTGCGGCCCGAGGTCCGACACTGCAAATAACTGTCATTAAAACCATAAAAAAAACAGGAAGCTTTTTCATTGCTTTTTGTTTTTAAGACCGCTCAACATTCCGCATGCCGCAAAAATATCTTCTCCTCTGGATGCGCGTATCGTAGCTATAATTCCCGCATTGCAAAGACGCTCCTTAAATTGCTCAATCACAGCCATAGGGGAGCTTTGGAATTTTGTGTCTCCGATATCATGAAATCTTATGAGGTTGACTCTGCATTCCAAACCTCTTAATTTTGAGATAATTGCATCTGCATGCCGTTTATTGTCGTTGAGACCTTTGAACATTATGTACTCAAAACTTACGCGGCGCTGTCCGGTGAAATCATATTGCCTGATGATTTCCATGGTTTTATCTATGGGGTTTTGTTTCTCTGCAGGCATCATGTCTTGGCGTTCGTCTGCGTATGGGTTATGCATGCTGATTGCCAGATGCGTTTTGGTCTCATCCAAATATTTCTGCACATTTATGCCAATAGTGCTGACAGTAATGCGCTTAGGACTCCAGGAACAACCCCAGTCAGAAGTTAACACGTCAATTGCGCGCTCCACATTCTCCAGGTTATCAAGCGGCTCCCCCATTCCCATGAAAACAGCATTGGTAAGTCTGTCCGCTTCAGGGATGGCAAAAAATTGTGAAAGAATTTCTGCAACATCAATATTTCCTTTGAATCCTTGTCTTCCGGTCATGCAAAATTTGCATCCCATCCGGCATCCGGCCTGAGAAGAAACGCACAATGTGACACGCTCTTCATCTGGTATCGTCACAGCCTCTATGAATGTGCCCAGATGGCACGGAAATAGGTATTTTTTTGTACCGTCCTTTGAGACAACTACTTCCGCCGGCTGTACAAAACCGATATCATAATTTTCTGAAAGTCTCTGTCGGGAAGAAAGAGAGATATTTGTCATTTTTTCAAAAGTGTTAACTCGCTTTTTATAAAGCCATTGCGCAATCTGACCTCCCGCAAACTGCGGCAGGGAAAGGACTTTGCAAATGTCCTTAAGTTCCTGCAGGTTTTTACCCAAAAGTTTCTCTTTCATTGTGTAAATTTAGTCATTTCTGAGTATCTTTGTAAACATCATAAATTAACATTTAAAAATTAAACCATTATGGCTAAAGAGAAAGAGAAAAAGGCCGCTGAAGCAGCGGAAGGGGTAAAGGAAGAGGTTAAAGAGATGCCTAAGGCTCAGGAAACAAATCCTGAAAAACTTAAGGCCCTGCAGGCTACCTTGGACAAAATTGAAAAAGATTTTGGAAAAGGGACAATCATGAAATTGGGGGACCAGCCTAAGTTTAATGTTTCCGTTATACCGTCAGGTTCTATTGGACTTGACCACGCGCTGGGCATTGGAGGTTATCCAAGAGGCAGAGTAATAGAGATTTACGGACCGGAGAGCAGCGGAAAAACAACACTGGCAATTCACGCCATAGCAGAGGCTCAAAAGTTGGGAGGCATTGCGGCAATTATTGATGCAGAGCACGCTTTTGACAGAACTTATGCAAAGAAACTTGGAGTTAACGTAGATACATTGCTTATTTCTCAGCCTGACAACGGCGAGCAAGCTCTGGAAATTACAGACAGTCTTATCCGCTCAGGAGCTGTGGATGTTGTTGTAATTGACTCAGTTGCAGCCCTTACACCAAAAGCGGAGATAGAGGGCGAGATGGGAGATTCCAAGATGGGATTACAGGCAAGGCTTATGAGCCAGGCGCTTAGAAAGCTTACTGCAAACATTAGCAAGACCAATACATGCTGCATTTTTATCAATCAGCTGCGTGAAAAAATCGGAATTATGTTTGGCAATCCGGAGACTACAACGGGTGGAAACGCGCTTAAGTTCTACGCCTCTGTGCGCCTGGATGTCAGAAAGTTAAATCAGCTGAAAGACGGGGACGATCCTACCGGAAACCGCACAAGAGTTAAGGTTGTAAAGAATAAAATGGCCCCTCCTTTTAGGAAGGTGGAATTTGACATTGTTTTTGGAGAGGGTATCTCCAAACTCGGAGAAATTGTTGACCTTGGCGTTGACTTGGATGTCATTAAAAAGAGCGGAAGCTGGTTCAGCTACGGAGAGAGCAAATTGGCTCAGGGCAGAGACGGCGTAAAGCAGCTGCTGCGGGACAATCCGGAGCTTTCAGATGAAATTGAGGCAAAAGTCAGAGAGAAGCTTAAGACTATCAACGACTAATAATCAGAACTTTATCTTAATCGCGATGGATCAGCTTCCGTCGCGATGTTTATAATTATTTCATACATTATGGAGACAGTATTGAGCGGCATTAGATCTACCGGCCACTTGCACCTTGGCAACTATTACGGTGCACTTAAGAATTTTGTAAAAATCCAGGACAGTTATAAATGTTTCTTTTTTGTGGCTGACATTCACTCTCTTACAACTCATCCGCATCCGTCGGATTTTCATGAGGGGGTAAAAATTATTTTGTCAGAGTATCTGGCTGCGGGCTTGGATCCGGAGAAATCAGCTATTTACGTTCAGAGCGATGTTCCTGAAATCTGCGAGCTTTATACTCTGCTCAATATGATTTCATACGTCGGAGAGCTGGAAAGGACCGTTTCTTTTAAGGACAAAGTACGCCAGCAGAAGAACAATGTTAATGCAGGTCTGCTTACTTATCCGGTGCTGATGGCATCTGATATTCTGGCACATAGGGCAACAAAAGTTCCTGTTGGAAAAGACCAGGACCAGCACTTGGAGATTGCAAGGACAATAGCAAGAAGGTTTAATACGCTTTATGGAGTCGAAGTTTTTCCGGAGCCCGTAAATATGGATTTCGGAAGCGGTGCAATTAAAGTTCCGGGGCTGGACGGCAACGGCAAAATGGGAAAGAGCGAGGGTAACGGAATATTCCTTTGCGATGATGAAAAAACTATTTCAAAAAAAGTTATGAAGGCCGTAACAGATGCCGGTCCTACAACTCCAAACTCTGAAATGCCGGAATCCGTGGCAAATCTTTTCAAGATTCTTTCCATTGTTTCAGACAAGAGCACGGTAGATTACTTCAAAGAGAAATACAATGATTGTTCCATCAGATATGGAGATTTAAAGAAGCAGCTGGCTCAGGATATCTGCAAGCAGACGCTCCCTATAAAGGCTAGAATAGATGACATTTACAACGATGCTGAATACCTTCACAAGGTTGTAAAACAGGGTGCGGACAAAGCCAGAGAAAGTGCCGCCGCAACCCTTGCGCTTGCACGTAAAGCAATAGGGTTCAAAGCTTTTTAACATCTGTCGGGAGCAAAATATTTATCTCGGCAGTAAAAATATTCATCACGACAGTTAATGGTTGACAAGGTAACAATAGAGAGGATTATGGATGCCGCCAACATTGTTGACGTTATTGGGGATTTTGTTGCCTTAAAGCGCCGAGGCTCTGATTACATAGCGTGTTGCCCGTTTCACAATGAGAAAACTCCCAGTTTTTCCGTCTCTCCAAGGCTTGGAATTTATAAATGCTTTGGCTGCGGCAAGGCGGGGAATGTTGTAAACTTTGTGATGGAACATGAGCAAATGACTTATGTTGAGGCACTTAAATATCTCGGAAAAAAATACGGAATAGAAGTTAAAGAGAGAGAAGAAACTGCAGAGGATGTGGAGAAGCGCCGGCACGGAGATTCTCTTTTGATTATAAATGAGTATGCTCAAAAATATTTTACCACTACTCTGCTGGAGACCGAAGAGGGAAAAGCGGTTGGCTTAAGTTATTTTAAAGAGAGAGGTTTTTCTGAACAGACTATTAAAGATTTTCTGCTGGGTTATGCGGACAGAGAACGTAATTCCTTTAGCAGCCAGGCTATTAAGAGCGGATATAAAAAAGAATATTTGACTGAAACGGGACTCGCTCTGGAGGGAAGAGTTTCAGAGAATGGAGAGCAAAATTATGATGGAGACCTGTATCACCACAGCGGGGGAGAACTTTATGACCGTTTTAGGGAGAGGGTAATGTTCCCTATCCGCGGCATAACGGGGAGAGTTGTGGCGTTTGGCGGAAGAAAACTGCGCGGAGATAAAAACATTGCAAAATATGTAAACTCTCCGGAGAGTTCAGTCTATATAAAGAATAAAACTCTTTACGGACTGTATGAAGCAAAGGCGGCAATTGCAAAGGCCCAAAACTGCTATCTTGTAGAAGGTTACACAGATGTTATCTCTTTCCATCAAAACGGAGTGGTTAATGTTGTTGCAAGCTGCGGCACTTCTCTTACGCAAGGACAGATACTACTCATAAAAAGATTTTCCCCAAAGGTTACCGTCCTTTATGACGGAGATGCGGCAGGCATTCATGCCTCTTTAAGAGGAATAGATTTATTCTTGGCAGAGGGACTGGAGGTTAAAGTCGCTCTATTTCCGGATGGTGAAGACCCTGATTCTTATGCACGTAAACACACTCCGGATGAATTACAAAAATTCTTGAAGGACGCAGAGGAAGATTTCATCTCATTCAAATATCGCATTCTAAGCAAGGATATTGAGAGAGACCCGCTTAAGAGGGCAAAGCTGATTGGAGAAGTAGTTACAAGCATATCCGTAATTCCGGATTCCATTGTCCGCAGCGTTTACATTGATGAGACTGCAAAAAATTTAAAAATATCACCCGATATTTTAAATCAGAAAGTTGCAGAGCTGCGCGCCAAAAGACAAAATGATGAATATTGGAGAAACAAGAAGCAGGAGGATTTGCAAAATGCGGAGACAGGAGAGCCTGAACCGGAAGAGATGAATATTTCTTCCCCTATTCGGGAGGAAGAGAATCTTGCCCGCAACAATAATTATTGCAAAGAAGCGGAGCAGGATTTAATTTATTACCTGCTTAAGTTTGGACACAATATTCTAAAAAACGAGAAGAGTTTTAATTATGGCTCGGAAGAGACTGACCGGCAAAGTGTTGCCGAATATATAAAAACACAGCTGGACTGTGACGGACTTGAGCTCATCAATCCTGTGCTAAGACAGATTTACAATGAATACTTCACACTTGACGCAACTGACTCAACTGAAATTGTCAGACACTTTGCCGCCGGCCCTGATAATGAAGTTGCAAAAGTTGTGATAAATTTGTTTCAGGATAAATACTCTTTAAGGAGCGAGAAGATTAAAAATACACTCATACCGGAAAAAAGCATCCTTGGCAATCTTGTTCCAAAAGCCATGTACATATACAAGGCAAAAGTAGTTGCACAAAGAATCCTGGAATTAACCCCAAAATTGGATAAGACTCATAAAGAGGGTAATACAGAAGAAGAAAAAAATATTGTAGAACAAATAAAGCTGCTAACTCAAGTCAAAAAAAATTTGACAAAGGCGGCAAAATTAATTGACACATAATATGGAGAAGAAGTTTAAAAGACATTTGATTACCGCCGCCTTACCTTACGCCAACGGTTCTGTCCACATTGGCCATCTTGCAGGTGTTTATGTTCCGGCCGATATTTATGCACGTTTCCAACGTCTTAAAGGCGAGGATGTTCTATTTGTATGCGGGAGTGACGAACACGGTGTCCCTATTACTATAAAGGCAAAACAGCTAGGCTGTACGCCACAGGATATTGTAGACAAATATCACGCAATAATCAAAGACTCTTTTAACAGATTTGGCATAAGTTTTAGCATTTACTCTAGAACAAGTTCAAAAATTCATGCAGAAACCGCCTCCGAATTTTTCCTAAAACTTTACAAAGAAGGAAAATTTGTTGCACAGGAGAGCGAGCAATATTTTGATACTGCAACAAACACTTTTCTTGCCGACAGGTATATTGTGGGAACTTGCCCAAAGTGCGGATTTGAAGGAGCTTACGGAGACCAATGTGAAAAATGCGGAAGCACGCTTAGCCCGGACGAACTGATAAATCCCCATTCATCCATAAGCGGGGCAACTCCTATTAAGAAAAAAACAAAGCATTGGTATCTGCCTCTGGATAAATATGAAGATTGGCTAAAAGACTGGATACTAAATAATCACAAAGAATGGAAGACCAACGTTTACGGACAATGCAAGTCATGGCTGGACGGCGGTCTTAAGCCAAGAGCAGTAACAAGAGATTTGGACTGGGGGATTCCGGTTCCAATAGAGGGCGGAGAAGGAAAAGTTTTATACGTATGGTTTGATGCTCCGATAGGCTATATATCAAATACTAAGGAGCTTCTGCCAAATAGCTGGGAGAAATGGTGGAAGAGTGAAGATACCCATATGGTACACTTCATCGGAAAGGATAATATTGTCTTCCATTGCATTGTTTTTCCTGCAATGCTAAAGGCTCACGGCGGATATGTTCTACCTGATAATGTCCCTGCAAATGAATTCTTAAATCTAGAAGGAGATAAAATTTCTACGTCCCGCAACTGGGCCGTATGGCTGGAGGATTATCTCGCAGATTTTCCGGGGCAGCAAGATGTTCTGCGTTATGCACTTTGCGCAAACGCACCGGAAACTAAAGACAATGATTTTACCTGGAAAGATTTTCAAGCACGCAACAATAGTGAGCTTGTTGCAATCTACGGCAACTTTGTCAACCGCAGTATAGTGCTTACTCATAAGTATTTTGACGGAAAAGTTCCCGCCATTCACGATGGGGCTCTGCAGAAGATAGATAAAGATTTTATTGCATCCATTCCGCAAATAAAAGAGCAGTTGCAAAACAGTCTGGAGAATTTCAGATTCAGAGATGCGCTTAAAGAGGCAATGAACATGGCGCGTCTTGGCAATAAATATTTGACAGACACAGAGCCGTGGAAAGTTATAAAAACAGATAAGGACAGGGTTGCGGTCATTCTAAATTTATCATTGCAACTATGTGCCAACCTGTCAATTGTATTTGAACCCTTCTGCCCGTTTTCATCAAAGAAACTTCAGGCAATGCTTAAAATTGCACCTGTAAACAATGAGGTCTGCCCCACCAGCAAACCGGACGGTCTGGTAAGCTGGGCCAACATCGGCAGAGTAGATTTCTTAGAGGCAGGTCACACAATCAATGCACCTGAACTTTTGTTCAGCAAAATAGAAGATGAAGCCGTACTTGCTCAGGTTCAGAAACTTAATAATACAAAGAAAGCCAATGCGGCAAAAGCTTCAGAAGCTGCTGCCAAAGTTGTAACTCCTCAAAAAGCGGAATGCGTCATAGATGATTTTGATAAAATGGACATCAGAACGGCCACAGTACTTGAAGCCGTAAAAGTTCCAAAAACAGACAAACTTTTAAAGCTCACAATAGACACCGGAATAGACAAGCGCGTAATTGTTTCAGGTATAGCAGAATACTACACCCCTGAGCAGATGGTTGGAAAACAGATTTGCATTCTTGCAAACTTAAAGCCCCGTGTGCTTAGGGGAATAGAGAGCAAGGGAATGATTCTGATGGCTAAGGATGGTGCCGGTAAGATGCGTTTCATTACTCCGCAGGAAATAATTGCCAACGGTGCTCAAATCGGCTAATACTCAGAGCCGGTCAAGATGGAACTGTTTATATTTCATAAACAGAAAATTATAATTTGTAGTGAATAACGCTTAATTCATCAGCGTTATAAAGCAGATGCTCCAATACCGGACGCAGAGGCTCGCGTAGCGCATAAATAATCAAAGCAAGAACAACAACCGCAGCCACACCATACCCAAAATACTTTACATACTTAAGTATCCTTGCATTACGCAACTTTCTCTCCGCACGCACCTTAGCCTCCTCCCTTTTTTGCCACATTGCCCAAGCCTCAGCTTTGGCCTTAGATTTTGCCTTTATTTCCTCTGCTTCTTGTGCTTCTTGTGCTTTTTGCGCCTCTATGTTTTGCAAAGCCTCATCTTTTTGCAAAGCCTCATCGCTATGTGATTCAATCTTATCCGCAGGTTCATCCTCTTGAACGGCAGCAGTTTTAGCTGTGTTCCAATCCTTTGCAGACTCTTTCTCTCCAACCACCTTTGCTCCGCCGGCATTTGCCTCTTTCTCTGCGACAGTTGTAAATATCTCAGCTATAGATTCCTTGGCGCTTTCATCTTGTCCCTCAATATCTTTGACAACTTTTGTACGCGACTCACCGTCAAACCCGTGTTCCAGCTTATCATCCTCAATAATTTTCCCTTGACGTCTTCTCGCTGCAATTTCTTCAGCCTTCTTCTTCTCGCTCTCAATTCTTTCCGCCTCTGTCCTCGCCTCTTCTTCTTTCTGTTTTTGCATCTGAACTCTTTGCGCATCTTGCCAAAGTTTTTCTTCCGCTTTTTTCTCAGACTCCGCAATTTCTTGAGCTTCAAGTTTTTTCTTCAATGCAATTTCATCAGCAGAGAGTTTTGTCTCTTCAAGCGGTGACTCAATGCCGCCTGTTGCAAGAGATCTTGTAACAACATTTATCTCAACATCGCTTACATTCTCCGACTGCTCTTTAATACCAATGGCCCCAACCGCACTCTGCGCAAACTCAACGCCTCCTGTCTTTGCCGTAGCAGATTTTCTTTTTGCCGCGATTTCCTCAAGCTCAATAGCAGCATGTTCTACCTCAAATTTTCCATTATCGCCAAGTACGACAACCTCAGTGGCTTCTGATTGAAGAGGCTTCCCAAAAATGTAAGCATGTCCACCAAGAACACCGACGCTTGGAATAAATTTTTCTTTCTTTTCTCCGGATATTTCATCTGCATTTCCGGACTTATTATCGACAGGATTTTGCTTTTTGGAAAAATGAAATATCTCCGCATTTTTCTTTACAACGGGACGCACATCCTCTGCAACAGCCTCTTGAGTTTCCGTCCTGCCGGAATCCACAATCACTGTACCCTTAATAGTATCATCTGTATTTTTAACAACTGGGGCTATAGCCACAGGGGCTATTTTATAAACATCTGCTACAGAACTTGTTCTGCGAGCGTCAATGTGTAATTCCGAAGCTTCTTCTCCGCCATAATCATAGTCAATCTGGTCACAGGATTCTTTTGCAAACTGAGACTCCTCTTCCTGTTCCTGCTCAGTTTCAGGAGCAGGCTCCGCAACATTATCATTGTTTTTCTCAATTTCAAAACTGTCCAAACCAAAACTGTCGGGAGACAAATTCAAACTCTCTTCCTTAGCAAAACTATATTTGAAATCCTCTCCAAAAATAATCTTTCCAAGGCCGGGGATTAAAAAATTACTCCCATCGATAAGTCCGGTTTTTATTGAGTTGATAAACTCCGCTACTTCCTTTTTGCTATCCTCCAAAGTTACCCCGGTTGCAGCTGCATATTCACTCTCAAGCAAACCGTCATTGGTTAAGTCAAAGCTGTTGAAAACAATTTTTCTATGAGGGGGATTTATTATAGCTCCTCCTTTAGCAAAGCCGGCAGGAACGTCTTCCGTTTCCAAAGAACCCATCATGGGAAGAGACACCTTCCCGCGTTCTAGAATAATCCTTTTAAGTATTTGAGATACAAGATTTAAATCCATAAGTTTATCCTAAGCTATTTCTGTACCTGTCATCACACAAAGTTACTCTATTTTTACCATTTTACTTAAAAGATTTGGAACTTCTTTAAAAAAAATATACTTTTGTACCCCCCTGCAGAAAGCAGGAGGGTTCATTTTCCTGAATAGCTCAGTTGGTTAGAGCACCTGACTGTTAATCAGGGGGTCGCAGGTTCAAGTCCTGCTTCAGGAGCAAAAAAGCCCGCAATGAATGCGGGCTTTTTTATTCTGCTTTTGCTCTATTTGGTACCATGTATCTTTGAATTGTCATCAACGCCTCTCCTGATTCCCAATATTTTACAAACCCTGGACCTTAGTGACCTCTTATTTTTGAGCCTCTCTGCATTATACAATGCCCCCATTCCCACTCTGACATAATCCCAATTGCGTATTTTGCAATACTCGATAACTATTGCAGCAACAACAATAGGACTGCAACCAAGATTGGCCAAATCAGTGGTAAACTGCATTTTAGAGTGTGATTTAAAATTAGAACGATTAACATCAATTAGCGCAAAATGAAATTTTCCGTCCACAATCTTATAAAGAATATTCTCTTTATTGTAATCATTATGAGTTATATGGTGTCTGTGCAAATCCACACAATACGCTGCAAATGCCTCAATAAATCGCTTTAATAATCCTATCTTTTGAGGATTCTCATCATAAAAGTCCAAATTAAGCAATTCTCCAATTGACTTATAATCAGAATATAAGCAGATATAATATCCTGTGTGGAAAATGCCGTGCAATTGCATCTCAACGTACCCTATCGGAGCAGGAGTTTCAAACCCCAAATTCAAAAGTCTCAAAGAATATTCATAAGAGCGTTTTGCTTTTGACGGACGAAGAAAAGTATAAACCACTCTGTTAAATTCTGTGGGTTTCTTAAACTTTTTTACCACAAGTTGCACTCCGTTAACGGTAACCTTCTCAACAATGTTCCTATAGTTGCGATAAACCCTGTCGGGAGTATAATCATGCTTCCAGACGTTCCTAATAAAATCTGAAAATATCTCATACCCGGGATTTACGACAACCCTTGTAATTTTCATCCTGCCGTCTATATTATTTAGTGGTGAATCCATACAGTACCTTTGACTTAGCAATATAGTATAACAAATATATACAAAAATTTAGCCGCCAAATTGACTCTTAGGGTTTTAGAACAAAAGAATAGACAAACAGACACAAAAAAAAGCCGCTTTATACAAGCGGCTTTTTTTATTAAAGTATAAGTTTAATATAGTTAATCTATAACGACGCAGCGATTAAGTCTGTTTGACTTAGAGCTATATTTATCAGTTCCACCGATAGACTGCTTAACAAGTTTATCCTTGCTTATGCCATACTTGTTAACAAGTATATCATAAACCTTATTCATCCTGTCAACGCCTAGCTTATCATTGATCTTCTTAGAACCGGTTGCGCTGTCTGCGCTTCCTGTAACTGTGAATGTATGATTAGAATCAACTTTCATAGCGTTCTTTACATAGAAATCAAGATTCATTAGCTGAGTCTCATCAAGAGTTGACTTGCCAAGAGGGAAGAACAAAGCAACCGGAGTAGCTGACTTTGTATCTGTTCCGTTAACAACAACCTCTTTTACAGGACGATTGTTAGCATCGTTCAAATCTTTCTGAAGCTGAGAATTCTTAGCGTTAGCTGCTGCAAGAGCATCGTTAAGATCTTTAATCTTATTGTTATAAGGAGTCAAATCAGTTGCTGCATGAGCGCGAGAGAAATCTCTTACTCTGAACTGATATGCAAGACCTACAGTAGCAGTTCCAATATATTCCTGACGAGACATAGCAGACTCACCGTCAAATGCCTGGTTAACATAAGTCTGGCTAAGATCTAGAGTGACGTCCAAACCTTTAGCTACGCGGAACATACTGTAAATACCTGCTGTAGCAGCTAGTTTATAGTTGCCGTGATGAGAGCCGTTATCAGCATGCTTAGCAGCTGCGTGAGCAACACCACCACCTACATAAGGAGCGATATCCCAAAGTCTGTCTGAACGATATCCGCTGATGGCATTGGAAATGTTCCACATTAAATCACCGTGAACATACCATGTGTTAAATTTCTGAGTATAGCCGTTATCAGAATTACCATCTGCATAAACGCTACTCTTAGAAGATGTCCAGCCTTTCTGAGAAAGACCGTTATAAGATAATCTTAAACCAACGCATGGGGTTACCCATTTGCCTAAATAAACATTCAAAGCTGGAGCCATTCTCTTAGTGAAGCTAAGATTGCAATCCTCCTCGCCCTGATAGTAGTTAACACCACCGGCAACACCTAAAAAGACGTTATCGAACAAACGATTGGTCTCATAGGGGCCCCTCTTAGTCTGAGCTTCAGTTCCTTTTACCGACTGAGCAGTAACAGAAGAAACTGCGAAAGCGCAAACTGCAACTGTCAAAAATAATTTCTTAAAGTTCATTTTAAAAAAATTTAGTTTATAAATAGTTTCTATGTAAAATCTAACTAACTAAAAGATATCGCTTTATGTAAAAAACAGCGGACACCCCAGCATGGCAAAGATAGAATTATTTTTTTCAAACGCAAAACAAATTCTTATCTCTGCCTGAAAATGACCTATTTCACTTTTGGGTTCATAACTATCTCCGTTCTATTCTTGTTGTTTACAAGCAGTTGCGCCATTTTCTGTACCGTCTCCTTTGTTACGTTTTTGTTAATCAGCGCGTCTGAATCACTCATATCCTTGCCCCAAGAGTAATACTCCTCTATAAGATTCATAAAGTATGAAATTCGCTTCTTTTTTTCCGGAATATTTTTCTTAAAACTTTCAATTGTTTTTGTAAGTTCCTCATCTGTAGGACCATTGGCGGCTAAATTTTCTATGCCTTTATGCACTTTTTCAATCAAATCTTTTGACTTTTCATACTGAGTCTGGAATGTAACATTGAAATTGTAACGCTCATTAGGACCGAATGAAATATAACCATCAACAGAAGGACTGTATGTGCCGCCATTCTCTTCTCTTAAGCTTTCTATATATCTCATCTCTAAGATGTAACTCATTGCTCTCAACTGGATTGTATTATCTTTTGTGTTCTGCATAGGTCCTGTATAGTAGATAGCGGCAGAGGTCTGGGGGTTCTTCATATCAAAATCAAATACATCTTCACGCATTCCAGGAGCCATAAACATCTTATGGTTTACGTAATTGCGGGCAGCCTTTGATTTTACGGGAAGAGCACCTAAATACTTCTCAACAAATGGCTTAATTTCCTCTGGCTTAAAGTCACCTCCTATGTATACCTCACTTCCGGCTGCATCTCCAAATAGCATATCCAAACCTTTCTTAATTCCTGCAGCGCTAACCTTGCCAAGCAAGTCACTTCCAAAGAAGAAGTGCCTTGGACTATTATTGTTTGCAACTTTTTCATTCTCCTCAGAGAAACGGAAATCGGGGTTACTGCCTAAATTTGAGGCAATTGATTTCATCTGAGACATGGATGTTTCAAACTCGGCAGCATCACATCTCGGCTGAGTGTAATACAGGTATACCAACTGCATCATAGTCTCCAAATCTTTTGAGGAACCACCACCTAAAATTCCGCTAGTTAAAGGACCTACAGTATTCGCGACAGATACGTCTTTGCCGGCAAGTATTTTATCCAGCTTGCTCTGGCTAAACTTGGAAACTCCGGCATTTTGCTGATAAAAAGCCTGAACATTCTCTTCAAAGTTTGGAAGGACATCTATTGGCAATATTGACATACCACCCTTCTGCTCTAGTTTGAATGATATCTTATCTTTTTGAATATCTGTAGGATATAGATGCACCTTAACACCATTGCTCAATATCCAAGTCTTTGAACCGGCAAATCCGGACTCCTCCTTTTTCACTTTTCCGCCCTTAACTGCAGCAACATCAATAAGAGGCTCATTAACTGCATTTGCTGCAACAGGCTTTAATTCAGCTGCATAGCCATCATTGTATGAGGCAAGAACTTCTGCATCTGTCGGGATATTAACACCGTCTTTCTTGGGACAAGCATAAAGAACAACATTGTTCTCCTTGCTTACCAGGCCCTTTATCATCATGTTAAGTTGCTGCAAGGTAATCTGAGGAATGTATTGCTTTACAACCTCGTTCATGTATACAGGATCTACGTACGGCTCTTGCTCCAAAAAGTAATTAACATATTGCATTGCAAGCTGGCCGTTTGTTCTTGTTGCGGCTTTATCCGCAGCAGATTGATAGCTTCTTAGTATATTTGCCTTTGCACGATCCAACTCTTCTTGAGTAAAACCGAACTGACCTGCCTGACGCATAAGCTTTACCAGCTCTTTTACGGTAGCCAAGCCCTTGTCATCTTTTGGCATTGCATAGAAAATCAAACCATCCATTATGGTTGCAAGTTGCACATAGGCGGCACCTGCATCTGAGAAAACAGAGCCCGGTTCTTTTGCGGCATCGGAGAATCTTTCTCTTAACATGCTGCTCATAAGATCTTTACTAAGACTAATAACCTGATACAAACCTAGCGGCTTGTATTGGCTTGGAATAGGTTCTTGTTTTATTACAATATTAACACTGGTTGAACCGGTTTCAGGGTCAGAGAAAACATTAACAAGCGGTTCTGTATTATCAGGAACTTTGACTGTCTCTTTTACAGGAGGATTTTCCTTCTTTGGAATAACACTAAATAATTCCTTGATTTTATTCTCTACATAATTTACATCAACATCACCTACTACAATAATCGCCTGATTAGCAGGATAATACCATGTTTGATAAAAAGACACAAGCTCTTTTGGATCAAAACCTAATATGCATTTGTCATCACCAATGATATTGCAGTCGGCGTAATTTGTCCCTTTAAACAAAATCTTTCTTTGCTCTTCTGACTGACGCCTTGATGCAGAATTTCCGCTGCGCCACTCTTCTACTATTACACCTCTTTCTTTCTCAATCTCAGAAGGATCATTTTTTACAAAATGGGCATCGTTTTGAAGAATTACCAACGCAGTGTCAATCATTGCCTTACTGTCTGTCGGGATTGTCTGTAAAATATAAATAGTTTGTTCAACGCCTGTCATGGCATTGATGTTGGCTCCAAAAATCAGTCCCTTCTTCTCCAAATAGGACATCATGGTGTTGCCGGGGAAATCTTTGTTTCCGTTAAAGCACATGTGCTCCAGAAAATGAGCAAGTCCTCTTTGTGCAGGGGTCTCATTAATGGCGCCCACATTGGTGGCAATATAAAATTCCGCCCTGTGTTCAGGGTTGGCATTATGCCTTATAACGTAAGTAAGTCCATTATCCAGATGGCCTATCTTGACAAGACTGTCAAGCTTAATCGGATCTTGTGGATTGAGCAACATGTTCTGTCCAAAAGAAACTGTTGCAATGCAGATAGCGAGCAACAGTGTACATAATTTTCTCATATTGGTTTAATTTATAAATGTGTTTGCTGTTTTTAACGAGTTTATTTGAAATATGGTCTTAATTTTGATACAACCTTTTCACAAAAATAGCACTAAAAGAAGAAAAACAAAATATTTTATAAATAACTATCATTAAATTAATATAATATGAAGAGAATTTGTTTAATTTCACTAACTGCGGCTGCGGCATGTACCGCGTTACTGGCAAGCGGAACAAAGAGTTACGCGCAGGAAAATAGCAAGCAAAATTATGTTGAGGTTCAGACAAGATGCGAGAGAGAAATCACGCCGGATGAAATTTACATGAGCATAACTATTAATGAGAAGGATTCAAAAGGCAGGATAACTGTTGAACAGCAGGAGAAAAAAATGATTTCAGCACTAAAGGAAGTTGGAATTGATGTTGAAAAAAATCTGACCATTGATGACATGAACAGTGATTTGCAAAAATATTTTCTTGGGAAGAATACTGTATTAGCCTCTAAATCATATACTTTAAAGGTTAAAGATGCCACTGAACTTGGAAAAGCATTCCAAGCCTTGAATGATGCCGGCATTTCTGATGTTAACCTTCAGAAGGCTCAGGTATCACAGACTCTGCAAGAAAAAACAAAAAATGAACTTTATGCGGAAGCGGCAAAAAAATCCAAGGAGAATGCAACAACGATGATTGAAACTGTTGGCGGAAAGGTTGGAAAAGTCATCTACGCACAGACATATAATTCATATCAAAGGGCATATTCAAACATAGCTCTCATGAGCAAAGCAATGGCCGTTGATAACGCAGAACCGGAGGAGGAAACCACGCTACAGATGGATAAAACCACGGTTTCTGTAACAGTTACGTTCAGATTTGCCATTGAATAGGCATCCCGTTTTACGCGTGGTAACAAGTTAGTGCGCATAGAAAATGTAGATTTATAGCAGATTACTTATAGAAAAATTGCATTTTCACAATAAATAATTATCTTTGCGGCTCGCTTTTAGAAATATGCAAATTTCTCCTAAGCGGGCTGTACTGTTTCATGAGTATTTTTACCTATGTGCCGTACAGTAACAGTATTTATTAACAAAAAAAATTAACACAAAATGTTAAAGAGTTATGAAACCGTTTTCATTGCAACTCCCGTTTTGTCTGAACCTCAGATGAAGGAAACGGTGTCCAAGTATGTTTCCCTAATTGAGGAGAACAAGGGCGAAGTTGTATATGAAGAGGATTGGGGGCTAAAGAAATTAGCTTATCCTATCCAGAAAAAGACTTCAGGTTTTTATCACCTGATTGAGTTTAAAGCAGAGCCTGCTTTTGTAGAAACATTAGAGACTCAGTATCGTCGTGATGAGAGAATCATCAGATTTCTGACATTTGCAATGGACAAGTACGCCGTTGCTTATGCGGAAAGAAGAAGAGCTAACAGAGCCGCCAAGAAGAATGAAACACAAAAGGCGGAGAAATTTGCAGCTAAAGAAGAAACTGCTAATAAAGAGTAATTTGGGAGGATATAATTATGGCAAACAAAGTAGAAGTGAATGCAGATATCCGTTATTTAAATCCGGTTACTGTAGAGGTTAAAAAGAAAAAATATTGCCGCTTTAAGAAAGCTGGCATAAAATACGTCGACTATAAAGACGCTGAATTTTTAAAGAGATTCCTTAATGAGCAGGGAAAAATTCTTCCCCGCCGTTTAACCGGAACTTCTTTGAAATTTCAGAAGAAAGTGGCTCAGGCTGTCAAGCGTGCTCGTCACCTTGCCCTGCTGCCTTACGTAACAGACTTGTTGAAATAATAAGGAGGAGAGAAGATGGAAGTAATATTAAAAGAAGACATCCGCAGAGTAGGACATAAAGACGATCTTGTAAAAGTAAAGAACGGATATGCTAATAACTATCTGATTCCTAACGGTCTTGCTATTGCAGCCACTGAATCTGCAAAAAAAGTTCTTGCAGAGAACACCAGACAAAGAGCACACAAAGAAGCTAAGCTTGTTGCTGATGCTACCGCTCTTGCAGAGAAACTTAATGTTGTGAAAGTTACAATACCTACAAAGGTTAGCGCAATAGGAAAGATTTACGGTTCCGTAAACAACATTCAAGTTGCAGATGCTCTTGCAAAACAGGGATTTGAGATTGACAGAAGAAAAATTGAAATCAAAGATGCAGATAAACTTACAGAAATTGGAGTTTATGATGCAAAAATTGATGTTTACAAAAATGTTTACGCTTCTGTCAAAATAGAGGTTGTAGATGAAGAGGGTAAGGTAACTGAAGTTGTAAAAGAAGCCGCTCCTGCTAAGGTCAAGAAAGAGAAGAAAGTGAAAGAGATCAAAGCAGAAGAGGGTGCAAAAAGTGAGAAACCGACTGCTGCAGAAGGAGAGGTAAAGGCAGAGAAGAAAGAAAAGAAAGAGAAGAAGACGGATAAGAAAGAGGAAAGCGCCGGAGAGAAATAGTTATTAAATCTTTTATAATTGTTATGAGGAAGTTCTTAACCGTGTTAGCGGTAGCCGTTATTGCTTGTGTATCTTGCAAGAATGCTACTCCCGGAGAGTATACGGGTTGGGTTGTAAAATCCGGCAACGATACCCTAGTTGTAAAAGCTCTTTTAGGCGATTCTACCCAGACATTTATAATTGCTAAGGCGGATCTTAATGACGCCAACGGTATGATTGAGGGTTCTCCCGTTGTTGTTGACTACGTTGGCAAAGTAAAACCTGTCATCAAGGCTACAAAAGTTGCATGCGACCCCACATATGCAAAAGCTATAGGTTCCTGGACTCACGTTGCTGCCGGCATGCCGGATTCTCTTAAAGAGGGAGTTGAGATCATGGTTGGCGGTACTGCAAAATCCATCAATATGGCCACGCTTGAATATTCAAAGTGGGAGCTTGCGGGACCGGCAGATAAACTTATCCTTCATGTAAAAAGCATCGGAAACGGTGTTCAATTTGACACCACGGAAAATGCAACAATTTCTGAGGTTAACGGTCAGCTTGTGCTGGCAATTGACGGAACTCAAGAAAACTACACTAAAGAGGCTGCAGCTCCTGCAGCAGAATCAGTTGCCAAATAAGTATCTCGACAAGTTATTTATAAAAAAAGCCGCTCAGATTGAGCGGCTTTTTTTGACGTACAGGTCTGCTTATTTCTTAGCAGCTACTTTCTTTTTAGGAGCAGCCTTAACAACCTTCTTTGCAGCAGGTTTCTTAACAGCTACCTTTTTCTTAGGAGCAGCCTTCTTAACAACCTTCTTTACAGCAGGTTTCTTAGCAGCCTTCTTAGGAGCAGCTTTCTTAGGGGCAGCCTTCTTTGCTACAACTTTCTTAGCAGCTTTTGCAGGCATAGCTTTAGCAGCTACTTTCTTCTTAGGGGCAGCTTTTTTAACAACCTTCTTTGCAGCAGGTTTCTTAACAGCTACCTTTTTCTTAGGAGCGGCCTTCTTAGGAGCAGCCTTCTTAACAACCTTCTTTACAGCAGGTTTCTTAGCGGCCTTCTTAGGAGCAGCTTTCTTTACCGTTTTCCTAGGAGCAGCTTTCTTAGCTACCTTCTTTGTGGCTTTTTTAGCCGTTGCTTTTTTTGTTACCATAATATAAAATTGTTTTAAAATGTTAGTGCCTTATTTTTTAACGGGCGCATTCTCCACAAGAGCGCACAAATACTTCCACAATTTTCCAACACTCTCTATGTTAACTCTCTCATCAGGTGAGTGAGGAGAAAAAATTGTAGGTCCGAATGAAATCATATCCCACTTTGGATATGCCTGTCCAAGAATACCGCACTCAAGTCCTGCATGAATGGCAACAACCTTTGCCTCCTTTCCAAACTGTTTCTTGTAAATTTCTTTTGCCTCCTTTAATATAGGTGAATTCATATCTAACTGCCATCCAGAATATGCACCGCTACACTCAAACTTTGCTCCGGCAAGTTCAAACACCGCTCTCATATCCTCAGCAAGATCAAACTTCTCACTATCAATAGAACTTCTCATGAGAGAGTGAACAAGAATAGTATGCTTTTCTTGCTGTACGATTGCCATGTTGTTGGATGTCTCAACAAAATTAGGGACAGTATCACACATTCTGTAAACTCCATTAGGACAAGAATATATAGCTCTTACAACATTAAGGGCAACATCCCTCTTTATTGCAGGATTCTTCTCCTTTACATTAACTGTAGAAATCTTGAGGTCCTTATCGGTGTACTGATACTCAACCTTTGTCTCTTTGAATACTTTGCTCACATGAGAGGCTGCCTTTCTCGCAAACTTTGAAGGAATAGCAACTACCGCATAAGCATCCCTTGGAATAGCATTTCTTATACTTCCGCCGTTAATTTCTACAAGGCGAACTCCCATGTCTTTGAGAAGAGGAAGAAGGATTCTTGCAAGAATTTTATTAGCATTAGCTCTGTAAAGAATAATATCCATTCCAGAGTGTCCGCCAATTAAGCCGCTTACAACAATCTTCTTGTAAGCATAACCGGCCGGAACTTTTTCTGTCGTGAACTTAAAAGTAGCAGTACCGTCTAATCCGCCGGCACATCCTACATAAAGTTCACCTTCTGTTTCTGAATCAAGATTGATAAGGATATCACCTTTAAGAAGTCCGGATTTTAAAGCTCTTGCTCCTGTCATTCCAGTCTCCTCGTCTACTGTGAACAAAGCCTCTAGAGGGCCGTGTTTCAGTGTCTTAGAAGCTAAAACTGCAAGCGCTGAAGCAACGCCAAGTCCGTCATCTGCTCCAAGAGTTGTACCTGTTGCGTAAAGAAGGTCTCCAACAACTCTAGTCTTAATTGGATCTGTTTCAAAATTATGTTTAACATCTGGATTCTTCTGAGGAACCATATCCAAGTGTGCCTGCATAATGAGACCGGCTCTATTTTCCATACCCTTTGTTGCCGGCTTGCGGATGATAACATTTCCGATTTTGTCCTTGAATGTTTCCAGTCCAAGTTTCTTTCCATAATTATATGCAAACTCAACAGCCTTGCTCTCTTTTTTAGAAGGGCGGGGTACTTGGTTTAGTTCATGAAATATAGACCAAACTTCTTTTGGCTCTAAGTCTAATATTGTTTTCATAATAAATAAGTCTTTATTTTTTGATTATAATTTTCTTTTTCCCGACAGATTATTTTCCTGTCGCAACTTCCAGAGGGAAGTACAAAATCTTTCCAAACTGGTAAACCGGAATTCTACGCTGTGCCAGAACTTTCTGTCCGTCAATTAGTTTTGCCATAACAATAACCGGAGTTCTATAGGCAACTTTACCCTTTGATGCAGCAGCGGCTTCATTCAAATCTTCCGCCTCTATCTTCTGATCCAAAACGGAAAGTTCCAAATAAACAGGACGGCCGCTCATATTATCAGCCGGAAGAAGACCCTGCGCATCTGATATTCTAAATGCAACGTAAGTTTGTTTTGCATTCTTTGCTTTTGGCACAACATCAAAACTTGCTCTCTGAATATTTTCGACCTCACAGCCGGTAAACAAAGACGTGTAATTCTTCTCCAATTTGTCTATCTCTTTTAGGGCATCGCCAAGAGCAGCGCCGCTGTAATTTGCGTCCGTCTCTCCTGTAAGGATATCTACTCTCTTCTGCCTTAGCTTGAATATCAGCTCCGCCGTTTCAGCCGCCTTTTGTTCTGCCGTCTTCTCAACTATCTGAGTCTGAGGCACTGCCACCTTTACAATTTCTCCATTTGCATTCTTCACGCTCTTATACAGTTTTGCAGTATCTCTCTGCAAATTGGAAACTGCCTGTATGTTGTCTGACCATGAAGAAGAAATTTCTGAAGGAAAAGTGAAAGGCATGGAACCGGATGAAAAATATCCTGGAGCAACTATCAAACCCTGCGAACAAAATGTTAAAAAATTTGCTCCGGCAGTTTTAGAATTGCCGATATTTACCGCAACACTTGCGGAAGGGTCAGCCTCAACGCTTGGAGAAAGTTCCGCTTTTATAATTGAAAAATTTTCAGAATTATTTTTATTCGCATCAATCCCCAAATATTTTTTTGAGTAAGATGCAAATGGTCCGGCTGCAAAAGAAATGTGAGACGCCGTAACTGAAATATTGATGGATGTTTCTGGAAGAGAGTAAATTACCGCACCCTGCGGTACAGGATCTCCGTCCCTTAGGACTTGTGCTTGCGCGGTTGTAAAAGATGAAAAGGCTGCAAAAAGCAAAACCAGTTTTTTTATATTCCGCAACTTCTTATCTACAATTTCTATCTTCAAAATTGTGACTGATTAATTACAATACAATTATAATAATTATTTTTTCAAGTTGTATAACTATTTCAGATTTAATTTACTTGCCGCGCAAAAATTATACGTCGGATAAAAAACATGACTTGATTTTTTACAAACCGGCGGCAACAGTTTTTTTCCAGCGCCGATGACTCCACAGCCAAATGACTTTATTATTACGAATATCTCTCTCCAAAAGCTCCGCATATTTTTTGGTAATGAAACCGGATTTTTCTTTTGAACCGTCCGGCGTAATAGTTGTAAATCTTATAGAATATTTCCCGCGTGAAACTCTGTTCATGCCCAAATATACAACAGCCATTCCTGTTTTAACAGCCACAAATTCAGGGCCTCGCAGCATCTCGGTTGGTTGGTTCAAAAAATTAACAACCAGATTATTATCTCCAAGCGCGTTCTGATCTGCTATCATTATGAAGGTGGCTTTTTCTTCTCTGTCTCCTAAAATTCTTCTTATCACCTGATGTGATTCTAGCACCTCTCCTTTTGACTGAAACTTATCATATTCATGCATTCTGATTTTACGAAAAACAATATCTGAAATTTTACTCTTTGCTCTTTTGTAAACCATATACATTGGATAAGAGGAAAAACTGTCGGGAGTTCTATGAGAATTAAGGCCGCACATCCCGCTGACAAGTTCCCAGTTTCCAAGATGCCCCATCACAATTAAAACTTTGTTCTTCTTTGCTAAAAGCGAATCTACAAGCTCGGGATTTTCCGCCGCGGAAACTTTGCAAACCGCTGCATCTGAATGAGCTAAATTCCAGATATTTTCAAAAAGGACATCGCTCATAAAACGATAATATCTATGAACAATCTCGCGAATTTCTTTGTACTTGAGTTCAGGAAAACTGCGAGCAAGGTTTACGGTAATGGTATTGAACCTATAACGCACGATGTGCTCCAAAATAAAAGATACAATGTCCGAGAAAAAATAGTGAACTCTTAGTGGAAGAAGAGATATCAGATATAATAGAATGTATCTTATTTCTGCAAGAAACTTTGCCATGTCAACTTTTAAGAACCTTATTGCAACAAATATAACACATTATTTTGTAAATGATTAATGGCTCTTCCGATATTTTAATATCTTTGTGTAGCAAAAACTAAAAACGATAATATATGTTTAAAAATCATCCAAAGGGCCTTTTAGCAGCTGCGCTAAGCAACATGGGAGAACGCTTCGGCTATTATATCATGAACGCAGTGCTAACACTGTTCTTATGTTCAAAATTCGGATTGAGCGATGAGAACGGCGGACTCATCTATTCAATTTTTTACGCCGGTATTTACGTTATGTCTCTTGTCGGAGGTCTTATTGCAGACCGTAAACAAAATTACAAGGGAACTATTATGACCGGTCTCGTTATAATGGCATCCGGATATGTTCTTCTTTCTGTGCCGATTATGGCGACTCCAACCAATACCGCAATTCTTCTGACCGGCACATGCTTTGCCCTATTTTTGATTGCCTTTGGCAACGGACTTTTCAAGGGAAATTTGCAGGCAATCGTAGGTCAGATGTATGACAACTTTGAAGAGGAGGCTGCAAAAAAAGGTCCTGAAGCTTTGAAAAAAGCAAAAGCTCAGAGAGATCCCGGATTCCAAATTTTCTATGTATTCATTAACATTGGCGGGCTTGTAGCTCCTTTCATTGCTCCGCTTCTAAGAAGTTGGTGGCTGAAAGTCAACGGACTTGTTTATAATTCCCAGCTCCCTGCGCTTTGCCACCAGTACATAAACGAAGGTTCTCAAATGGCGGGAGAAAAGCTGGATAATCTTCATCAGTTGATAAACACGGTAAATGTGGGAGGTGCTGCAACTGACAATATTTCAGCATTTTGTACACATTATCTAGATGTATTCAACACCGGTGTCCACTACTCTTTTATTGCCTCCGTTGTTGCAATGATGATTTCACTGATAATATTTATTGCCACAAAGAAAACATTTCCTAATCCTGCTAAAAAAGAGACTAAGGTTACTACAACATATACAGCAGAGGAGAAAGCAGCAATGGCAAAAGAAATCAAACAAAGAATGTATGCTTTGTTTGCAGTTCTTGGAATTGTAATTTTCTTCTGGTTCTCATTCCATCAGAACGGAGCATCTCTGTCTCTGTTTGCAAGAGACTTTGTTAATACCAGTACCATTGCTCCGGAAATCTGGCAGGCCGTAAATCCATTTTTTGTAATTGCCCTTACACCGCTTATCATGTTGTTATTTGGGCACTTGGCAAAGAAAAACAGGAGCATATCCACCCCAAGAAAAATTGCAATAGGAATGGGCATAGCCGGCATGGCATATCTATTCCTGTCCATTATTTCTTTCAGTCACGGCTATCCGTCAGCAACAGTTTTCAGAGACATGGGAGTTGCAGCGCAAGAATCAATGAAGGCCGGTCCCTGGGTTTTGATTGTTACATATTTCTTCTTAACCGTAGCGGAATTATTCATATCGCCTCTTGGACTAAGCTTTGTTTCCAAAGTTGCCCCTAAAAATCTTCAGGGTATTTGCCAAGGACTTTGGCTGGGTGCAACCGCGGTTGGTAACTTGTTCTTGTGGATTGGACCAAGAATGTACAACCATCTTGGACTTGGCTACTGCTGGGGTGTATTCCTAATACTTTGCTTGCTTTCTATGAGTGTAATGTTTGGAATGGTCAAGTGGCTGGAAAGAACCACAGGAGACGCAAAGTAACAAAGGCGGCATAAATGAAAAAAGTTGCCGTAGTAATATTAAATTGGAACGGCAAGTCCTTCTTACAAAAGTACTTGCCGCCACTTTTATTAAGCGTAAAAGAATCAAAAGGATATGTCGTTTCTGTGATTGTCGCAGACAACGGTTCAACGGATGGCTCTGAAGAATTTGTCAGAACCATTGGCGGAGTTGGATATATTTCCCTTGGAAAAAACTGGGGATTTCCGGGAGGCTACAACAGGGCTTTCAAACAAATTTACGCAGATTACTACGTTCTTCTAAATTCAGATATTTTAACTCCCGACGGTTGGCTGAATCCGTTGTTTAATTTTATGGAAGCCCATAAAGAGGCGGGAGTGTGCCAGCCAAAAATGCTATCCCTCACAAGGCACCTGGAAATTGCTGAAAAGCATAACTCCGCGGAAGCAAAAGAAATCTTTGAGTATGCAGGGGCTGCGGGAGGTTTCATTGACAAATGGGGATTCCCGTTCTGCCGCGGGCGAATTCTTTCAAGCTTAGAAGAAGATAACGGACAGTATGATGACCCGCGCAAAATATTCTGGGCATCAGGGGCTTGCATGATGGTACGCAGCACACTTTATCATAGGTTGGGAGGTTTGGACGAGAGCTTTTTTGCACACATGGAAGAAATAGATTTTTGCTGGAGAGCGGCACTGATGGGAAGCCAGATTTGGGCTGTACCGGAAAGCTATGTGTATCATTTGGGAGGCGGCACCCTGCCTAACAATTCGCCGCGCAAACTCTATCTAAACTATCGCAACAATTTGTTGATGTTGCGGAAAAATTTACCACAGCCGAGAGGCGGGATAAAATTATTTGGGCGCACTTTTAAATTATTCAGCATACGCGGCTCCAGATTATTCATCCGTAAATTCCTGGACGGACTTTCTGCAGTTGCATACATCTTTCAGGGGAAGTTTTCCTATTGCCGCGCAGTATGGAATGCGCACAAAGAGTACGGGAAGATAAAAAACACAATTAAACCTTCTCCTCGCTTAGACGGGCTCCGTGGTCCCACGGGAAAATCTTTCCGTTCAATCTATTGCGTAAACGGGGTATATCCTCACAGCATAATCCGCAAATTTTTCTCCGGCCGCAAAAAGTTTTCAGATTTAAGATTCTAGGACAGCCGGAATTCCTTCATGGTTTCTTTTTTCATCCTTGGAAAAACTTAACAAAGCAACGTTTTCCCAAGGATGCAGGCGCACGCGCTGCAACGTCAACGGAACGTAACTATCTGATCTGGGGTACTCTGGGGTGATACTGCGTATCAGGCATTTGCAAAACATCGCTTTAAAAAAAGCGATATCTTATGTAACACACAGAATATCAGCATCCCCTAAGGGTACACCTCATATGATCCTTGATAGCCTCCTCTAATACATATCATATCGTTTTCCTTTCAGTTATTTTTATTAAATCGCGCTAAAAATTATCACGCAATGGAACACTCACAAATCACAAAAAATACTACACACTGTGATCAAATGAACATAGACACCTCAAATTTAGAACGAAACATTGAATTATATGATAAGGCTCTTGGCCTTAAAGAAGTTGCATATCGCATTGAAGCTCCAGACGGTTCCTTCATAATTGTATATCTTGGTGAGTGCAACAAAAGTAATGAGGATGATAAAGGTAATGAAAGTAAGTGTGAGAAAGGAAATGAGGGTAATAAAGGTAATGAAAGTAAGTGTGAGAAAGGAAATGAGGGTAATAAAGGTAATGAAAGTAAGTGTGAGAAAGGAAATGAGGGTAATAAAGGTAATGAAAGTAAGTGTGAGAAAGGAAATGAGGATAATGTATGGAATGTGATTGAACAAAAAGGAAAAAGAGAAAATACCAGCAGTTCCCGATTGGAACTCACGTGGTTACGCACACATGCAAATAAACCTTACAAGCTTGGGAAAAATGAAACTCACATTTGCGTTCGTGTTCCCGGAGACTATAAAAAGACGCGCGAATATCATCGCGCTATGGGTTGCCTCTGCTACGAGAAAGAGGCCATGGGATTGTATTTTATCCATGACTCGTATGATTACTGGATTGAGATGCTCCAGCCGAAATAACAAATCCTCATACTCTTTAAAAGTTCACTTTTCCAAACAGTTTTTACGATTTGGATTGGAATTGACGATTTTGCATAAGTGCAATGTCTTTTTCTTCTAAAAATTTCTGCATTTTTATTTGCATTTGACGATTATGTATGAGTATACCGTCCTGTCATACTAAATGTTTCAGCGGTTTTTATTGGATTTGATGATTGTAGATTTTGGGCTATTTGTTATTTGTTCAAATTATTAGCGGACAAAAGATTTTTATACGATTGTGCCTGATATTTAAAATTTTAGCATCTATATTGCAAACAATATTTATGCAAACTAGGAATGGCGAGGAGGGTAACAATAAATTGTCGAGAGAAAGAAAGACATTGCATTGCGCCGCAAAATCAAGATGCGAGAGATGCCACAATTATAGGGCAGGATGAAAAGGTTTATCATGTGATGCTTAGAGGGAGGGATGGTAAACCTCTGTTTTTAAAAGATGCAGATTATAGGAAATTTTTATTTTTGCTTAACAAAAGACTGGAGGAATTTAAGGCATCGCTCTATGGATTTGTGCTAATGACCAATCATGTACATTTGCAGATTAAGAACTGTGATATTAAATCATTAATTAATGTATTAGCAAACGGATATACAGGGTTTTACGTTAATTCGCATAAGGAATATTCCGCACTTTTTGAAGCGCCAAAAATAGTTGAGAAAATATCCAAGGAATTTCAGGCAGAGAATCTTTGGTACATTTTGAATAATCCGGTGAAAGAAGGTTTGAGTAAAACTCCAGGTGGTTATAAGTATAGTTCATACCTATTTTACACTAAGCGTAAAACAAAAATATCAGATCTAATCAATGTAGATTGTAGCTTTGTTAAAGAGTACTACAAATCTATAGCTGAACTAAATGCAGACTTGAGAGAAGATTTGAGAAGGGACAAATCCAAAAAGAAATTTAAGAAATCCTATGGCCTGAAATATAATGGATGGAATAAGTGGAATGGAGACAGTAATATAAAATAGGTAGGCGTATATTAAAAAGCGAGATGAAGAGATGAGATGAAGAGATGAGATGAAAATGTAAGATGAAAATGTAAGATGAAGAAGCGGCTGCATCAAGTGTACTCTTAGGAGACGTTGATAATATGCGTGTTACATAAGATGTCTATTTTTTAAAAGCGAAGTTTTACAACTGCCTGATACGCAGTGCAATCCCAGAGTACCCCAGATCAGATAGTTATGATTTATAAGCATTTCAGCACGAGTGCACCTAAGCTTGCATGCTTACTATGCTCGCATGCAAAGCAATGCGCTACAAAACAATGATTTGTCCTAAAATAGGTTGACAAAAAATCATGTTAAATGTAAAACTTATTTAGGATTATTCAATTACACCATGTCCTTTAGAATGGCCCAAAATCAATTCCGAGGTGAAGAAAGAGCCAAAGAAAACCGCCAGTCACTCCAGCATTGAAGAGCGTGGATGCCAGCTGAAAGCACTCAAGTCGGAACTGGACCGATAGAGACTGAAGAATTTCGCACTCAGCACAATGATCGAGACCGCAGAGGAGGAGCTGCATATTGACATAAGAAAAAAGATGGAGAAAACGCCGTGGCCAAGCGCGTCAACGGCATCCTTAATATGGAATGGCTCAATGACAAAAGAGCAAGTAAAAAAGTGGAAAAACTACTACAAAAACAAGCAAAGTCAAAAATCAGATGATATTATTATTACATCTTTGACAACCGATGCTAGGACTAATATCCAGACATCAGGATTTAGCACTCAAAACTCTATTTAATCTGTAAACAAATTTTAGGACGAGCCACAAACATGCTTCTCTCTTTTTATTACATTGATAACTTTCCGATTGTTATTTTTCCATCAGAAATTTTCCGTTGCCGCTATTCATCCACTGTCCAGGTAAAGACACGCAATCCAAGCGCTGGAAATTGTGAATCCAAATCAAGAAGCCGTTTTCTTAAATCCGCCACATCAGCATCTGGAGCAAAGATTAAAATTGAGGAGTTCATAGTTGGCCATGCATGACTTCCGTAGTGCGGTTCTCCGTTTATGCTGCCGCGTCCGCGGACTTGCTCCCAGTTTGTAAATCCTTTTATATTAGTCTTTTCCAATATTGCAAGGATTGTATCATAATGGGCCTCATTAAACGTTGTAAATATTGCTTTCATGTAATTATCAAATTTTGATTTTCTAAGATTTTTCAGAAACCGTAATTGCTGCCGCTGCAATTTCTAACGCCTTAATACGTTTTTTATCCTTTTTCCTTTGGTGTTTAATTCCATTGCCGGCAAAGATTGCATAAACTGTCGGGACTAATACCAAGGTAATTACGGTGGAAACACTTAGGCCCCATGCTACCGTAAGTCCCATACCTCGCCACATCTCTGAACCCTCTCCGGTTCCTATGGCAAGAGGTATCATACCAAGCACTGTTGTTAATGTTGTCATAAGAACGGGTCTTAATCTGGAGTGTCCCGCCGTTACAACCGCCTGGGTAATACCCATTCCGCGCTCTCTCTGCAAGTTAGTGTAGTCCACAAGTACAATACCGTTTTTAACTACAATACCAATTAACATGATTACTCCAATCATGGCCATGACACTCATTGGAGTGCCGCTGAGCACGAGCCCTATCACCACCCCCACAAATGCAAACGGAATTGCCATCATTATGACAAACGGATATGTAAGTGATTCAAACTGCGCAGCCATTACAATGAATACCAGTAAAACAATCAGAAGCAAAAGTGTAAACAAATCTGAGTACATATCTTTCTGATCCTCATACGTTCCGCCCACCTGCCAAGATATCCCGGAAGGAAAATGCACCTTATTCAATTTTTGTTGAATACCATTTAACAAATCGCTGGATGCCATTCCTTTTGGAAGCGCTGCAGTAACGGAAATAAATCTTTGTCTGTCCTTTCTCTCAATGGTAGGGGGCGTCATAGCTTCTTCTACCTTCCCCAATTCTCTGATTTTTATTCCTTTGCCCTGTGAATTGTATACCGTAATGTTCTCTATGTCTTCTATAGATTGCCTGAACTCAGGAGCATACCTAACTCTAATATCATACTCGTCTCCCTCCTCTCTAAATTCAGAAGCGGTAGCTCCGTTGATTCTGTTTCTCAAATATTGTGAAACAGTAGCGGTATTTAAACCGTTAATTGCAACTTTCTCTCTGTCAAGATTTACCCTGTACTCCGGAGTGTATGCATCCCTGCTGATCAAAACCTGTTGAACGCCCTTGAATGATTTGAACTGTTTTACAACTTCTTGTGCAGCGGCATCCGTAGCGTCAAAATCATATCCGTAAATATCAATCTCAACACCCTGCTGTCCTCCCATTCCTCCTTGCTGTCCTCCGGCAATTACCTGTGATTTACGTATTTGCGGATATAAGGCAAGTTCGTTTCGTAAAATATCGGAAAGTTCCGTCAATCCTCTCTTTCTCTTCTCAACACTGCAAAGACGGATATTAAAGTTTATAATATTTGAACCGTTGCTCTGCAATGAGGCAAACAGGTTATCGCTGTCTGCGGTACCTTCAGACACAGAGCTTTTCTCAATCTCAGGCTCCAGCTTTGCAAATCTCTGCTGAAGTTTTAACGCAAAGTCTCTTGTTATTTCTTGTCTTGTCCCGACGGGTAATTCTACCTTAACGGAAATTCTTGCATTATCTTGCTGCGGAAAAAATTCACTTTTCATAAACGGACCGCATATGCCAATTACGCCAATAAAAATTCCTGTTGCTATGAAAACCACCTGTCTTCTATGATGAACAGCCCAGTTCAAAAGTTTTGCATAACCCCTATTTAAAGCATTTAGTCCCTTATCAATAGGAGTGAACAGAACCTCATGCATTTTGGTCTTTTTGTTTTTTAGCCTCAACATTTGAGAACACATCATTGGAGTAAGAGCAAGTGCGCATAACAATGATACCACCATAATAATGCTGACCATCCACCCAAGCTGTCTGAACATAATTCCGCTTAATCCGCTAATCATGGTCAAAGGCAAGAACACGGCAAGTACCGTAAGCGTAGAAGCCACAACGGAAAGCGCGACCTCATTGGTAGCATACACTGCCGCCTGCTTTGGAGAACTTCCCCGTTCTATGTGCGTTGTCACGTTCTCCAACACAACTATCGCATCATCCACCACCATTCCGATTGCAATTGACAGTGAACTCATTGATATGATATTCAATGTATTACCTGTTGCAAACAAATAAGCCATGGAGGCCAGCAAAGAGACTGGAATTGTAGTTACAATAATCAAAGTGGCTCTCCACCTTCCCAAGAAGACAAACACAACCAGCATAACCAAAACCAAGGTGATGAAAATTGTCTCCTTTAAACTCCCTATAGTTCTCACAATGTTGTCTGAAGTATTTACAATCTCACCCAGCTTAACATCAGAGGGAAGAGTATTCTCTATTTGAGGAAGCATCTTCTCTACCTGCCTTGCAATTTCTACAGAGTTTGCTCCGGTCTGCTTCTGGATAATAATCATACCGCCCTTCTTTCCATTGATGTAACTCTCCTGAGAACGCTCCTCCATTCCATCAATAACCTTTGCAACATCCCTCAAATAAACGGTTCTGCCGCCATAGCTGCCAACAACAATATTCTCAATTTCTTGAGCAGAGCCAAATTCCTTCTGGACTCTTAAAGAGTAGTTATTTGAGCCGATATCAATAGAACCCGCAGGCATATTCAAATTTTCAGTGCCTATAATGCTCGCGATAGATTCTATTGGAATATTGTATGCATCAAGCTTGTAAGGGTCACAGTAAACTTTTATCTCTCTCTTTGGCACGCCCATGATAGATACAGAACCAACGCCCGGAGTTCTTGCCAATGTATTTACAACCTTGTCATCCAACAGTTTATACAGTCCGGGCATACTCTCATCGGCAGTAACTGAAAGAATAATAATAGGAATATCATCAGATGAAAATTTAAAAATGACAGGATTTCCCGCAGCATCCGGCAGGGAAGATTTCACCATCTCCAGTTTGTCCCTGATATCATTTGTTGCAACATCAATATCTCTTCCGTATTTAAACTCACATGTTACAACAGAGATATTCTCTTTAGACTGAGAAGTTATATGCTTAAGATAACTAACGCTATTAAGAGTATTCTCAATTGGCTTAGTCACATTACTTTCTATATCTGAGGCACTTGCACCGGCATAAGAAGTCATCACCATGATGGAGTTGCTCTCTATGTGCGGATACAAATCTATGGGCAGCTTTGTGAAAGCAAAAATTCCCAATATTGCAATGGCCACAAATATCAGTGCGGTAGAAATTGGATTCTTAACCGCCGATGAATATAAACTCATATTAAATAATTATTTTCATTAAAATTAAAATGCCGTCATCATTGCTGCGGCTTGCAATACGCTACTCTTCAAATTTATCCGGAGTAAAAGCCGCAGGCTCCCCCTCTTTTGCTTTTACCTTCTCCCCGTTATTCACAACGCTCTGTCCTTCAACTATAACCTCATCGCCATCATTAAGTCCGCTCTTAACCTCGTACATCTTCCCAAACTGTCTTCCAAGTGTAACTTTCCTGTAAACAACTTTTCCGTCAACAACCGTATAAACATAACGGTCACCGCTTCCAACTTGCTTAACAACTGAGACATCCGGAACCACCACGTGATGCTCCTTCCCATAATTGAACGTAACCCTTGCAAACATTCCAGGACGTACTCTCTCATTCTGATTCTCAATAGTAACCTCTACGGGAAATGTTCTGCTTGTTGCATCAACAGAAGGATATGCCAGATGCACCTTCCCTTTAAACACCTCATCACCAAACACATCCAGCTGAACATTTACATTCATTCCCTTCTTAATACTATTAAACAATTCCTCAGAAACGTTAACCTTAATTTTCACCGGACGAATCTGATCAACTGTAAACAAAGGTTGTCCTCCACTATTAAACATATCTCCCTGGTCATAATTTCTAGCAACAACAACACCGGAAATCGGGCTAATCAAATATGTATTCTCCGCCAAATTCTGATAATTAGACAAAGAAACATCATAAGCCATTTTACGTGCATCATAATCTGATTTTGAGGTACCTCCAACTTCATAAAGTTGTTTTGAACGCTCAAACTCCTGCTTATTATTTTGCATTTGAAGTTTTGCCTGTGTAAGAGAAGAGGCATCCATAATAGCCAGCCTCTGTCCGCGGGAAACATGGTCTCCAATCTCAACAAAAATTCTCTGGATTCTAGCTGCCATTTTTGGAGATATATTATTTGTATTGTAACCCTCTACCGTACCGGTAAAAGTTTCTATCTGGTCAACATCCTGAGCGGAAATTTTTGTAACGGTAACATCCTGTACCTTAGTAGAATCCGCTTGTGCAGCAGCCTTATCCCTATTGCTCTGCCCGCAAGAAGAAGCTCCCGTTATTACAGCTCCAAACACTGCAACGGCAGCAAAAAATTTCATGTAATCTTTTGTATGCATATTTTTATTTTTTTATATTTTTCTTTCCCTATTTTAATCCCAACAGTAACCGTCTCCCCTATCTCTATTTATTTCCTTCACTCCAATTGTCAGCCGCTTTTGAATGTTCCATTTCAGCAGCGGGTAATTTCTTGATAAGCTCCCTCTTCTGAGGATTATATTCGGTTTCATCATTCACATTAACACCAAGCACTTTATCAAGAGAAGACTTTGCTACAAGATACGTGTATATAGATTGATTAAGATTTAACTTGGCCTGCAGAAGAGCAAGTTGCGCATCATTCATTTCAAGTAAAGTTCCGCTTCCGATTTCATATCTCTTCTGCGCAATTTCATATCCCGTCTTGGCGCCCTCAATAGAGGCCTGGGCCGCACTATATTGTTTAACAGCCGTTTCCAAAGAGCTCAAGCATTGCTTAACGGCAACCACAAGATTCCTTCTTGTATTTTCTCTCTGCAAATCAAGTTCTTCCTGCTGCACCTTTGTCTGCTTCAAATTATACCATCTTTGGCCGCCGCTAAAAATTGGAACGGTTAAAGACAATCCGCCGACAGAATATGGATTCCAATTATAATCCTTGAATTTAAAGTCCTCTGCCATTGCAATCCATGAATAAGAAAGAGAGGCACTCAACGTTGGATAATACTGAGCAAGCTGCATCTTATATGTTTTGCTCAATATATAACTCTGTATATCAAGTTGTTTTAAAGAAGAATTTCTATCCAGCATTGTTGTATCCGCCACAAATGAAACATCTCTCAGCGCATCTTTATAATCAGACAATTTTCCAATGCATTTAATATTTGTATTCAAATCTATTCCAATGAGAGCCTTTAGTTTCCACATTGCCAGAACCATGCTATTCTGGGCATCATACATGCCTGGCTCTGCATTTTGCATTGTCACCTCAGCACGTATCATATCATATTTTGCGCTTCTGCCGCTCTCATATTTTGCTTTTGCATCTCTATAACTATGGACAGTATTGTTATAATTTTCTCTATAGACATCATAAGAATCAGATGCCAGCAAACAAGTATAGAAGGCCTGTTGCACCTGATCTATAAGGTCTTGTCTGGATGAACGCGCCTGCTCAACCGCAAGATCCACACTCTTTCCGGAAATTTCCAAACTCTTCCAAAGCGAGAAATTAATAAGAGGCATGCTTGCAGAGAATCCCATGTTGTAAACATTAGCCGTACCAACGGCAAAAGACCTTGTAACCGTATCCATTTTCATATACATCACCTGCTTCTTAATAGTACGCTGGTAGGCACCGCTAAAATTAATCTGTGGGAACAAAGAGGAATAACTGCCGTTCTTTGCATAGCCGGTCTTCTGGACCTCTTTATCTGCAATCTTAACTGTAAAACTCTGGCTTTTTGCTATTTGCAAGGCTTCATTCAATGTCAGTGCAAGCGTATCATTTGCAGCCGCCTGCCCATTTGTTGCAACTTGTGCATTAACCGCAGTTTGAGCAGAAGTTCCGCAAGGCAGAACAATTGCCGCACTTATTATTGCAATAAATTTCAAAAATTTCTTCTTCATATAATATCCGCTTTTTTTCTATCCAAATTATTTGCCGCCCGGCTTTGTTTACTATTGTAATTTTGTTCTTTTCAATTTAATAGTGTCACCGTCGCGACAGAAATAATATTACTTAATTATATCTTGCTCTTAATTCATCTATTACCTTTCTGCCCTTGTCGGTGCAAATTCCTCTTAATACGGTAGTTATAAAGTCAAAACAATTTTTCTCCGGCGTACCCGCTATCTTATTTTCCGCTTTTGCCTCCAAAAGTTGCTGATGGAACAAAGAGACCAATACATCAAAATTTTGCTCTTTCTCAATCATTCCTTCTTCTAATCCCCTATTAATTACCAGAATTCCTCTCTTGTCCAATTCCGCCTTTGTACATGAAAATAATTTTTGCAGTTTAACATCGGCAAGGGCATCCTTTTTGAAGTTTTCACTTGAAACATGAAAAAACTTAAAACCTTCCAAAGCACCAAACACAATAGTTTCTAAAGAATTATCCATAGATACGCTAATATAATCCAGCTTATTTTTCAGTTTATCAAGTTTGAAACGGCAACTTTGCAAAACCAGGTCATCCTTACCGGTAAAATAATCATAAAGAGTTTTTTTGGAGATCTTAAGAGTTCGCACAATCTCATCCATGCTAACATCCTTGATGCCGCGCTGCGTAAAAACATCAAAAGCCGTCTCCATTATCTGCTCTTTTCTAATCATTTTCTATACCCAACCATTTTTTGTCAACTATAAAACGGACTTTGGGAGCGCAAAGATTATACCATTACAGGAAATTTATACCGTCCTATTTTGTACATTTTTGTTCCAAAACTATAATGTGTTATAAAAAAAGGCCGTTGCTACAACAAATTTTTAATACTTTTGTTCCAAAATTAAATATGGATATTTATGGACGTTAAACAGCTTGCAGCAACTTCAACAAACGCCCCGGGAGAAAACGCCACAAGGGTAGAAATGCATCTTGATAATTTTGCCGCAGAGGCAGGCGGGTTTTGTTTTAAAAATCAGCTGCTAATCATTGAAGGCAATCAATTCAATGAAAAAACAATAAAAGACTTAATGAAAAATTTTCCTCCTATAAAATTAAACGTCATGAGTTTTATATTAATACTGGAGGGAGAAATGAAAATTACACTAGACTACATAGATCACTCGTTCAAAAAAAATACTCTTGTAATTATATCGCCATTTAACACAATTACAAGCTCCTCTATATCACCAAATTGCAGGTATCATGTTATAATGGTGACAAAAGATTTTGCACAAGACACAATGATGGAGCGCCGCCCAATCCCAATGGGATACTTTATGAACCTAAGCAATAAAGCCGGTTTTATGCTGAATGACAAAGAAATGGAAGCAATCAAAAGATGTACGGACAGCATATATAATTTTATACAGCAAAAAGAGAATATATTTCTTGGAGAAATTCTTCACTCTGCCTTTTATATTTTTTCCATGCAGGTAGTCAACTATTTATCAATCCTTAACAACACACAAAACTTGAAAAACGATAGCCGCAAAGATACCCTTACAAGAAATTTCTTACAGCTGGTTGCGCAACACGGAGAAGAAGAGCACTACCCCGAATTCTATGCAGATAAACTATGCATCACGGTACAATATCTATCCCTAATACTAAAAGAACAAACAGATAACACCGCAAAACACTGGATTGCAAACAATCTGATTATTAGAGCAAAAACAATGCTGCGCACGCCGGGCGCATCAATACCGCAAATAGCCGAAAAACTTCATTTTGCAGACCAGTCTTCTTTTGGGAAGTTCTTTAAAAAGCATGTCGGCATATCGCCCAAAAAGTACACGCAGGAGAATTAAAGTAAATCAAACAAGGTCTCCAGCTTTATTCCGTGAGAACCTTTTATTAAGATTGCACATCCCTTAAGAGGCTGTTTTTTAAGTTTTTCTGCGTATTCTGCAGAAGTTTTGTAAAGTTCTACTACAGTCTTTCCCGCAACGGATTTTATCCCGGCATTTTTTGAACCAACGCCGCTTACATTTTTTATGCAATCCGCTCTTTTTTCATAAAGCTGTTTATATGCCTTACCAAATTCTTCACCTACAAAGATTACTCTTATAGGTTTCATCTGAAGAGCTTGTTCCACAACAACTTTATGTTCCTTTACAGAATCATCACCAAGCTCAAGCATATCCCCCAATAAAAGCACCTTATTCTTAAAATCAAGATTATCAAAATTTTCCAGTGACGCTTTCATACTTGTCGGATTTGCGTTATAGGTGTCTTTAATTAGAGTATTCAGCTTTGTTTTTGTCATCTGAGAGCGGTTATTAGATGGAATATAGCTCCCGATAGCTTTTACCGCAGCGGATGTTGGAACGGCAAAATAAGTAGCAACACAAAGAGCGGCGAGCACATTATCGCTGTTATAATCTCCTATAAGATGGGTAGTTACCTTAATCATCTTTCCTCCCCTTGCACTTCCTGATAAATCCGGAAGTTCCATTTTAAGGAACGGGTCTCCCTCTTTATTCTTCAGTATTTTTGCACAGTTGCTTTTGAGACCATAGGGAACAATTTGCATGTTGGGCCTCTGCTCCGCCATTTCCTTAAGAATTGGATTGTCAATATTTACAAAGGCTATCTTCTTGTATTCCTGCAAGTTGTCATATAGTTCCCCCTTTGCTTTTTTAACACCCTCAAACGAACCAAATCCAAGAAGATGAGCTTTTCCAACGCTGGTTATCAAACCAAATGTTGGGCATACAATGTTAACTAAAGTATCTATATCATGAGGATGGCTGGCCCCCATCTCAACTACGGCAACCCGAGTATCTTTGTTTATTTTAAACAAAGTCATTGGGACGCCTATATCATTGTTAAAATTCCCCTCGGTTGCAACAACCTTATATCTTGTTGCAAGAGTAGTTGTTATAAGCTCTTTTGTTGTAGTCTTCCCGTTAGTCCCCGTGAGACCTATCACAGGAATTTTAAACTGCAGGCGGTGGTGTCTTGCAAGCAATTGCAAAGTGCGCAGCACGTCGTCTACCATTATAACTTTTTGAGGATATTTCTTTTTTGCAGCCTTAACAAGTTTCTCGTCGTCTGCAACCGCGTACGCGGCACCGGCATCTAACGCATTAAATACAAACTCATTACCATTGAAAGTATCTCCTTTTAAAGCAAAGAACATACACCCTTTTGTAATCTTCCTGGTATCAGTGCAAAGCCCAGTTGTCTTTTTATACAAAATATACAATTTGAAGATATCCGGCTTCCCCTGTCCGTTTGAAATTTTTGCAACTGAAACAGTTGCCGCTTTGGCTCCAAGACCCGTTGAGCCAAAACCTCCCTCTCCTCTAAGTGTCTCTGTAAGATGGTCAACAACACTCCATTGTATCTGTTGGTATTTTGCAATAACCATTTGGGCTATTCTCTCTCCGGGTTTTACGGTAAAAGTTTCCTTAGATAAATTTACCAGAATTACCTTTATCTCTCCACGATAATCTGCATCAATTGTTCCTGGAGCATTGGCAACCGTAATACCGTTTTTTGCCGCCAGTCCGCTACGCGGTCTTATTTGCGCTTCATACCCCTGAGGTAACTCAATAAATAATCCCGTTGAAATTATTGCCCTTCCCAGTGATTTAATAATAACCGGTTTATCAATATTCGCATTTAAGTCCATTCCTGCAGAAAGACCGGTTGCATACTTAGGTGTTGGATAAGCAGATGTGTTAACTATTTTAACTATCATAACAGCAAAATTTTACAGGCCAAATTTGTGTATATAAATTTAATATGCGCCGCGACATATATATTTATATCTGCGCCCATTTATATTTCAGCAACTTTGTTTTATGCTGAACATAAGCAAGATATATAACTATCAAAATTGTATTTATTCCAAGTTTCACAAGAATTTCCGGGATGTGCCCAAGCCCTGTTTTTCCAAGCCCGAATGCTATGAGCATAGAAACACCGTAGATCACAACACCTACTCCAACATAGCTGCAAATTTTCCGCCATTTGTATGGTATAGGATAATATTTATTTCCAAGCCAAGCACTGTAAATCAGCATAGTAAGACAGCTTAGGAAGTGTGCCCAGACAGATGCCCAATATGAAAATCTAGGCATGAATATTATGTTCACAATTGCTGTAACTGCCAAGCCGAGAACAGTAATAGTAACGGCATATTTTGTCTGTCCGCTCAACTTGTACCACATGGAAACGTTGAACAAAATTCCAAGCATCATGTACGCAAGCAACATGATTGGAACCGTACCAAGAGCTCCTCGGAAATTTTTCCCCAAAATTAATCCAAGGACATCCATATACAACGTTACTCCAAGGAAAATAAAGATACAGAACGCCACAAAATACTCCATTACCCGCGCATATAACTCTTTGGATCCCTTCTCTTTATCCCGCGCAAAGAAAAACGGCTCCGCTGCATATCTAAACATTTGGATAAACAAATTCATTATTACCGCAAGCTTTACAGCCGCCTGATAAACTCCAAGGTCTGCGCGCCACTCAGGTCCCACAAAAAATCTGAAAAGTATTCTGTCCAAACTTTCATTGATAATTCCGGGAAGACCCGCAACCATCAAAGGCAAAGAATAAATCATCATCTTTTTCCAAAGCGGCCAGTTGAATTTTAGCTTCATCTTTACCATATCCGGTATGAAAAGGATAAAACAAACAAAGCAGCTGACAAAGACCGCAAATATGATGTAAGAAAAATCTATTGTAGTTGGAATAAGCTGTCCCAAAAGAGATTGCGGATGTTTTGCAAAATACCCCGGCACCCAGAAGAACAACATCAGATTTGCACCAAGCTCGGTTAAAATCTTTATAGTCTTAAAAATGGCAAACTTAAAAGCCTTCTGCAGGTATCTTAATCTGGCAAAGAAAATAGCTGTAATTGAGTCAAAAGCAAGAATGCCGCCAATGTATATTATCATTTTGCCGTATCCGGGATATCCCATAGATCCGGCTATTGGTCTGGCAAACAGTAATATACAGATAAAGAAAAACGTTACAACCGTCGTGACTGTAATTAAAGCGGTAGAAAACGGCTTCTCCGGATGCTCTGCATGGCTTGCAAATTTAAAACAACCCGTCTCCAGCCCCAACACTAGAACAACCTGCAGCACGGCGATATAAGACATTATCTCTGAATACGCTCCGTATCCGTCCGTTGTAAGAATTCTTGTATAGATTGGGACAAAGAAGAAATTGATAATCCTGGCCAGAATTGTACTCAAACCATAGACTGCGGTCTCTCCTGCTAATTTCTTTATTGGACTTCCCATTTATTCTCTTTTAAATCTCGACAGTTTTTAATCCTCAAGGGCTTTCTTGTTAAAAATCAAAAAGCCTATGTTAAGCTGCGGGTACCATTTGTATGCTCCGCCTTTGCTGTAATATGCAGTTGACAATGAAACGGGTCCGATAGGAGACTGCCAAACAAGCGCAAAGTTAGCAATGAATCCACCTTTAGGAAATTTCTCGGAATAAGTATACTCCCATCCGTTAGAGCCTCTTTCTATCTGCTCATAGGCCTTAAAGTACGCAACCTTTGTGTGCAAGTATATAGACTTGGTAAACAAGATGACGGGAGAAACACCGACTCCTAAAAAACTGTTAGCTCTATAATTTCCCATCATTATCGTAGTGGCATGCGGAATTGGCTCGTATGCAGGCATAAACATTAGTGCACTGTAAAAATTGCTTAACTTATTCCTGTTGCTGAGAACCAAATCAAAATCATATCCAAAAGAAAAATGTTTGCCTGCCGGGAAATATCTCTCCGCTTTTAATATAAATGCACCTACATGATGAGTTATACCTTTGATTTTGGTTGCCGTAGTATTAGTATTGCCTGGAGAATAAGATTCAACCCCATGTACATATCTTACTCTTACAACTTCCTCTGCTCCTGCGGTCGGATATAAAAGATAATTTAATGTGTTCTTTGTTAATGACATCTCAGGGGATGCTATGAAGACACTTCCTCTATCGGGAGTATCTGTAGAAGCCACATTATCTTTTTGATAAGAACTTACGTACCTTCTTCCGACTACAAAGCCGGCCTTTGCAAGAATGTTTCTTTTGAAAGAAACCGGAGTCGCAATTACGCCTCTCACAAAAAATTCCTTGGTTTGCACATCTTTAGGAAGTTTATCCGCAGTAAATACATTTTGATTTCCGTTGTAATAATCAAACTGATGCGCAACCGCCTCTATAGAATAAAATGCCATGGGCTTTACTCCTACGTCCTGTCTCCATTTAATATCTCCGCCCTTATAAAATTTCCCAAGATTCATATCAGCCTTCATCTTCCACGGATGTGCGGATAGATAAGAATAAGAAAAGCCCAGATATCCTTGATTTAAAGATGAAGAAGAGATATTGCCGCCAAGATATATTCTCATTGGAGCATTCTTTGTTGCCCTTATTTTTAGGATAAATAATGAATCGCTATGATCAAAAAGAGGATCTTTTTTGTCATAAACAAAAGAGGGATAAAAAGTATTTACCGCGCCGCTTGCAATTATTCTATAGTAAGCCCTCTTGAACTGGTCAAAACTTATATCTTTTCTCTTATCCTCTCTAATTGTTCTGTCAATAAAACTTCTCTCATGCTGGTTTAATGTTCCGGTGATTTCAACCTGTTTGCTAAATCTGACTTCTCCGCATTTCTGTCTGAAAGCCAGACGAATAGAATCCAACTCTTTCTTGGTCCTTTCTCTGTTTACCCTCTCTTTTATTCTTGCAATAAACGGCTGTGCAACCTCATATCCCTGTTCAGAGATTTCATCTACTTTCCCAAAATCCATAATTGCAAAAGGGTACTCCCCTTTAATTATAATACCCTCGCTATCAGGAATATTATAATCGCTGTCACGCGTCAGCATTCCGCTCACAAGGGTTGTTACATTCTCCTCATCAAGTTTTACATTACCGGCAACACATTGAACGCCAATAATATAATCCGGATGATAAAATTGTTTCATTTGTTCCCAAGGAAAATTATTATAGATTCCTCCGTCATAAAGCAAAGTGGAATCTATCATAATAGGCTTAAAATAAAGAGGATATGTCATTGATGCTCTGATAGATGAACCAAGATCCCCTCTCCTTGCTATATATGCCTTTTTCTTTTGTATGTCAGAAGCAACGCAGAAAAACGGAACCATCAAAGAATCAAAATTATAATTACAAGCCTTACACGGACTCGCAAATATCTGCATAACAGCTAAATCCATAGGATAAGGAGAAACAAGGCTGGTAGGAATTGTAAATTTCCATTTACTTAGTTTTCTCCCGACAGAAGTTTTTAAACTGTCCCCCGGCAGTTTGTCCTTACTTTTCTTTCTCTCCATGGCAACGGAAAACATTGTAGGATCCGGCGACGATTTGTAAAAATAACTTGCATAGGAAATTTCCGGCATCCCCTTGTACCAGCTCTCAAACTCCTTAGTCTTAAACAGATAAAGCATTTCATCCGGAGTCATTCCAATAGAATAAAGACCTGCAACAATAGCACCCATAGATGTTCCGCAAATGTAATCTACGGGAATATTATTCTCTTCAAGAGCCTTAAGTACGCCAACGTGAGATAAGCCTTTTGCACCCCCTCCGCTCAGCACTACGCCAACTGTCGGTCTGTGATTTTTAGAACCCGTCGTGACCTTGCTGATAATAACGGTATCCCTCTGCGCCGCCGCATTTGCAGTAACGCAAGATAAAATAGAAACCACTATGACTACGCAGAACCTGCTAAAACGCATATTACACAGTTATAATATTACCGCTCAAAGTTAATTAATTATATTTGTATGAGGGAATTTTTCCCAAACTGAACAAAGTTAAAAACGGGGAAATAGTTATACAACAAATCAATATACGCATGAAAAAACTTATAGGCATTATGCTAATCGGAGCAGCTCTGATTGCAGGCTGTAAAGGAAAAAAATCAACAGAAATGACACAAGCACAAAAAGATTCAGCAACGCTTGCCGCTCAAAAGACGGCACAACCGGATACCCTTGCATTTGACCCGGCAACACTGCCGGAAGAACCGGAATTTGACATTGTAACAACAATGGGAACCATCAGAGTTAAGCTTTACAAAGACACGCCTCTTCACAGAGCAAATTTTGAGAAACTTGCTTCACATAGATATTATGATAATATTCTGTTCCACAGAGTAATAAAAGGGTTTATGATTCAAACCGGAGACCCTGCTACAAAAGACCCCGCTTCAGATGCTTCTACTTGGGGACAAGGCGGACCAGGATATACAATTCCTGCAGAAATCCTTCCAAATCACAAACATAAGAAAGGTGCTCTTGCCGCAGCAAGAAAGGGAGATACGGCAAATCCCAACAGAGAGTCCTCAGGCTCACAGTTTTACATTGTTCAGAATGCTCAGCAGTGCGCACAGTTAGACGGACAATACACTATATTCGGTGAGACCGTAAGCGGACTGGACGTTGTAGATAAAATTGCTGCAGTTGCAACAAATGCAAAGGATTGCCCGCTTCAGCCAATAAAAATTTTGAACATCCTTCCGGTTAAAACAAAATAGTTTTTCCATTAAATGAAAAAGATAATTGGCATACTGGTAGTTTGCGCGCTTATCATAACTGCGTGCTTTAATCAGGCACAAGCGCGGGAAAGAACTAAAAAAGAGCCGGTCTTTGACATTATCACTACAATGGGAACAATCCGGGTGAAACTTTACAATGACACCCCTCTCCATAGAGACAATTTTATAAAACTTGTAAAAAGGCACTTTTTTGACAATATCTTGTTTCACAGAGTAATAAATGGATTTATGATTCAAGCGGGAGACCCTCAGACTAAAAATCCAGATAGTGACCGATCCTTGTGGGGCAATAATGATGCGGGCTATACGCTGCCGGCAGAGTTCCGTCAAAATCATACACATATAAAAGGAGCCTTGGCTGCTGCCAGAGAGGGCGATAAGGTAAATCCAAAGAAAGAATCATCCGGTTCACAATTTTATATTGTCCAAAATGCAGGAAACTGTAAACATCTTGATGGTTCCTATACGGTATTCGGAGAGACCTTAAGCGGTATAGAGGTTGTAGATAAAATTGCTGCAGTTGCAACAAATAAAGCGGATTGCCCTATCACACCGGTCAGAATAATAAAGATGCGCCGCGTAAGGGGAAAATAGGCACAAAATTTGACCTATAACAAATTGAGTTCGTCCATGGTTTTGGAAATAAAATCGCCTTTTAATAGCACCAAAATAGGTTTTTAAAATTGTGGCACGGACCTTGCAACAGAAAGAGACAAATAGTTTTTTCATAGGTTAAATTTTAGGTTTGAGAAATGGGTTGGAGTTCTTCCAACCCCTTTTTCATTTATACAGGTCTCTACCTTAGTCTTAGTCTGCGATATGCCCGTAAAAACATTAGCTTTGCAAAAAATCATCATAATGAAAAATTTCTCCGCCTTATTGGTTTGCATTATAACAATTGCATTTTCTGCACATGCCCAAAACAAGCCGTATAGTATTATTACGTGTCCCGGAGAGGATGCAAGCAGGCAAATGAATATAAGCTGGGCCTCAGATACTTCTCAAAAGGCTGATTATGTCATTTACACTATTGCAAAGGATGTAAATTGGAAGAGGGCAAAAAATAGTTCCGGGGAGAGCCATTTGTGCAAAACTTTTGACGGCATATACTCCAAAACAGCTGATAATAAGGACTTCTATGAGAAAATAGTATTTAATAAATATGGTGCGGTCTTAAATAATTTAAAATCCGGTACGGATTATAAATACAGAATTGTGTCGGGCAACGGGGTAGAGTCCGGCACGCACCGCTTTAAAACAGCCGGACCAAACACATGGAGCGCAGCAATAGTATCTGATTTTCACCACTATACCCCTCTTCCACACCGTTTGGAAGCGGCAGTAGCAATGCTGGACACAATAAAATCTTATGATCCGGAGATAGATTGGATTCTCCACCTTGGGGATGTGTGCGCCTGGGGAGGAAGCTACTCTTTTTGGAGAACGCTTTACGAACAAGATTATTTTGCAAAATATATGTGGGCGGGAGTAAATGGGAATCATGATAACATGACTCGCAAATATTTTTTGAGTAACACTTTTTTTAGAAATGCAAATAATTATCCTTTAAATGGTTATCCGGGAGAATACGGCGTTTGCTATTTCTTCAAATATTCCAATGCGTTATTTATCATTTTAAACAATGAAGATATGCACACAGATGAGCAATTAAATGCAGCACAGATCTGGGTCAGAAAGGTTGTTGCAGAAAATCCGTCCAAGTATATCATTGTATGTGAACATTACCAATGGTTCTATGGTGAAAACGGAAAGTTTTCTCAATACTCCCGATGGTGCAATCTTTTTGATGAACTTGGAGTTGACCTGGCTCTTGCGGCAAACAATCATATATATGTAAGAACCAATGCCTTATACAATGGCAAAGAAACGGACGGCACAAAAGGGACAGTATATATTCAAACGCCGTCGTCTGATAATGAGCGCGGTATGGATGCAGACACTTTAAAATATAATTTAGATATCATCAAATACAGATGGACGGAGGGGGCAAAGACAGTTGGAGGACTCTCCCTCAAGGCAAACAATAAGACACTAACTGTCACCCTTTTAAACCGCTACGGTAAAGTTTTGGATTCCGTGGCCGTAAAGGCAAAAAGATAAAATAAATACTTATCGGGCTCAAATAAATTGTTCATTTTAAGAAAAAAAGCATACCTTTGCGCACCTTTTCTCGAGCAGATAAGGAAGTTATAGAAATTATTAAATTTTAAACTCACAGTTATGTCTGTAAAAATTCGTTTATCACGTCATGGAAAAAAGGGATTTGCCTTTTTCCATATTTTAGTGACCGATTCTAGGGCTCCACGTGATAGTCGCTTTATTGAATTACTAGGTTCTTACAACCCTAATTCCAATCCTGCAACTATTGTCTTGGACAGCGAGAGAGCTCTTTATTGGTTGAATCAGGGTGCACAGCCCAGCACAACTTGCAGAAGGATACTTTCTTACAAGGGAGTCCTTTTGAAGAAACATCTACAGGAAGGCGTTGCAAAGAAGGCTCTTACTCAGGAGCAGGCCGATGCTAAATTCAATGCATGGGTATCTGAGAAAGATGCAAAAGTTGAAAAGAAAGTCGAGTCTATCAAGTCCGGCAAACAGACTGCAGAGAAGAATGCGGCAGCAGCAGAGAATAAAGTAAATGTTGCTCGCGCAGAGGCTCTTGCAAAGAAGAAGGCTGAGGCCGAAGCTGCAAAAGCAAAGGCAGAGGCTGAAAAAGCCGAGGCTGAAAAGAAAGCAGCCGAAGAGGTTAAGGCAGCCGCAGAGAAATCTGCAGAAGCAGCTCCAAAAGCAGAAGAGCCAAAGGCGGAAGAGCCAAAGGCAGAAGCTCCTAAAGCAGAGGAGGCCAAGTAATTACACATGCGCTCAGCGGACAGCATAAAGCTTACGCCTGTTGCACAAATTGTAAAAACTTATGATTCAACAGGAGAGGTTCTAATAAGAATCAATGCTCCTGAATTTCAAGAAAGGCTTGAAAATATTAAAATTAAAGAACCGGTGTTCATTCATTTTGAAGAACTGCCGGTTCCTTTTTTTATCACCTCTGCCGTCCGGCGCAGCGGCAATGCCTGGATTATAAAGTTTTCGACAGTCCGTGACGGTGCTCATGCCCAGGAACTTGTGGGGAATAATATCTTTGTAGAAGATAAAACTTCAGCCGATGCTAAAGATGCCGAAAGTGACATATCGGATGAGCAAATATCTGACATAGAGCAGATTATGGGCTTCAAACTACTGGATGAAGACGGCGCAGAAAAAGGCGTCATCACAAGCTTCTATGAATTTACTGCCAATGTCTGCCTGGAAATCAACAACTCTACAATGGTCCCGCTTCATGATGACCTCATCATCTCCGTCTCCAAAAAAGACAGAACCATCACAATGCAGATCCCAAAAGGATTATTTTAAGAACACGATTTATTTTGTTTCCAAAAACCACTCTATGTTCTTGCCGGAACAAACGGAACCTGATTATGCATACCTCTCTGCAAAAAAAGGAATTCACAATGAAAATGAGTTGCAATTCCCTTATGCGCTAAAAATTTCCTTTGACCTTGTAGCGCGGAGAGAATTTACCAATTTGAATATTGTGCAATTTGCCGGCTATTAGTTTTTTGCGGATTGGTGAAACATGGTCTATGAACATGTGCCCGTCAAGATGGTCCAATTCATGCTGCACCATACGGCAGCCAAAACCGGTAAAAGTTTCCGTTACCTCTTTGAAATTTTCATCTGTATATCTGACCGTAATTGAAGCGGGGCGGGTAACATCACAGTGTATGTCCGGCACGCTTAGACAGCCCTCAGAATATTCAACAGTATCGGAACTTTCCTCCAAAACCTCTGGGTTTATCAGAAATCTCTTAGAGTCCTTTAATTCAGGAAAATCATCCGTCATATCTGAACCGTCGACAACCACAATTCTCCATAATTTCCCAACCTGAGGGGCAGCAAGTCCCACTCCGTCAGCTTTTTTCATTGTTTCATACATATCCTGCAGAAACTGCTGAAGGCCTTCCATACTTGTGTCTACAGGTTCTGCGATTTCCCTTAATATTTTTGAACCGTATACGTAAATAGGTAATAACATCTTTGTAAATATTTAAACATAAATTCTTTCACTAAAAATAACTGCTCATTTGACACACCACACCACTAAAAATCAGCACCATTATGACCACCGGCAGCGCACTTGATAGCATCTATATAACTTTGCAAAATTATTGCAGCACTTATCTTATCCGCAGCACCCTTCTCTCTCCTGTCACTTTTTTTCATCCCTCCGTCTATCATTGCCCTTTGTGCAAGGGTTGTTGTGAATCTCTCATCCTCAAGTGAAATAGGGATTTCAGGAAAAACCCGTTTAAGATTCTTCAAAAAAGCATCCACATACTGCGCACACTCTGCCGGCTTGTTATTCAAGTTCTTAGGATATCCTACCACAAATCTGCACACTTTCTCTTTTTGTGCATAATTTTTGAGATATTCAATTAACTTTGCAGAAGCTACGGTTTCCAGAGGGGAAGCAAAGATACAAAGCGGGTCAGTGACCGCAATGCCAACCCTCTTTTTGCCATAGTCTATGCCAATTATCCTCTCCACACCTAATATTTTGTGGTGCAAAGTTAATTGAATTTTAGTTTTATGCCAAAGCAAAAGAAACTACATAAGAATAAGCTATCCAACAAATTCCGCTTTTCAATATTTAATGATACATCTCATGAAGAGCTGTTTGCCTTCCGCGCAAATGGCAAAATGTTTATTTTGACCGCGGTGCTGGCTGTCATTTTCCTAATAATTTTTGTCTCTCTAATAATCTCATACACTCCTATTAAACAGATGATTCCTGGATATCCTTCCGCTGAGAGCAGAAGGGAGTTGGTGCACAACGCCATTAAACTGGATTCGCTGCAAAATGAGGTAAATATGTGGAAAGATGAACTTACCAATATTCAAAAAATTGCAACAGGGCAGGAGCCGGGACCTGTGGAGGGAACAGAGGAAAAGCAGGCGGCTGATGACTCAGCAAACTCCGCATTAAGGTCCGTTTATCAGAAGGATGAAGAGAGTCTGAAGCAAGAAGTTGAGAAGCAGACTTCAAACAGAAAAAAGGCTGCCGCCATACAGGCAAAATCTATTAAAAAAGCCTCAAAATGAACCGCCGGCAAAGTCTAGAACCCAAAAAGTAATTTCAAGTAGAATATAATGGTTTTTAAAAGACATATAGCAATTCTAGGTTCAACCGGTTCCATTGGAACTCAAGCACTTGACGTTATAGCTCAGCATCCCGACAGATTTGAAACAGAACTTCTGACTGCAAACAATAACAGCAAATTGTTAATTGAACAGGCTAAAAAATTCAGACCAAATTCTGTTGTCATCTGCAATAAAGATTTATACGACGAAGTAAACAAAGAGCTGGATCCTCTTGATATAAAAGTATTTGCCGGCATTGAATCTGCCGGGGAACTTGCAGGCGGAAAGAACGTGGACATTGTCCTATCTGCAATGGTTGGTTTCAGCGGACTGGCGCCAACTATGGCCGCCATGAGGAAAGGAAAAGTAATTGCACTTGCAAATAAAGAGACATTGGTTGCGGCCGGTTCTATCATAAGCAAACTGTCCGGGGAATGTAATAGTCCCATAATACCCGTTGACTCAGAGCATTCCGCAATTTTCCAATGCCTTCAGGGAGAGAAAACACAAGTAGAAAAATTATTGCTTACTGCCAGCGGAGGACCTTTTAGAGAACTTAAAGCAGCAGATTTTGAGCATATTACAAAAGAACAGGCACTTAAACATCCAAACTGGCACATGGGAGCCAAAGTCACAATTGACTCAGCAACAATGATGAATAAAGGCCTGGAGATGATGGAAGCATCCTGGCTTTTTAATATGCCGGCGGAAAAAATAGAAATTATAATTCATCCTCAGTCCATAATACACTCAATGGTACAGTTTTGCGACGGCAGCATAAAGGCGCAGATTGGTGCTCCGGATATGAGGGTTCCTATTCAATATGCACTATCCTACCCTGAGAGGATTGCTCTTAATACAAGAAGAATTAGTTTTGCAGAGATAAAACAACTAACTTTTGAAGCGCCTGATACTGACAAATTTCACTGTATTGCGCTAGCTTACAAAGCCTATAAAAAAGGAGGCAATATGCCTTGCGCAATGAACGGCGCAAATGAAATTGCAGTTGCAGCATTCATAAATGATAAAATTAATTTTACAGATATTCCAAAAGTCATAGAGGGAACAATGGAAAAGTGTACATTTGTCCCCGCCCCTCAAATAGAAGACATTTACGCAACGGACACTGAGGCAAAAAAAATTGCCGGAGAGCTGTGCGGAGAAAAGCTAAAAGCATAATTAAAAGTGCTTAAAGCATAATTAAAAGAGAGAGATTGTATGGTAATTTTTTTAAAGGTTATTCAAGTAATTTTTGCACTGAGTCTGCTGGTCTTGATTCATGAACTCGGACATTTTGCTTTTGCCAGATTATTTAAGATAAGAGTAGATAAGTTTTATCTCTTTTTTGACGCCGGTTTTGCTCTGTTTAGATGGAAGCCCAAAAACTCTGATACTGAATATGGTATAGGATGGCTGCCGCTTGGTGGTTATTGCAAAATTGCAGGCATGATTGATGAATCCATGGACAAAGATCAGTTAAAAAGCGATCCTAAGCCATGGGAGTTTCGCGCGCATCCGGCGTGGCAGAGGTTCTGGGTTTTATTTGGCGGCGTCTTCTTTAATTTCCTTCTGGCTATTTTAATTTACGCCGGAATACTTTTTACTTGGGGGGAGGAATACATTAAGACAAAGGATGTTACAACCGGTATAGCGGTTAATGACCTAGGGCGGGAAATGGGATTCCGCAACGGAGATAAAATTGTAGCTTTTGACGGGGTCCCAACAGATAATTTTGCAAATCTGCGTGCAGATCTTATTCACAGTCAAGCAAATGAAGCTACCGTCATAAGAGACGGAAAACAAATTGCAATTAAGATTGACCCAAATTACATTCCGGCCATTCTTAACTCACCGGATTTATTTGAGTATGGCATTCCTTTCACTGTTGGAAATATTCCGGACAGCTCCCAAAACGTGCACAGCGGACTTAAAGAGGGGGATGTGGTCATAGCCGTTGACAGCGTTAAGACTCAGATGTTTACAGATGTAAAAGAATATCTGGAAAAACACAAGGGGGACACAATAAGTGCTACAATTGTAAGAAGCACTGTAGCAAGAAAGGATATGAGCGCACCTGCGGAGACTTTGCAAATTCCTCTGGCAGTGAACAATAATGGCCTGCTTAACATAAACATAGGCGGAGATGTCACCAAATATTATAAGGTGACAAAAAAGACTTACTCTCTTGCAGGCTCAGTACCTGCCGCCTTTAGCAAGGCAAGTACCGGAATAAGCAATTACTGGAAAGAACTTAAGCTCATCTTTACTCCAAAAACAAAAGCGTATAAATCTGTCGGGAGTTTTATAGCTATAGGTCAAATATTTCCGGGGTATTGGGACTGGCATGCCTTCTGGAGCATTACGGCATTTTTATCTATTATGCTTGCGGTGCTTAACATTCTGCCAATTCCTGCGCTGGACGGAGGTCACATATTATTCACCTTTTATGAGATATTTACAGGGCGCAAGCCAAGCGATAAATTTTTAATGGCGGCACAAGTTGTTGGTATGGTGCTGCTTATTGCTTTGATGGTGCTGGCATTTGGAAATGACATTGCCAGGCTGTTCAGATAATCTACAACTTTAAACAACTGCGGACAACAACAAAGATGACAATTTAATGACATTACAGCCCGCAGATATTTTTTATATTTGGAAAAATTTATTTAATGATCTCTATTATGGACAAGATTAAATTTATGATAATGGCTATTGCGGCCGTGATAGTATGCAGTTGCGGAGATAATGGCATGCACCTTAAAAAAACTATAACCGGAAAGGCCGGAGAAGTAGTAGTTGTTGTAGATAAGGCAAATTGGGAGGCCGAGCCGGGGACTGCTTTAAGAAGTCTATTGGCAGCAGATTATCCCATGCTGCCGCAAAAAGAGCCCGCATTTAGTTTGGTCAACGTCCCAAAAGCCTCATTCAGTGATCTTTTCCAAAGTCACAGAAATATCATAATTATGGATATCAACTCCAGTCTTAAAGAGGATAAACTGGTGATGAAAAATGATGTTTGGGCAACTCCTCAAATAGTAATTTATCTGCATGCACGCTCAAGCGCCGGATGCGCGGAATTAATTAACAAAAATGCAGAGGTAATTTATAATGCCATTGAACAGGCGGAAAGAGATAGAATTATCAGAAATTCAAAAAAATATGAGGAGGCAAGTATAAGAAAAGCTGTGGCTGAGAAATTTGGCGGTTCTCCATATTTCCCCAACGGTTACTCTATAAAGAAAGCAACTGAGAATTTTATGTGGATTTCCTATGAAACCACATACATTAATCAGTATTTTTTAATTTATTCTTTGCCGTTTAACGGAAAGTCATTCCCGGGTCTTGACACCCTTATGAGCAGAGAAAATGAGGTACTTAAGAAAAATGTGCCCGGACCGCAGGATAACAGTTACATGATTATTGCATCTGAAAAATCACCAACGCTAAATTGGTATAAATACAAGAATGAGAGCTTTGCAGAGATGAGAGGCTTGTGGGAAGTTCAAAATGACTTCATGGGAGGTCCGTTTGTCGAACACATTTTTTACGCAAAGGATGGCAAGAATTTACTTGTAGTAATGGGCTTTGTTTATGCACCGCGCTACAACAAAAGAAATTACCTGCGTCAGGTAGAGGCTATTATTTACTCCTTTGACTGGCAGGAAAATTTCCAGAATCAATAAATTCTTTATACCTTTGCCGCCCTTACGGTCAGTTCGTCTAATGGTTAGGACACAAGATTTTCATTCTTGCAATACGAGTTCGATTCTCGTACTGACTACGGAATTATATTAAAAAAAACGATATTATGGCAAATCATGCATCTGCAGAAAAGCGCACAAGACAAGACGTTAAGCGCAATGAGCATAATCATTATTATGCAAAAACCACCCGCAATGCCATCAAGGCTTTAAGGGATACAAATGATAAGAAAGCCGCTGAGGAACAGCTTCCTAAAGTAAATGCCATGTTGGACAAACTTGCAAAGAGCAATGTTATCCACAAGAACAAGGCTTCTAACCTTAAGAGCGGACTTGCAAAGCACATTAACGGTCTGGGCAAAGAGACTCCAAAAGAGGCTCCTGTAAAAAAGGCTTCTGCAAAAAAAACTGAAGCCAAGAAGGTTGAGGCTAAGAAAGCTCCTGCTAAAAAGGCTGAAGAAAAGTAAAAAGATAAATTTACGGGTGACCGCAATAGTATTTACAAATCCGCACTTTTGCGGAGGGTAAATTTATTCTTTTGTCTCCTGATTTACAGAAACTTCTCAATATTTGGGAAGTTTTTTTTTGCCCCTGCGGGCCGATTTAAAAATCAGGATTATGAGAAAAAATTTAACAATATCAAACTGGGAAGAGAGTGAAAGACCCAGAGAAAAATTTCTTGCTAAAGGTGCGGAGAATCTAAGTATTGCAGAATTAATCGCGATAGTTATAAGGTCCGGCAGCAAAGGTGAAAATGCAGTAGACCTGGCCAGAAGAATTTTAAACTCTGCGGGTAACAATCTTAATGTGTTGCGCAAATTCACTTTTGAAGATTATAGAAAATTCGGAGGCATGGGGGAAGGTAAAGCGCTGGCAATGATGGCCCTATTTGAAATCTCAAAACGTATGGCAGTAGAGCAGGCCCCTCCTATTACACAAATCTATTCCTCAGATAGCGCGGCAAAATTAATGAGTCCGCTGCTAAAAGATTTAAGTCATGAGGAGTGCTGGATTTTATACTTAAACCGCGGCAACAAGATGATTGCCAAGGAAAAACTCACAAGCGGCGGAATAAGTTCCACCGTTCTGGATATTAAAATGATTATTAAGAAAGCTATGGCAAACCTCTCAAATTCAATTATTTTGGTGCACAACCATCCGAGCGGAAGCAAAATGCCGGGGGACCAAGATAAACTTCAAACCAGAAGACTAAAAACTGCGGCTGAAATGTGTGATATATCACTTTTAGACCACATAATTATAGCCGGAGACCATTATTACTCCTTTGCAGACGACGGTTGCCTATAATAATTGCTTTAAAAGTAGTAACTTTGTCGTGTTTGAGCAACAGCAACCGCTAAATCTATAAGCTATGAAAATTGTCTATATGGGAAATGAGAACTCCATTGTTAATCAATATCTTGCAGAGATGAGGGATAAAATTGTCCAGAAAGACAGAATGAAATTCCGCACAAATCTGGAAAGAATTGGCGAGTGCATGGCTTATGAAATTGGCAAAACACTGAAATATAAAATGGAGGATGTAACAACTCCGCTTGGAATTGCTCCATGCAAAACCCTTGATTCCCAACTAGTAGTAGCATCCATCATGAGAGCCGGACTGCCGTTGCACAATGGAATTTTAAAGATTTTTGACAAAGCGGATAATGCGTTTATTGCCGCATTCCGCAAATACGGAAAAGACAACAAATTCTCAATCCACGCAGATTACACAAGCTGTCCTCCAATGGAGGGAAAGACCTTGATTCTTGCCGATTGCATGCTCGCGACAGGTTCTTCCATAATGCTTGCATATAATCAATTGTGTGAGAACGGAGAACCGGAATACACACACATTGTAACTGTAGTCGCAAGCAAAGCGGCATTATCAAACTTATCCAAACAACTGCCTCATAAAAAAGTTACACTTTGGGTAGGAGCTGTAGATGAGGAACTTACAAATAAAGCCTACATAATTCCCGGGCTTGGAGATGCGGGGGATTTAGCCTACGGAGAAAAGAAAGAGATTATTTAAGGTAAGTACTCTTTTAAAATACTTTTTTCCCGTTTAACCATGTGCCTGTGACTTTTGTTGCAGGCACTTGTTTTTCAGGGACTTTCATAAAGTCTCTATCTGTTGTGACAAAGTCCGCCTCCTTTCCCGACTCAATGCTCCCTTTGACTTTATCTTCAAAAGTTGACTTTGCACCCCAGATTGTCATGGAACTTAATGCCTCCTCCCTTGTCAGAGAATTTTCCATTTGGAAACCCTCTGCCGGCTTGAAATCCAGATTTTTTCTGTAAACCGCCGCAAAAAAAGTGTATATCGGATTAACACTTTCAACAGGGAAATCCGTACCGGCAGGAAGCCATCCAAGCTGGTTTAATAAATCCTGATATCTATAACCCTCCTTAACTCTATTGCCCAATCTTTCCTTTGCCCACATCATATCGGAAGTACAATGAGTTGGCTGTACGGATGGAATAATTGAGTACTCTTTAAATTTATTAATGTCCTCATCATCAATAATTTGCGCATGCTCTATTCTCCATCCCAAATTATTTTTCCCCTTCAATATGCTTGCATAAACATCCAGAGCCTGTCTGTTAGCCTTATCCCCAATGCAATGCGTAGCAACGCGGAAACCGTGCTCATAACACCATTTACAATATTTAATGTAATCTGCAAGCGGATAATACTCCATTCCCGAATTGCCGGGATCATCAGAATAAGGCGCAAGCAGCAAGGCTCCTCTGGAACCAAGAGCACCGTCCCTGTAAAGCTTAAAAGTTCCAACAGTTAAATTATTGTGTTTGAACGGTTTGGTAATGTTTTTAAAATTCTCGTCAGTTGGAAGAGGCCAGGCATCAATCTTTAAAGTAAGCTGTTTTTTCTTAACCAATGAGTCCATCAGCATTATTGTAGGATATTCATCCTCTGCATCGCAAACAGATGTAAGACCATTTTTAAAGCATTCCTTCTGAGCATTTAGCATAATCTCTTCCAAATCTTTACGTGAATATTTTGCAACCTTATCTTTGAACTCAACGCACAAATTCTCCATAAAAATTCCGGTGAATTTCCCTTTTACAATTTGCGCCTCATTAAGATTCAAGTTAACGTCATTGGGTTTTATCCCAACTTCATCAATTGCCGCCTGATTTGCTACAACAGCATGAAAATCAATGCGTGATATCACAACAGGAATATCAGGAAAAGCTGCATTCAGCTTTTCATTAGTGGGAAACTTTTTGCCCGGCCATAGCCCCTGATCCCATCCGCTGCCAATGATAAATTTTCTATCCGGATGCTGCTTGTAAAATTTTTGAAGTCTCTCAATGACCTCATCAAAAGATTTGGAGCCGCGCAAGTCGCAATACCACAAATCTTTACCCATCTCAAATAAATGACAGTGCGCATCATTAAATCCCGGATATACCGCCCCCCCCTTAAAATCAATCATATGCCTGGATCTATAAGCGGCAAGAATTGATTTGTTGTTCCCGACAGCCAAGAACTTCCCATCATCAACGGCAAATGCCTCTGCCTGTGAAAAGGTGGAATCAACCGTATAAATAGTTCCATTATAGCCAATTAAATCAACCAATTGTTTCATACTGCAAGAATATATTAATAAAGAAAAAATCGCTGTGGCAACAATATACCTGGCGCTTTTTAAAGTAAAAGGATTTTTCATTTTAAGTTTTCTATTATAACTCCTTGCGCAGACGCGCGATGGGAATATCAAGCTGCTCACGGTATTTTGCAACCGTCCTTCTGGCAACAAGATATCCTTTAGACTTAAGAACTTCTACAAGCTCTTCATCTGTAAGAGGTTTGGTTTTATTTTCAGATTCAACGCTTTGTTGAAGTATCTTCTTTATTTCTCTTGTGGAAACTTCTTCTCCGCTCTCTGTCATCAACCCTTCTGAGAAGAAGTATTTTAAAGGTATTATTCCAAACGGCGTTTGAATATATTTGCAGTTGACAACCCTGGAAATAGTAGAAATATCCAAGCCCGTTATCTCTGCTATATTCTTAAGTACCATTGGTTTAAGCTTTGTTTCATCTCCGTCTTGAAAGTAATCTTTTTGGAACTCCACAATGGCATTCATTGTATTTTGCAATGTGTTTTGCCTCTGTTTTATTGCCTCAATAAACCACTTTGCGCTATCCAGTTTTTGTTTTACAAAACTGGCCGCCTCTTTTCCCTCTCTGTTGCTTTTATCCGCAGACTTAGAAAGCAAGTCCGCATAACGCTTATTTACACGCAGTTCCGGCACATTGAATTTTGGCAAAGTAACTATAAGCTCTCCATCATTATTCTCCAAAATAAAATCCGGAACAACTTGCTGCGCCTGCTCCACATAAGAATCATCTATTTGACCTCCCGGACGCGGATTCAACTTAACTATCTCACCTATAGCATTTTTTAAGTCATCCTGAGTAATTCCCATCTTGGAAATAATCTTAGAATAATGCTTCTTGGTAAACTCTTCAAAAAAATCTTGCAAAATAATTTGGGCATGCTCAACCGCCGGCGTCCTATCCTCTCTTGCTTTAATCTGAAGCAACAGGCATTCTTGCAAACTCCTTGCTCCAATACCCACAGGATCAAATTGTTGTATTGTATCAACAAGAATATTTTCAATTTCTGCGGGAGTTGTCTCTATGTTTAATCTAAAAGAAATATCGTCTGCAAGCGCATCCAAATTCCTGCGCAAATAACCGTCTCCGTCCAGACTCCCAATTATAAACACAGATATTTGTCTCTCCCTCTCTCCCATGTGACGATATCCAAGTTGCTGAACCAAAGACTGTTGAAAGCTCTCCTTAACAGAAAAAGTATTGTATTGCGGCTTCTCGTCTTTGCCGCGGTTGTTCACATAAAGTTTGTAGGAAGGAGTATCATCACTGCCGTAATCAGAAAGGGAAACTTGCTTTGGTTTTTCCTCTTCCGCTGCATCATCCTGTGAGTCACCATCATTGTTGCTTTCTGCAGGTCCGTCATCCAAAACAGGGTTCTCCTCAATCTCCTTCTTAATCCTCTGCTCAAGCTCAATAGAAGGAAGTTCCAAGAGCTTAATAGTTTGGATTTGAAGCGGAGAGAGCCGCTGCTGCATTTTCTGCTGTAAACCCTGTTTTAGCATAAGACAAAGATACTATTTTTGTTTTAATTTTGCCTCCCGACAGGGGCGCTGTCCCTGAATCTCAACAATAACATGGAAGCAATTCAAATAGACATCAGAAAGGTTATAGAGAACAAAAATAAAAAACTTGCAAAAAGACTTCCGTCTTTTATCTATTCGCTAATAGAAAAGTTGGTTCACTTAAAACAAATAAATGAAATTTTAAGAGAATACAACGGAATGCAAGGTGCCGAATTTGCCGCCGGAGCTCTTAATTATCTGAAAGTCAAGGGGCACATCAAGTACGCAGAAGGAGCGGAAGAAGTTCTGAATCATCGTGATGTAAAATATGAAAAGGGGAAAAACTGCAGATATCTTTTTGTATCTAATCACCCGCTTGGCGGACTTGACGGATTAATTTTGATAAATGAAATCACCCGCAGATTTGGGCCGTCAAAATTTATTGTGAATGATTTCTTATTCAACATTAAGCCTCTGCAAGACATCTTTATTCCGGTGAATAAAACAGGCAAAACCTCCCGCGCAAATTTAGAAAATATAAAAACGGCCTATAACTCTGAATATAATCTTTGCAACTTTCCTGCAGGGCTGTGTTCCAGATTGATACATGGGGAACTCATGGATCTGGAGTGGCACAAAAATTTTGTAGGAGAGGCTGTGGAAAGCGGCAGAGATATTGTACCCGTTTTCTTTAGCGGAAAAAATTCAATGGTATTTTACAAGCTTGCAAAAATTCGCAAATTCCTGAGGATAAAATTTAATATAGAAATGTTATTTTTGCCCCATGAGTTGTTTAAGCAGACCGGTGCGGAGTTTGATATGATAATTGGCAAACCTATCTTTCACAAAGAGATTAAGGATTCCGGAATGAATGCTCAGCAATGGTGCAATATAATAAGGGGTAAAGTTTATGAATATGGAAGCTGTTATTCAGCCTGTAGATAGAGAGCTGATAAAGAATGAGTTAACTGAAGATAAATTCATCGGCAAGACACGTACCGGAGGTAATCTTCTGTTTGGAATCACATATAAAAATTCTCCTAATGTCATGATGGAGATTGGCCGCCTGCGTGAAATTTCTTTCCGTTTGGGCGGAGGAGGAACTGGCAAACCAATAGATGTAGATCAGTTTGACACTGACCCCTACGACGCTTATAAACAGCTTATTGTATGGGACCCGGAAGATAAGGAAATCCTCGGCGGTTATAGATATATTAACTGCGGCGGACTCCCTTTGGAGAAACTTGCAACTGCAGAACTTTACAATTTTTCAGATAAGTTTCAGAAAGAATACATGCCTTGGACCATTGAGCTTGGACGCTCTTTCATTCAGCCTAACTATCAAAGCACCAATTTAAAACGCAAGAGTATCTTTGCTCTTGACAGTTTATGGGACGGTCTTGGAGCGCTTGTTTTAAAGTATAATAACATAAAATTTTTATTTGGAAAGGTAACAATGTACACCTCCTATAATCAGAGGGCAAGAAACATTCTGCTAAATTTTCTTAACAGATATTTTCCGGATCCAGACGGCATGGTAACTTCCAAAGAACCACTAGATTGCAATACGCATGATCCTTACATTAACTCATTGTTTGAGGGTCTTCCGTATAAAGAAGGATATAAAGTTTTGGTGAGGGAGGTAAAAAACAACGGAGAGCATGTACCTCCGCTAATCAATTCCTACATGAACCTCTCCCCATCCATGAAAGTCTTTGGAAGCGCCATAAATCACGGCTTTGGAGACGTTGAAGAGACCGGTATATTAATAAACATACAAGATATTTACCCGGAAAAAATAACCAGACATATTAAGCCTTTAATTGAATGGGCTCAAAATCACAGTCCAAAATGGTGGAGAGATAATATTCCATTTAAAAAGGCAAAGAAGAAGAGTGACGAGGGTGACTCCGGACACTTCAGCGTGCACTTGCACTAATAAAAAAATACGCCACTAAAAATACCTTAAAACTGGCACCAATTAATTTTATCCTTTACAATTTTTGCGCGCGGATAGCGTCCCAGGATTTCATTGTACAATTTTAGAGCATCTGACTTTATCCTAAAATCTCCGACATTAACTTTAAAGAAAGGATTTGCATAACTTCTGTAAACGCCAAGCCCGGGATACATAGAGTTGAATTGTGAAACTATAGATTCCGATTCTCCTCTGGCAATCTGAGCATTACTGGTGAATACCATTATTCTGTAGCCGGTCTTTGCCCTATCTGCATTGCTCTTCACATAATTTTCAAAGGCGGTTTTTAAATAAGAATCCTGGTGCAACACAACTTTACCGCCTTGGCCGGTCCTGCCGCTGCCACCGTTTTCCACCCTATTATCCGCAACAGAGCCTCTGCTTAACAAATCAAAAACAGAGACACCTACAAGAGATGAATCAACCGGCGGTATTAAAGAAACGGCAGCCGTATCTGGCATCATTTGTCTCTCTGTTGTATAATTCTGAGCCACGGCATTTTTAGGCAACATGCAAATTGTCGCCGCAAAAATTGCAACTTCCATCGCAAACGGTTTAACCGTGGAGATAAATAAATTCATAGAGCCTCCTATTTTAATTTGAGTGCACTTTTACTTTTTCCAGCATTTTGTCAAGCGGCACATTTTTGCGCACAAAAGGAATTCTTAAACCTCCTTTTTTGATAATCCCATGAACATCCATCATAAAATCCCTCTTATTCCAAGTCTTGATATTCAGTCCCATAGCCAGTACAGAGAGAGGATCATCCAAATTAATCTCTATTGTCATTGGAATTTTAGTCTTATGACGCGGCTGAATCGCAACAGGGTCAACCAGATTAAAATGAGCAAACTTAACATTGTCCTTATATAAAAGGCCGTCAATATCAGTAACATTAAAGGTTCCGCCTGTCGGATTATTCACATAGGCCGCTAAATTTAACTGAGCGCAAGAAGCGGATTTAAGTTTCAAACCGGTTATTGACATATCTTCAACCACAATATCTCTATAATCCGCACAACCGGCTAAAATTAACGAACAGACTGCAACACAAAACACTATTTTTAATAACTTCTTCATTAACCGCAAAGTTAAAAAACTTATCTTTGCAAGCGTCAATTATGAATGTATATTTAGAAACATACGGGTGTCAGATGAATGTCAGCGACAGCGAGGTTGCCCTTTCCATCCTGCGCGCAGCCGGATATGAGCGTTGCAAAGAGATTGCAGATGCTGATGTTATTCTTATAAACACGTGTTCAGTAAGGGATAATGCAGAGCTGCGCGTGCTTGGAAGACTGGATGTCTTTATGCAGGAGAAGAAAAAAAGGAAACAGAAGTCAAAGAAATCTAAAGCTCCCGACGGCTCCGAAAAACGTGGTCCTGTGATTGGCGTTCTTGGATGCATGGGCCAGAGACTAAAGGAAAAACTGCTGGAAAATCCTGCCGTTGATTTTGTTGCAGGGCCGGACACATATAGAAATTTGCCTGATGTCATAAAAGCCATTATAGATAACGGAGAAAAAATCTCCGCCACCAATCTCTCCCCGGAAGAAACTTATGCAGACATCAATCCCATGCGGACAGACACCAATGGTGTAAGCACATTCATCTCTATTACAAGGGGATGCAACAACATGTGTTCTTACTGCATTGTACCCTATACACGCGGAAGAGAAAGAAGCAGAGACCCTCAAAGCATTGTTCATGAGGCAGAAGAGTTATTCAAACAAGGATACAAAGAGGTGACCCTGCTTGGTCAGAATGTTGATTCATACCAGTGGACCAATCCGGATGACCCCACAGACACAACATGTTTTTACCAACTCCTGGAGCTTGTTGCACTTGTGGACCCAAATCTAAGAGTACGTTTTCAGACCAATCATCCTAAGGATATAAGAAAGGGCGTTCTCTATACAATGGCCATGTATTCAAATATTTGCAATCATATTCATCTTCCGGTACAAAGCGGAAGCAACGCAATGCTGCAGAAGATGAACAGGAAATACACCAGAGAAGAATACCTTCAGAAAATTGCCGATATAAGAGAAGTCCTTCCGGATTGTGCAATCACAACAGATATCATTGCGGGATTCTGCGGAGAGACAGAGGAAGATCACAAACAAACACTCTCACTTCTTAAGGAAGTGGGCTTTGACGGAGCCTTCATGTTCCAATATTCTCAAAGACCTAATACACTGGCGGCCAGGAAGTTTAAGGACGACATATCTGCAGCTGAAAAAACCAAAAGACTAAATGAAATTATAGAACTGCAAAGTTCATTCTCCCTTATGTCCAATAAAAAAGACGTTGGAGAAACTTATGAAGTTCTTGTGGAGGGCTTCTCAAAACGCTCTGATAAACAAATGACAGGACGCACTCAGCAAAACAAGATGTGTGTCTTTGACGTACCTCAGACTTTGGCAAACGGCAAAAAGAAGACCGCCGTAAATATCAAACCGGGGGATTATGTAGATGTGAAAATCAACAGCTGCACTAGCGCCACATTAATTGGAGAGATTATACAAAAGCCTAATAGACAGTATATAACAGCTGTAGTATATGATAATATTTTGGACATTAGAAATTCTATAAGAGAACTGAGGGAAAAATTTGAGAAGGAATTTCTGGAGAACAGAGAGAGTAAAAAGAAAGAGAATAAAAAATAAATATTACTGATAATTACTTAAGGAGTATTAAGTATGACTAAAATGAAAACTATCTATAAGGGAAACCTCAGAAGTGAGGTTACTCATGAACTATCGGGAGCAAAAATTTTCACGGACGCTCCCCTGGATAACCATGGCAATGGGAAAAGTTTTTCCCCTACCGATTTGCTGGCCAGTGCATTAGGCTGCTGCATGCTAACTATCATGGGTGTTTCCGCCCAGAGTTACGGGTTTAACATAGACGGAACAACCATTGAGACTGAGAAAATTATGGGGACGGCGCCAAGACGCATTGTTGAGCTTAAACTAAATATTACATTCCCAAAAGGCAATAATTACACAGACCAGCAGAAGCGTCTAATTGAATCTGCTGCAAAAACTTGCCCTGTTGCAAACAGCATTAATCCGGAGATTAAAAAGACAATCGTTTTTAACTATTAATAAATAGTTAGCAGTAAAAAAGATTTATAAAAAGTGGGATTTTTCAATCTCCCTTTTTTTATTACCTTTGCAGCCTGTTTGAGACAATCACGTGCTTTGCACGGTAAAATGCCCAGGTGGCGGAATTGGTAGACGCGCTGGTCTCAAACACCAGTGGAGTTAAATCTGTGCCGGTTCGACCCCGGCCCTGGGTACAACAAATTATTGTTTTGGCAAAATGAACCAGAAATTGGAGCCCTTGCCAACTTCTGAATTTACCCCCATCTGACCATTATAATGTTTGATAATCTGCATGCAGATAGAAAGACCTAATCCGGTGCCTTCTACGTAGTTGTCCAGTTTTACAAATCTGTCAAATATCTTTTGCTTTTGGTCATCGGGGATTCCCCTTCCGGTATCCTCAACAAAACAACAGACATCTTTCTCCCTCTCACGGAATCCCACTTTGATATGCCCTTCTTTTGTAAACTTAACGGCATTAACCATGAGATTTGTAAAGATTTCCCTCAGCCTTGCAGGGTCTGAGATTATCTTGCAAGTCTCAGCAGGAATGTCAAGCTGCATTTCTATATTTTTATCTGCAAATCTTCCGGTCTTTGCTTTTGCATCAAGTGCAAATTCGCTATAGGAAGAATTCACAAGCTCATTCAAATCTATATACTCATTAGTGAATTCAAGAGTCCCCGCCTCAATCTTAGACAAACTCAATATATCATTAACCAAATTCAAAAGTTGCTTGGTATTGGATTGCATGATGCCTTTGTACATTTTTTTGTCTTCCGACGTAACATCCTCATCCATCAATAGTTCCGCAAATCCGTTAATTGCATTCAAGGGGGTTCTAATCTCATGGCTGACATTTGCAATAAACTGGCTCTTCATCTTGTCTGCAGACTCAGCCGCTGCCTTTGCCAATCTCAGTTCAGCCGTTTGAGTCTCTCTATCAGTAACATCCTCTACTCTGATAACGGTACCGATATATTCTTTACTGTCGGGATTATAAATAGAATTATAATACATCTGATAAGTGCGGGCCTCCTTGTGGATTATCTCTCTGGATGTATGCGAACCGTCAAAGGAGTGGGTCAAAATTGGACAATTCGTTTCACAATTAATATCTCTTATTTTAGAGTTAAAGCAATTTGTTCCTATCTTCCAATCTGAGAAATCCTCCATACCCTTCATAGTGCTGCAGTTTTCCCAAAGAATATTGTGATCCGCATCTATAAATATCAGACCCTCGCCTATGTTGTCCAGAATCAGCTTGTTATCTCTGTGTGAAACTTTAAGGGAAGTATTAAGACGCTCCGTTTTATAAAGCAGTGTTAAAATAAAAATGAATGCAATAATAAAAACAGTAAGAGCAACGGCAATTAAATCAACCCATTTGCGGTAACGTTCCGGTAAATAATTAACGTCATTTATAAACTTCGATTTTTTCTCTGCAAGCCTCTTATCGATATTAAATTCCCCAAAGGCCTGAGCATCATATTGTACGCCATTGGGGATCTGATCAAAATATATGCCCGGTTCAGAATATTCACCGTTTAAAACTTTTACAAGACCCTGCGCTATGTCCCTTCCCTGATTCCTATACTTTGGAAAGTAACCGCCTATTGCCCATTGACCCATGCCTATAGAAGACAATGAAAATACAGGAAGTTTTTTATTTGCAGAAGACAGAGAATAGACATCGGTAGGCAAATAGTAAGATTCATTCTTATCCACACGCCATGTTCCCAACAATAGAACGCTGTTTGCAGGTGACAGAGAGGCTATTGCAGATTCTATCTCTTTACTGTCTTTTGTCCTTCCGTCAAGTAAAATCAGTTGTAGATCTTTGTGCTTTTCAAAAACCTTACGCACATGAGCCTGCATTACAACTCCTCCGAAAGTATTATCTGTAAGAAGAGCAAAATTTTTAACCCCTGGATAAAGATTCCTTATAATAGTTATATTCTTCTCAATATCATAGTTATACACAGTTCCCAACATTACGCATTTCCGGTTTTTTATGTCCGTAAGATAAACTGGCTCCGGCATCCATGTGGAAAGATCTGTTCCCTCTTTTGGAAGTTTTATGCTGTTGTAACTCATCATTGCACAAACAACGGGAACACCTATTATTCTGTCTGACGGCTGAGAGAGATAGGTCGCCCACACCTCCTGGCCCAATAGAACAACTGCTGCAACAGTCAGATTACCGTTGACATCCGTATACTTGTCTAGAATTCTGCTAAATCTTCTCTGATAGGCAAAGACCTCTCCAAAATTTTTGCAATTCATGCTCTCAATTACAAGAGTATTATGAATACGCAAAGAATCACAAGTTTGCTTGCAGCTCAATAATGCGTTTGTAACAGAACTTGTCTCCGGATTGTAAGAAGATATAACAAGCACGGGTTTACCGGTGTTCATGTAATTATTCCCAAACGCATGTTCATCTCTGGAATATGCATCTATTCCGTGATGCTCTGTTTCAGCGTATCCTGCTGATTTTACAGCAGTTACCTTTTGCCCGTAAACATTGGGAGATAAAAACAGCAATACCGTAAAAATCCAGGAAAAAAATTTTTGCGATACGCATGAGTCAGGATAACAATTGTTTTCTGAAGAATTTTTCAAAACGTTAAACCGGTGTTAAAGATAAATATTTTTCTTTTATCCCCTATTTATTGTTATCCTTCATCTCTCTCTCAACATCCTTTACGGTAATAGGCAACCTCTTGGCACCCAAGAGTCTGCAGCCGTCGGTAGTAATGAGAACATCATCCTCTAGGCGAATTCCTCCAAAGTTATAATAATCTTTAAGCTTTGAGAAATTTATGAACTGAGCATTTGTTTTCTCTTTCTTCCACTTCTCTATAAGGGCCGGAATAAAGTAAATACCGGGTTCATCTGTGATTACATTTCCCGGAACAAGTTTGCGTGCCATTCTTAATGATGCAAGACCAAACTGTTTGCTGCGTTTTGCGGCGCTGCCATAGCCAACATAATCTTCTCCCAGATCCTCCATATCATGAACATCAAGACCCATGTTGTGGCCAAGGCCGTGAGGCATGAACAATGCAGGGGCTCCGTTTGCAACAGCCTCATCTACATTTCCTTTCATAAGTCCAAGTTCTTTAAGCCTCTCTGCAAATAATCTGTAAACCGCAACATGAACTTCCAAATAAGTGATGCCCGGTCTTGCCATTTTAAGAGCTAAATTATTTGCGTCCGAAACTATGTTGTAAATCTCTTTTTGCTGCTGAGTAAATTTTCCACTGCTTGGAATTGTACGGGTATTATCTGAACAGTAGTTCATATTATTCTCCGCACCAGCATCAATAACTATCAGCCTGTCCTTTGTAAGTATTTGGTTGTGAGTGTGATTGTGCAGCGTCTCCCCGTTCTGTGAGAGTATCGTTGCAAAAGAAACCATAGAACCGTGCTGCCTTGCGATGCCGTCCATAAGTCCAGCAAGTTCTTGTTCGACCATTCCAAGTTTTGCAAGCTTCATTGCCGTATAGTGCATGGCATAACCGATATTGCACGCCTTGTCAATTTCCTCTATCTCATACTTGTCCTTTACAATTCTCTGAGCCACAATAGCTTTAATAAGAGTCACAGAAGCCTTTTTCTTAAGAGAATCTATCGGGAGTCCAAGAAGAGAATTAAGCAAAATCATATTATGATACCGGTAAGGGGGTGTAAAGTGTATCTCTTTTTTTGCACTCTTTGCAGAAACCAAATATTTCTGCAAATCTGCATATTTTCTTGATTTCTTGACACCTATGCTTGCGGCCTTATCCGCAATTGAAGGCTGCGGCCCCATCCATATGATATCATCTATAGAAACATCATCTCCGAAAAGAATCTCCTCTCCTGTCTCCGCATCAATTACCGCAGCCAAATCCGGGTCATTCAACCCAAAGAAATACAAGAAGTTGCTGTCCTGCCTAAAGGTGTAACAATTATCCGGATAATTTGCCGGAGCCTCACTGTTGCCGAGAATCAGAATAATTCCCTTTGCAACATCCTTTGCAAGTCTTTGACGTCTTGCTGCGTAAACTGCCTTTGTAAACATAGTATTGTAATTTATTAATTTTTAATTTTTAGGTCTCGACGGATGTCTCCGTCGGATAATTACAAATATATAAAAAAAGGGACAGCTATTGCTGCCCCTTTTTATACTTCAACTTAAACAGTTGAAAAATCTCTACTACCAACCAGGGTTCTGAGTCAAATTGCGGTCCAATGTAATTTGCCCGGAAGGAATAGGTTCCAAATAATACTTATCATCCCAAACACGGGATACCGAATTAATATTATAGGATGCCTTATACCCGTCGGGAGACCAGAAATTACTGCTTAAGACATGATTCCAATCATTTGTTTTAGCCTCCCCTGTAAGTGTGGTATGAGCATCATAGTAAGTCTTTATTGCTGCTAAAGTCGCTCCCTTGTAAGAATCTGGAGTAGTGGTAAAATCCAGGTAATTACCCATTTTCCACCTCATCAAATCTCTATAACGGAAGCCGTCGCAAATAAGCTCGCTTCTACGCTCCCTTCTGAGTTCCCAAAGAAGAACACTCACACCAGTCGTATTCTTTGGATCAGCCGTAATAGTTGTGCCGTTGACAGCAACCGCTGTAGTTCCTACCAAAGTAAATCCAGGAATTTTACCGTGCTGAACACGCAGAATATTTACCGATTTATCAAGATCAGCTTGCGTAATGGCCGTACCACCAACCGTACCAAGTTCTGCTGCAGCCTCAGCATAATTTTCAAGAACCTCAGCATAAGTAAAGATTGGACCATCAGTATCATTGTAAGGAGCATTCCATGTTGCTACCTTCTCTTTTGCATCTTTTCTCTCCCAAGGGACATATTTGCGCACCCAATAGCCTGTAGAAGAAACTATTCCGTCTGTAAACGGTATTCCTACAGGACATAATAGAGTATCAACAACAGAAATGGACAAACGGGCATCACGGTTCCTAATCACCTGTTCAACCGTCGCGTCGCTATAAGTGTCCATATATATCGGAAGACCATTCGCATTCGCGAACGATTCAATAGCGCTCTTTGTTATGCCCCAAGAAGGACTTGATGAAATATCCCAACCATAAACACTATTTCCCTTATTAACACTTCCACCGGAGGATTGCTCAGAATAGACATCGTATAAAATCACATCCGTTCTACCGGATAAATTATCAGAGGTGTACAAGCCATCGTAATCCCCGTTAATAGAGTATAAACCGCTAGAAATGATTTTTCCTGCAGCTGTCTTAGCAATGTCGTAAAAATATTTTGCGTTGTCTGTGTTGCCGGCATGATATTTCTGCCAAGAACCCTCAAACAAAGCCACACGAGCAAGAAGAGCATTAGCAACCATACTATTAACAGTATTCTTGCCTGACACACCGGGAGCGTAGCAACTATCAGCCGCTGCCTTAAGGTCTGCACAAACATTTTTCATAACAGTAACACGGTCATCGCGAGATCTTCCAAGAGCAATTGCATCATCAATATCAATCTCCGTATCAACCCAAACAACATCACCATAAGTCTTAACAAGCTCAAAGTGCTCCATACCGCGGAAGAAACGCGCAACTCCCCTCCAATGAGCTTTAGCTGCCCCCGTAAGACCAGGTACTCTGTTAATGCGGTTCAACATTACATTCGCCCTACGGATATAATCATAAGGAGTGCTCCAAGAAGACGAAGAACTAGGAACATTCTGTGTAAACGGTGCAAAACTATCGGAATTATAATCATCTGTAATACCTTCTCCATGATACTGCCCCCTTGTCCAACCATTACCATAACTGTAAGCATCAAAGACACTGTACAGCCCCCATGCAAAAGTTTGTATGGAAGCCTCCGATGTCCAATTAGTTGCATCTGAATTTGCATCAAGCGGAGTTCTATCCAAATAATCACTACAACCGGACAAACTGAAAGAAAGACCGGCAATAGCAACTAATGCAAAAAAATTATTTTTCATATATTCTTATGTTTTTTGATTAATTAAAATGTAACCTGAACGCCGAAAGACCACTGACGGTTGAACGGCATAGCCTTACCTGCAAAATGACTATCAATCCCACTTGCAGTATTCCACCCTCCTGTTAATTCAGGATCCATTACACCATCAATATGATCAAATGTAAATAAATTCTGTGCGCTGACATATACACGTATTTTCTGTAAAAATGCCTTTGCCGATAACTTAGCAGGAACGGTATAACCAATTGTAACATTCTTAACACGTAAATAAGCCAAGTTCTGAAGATACTTGGTCTGAGGATAATAATCATTAATACCACCATAAGGAAGGCCATTCTGAGAACTACCTACCTGACCGCCAAAATAAGGACGCGGGAACTTTGCATTTGTATTGTTTTCCGTCCAGTAATCCAATTGATTAGTAAAAACATTCATTTGAGAACCCTCTGCCAAAGGCAGGAACAAAGAAGAATAAGAACACATATCACGCTTACCAACACCCTGGAACAAAACCTCGGCATCAATGCCTTTCCACGCCGCACCAATACGTAAACTATATTCATACCTAGGCGTTGTATTGCCTATCCTCTTCAAATCCCCATGCTTATATATGGTGCCTTCTCCGGTATTTACATTTTTATCACCATCTAAATCTTTGTACTTTATATCTCCCGATGTATAAACAAAACCATTTTTCTGCAAGTTCCCCTGCCAAGCTTTTATTGTGGCAGCATCATCTGCACTTGTCCAATATCTGTCAGTCTCAAAGCCCCATATTTCACCGATCTGCTTTCCCTCATAATAATCCTGAAGTTTGCCTACACTGCTATTCCATTTAGTTATTTTGGAAGTTGCGTCTGATAGTGTAAAAGTTGCATAAACAGAAAGATCCTTATTGAACGAGTGGTTATAATCAATCTGTAGTTCCCATCCTGTTGTCTTTAAATCCCCGCTATTTTCCTGAGGCAAATTTGGAAAACCACCATAATCAACAACCGCATTACGATCAACAAGCATACCGACGTTTTTACGCTGATACCAATCAAATACAACATTCAACTCATTATCAAGGAATCCGGCGTCAAAACCGAAATCAAGAGTCCTAATCTTTTCCCAAGTCATGTTCTTGCCGATAATTGTTGGCATACCCGTACTTGTGGCAAAAGTACCATCGCTTACGATCCAGCCCGTAGTATACGGATTGATAAGTGACATAAATGGATAAAAATTAGTAGATGAAGAGATATTCTGGTTACCGATCGAGCCGTATGAGGCACGAATCTTCAGGTTGGAAACGTATTTTTTTATAGGGTCCCAATATTTTTCCTGAGAAATTCTATAACCGACGGACATCGATGGGAAGAAGGCCCATTTATCACCCTCCTTGAAAAGAGAAGAACCATCATAACGTCCGTTCAGTTCAAGCAGATAAATCCCTTTGTAATCATAGTTGACACGGGCAAAAAAACCGGCGGAAGCCCTATCTCTTAAGGACTCATCAACATAAGCCTTTGCATTCTTACTATCAGTTAATCCCATGACGGGAAGATTATAATTCTGAACACCGTCTGAACGCAAGTAGTTCATGTTGTATTTATAATCTTCTGTATTCATACCTACTTTGAAAGCAAAATGGTGATCTTCAAGCAAATTATAGTTATAATCTACATATGTATTGAATGTATTTGACGTAGTTTTAACCCATGTATTTGCTAACCTGCTCGTAGAAGTAAGAGCGACAGTAGGGGAATATGCATTCCACCAGTTTGCAACATACACCGGCTTGTACACCGTTTTATTCTCATAATTCAATTTGCCCCTTGTATATTCAGCCGTAATAGTCAATCCCTTATAAATATTTGCCTTAAGATTCGCACCTAACGTCAAATATTCGTCAGTAGAAGTACAGGTCGGATAACCGACAACAAAACCATTTCCCTGTCTCCATTGAAGTCCCGCTCCGGACTGTGTTTTTGCATTAAGATAATTGCCGGAATCATCAACGGCACCGTCTGATATGCCATAAGGGAACCAGGTTGGAAATCTCATATCATAATAGATCAACCCCATTGCTCCATCGCTTGAATCATATCCATTAGGATACTTCTGCATCTTTTCCGTATACATGACTTTTGTGCCGATGTTCAACCATTTAAAAATCTGAGTATTTGTAGATAGATTCAAGTTGGATCTCTGAACATATTGAACACTGGCCTTCTTTAATTGACCGTCCTGTTTGCTATAACCGACAGCAATGTTATAATTCGTTTTTCCTGTATTTCCGGTAATAGTAAAATTATGATTATGCTGAAAGGCAAACTTCTTCATAGTCTCAGTATTTGGATTGGATACTCTGTATGACTGCATAATGCCTTTTGCGTTATAAGTGTAGTCCCTACCGTATTTCCAAACCTCACCGTGAACCTGGTTTTGATACTTATCAAACCAATTGGAAATAGGATCAATCAAATCTTTATAATACATTCCAAAGCCCTCAACATCAGAGCCATCTACATTTTTCTGAGCAATGATTCCATAATTAAGTTGTTTAATAACGGCTTCTTTTGTTACGCAATACTTGGGTAAAGCAATCGGCTCGTTCCAGGAGAAGTTGTTTGAATAAGTGATCTGAACTTTATCAGTCATATTGCTACCATCCTTAGATGTAATCAATACAACTCCAAATGCAGCACGTGTTCCATAGATGGAAGCAGAGGCGGCATCCTTCAAAACGGAAATGCTCTTAATGTTATCCGGGTTAACAAAAGACAAATCCGGAATTTCAACACCGTCTAACAAAACAAGAGGTTTGTTGTTTCCATTGATAGAACCGGTACCACGTACCTTTATGGAAGGAGAAGCACCTAAGTCGTTTGTTGCAAAAGTAATAGTAAGACCGGGAACAGTTCCCTGCAATCCTTTTGATACATCTGTAATAGGTTTGCTATTAAATGTTTTGCCAACATCAACTGAAGAAACGGCACCCGTTAGGTTAACCTTTTTCTGTGTACCAAATCCAACGACAACAACGTCATTCAAAGTAGTAGCACTTTCTTCCATAACTACATTAACACTAGAGCGCCCGTTAACGGCAACAGTTGCTGTGTTAAAGCCCATGTAAGTAAATATTAATGTTCCTTTGCTAGGAGCGCTTAAGACATACGCACCATTAGCATCGGTTGACGTACCAATTCTGGTTCCTTGAACCAAAACATATACGCCCGCCAAAGGCTCTCCGCTTTTATCAGTAACCTTACCGGAAACCTTAGAGTTCTGAGCCCACATTGCCCCAATGGAGAATACCATCGCGGCAACTGTCATTAGTGCAAGCTTAAAAAGCCTGCCACAATTTTGTTTAATGGACATAAAATTAATTTTAGGTTTAATAATAAGTTGTTAAAAAATTTCTATAATTATCTTATTTATAGTCTTTTATATATTTTACTTTGTTTTTAATCATAAAAATAAAAAAGGGCAGTCCTCTACTAAGAACCACCCATAATATTACTTAAGCCGCAAAGCCAAGAATTATTATTTTTTACAAAAATGTATCTTTTGTCGGAGCACAAAAACCGCCAGAGCAGACGCAATAGCCGCGCAGCTAAATTCGACAAATTGAACCTCAACAAAATACCAAAATATCCCTTCATAACCCCTAAATAATTTTGGTGCGTAAAAACACGTCTCTTAAAAGCGAGGTGCAGATTTAATATGTCGAAAATTTTTGTAAATAACATTTTCTAATATTTTTTATCCAGTAACTAAATATTTCATACAAACGAACGTTAAATTGACGCAACAACGCCACTTAAAAAGTTGGACAGAAGCATCAGCTACTTTTGTAAGCATCCTTTGTCACGAGTTAGATGCAAATTTAGTAAATAATGTTGCAATGCCTTGTAAAGCAAAATGTTTTTTTAACATCAAACATATAAAAAGCCTTAATTAACCCCTAAAAGTGAGTAATATCTTTGAATTGTTGCCCTGCTTATTTTTAATCTTTTCGCAATCTCTGTTTTACTGATATTATTACTGTGCATTGCTCGCAACTCATCTAATGTTGTTGGTAATTCTGCCTTTGACGGTTCTTCCAAATCTGCTACTACTACTTCTAACCGTGTAATGGATATTAACCCCGAGGATATTGAGGATATGTCTGTCCTTAAGGGTCCTGCTGCATCTGCACTTTATGGTTCACGTGCTGCCAACGGAGTTGTCCTTATCACAACTAAGAAAGGTAAAGACGGTGTTATGGAGATTAATATAAACTCCAAATTCTCTACATCTTGGGTAAAGGACCTTCCTGCCGTTCAGAAACAATATACAAGAGGTTATATGGAAGATCAGTACGATTCTAATAAGAATTACACCGGTACTGTATTTAACGATTTTTCTTACAACTCTTGGGGTGAGAAATCTTCTGCACAGACTTATAACAACATGAAGGATTTCTTTCAGGGCAGTAACATTTATGATGAAAGTGCAAGTGTTTCCGGCGGTAACAAAAACAGCAACTACTATCTTTCCGGTTCATACTATAACCAGAAAGGTGTTGTTCCAAAGACCGGATATAACAAATACACTTTCCGTTTCAACGGAGAGCAGAGGGTAAGTATTTTTACGTTCTCTGCCAGTGCAGCTTATTCTCAAGCTCATACCGATATGACTCTGACTAGTGCAGGTCTTTGGAATTCATCAGGAACAGGAGCACTTTACGGCGTTTACAACTGGTCACCATTTGATAACATGTCTCATTATTTAAATGAAGATGGTTCTCGTTATAGAATGTTTGATAAAAGACTTGACCCGTGGGATGAAAGAGATAATCCTTATTGGATAATCAACAAGGATAAGATATATGATAACACTGACCGTTTTACAGGCAATATTAATGTAAAGGCTGATATTACAAAATGGTGGTTTATATCTTACAGACTTGGTATTGATACTTACACCCAGATAAACTCTAAGCGTATTGCTGCCAATGGCGCTATTAAACAAGTGTGGTTAAATGGTATGATGAGCGATAATACAATGCGCTTTAAATATTTGTCTCATAACATTATATCTAACATGTCCCAGCAGTTTGGCGATTTTGATTTTAACCTCTTATTAGGTACTGCAGTAGATGATACTAAGACTAACAGCGATTATAAGATGGCTTGGAATTTCTCTGTTCCTGATTTCTTCTCTTATGCCAATGCTACTACTGCTAATAAGCAATTTTCACATGGTGCATCACACAAGAGACTCCTAGGTGTATTTGGTGAGTTCCGTACTTCTTGGAGAAACATGGTCTATTTAACAGTAACCGGGCGTAATGACTGGACTTCTACACTTCCGGTTGCCAACCGCTCATATTTCTATCCATCAGCAAGTGCTTCATTTGTATTCACAGAACTTCTTCAAAAACAGGGATGGCTATCAAGTGATATTCTTACTTTTGGTAAGATCCGTGCATCATGGGCTAAAGTAGGTAAAGATACTGGAGCATATGAGACCAACACATCTCTTTGGCCTGTAGGCACTTATTTGAGTGGCCTTGTCGGCGTAGGTAATACTTGGAGCCGTGGCAATCCTTATCTGAAGCCTGAGATGACAAAATCTACTGAGTTAGGCCTTGAATTGGGTTTCTTTAATAATCGCTTGCATTTTGACTATGCATACTATACAAACGATTCATACAATCAGATTTTGAGCCCTCGCGGTCCTCAGTCTACAGGTTACATTTTCTGCTCAATCAACGCAGGTAATGTTTACAACAAAGGTATGGAGTTGAGCATTTCAGGCACTCCGATTGAGAAGAAAAATTTCAGATGGGATGTTGCATTGAATATTGCAGGCAACCGCGGTACTCTTAAAAATCTTCCTAATGGACTGAATGTGATGTACGTAACTGATGTTCAGTATGCAGGAGCTCAGGCTGCCTCATTTAACAATGGCAAGTTTATGGCAATAGCAGGTACAAAGTGGACAAGAGATAAAAAGGGTAATGTCATTCTTGATAAAAACGGAATGCCTACATATACTACTACTTTACAAGAAGTTGGTAACCGTGAGCCTAAGTTTTCCGGCGGTTTAAACAACACTCTTACATGGAAAAACCTATCATTTAACATGTTATGGGAATTTAGCGTAGGCGGCGATGTTGTTAACGGTACTCAGTATGCTATGGACGGGGCAGGTACAAGTAAGTTCTCCGGTGATGTCCGCAATAAGACCCTTACTGTCAAGGGTGTTGACAATGCCGGAAATGCGGTAAGCAATTCTTGGGATGCAAAGGATACTTATGTATTCAATGGTGTTACAATGAGCGGCTATAATATTATTAAGAGCTATTATGCTTCTTATTATCCTTATGAAACCGCCAATTATATAACTAAAGTTAATTTGCTTAGACTTCGCTCTCTTTCAGTTACTTATGACCTTCCAAAGAGAATACTTGATAAGATTAAATTCTTAAAACGCGCTTCCGTTACAGCTTCTGCTAACAATATTCTTCTGTTCACCAATTATAATGGTGATCCAGAGCTTGCTGCTTCCGGTGCCGGTGTCGGTGGTTCTTCATCAGTTGGATTTGACTACTGCGGTGTTCCTGCCACTTCTGGTATGACATTCGGTATTAACTTGACTTTCTAAAGTGTTTTATTTAAAAAAAGAAACGATATGAAATATATAAAATCTATAATGTTGTGCGGAATTTGCCTGATATCTCTTTCACTGGTATCTTGCAAAAGCTGGCTTGATATAAACACAGATCCGGAGAACCCATCTTCAGAGAGTGCTACTTACCAGAGCCGCTTGGCGCACATTGAATTCTATGCCAACGACGCAAACCAATTTGCCGCTTGGCGTTCATGTATGGCTTTGGGCGATTGGACAAGAAATTCCGGTGGCGGCACATACTATAATATGTCAATTTGGCTTCCTTCAAATAGCATAAATACTACCCCGTATCAGTGGTGGTTTGTTGGTGCATGCAGTAATATTGACGATATGTACAACAAGGCTATGGCTGCCGGCGCATGGTCTTATGCAGGAGTAGCAAAAGTAATCCGCGCTTACGGGTTTATGCTTATGACAGACCTTTATGGTGAGATGCCTTATACGGAGGCTTGCGGAGAAAGTGCAGTTCCAAAGTACGATACCGGCAAAACCATTTATATTGGCTGCTTAAAAGAGCTTGATGAGGGTATTGAACTTCTTGGTAAAACGCAGGATGTAAGCCTTCCGGCACTTTCAGTTGGTGATTATTGGAATGGCGGAGATGCAAGCAAGTGGTTAAAATTTGCTTACCTTCTTAAAGCCCGTTATTGCTTGAAACTTAGCAAGAAAGCTGCAGGAAGTTACCTTGACGGCAAGTATGATGCTACGGCTATTCTTGACGCACTTTCAAAGGGACCTCAAAGTAATGCCGATAATACTATAATTTATCATACTGATAACAATAGTACAACACACGACGTACTTGGATGGGATGAACCGGTTGATTATTCTCCTCTTTATTCCGTATGTGGCATGAACAGCGGTTACATGGTTACCCAGATGCTTTATAACAACCTTACAAACTTTGGAGGTTATGGAGTTGAGGATCCGCGTGCTGATAAAATCATCCCATGGACAGTATCTTCACAATCTGCTAATAGTCCTGCAGGTATTAAGTGGAGTGGTATTTGGAGACGTTCTCTTGGTGTAGATATAACTACTTCAAATTCACCAAACTTTTCCGGTGGTCCGCTTAGAGCGGAATTTAAGAATGGTAAATGGAGTATCAATTCTACATCAGCGGCCCGTCTGGGTGATACTGTATATGTTGAATGTACAAGTACTTCAAAAGGATATGCTGCGGATCCTGATTTGTTCTACAGAGCATTGAAAGGAAATGACGCATCAAGAGAGTCCGGCTCTTTCTATTCAAGAGTTTCATCTCCTACATACCTTGGAACATATGCTGAGGCTTGCTTTATAAAGGCTGAAGTATTGTTCAACCAAACTGATAAATCAGGTGCCTTTGCAGCTTATAAGGCTGGTATTGAGGCAAGCATGGAGCAAATGAATGTTTCACTGAGCGCTTGGGTTGCCGGTGATGCAAACCTTGGAACATGTCCTTCATTCACACCTATGACTCAAGCCGATATGGATAATTTCCTTGCAAACGGTATTGGTTCTGCTCCCGATATTACGCTTGGAAAGATTCTTACTCAGAAGCGTCTTGCACTTCAATTCTCAGTTGAAATTTGGAATGATATGCGTCGTTATGATTACGATCCGACATTATTCCTGGGATGGGGTATACCTGCTTATCATGCAATGTCAGCACCTGCACTTCTTGCAATTCCGGCGGGCAGTACATTCCGTCGTTGGCGTCAGTGTTCTCATGAACTTAATTATAATACAGCTAATTTGACAGCTATTGGTAATGAGGTTCCGGGAGCAAATATGTCTGATGCAAAAAAGTGCTGGAACAACTATGATGATGTTTGGACTATTCCGGTATGGTGGGATTCAGATCAAGAATAATTCAATTTATCATAATTAGCTTGTAACTAATTATTTATTAGGAGGACAGCCAAAATTTTGACTGTCCTCTTTTTTTAGAAATAAGTATTTCTGAACAGAAATACTTACAAAACATCCACATGCTTACCTTAAAATGTTTAGCAACTATACTTGTTAAAAGTGCATATCAATTGAGATATTTTTAAGGTATCTTTGCGCATGTTATAAAACTGCAAATATGACACACAATCATTTTATTGCTTTTCATTTTTTTTCACTAGCCATAGTCCTATTCACTACCGGAGTATTCTCAACTTCTTTTGCCCAAAAGAGGATTTCAGATAAAACACCAAAATCAATTTCAGAGGCCAGTGTCCTAAATATCAAATCTGTCGCCGAGCAAACTTATAGTCATTATGAAGCTCTTTATGAGAAATTGCACAAAAACCCTGAGCTAAGCGGGATGGAGAGAGAGACATCAGACGCATTAGCATCTGATTTACAATCTCTAAAGGAGATCCTTGCAAAGACCGGTTCCAATAAGGCCGGCAAAAACAAAAACTTACAAATTGAAATCACCAGGTGTGTGGGGGGCGGTTACGGAATTGTCACGATTATTAAAAATGGCTCCGGTCCGGTCATTTTATTGCGTGCCGATATGGATGCGCTGCCCATAAAAGAGGAGACGGGCTTACCGTTTGAAAGCACCAAAAGAGTGGATGCTAAAGGTAATAGACTACAGGGGTTCTGATGCGGGTACTCCTGTAATGCATGCATGCGGACATGACGTACACATGACGGTATTGCTGGGCGTTCTTAATAATTTAATTGCCAATTCCGCTGCATGGCATGGGACCATTGTTGCCGTTTTCCAGCCGTCAGAGGAGAGAAACGGAGGGAGTTCGCAAATGATATCTGACGGACTATTTACGCGCTTTCCAAAACCGTCGTATGCTCTTTGCTTTCACACTTTCCCGGACCTGCCTGCCGGTAAGGTCGGCTACATATACGGCCCATCCATGGCCGGCGTAAGAAATTACACCATAACAATTTACGGAGAAGGAACTCACGGCGGATATCCCCATAGAGGAAAAGACCCTATTCCTGCCGCATGTGCCGCAGTGCTTGATTATCAGACCATTGTATCTCGCACTATTCCTGCAACCAAAAGTGCAGTTCTTACCGTTGGAGCGTTTAATGCAGGGTCTCGTCCTAATATTGTTCCCGACAGTGTTGTTCTCCAGGCAACCACGCGTTTCTTTGATAACGCAACGGACAGCACCTTCTTAAAGAGAATACATGAAATCACCTTTGGCGCAGCAGAAAGCCTTGGCATGCCTGAAAATAAGATGCCTAAAATTGTGACGGGCAATCCGGCCCCTCCGGTTATAAATGATGCAAAACTTGTGGGTATAGTAAAAGAGGGTATGTCCCGGACAATTGGAGCAAATAATCTTGTAGAGATAGATAAAGTCATGGGGGCAGAAGATTTTGCCCGCTATCTGCAAATTGTCCCCGGTGCACTGTTCCGCCTTGGAGTAAGCCCGGCGGACAAGCCAACAGGAGAACTCCACACCTCCAAAATGAAACCTGAATTCCGCAAGACATGGATGACGGGAGTTGAGGCTATGACCGGCGGAGTGATTTATTTAATGGGAGCGCTACACTAGGAGAGCTATTTTGAGTGGTTAAAGCCAATAACCTTATTATCAATGTAATATAAAGGCACGGGTCTTAAAATTGACACCCGTGCCTTTATAATGAACTGGAAATCTACACAATAGAATTACACCACCTATATAGATTGAATATAATTGTTCATTTCCTGTAGATGCTTTTCAATATCCTCAAACAAAGTCAACTGAGCCATTGTCCTGTCATAGTTATGACGAGGATATTTTATTTTGTAATAAGTATCCCCGTTTAGATAATCTGCAAGGAAGCGGACGGTCTGCATATAAGTCATCATTGCACCTCCAAAAGGAAGAAGTTCTTTTTCACGCAGGGTGAGAAAATCTTTTGTTCCTTCCAAATATCCCTTTGCAAAAGACTGGAATACAGGCATATTCAGATGCACCTTGCTAAGGTCTTTATCATCTTCCGCACCGCAGTTTCCCGCAGTTCTTATGAAGTCTCCAAAATCCGAAAGCACAGTTGAAGGCATAACTGTGTCCAAATCTATAACGCAAAGGAAATTGTCATCTTTAGCATCAAACAGCATGTTGTTAACTTTTGTATCACAGTGTGCAAGACGAGTAGGAAGCTTGCCCGCCTCTTGCTCATTCTGCGCAACACACATTTTATCTGCCGCTGCAAGCACCTTATCTATAACAGGTTTCATCTCCCGAACTCTGCCGGCAGTATCAGCCGCTATTGCAGCATCCAGCTCACCAAGGCGGAATTTTAAATTATGAAAGTTCACGATAGATGCTCCGACTTTTCCCGCAGGAATGTCTGAGAGCATCCCTTCAAAATCTCCAAAAGATTTACCGGTCAGGTATGCAAACTCGGGAGTTACTGCCTCATAACTCTTTGAGTCCTCAATAAATACAGAAAGTCTCCAGTATTTGCCGTCCACGCATACATAAGTTTTTGCACCCGGCAAGTTACCGCCTTCCGCGCCGCTGAGTGAATTACAGCACCCGCATGATCTGTCGCGAGTCTTAATAAACTGCAATGCCTTGCGTTTGATATCTTTCTCTCCGCGCGCATGTAACTTTGCTCTAATGTGGTCAGTAACAATCTCAATATTGCGCTGCAGCAATTCCACATCCGGGAATATTGCATTGTTGATTCTTTGCAATACGTAGTCATCACACTCCGGTTCCGCAGTGCGGACAATAAAAGTATCATTAATTAGTCCGTTGCCTAATACCTTTGGTTCACAGAGTGTTCCGACAGTGTTAAATTGCTCAAGTATCTCTTTCCAATTATCCATCGTTATATCTATTTAATAACACAAGGTTCATTGCTGCTCTACGCTTTGAATTACTTCCCGCTAATGATTTTCTGAAGAAAATCATTGCCCGTACAGAATGCACTCGCTTAGCTGCTTGCTGGTAATAAACCTCTTATATATGTAAATTAAATTTGTTTTTTGGCAGGCCTACGAATCTTATAACCGTAATAAGCGTACCACAAAATGAACAAATAGCAAGGAAGAGCAACCCAATAAGACTGCTGAATAGCGGTAGCCTGATCCATTCCGTGATTTACAAGGATATTGCTAATCCATCCAAATATTTGAGGCACAACGGCTCCGCCAAATATTGTAACTACCAACAGAGCTCCTCCCTGTTTTGTAAACTTGCCAAGATCCGCCATTGCAAGAGGCCAAATTGCAGGCCATATCAATGAACATGCAAGTGCAATTGAAGGGACAAACCATATAGAAGTTTTAACCGGAGTTAGCACCGTCAGGAAAGTTCCGAGTATTGCAAGCCATGAGCAAATCTTAAGTGCTCCGGCCTGTGACAAAGGTTTAGGAATTAATGCAATACCAACTATATATCCGATTACCATTCCAATAGAAGGAAGCCATGAATATTGCTCCGCATTTGCAAGTCCGAGCGTGTTTGCAAAGTCAACGGAAGTCTCCAATGCAAGAGTCTCAACTCCAACATACAGGAACAATGCAACGCATCCGAGTACAAGATGAGGGAACTGCCAGATAGAAGTCTTGTCTGCAGCGTATGGGCAATCTTGCTCATGTCCCTCTTCCTCTCCAGTTGCTTTAATTTCCTCTAGCGGAGCAAATAAAACCAGAATTCCAAGTACCAGGAAAATTGCTGCAATCCAATAGAACGGAGTAATGACGTCATTAACACCCGCCTCAGCCATTGGTTTTCCTACAAGCCATGCAATAAACAGAGTAGCAATAGGATAAGAGATCTTGTTGCAGATTCCCATTATGCTTATTCTTCTTGCTCCGCTCTCTATAGGACCAAGGATTGTGATGTAAGGATTAATTGCCGCCTGCTCAACTGTATTGCCTAATCCGCAAACAAAAGAAGCAAATAAAAACATTGCAAGATTTTCCATTTTTGCAGCAGCTGCAAATAGAACAAAGCTGATTGCAAAAATTAAAAATGCAAGCGCCATTGTTTTCTTATACCCGATTTTTCTTATCACCCATCCTGCCGGATATCCAAAAATAAGGAATGCAGAGAACGTTACAAAAATAATCAGATAAGAGGCTGCCTTAGAAACACTTAGTGACTTCTGCAGCAGGGGAATCAAATAGGAATTTAATCCCAGCGCAAATCCCACCGTAAAGAATAGAAATCCAATACAGGCAAGAGGAATAATGTAATTTTTTTTCTGACTCATATACTTTAAGTTTAAAGATTTTTCTTTTTAATTAAGAACTATTTTAACGCTTACAATTTTTCTCTTCTATTATCCCGACAGTTACCTCTCCGAATGAAATTTTATTAGCCCCTCCATTGGAGCCTGAATAATATTTCCAAGCTTCATATTATACTCATCTGCGGCTTTTTGCAGAATGTTTTTATAGTAATACCCAACAGAGCCAACACAATTGAAAGAGTACTTCATGTAGTCCGGATAATGGCTTATAATATTTTTGAACAAAGCAACAAAAGCATTATAAACAAGCTTATAAAAATAGTTCCCATCTTTAACATTTGCAGAAATGACCTTGCTAAATCTTGCACAGAACCTGTTGGGGAAAGGCTTTGTATATATCTCATCTATAAGCTGGTCTCCGTTTAAAGGACAATATTCCTGAAAGACTTTGCGAGCCTCTTTTGGCATATCTCCGCGGATAAAATCACAAATAAATCTCTTGCCAAGATAAGCTCCGCTTCCCTCATCACCCAAAATAAATCCAAGAGAATCTATATTCATTGTGACTTTTTTGCCATCATAAATACATGAATTTGTGCCTGTTCCAAGAATAGCCGCAAATCCCGGCTCATGCTGCAGCAACGCCCTAGCAGAACCCAGAAGGTCCATAGCCATATTAACTTTAGCGTTAGGAAAAACATTAACCAAGCACTCCGTCATAAAACCATATTGCAACTCAGTAACACCTGCCCCATAAAAATCCACCTCTTCAACTTCATCTGCAGGAAAATCCCGAGGCACAGCAGTTCCAACAGACTTAACAATATCGGGTCCGCTTATATAATTTGGATTATATCCCTCAGATTTAAAAAAAATTGGTTTACCCGTCCCTTTTTTATCCAGCGCGCACCAATCTGTTTTTGTTGCACCGCTGTCTGCTATTAATATCATGATATTACATTTTAACTCTTTTACTTGCAACTTAATCCGTCGTGAATAAAAGAGTATATTTTTTACTTCAAAAGGCCCTGCTCCTTAAAGTAAACCTCTGCTTTCTTTACGTTTCCGGTCTTTCTTATAGCAGCTTCTATCTGCTTGTAATCAGTCATTTTAGGATTACGCTCCATGAACATTCTTACACTGCGGTCTACAACTTTATCGTTAATAAGACGGACGTTAACCATTCTGTTTCCCTCAACTCTTCCAAGACGGATAAGAACCGTTGTGCTTATCATATCACAAAGAAGTTTTTGAGAAGTGCCGGCCTTCATTCTGGTTGAACCGGTTACAAATTCAGGACCGGTAAGAATTTCAATTGGATAGTCAGAATATTCTGATATTGGGGAATTTGGATTATTTACAAATGAACCGCAAGGAATATGATTCTCTTTGCATTTTTTCATTCCCTCCAAAACAAACGGAGTTGTACCGCTTGCAGAAATACCTATAACAAAGTCCTTTGGAGAAACTTTGTATTCTGTAAGCTGCTGCCATGCCTCCTGTCTGTCGTCTTCTTTCTCCTCCAAAACTTGCATGATGTTTTCCACTCTTCCTGCAAGAATGCAATTAATAACTCCCTTCTCAATACCATAAGTATTAGGAAGTTCTACAATATCCATAACGGCAAGACGTCCGCCTGTTCCGCAACCCATATAAAACATTCTTCCACCGTTTCTAAGCTGATTCTCTATAGCTGAAATCATTTTGCTAATCTGGGGCAGCACTTTCTCTATTGCAAAAGGGACTGTCTTATCTTCATCATTAATGTGTTTAACCAGCTCATCTACAGTCATCTTTTCCAGATGATCAAATACAGAAGGCTGTTCCGTCATTCTTAACATATTGGTACGTTTTTAAAATTGTTTATATAATTTATAAAAATTTCTCTCTTTTATTTCCGATGGTTTTTGCACCGCCTCTGCCGCTTTTACCATCCCGCCTGTTTTGTAACTCCAATTGCCTTGCCGCCACTAAAACCTCTTGCCTTAACCACGGTTTGCTTGTTAATCACAAACGGTATCTTGTAGACAGAAGAATTTTCCGTAGGCTCTGAACCGTCTGTAGTGTAGTGTATTACGGCATCAGGAGCATCAAGCTCCATAATTACAACTTTTGAGTAAACGTCATCTTTCTTCACTTGGATATACACGTTGTGAAATGCGTCACAATATTTTATGCTATCGCTTCTTAATCTCCACAACTGTCCTTTCTCCACTCTTCTAGTAAAACTATCCCAGCTCTTATGCTCCGGCATTGTCCATGCGCTCTCCGCAATTGCAAGAGTACGCGGATATGCCTGATACCAAGCTCTATCGGGAGTAGTAACATACTCGGTCCACAAACAACCTTCTACTCCAATTATGTATTTCTGCTCCTCCGGAGTCAGAGTATTTGAGACCGGTTCATAAGTGTACATCTTCTTTAACGTATTCACATCGCCCATGCTAAGCGGCTCAGAATCAGGGTTTGCCTGATAGTAATCCAAATAGTAATACTCATAAGGAGCCATGATTGCATTGTGATGCTGCTTTGCCGCTTTAATGCCGCCCTCTACTCCAAGCCATGACATTACCGTTGCATTTGGAGCAAGACCGCCCTGCAAAATTTCATCCCATCCAATAATTTTTCTGCCGTGAGCATTGATAAATTTTTCCATCCGCTGAATGAAATAACTTTGCAGTTGCATCTCATCCTTAAGCCCAAGCTTTTTCATAAGATCCTGACAATAAACGCTATTCTTCCATGCGGTTTTTGGACACTCATCTCCGCCAATGTGGATATATTCAGACGGAAATATTTCAAAAACTTCTGTTAAGACATCTTCCAAAAATTTGAAAGTTTCATCTTTTGGACAATAGACGTCTTTGAAAACTCCCCACTTTGTTGCAACCTCATAAGTTTTAGTACTGTCACAAGAAAGATTTGGAAAACAATGAAGCGCACCAAGAGAATGGCCGGGCATCTCAATCTCCGGGATTACCGTAACATATCTTTCAGCAGCATACTTTACAATCTCTTTTGCCTGCTCCTGAGTATAATACCCGCCATAAGGCATGCCATCATAAACTCCTGATTTCAAGGTTCCTATAACCGTCTCTTTTCTGATTGAACCCTTTTTGGTAAGCTCCGGATATTTCTTAATTTCCAATCTCCATCCTTGATCTTCCGTCAAATGCCAGTGGAAAACATTCATCTTATATTTTGCCGCCTCATCAATATACTTCTTGATAAAGTCCATAGAGAAAACGTGGCTGCCAACGCAAAGATGAACTCCGCGATAACTGAAACGCGGCTTGTCTTTGATTACAACACACTGAATTTTAGAGCCGTCTGTATCAAAATTGTACTCCCCGTCCTTTGAAATAATAGTACGTCCATCGCATAACTGACTTAGTGTTTGCACGGCATAAAATGCTCCGTTGGGAGAGGTAAACTTAACCGTAATATTGGACGGTGAAACATCCAGAAAATACTCCTCTTTCCCCATGCCTCCGACTTTCTCAAATACTACGCTTCTTCTATTTGGAAATGGTTTATATCCCCTTTTCTCAATTATCTTTTTTGCTCCCGGCCTTTCAATATCAGGGAATTGCTGCAGAAAATTCTTAACATAAGGTGCCGTTCCGTCTCCTACCGGAACAACAATATCTACATTTGAATTCAGAAGAAACGTTCCGGTTTTTATCTGAACAGATTGGGGCTGCGGCACAATATTTAATGTACAGGCGTTCTGCTTTACATTTTGTGCAAAAGCAAAATTGCCGCTTGCAACTGGCAGAAATGCAAGAATACACAGCACTTTTTCTATTTTAGTTTGTAATCTTTTCATTCTATTGCAAACTCTCTTCATACTCTACGGGGAATAATACTCTATGGGGAATAAAAATTTATTGCTCTCAACTTAAAAAACCGCACCGTGTCAATGGCGGTACAGTCTAATCTTATTTTAAAACTTCTTTTACTGTCTCTGCAATACCCTCTTCGTAAATGGCTGTCATTTTGGAAGACAATGGATACGGGGAGTGAATATAAACGTGCATCTGATCTTTTTCATAGTCATACGCCTTTACTGTATATGCGTGAGCACTAGGCAGGTACGAGTTCTGACCATTTGTGTATGCAATGAACATTACAGGCGTGCCTGCAAATTCTTTTCTTAGTCCGCTTTGATATTCATTGAAAGGCTCTCCCTGTGTAAAGAACATTACCAAACCTCCAACATTAACAGCAGCAACTTCAAAAGGAAGATAATCCTTTGTCTTACCGGCACGCAGTTTTTCAATCTCTTCTTTTCTCCAACCCTCAACGTCATCTTTCCATGTCTGAGAAACTGTTACGCCCCATTTAGAAGTACTGTCTGCCAGGTGGTTAATGGCTTCTTCCGTAATCTTGTCAACTTGGAACGGAAGCTTTATTTCATTATTTACAATTTTTAAAGTCACATCTTTTCCGCAAAAATTATTTGCAGACATTTTGCTGAATTTAATTGCAAGAATATCATTTGCCATTTGCCTGCCAATTTTCTCAGTCACCTCAATTTTACTCTGAGGACATCCGGCCGGATCTACATTTCCCTGTGCACCAGAATAATAAAAGATATCACATCCCCATGCCTTACTAAGTTCTCTCATAACAACTCCCGGAAAATCTGAGGAAGTAACCAGACTGCCCGGACCAAGACTAACCGGATGACATGAGTAATTTATTAGGCTCACGATGGGTTTGCCCGTAAACATATTTAGAAATCTTGCAGCAAAAACAGTTCTGTCTACCGGACCGTCTTTCTCTCCGCGATTGATATTTATATTGCTGCCCCCTTCTCCAACTTCTACTGTAAAAGGTTGAAATGCAGCGTCATCCTTGACAGCCTTAACTGCATTTGCAATTATGTGCTCCTCACAACGGATGGCATAATCATGGTTTGGTTTTCCGGGATCAGCCCAATAACTTAGCATAGAGCGGGGTGCAGAATGTGTGTGAATGCAATGAATATATATTCTCTCTTTAGGCATTCCGGTTAGAACGGAGATGGAATCTACAAGAATCTTTGCTTCATCTATTGAAATCTCCATCAGATCATTTGTCACAACAAGCACTTTATCAGTTATTTGCGGGACTCCGTCTTTTTTAACAACAGATTTTGTTTTAACGTCTAACTGCGCTTTTCCAATTACAAGTGCATGTGAGTAAAGGGGGATATGAGTCTCTCCGCTTGACAACTTATGTCTTGCAGCAAATCCGGCAAGCATCACGTGTTCTCCGGGAAGGGTTGTAATCTCCTGAATAGCAGTATTGCAGACAAGAACTTCTTTTATTTTTTTTGACTGACCGTTAGTCGCGTAAGAAACTGTCGGGAAGAAGAAAAAAACCAGACAAGCAAATGATAAGGCTAAAAATACATTGGCGAATTTTTTCATAAGAATAATAGATAAATAGATAACTAACCGCAGCAAAATATTGGACACAACGCTGTGCGGCGGCAAATTTAAGCAGATTTTTTGTTAAACAGAAGGAAAAACCCTTAAATAGAGCGCGTGAAACGCAATAAAATTGCGGACGGGAAAAATTAAAAGATAATCTCTTTAAATTCAGACATTTTAGACTGAGGAATTATTCTTACCTCAATTGGCAAGTAAAACAGACGCTTTTTTATATCAACGGGGATATTTGTCTTGCCCAGAAGACGGACGGAATCCTTCTCCGTGGTCATAATAACGGCAGCCGGCTGACGTCTTGCCATTGACGTAACCTCCTTTATATCAAAGTTTGAGTAACTCTTGTGATCATGAAACTTAAGAGAATCAACAATGCGATATTTACCAACAAGCTGTCTCCTGATATCCGTATCATCGGCTATGCCGGAAAACAGCATGGCAAATTTTGAGTAAAGATATCTTGAGTCCGCATACTGAGGAAAGACAGGTTTTGCGTCCAAATATGACACCGTAGAAAAATAAAGTTTTTGCTCCGGCTTAAGCCCCAGTTCTTTGCGCCACTTTTTCTCTTCCTGCTCAACCGCAACCGCCGCCATTTCCGGATTATCCGTTCCATCATAATCTCCAAAATCCGGTGATTTAGAAATAATTACAATATCCGCCCTATTTATTTGGGAAGGAAGATCCCTTAGAGTTCCGACAGGCAATAAATTGTCCCCGGCAATTGAATTGTAATAATTTACCAGCAGTATGCTATGTGAAGGAATTATCTTTCTGTATTGGAAAGCATCATCCAAAATGACCAAATTTACACCACAGTCGGCTACAATTTTTTGTACCGCCTTCACCCTATTTGAACATACGGCAACATCAACATCCGGAAACTTACGTTTAATTTGCAACGGCTCATCTCCGCAAAGCAGAAAATCATCTAACGGTCCAACAATCCTGTATCCTTTTGTCTTTCTTTTATATCCGCGTGAAATTACACCAACCTTACAAATCTCATTGCCGTCTCCGATACCCTTGCCGGTTTCATTGCCGGTTTCATTGCCAGTTTCATTGCCGGTTTCATTGCCAGTTTCATTGCCGGTTGCATTGCCGGTTGCATTGCCGGTTGCATTGCCGGAAACATCACTCTTGCAAACACTATCGCCGGCCTCATCTCTCCTGCAGCACCCGTTGAGCAATCTCACAAGCATTTCTGTATGAGGTGTTTTCCCGGTACCGCCCACAGTAATATTCCCTACGGAAATCACCGGAACATCACATTTGACGCTCTTAATGATTCCGCTATCATACAGATAATTTCTTATTGCCAAAACAACCCAATATGGGAACAGTAATGTTTTACTTTTAACTCCAAGCATACAGGTTGCAAAGATAATATTTTACGGTTTATTTTATAGCCGTCCTTATATTATCAATCGCATAATAAAGAGCAGTATCAAACCCACTGTCATTATTGCGTGAATTGCACAGCATTACAGCATTAATCCCGTTATTGCCTCTAACCCAAATAGTTGCAGTTCCGCTCAAGTCTCCACCATGATAAGAGGCCCATGTTCCAAATGCAGAATGCCCTATATGCCAGCCAAATCCGTAATTATAATTACCTGTTGCATTTACTATTGAGTAAATCTGATCCAGACTGCTGCTCTTTAAAATATCCGGAACAACCGTTCCGTAATCTTCTGCACATAGAAGTTGCATAAGTTCAGGCGCAGATGCAATAACTCCTCCGCAAGCCTTAATGACTTCCATATCATTAGAATATCCGTCATTGCCTGATGTTTGAGAATAGTATGTAACCTCGTTGCTTCTCTTGTCTGCCTTTAATGTTTTTGCAACCCACATATCGGTAATTCCCGCCTTGGCAACGAGAGGATGTAAAATAAACTGTCTCAGATAGGATAGAGTATTACTCTACATCCTCGGGAGGGCCTCGAGTTAACAACTTTGTTTAATTATCAACCATCCATTTTAGGTAGTGCTCTAGTCGCCTTTCTATTTAGAAGATCTGATATAAGTGTTACATAAATTTAATACGGATAAATCCATTAATTATCCCAACCTGGATTCTGGGTTAAAGTATGTCCTTTGTCCTTGTAAAACTTGATAGTATTCAACGGCACAGCTTGGAAATATTGTCTTGTATATGTTACATCGTCATCCTTCCAGTCCCTTCTGTACTTTACATTATACAAATTGTAAACCGCGACTAACGAAGAATCCGCATTGAATGAGTATAACTTTGGATTACTTTTTCTTACGGATGCTTTTACAGAGGAAGAAAGGTCTCTGTAATCAAAGATAGCACCATAAGCCAGCTCGGACGGGTGTGCGTCATCCACCTGAGCTGTCTTTAAATATGAGAATTTACCCCATCTCTGCAGGTCATTTCTTCGTTGTCCTTCCATTGAAAGTTCAACAGCTCTTTCCCGCCTGATTTCCCATAGAATGGGAGGGACGTCTGTATCTCTATCTGGATCATTTATGATAACTCCATTGGCTGTAACGTTCGTTCCTTCAAGCACCATATGTGGAACTTTCGTTAGGTTGTTACCTTTGTTGTTGCACTTGATATTGCGATCTCTCAATTTATTAATCGTTGCATCGGCAATTGCCTGTGTGAAAGTTCCTGTTTCATAGCAAGCCTCGGCATAATTAAGCAGTACCTCCGAATATCGAATCAGAGGAGCAGCTGTAATATTGTTTTGACTTGTATATTTTGCATCTGTTGAATTGGCCGCATATGGTAGGAATTTCCATGCAGAAATACCTGTAGCGGTACCAGGTGTGCTTGTGCATCCCCTAATAACAGCTGTATCTCTGAATGTCGCCAGCAAACGAGGATCTCTATTTTTAACTTGTTCAGAATAAATTCTTACCCCATTATCGGATGCATAGTTATATACGGGAGATTGCTTGATTGGCAGACCATCCGCATCTAAATACATATTTATAAATTTTTGTGATGCGGAAGGATCTTGTTCCTCATAATCATTGGAGTAAGAAACTACGCAGTGTGTAGCCTTACCGGTTGCATATGCTCTAAAGAAGATGACATCTTTATTTGAGGTCAAATCCTCCGATGTAAAGACCGCTCTATAATCATCAGTCACGGCATATTTTCCACTTTGCATCAATTGCTCGGCCGCCCATTTGCAACCGTCAAAACAAGCTTGAGCGGCACCGTTTGAATCTTTGTTTTGATATTTTAACAATGTACCGAGGTAAAGCAGATCCCTTGTCATATAAGCATACACGACATACCGATTAACTTGACATGCACCATCATTAAGCCTTACGTTATCAGCTGCATATCTGAAATCAGATACTACTTGTAAAGCAACTTTATAAAGGGGATCCCTATCTTTATATAGCGAATCAGAATTGACCGATTGAGTTGTGGTGAAAATAGGAAAATCTCCAAACTGCGATGCCATCCTTGTATATTCCAATCCCCTGAAAAACAGAGCGACTCCCTTCCAGTGATTTCTGGCTTCATCAGATAGCATGGACATTTTATCAACTTCTTCATACATGATATTATGTCTTCTGACCATTGCAAAATCAAAATTCAAATAACTCTGGGTCGTTGTGGTTACTGTAGTCCATGAAGAGGAATTCACAAATTCATCGGCCCATGGAACCCACATAAAAAACTTGGGATACGCATAAGTTGTACCATAACCGTAAAAATATGCCTCTGAAGTGGCATTTGCTCCTGTCATGCTACATCTGTTAACATAACAACCCTGGGCATATAACCTTACGTTATTTTCGCTGGTCCAGTAGTTAGAAGCGTCAAATGAATCTTGCGATTTCCTGTCAAGATAACTATTGCATGAAAACAGGAACAGTCCAAGAGCCATAAGTATTATTATGTTATATATTTTTTTCATGTTCGTAAAATATTAAAAATCAACTTGTATGCCAAATGACATGGTTTTGCGGTATGGGTAGCTTCTTCCAAAAGATCTGCTGTCATTTTGGGTGGCAGAAGTCCAATCTATTTCCGGGTCAATACTAAGGCCGTGAAGATGATCGAATGTTAGTAGATTTTCACCGGAAAAATAAACCCTAACTTTTTGAATCATAGCTTTTTGAGTATATTTTGAAGGCAGAGTGTAACCAATTGTCAGGGTCTTCAATCTTAAATAAGCCATATTTAACAAGTATTTGCTGTTGCAGACATAATTCCACTTTGCCGCTTGTGAATAATTAAGTGGCCTGGGATAATATGCGTCTGTATTATCTTCTGTCCAGTAATCGTAAGTCCCTTTGAATCCGACTCCAGCCGCATCATACCCGGGCAGAATTGTATTACCTGTAGCCCATAAATGTCTTTTCCCAACACCTTGGAAAAAGACATCCAAATCGAATCCTTTCCAATTCCCGCCAATTCTGAATCCGAAAATATAACGGGGCTGGCTATTACCAATAATTGTTCTGTCTCCGGGATCCCCGATAGTATTGCTGCCGTAATCAATAATGCCGTCTCCATCCAAATCTTTGAATTTCATATCACCGGGACCGAACATGAATGCGGCGGTATTACTTTCCAGAGCTTTTTGATATCCAGGTTTAAGATTCTTGTATACGTTTTGCAATTTGCCATCAACCGTAACGGTTTGAATTGTTCCATTGTCACTATACACAAAATCTCCTTTTTGGAACAGACCGGCGGATTTAAATCCCCAAATGCTTCCCACAACGTACCCTTTATAGTAGCTCCCTATAGTAGGGTCCGCATCAGAATTCCACTTTGTTATTTTAGATTTATAGTCCGTTATTTGACCGCCGACATTTAAAACAAGACCGTTGTCAAATTCATGGGTATAGTTAATGCTAAGTTCTATGCCATTTGTGGTCAATTCTCCGTAGTTTGTTTTTGGGGCATTAGCACCTACTGATATTGGTAAAGGATTCCCTGAAGACAGCATATCGGAAGTGATCCTTTTGTAAACATCGGCTGTTAGATTTATTTCTCCGTTGAGGAAAGACGCATCTATACCGGCATCATAAGTGGTAACTTTTTCCCATGACAAATTAGAATCCACCAAATCATATGCTTGACCGATATATGGTGTATAATTTCCGTTAATCAACCAGTATGCAATTGAGTTCCCGACTGGGGGATTGGTAATGGACATTGTTGGATAGAAGGATGATAGCGGGACATCTTGATTGCCATTCTGTCCTATAGATAGACGCAACTTAAGGGACGAAACTATGTCTTTGATGCCCTGCATCCATTTTTCTTCCGATACTCTCCAGGCTGCAGAAGCGGAAGGGAAGAAACCCCACCTGGAATCTTTTGAGAACTTAGAAGAGCCGTCGTACCTGCCGTTCAACTCTAAATAGTATCTGTCCTTGTACGAATAATTTATTCTTGTATAGTAACCCACAACGGACCACCAACTGTGACTTGAATTTACGCTTTGATCTCCGCCAGAAAGATTTAATTCCCCTTTATTTGCGTCATAAGGAGTATTTCTTCTGGCAAAGTGATATTTATATTCTTCATCCTCTATATTTGTACCAACCTGAACTTTAATGACGTGGTCCTTAATGGTCAGATCATAAATTACATTACCGTTATATGTATTTTGGACGTCCCTTGAACTGCTTTCCTGTACATAGTTATAATTGGCAGCGGTATACATGGAATATAGGGATTTTATATCCCCTGATGTCATTGCGCCATTAAACCAATTAATTGCAGAAATTTGGCCGCCCTGAGTGTGTTCATCCCAATTCGTAAGATTGGCAGTGTAATCAAAATTAACATTCAATCCTTTGATTATATGCAATGACGCTCCCAAATTCAAACGGTGATAAAATGTCTGATCTTCTACCGGCTTAGCCTCTTCCAATTCGGTTATGGCACTACGAGACTTTAAACCGTCATAAGTACCATAAGGATATATTGTCGACCATCGATACATGTAATAAACGGGAGGATAGGTGGAAGCCGCATAATTGAAAGGCGTTTTTGTCACACTCTTGGACATCATATATCCAGTGCGCAAAGTCAAATATTTATTTACATCCGTTTCAACACTTGCCCTCACATTATACCTTTTATAAGAATCTGAAAAGGCTTTCATTAAACCTCTTTCATTCAATAATCCTGCAGAGATATTATACCTAGTGTTCTGGGTTCCTCCGCTTATGCTTATATTATGAGATTGTTGTGGAGCGTTCTTTTTATAATACATTCCGTTGACATCCCAAGATCTGTAAGGATAGATCCTGGAACTGTTCCCTCCTGTACCAAAATCAAAATCTCGTCCAACAACCATCTCATTGCCAAATTGTTTGCCATACTTATATTTATCCCAATAATCTTTCACCTTCGCGATGGTTTCTCTGTTATAATAGACAGGACCTATTACGGAAAATTCTTCCGTCGGAGTTGCATTTAAACCGTTATATTGCAGCCATTCGTAATTTAGCTGTTGGTCCGGCCTCAATGGTTCTGGGGTTTTTGTCTGTCGTGACCATGCAAAGTTATTAGAATAGGTTACATGCATTCCGCCGTCTCTATCTCCCTTTTTTGTAGTGATAAGTATTGCTCCAAATGCTGCGCGCGCGCCATAAATAGCCGTAGTGGCGGCATCTTTTAAAACGGAAATGCTTTCAATATCGTCGGGATTAACGTATGATAGATCGGGTACTTCTACATTATCCAAAACAATAAGCGGCTTTCCTGTTCCACCTCCAAGCGTACTTGTATTTCCTCTGATCTTGATTGAAGGTGACCCTCCGAGCGAACCTTCTGTTGTTGTAACAATAAGTCCCGCCGTCGCACCCTGCAAAGCGCGTCCCACATCCGTAATTGGTCTTGATTCCAATGTTTTTCTAACACTTACGGTAGAAACCGCTCCTGTAATACTTTCTTTTTTTTGGGAGCCATATGCAACCATTACAACCTCTTGCAAAGTGGTTACGTCATCCTCCATTATTACATTGATAAGTGATCTGTTCCCTACGGTTATTATCGCATTTTTCATCCCCAGGTAAGAAAATACGAGTACTGATTTTGGTGAGGCAGTGATTTCGTATTTACCCCAGGAGTCTGTCGAAGTTCCTACTTTAGTCCCTTGAACTAAAATATAAACACCAGCCAAAGGCTCTCCATTCTTGTTGGTGACCTTACCGGAGATCTTAGAATTTTGAGCCCACATCGCCCCAATGGAAAATACCATTGCGGCAATTGTCGTTAATGCAAGCTTAAAAAGCCTGCCACAATTTTGTTTAGTGAACATAAAATTAATTTTAGGTTTAATGAATAGTTTGCTGTTTTTATAGGGTTATTTAACTGTACATGTTTGTGTACTGCGCATATCTTCTTCTTAGAACCGTGTTAAATTGAACACAACACTATAAGATTCTTTCCCAATTTTAGGAACATGCATTATTAGAAGAATCGGCCTTTTTCGTTTCTAATAATTCTATCTTTTCATTCTTTTGGTGAACAATCTTCTAATGCCTCATGTAGTATATTGTTGTTGTATTCATCCATCCATTGAGAGGTTATTTCTATAACAGCTTCTTTAAGTTGGACCGCATCCTCCTTAAGTACAATATCTACTACGGATCGGCCATTGATTGGCACCGATGCAGGAAGGCATGCGAGGGAACTAAACTCTAACGTTGCTTTCACAGACACCGCAATAGAGTATCGGCCATTAATGTCTGTACCGGCACCCTTCTTTGTACCTTTAATCATAACCGCAGCTCCTACTACCGGATCACCATTTTGATCAGTGACCCGTTCAGTAACTTTGGCATTTTGCGCTGTTGCGCTGCTTACTGTAAAAATAATGAAAGCTAGCGCCAACAGACACAAACGCAAAAGATCATTAGATCTTTTTTGATTGAACATAGATTGGTTTTTTTAGGTTAAATAAGTTGTGAGGATTTGTCATCCCCATTGTTTAATTTCTGGTTTAGTTTGGCAAAATTAAATATTCTTAATTTAAAAAACAATTTTATGACAGGCATAAGTATTTGATAAACAAAAAGTAACAGTGATGTTATATTTTTAATCTTTCTAATCTTTACATCTTATTTTTAATGAAAACTCTCTTAAAAATGAAGTCACCTTCTGTCGAAATACCCTCTATAATTGCTGTGCAGTCAGCATTTCCATCAGATGTATCAAAGGAAATTTTTTCAGTTTCATTGCGCCAAATTTTGACATCCGGATTTCAATAAATAGTAGATCTTTTACCTGAACCAATAGGAGATGAGTTAAGACCGGAAGCCTCATATTTTGGTGAGTAAAAATACTTAAGCCTCTGCCATCCTATTTGATATCCTTTTGTCACATTTCTAGGAATCCCCGTTCTAGCATTCAATGCAGTCTGTATCATTATCACACTTCTAACCGATGCACTTTCGTCGATCATAGGAGAATATGGCGACACATCTGCACCCATCAGTCAGAAATTGTAAATTCAGTAGACTTGCGTGGAATCATTTGAACAGCGAGCGTACAAAAATAGGAATTTAACAGAATGTGCAAAAAAAAGGTGACTAAAAAGAAATTTTTAGTCACCCACATAAAATATAACTCTACGTAATTAGTCGCTCAAAGAATATCTCTTAAAAGCAACTACCTTAACCTCCGGATCAACGCCCTTAAGGTACTGAGCTACAGTTTGCTTGCCATCACCAAGTGCAAGTACCTGCTCCTCCAAAGTTCTCTCTTTGAAGAATTTTGCAAGCTTGCCCTCTACAATTCTCTCTGCAATTGCAGCAGGCTTGCCCTCTTGTGCAACTTCCTCTCTGTAGATTTGCAACTCCTTGTCAATCACGCTCTGAGGGCAATCCTCCTTGCGGACTGAAACGGGAACCATTGCAGTAATCTGCATTGCAATCTCTTTAACAGCCTCATCAGCAATTTTCTTGCTGAATCCAACTATAGTTGCAACTTTCTTGTTGTTGTGAATATAGAAACCTACATAGGGGGCCTCTATCTTCTCATAGCAAGCAAGAACATGTTTCTCTCCGCTCTTACCCGTTTGGTCTGTAACAGCCTCTTCTACAGTCAAATTACCAACCTTGCACGTCTTTAATGCATCAACATCCGCAGGCAAGTTTGCAATAGCCGTATCTGCAATATCAGAAGCAAGCTTTTGGAATCCATCCGTGCCGGAAACAAAATCAGTCTCGCAACCAAGGCAAACCAAAACCGCTTTTGTATTGTCAGCATTAGTCCTTGCTAAAACTGCACCCTCAGAAGTTTCACGGTCAGAACGTTTTGCGGCAATCAACTTCCCTTTCTCCCTTAGAAGCTCTTTTGCTCTCTCATAATCTCCATTAGCTTCCACAAGAGCCTTTTTGCAATCCATCATGCCGGCCTGCGTCATCTTGCGCAGCTTCATTACATCCGATGCTTTAATATCCATATTAAAATCTCCTTTTTCTTTTTAAATCCCGACGGATTTATTCTTCTTTCTTTTCAACCTTCTCTATTTTCTTCTCTCCTTTAGAGGCAGGCTTAAATGTAGCCTTAATACCCTCTTTAGGAGTTGCCCTTGCCACGCTTCTTCTCGGACGAAGTTTTCTTCCCTCTGTAGGAACATCAATCTCATTCTTTTTCTCCTCCTCCATCTTTTCCATTTCCTTATCCTTGGATTTTTTCTCCTCCTCTGCAGCAACCTTTTCTTTCTCAACCTTTCTCTCTGCAAGTCCCTCACCAACAGCGCTGCAAAGAGCAGCCACAACTACTGAAATGGATTTAGCAGCATCATCGTTGGCAGGAATAACATAATCTACCGGGGTTGGATCACAGCAAGTATCAACCATTGCAATTACGGGAATCTTAAGTCTCTTTGCCTCTTTTAAAGCGTTGGATTCTTTTTGAATATCAACAATAAACAGAGCGGAAGGAAGACGGTTCAAATCTGCAATAGAGCCCAGGTTTTTCTCCAATTTTGCCCTCTGGCGGGTAACCTGCAGTTTCTCTCTCTTAGCAAGAGTCTCAAAAGTTCCGTCGGTAATCATTTTATCTATGGTGTTCATTTTCTTAACAGCCTTCCTAATTGTTGGAAAGTTTGTAAGCATTCCACCCGGCCATCTCTCTGTAACGTAAGGCATATTAACCTCTTTGGCCTTCTCTGCAATAATATCTTTTGCTTGTTTTTTTGTTGCGACAAAAAGAATTTTTCTGCCGCTGCGCGCCAAATTCTTCATGAAATTGGCAGCGTCATCTATCATAAACACGGTTTTGTGCAGGTCAATGATATGAATACCATTCTTCTCCATAAAAATGTATGGAGCCATCTTTGGATTCCACTTTCTCTTAAGATGTCCAAAGTGTGCGCCTGCATCTAGTAATTCTTGGAAATTTGTTCTTGGCATTTTTTTAATTTTTTAATGCGTTAATTTTTTCTGCCGTTTAGGTATCGGCCTCCCGACAGTTTCTTCTACATCAAGTAGAACTCTTTTTCAATCGCGAGTAGTGACCTTGTCAATCTCGCAGATTTTCCGCGGGCGAACAAGAAGCAAGTAATTTTAAATTCAGCAAAAATTTGAGAATAAAAAGTCTGCAACTTTAAATCCAACCCGTGCGTAATCAGTTGTAATGCTCTAACGTTTACTGAATTGGAAGCGTTTGCGTGCACCCGGCTGACCCGGTTTCTTTCTCTCAACCTCTCTCTGGTCACGAGTAAGAAAACCGTTTTTCTTTAGAATTGAACGATAAGCCTCAGCGTCTACTTTGCATAGTGCGCGTGAGATTGCAAGGCGAAGAGCCTCTGCCTGTCCTTTAATTCCGCCGCCAACCAAGTTAACCTGAATATCAAAGTTAGCTAAGGTATTGGTGGCCTCAAGTGGCTGTCTTACAATATAAACAAGAGACTCATCTGGAAAATATTTCTCCAGTTCCTTGCCGTTAACTGTAATGTTGCCTTTTCCGGTGTTCACGAAAACGCGAGCAATTGCTGATTTACGTCTTCCAAGGGCGTTAATTTTCTCCATGCTCTAAATTTCGTTTAATTTGATTGTTTTTGGTTTCTGTGCTTCATGCTTGTGCTCTGCGCCTGCATAAACATGCAAATTGCGGAACATCTGAGCACCCAGCCTTGTTTTTGGAAGCATGCCTCTGACAGCCTCCTCAATAAGTGCAACCGGTCTGCGCTGCAATAACTCCTTTGGAGTTGTAAAGCGCTGACCTCCGGGATAACCGGTGTATCTTACATACACCTTATCTGTCAACTTCTTTCCTGTCAAACGCACTTTAGCCGCATTGATGATAATAACATTATCTCCGCAATCTGCGTTAGGCGTAAAGTTGACTTTCTCTTTACCTCTAAGAAGCAATGCTACTCTAGAAGCAAGACGTCCTAAAATCAGGTCTGTAGCGTCAATGATCACCCACTCTTTAGTGGCTGTTTTGCTGTTGACAAACACTGTTTTGTAACTTCTGTAATCCATCGTATGATGATATAAAAATTAAAATATCTTGTGCTTTAAACTTGCACACACCTCTTTTCCCAAAGGGGGTGCAAAGGTATACAAATTTTGTTGACCTGCAAATATTTCTGCAGAAAATTTGAAAAAGCAACTAACCCCAGGTTTCAGAGATATAATCTAAGAGTTTCATAACTGCTATCGGGTCCGGCTCCGTTACAAGTTTCATTCTTGTTTCTTTGAAATTTGGAAGAGCTTTAAAGTAGTTGCTCAAATGACGCCGCATCTCAAACATGCCACGCCTCTCTCCCTTAACTTCCAAAGACTTTGCGTAATGTTTTTTAGCAAGTTCAACTTTTTCTTTTACAGTTAAAGGCGGCATTTCTTCTCCGGTGGTAAGATAATGTTTTATCTCTTTAAAAATCCAGGGGTGACCATAGGTAGCACGTCCGATCATTACGGCATCAACCCCATACTTATCAAATGCATTGCGCGCGGATAGACCGTCTGTGATGTCACCGTTGCCAATGATCGGAATTTTCATGCGCGGATTTTTCTTTACTTCTCCAATTAGCGTCCAATCCGCTTCTCCCTTATACATCTGGCATCTTGTGCGTCCATGAATAGTAAGTGCTGCAATCCCCGCATCTTGCAGTCTTTCCGCAAGTTCTACAATTATGAGGGATTTGTCATCCCATCCAAGCCTGGTTTTTACGGTAACCGGAGTATGCACAGCCTTAACTACCATTTCAGTTATTTCCACCATCTTATCCGGGTAACGCATCATGCCGCTTCCCGCTCCGCGCTTTGCAATTTTATCAACCGGGCAACCAAAATTTATATCAATCACATCGGGATGAGAAGCCTCAGCCATTTTAGCCGCCTCTACCATTGCTTCAGGTATATGACCATAAATCTGTATCCCGACAGGTCTTTCATAATCATAAATTTGCAGCTTTTGCAAAGATTTTGTCACATTACGCACAAGCGCGTCTGAAGAGACAAATTCTGTGTACATCATGTCCGCACCAAACTCCTTGCAAATATATCTGAATGAAGGATCCGTAACATCCTCCATAGGTGCCAAAAACAGCGGATACTCCCCAAATGTAATATTGCCGATTTTCATTGGAACAAAGATAAAAGTTTTGAAACAACTTATAGTTGAAACAGAAGACCTAAATGTTAACTTTGCGCATATTAAAAATAAATAAGTATGAAAGAGAATTCAGAAAATATAAAAGTTCAAAAAAAGCTCAACCGCATTGGGGTTCTAACATCCGGAGGCGATGCTCCGGGAATGAACGCAGCCATTAGATCTGTAGTCAGATCTGCCATTTACAACAATATTCAACCTGTCGGGATTTACAGGGGTTATTATGGTCTTGTTAACAGACAGTTTGTGACAATGCAATCTCACTCTGTTTCAAAGATTATTTCCCAAGGAGGTACTATTTTAAAATCCAGCAGATTACCTGAATTTGACAAAAGAGAATATAGGGACATTGCTATAGAAAATTTAAGAGAAGCATCTATTGATGCGCTAGTGGTTATTGGCGGAGACGGTTCTTTCAGAGGCGCGCACCTGCTTGCAACGGAAAATGATTTTCCGATTGTTGGGCTTCCGGGAACTATTGATAATGACATATTCGGAACTGATTTCACAATTGGTTTTGATACTGCAATTAATACAGCAGTAGAGGCTATAGATAAAATCAGAGACACGGCGGATTCTCACAATCTTGTTTTCTTTGTGGAAGTTATGGGTAGGAATACCGGGTTTATCGGACTTTATACCGCCATCGCTACAGGCGCTGAAGCCACTATAATTCCAGAAATTCACACAGATATAGATAGCCTTTGCGATTATCTTCTTAAAGAAAGAAGAAAGAACAAAACCAGCGGAATAGTAATTGTGGCTGAGGGTTCTGACCAAGGAAGCGCAACTGAAATTGCCGCAAAGGTAAAAGCTAAAATACCTGATTATGAGACGCGTGTAACAACACTGGGGCATATCCAAAGAGGAGGTTCTCCCACTTGCAATGACAGAGTTCTGGCCAGCACTTTAGGCAATGCCTCAATAAACGCTTTGATATCAGGCATTTCAGACGTTATGATTGGACAGGTAAACGGCCTGGTTGCATATACTCCGTTTGCCGAAGCGTGTGCAAAACACAACCCGATAAATCAAAAATGGATTGAGGTTGCACACATTCTATCATTGTAACTGATAGCTTCTTGCAGGAAATTTACTCCAAATTTTTACGGACGCCGTCAAGAAAAATTTTCATTTTGACGGCGTCTTTTTCTTTCACAATTTCCTGCAACAGAGAGAGTTTGTTTTGTATCCCCGACAGTTGTCTGGAGGTTAGCGGGTTGAACAATATTTCCGTAAGCAGGTAGTCATCTTCTGACAAGAGACCGTGAGCAATCGCAAGATGTTTTTTAAAAGTTGTGCCCGGTACATCCTGGTGCTTCATGACGGAGCCGAAGACAAGCGTACTTGCAAAAGGCACTGAAAGAGAGTAAGATACAACCTCATCATGCTGCTCAAAAGTATACTCTCTTACATTAAGACCCAAGGAATTAAACAGCTCCCGGAAAAATCTTAACCCGGCCTTATCCGTACCTCTGTTCTTTGCAAAACCGCGGACACCGGAGTTGCGCTGCTTTTTAAAATTCCCCTTTTGCACACCCGGTTCATTAATGATAATTGCATTCTCCTGCTGCAAATTTCCCATGCTGGCAAAGGTTGGACCAAACATGGGATGCACTGATATATAACGGAATCCGCTCTCCTCATAAAATTTTTTCAATCGCGTTTTAACAGAAGCAATATCTGAAATTACGCAATTGTCAGGGAGGAACGTCATAACTTTTTTGAATGCCTGTATAGTGCAGTTGAGTGTAACACAATTAATTACAAGATTAGGTTTAAAAGCCTTAACCTCTTTATAATCCGTAAAGCGCAGCACATTGTACATAAAGCGCAATCTTTTAACATCTGTATCAAGAACTGCAACCTTATGATTAAAGCTCAGCAAATCACAGAAGAAAGAGCCCATTTTGCCGGCTCCCAGAATCAAAATCTTCATCTTATAATATGTTACTCACTTCTTTTTTGAAGCAATCTTTTTTAAAACTTTTGCTTTTTTCTCCTCCCGGTTCGTCATTATCTTCATCTGAACATCCACAGACTCGCGATGGATACTCTCCATAATCCCTGCAACAAAATCTTTGTTCAATTCTAAAGACTCCGCAAGCTTTTCCCTATCCTTCATTATGTCTCCATAACGCTTTGTTTGCAGAACAGGCATATTGTGTTCTTTTTTGTAAGTTCCTATTTCTTTGGATATTGCCATTCTTTTGGCAAGAAGTTCTACAAGTTTCCCGTCTATCTCATCTATGCGTCCTCTTAAGACATTTATGTTTTCCGTTGTCTGTACATTATCTCTCATGACAAGCATTTTTAACGTGTAGTCCAAAACATCAGGAGTCAGCTGCTGGGCTGCGTCACTTAAGGCAACATCGGGATTACAATGTGATTCAATGATTAACCCGTCATAATTCAAATCCAACGCCTGCTGGGAAAGCGGAGCTATCAGTTCACGCTTACCGCCCATGTGACTTGGATCGCAAATCATTGTTGCATTTGGATATCTGCGCTTCATTTCAATCGGGATATGCCACAGCGGAACATTGCGGTAGATTTTTTTATCATATGAGCTGAAACCTCTGTGTATCAATCCAATATTTTTTACTCCCGCATTGTAGATTCTCTCAACGGCACCGCACCACAGCTCAATATCCGGATTTGTGGGATTCTTTATAAGTACCGGAATATCAGTTCCTTTAAGAGCGTCCGCCAAAGCCTGAACTGCAAAAGGATTTGCAACCGTACGCGCTCCCAGCCAAATTAAATCTATTCCAGCTTTAAGAACTTCAAAGACATGCTCCGGAGTCGCAACTTCCGTAGCAACCGGCATTCCCGTCTTTTTCTTAACTTCCTTAAGCCATGCAAGCCCCTCAACTCCAACCCCTTCAAATCCGCCCGGTTTTGTACGCGGCTTCCAAATTCCCGCACGAAAAATTTTGATTCCTTTTGCAGCAAGTTCCTCTGCGGTTTTCAGAACTTGTTCTCTGCTCTCCGCGCTACAAGGGCCGGCAATAACAAGCGGCCTCACATTGTCAATCCCTTTTACTGTTAATTTCTTTATGTCCATTTGTAAAATTATTATTCACATTTGATTCTTTTAAGTGCTTTTACAAGTGTCTGTTTGTTAGCACACAAAGATATTCTAATATAGTTTTTCCCTTCACTTCCAAAGATAAAACCGGGAGTAAGGAATACTTTTTTATCATACAATAAATCGTCACATATTTTTTGTCCCTCATTTCTTACTCTGCCCCACAGGAACAGCCCGCTCTGATTTTTGCGAACCTCACAACCTATTGACTCTAAAATTTGAGCAGCCAAATCTCTGCGCTCACTATATACCTTGTTGATTTTTTTGTACCAGCCATCTTGAGCCTTAAGAGCCTCAACTGCAGCCATCTGCAAGCCCTTAAACATTCCGCTGTCCATATTGCTTTTAACACGCAAAATCCATTGAATAAACAATTTATTGCTTGCAGCCATTCCTATTCTCCAGCCCGGCATATTAAAAGTCTTGCTCATAGAATTAAGCTCAATGCAAACATCTTTTGCCCCCGGAACGGCAAGTATGCTTATAGGGTGTTCATTGAGAATAAAACTGTAAGGATTATCATGACAGATAATAATGCCGTGTTTTTTTCCAAACGCTACAAGTCTCTTAAAAAGAGCCATATTTGCATTTGCGCCCGTTGGCATATTTGGATAATTGCACCACATAAGCTTTACTTTATCCAAATGAATTTCACCTGCGGCATTTTGTTTTTCCAACTCCTCAAAATTTGGAAACCAATTATTCTCCTCTTTTAAAGAATAGTTAATAACATTAGCGCCAACAAGCTTAGAAACAGATGCATACGTTGGATACCCTGGGTTTGGTATCAAAACGCCGTCCCCGGGATTAACAAACGTCATTGAAATATGCATAACCCCCTCTTTGCTTCCAATCAGAGGAAGAATTTCACAAGACGGGTCAAGGGTCACACCATACTTTCTTTTATAAAAATCTGCAAAACCCGCGCGCAATTCAGGCAACCCCACATAAGATTGATACCCGTGTGAATCCGTACGCAATGCACAATCATACAATGCCTTAACTGTTGCATTGGACGGAGGAAGGTCCGGACTCCCAATTCCCAAATTAATCACATCTTCTCCGGAGGCATTCATTACTGCAATCTCTTTGAGCTTAACGGAAAAATAATATTCCTGCACGTTCTTAATCCTATGAGCCGGAGAAAATTTCATATTTGCATTTGTATTTGTGTCTTTTGTTTTCATCTCTTTTTTTTGCAGAAAAATATTATTCTATGTTTAGACATTTTGTTCCCCCTTCTTCATATTCTCCCAAAATTTTAAACTCTTTTGTCAGCGGTACAATTGCATCAATTGCCTGTTTATAACGCTTATAATCATCAAATAATACATTGATATAAAACTGATATTCCCACTCATGTCCAACAATCGGCAAACTTTGAATCATGCTAAGATTCATTCCGTAAAATGAGAGAATTGTCAAAACTTTTGATAGACTTCCGGTCTCATGCGGCAAAGTAAAAACCAAAGAACTCTTGTTTGCGTCTTCAACTTTTTTTGCAACACTTTTATTCTCCAAAATTAAAAAGCGTGTAAAGTTTCTCTTGTTTGTCTCAATACCATCCGCAAGAATTTCCATTCCGTAAAGCTCGGCCGCAACAGAGGGACAAATTGCCGCATGGTCAGTTAAATTGTTATCCTTTATCCACTTAGCACTCCCTGCAGTATCATCCCTCTCCACCATTTTAACATTGGGCAACGTCTCCAGAAAATCCGCACACTGCATAAATGCCATTGGATGAGAGTTAATCTCTCTAATCTGATGAATCCCTATACCGGGCATTACAACAAGAGAGTGGGAAATTCTCAATTTATATTCTCCGATTATTTTTAAGTCACAACTTCTTATCAGCTGATAATTCTGAAGAAGACTTCCGGCAATTGTATTCTCAATTGCCATAATCCCAAGCAGCGCAGGGTCCCTCTCCACTTTAACGGCAAGCTCTTTAAACGTGTCACAATCAACTGTTTCTATCTCTTCATTACTAAAATAATTCTTTGCCGCAATATAGTGATTGCAACCTCCTATACCTTGTATTGCCACTCTTTTCATCTTAAAAACCTTTCTCTCTTTTATCTTTTATATCTGTCGCGACAGATATAAAAAAACCCCCGCTCTTTCTTGAGCAGGAGTCTATATATAAATTTAATTCTCTTGTTTGAATGATTTACAACGCGCTCCCGCTCTTACCTCTTAAAGTAAAAGTAAAAATAATAAACGCCGGTAAATCGTCTGTACAACATTTTGTTAACTGGAGTTTTACCACTACAGTGCCGCAAAGGTATGTATTTTTCCTTACGGTTGTTTATTTTTCTTAAACAAACCTCTTAAAAATACCCTTAAAAGTGTTGTTTTAACACTCAAAAATATTTACTTTTGTATAATAATTACAAATTATAAGGGCTGTGGCAATATATACACATAAGAATATCAGTGCATTAACAAAACACATTCCCAATAATAGTGGAATTTTTGTTATAATTGATAAGCATTTGAGTTCGTATTTCTCGCTTTTTCATGGTTTGCCCCTAATTAAACTTACGGCAACCGAACAAAACAAGTCATTGGAAACTGTTGCAGCCATCACTAACAGGCTGCTAAAACTTGGAGCCGACAGAGATTGCTTTATTATCGGAGTGGGCGGCGGAATAACAACAGACATTGCGGGTTTTGTAGCATCAATTTACAAAAGAGGTGTCCGTTTTGGCTTTGTGCCAACAACTTTGCTTGCACAGGCAGACGCCGCTCTTGGCGGAAAAAACGGTGTTAATTTTAACAACTACAAAAACATAATAGGAAACATTAACCAGCCGATGTGGGTATACGAGACCCCGGTGTTTTTCCCTTCCCTTCCGCCAAGAGTTTTCAGAGAGGGAATTGCTGAGGTTCTTAAAACATTCTTGATTTTTGATGCGGCGTATTACAAAAAGGCGGTAAAGTTTTTTTCCACTTATAACCCTAAACAACAGAGCGATAAGAGCGTGAATGCTTTTAATGATATTCTTGCCAAGTGCGGATTTTATAAATCAACAGTGGTGAGCAAAGATGAATTTGAGAGAGGAGAAAGAAGAAAACTGAACTTTGGACACACGTTTGCACATGCAATAGAGAAATATTACAATAGCCTGGATGCCAAGGTAATGACTAAAGCCCTGGAACAAAAAAATTATAAGCCTATAAAACCGTCTTTTATGCACGGAGAGGCGGTAAGCGTTGGAATTGTGATGGCAGCAATGATTTCAAAAGCGGCCGGCCACTGCACGCAAAATTTTATAGATATGCTACAACAGGATTTCCAAAGCGTTGGACTGCCGGTTGATTGCAAGGTAGAACTCAATAAATTGCTTAAATTTATCAGATATGATAAAAAAGTAAGCGGACACCGCATACATTTTATTATGCCGTATGAGCCGGGGCACGTGGAAGATGAATTAATTAGTCTGAATGATTTATATAAGCTCGCCAAGGAGGCGGAGAAAAAAATAGATGAGTAAAATGTCTGTAAACGGGAGAGAGATTATTTGTGCTTGCGTTGGAGAGCCAGATTCTTCTAAGTGCGCGGATGCGCTCAAAAAATGCGGATTTGCAGAAATCAGAGGTGATCTCTGCAAATTAAAAACCACTGAAATTCAAAAAATCATATCAGAACACAGCCATTTAATTTTTACATATAGAATTACTCCGCAGACAGAGTCAATAGCCAGAGAACAAATGCTTGCCGCCATAAATAGCGGCGCAGCATTTATTGATATACAAGAAGACGTACCTATAAAATTGTTTGAGGAGATAAAAAAAGCAATAGAAAAAAACGGCAAGTGTAAACTTATTGTTTCATATCATAATTTTGAGTGCACGCCGCAACTTTCTGAACTGGAAGCAATTGTTCAGAGATGTAAAAATAGGGGAGCAAACCTTGTAAAAATGGTAACCACCGCATCAAATATTTCAGACGCATCCGCAGTGCTCCGTTTGTACCGGAAATTCCATGAAAATTTAATTGCGTTTGCAATGGGAGACGCCGGAAGATTCACCAGAATTGCCTCTTTATATTTAGGAGCACCTTATACATATTATTCATACTCAAGTCCTACCGCAGACGGGCAATACTCGTATACAGATATGAATAAAATATTGGACAGCAAGAACTATGAGTTCCGTGTCCCCTCAATGAATGACAGCAAACTCTTCCTCCAGTATATAAAAGCATCAATAAGCGGCAACCATAGAAACTTAAACAAATCAGTTACTGTTCCCTGTTCCAAAAGCATAGCTCAAAGAGCAATAATAGCGGCCGCTATTGCAAAGGGAGAGAGCATATTAGAGAATTTTGAACCTTGCAATGACATTACTTCTGCAATAAATTTTGTCCGTAAGGCCGGGTGCCTTGTTACTTCCAAAAGAAATGATTTTGGTGAAAAATACCTTATAGTTAAAAGTCCCGGTATAGAACAATGGAAAAAATTTCAGCTCATAAATACAGGAGAATCCGGCTTGCTCACAAGATTGCTGATGCCGGTATTATCTTATGTATCAAGTATTAGAAGCCACACGGAAATAGCATCAAAAATTACAATAATCGGGGAGGGCAGTTTGCTTAAAAGAGATTTAAGTTCTTCCGTCCAATCATTAAAAGAATCGGGAGCATATTGTTCGGCAACAAAAGAGAATAAATATTTACCATTTGTTGTCGGCGCAGGAATAAATAAACATCGCTTCTCAATATCCGGAAAAGATAGTTCTCAAACAATTTCCGGTTTTTTAATGACTCTTCCTCTTCTGGATCACGACAGTGTATTGACGGTGGAGAACCCAACCAGCACTCCTTATATTATGCTAACTATAAGCATATTAAAGAAGTTTGGCATAAAGCTGAAACGTATTTCTGAGGAGAATAAAATAATATTCTATATTAAAGGCGGACAGACATACAATCCCGTTCATTTCCTTATGGACTCAGACTGGAGCTCTGCCTCCAATTTTGCCGTAGCCGGTGCAATTGCAAGTTCTCTTGCAAATAAAGCCGCCGATAAAAACTCAACGCCCGCCTCTTTTACAATAAAGAACATGAACACCAAAACAAATCAGGCAGATGAGGCCGTTTTGGATGTTTTGCAACAGTGCGGAGCAAAAGTAAAAACTATTAAATCATCTCATAAAGAGGTTATTAAAAAGGAAGATACAAGATACAATGTCAGACGTTCAGTTTCCGTAAATCTAAAGGATGTAGTTATCTCTGCAACTGAACTCAATTCATTTACATTTGATGCTACCAACTGCCCGGACCTGTTTCCAATACTTACAACTTTGGCATTGCACTGCAACGGATCAAGCAAAATAAAAGGAGTCAACAGGCTCCTTAAAAAAGAGAGCAACAGAGCGGAATCTTTGGTAGAAGAATTTTCAAAATTTGGAACTGAGATTTACGCAGAAGGTGATGTAATGATAATAAACGGATTATCAGATGTTTCCACTTTTAGAGATATTTTACTTTCATCTCACAATGACCACAGAATTGCAATGGCGCTTATAATTGAAGGGATGATGCAGGAGAACTGTCGGGAACAAAAAAATATAAACGGTACTATAAAAATTGATGAAGTTAAGTGTATTGATAAATCATTCCCTTCTTTCATTGAAAGGTTGCAGTTGAAAAGGCAATAAACTTTTGCATACTGCGATTTCTTTGAAAATCAATGTAAAAGCCTTATCTTTACTAAACAAACTTAAAGAGTTATCATTATGAATTCATACGGGAGGAAATTCAGACTCTCCGTTTTTGGAGAATCACACGGTACAATGATTGGCGTAACAATGGATGGAGTGCCGGCCGGAATGCCTTTAAAAGAGAGTGACTTTAGCATGGATTTAAAAAGGCGCAAAAGCGGAGGCATTGGCACCACTCTGCGCAGAGAAGATGACACACCGCTCATTATATCAGGAGTTTACCACAACACAACAACCGGAGCTCCTCTTACGATTGTTTTCAGAAATCAGAATACAGACTCATCTGATTATGAAAAAATAAAAGAGTGGCCTCGTCCCGGACACGCAGATTTTGTGGCAATGGAAAAATTCTGCGGATTTAATGACATAAGGGGGGGTGGACACTTTTCCGGACGTATGACGCTTTGCCTTGTAGCTGCCGGAGTTGTTGCCAAGAAAATACTCGCGACAGGTAATTTTGAGGGAAGCAAACCTGTGAAAACCGCCAAGCATCATGCAATCTCAATCTCTGCAAAACTTAAGGCGATTGGAGGAGAAACAGATGATAAAAAGTGGGAAACACTTATAAAAGAGGCAATTAAAGAGGGAGATTCTTTGGGAGGACTCATTGAGTGTACTTGCAGCAATGTTCCTATTGGACTTGGAGAACCGTTTTTTGACTCTTTGGAATCACAGATTTCTCACCTGATATTCTCAATTCCCGCAACCCGCGGAATTGAATTTGGAGACGGATTTAAAGCAGCGGAAATGAAAGGCTCTCAGCACAATGACTGTATTATAGATAAAAATGGCAAGACAAAAACCAACGGTGCCGGAGGAATTAACGGGGGAATCTCAAACGGTAACCCCATTATCTTTCAAGTTGCAATAAAACCGACATCAAGCATTTCCAGAAATCAGAAAAGCTTTGATTTTGTAACGGGCAAAGTAGAAGAGTATTCCATCCGCGGCCGCCATGACTGCTGCATAGCGCTCCGTTGTCCGGTAATAATTGAAGCTGCTGCAGCTATTGCACTTGTAAACGCCTAAAACAAATAGATTACAGTATGCTCAACGCATAAAAAAGCCGACATTTCAGCCGGCTTTTTATTTTGTTTATCAATTAATTGTACAGCCAGTTATAATTTGAAACGTTGGTAGATACCGATGTGTCATACCAATACTGAGCATCTGTAGCAAAAGTAGAGTACCAGTTAATATAGTTTGTATAAATTGATGCAACATCTATTCTCTCTCTTGCCCAATGAAATTCCGCAGGTATCATCAATGCCCAGACTAATCCGTTCCTCAGTCTATACGGATTATCTTCTGACTTCCAGTCATTTGGATTTGTGGGGTCATATTTAAGCAGATTAGGGTCTATCAGGTCTGTGGCATTAAAAGTCATTAAATGAACCTCCCTGCCTCTGTACATTGCGTCAAAATTCTTGGATACGGTAATGAACAAATTGAATGCATCCATTCCGAGTCTTGCCGGGTCAAAAGGCGTTGTAAATGTGACCGTTGTCTCTTTCTCTACCGGCGTGACATCACTGCCTCCTGTGTAGCCGGTATTTACAAACGTATTTACTCCAAATACCTCCGCGGGAGAGTTAAGGAGAGGAAATACCGCATAAGTCTGTCCGTTCTCGCAACCATTTGATTGTGAATGGCCTATAGGCCCGGCCGCAAGCGCGCTATTTGTAGTTGTAACTGAAGAGACTTCAGACGTACTTACTCCGTCCAACTGTACGCCACAACTTAACAGCATGGATGTGCCGGCAGCCATTAACTTCCACTTAACTTTCTCATATACGACCATGTTGCTTGCATTCTTGTAGTATCCTATATTGCAATATATTACAAGGTCATTCAAATCATAATCTCCGATATCCGACCATAAGTCCTCAAATGCATATGTGCAATAACTTCCTTCTGAAGGGAAATATGATACATACGCCAAAGTTGGATCATTGGGGAACTGGTCCGTATCATCAGGCACTCCGTCTCCATCCGTATCTACGGGACCTGTATTTATGTGCCCTACTCCGTGATTATAAGTGGTTGCGGGAATATCATTTATGCGGGCCGGACCATCATCGTCATATCCGAAATAGGCTGGTAGTAGATATCCATAAGCATCATTACATAATCTTCTTGTCCAGTACAAACACTCAGCCTTATCTGCTGCGTTTGCGTAATAAACCTCAATAGCTCCTTCATAGTCCAGATTATAGATACCGGTTGAAGAACTTATAGTGGATGCGGCATCTTTGGTCAGAGTACCGGAACTTCCCGTCTCCTGCATACCTACAATTACTAACGCATAATCATAGCTTGAGGTGTTATAAAACATCACATTATTTAAAGAACCGCTAGTATTTAGTTTATTGAATACGGCAATGCTTCCTCCTTCCATAAAAAAGTGCTGAGTGTATCCGTATTCCGTCTCATAATTATATTGATTGGCCTCAAAAAGAGAACCTTCATATAAAGAAACATCAGACGATTTTCCCGGAAGAAATGTATCCACCCCCAAATAACCGTAATTATACACACCACTAATCTGAGTAGGAGAAAGAGACCCGGAACACGTAAAATTACCATAGTTTACAAGGTTAGAAATATGATTATAATTCCCTGTAAGTTTTAAATCATTGCAAGAAAAATTTGCTCCTTCTTCATTTTCAATTCTTGATTCATATTCATAATAGCCACTGCCGGCGGAAATATTTTGAACATCAACTGTACCAAAATTATAAAAAGCTGAATGATAACCTATGGAAAATGTCGGTGCATTGCTTGCAGAAAAAAAGGAGCCGGTGGAAGAGTTATATATATTGGTGCCCAAAAGCGAATAACTTGTACGAGAGCCCTTCCCAACATTAATAGTGCCGTTGTTTATTATATTTGATACGTATCCCCATAAATAATTTACGTTGTGAAATTGGAAACCGCCCTGCAAATTAAGCGTACCACCCTCTTTAACCTCAATCATTGTTTGCCCGTCAAAATATGTACCTCCGGAAGAATACCCCGTAATTGTGAGTGTTGCTCCAGGCAGAATTACAATAGACGCCTTATCGAACGACATACTGCAATCCAAAGTCACATTTCCCGCTATAAAGATTTCAGAATAATTGGAAGTCGCATCAAACATAGAACTGTTACTCCAAACAGCCGGACCTTGCAGCAGCCAATTGCCTGCTCTTTTAATACTTGACCGTACACTGGACGCACTATTGCTGCTTGTAAATATTCCGTCATAATAGCTCGGAACCGATATACCGAATGGTATTGACGCAACTTTGTACAAGCCGGAACTCTTTGATAAAATTCCGGCTTTAGCATTTGTAGATAAGGCGGGTTTAACATAAGCGGTTGCCTTTGTTCCGTCTACAACATATTTAAACATGCGCACAGAACTGCCGGGCACCTTTGCCCAAATATAAAGGGTGTCAAGTCCCGTCGGCAAATCTATCGTTGCCTTGTACGGTTTGCCGGTATAGGCAGCACCTTCACTTACAATGTATTTACTTGTGTACAACGGCCTTGTGTAAACCCTGACAGTTGTCGCATATTTCTGATATGCGGCACCTACAACAGGAGTTGTAACGCTGATTGAAACGGCGTGAGTAGTCTTCCAGTCAAAGCCATCCAGCACGGCATCCGTTCCCTTAATACCGGGATTTTTAACACAGGACACAAGAGCAAAACAAACCGCAAGAAAGAAAAAAAAATTTTCTTTCTTTGTTAAAACACTCTTATATCGCAACACATTCAATCCCAAGAATAACTTTATTAAGGGGCAAACAGCTATTTTTCAACTAATTGTATAACAAACTAACATCATCAATATTACCGCTGACGGAAGTGTCATACCAAAGTTTTGATGTCTCCGAATTTGTTGTGTACCAATCTACATATCTCTTGTAAACAGTTGATATAGCACTGGATTCTATGCACCAACGGAACTCTTTTGGTATCATCAATGCCCATACAAGACCCGTCTTGGTCTTGAAAGGATTAGAGGCGGACCTTATCTCACCCGGTGCGTTTGAATCATAAGTCAACAACGTAGCATCCATTAAATTTGTCGGACCAAAGTTCATCAAATGAACTTCTCTGCCTCTGTCCGTACTCTTGTAATCTCTTGACACAACAATAAATGCATTAAATTTGTCCATGCCAAGGGAACTCTCCGCAATCGGAGATGTAAACGTGATAACACTCTGATGCTCCTCCGGAACAACGTAAGCGTCCGTATTTCTAACGTTTATAAACGTCTCTCTGCCAAGCACTTCCTTAGGGTTGTTAAAGAACGGGAATACCGCATAAGTTTGTCCGCTCTCGCACCCGTTTGACATTGAATGTCCTATAGGCAAAGAATTAAGATTTGAATTATCATTTGTTACAGAGGTAATTTGGGATGGCGTAACTCCGTCCAGTTGAACTCCTGCCGCTACCCAATAAGAACAACCGGCGGCCATTGCTTTCCATTTAACTTTCTCATAAACCACATTATTGCTTGCATTCTTGTAATAACCTATGTTGCAATATATTACAACATCATTCATGTCGTAATCTCCGGCCTCCGGCCATTTATCCTCAAAGATATAACTACAATATCCTGTCTCTGAAGGGAAGTATGTTATGTAGGCTAAAGTCGGGTCCGCAGGAAAAGCATCCTCGCTATCAGGAACACCGTCGCCATCCGTATCTATTGGGGTTGACCCGCTTATAACACCTGTCCCAAGATTTTCTCCGCTTTCCGGAATATTATTTATTCTCGACGGACCGCTTGCATCGTGTCCAAAATATGCCGGGCCTTCCTTGCCGCCTCCTAAATCCTTATTGCAAAGATTGTTTGTCCAACTCTCTGATTCTGCAGCATTTGCTGCATTAGGATAGTAAACTTCAATTGCCCCGTCAAAATATGTATTTGACATTGTTGTACCGTCAATTTTAGATGATGCATCAGCTGTCAATGTTCCGTCCGTGCCGGCTTGCATCCCCAAAACTACCAAGCCGTAATCAGAAGAAGAAGTATTTACAAATGAGCAATTCCATGTTGAGCTCTGGAATTTATCGATTACAATAATGCTCTGCGGATCCATATTGACTTTAGTCGTATTTACAGAAAATTTCTTTACACTAAATAAAGAGCCGCTGGTACAGTTAATCGTTGTGTTGTATACATCTATAAAAGAATCGCAAGCAAGATAACCGCTATTGTTTATTTTACCGCTGCTGGAACCAAGATTTCCGGAACAAACAAAACTACCATAGTTATTAAATTGCGTTGTGGCATTGGCTAAATTCATTGACGTACAAACTATTTCACCCCCCGTTTCATTCTCCAAAACACAATTTCCGGTGTTTGCCTCTATGTACTGGGCATCTACGTTGCCGTAATTATAAAATTTACAACCGGCTCCTATGCCCAAAGTTTTTCCACCGTTGGCAATATTAAAAGAGCCTGCGTTGTAGATAGTTGTATTAATAAAAGAATTAGATGAAGGGCCTGTCCCAATGTTTATTGTTCCTCTGTTTACAATTGTGTTAGAAGCTTGTCCGGCGCCTATTCCTTTGTTAAAATTAACCGTCGCCCCGTCTTGGATGTCTATATATGCGCTGCCATTCAAATAAACTGCACGTGTGAATGTTAATGTTGAACCGGGCAACACAATAAAGTTGCCATTGTCAATATTTGCTCTCGAAGAAATCACCACATTGCCGGAGAAAAAAATCATTCTGGTGGAGACTCCACTTGAAAGAAAATTAACATCAGAGTTAGTTAAAGGTCCGTTTACTAACCAATTACCCGCCGTTCTCATAGTCAACGCAGCTTGCCACCAATTTGAGGTAGATGAATTAAATGTCCCATTATAACTTGCCGGAACCGGAGTTGGCGCGGGAACCGACGGCGCAGCTTTGTACATTGCCTTTGTCATTAAAGATGAGGCAGACGTAACAGCATAAGCTTTTGTTCCGCTGATAATATATTTATAAAACTTTGATACACCTGTCGGGAGTTTAGCCCAAACAAATAAAGTATCTATGCCGGCCGGCAGATCTATAGTTGTAGAGTAAGGTTTGCCTACATATGCGGCCCCTTCGCTTAACATAAATTTGGAAACGTACAGCGGCTTGCTGTAAATTTTAATGGTTGTAGCATACTCCTGATATGCCGTCTCTACTGCAGGTGTCGGAACACTGACAGATACCGGTGTGGTTGTCTTCCAGTCAAAATTACTGATGACGGGATCCGTTCCTTCTATATTGCTTTTTACGCAAGAAGAAAACATAAAACACACACTCACAAACAACAATAAAATCTTCCTCATATTTTTCTTATTTAAATTTTTCAACAATAAACGTCACTAGATACATTTCATAATTAGTACAATACAATATTCGGCTACACGTTAAATTTATTTAACATCTTTGACAATAGAGCCGGCAACAATATTAGCTACCAGCGCTCTTGTACGTACAACAGAACCTGTGTCATAAGGATGGACCCTGTTAGTAAGCAAAATTACAGCCGTCTTTGATTCCGGATCTATCACTATTGAAGTTCCGGTATAGCCTGTATGTCCGTAAGTTACACGCGGAGTAAAGAGATTTCCAAGATTAGATGAATAATCCGACCAATTATCCCAGCCAAGTGAACGGCCCAGACGGTCAACTTGTTCCGGAACCGTTGTCATTGCCTTTACGGTCATCTCACCCAAAATTCTCCTGCCACCATATTCCCCCCCGTTCATCAAGGCCGCTGCCAAAAGCGCCAAATCTTCTGCAGATGAGAATACTCCTGCGTTTCCGGAATTGCCTTTTCCTATCACACGAGCCAGCGGATCATGCACAACTCCAAGAAGTACGCTTCCGTCCGGCTGTTTCTCCGTTGGTGCTACCAATTTCATTATTTCCGTTTTCTTTTGAGCTGCAGGAGAGTAAGTTGTATACTCCATCCCCAATTTGTCGAACACATTATGTTGAGCATAATCACAAAGTTTTTGCTTTGTGATATTTTGCAAAATGTTCTGTAATGTTATGAAATTCAAGCAGCTGTATTGAAATTCAGTTGTAGGCTTAAAATCTCTCTTGCAATGGGCAATCCAATCTATCAGACTCTCCGGATCATAATTCCCGTATTTCTCATAAATGACACTCGGGTTTACATAAGCCGGAAGCCCGCTGGAATGAGTCATCAAATCAATTATCCTGATATCCGTCTTCTCCCCTGTTACCGGATCTACATAAGGCTCGTAACCCGGTATGTACATGCTTACCTTGTCCGTAAGTCTAAACTGCCCTGTCTCCAATAACTGCATCATAGATATTGCAGTGCCCACGGACTTACTGCAGGAGGCCATGTCAAAAACAGTGTTGGTTGTCATCTGCACCTTTTTAGGATAGACGGATCTATATCCGTATGCTTTCAAGTATACTATCTTATTTTTTCTAACAACGGCAATTACCGCACCCGGTATGATTGTATCATTAATTGCCTGATTAATAACCTGATCCACTCTTGAAAGACGAACCGGGTCCATTCCCATCTGAGCAGGCGTGGAAATATCCAGATGTTGAGGTTGCGCAAAAGAAACCGTAACCAGAAAAAGTGAAACCGCAAAAAGTAAAATTCTCTTCATTTCAAATTGAAAGTATATGAACAATTATTTAAAGTAAAATTTATTGTAACTGCTTAAAAAGCACAGCACTCTGTCTGCCGCAAATATATAAAAAATGCGCTGTTAAAGCAACTTATTTAGAATTATTCCATAATAGCACTTGCAACAACATTTGCTATAAGACAACTATTTCTGACAGTGCCGCCCCCGTCATGCGGATGCACTCTGTGAGCAAGAATAATAACTGCTGTTTTTGTGACCGGATCAATGGCTATGGATGTTCCGGTATATCCGGAATGTCCGAATGTTACATAAGGAGTGAAAAAGTTCCCAAGTTGTGAGGAATACGGAGAGTAATTGTCCCACCCAAGAGAACGGCCTAGTTGCTTGACACTATCCGGGACTTTGGTCATAGTCTTAACTGTTTGGGGACTTAGAATCCTTCTGCCGCCATAGGCTCCGCCATTCATCAGCGCAGCTGCAAGAAGCGCTAAATCCTCTGCAGATGAGAAGACTCCGGCGTTCCCGGAATTTCCTTTTCCGATAATTCTTGCAAGCGGGTCATGAACTTCTCCAAGAAGACAAGTGCTGTCCGGCTGGATTTCCGTTGGAGCAACAAGTTTCATGATTGCGGTTTTATTCTGAAGTTTGGGACTATACGTGGTATGCCCCATGCCCAGTTTGTCAAAAACATTTTTTTGAGCGTAATCACACAGTTTTTGTCCTGTAATATTTTGCAGTATATTCTGTAACGTAATGAAATTAAGACAACTATACTGGAATTTCTCTCCCGGTTTGAAATCTCTTTTGCAATGCGCTATCCAATCTATAAGACTCTTTGGATCATCATTCCCGTATTTTTTCTCTATTTCAGAAGGATTCACATAGGCAGGAAGGCCGCTGGAATGGGTCATCAAATCAACTATCCTGATATCTGTCTTATCTCCTGTTACAGGATCTACATAAGGCTCATAATCAGGAATAAATCTGTTTACATTATCATTAAGTTTAATATATCCCTGCTCCATCAACTGCATGATGCAAATTGCAGTGGAGACTGATTTACTGCATGATGCCAGGTCAAAAACAGTATTGGTTGTCATTGGCGTAACTGTTGGATATACAGACTTATGGCCAAAAGCCTTAAGATAAACTATCTTGTCTCCTCTAACAACAGCAACTACTCCGCCGGGTATATCCTTTGCTTTAACTGCCTTATTCATAATTGTATCCACACGCGCAAGTTTTGCGGCATCCATACCAGCCTGAGCGGGAGCAACGTGCTTCAAATATTGGGGTTGCGCATAAATTACTGCAGATAAAGCAAATGCAGCAATCATTAAAATAAATTTTTTCATGGGTATAACTTTCTTTTTAATCATCATTCAAATAAAAATGCAAAATTTCATGCAAGTAAAACACAAAAAACAATAAGCCTCGCGACAGGATAATACGTCGCGAGGCAAAGTTACTATATCAATTCTCTGATTATGCTTCCGGTTTTGGAGCCCTTGAAAATCTAGGATTTCTTGATCTGTCGCCCCTCTCGCCTCTGTCATTTCTGTCTCCACGAGATCTGCGATCTCCTCTGTCTCCGCGAGGTCCTCTTCCCCTGCGGTCATCTCCGCCGCGTCCGCCTGCGTTACGTGCTCTATCATTTGCACTTACGCCAGCGTTAGGAGAAAGGTCTCTTTTCCCGTAAACTTCACCGTTGCAAACCCATACTTTAATTCCCAGCAGGCCGACTTTTGTGTTTGCCTCTGCAAGCGCATAGTCAATATCTGCACGGAAAGTATGAAGAGGAGTTCTTCCCTCTTTGAACATCTCAGTTCTAGCCATTTCAGCTCCGCCAAGACGTCCGCTGATAAGAACCTTAATTCCCTCAGCACCAAGTCTCATTGTAGTTGCCACAGCCATCTTGATAGCTCTTCTGTAGGAAACTCTTCCTTCTACCTGACGGGCAATACTGTTAGCAATGATGTTAGCATCAATCTCGGGATGTTTAACCTCAAAGATATTAATTTGAACTTCCTTATTGGAAATCTTCTTTAACTCTTCTTTAAGCTTGTCAACCTCAGCACCTCCCTTGCCAATAATGACTCCGGGCTTTGCAGTATGTATTGTTACAGTTATCAGTTTTAGGGTTCTCTCAATGACAATCTTAGAAATACTTGCATTGGCCAGTCTGGCTGTCAAATACTTGCGGATTTTGTCATCTTCCAGAATCTTAGCAGCGTAATCATCGCCGCCGTACCAGTTGGAATCCCAACCACGGATAATTCCAAGTCTGTTGCTAATTGGATTTGTTTTCTGTCCCATATTACTTTTCCTCCGCCTTTACTGCAGCTTTCTTTACAGCAGGTTTCTTTGCCGTTGTCTTAGCTGCCGGTTTTACAACCGGTTTTGCTGCAGTCTTTGTTGCAGCGGTCTTATTAACTTTTTCTGCCGTCTCTTTAACAGCCTTTTTATCAAGTATAATGGTAACGTGATTTGAACGTTTTCTTACTCTTGCAGCTCTGCCTTGAGGAGCAGTTCTGATTCTCTTAAGTGTACGTCCTTGTCCAACCATAATAGATTTGACAATCACATTTCCGTTATCAAGCTCTTTTCTGTCAACTTCATTTTTGCTCTCCCAATTTGTAATTGCACTCTTAAGAAGTTTAGCAAGTTTTGTGGAAGCCTCTTTCTTTGAATACTTTAGAAGATCCAGAGCTCTATTGACTTCAACGCCCCTGATGGTATCCGCTACATAGCGCATCTTGCGGGGAGAAGTGGGTACATCATTCAGCTTTGCAACAGCTGTCTCTGCTTTTATAGCTTTCTGGCGCTCGGCCATTAGTCTTTTTCTTTTTCCCATCTTAATGTCTTTTTAATCATTAATTACTTAGCGGCGGGTTTTGCTGCGGGAGTTGCGCCCGAAGCTGATTTAGCCGAAGGTGATGCTGCTGCTGCGGCTTCATTGTGATTGCCGCTATGTCCTCTGAATGTGCGAGTTGGGGCAAATTCACCAAGCTTGTGACCTACCATGTTTTCTGTAACGTAAACGGGAATAAACTTGTTTCCGTTATGAACGGCTACTGTATGACCTACAAAATCTGGAGATATCATACTTGCTCTTGACCATGTTTTTACAACCTCTTTCTTGTTAGATTTGTTCATAGCAAGAATTCTCTTTTCCAGAGAGGCCTCAATATATGGACCTTTTTTAATTGAACGACTCATAATCTCTAATCAGTTTTATTCCGTTACTTTTTCCTTCTTTCAATAATAAACTTCTTAGAAGTCTTCTTAGGATTCCTTGTCTTGTAACCCTTTGCAGGAATACCCTTTCTACTTCTAGGATGTCCTCCTGAGGCACGTCCTTCACCACCACCCATAGGGTGATCAACTGGGTTCATAACAACGCCTCTGTTTCTTGGTCTTACTCCCAGCCACCTCTTGCGTCCTGCTTTTCCGTGGGATTCCAAGTTGTGGTCAGGGTTTGAAACAATACCAACTGTAGCTCTGCAAGTTACAAGAACCATTCTTGTCTCGCCTGAAGGCAACTTAAGAACCGCATGGTTTCCTTCCCTTGCAATTATTTGAGCATAACATCCTGCACTGCGGGCCATTGCGGCTCCCTGTCCGGGGATAAGCTCAATATTATGAAGGTTTGTTCCAAGAGGGACTTCAGAAAGAAGAACCGCATTGCCAACCTCAGGTGCAACGCCGGGACCGGAAGCAATCTTCTGTCCAACCTTTAAACCCTTAGGCGCAATAATGTAACGTTTCTCTCCATCTTCATATACCACAAGTGCAATTCTTGCGCTGCGGTTTGGATCATATTCAATTGTCTTGACGGTTGCCTTGTAGTTATCCTTGTTTCTAAGGAAATCTACAATACGGTACATCTGTTTATGACCGCCGCCAATGTAACGCATTGTCATCTTACCCTCATTGTTACGGCCGCCTGTGCTCTTCTTTGGTGCAAGCAGGGACTTCTCCGGAACGTGGCAAGTGATATCATCAAATGCGCTGATTATCTTATTTCTAGTACCGGGTGTTACCGGTTTAAATTTACGTACTGCCATCTCTAAATGTTGCTATAGAAATCAATCTTATCCTCACCGGCTAGAGTAACATAAGCTTTCTTATACTTATTTGCCCTGCCTGATAATAGACCCGCTTTTGTATAGCGGCTCTTTGCCTTGCCATGATAATTAACTGTATTTACTTCTTTTACAGTTACACCATATCTCTCTTCAACAGCCTTTCTAATTTCAATCTTGTTAGCGCTGCTGTCTACTATGAAACCATAACGGCTCAACTTATCTCCCTGTGCCGTCATCTTTTCCGTTACTATCGGCTTTACTAAAATTCCCATAATTGCTTAGATATTAACGTTTGTATTCTACTTTAAGAGAATTTTGAGCACCGTCTACAAATACAACTGAATACGCACGCATGATATCATACGTATTAATAGTATTAGGGGTTGCTACTTTTACATTCTCCAAATTGCGTGAAGACAAGCAAATGTTGTCTGATGACTCCGGAACTACAAAAAGGACTCTGCGAGGATTAATTTTAAGATCTTTAATCATCTGCACAAATTCCTTTGTCTTAGGAGCTTCCATGGTGAAAGGCTCTACAACTGTAATAGAAGATTCCTTTGCTTTATAAGAAAGCGCAGAGAAACGTGCAAGTTGTTTCACCTTCTTGTTTAACTTGAAATCATAGTCTCTTGGATTTGGGCCGTGAGCTCTTCCTCCGCCGACATAGATATTAGACTTGATGGAACCGTGACGTGCGCCGCCGCTTCCTTTCTGTCTTAAAATTTTCTTTGTGCTGAATGCAACTTCACTTCTGTCTTTTGTTTTGCTTGTGCCTTGTCTGCGATCAGCCAAGTACTGCTTAACATCCAGATAGATAGCATGATCGTTTGGCTCAATTCCAAACACTGTATCATCCAGCGTTACCTTCTTTCCGGTATCTGTTCCGTCTTTTTTCAATAATGCTAATTCCATAGAACTATCCCTCCACAATTACATAAGAACCGGAAGCTCCCGGTATAGAACCTTTAACCAATAGCAGATTGTTTTCAGGAATGACTTTGATAACTTTAAGATTCAAAATCTTAACTCTGTCTCCGCCCATGCGTCCTGCCAATCTCTTACCTTTGAACACTCTAGAAGGCCATGAAGATGCGCCCATTGAACCGGGTGCTCTTAACCTGTCGGCCTGGCCATGTGTCTGACCGCCGACTCCAGCAAATCCATAACGTTTCACAACGCCCTGAAATCCTTTACCTTTAGAAATTCCGGTAACATCAACCCAAGTATCAGCATCTTTGAAAACGTCTGATACATTGATAGAATCACCTAACTTAAGCTCATTTGAATAATCATTCTCAAATTCAACAAGCTTACGCTTAGGAGTGGTATTTGCCTTTTTAAAGTGTCCCATAAGAGGGGCGCTGGTGTGTTTCTCTTTTTTCTCGTCATAGGCAAGTTGTACAGCGCAATAACCATCTTTTTCTTCTGTACGAATCTGCGTAACAACACACGGACCAGCTTCAATAACGGTGCATGGAATATTCTTTCCATCAGCCCCGAAAACGGATGTCATTCCGATTTTTTTGCCAATTAATCCAGGCATTGGTTGTTAATTGTAATTAAATTAAACATAAGCCGCATAGCCACCTTATTCTGTTGCAAACAGTTGGATACGGCTCCCTAGGAATTTTTCCAAGGGGGTGCAAAGGTAACATTATTTGCTGAAAAGGCAAATTTTTTTACAGAAAAGCCTGTTAATCACATTAACAAGTATCACGACAGGCCCTGAATGCTGTCCGGAATGGTTATTTTGCCTGACCGTGTATTGATATCACCCTGCCGCTTGGTTCATTCATGCCTTTAAATGACGCATCCCATGAAAGCGCCTCCGCTGTGCTGCAGGCAACGGATGGAACAGACGGAACTGTCTTTGCCGCTGTTTGAGAAGGGAAGCACTCCTCAAAGATGCTCCTGTAATAATATTCCTCTTTGTTGCGCGGAGGATTTATCGGAAATCTCTGAGCGGCCCTGGTCATCTCAGCATCAGTTACCGCTTTTGAAGTAACATCTTTTAAAGTATCTATCCAATTATAACCGACCCCGTCAGAAAATTGTTCCTTTTGTCTCCAGGCAATCTCATCAGGCAACATGTCTTCAAATGCTTTTCTCAAAATCCATTTCTCCATCCCGGGATTCTTTACATTGTCTAGATCTTTAATATACTGTGCATTCCCATTCTTCTCATTAACAACCATTTTCAGGCGAGGATTAATACTCATTGCAACATCCATAAATTCCTTATCCAAAAATGGGACACGTCCTTCAACGCCCCATGCACACAAAGATTTATTTGCGCGCAAACAATCATAAAGATGCAAACGGGAAAGTTTTCTTATGCACTCTTCATGGAATTCTTTTGGACCCGGAGCTTTATGAAAGTAAAGATAGCCGCCAAAAATTTCATCGGAACCTTCTCCGCTAAGCACCATTTTTATGCCCATAGACTTAATAACCCTTGCCAGCAAATACATTGGCGTTGAAGCTCTTATTGTTGTAACATCATAAGTCTCCACATGGTAAATAACATCTCTTAGAGCGTCCAGCCCCTCTTGAATCGTATAATTAATTTCATGGTGAACGGTTCCTATATAGTCTGCAACCCTCTTGGCAGCAGCTAGATCCGGTGCTCCCTTCAATCCGATTGCAAAGGAGTGAAGTTGCGGCCACCAGGCTTCCTGCGTATCTCCGCTCTCAACCCTCCTTGCAGAAAATTTCTTTGCAATTGCAGAAATTATAGAACTGTCTAAACCTCCCGACAGTAAAACACCATATGGAACATCGGACATCAGCTGTCTTTTAACGGCAGCCTCCAATGCTACCCTTAATTCTTTTGCAACAGCCTCTGCATCAATAGTTTTATCCTTTAAAACATCATAATTCACCCACTCTCTGTTATACCATTTGGTCATCTTTTTATCTCTGCTGCAATAATAATATCCGGGCAGAAAAGGTTCGATTGATGAGCACACACCCTCAAGCGCCTTTAGCTCGGAAGCAACGTAAAATTGCCCCGAATTATCATAACCTGCATATAAAGGGATGACACCAATGGAATCTCTTGCAATCAGATATAAATCTTTTTCAGAATCATAAAGAGCAAAAGCAAAGATTCCGCTAAGGTCATTCAAAAAATCCACCCCCTTCTCTCTGTACAAAGCAAGAATGACCTCACAATCTGAGTTTGTGAGAAACTCATATTTCCCCTCAAATTTTCTCCTGATTTCCTGATGGTTATATATTTCTCCATTTACGGCAAGAGCAACCTTTCCGTCCTTTGTGAGCAGCGGCTGTTTCCCGCTCTGAGGGTCAATGATTGACAATCTTTCATGAGAAAGAATACATCTTTTGCCGCAATAAATTCCGGACCAGTCAGGGCCGCGATGCCTAATTTTTTTTGACATTTTAAGTGTCTGCTCTCTCAATTTATTACTCTCTTTAACTTGGTCTATATCAAAGACTCCTACAAATCCGCACATAGTATTTAGACTTTAATGGTTACAGTTTGAAGTGTGAAGATACTAAACAGTTGCAAACACAAAAAAACTCCCGACAGAAAATTAACCTGTCGGGAGCAAATATTAACAAATTGTTGCTTCTGCTCTTAAAACTGAAGCATTACGGCTACTTATTTAAAGCTGTTGAAACATCTACGGCTACTGCCACCGTGGCGCCAACCATCGGGTTATTGCCCATTCCTAGAAATCCCATCATCTCTACGTGAGCAGGAACTGATGAAGAACCCGCGAATTGAGCATCGCTGTGCATGCGGCCCATAGTATCTGTCATTCCGTAACTTGCGGGACCTGCAGCCATGTTATCGGGATGCAATGTTCTGCCTGTGCCGCCGCCGCTGGCCACTGAAAAATATTTCTTTCCCTTCTCTATGCACTCTTTCTTATATGTTCCTGCAACAGGATGCTGGAATCTTGTGGGATTTGTGGAATTTCCTGTAATAGAAACATCTACACCCTCTTTCCACATAATGGCAACACCCTCTCTTACATCATCGGCACCATAGCATCTAACCTTTGAGCGGTTGCCCTCTGAATATTTAATCTCTCTAACAACCTTAAGCTCAGAGGTAAAATAATTAAATTCCGTCTGAACATAAGTAAAACCGTTGATTCTGGAAATAATTTGAGCGGCATCTTTTCCCAGTCCGTTAAGAATGCAATGAAGAGGATCCTTTCTAACTTTATTAGCTTTATCCGCAATTTTAATTGCGCCCTCTGCCGCTGCAAAACTCTCATGGCCGGCCAAGAAGCAGAAACACTTTGTATCTTCTCTGAGCAAACGTGCAGCAAGATTTCCGTGGCCAAGACCAACTTTTCTGTCGTCAGCAACAGACCCCGGAATACAGAAAGATTGAAGACCTACTCCTATAGCCTCGGCAGCCTCCGGAGCGCCCTTACACCCTCTCTTTAAAGCAATTGCAGCTCCAACTACATAGGCCCACTTTGCATTTTCAAAACAAATTGGCTGAGTCTCCTCAACTGTCTTATAGGGATCCACACCATATTTATCGCAGATTGCATTTGCCTCCTCTATATCCTTGATACCGTTGGCATTCAATGCAGCAAGCACTTGCTTCATTCTGCGTTCCTGACTCTCAAAATTTACTTTTCTAATCATAATCTCTCCTCCTTATTCTTTACGTGGATCTATGTATTTAACAGCTCCGTCCTCTTTTGCAAAACGGCCGTGAGGAGTTGTCTCCTTCTTAAGAGCTTCATTGGCATCCATCCCCTTCTTGACATCCTCCATAAATTTGCCAAGATTAACAGTCTCATAACCTATGATTTCATCATTCTTATCAAGAGCCAATCTATTAACATATCCCTCTGTAAGTTGCAGATATCTCGGCCCTTTCTTTAAAGTACCATACATAGTGGCAACCTGACTTGTAAGACCTTTGCCAAGATCCTCAAGGCCTGCGCCAATTACAAGACCGCCCTCAGAAAAAGCTGACTGGCTGCGGCCATAAACTATCTGCAAGAAAAGTTCTCTCATTGCAGTATTAATGGCATCACAAACAAGGTCTGTATTTAAGGCCTCAAGTATTGTCTTGCCGCTAAGAATTTCTGCCGCCATTGCAGCAGAGTGAGTCATACCGCTGCATCCAACTGTCTCAATAAGCGCCTCCTGAATAACTCCGTCTTTAATATTAAGACTAAGTTTGCAGGCGCCCTGCTGAGGGGCGCACCAACCCACTCCGTGAGTCATGCCGGAAATATCCTTTATATCTCTGGCTTTCACCCATTTTCCTTCTTCCGGGATGGGTGCGGGGCCGTGGTTAGGACCCTTCTTTACAACACACATGTGTTCAACTTCTTTAGAATAAATCATCTTTAATTCTTTAAATGTTGTTAGTAATTTTCTTTAAAATTTTACGCTGCGCACTAATCAATACTCCAATCCGTCCCGCCGTCCTTATTATCTTTTACCTTTATGCCCAACTTGTTAAGGGTATCACGTATAACATCGCTCTTTGCCCAATCCTTTTTCTCTCTTGCCTCTTTTCTCTCTGCAAGCACCAAATCCATAAGGCCGTCTACAACTTTTGTTCCGCCATTTCCGGCAGCGCTCTCATCTTCATCTTTAAGCCCGAGAACACACATTGCCACTTCAGAAAATATTTTTTCCAGCAGCTCTTTCTCTTTATTCCCGACAGTTATGGTTCCGTCTTTTGCCTGATTCACAATCTTCACTGTCTCAAATAGATACGAAAGTGCAACGGGTGTATTTAAATCATCGCACAAGGCATCATACATATTATTGTACAACTCTTCTATCTGCTGTATCAATGTTTTTTTCCCTTCTGATTTTCCGTCCGGAGAAACATTATTGTTTTTATTCTCTTCATAAGCGGAAGCAGATTCTTTAAGAGATTTAACATCCTTTGCCGCTTGCATCATTCTCTTATATCCTTTCTCCGCAGCCAAAAGCGCCTCATTGCTAAAATCCAGCGTTCCGCGATACTGAGCCTGAAGGATGAAGAACCTGATAGTCATTGGTGTATAGGCTTGAGTCAACAACTTATGGGTACCGGTAAAAAGCTCATTAAGCGTAATGAAATTACCAAGAGACTTCCCCATTTTTTGTCCGTTTATGGTAATCATATTATTGTGCATCCAGTAATGAACTCCGCCGGTTCCGCGTTCCGCTTTATTTTGAGCAATTTCACATTCATGATGGGGGAACATTAAATCCATTCCGCCGCCATGTATATCAAACTCCTTTCCCAAATATTTTTCTCCCATTGCAGAACACTCAAGATGCCATCCGGGAAAACCGTCGCTCCAAGGAGAAGGCCACCTCATAATATGCTCAGGCTGAGCCTTTTTCCACAACGCAAAATCTGCCGGACTCCGTTTTTCATCCTGGCCGTCGAGAGTTCTTGTATTGGTCATCATGTCATCCAGATTTCTCCCGCTCAACTCCCCATAATAATATTTCTTATTGTATGCGGCAACGTCAAAATAGACGGAACCATTTGTCACATAGGCAAATCCGTGCTCAATAATCTTTTTGATAAACTCTATCTGCTCAATGATATGACCGGAAGCATGCGGCTCAATGCTTGGAGGAAAATTGTTAAGCCTGTCCATCGCGTGATGAAAACTAATTGTATAAGTTTGCGCAATTTCCATCGGTTCAAGCTCTTCCAAACGCGCCTTCTTTTCTATCTTATCCTCTCCGCTGTCACTATCATGTTCCAAGTGTCCTACGTCCGTAATATTTCTTACGTAACGTACTTTGTATCCCAACTGTTTGAATAACCTTACAAGAACGTCAAACGTTACTCCCGGTCTTGCATGTCCAAGGTGAGGTTCTCCGTAAACCGTTGGTCCGCAAACATATAGTCCAACTCTTCCAGGAGTGATTGGAACAAATTTCTCTTTTTTTCTGGTTAATGTGTTGTAAATCTGGATATCTCTAGTCATAAAAATCCCCCGTTTTTTATCCGCCGGCAAGCGGCGGAAATCAGACAGGGGCAAATTTAAACAAATAAAATAATATGAAAAGAGATGCGGGCTATATTGGAGAGCCCGCATCCCCAATGCGCTGTACAGGTGACGTATCCCTATTTGTGCCAATATGCTCGGACGGCACCGCAAACGGGTCCGACAATGCTGCAAAAGGGTCCGACGGTACCGCGCCCGGGTCAAAATGCGCCGCAGGAGCCGGAGGCATAATGGCCATGCGTAAGGCTACAATCTCCGTAACATACTTATCTTCACCGGTTTTAGCCTTAAATTTTGAATATTTAAGTTTGCCCGTGATTTCTACAAAAGAGCCTTTTTTAATTGTGATAAAATCGGGCATGCTCTTGGCCGCCCACGCTACAATGTTGTGCCAGGTTGTTTCCTCCTTGTACCGGCCGTCCTTCCCCTTAAATGCTTCATGGGTTGCAACTGAAAATCTTACAACCTGCGCACCGCTTTCCAGATTTGTAATCTTAGGCTCTGCACCAACGTTGCCCTTAATTTCTACTTTGTTCAAAGATCTTTCCATGGTTAATTGTTTAAAATTTAATGTGTAGCGCAAAGTAAAGATTATCAATACTTAATAACCATATTATAGACGAATAAAAACGGATAAAAAATCCGGAATTATAAAAATCTTTACAAGAACATAATGTTTTGATCAATTGGCATTCTGCCAAATATTTAATGTATTACATTGACAAAATTGATAGAAATAATCATGCAACAAAGCAATAAAACTTTTCAACAAGAAAAGAGATGTCCGGTATGCGGAAAGACAATCATCGGGCGCAGCGATAAAATCTTTTGCTGCGACGACTGCAGAACTTACTACAACAACGGGAAAATGAAAGAAAATTTCCACAACACAGAGAATTACGATATCTTAAAAAAAATTGAGAGAAACTGCCGTTATCTGTCGGGAAAAAATGCAACCTTTTTGCTAAAAATAATATTGCCCATAACCGTTATGTGTAAAATAATGACTACTTTCGCAAGGCAAAAAGTGAGACAATGAAAAGATTATGTACAGTAGCAGCCGCTTTGGCTATAGTTGCTATGTCTTTGACCTCTTGCGTTGAGAACTCCAGCAAGTACAAGGCTCTGCAGGCCCAACTGGATTCTTTGCAGGGGAATTACGGCACGCAAAAAAATCAATTGGATGAGGTTTTTGGAACCCTCAATGAAGTGGAAGCGGGCCTTAAGTCTATCCGCGAGACAGAGAATATTTTAACGTTTCAGCAGCAGGAGGGCATCACAACTCCTCAAAATAACAAAGAGCAAATTCAGTCAGACATTGCCGCCGTGCAATCTGCAATTCAAGAGTACAAGAATAAAATCAAACAGCTTAAAAACAATAACAGAATTCAGTCCATTGAATTCAAAAAGAGGCTTAATGCTATTCAGAAAGAGCTGAATGAGAAATCAGAGATGATTGACAACTTGTCTAAGCAGTTGCAGAATAAGGACTTGCAGCTTGCAGAGAAAACAAAACAAGTCGAATCTCTGGACCAGGCCGTTTCTGACTTGAAGAACGACATAACAAAACTGAATACGGAAGGGGGAGAAATGAAGGAGAAGATATCTTCCCAGGATAAACAGATTTATGCCGCATATTATATAGTCGGAACCAAGGATGAACTGATTAATGTGGGAGTTCTTACAAGAGGCGGATTATTCAAATCTTCTAAGATTTCTTATCAGGCGGAAAAGAACGCTTTCATTAAAATTGATTACAGAGAGATTTCCACTATCAACACAAATGCACAGAGGGCCAAGGTTATTTCCAATCATCCAAAGGGCACATATTCTATTGACAACATCAATGGAGAAGCAGTGCTTACAATTTCTAATCCGTCAGACTTCTGGGAGCAGACCAAGTATCTTGTTATTCAAGTACAATAATTTTATTATGAACCTTTTACGTCCCGATAGAATCTGTCGGGATTAAAAAAAATGTATATGGAAAATCCTTTATTATCCGCGTCAAAGTATAGATACGGCGCGCCGGCGTTTGATAAAATAAAAGAAGATGATTACCTGCCAGCATTTAAAATTGCTTTGGCAGAGGGGAAAAAAGAAGTTGATGAAATCATCAACAATCCTGAAACTCCTACGTTTGAAAATACTGTAGAGGCTCTTGAGTATGCCGGGGAAAAGCTTGATGATGTTTCCGGCATTTTCTTTAACATGAATGAATGCATGGCATCAGACAAGATGCAGAAAATTGCAGAGACTATTTCTCCGGAGCTTACCCGGTATGGTCTTTACATTTTATTGAATGAGAAGCTTTTCAAAAGAATTAAAACGGTTTATTCTAAAAGAGCAAGACTTAAACTGGACAAAGAGCAGAAGAGATTGCTGGAAAAAAAATACAAGGCCTTTGTAGAAAACGGAGCAAACTTAAAACCTGCGGCAAAAAAAGAGTACTCAAAATATCTTCAAGAATTAAATCTGCTGTCACTCAAGTTTGGCAAAAACGTACTTGATGCCACGAATGAATTCAAACTTCATTTAACGGATAAAGCTGATTTGGAGGGACTTCCGCAATACGTTATTGAGGCGGGAGAGGCTACTGCAAATGAATTTAAGCTTAAAGGATGGGTTTATACTCTGCAATTTCCGAGTATGTCCCCTTTCATGAAATACAGCGCAAATAGAGATCTGAGGGAGAAATTATGGAGAGCAAGCAGCACAAGATGTATTGGCGGAAAATTTGATAATCAGGACATTATTAAAAAGATGGTTGCACTCCGCATTAAAGTTGCAAAGCTGCTGGGATATAAAACGTTTGCAGCCTGCGCTCTAAAAAACAGGATGGCAAAGAATACAAAGACTGTTGAACATTTTCTAAATGATTTGTTAAAACGTTCTATGCCTTATGCAAAAAGAGATGTTCAGACAATAGAGGAATTTGCTGCAAAACAGGGATTTAAAGGCAAATTGCAACCATGGGATTTTGCCTACTGGGCGGAAAAGCTGAGAGTTAAAAAGTTTGCAATTGATGATAATCTCCTAAAGCCATACTTCAAACTGGAGAATGTACAAAAAGCGGTTTTCCTTTTAGCTAACAAATTATACGGACTTAACTTTACGGAGGCAAAAGACATTCCGGGTTATCATCCGGATGTAAAAGTCTATGATGTAACAGATTCCAAGGGGAGACACATGGCATTGTTCTATTCAGATTTTTATCCGCGCAACAGTAAAAAAGGCGGAGCGTGGATGACAAACTTCCGGGAGCAAAGTTTTTCCAGAGAAGGTAAAGAGAGAAGGCCTTTTGTCTCCATTGTGTGCAACTTTACAAAGCCGACAGCCAAAGACCCTTCATTGTTAACTTTTTATGAAGTTACTACAATATTGCATGAATTTGGTCACGCACTAAACGGAATGTTGGCGGAAGGAAAATATTCTTCACTTTCCGGCACAAATGTCGCAACGGATTTTGTTGAACTTCCTTCTCAAATTATGGAGAATTGGGCTGCTCAAAGAGAGTATCTTTCTTTGTGGGCAAAGCATTATAAGACGGGAGATGTTATTCCGCAAGAGCTTATCAATAAGATTATTAAGTCAAAGAACTTTAACAGCGGCTATGCGAGCGTGCGCCAGTTGACATTTGGAATTTGCGATATGGCATGGCACACCTTAACATCTGCTCCAAAGGGCAACGTTGTTACCTTTGAAGAAAATGCCACAAAAAAATGCGCTGTTATGCCTCATATTAAAGGGACTGCTTTCTGCCCTGCCTTCACTCACATTTTTGCCGGCGGATATTCTGCCGGATACTACTCTTATAAATGGGCGGAAGTTCTTGAGGCAGACGCATTTGAGCTATTTAAACAAAAAGGTATTTTTAATAAAAGAGTTGCTGAAAGTTTTAGGAAAAACATATTATCAATGGGCAACATAGAGGATGCTGATGTTCTTTATCGCAGATTCCGCGGAAGAGATCCAAAACCGGAGGCTCTTATGCGTGCACTTGGAATGGGAAGAAAATTAAAAAGTTAACTGTCGGGAATAAAATAAAACATCATGATAAAAAACAGTTGTAGATTTTTATGTGTTGTTGCAATGATTATTTCTATTGCCTCCTGCGGAAATAATTCAAAAAATTCACCCTTTAAATTTGATTCAAAAGCACCTGTAAAGCAAGTGGTTGTAGTAACTGACTTTGGCAGAGATGTGGATGACGCCCAGGCTCTTGCGTGGCTTGCCGGCTGCAAGAACATTAATATTGCCGGCATCATTACAACAGGCGATATCCCAGCCAAAAGAGCAATAAGTGCTCGGCTGTTTCTAAATCTTTTTGGAGTAAATGCCCCAATTACATATCCCGACAGTATTAGCCTTACAAAACAAGCCGAGTATCTGAAGCGGACGGAAATCGACGGAATGGCTTATGAACTTACGCTGGAACGCAAACTTGCAGATTTATCTCAAAGCGCAATTATTATCAATTCAAAATATTTTACAAAACGCAGTCAATCTCCCTCAGCACTTCTGGACAGCGTATGTAAAAAATATCCCGGTAAAGTTACATTACTTGTATTGGCTCCGACCCAGGATATTTTTATTGATTCTACAACTTACAATCTTGAAGAGATTGTTGTACAAGGACTTACAAGCAAACTGCAAACCGGAGATAGCATTGATGATATTCTTGTTCCCGATTACGGTTCGTACAATTTTCGCTCAGACTCTACTACGGCAAAAGCACTGCTCTCTCTGCAAGATAAAGTTCCTTTTACTTTCATTGGAAAAGTAGCGGCCTATGCATCCCCAATCACACTAAGACTTGGCAAAAAATTGGAGAAGAGAGGATTCAAATATCCCTTTACAAAACTTGGCAAAGACAACTTGAGCGCCGTTACAAACTACATCAGACAGGACAGAGAACTTGGGTTGAGAAGTTTCCTTGCACGCGACAAGAAAACTTTCTATAAAATATTCAATATCAGCAATTCTATCCCCGTCGGAAAAGCAATTGACAAAATGAAAGTTTACAATTATCCTTATGACTTGCTTGCCGCAATTTATGTTTCAAATCCGGAAGTTTTCAAACCAACGGAAATAAAACTCGCAAAACAAACTCATAAGGTTGTAAACTCAGAACAAGAGATAAAGGATAAAAGATTCTTGAGGTATATTATAAAGTAATCGCAGGAATCAGTCTGAGTACGCACTCGTATATATCTTGTAATTAACATATTATATAGTTAATAGTTACACTTTCAGAGTAATTATTTCATTAAGATTTGTAGTGTAATTTTTTGAGAGATGCTCTCTGCGCATTTGCCATTTTTCAGCTGCGTCACCAAAGGTTGCAGTATTCCCCTGCACCGCAAGGTGTAATTTGTTGCGTCCGAATTTATGGTTAACACTATCCAGTAAATTATTGATATTCTTCATTTTGTCATAGCTGCTCTCCACAAAAAGATTCTGCTGTACCTGATTTTCCGGAATAATCCCGCCCAATATCACACCACCTTTTTTATACTTGAAACCGTCGCGAAAAATAGAATCAAGTCCTCTCTTGCATTCTCTTACAATCTCCACCGTACTATTTGTAGCCTCCGGAAATTCAATGGTTGCAGTATTATAGTACTGAGGCAAATCATTGCGGAAAAAATTTGTTGTAATATAAACGGTTACACTCTCTGCGGCCGAATGCTGAGCCCTTAATTTTTCTGCGCCTGAGACCGCAAAATTTGAAATTGCAACACCAAGTTGCTCTTTGTCCTTCACCATTTCCCCAAACGAGCGACTTATTGTAATACTCTGTTTGGCAGCGTTTTCCTCAATACCAAAATCTGCCCTTCCGCTTAACTCATCATAAGTTCTCAGCCCGTTTACCCCAAGATTTTTTTTAACCCAATAGGCGGACTGTTTTGTAAAATCATAAGCGGTTTTTATTCCGCGCGCAGTCAAAATTTTTGAAAGGCGTCTGCCTATTCCCCAAACACCTCCAATCTCCAGCAGTTTAAGAGCCTTAATTCTTTTCTCATCGGAATCTATATGGCAGTAACCATTATAACCTTTGAAATTTTTTGCAAACCTGTTGGCAGCCTTTGCCAAAGTCATTGTATGTCCGACTCCTACACATACGGGAATACCTGTATATTTTCTCACCTTGCAGACAATTTCTTTTGCCTTCTCGTCAATTTGTTCCTTTGACATTCCGGAAAAATCAATGAAAGCCTCATCAATAGAGTAGATTTCTATATCAGGCACAACTGACTGTAAGACAGACATTACCCTGCGGCTCATATCTCCGTACAGAACATAATTAGAAGAACACATCTCCACGGGATGCCCCTTGTCTATAAATTCTCTCTGTACATTAAAAGCTGTTGTTCCCATCTTGATTCCCAAATCTTTAGCCTCCTTGCTTCTGGAAACAGAGCAACCGTCATTATTGGAGAGAACAACAACAGCCTTCCCCTCCAGCGCAGGATTAAACACCCTCTCGCAAGAGACAAAAAAATTATTGCAGTCCATCACACCAAATATGACATTCTTCTCTGACACAACTAAACCTCATTAAATAATCAAATCACGCAAAAGGATAAATTTACTTTTTTGTCCGGGATGTTTTTTTTATCCCGACAGGATTTCTTTTGCCGGAATTTTTCTTCTGAACATTTTTTATTGAGTAGGTTACAACTCCCCATATTGCAAAATCATTCTCCTTTGTCACCTTAACAGGCTTATAATTAGCATTTTCCGACAAAAGCCATATGATCTCTCCGTCAATTTTTACCCTTTTAAGTGTAAACTCGCCATCCACAAAGCACACGGCGATGTCTCCGTCTCTAACTTGCAAAGACTTATCAATCACCAAAATGTCTTCATCTTCTATGCCGGCTCCTGTCATAGAACTGCCGTTTACTCTGCCATAAAATGTGGAGGCCGGATTTTTAACCAGCTCGCGGTTTAAATCTATTCCATTATCTAAACAACCACTTACAGAAGAAGCAAACCCTGCCTTTATTCTCCCTTCAGAAGGCGGTAAGAACACCTCGCCCGAACCATTTTTGACTTCATTTTTTTTACTCATTTCATCCATCTTATAATATGCCGATATAGGACATAGCTCTGTGATTTATAAGTTGTAAATTTAGTATTTTGCCCAAAATGAATGAATTTTTTTGTCGCACAGATTAAATTTTGTATAATTGTGACAGAGGTGTCTGCAACGCAATTCGGGTGAACTGCATCCTCTCCTGTGCAGGCAGCTTTTGTGGTTAACTAAAATAAGAGATGAAAATATACTGTCATGACTATAAAAAGAGATGCGTCGATTATTTTGAGTGCGCTATTTATTGCCGCACTTGCAATGAGCAGTTGTGTTAAAAACCGTTTGGGCCCCAACGATGCCCAAACGCCTAATACTGAAACTTTTTCCACAAAACAAATTGTTTCTGCAACAATAAGTTACAGCAATTCTAACGGAAAAGTTCTGTTTCATGTTTATGATAGAAATCCATTGGACGGGAACGGCAATTTTGGTGCGGCCAATGCAAACATCCCCGCCCTAGATGCCGCCTATACAAATGATCAGGGTGTTTATTCCGGGAATCTCCATCTGCCAGCCTATGTAACAGATGTTTACATTGTTGCAAATACTCCAAACGGTCAAAGACTCATGACTGGAACCATTTCCAATGGTACTTTAACCATTAGGGACACAGATGAAAATAACGCCGTTGCCTTCACCAAAGCCACAAAAGCCAGGGGTCATACAAGTTCTGTTTTTACGGCGGGACGCTTTGCAAGTCTGGGATGGCTGGATAAATTAGGAACATACAATTCAACGTCCGGCAGACCGGACTACACAAATGACCCATCTATTTCACTGGTTTCCACCACAGAACGGAGTACACTTGTTAACATAGCTAATTCAACTCTTGCTATTGATCAAACGCTGGGGGATATTTATCGTACTCAAGAAGATTTACTTACAGCGGGAGATAACACGGAAATTACCCTTATGGTCATTATGGGTAATACTTGCTGGAATAATGCATTGGGATACTACTACTATGAAGACGGACACCAACCTGCAAGCCTTGCAGAGTGCAAAGTGTACACGCTAATCCCCAATACTCAAGTCAAGTGGACACAGCCCGGTTATATTAGAAATCCTCTTTTGTCTTCACCTCAATCATTATATATCGGGGATAAAGTGCAACTGAAATACTTTGGACCTGATGGCAACAGCATAGGAACAACAAAATTCCCAAAAGGAATTAGAATAGGCTTTGTACTGGCTAATAACATGTGGGATTATCACTTCACCGGGTATTATGACTACTTTGATACTACGGGTACGCCGTTCTACGCTTGCTCTACGCCGGCTACATCCGGATTCAGCAACAACACAGAAGGGACAAAATTAAAGACCCATACTGCATATTTCAGAGATGAAACCTATCCTCATGATATTATAATGGGATTTGAAGATTATAAAGATGATGAGAATTTTGAAGACATCGTTTTTGCAATTACATCAAATCCGGCAATTGTTAATGTTCCGGTTGTTAATTCTCCTGGCACTCTTGCCTCTTTGCAAAGGTATGGTTTCTACGCATTTGAGGATTTGTGGCCAAAGACAGGAGATTTTGACATGAATGATGTAATGGCGGAATATGTTTATACTAAGACATTTAACTATAGCAATTATATTACAAAAGAGCAGTTCTCCTTTACTCTTTATCCTAACAGCAAAACAACTCTTAAAAATGGCATAGGCTTTATATTTAACACTCTTCCTTCCGGCGCAACTATCTCTGTTACAAAAGACGGCACTGCTGTTGCTAAAAATACTGAGGAGAGCGGAAAGGTTGTTCTGCTGACAGATGATGTAGCAGGCAGTATTGGTTCCGCCGCATCTACAACTTACGTTGTAACTGTTGATTATGGCATGTTTTCCACAAAGACCGTTAGTGATGAAACATCAATTAATACATTTATCTACAGAACAAGTGCAAATGATGCAAGCAAGAGGTGGGAGCTTCATACGCCGATGAGCGCACCCACAAGTTTTATGGATTACTCCTATTTTGGAACACAGCAAGATTGCTCGGTTCCTGCAAGCGGAATCTACTATGTACTCGGTTCAGATATTCATTATCCGTTTGCTTTCTACCTGGAGAATGCAACGGTTGCGGATATGGCTAACCTTTTGGATATAAACAAAAGTGAGACAAAACAGATAAGTTTATTGTTCCCTTATTTCTCTGCATGGGCTGCTGATAATTCGGTTCATAAAGATTGGTACAAGAGTACTATTTCCAACTAAGAGAATTTGAAACAGTATGAAAAAGGGTGGCCAAACGGTCACCCTTTTTCATAATAAGTAGCGCGATCCAGGATTGAACTGGAGACCTCATGATTATGAATCATGCGCTCTAACCAGCTGAGCTACCGCGCCCCTTGTAAAGATTTGTTGAGATATCAGGATTTGAACCCGAACCGGGAGAGCCAGAATCTCCTGTGCTGCCAATTACACCATATCTCAGGATAACATGCACTTTTGAAGAACGTTCCTTCAAAGGCGGGCACAAAAGTACGTAATTTTATTTTGCTTGCAAAATAAAATCACGTGCTCATATTTTACACCACAAAACAGTGCAAAAATCTGTGATTTACGCGGCTGTCACCGCAGAAAATTATTGAGAAATTATAACCACGGCGTAAGCCGCAACGCCCTCTTCTCGGCCAATGTAGCCGGCACCCTCTGTGGTAGTGGCCTTTACAGATACTCTGTCGGGAGCCGTATCAAGAACTTCAGCCAAAACCTTACGCATCTTCACAATATAAGGAGCAATTTTTGGCTTTTGCAGAAGCAGCATAATATCCGCATTCACAAGGTGATACCCGCGTTCCGTTATCATCTTATACGTGCGGTCCAGCAATATTTTGCTGTCAATGTCTTTAAATTCATCTGACGTGTCCGGAAAATGCTGACCTATATCTCCAAGCGCAAGAGCGCCCAAAAGAGCATCACAAAGTGCGTGAATAATAACATCTCCGTCTGAATGGGCAATGCAGCCTTTTGTGTGTTCAATCTTTACACCGCCAAGAAAAAGCGGCAGTCCCCGGGCCAAAAGATGGACGTCATATCCGTTGCCAATACGTATTTCCATAATTTTCAGAGTTATGTAGCAGGCTGTAAATTTACGCTTTTTATTCTATCTTTGCATCAAACAGATAAGGTTATGGGAATGAAATTTTTTCATCTTCCTCCGCACAGAGTTTTTGATTATAAACCGCTGTTTTATGATCCGAAGACGGAGGAGATGGACAACGCAATTAAAAATGCAACAGACAAAGACAAGGGCAAATATGTTCCGGGACAAATAATACACAGCGGCTTCAGGAGAATGAAGTTTACATCCCGCAAAAGTTCCGGGTCCAGCAATGGGTATACCCGCGCAAGAAGGTATGTTGTATATCTGCTTTTGATTGCAATAATGGTTGCCCTTCTATACTTTGGACAAGTTTTTGCAAAACTGATTGCACTGTACAAATAGTGTGATGCTTAAAGTACTACCTGATTACATATACAATCTTATTGCCGCCGGAGAGGTTATTCAGCGGCCCGCCTCTGTTGTTAAGGAGTTGCTGGAAAATTCGGCCGATGCAGGGGCAGGTTCAATTATGCTTGTTATCAACGATTTTGGAAAAACTTTGATTCAGGTAATTGATGACGGCGTCGGAATGACTGAGGAGGAGTCAAAATTGTGTTTTCTAAGCCACGCTACTTCCAAAATTGATACTGCAGAAGATTTACAGCACATTACTACTTTTGGATTTAGGGGAGAAGCGCTTGCGTCAATTGCCGCCTGTGCGGATATTACGCTTAAGACGCGCAAAAGAGGAGAAGAGGTTGGAACAGAGGTGCATATAGCAGCATCCGCCATGGATAAAGTTGAAAAAACTTCTTGTCCGGAGGGATGCAATATTGCGGTAAGGAATATTTTCTACAACATTCCTGCGCGCAGAAAATTCTTAAAGTCAGATAATTCTGAGTACAAACAAATTGTTGCCGAATTTGTAAGAGTTGCTCTCACAAGACTTGACCTTGAATTTAAATTGATTAACAATTCGCGGGAGACAATGCATCTTACTCCTGTAAAAAATCTTAAACAAAGAATTGCACAAATCAGCGGGCTTTCCGTTGTTAAGCAGCTAATTGATTTACAAATTGATACAAGAGTGGTAAAAATATCGGGATACATTGGTAATCCCGAATCTGCAAAAAAAGTGCAGCAGAATCAATACTTTTTTGCCAATGGCAGATTTTTCCGCAATGCATTTTTGCGTAAGGCTTTGCTGAAGGGATATTCTAATCTTATTCCCGACGGGAACACTCCTTCATTTTTTGTTTTCTTTGAGGTTTCACCGGAGGAGACAGATGTAAATATCCATCCGTCCAAGACAGAGATTAAGTTTGAAAATGAACGGGTTATATTTGAAATCCTTGAATCTGCCGTTAAAGAAGCCATTGGAAAAAACGCTTTTGCTCCAACCATAGATTTTGACAATGACGGTGTTCCACAGGAAATTTCTTCCAAAGACGGATTTACAATGTCAAAGGAGGAGAGGGAAAAATACATAGCGGGAGTTTTACGCGCTCCGCAAGAAAATTACAATCCGCTGTTTAACCCTTTTGAACAGGATGCATGCGGCAGAAGAGAGGAAAAGAGAGAGGAAACTGTCGGGATACAGGACAATACAACTGTAAATCAAGTCATTGGAGAGGGAGATGGAAGAAAGTTTTTACAGATAAGAGGAGAGTTTCTTGTTACTCCTTCTGATGAAGGGCTGCTGTTAATCAATATTAAAAGGGCCAGAGGAAAAATTTTATATGAAAATTATCTGAAGACTCTTGTGAACGCAAAGCCCGCAGTGCAGGAGGAGTTGTTTCCAAAAACCGTTGATCTTGATCACGCATCTTTCTCCGTATTAATGAATAACACGGAAACATTGAAAGATTTGGGATTTGATATTAGAGAATTTGGCAAGGATTGTATTGTTGTGTATGGTACTCCGTCTGATTTTAAGGGGGAGAAAATTAATGTGGAGGATTTGATAGCAGAGATTGCGGAAACACTTACAGAGGAGACAGATACAGATGATAAGGCCGGAGAGCACGGATTAACTAAAGAGTTCAAAGAGAAAATTGCAATGAAAGCATTAAGGCATTATAATTGTTCATCTCAAAATGCCATGACGGAGTCAGAAGATAATGCTCTGATTGAAGCGTTGTTATCTTGTAAAAATCCCGCAATTTATCCGCTTGGAGGCTACTGCATTACCACAATTACTACAGAGGATTTAAAAAAGAGGTTATCATGAGTTATTATAATAATACGGGAAGTTGGTGGAGCAGAATTCCGCCGGTTGTAAAAAACCTTATAATGATTAACATTATAATGTACATTGCAACTGTTATTTTTGGGAACGTAATGTATGAGAAGCTTGCGCTGTTCCCATTCAACTCTCCGCTATTCCATCCGTATCAGATTCTTACTCACATGTTTATGCATGGCGGATTCTGGCACATTTTCTTTAATATGTACACGCTGTTTTTCTTTGGCTGCATTTTGGAAAATGTTTGGGGCGGAAAAAAATTCTTGCTGTTTTATCTTGTAACAGGGATTGGCGCAGCGCTTTGTCATAGCGGTGTTCTTTATTTGCAAGAGATTCACGCATTGCGTACTGCCGGAGAAATGGCTTATGCTCAAATACTTGCAACGCCTACCGTTGGAGCCTCAGGAGCAATTTACGGATTGCTGCTGGCATACGGAATGATGTTTCCCAATAACCAGCTGCAGCTGATTTTTCCAATACCAATTGCACTTAAGGCAAAATGGTTTGTAATGATATTTGGTGGTATTGAGTTAGTTACGGGCCTTACGGGAATGGGAGGAAATGTTGCGCATTTTGCCCATCTTGGCGGAATGTTGTTTGGCTACTTCATGATTGTATATTGGAAAAAAAAGGGAAAGATGTATTTTTAATCTGTCGCGACAGATAAAGAAATGATACCGGCCTATTATACGGACAGAAAAGGAAAAAAGAGAAGGACCCCGCTGTTTTTCGGAGTCTCCTACAGGCTCATTCTGATTATTGCGGGAGCCTGCATGGCACTCTCATATATAGCAGTTTACGTTAATCCGTCAAAGTTTGCGGTACCGCTGTTTTTTGGTTTGTATTTTATCCCCATTCTTGTCATAAATCTGATTCTGTTTTTTATTGCCCTTATATGTAAAAGCAAGAGCGCATGGATTCCTATAGTTGTTCTGCTGCCCTCGCTTTTGTACGCGGAATCGTTTTTTAAAATTGACAATGACAGTGATGTTCAAAGAGAGGGGATCAAACTTAAAATAGAGACCTACAATACAGGCATGTTCTCCTCTTCAAGGAAAGCTCACAACAGAACATTTGTTCTTAAAATGATTGAAAGACAGGTTGCCCGCAACAATCCGGATGTTCTCTGTCTCCAAGAAGCGTTCATGGAGAACAAAGAGCATGTTAAAGAAATTTTCCCGGAGTTTAAATACAGAGTTTACCATTTATACCCCGTTAAAAACGGACACTATTTTGGAAATATTATTCTTAGCAAATTCAAAATAAATGACGGAGGGAGAATTAGTTTCCGTCACAGTACCAACCTTGCACTATACGCAGACATAGAACATTACGGAAAGATCCTTAGAATTTACGATAATCACCTTGAGTCTTACAATATATCTTTTACCTCTCTGGTTCAACGTCTTGGAAGCGAGCGCCGCAATGACCAGGAAGAGTTTACAAGTGACTTAATTAACGTACACGCAAAAGTTAAGGGCACGGTAATACGCCGTTCAAATCAAGCCAATATCATAGCGGGACACATTAAGAGAAGCCCCTATCCTGCAATTATTTGCGGAGATTTCAATGACACGCCAATGTCCTATGCATATCACATGTTGTCCAAAGACAGAAAGGACAGTTTCAGAGAATCCGGAAAAGGATTTGCAGCAACATTTTCTTATTTGTGGCCTCTGCTAAGAATAGATTATGTTTTATTCCCGACAGATTTTGAAAGCATCAGCCATGTCACCATAAGATCCTCAATGTCTGACCATTATCCCGTTGTTACAGAACTGGTTATTTAATTTCAACCTTCCTGCTTAAATCCGGATTAACGGTAATGTTTACAGAGATGTAATCCTCCGGAAGAATAGAAGCAATTTTTTCCGGCCACTCAATCAAACACAATCCGTTCCCTGCAAAGTACTCCTCAACACCAACGTCATAAGCCTCTTGCAGTTTGTTAATCCTGTAAAAATCAAAGTGATAGATAGGGAACCCTTTTGCGGAGGCATACTCATTTATGATAGTAAACGTTGGACTGTTGACGTTATCTTTTACTCCAAGCGCCTTGCATATAGCTTTAATGAAAGTGGTTTTGCCGGCTCCCATTGAACCGTAGAATGCAAAAATATTGCTCTGCAAATCAGATTCAGATATGAACTTGATAAACTCCTCAGCCGCATTATCCAGCTCTGTAAGTGTTTTTATATCAATCGTTTTCTTAATCTTTGCCATACGCGTTATTATATAACTGTCATTCTAATTCTTTCTGAGAAATTGCATAGCAATTACCCTCTTTGTCTTTGCCGATATAATCCTCTTCATTCACCTGACAAATTCCGTCGGGAGTTAAAATATACAAATACACAAAGCCCATGCAAAGATGAGGATGCATCAGCTTATTTCCGGCAAATGCACTAACTTCCTGCATATTAACACCGTTCCACTGCACTGCGTTCAAAAGTTTTCCCTTATAATTAAGCGGCTTGATCATTTATAGTTTTATAACTATATGTTTCTTATACAACCAATAAGCCATTGCCGTGAATACCGCTACATAGCAAAGAGCAAAAAGCAGAGAAGAGATGTTATTATTCTTCCCTATAAGTCCCACACATACATACTGATAGAACCATGTTAGCGCGGTATAATATTTTGGACCTACAGCTCCGTTTGTCAAAGTTGTAATAGTGGTCCAATGTACCATATTGCCAAGTATCTTTACAAAGAACGCCGCCATTACAAATGCAAACAACGGATTCATTCCCAGCGCTCTGAACGGCGTGAAGGCTTTAACTTTTCCTTTAACATCTATAAAATAGATAAAGAAGGCCAGCATGATAATTGCCCATCCGCCTGCATATAGAACATAAGAGCCTGTCCACAAGGCTTTTATAATTGGCTGCCAGATGCTTATGATTAACCCCAGAGCCAGACAAACTAAGCCGATGGTGTATAACTGTGTGACTACCTTTATTTTATCTTGCGCCTTTCTAACAAGATTGCCAATCATAAAGCCTAAAAGAACCGTACATGAGCCTGTTAAGATTCCAAGCAAACCCTCCGGATCAAACGGGAAACCATCTCCGTGATACACATGGCCCTCTCCAACAGCCTTAATATCAATCATTCCGGAGCCTTGGCCTGCAGCGGAGAAAATACCTTTTGCACCATTAACCATTGGAGAAGAGGCATCTCCTGTAATTGCAAGAATTATCCATTCGGCTGCAATAAGCAAAGCCATTGTAGGTATTATTTTCTTTGGCTCCTTAAGCCACAATGCCAGCATACCGCCAACCATATAACAGAATCCGATTCTTATAAGTACTCCAAATAATCTGATGTGCTGCAGATAGTTCATATAATTTTCATGACAGTTTAGTGCCGGATTTGGATTCATGGGATAGAATGGGAATGCGTTAAGTGCCAGACCCACAAGTATTATCAGCAGTCCTCTCTTTATAAGTTTTCTTACACTTTTTCCAGAGAGACTCTCATTGTATTTTGCAAAGGAGAAGGCCATTGCCGCTCCTACCACAAACAGAAAGAACGGGAACACCAGGTCTGTCGGAGTACAGCCGGCCCATAATGCGTGTTTTAACGGAGGGAATATATGCGCCCAGTTTCCCGGGTTGTTTACGGTTATCATTCCGGCTACTGTCATGCCCCTCAGGACGTCCAGTGCAATATAACGTTGTGTTTTTACCTGTTCCATGATAATACAAAAATAGTGATTTTATGGTACATTTGTGATATGGAACTGTTTTACTCAAAGAACATAACCGGCAGCAAAATCATTTTGCCGGAAGATGAGACAAGACATTGCGTTAAGGTACTGAGAAACAAGCCCGGGGACACTGTTTATGTAATTGACGGAGAGGGAGGACTTTATAGATGCAAGCTGCTGGATGTCGGGAAAGAGGCCGAGTGTGAAATAGAAGAGAAATCTGTCGGGATAGGGAAAAGAAATTATTCCCTCACGATGGCTGTTTGTCCCACCAAAAACATTGAGAGATATGAGTGGTTTTTGGAGAAGGCCACTGAGTTTGGGCTTGACAAATTGGTTCCGTTGATTTCTGAGCATTCTATAAGAACCCGCATAAAAAAAGAGAGGCTGGAGGCCATTACGCTTTCTGCAACAAAACAATCTTTGAAGGCATATCTGCCTGTTATTGAAGATGAAATGGCGGTTGCGGATTTTTTGAAAACACAAAAAATCTCCAACCTGCCGTTGAATAAAAATTCCCGTCTCACAGAAGAAAAAAAATCTGATTCCACAATTATTAAGCTAATTGCTCATTGTGAAGAGGCGGAGAAGATTTCTTTGCGTAGCGCACTTAGCGGAAGCGGCTGCCCGGTCAATGCGAAGTCAGGCAATGCGGAGTCAGGCAATGCGGAGTCAGACAATGCGGAGTCAGACAATGCGGAGTCAGACAATACAAACAGGGAGAGTTGCAGTAAACCTCAAATAATCATAATGATTGGACCTGAGGGAGATTTTTCAAAAAAAGAAATTGAGCTTGCCGCGGATGCCGGATTCTCTGCAATTACCTTGGGGACAGCACGTTTAAGAGTTGAAACTGCTGCGCTGGCAGCCGTAACGGAAGTTTATTTTTCAAAATCTTGAGAAGGGGAAAATTTAAAACAGCAAAATCATGAAGGAGCAATACTCATACAAATGCAGTCCGGAGATGGACAAACAAATTAAACTGGCGGTTGATGTCTTAAAAAAAGGCGGCACTATTCTTTATCCGACTGATACCATTTGGGGCCTGGGCTGCGATGCCACTAATGCAGAGGCTGTTGCAAAGATTTATGAAATTAAAAAACGTGCGGAGAGTAAAAGTCTGGTCACACTTGTTAATGACATGGATATGATTGGCCGTTACATCAAAGAGATTCCTCAAATTGCAATTGAGTTACTAGAGGTGAATGATGCACCAATGACAATTATTTATCCTGGTGCAATTGGTCTTGCTAAAAATGTAGTAGCGGAAGACGGAACTGTCGGGATAAGAATACCAAATAATGAGTTTTGTAAACAGCTTATTTTCAGACTGCACAGGCCTATCGTTTCTACCTCTGCAAATATTTCCGGAGAACCTTCTCCTCAATCTTTCAAAGAAATTCCTGAAGAGATTAAAAATTCCGTAGATCTGATTATTGATAAATCCATGGAAGAAGAATCCACCCACAAAGCCTCCCAAATTATTAAAATCAGTCTCAACGGGGAGATTACGGTTATCAGAAAGTAATTATATGTACATAGGATTAATATCGGATACTCATGGATTGTTTGACGATGAGCTTTGCAAGTTTCTGGAACCGGTGGAACAGATTTGGCATGCCGGAGATTTTGGAAACGAGCATACGCTAGATGAGATTGCTGCATTTAAACCATTGATAGGCGTTTACGGAAACTGCGATGATTGGGATGTAAGAGAAAAAGTTCCGCTGTATCAATCTTTTAATTCGGGTGGAATGAAAGTCCTTATGACACACATTGGGGGATTTCCGGGAAGATATGATTATAATGCCTTCAAATTAATAGAAGAAATAAAGCCGGATATTTTTGTCTGCGGGCACTCGCATATCTTGCGGGTAATGAATGACAAAAAGAGAAACATCATGGTTCTTAACCCCGGTGCGGCCGGCATAATGGGCTTTCACACAGTGCGTACCGCTCTCAGATTCAAAATTGAAAATGGCGAGATAAAGGATCTGGAGTTGGGGCAGTGGAAAAGACAAGTCTAGCACCAAATTGCAGATACATTTTACTAAATACGATCATTGCAGCGGAATTGGATGGCGGCACAGATATGCTCTATGGAAATGTTCCTCTCTTTTTGCAAATCCGCTATTGTCCTGGCTATCTTTAATATGCGGCTGTAACCGCGTGCGGAAATTTTTAGCTGCTGAATTATTTTTCTCAGATAAATCTGCTCTTTATCACTTAGGCCGCAATAATAATTAAGCTTGGAGGGCGGTATCTGCGCATTGGTAAAAAACTGCTCATTTTTATACCGTTCAAACTGAATCTCTCTTGCGGCCAAAACACGTAATGCTATTTTTTCACTTGGTTCAGCCTGCGCTCCGCTGACTATTTCATTAGATTTTACCTGTCTGACATTCAAGTGGATATCTATTCTATCGTACACCGGACCGGAAACTCTTCCGCGATACCTCATGATTGCAGAAGAGGAACATGTACATTTCCCCGGCTCATCATAAATATACCCGCAGGGACAAGGATTCATCGCTGCAACAAACATAAAACGCGCCGGGTAAACATATTTTGTCTTCACTCTACTCACCTGAATAACACCATCTTCCAGCGGCTGCCTCAGAACATCTATAGATTGCCTGCTAAACTCGGCAAATTCATCTGCAAACAAAACGCCGTTGTGGGCCAGTGAAATTTCTCCTGGCATTCCGGTGGGTCCTCCCCCCACAAGCGCAGGAACTGTTATAGTATGATGCGGTGCACGGAATGGTCTTATACGCATGAGACCGTTCATTGTATCCAACTGACCTGCAATAGAATATATCTTGCTTGTCTCTATTGCCTCCTCTTTTTCCATAGGAGGCAGAATTGAGGGAATACACTTTGCCATAAAAGTTTTACCGCAGCCCGGACTCCCCACCATCAGCACATTGTGACCGCCGGCCGCAGCAATTTCCAATCCTTTTTTTGCCGTCTCCTGACCCTTCACATCTTCAAAATTATAATCGAATTTCTTTTTTTCTCCCGACGGGTAATCTCCGTCTGGAATCATCTTAACTACTTTATCTGCAGCAAGTTCCGGGGAGCGCAAAATTTCAATGATATCCCCGATGTTATCGGCCCCAAATACAGTTATTCCATCTATCTCGGCTCCCTCCATTGCAGAAGCCGTCGGGAGAATACACCCCTTAAAACCCTGTTGCTGAGCATGAATAATTATAGGAAGCGCACCCTGCACAGGACGTAATGTGCCGTCCAGCGCCAATTCTCCCATTATAAAAAAATCCTTTAGACAGTCCACTCTCAATTGCTCTGATGCACAGATAATTCCAATGGCAATTGCGGCATCAAAAGAGGAGCCCGTTTTATGAATATTGGCGGGCGCCATATTTATGACTATTTTTTTGCCCGGAATGCGAAAACCATAATGATTTAATGCACTCCCTATTCTTTGCTGACTCTCCTTAACGGCACTGTCCGGCAATCCAACCAAGAAGAACTGTATGCCATCAGTTACTTCCACTTCCACCGTAACCGTCACAGCATCCAGTCCGCTGCAACAGGCACAATAAACTTTACATAACATATTAGAAAATTTTAGTGCGGGCAATATATGACTACATATCGTCAATTGAGGTGCAATTGATCAAATCAACACACTTTACTTTTGTGAAACAGATATAACAATTGTAAAAAACAAAATTTATCCTTCTGCCGGGCATTCCATGTAAAAGGAGGTATAGTTCATCTATTTAGAGAAAATATTGCTACGATTTGGCTTAAGTGTTTTGTACATTTGCATCAAATTGAATTTTAAGGGTTATGGCAAACAATTTATTTACCAAATATGTATGGATGCTTAGCACTATGTACCATGCTGGGAAGGTATCTTATTCGGATCTGAACAGAAAATACGTTGAAAAGTTTAAGGAGAAATTACCCCTTAGAACATTTCATAATCACAAAGACGCAATTGAAGAGCTTTTTGGTGTAAAAATCAAATGCGACCGCAAGAACGGGTTCAAATATTATATTGCCGGAATTGAAAATATAAAGAACGGGGAACTTGGAAAATTAATCCAAGAACTACTGCAAGAAAAAAACTAAAAACTTTTCAGGATCCGGAAACCCTGTTATTTCTCAGGGTATAGTAAATAAGGCTTTCTGTCGCGAATAAACTGCTCATCTTCAACACTCCAGCGCTGCTTGATTTCATCCGCGGACTTGCCCTCTTCTATCATCTCTCTTACGTAATGCTGCCCCATTAGTTTCTCAAGCCAGTCGGTGAAAAAAGCATCTCCTTTGCCGCAAACGTTGTAAGCATTAATTAGGTAAGTTAAATCTATGCCGCGTTTGTTAACCTCTTGTGTATATGGATATACTCTTAAGTCAACCCCAAAACATTCTTTACCCAGAAGCGGAGGGTTTTTTGCACCCGGCACGCTGCGAGGTGTAAATGAAAAGCCGTACCCCTTCATTTCCGGAGAACCGTACACTTGGAATGGAAAATCCGTTCCGCGTCCCAAACTAACATCTGTTGCCTCAAAATAACAAAGAGACGGGAACAGATATATAGACCTCATATTAGGCAGATTAGGAGAAGGTTTTATAGGAAGTTTATAATGTTTTGCATGCGTATAATTCTTGCACTTAATGACAGTAAGGGAACAATGTACTCCACCTTTTAGCCACCCCTTCCCGTTAGCCATATTTGCAAGCTCTCCCAAGGTCATCCCATGAACAATCGGTATTGGAAGTCCGCCAACGCCGGATTTATATTTCATATCAAGAACAGGACCGTCAACATAAAAACCAATCGGATTTGGTCTATCCAAAATGATGAAATCTTTACTGTATTTGGCGCAGTCCGCCATCATATTAATCATGGTTACATAGTATGTGTAGAACCGCGTTCCAGCATCCTGTAAATCAAACACGACAACATCAAAACCTTGCATTAGCTGCGCAGTTGTAAGATTGGATTTTCCATATAACGACCGTATAGGAATTCCCGTCTTTGAATCCACGGAATCCCCAAATTCCTCTCCCGCATCTGCCTGACCTCTGAATCCATGTTCCGGAGACATCAGACATACAACATTAATTCCCAGAGATACAAGAGTATCAACAACATGAGTTCTCTCATTAATCATTCCGGTTTGATTAGAAAGCACACAAACATGTCTCCCTTTCAACAATGGAATATAATCGTTTACCGAGCACGCACCTGGCTGAATATCATTATCATAGGTCCACCAAGAAGAACTGTCGGAGACAACGGCGCCATTCTCACAACCTTGCGCTGCTGCAAAATTTGCAGACAAAACAAAAAGAACGGCTGTCATGCCGATAGCTAAAAAACTTTTTAAAATATTTTTCATAGCGATATTTATTTATTTGCTCTCTATTTTACTCACTATTTTCTCAGTTGCGCCAACATGACTTTCTACGTAGGTCTTGCAAGTGTCGCCTTTCCATTCACGTAATTCTTTATCTTTTATGCAATTATCTAAAATTTCATAGAAATCGTTTGTACCCGTCACGCAAGTTGCCCCCTCAAGTTTAAGAAGATCTATGGCCTCCTGGAATTTCTTATAGTTTGGCCCAAACACTACCGGACATCCATAAGTGGCCGCCTCCAAAATATTATGGATGCCAACTCCAAATCCACCTCCTATGTACGCAAATTCCGCATATTGATAGAGTGAGGAAAGTATCCCGAGGCAATCAATTATAAGCACACGTCTGCCGGCCAGTTTTGAGGCATCTACAACAGAGGCATTCTTAACATCTCCCACAATCTCAGAGAATTTCACAACTCCGTAAGATTCAAACAATTCTGAAACCTTATCTACTCGTTCTTTTGATATTTCGTGAGGAGCAATTACAAGTCTTACCTTTGAGAAGTTCTTTAAGACATCTGCTATCATTTGTTCATCCGGCAACCATGTGCTGCCTGCAACAAATCCAAAGCCTTCCTTTACAAAATTCTCTATGACAGGGAATTGCTTGCAATGTTGAGTAATCTCATGCACTCTGTCAAAGCGAGTATCTCCGCTTACAAAAACATTTCCTGAAATATTTATTTTCTCCAGATTCTTTTTTGATTCTTCATCCTGTACAAAAATCTTTGTAAAGATCCTTAGCATTCCGCAGAAGAAACCCCCGTACCATTTGAAAAACGGTTGGAAAGGACGGAAAATTGCTGAAACAAGATAAAGTTCGGCCCCGCTCTTTTTAATCTCCTTTAAGAAGTTATACCATAAATCATATTTGATAAATATCACCTTAACCGGCTTAACGGCTTTCACAAAAGCGCGTGCATTATGCGGCGTATCAACCGGAAGATAATATACCCAATCTGCAAGTTTGTAATTCTTTCTTAATTCATAACCACTTGGAGAATAGAACGTTACCAGCACTCTGTATGTCGGCTTATTTTTCTTGTACCACTCAATGACCGGGCGAGCCTGCTCAAACTCACCAACTGAAGAACAATGGAACCATATTATTGGCTCTCCGGGCTTTACTTCATCCGCTACTCTCTTAAGAAGATTTCTTCTTCCACTGTAAAACAATTTGATTTTATGGCTGAACAAAGAACCTATCGCGATAAAAAACGGCAGTATGCTCAGCCCAATATTATATAATATCCTCACGACTCGCTAGTTTTAGACTACGCGAAATTAGCAATTTTATTTCTAAAATGAGTAAATTAGCGGCGCCATCCAGATAGAATTATGAGAACTGTTTTTCAAACCATAGGAGAATACTACAACTTGATGATGCGTGTATTCCGCAAGCCGGAGAAGTGGAAAATTTTCTGGAAGCAATTCTGGTTTGAATCCGATAAACTTATAATAGGCTCAATACCAATCGTCAGCATAATCTCCGTTTTTATTGGAGCTGTAATAGTTTTGCAGTCCGCAAATAATATGGAGAGCCCGTTCATCCCAAAAATGTACGTAGGAGTTATGGCAAGAGAAAGTCTGGTTTTGGAATTTTGCTCTACAATGGTTGCGCTGATACTTGCAGGAAAGATAGGTTCCAACATCTCTTCTGAGATAGGCAGCATGCGCATAACGGAACAAATTGATGCAATGGAAATTATGGGAGTCAATTCTGCAAATTATCTAATCCTTCCAAAAGTTGCCTCCTCAACTATTTTTAGCCCGTTCCTAATGCTTTTAAGTTTTGTGCTTGGTTTAATTGGAGGAGCCGGCATTATTTCATTTACCGGAATTATAACTATTGCACAATACACAGACGGATTACAGTTTGCGTTTAAGGCTTGGTACATATACTACAGCATGGTAAAAATGGCTGTCTTCTGCTTTATAATAACCTCAATATGTTCATATTACGGCTATTACGCAAAAGGCGGCTCCCTTGGCGTAGGACGCTCCAGCACTAAAGCAATTGTTGTAAGCAGCACACTGATATTAATATTTGACCTTTTAATCACAAAACTGTTTTTGTAAAATTTAAAATATGACAACGTTTTTAATTAAAGACGGCGTCATTAATTAAAAACGTTGTCATTGTTTGAAAAATGATTGAAGTAAAACACTTATTTAAAGAGTTTAATGAGCGTCAGGTTCTGGATGATATTAATATCCGTTTTGAGCCCGGGAAGTGTTCTTTGATTATCGGAGCCAGCGGAAGCGGCAAAACCGTTCTGCTTAAGAGCCTTGTGGGACTTTATGAACCGGAGAAGGGTGAGATTTGGTATGACCAAAATGAGTTTACCTGCATGGATGCTCGTCAAAAAAAGAACTTCCACAAAGAGATGGGAATGCTTTTCCAAGAGAGCGCCTTATTTGATTTTGATACGGTGGAGGAGAACGTCATGTTCCCGATGGATTTCTTCACAGACTGGACTTACGGGCAAAAACTTGAGCGGGCAAATTTCTGCCTAAACAGAGTTAATTTAACAGGGTCTAACAAATTGTATCCTACTCAGCTTAGCGGAGGCATGCAGAAGAGGGTTGGCATTGCAAGAGCAATTGCGTTAAATCCAAAATACCTTTTCTGCGATGAGCCAAATTCCGGCCTGGATCCAACCACAGCAATTGTGATAGACCGTCTAATTCAAGAAATTACGAGGGAGTACAAAATCACGACAGTTGTTAACACGCATGACATGAACTCCGTCATGGAAATTGGAGATCACATAGGTTTTATACACCAGGGAAAAATGTTATGGCAGGGAAACAGCAAGGATATTATGGATTCCGAGTGCAATGAACTAAACGATTTTGTCTTTGCAAATAATCTTGCAAGGCAGCTAAAAGCCAATATGTCAAAATAAATATGCTGCTCAGGTTGCAGCAGAAGCAAAATAAAAAAGCCGCAGAAAACCGCGGCCTTTTTTCTCTATCCTTTACCTTTTATTTTAAATGGAATCTCACTCCAACCTCAGCCTCAACTTGTAGCGGCTGGTCTGTTCTGATGCTTGCGGGAATCTTGGAATCAAAGTAATATACAAGATTTGGTTCCAGATAAATACCCATCTTATCATTATTAAATTTATACTCCACGCCCACACCGGTATTCAAAGAGAACTGAACCCCTTTCACATGAGAATTCGCATGTTTAACCGTGCCATCATAAGTAGTCATATCATAACGCACTTTTACGCCCTTCTCAAGACTCGCACCCGCATTTCCATAGAAAGAAAAACACCTGGTATTCAAAACATTAAAGTAAACATTAACAGGAACGCCAATATAATGAATGCCTTGTTTAATCTTGTAAGCTTTCTTATTGATAAGTCCGTCATACTTGCTGTGCAAATACGTGTAACTAAAACCAGTTCCAACCGTAATCAAATTGTTAATTTTATAATGCACCTGCAACGCAAAATTCAAAGGCAAAGAGTAGGTAGTCTCTGAAACCTGCTCAATCTGAGGAGCTGATGATGGCGCCATATAACCGACTTGCGCAGCAACAGATTTGATAAAATTGTTGGAAACATCAAAATTTCCGCCTCCGGAAATATTTGAAGAAACGGCATAGGAAATACTTCTTGCTCTCTTCTTAGGCTTCTCATCAAAAGCACCAAAATTAGTCATATACCCAAAAGATTCCGTCCTCCTTTTTTGTACTGCAGTCTTGGGCTCGGCTTTCTTGTAAGGCTTAACAACAGGTTCCGTCACTACTACGTGAATATAACTCTGTTCCTCTGTCAAATAAGGAAGTTCAACCATCGGCTCCTGCACATAATCAGATGCCAGATAATTTTGGGCATTTCGGGCCATAGTCTTTTTCATAGGTTTGATTTCGGGCCGAAATGGTTGGCCGGCAATCTCACTTGCCGGTGCGTTTTGCTTTTGAATATATGACTTATTTGGGCTTGATGTCTTAAAGAAAATGCCTGCAACAACAGCGGCGGCAGCAGCGACGGACCAGTATATAATCCTGCTCCTCAATGGTTTATTCTTGACAACATTAATATTCCCGACAGGTTTCCCCGCAGGAATGCTCTTCTTGACGGAGGACCACATCTGAGCCTTCTCATCATCAGAAAGCGCAAGCTCGCCCATAGACTCTTTGCTTCCGTCTAAGTCTCTCAACTTATCCGCAAACAATTCGTCAACGGGGTTTGCCTCGTTCTCCAATCTTACATTGTTTAATATGTCATCAGAATTTTTCAAATTCCCGGTAACTATCGTGATATTACTTAAAATTCCTAAGTCTATTCTGCAGCCACACCCTTGCCCTGCTTAATTGGCTTCTACTTCCTCCCTCACTCATATTCAGCATCTTTGCTATCTCCTTATGAGAAAAACCCTCAATTGCATAGAGGTTGAACACAGTTCTAAAACCCGCAGGCATCTCCGCAATAATCCCCATAAGCATTTGCACATCCAACTTTTCCGTCTCTTTGGGATCCAGCCTGATATCCGCAACAGGAACGGTCCCGTCTATCTGCTCTGTGTTTCTAAGAACATCATTCTTTCTCAAATACATCAGACAAGTAGTTACAAAAATTCTTCTTGCCCACCCCTCAAAAGAGCCCTCTCCTCTAAAGTCGGACAGTTTTGCAAATAAGGTTATAAAACCGTCATGCATAACGTCTTTGGCTTTTTCTCTCTCCCCTATGTAACGTAAGCAAACAGGAAACATCCGAGAAGAAAGCTTCTCGTACATTTTCTCTTGAGCCAGCGCACTATTCTTAATGCAATCTCTGACCAGATCTGCATACGGATCATTGGGATCCTGCTTTATGTTTTTCTCCTTCGACACTTTGTAGATGCGTTGCAGGTCATAAAAGTTGCAATCGATGCTACAAATTTAATAATTCTTGTCCCCAAAGGCAATACTGATTAGCACAGAATTTGCTACTTTTGCCCGATGTTATGAAAATGAAGAAATTACATTTATTTATCACGATAGGTCTCATTTTTTCCGTATTTATGGCGGGGCAGGCAAACGGACAGGAAAAAGTGACGCCGGCAAAAGCAAACACGGAAACTCATCTGATTGCTGCAGAAGCGGCCTATACGCAGCAAAAATATAAAGAGGCCACGGCAGAGTGCGTGGCCGCACTGGAATTCAACTCCAACAATGACGCAGCCTACTACCTTATGGCAAAACTTTCTCTGCAGATGAATAAGACCGATGACGCAGAAAAATTTTGCAAAAAAGCTGCAGATTTAGATACCTCAAATTACTATTACGCTGCCGATCTGGCATCTATTTATTTGATGAACAACAAGATAGATGATGCAAAAAATTTATATGAGAAAATGTCAAAGAAATATCCCGGAAAATCCGAGGTGTTTTTGAATCTCATTAATATATACTCCAAAACCAATGACTATGATAAAGTATTTGGCGTAGCGGACAAACTGGAAAAAATTGCCGGACCCAATGAAGTATCTACAATGGCAAAATTTGAAGCATATTCTGCAAAACGCCAGTATCCGCAAGCCATTAAGTGTCTGGAGGATGCAGACGCCGTATCTCCAAATCCAAAATATGATGCACTGCTTGGAGATATGAATATGGACCTCTTTAATGACACATTGGCTCTTAAGTATTACAATAGAGCCCTTGATCATGACACGACCTATGCCCCCGCCTTATTTGGAAAAGCAGAGCTTTACAGATTAAGAAACGATTACCAAAATTTCTTTAAGTTTTTAAATCCGTTCATGGCTAACAAGGAGATTAATCCCAAGATGAAGACGGATTATTTAAAGCAAATTTTCAACAATGCGGGTTTCCTTTCCCGCTACAAAGAACAAATGGCTGAATCTATGCAAATTATGGCAGCCGCAAATCCTGATGATACCACATGCAATCAAATTGCCGCAATGTATCTGTCGGGAGCCGGACACAAAGACGAGGCTCGCAAAATATTAGAAAACAACTTAAAATATTACCCCGACGTCTACATTGTAAACATAGATTACATGTCTTTTCTTTACAGTGCGGAGGAGTGGAGGAGGCTTAAAAACTTTGGAGATTCCACAATTGCCAAATTCCCCGGAAAGACTGATATGTTGCAATTTAAAGGACTTGCCGAGTACAATTTAAAACTTTATGATTCTTCTATAGCTACGCTGTCCCAGGTTGAAAAAATCTCAAAAGAAAGAAATGACACTACCCTTCTGATTAATTCCTATTCTTTGATTGGAGATTTGTATCATCTTAAGAATCAGAATAAAGAAGCGTATAAATATTATAAGAAGGCATTAAAGATAAATCCAAAAGAGAGTCCCGTTCTTAATAACTGGGCGTGGTACATTGCAACTTCAGACAAAAACGGGAACCTTAATAAAGCTCTGGAAATGAGCAAGAAAACCATAGAACTTGAGCCGGACAATACAACTTATCTGGATACATACGGATGGATACTTTACTTGCAGAGAAATTATCCGGAGGCGCGCAGGCAATTCCAGCATGCAATGGCCTATGGAGGAAACGATAACCCCGTAATGCTTGATCACTATGCAGAAGTCCTATTTGCTTTAAAAGAGTATGATCTCGCTTTTCTATATTGGGACAAGGCTGTGGAAGCTGCTAAGAAAGAGGGAGATACAGCGCAAACTGAAAAATTGCTGGAAAAGATTGCAGGCAAAAAAGAGCTGAGCAAAAAGTAATTAGTATTTTTGTCGCGACAGTGTTTTAACAGAGAGTATTTTGCAAAAAACATATAACATAGTTTTACATTTTAAAAGTTTGGCAGCGGCTCTTCTTACGGCTGTGCTTGCTTTTGCTTTTGTTGCCGCGGGTCCATGCAAAGCGGCAGCTCAAAATTCGGGCACACAAAAATATGTTGAGAGTAAAAAGGCTCAAATCAATCAATTGCAAAAAGACATTGCATATCTGGACAGGCAAATTGCACAGACTCAGAATAAAAGGAAAAATACGCTGGAAGAACTAGCTCTCATCAGAAAAAAGGTTGATAAGAGAAAACAGCTGATTGCCCAACTGGACAAGCAAATTGCTCAGCAAAGCGATGAAATTTACGGCAAGACCATAGAGCTTAATGTGACTCAAAGACACATGGATACGCTTAAGATGTATTACCGCAGAATGATAGTTAAAGCGTATCGCAACAGAGACAGCAGAACATGGTTTATGTACATTCTTGCAAGCAACAGTATTGACCAGGGCTACAGAAGATGGAGCTATCTAAAAGATTATTCTAAAGCACTTAACGACCAGGCTAAAAAGTTGAAAGAAGTTCAGAATAAGATTGCGGATGAGAGGAAGAATATCACTCAGATGCAGACGGAAAATATTAAAAATCAGAAAGTTAAGACAGAAGAATATAATAAGTTCAAAACGGAAGAACAGAAGTCTCGGGTTTATGCAAATGTGCTGGCAAAGCAGCAGAAAAATTTCAGCGGTCAGCTTCAGCAGAAAAAAAGACAGGCAGCCCAGCTTAACAGAGAGGTTCAAAGGATGATTGCCGCCGCAATTGCGGCAGAGAGAAAGAAAGCCGCTGCAGCAGCGGCAAGCAGCAACGCCTCCTCTACATCAACCAAAAAAACATCTTCCAAGAAATCTTCATCGTCATCTTCAAACAAAGTTGCGCCAATGGCTTATGCAACTACACCTGAGAGCGCTCAGCTTTCCGGAGAATTTAGAAACAACCGCGGAAGACTGCCATGGCCCGTAAAAAGAGGTGTTATTTCTGAGGGTTATGGTGAACACAATGACGCATCCATGAAGGGCATTTCCCTACCGTTTAATAACGGTATAAATATCTCAGCACCAAAAGGATGCGCTATTTTATCCGTATTTGAGGGAACCGTTAAGCAGATAATTGTCATACCGGGATACAGCCACTGTGTGCTTATCCAGCACGGAGAGTATTTCACATTCTATTGCAAACTGGGAAGTGTTTCAGTAAGAGTGGGACAGAAAGTTTCTACCGGACAGACAATCGGATATCTTGACTCATCTCTAGACGGGTCAACGCTTCACTTTGAACTTTGGTCAGGAACCCAAAAACAGAATCCTGAGAACTGGCTTAAGAGATACTAGCAGAGTGAAATTTGCTACAAAGCCGTTAAAACAATCCGTGAAGCTCTGCCCCAACAGCATCAATGACAGAACTCAAATCCTTTGGATCATTCTCAAAATCAAGCTTGTCCACATCTACGATTAACTTCTTGCCATCCGAGTATTCTGTTATCCAAGCCTCATATAAATCATTAAGGCCCTTTAGGTAATCCAAGCGAATTCCCTCTTCATATTCACGTCCCCGCTTCTGGATATTGCCAACAAGATGCTCAATGGAAGAACGCAGATATATCATTAAATCCGGTGGTTTTACAAGAGATATCATTAAAGAGAATAAATCTTTGTAGTTCTCATAATCTCTTGTGCTCATTAAACCCATTTTATGCAAATTGGGGGCAAATACACAAGAATCCTCATAGATGGTTCTGTCCTGGATCACATTACCGTTTGAGCGCCTGATATTTACAACCTCTTTAAATCTTTTGTTCAAAAAATAAATCTGCAGGTTGAATGACCAGCGCTGCATATCCTTGTAAAAATCTGCCAAATAAGGGTTATCGTCCACCGGCTCAAATCTTGGAGTCCAATTCATGCTCTTTGACAAAAGTCTTGTAAGGGTAGTTTTGCCGCTCCCGATGTTTCCCGCTATTCCAATATGCATACTATAAAAGTTTAAGTAGAAAAACGCCCGCTTTAAATACAGGCGCTACACTCTTACAAAAGTAAGAATATTTCTTGTAATTTTGTCAAATGCTAAATTTAGTACTGGACCCGCTTATACAAAAAGGGAGAAGAAAAAAACTTGTAGAGGAACTGACTGCCTCCAAAATGTTTGGAAGCAGGGTATTGCGTGCTATCGGCGCAGTACCTCGCCACCTATTTATTGAGAAAGGGCTGGAAGAATTTGCCTATAAGAACATTCCAATAGAAATTGCCGGCAAGCAGACAATTTCTCAGCCATACACCGTGGCGATGGAAACGGAGTTGCTGAATGTTAAAAGCGGTGAAAAAATTTTGGAAATAGGTACCGGATGCGGCTACCAGACAGCAATCCTGTTTTATATGGGTGCGGTAGTTTATACCATTGAAAGGCAGAAAGAATTATACCTGCAGGCAAAGGAAAATCTATTGAAAATAGATTACACAAAACCGGTTCTGTTTTGGGGAGACGGTTTTAAGGGATTGCCGCAATTTGCTCCGTTTGACGGGATTATTGTCACCTGCGGCGCTCCTGAAATTCCAAATGACTTGCTTCTACAGTTAAAAATCGGAGGGAAAATTGTAATACCTGTCGGCGACAAAGAACAAGAGATGCTGCTTATTAAAAGAAAAAACAAAAGCGAATTTGAAAAGCAGTCATACGGTGCTGCAAGTTTTGTCCCAATGTTACATGGCGTAAAGTAACTTTTAAGAATAATATGTTAATATGATAAAGATTAAGGAGTTTTATTTGAATGAGTTGCGGGAGTGCTGCTACATACTTTCAGACGAGTCAAAAGAGTGTATTATTGTTGACCCCGGCATAAGTTCTCAGAGTGAAAGAGACAGGATTGTAAAGTACATAGATGCAGAAACACTTAAACCGGTAAAAATTGTATGTACTCACGGACATTTTGATCATGTAATGGGAAATGCCTTTATTACGGAGAAATACAATATTCCAACATATCTTAACCCAAAGGATATTCCATTGCTGGAAAGAGCTCCGCATGATTGCCTGATGTTTGGCTATCAAATTGAACAGCCGCCGTTGAAGACGCTGGATATTAAAGAGGGAAACGATGTTACATTTGGAAATTCCGTTTTAAAGGTAATTGCAACACCAGGACATACATCGGGAAGCGTATGTATTTACTCTCCTGAAGATAAATTTGTTTTAACGGGGGATACTCTTTTTGCGGGGAGCTGCGGTAGAACAGATTTGCCTGAGAGTGAAGAAGATGCCATGCCAGACAGTCTAAATAAAATAGCCAGGGAAATGAAAGCTGACTACATTGTTTATCCGGGGCACGGGCCAAACTCAACTATTAAGGATGAACTTATGCAGAATCCATTCTTAAGGGATAAAGGATTTTAAAATTGTCTCATTTGACGGGAGGTTTTTTTGGATAAAATAGAAATAATAGGAGCTAACGAGCACAATCTTAAAAATGTAAGCGTTACTATTCCGCGTGGAAAATACGTGGTAATCACGGGTTTATCCGGCAGCGGAAAATCTTCTCTTGCATTTGACACAATATATGCAGAGGGACAACGTCGTTACATGGAGACATTATCTGCTTATGCAAGACAGTTTATAGGAATTCTGGAAAAACCTAATGTTGAAAGTATTACCGGCTTAAGCCCCATCATCGCGATAGAACAAAAAACCACCGGAAACAATCCCCGATCAACCGTAGGCACCATCACGGAAGTGTATGACTTTCTCCGTTTGCTCTATGCAAGAGCCTCATACGCATACTCTCCCGCTACGGGAAAGCAAATGATAAAATATACAAGCGAACAAATTACTCAGCTTATTATAAAAGAGTACAACGGAGTAAAATGTTTGCTTCTTGCACCGCTGGTAGTTGGAAGAAAAGGTCACTATAAAGATTTGTTTGACAGTCTGTTGCGCAAGGGATACCAACAGGTTAGAATAGACGGAAAAATCAGAGAAGTTGCAGATGTCAAACCGCTGGACAGATATAAAATTCACTTTATAGATTTGGTTGTTGACAAGCTAATTCCGTCCGAGCCTGACTATAAAAGAATATATGAGTCTGTTAACAACGCACTTGAAAAAGGGAAGGGAACTATCGCGATGCTAAAAATGGAAGATGCGGAGAAAAAAAGCGAGGCGGCGGAATTGGATAAAGATTTAAGATTTTTCTCTCAGCATCTGATGGATGCGGACACGGGATTTTCTTTGCCGGAACCTGCCCCTTTTACATTCTCTTTTAACTCTCCTCAAGGAGCTTGTCCGCGCTGCAAGGGACTTGGATATATCTCACAATTAGATATTTCTAAAATAATACCCAATCCCCATAAATCTATAAACGCAGGGGGAATTCTTCCGCTTGGCAGCTATAAGGACACAAACAATTTCCGCATACTGGAGAGCATGGCAAAGAAATATGATTTCTCCCTTAATACTCAAATCCGCAACCTGCCGGAAGATACCATTAACATGATTATTTACGGAACGGATGAATTGTTCAGAGTGAATCTTGCAGACGGAACTCTTCTTGCACCATTCACCGGAATTGTCTCTAAACTACAGCAAAAGGAGGAAGACGATGATTTAAACGCACGCAAAGAGAGATTCATAGAGGAGACCGTTTGCCCGGAATGTAACGGCACACGCTTAAAAAAAGAGGCGCTCTATTTTAAAATAGATAATAAAAATATTGCTGAAGTTGCCGCAATGGATATAGACACTTTGGCCGAGTGGATAAAAACTCTTCCGGAAAAACTGGATAAAAAACAGAATCTGATTGCGCGCGATGTTATCAAGGAACTCAATGACAGAATAGGTTTTCTGCAGGCTGTAGGATTGAATTATCTATCTCTCGACAGGGCAACAAGAACACTTAGCGGAGGTGAAAGTCAAAGAATTAGGCTTGCCACTCAGATTGGCAGCAAGCTTGTCAACGTGCTATATATTTTAGATGAGCCAAGCATTGGGCTGCATCAAAGAGATAATATAAAACTTATCAATTCACTTAAGCAATTAAGAGATGAAGGCAACTCCGTGATGGTAGTTGAACATGATTTGGAAACAATGTTAAGCGCGGACTGGCTTATAGATTTAGGACCTGGCGCAGGCTCCAAAGGAGGAGAACTTTTATTCAGCGGAACGCCCGATGAACTCATGAAAATGCCTCTCTCTAAAATAAAAGACATGCACAGTTACACTGCTGATTATCTGAGAGGTATAAAAAAAATAGAGGTACCTGCGGAAAGGCGCAAAGGCAATGGAAAATATCTAAAATTATACGGTGCAACGGGCAATAATTTAAAGGACGTTAATTTGTCCGTGCCGCTTGGTTGTCTTGTTGGAGTAAGCGGCGTGAGCGGCAGCGGAAAATCTTCTCTTATTAATGAAACTCTGATGCCGATTTTAAGCAAACATTTTTACAGATCTTTAATGACTCCGCTTCCCTATAAAAAAGTTGATGGCATAGAAAACATTGATAAACTAATAGTTGTGGACCAAAGTCCAATAGGTCGCACACCGCGCAGCAACCCGGCAACATATACAAATGTATTTTCCGATATTAGAAAACTTTTTGAAAAAACGCCGGACGCACAAATAAGGGGATTCAAAGCCGGAAGATTTTCATTTAATGTAAAAGGTGGAAGATGTGAGACTTGCAAGGGCGCCGGTGTAGAGACAATAGAGATGAATTATTTGCCGAATGTTTATGTAACTTGCAAAGAATGCAGCGGAAAAAGATACAATGCAGAAACATTGGAAGTGAAGTACAAGGGAAAGAACATTAATGATGTGCTAAAAATGACTATTTCTCAGGCCGTTACATTTTTTGAACATATTCCTTCAATAGTTCCAAAATTAAAGGCACTGGAGGACGTGGGCCTTGGTTATGTAAAGCTTGGACAGCCGTCAACAACTTTAAGCGGGGGAGAAAGTCAAAGAGTAAAATTGGCAACAGAATTATCCAAAAAAGACACGGGAACTTCACTTTATATACTGGACGAGCCAACTACCGGCCTGCATTTTGAGGATATAAAGGTATTGCTTAGCGTACTGCAGAAAATTGTAGATAAGGGAAATACCGTTGTTATAATTGAGCACAACCTTGATATTATTAAATCCGTTGATTGGCTGATAGATATGGGACCGGAAGGGGGACGCGGAGGAGGAAAAATAATTGCAGAGGGGACGCCTGAGAAAGTTGCTAAAAATAAAGCGTCCTACACAGGAAGATATCTCAAAAAGATTTTATATACAAATTCATAAATACCGGGCGGCAAGATTCCGCCTATAAATATTCTTGAAAATGGAAAAAATCAGGGTTTTTTGTAAAAACACAAACAAATATTACAGCACAAAGCCGGGTACCAGGCTTGTAGATTTCCTAAAGGAGATTAAATACAGGGAAGGAGAGTACCGCGTGCTAGCCGCGTACGTAAACAATCAATTAAAAGGACTCGGCTTTGAATTTTATATTGCATCAACCGTTGATTTTTTGGACATTACAAAAGAAGACGGCAGAAGAACCTACGTACGCTCCCTGAGTTTTCTTTTGCAACGCGCCATTTTTGATCTATATCCGGATTGTCTGTTGAGCCTTGATTATACACTGCCCAACGGCCTGTACGGAGAACTCAGGGATAAGAAAAATTTCTCTCTAACAGTTCCTACCACGGATGAAGATATCTGTAAGATTCTCGACAGAATGACAAAACTTGTTAAAGAAAATTTTCTGTTCATAAAGATCAAAAAAACAAATGCGGAAGCCCGGGCCCTATATGAATCTCACGGGCAGCAAGAAAAAGCAAAACTTCTTGAATCCATCGGGAGTATTTTTGCAAGCGTCTACTATCTTGATGGTTATGCCGATACTTTTTATGGCCCTATGCTATACTCTACCGGGTATTTGGAGGCCTATAATCTTATAAAATACAACGGCGGGTTCTGTCTCCAGGCTCCTGTCCCATATCCGCCGTACAACATGCCGCATGTAAAGTTCCAAGACAAACTGTTTGAAATATTCAAGGAAAACAGAGACTGGTGCGAAATAATAGGAGCAAAGGATATAGGCACCATAAACAAAGGTATCATAGAGGGGCATGCAAAAGAAATAATCCAAGTTTCCGAGGCATTGCATGAGCGGAAATTCGCCATAATAGCGGACAAAATTTTTCAGAAAAAAGATAAGGTAAAACTTGTTCTGATAGCAGGTCCGTCCAGTAGCGGAAAAACTACGTCTTCCAAACGTATTGCCCTGCAACTAAGGGTTCTGGGATTAAACCCAATAGTAATTTCCATGGATGATTTTTTTGTAGACAGAGAACATACGCCAAAAGATGAGAACGGAAATTATGATTTTGAATCTATAAACGCGCTTGATCTGGACCTGCTTAACACTGAATTGAACCAACTGTTTGAAGGAGAAGAAATTGTTCTGCCCCGCTTTAATTTTGAGGCCGGCTCACGCACCATGGACGGGAAAAAGATCAAAATGACCGGTGATGATATAGTTGTGATGGAAGGCATTCATGCACTGAACCCCACACTTACGGAAAAAATTTCACCGGAGAAAAAATTCAAAGTCTATGCCTCTGCATTAACCTCATTATCAATTGATGAGAACAATTCCATCTCTACTACCGACAGCCGCCTTTTGAGAAGAATGGTTCGCGACAGCAATTTCCGCGGAATAAGTGCCGAGGATACAATCCTGCGCTGGAAAAGCGTAGTTGCTGGAGAGAATAAAAATATTTTCCCTTATCAGGAAAATGCAGATATAATGTTCAATTCTTATCTGATCTATGAGTTGCCGATGCTTAAATTTTATGCCGAATCTTTGCTCCGCAGAATACCACCCATCTCCCCTGCATACGCAGAGAGTCTGAGAATGATCAAATTCCTTTCATACGTGGTGGAATTAAATCCGGAAGAACAAAAGTGCATACCGCCTACATCAATAATGCGTGAATTTATCGGCGGAAGTTCATTCAATTATTGAAATTAACACTCCGCGTCTAATTATTATTTTTATTCCTTAACACAACGCACCGAAAAGCCGAACGCACGATTGTGGCTGTTTGACGGATCCACGTAGCTGCTGGCGAAGTCCATGTGGCACGAGTACCTCACCGTTGCGGAAGCCGAGGCAGACCAGTAGTCGCCGTACGCACCCACGTTGCAGAGACCCCCATTGCCGCAATCCCGATAACCTGCAGCTGGCCAAAAGCCGGCTGTGATTGCACTCCATGTGACTCCGTAATTTGCAAATGTTCCCACACTGCTTGTTCCCGTTCCGTTAGCTCCCAACGCACTCCATGGAGAATATCCACCCTCACATGCCGGAACCCTCCAACCCGCAGGACACGGATCGAATATGGTTTTTGCTGTTGGAGCGGATATTGAGGCTCCGCCCCATAATGCTCCGTTCTGGGAGGAAATGCTATTGGTAGATGTATACCAATCATAACCCGTACTAGAATTATTTATTCCTTTATAAAATATTGTCGGATTCTTTATTGTATTTTCCAAATTATTGTCTGTACTTACCGTTTCTTCCTTACTTAGGAATGTGAAACTGTTTCCGCTTCCGTCATATACACTCGTCTCGGTTTGTGAATCAAATGAGGATGAAGCCGTAAACGGATCCTTTCGTCCCCACTGATAGTGCAACCCTATCGTTCCTGTATTGCCTGCCGTAGTAGAAGTAGCTCCTAAATTCCTATCCATAAATGTATAAATATGACCTCCACTATTAGTTACACTGTAAGTTGTTCCGTTGAAGGGGGTATCCGGATCATAATTCGTTACCCAGATATGCCAGCTCCACAGTATATCTCCGCTGCAACCGCTGCCGCTGTATGCCGCTATCACTGCATTACCGCTGTCAGAGGAAGAGGTTGTCACCTTTACCGTCTTATTACTGCTACTGAAATCACTTATGCTTATCAAATCCTTGGAACTCTCCCACACTATACCCACCGATGCCGGAGAGAAGACCACACCGAGTCCCGTACCCGCCGTGGCACCACCGTTGCCCCTAACATCCACAGGAATGGTTAAACTTGCCCCAGGAGATATTATATAGCAATTGGCAAGCGGATTATATATATTCACATTGATATTATAGTTTTTCCCTGCCTCAAGAGATGTCAAACCTGCATCGGATGTATTTACAGACGTGGTAAGAACTTTGCCGTCTACCGTAAAACTTAAATCTATTGTTCCCGACAGCGTGGAGACGGTCGGTACCATCAGTACCGCTACACTCGCACTAGCTCCGGATGCTATGGATGAAATAGCCGGATTCACACTAACCGTGCCTGCAGTGCCGCTACCATACGTGCCGGTCGTACCACCAGATGTGCCGATAGTACTTATATCCAGCGTGTTGGATGTAAGTATGCCTGAATTGGATATGCTTATATTGCTTATAACACAACTTCCGCTATATGAACTCTTGTGAGTAAAAACAAATGTTATCTGAGAATATGCGTGATCAAGCTCAAAGGAGACGGATGAACTGCTGCTGCCGGACACTCCCGTCTGATAACAAAAATCTTTTTCCGATGAATATAATCCGGATGATAAATTAACAACTCCACTAGAAAGAGACGAAGAATAGGGGTAATAGGCACACAACTTTGCAGCAGATTTAGTGAGATAAACGGGCGTAACTCCTGATACCACATTCCACGCGCCACCGCTGTAACTGTATTCAACATTGCTGCGGGAAGAGGCATAGCCATCCCCGGACAACCGGAACACCCCTATGCTGCCGGAGGTGAGGCCCGTGCTCTTGGTGGACGCTTCACTAAGAAAAGAACCGGACAGAGAAACACCGCCTATGTGCAGTTGAGTACCTCCCTCCTCTCTGATACCATTATCCTTGCTGCATGAAGAAAAAAGGCAAGAAACAAAACAAAAGACAATAACGGCCGGAACTACAATAACCGCCTTGCAAAATGAAAATATTTCTCCGGCATCTGCTGACATTATTAATTAACCTCCACGAAACCGCCATCACTTTTACCCCAGTCGGTTATTGAAACAGAACCTTTGATATAAAGTTCATCACCATTGGTAACTATTTTGTAAATATAGTTTTTACCCGCCTCCCAACTTTCCAGATTGGACGTTTCCGTTTTTACCGGAAGAATTTGAGAAGAAGTACATGATGTCCCGTTTATTTCCATAGTTATACTGACAGTTATATTATCAGCCGCCACAGGAGCTACTAGAACATCAACATTAGAATATGTATTGTTGTACAACGGACACCCTCCGCTAAAATTCAACTCGCCAACACTGCTTAAACCGCTTAATCTGCAGGCAGGAGAGACATCAAAACTCATAATCCCGCTATTACAATAAAAAGAACCGTCACCACCTTTATCAAGCGTTATCCCGGTCAACATAGCTGTTCCCTTGACATTGTCATCCAGTTTGATGGAAAAAGTGATTTTGGACAAGGCATGCATAAACACCAAAGACGCTGTAGATTTACTTCTGTTGACAACAGCTGTTTTGCCACCAAGAGCGGACACTGCCCACATGTAATCAGCTTGATTTTCACCTCCAAAATACTCCGGATTTACAATTTTTACCGGAATAGTTCTATTACTACAGGACGGTACCACCGCTTCCCCTGTCACAGGAAGGGAAGCGGGGTAAAAACCATAAACACAAGCGTCCTCTGCCGTAAGGGAAACAGCATTGCCACACCAACTCCCGCCTTCATACACAAATACATTCATACATGTATCGTAGCCGCTACCATTTAAAAGAATACCAACCCTGTTCCCGTCTAAAAAACCATCTCCAGCAACCAGAGAATCTACGGAAGTATCAAGCATCGTTTGTGTCCAAGCTACCATTCCAAGTTCCGCATCTTTAATGTCGTTGCCTCTCCCTCCCTTCTTACACCCGCACAAATCCAATATTAAGAACAATGCTGTCAGCGACAAAATGCAATTTCTCATTATTTAGCTTAAAGTTACATCCGTTGATGTTCCTGCCGTCCAGTCTGCAATAGACACAGTCCCTATGACAAGTTCTCCGCTGCTGACCGTTATGTTGTATGTATAGCTTGTAGCCGCTACCCAAGCTGCAACCTGAGAAACCGGCAGCGTTGCAGAATAGGTCTGTCCGTCCAATGTAATTGCAAGAGTTATAGTTGACGATGATGAAGTTCCCTCTGCGAGCTGCGTCGGAGCCACAAGTGCAACTATTTCCGATGCCGTTGTGGACAAAGTTTTAGTCCCCGTATAATCAAGCGTACTCTGACTTGTCAGCCCCGCAAGAGCTCCGGTTGCTATGGCCATTGTTCCGTTTGTGCCTGCTTTGAACTTATAAGTATCACCCCCTGCTGTAAGTTTAATTTCCGTAAGAGCACCGGCTCCGGCGTATGTACTGCCAAGTTTCAAACTAAAAATAACCTTTGAAAGAGCATGATTAAATGTTAGTGCAGCTGTCCTGTTGGTTTTGCTAACCGCGACCGGTGTTGCCCAAAGGTAATCATTCTGGGAAGTTGCGGAGAAATCATCGGCGGTTACAACACTAACGGTTTTTGTTGAAACACTTGTAGGATTTGTCAGCTCGGAAGCAGTCGCGGGATAATAACCATAAACCGTAGCATCCGCATTTATATAAATTGACGGGATTGGTGAAACTGTGTTACTGCCGGAACTCACCGCAGCAGTGGAATTGGCAGTTGGGGAATAAGCCGCACCACTAACAAAAACGCCAATAGTTGAACTCGAAAAAGATGAAATAGGTGATTTTGTAAAGGACCCGTCCGTACTTGGTTTTACATTTGTGGTAATACTCAACTGACCGCCGCTATCATTTGAATTATCCTTAGAACACCCACAGAAAATAACTGCGGAAACAACCGCCGTTAAAATGAATAAATTTTTTCTCATTGTTAATATTTTTTTAAGTCTTTATAATATCTATGCGTTATTCCCAGCCTTTATGAGAGGGATATCGAACCTAAAAGTCGAACCTTCTCCCATCTTTGAATTGACATATATCCTGCCGTGCATCAAAGAGACGATCCCCTTGCATATTACAAGGCCCAAACCAGTATTATTCCACGACAGGGCGGGATCCTCCGGCAGAGGATCTGTAAAATTGCGGGAAAGCATTTCCTCCATCTTTTTCGGAATGCCTATTCCCTGATCCTTAACAAAAAAGGAGATACAGGATCGCACTATATCATAACCAAAACATATCTCCCCTCTTTCAGAAAATTTTAATGAATTGTCCAATAAATTATTCATGATTTTCTCCAACCTGTAACGATCAGTAAAAACCCTAATTCCCTGCTTTGCCGGTTTCTTAAAAACAATATATATATCATTCTTCCCTTCCTCTACCCTAAGCTTTTCAAACGATGAAAGAATCGCCCCACAAAATTCATCCAAATCAACCTCCTCATACTTCATCTTTAAATTTCCGCAATATATTCTGGCAATATCAAGCACATCCTCCAGCACCTTTAAAAGTTTAACTGTGCTGACATTTATAATTTTGGCATATTCCTCCCTCTCCTTACCGGAAATTGCCCCCTGCCCTATAAGGTCTGAAAAACCAACTATTCCGTTAAGGGGCGTACGAATCTCATGACCGATATTTAAGATAAGGTCATCTCTCCGTTTTTTATATTTTTTAACCTCACAAATTATAGTTTCCAATTTTTCACATATAACATCCTGTCTCTCCAATCCGGCGCTTAAATATTTTCCATTTTCAATACGCGAACAAGCAGACACAAAATTGCGTCTGAAACTTCTTTCATCCTCCCTAAAATCCAACAACATGGATAATATATCGACATGGTCTGTCTTCATAGAGAATTCTCATTATTGCCTCCGGAGGGAACTAATTGCATTTTTTGTCCGCCATAATTATTTATGGCTACATAACGTATTTTGTCTGCCAGTTTAGTGCTGCTCTTACCTCTTAGCGCCTTACTCACCATAGCCTCCGTAACATCAAACAGTTCTGCAATTTGCTTTACCTTGCCATAGCCTACGATTATCCGATTTAAATCTTTCATTTTATGCTATATACAATACTGGAATTTATTTTTATCTTTACGGTAGTGTTAAACTTTAACAAGCGTTTGACCGTTGCAAAGTTAATTGAGATATTTCATTTTAACAAGAAAATATGAGAGAATTTTCAACCCTAAAGCAAAGAATATTAGAATACTTGGAGTTAAAGGGTATAACGAGGTACGAGTTCTACATTGCTACCGGTATTTCAAATGGCATTTTATCTCAAAAAAATGGACTATCAGAGGAAAATTTGTTGAAATTTCTCAAAGTTTACCATGACATTAATTTTCACTGGTTTCTAACCGGCACCGGAGAAATTATAGATAAGAATACAGATCAAAATCAGAGAAAAAGGGGTAACATGTCCATTCAGCCGCACCGCGTGATAAAACAGGGCAACAACAACGAATTAAAGATGATCTGCAAACTCGCAATGAAAAATGCATTGTTGGAAAAGGAAAATAAAGAATTGAAAAAACTCCTTAAAAAGAAACGGTAACTACCCAGAGATCTATTTTGATAAAAAAAATCAAATAAATGGAAGAGATTACTTTAATAATAGGATATCTCTCTTACGATAACTTGTTGTGGCTCAAATTTTTCTCCATTACCGCTATGCCTTATTATTACCTTTACCCATTTACCGTATTTGTCGTAAGTATATTCAAATGTCCATTCATGTCTTTCATTTTTTTTATAATCAATTTTTTGCTGATATATATCAAGTTTTTTGGCATTGGTCCTGTGCAGAACGGTTTCCGTTTTAGCCCCTTCTACGTCGTAGGACGTTTGAATCTTTTCATTTTTTGCATCATCATAAGTATAAACCTTGCGGTAACATTTTGTCATGTCACTGGCAAAATAGGTTCTTTCTTCCAGTATTCTGTTCCTGGAATCATACTTCCTGTCAATAAGGTGGCTTAATTCACCGTTATCATCGTATGTTTCCCTTGCTCCGGAATAACGGTACTCCTTTATTTTATTACCCCTGCCGTCATAAACATACAACGTTCTATCTATCAAAGCATAGGGCTCATCTTCTGGAGTATAGCCGGCATTGTAATACGTTGAACAATTCCACCTTTTTTCTTCCAGTACCCTACCTGCATCATCATATCTGTGCGTTTCCTTGTATTTTGACCTGCTTGTCATGTTATGGGTATGGCTGTCGTAAAAATAATTGACATCTTCAGAATATATATCATGATGGGCGGCATCGTACTTATAATTGTCAACCTCTTCAAGAAGAAAAGTGCCGTAAGGCTTGGCATTCCCGTCGTAACAGGAAAAATTCTTTTTCTCCACAACGTCGCCCCTGTCGTTATAGAAATACAACCAATAATCCCTCAATTCTTTACCGTCATTCTGATAATTGTCCTGACGTATCAACTTGGAGGAAGCATCGTATATATAAACATTATCCTTGTAAACGTCGTCGGAAAAAAGCAAAGCGCTATACATGAGTGTATTACCCTTATTATCATATAGTTCGTAATATCCGTCGCGATTAGACGTGCGATCTATTTTACCGGGCACCACCTTGCCGGAACTGTTAACCGCCGCCTCATAAGTCATGTATTTCACGCTTCTTAACTTGGGTGTTTGCGCGCCTGTACCGGTCATAAACGCAAGTGCCGCAAATATCGTCATCCCTGTTTTTAAAAGAGTACTCATTTTGTTTTTCATAAAATATGTTTATTGCAAAACTGCTACACTTATAAGTTAAAATACAGTCATTATTTGTACATAATGTACATTATAAAACTTTTGCGTTCCGGATGCACAATGACATTATATTTTTCTCCGGAGGCCCTTCTTCCGTTCAGTTTCAACCCTTTAGGTTCTACTTTATAAGTATATGATAAATAATATTTTGACAGGGAAGAAATCAGATTACGCCTGCCTTTTGCACAACTTATGCGGTTTAACTCAAAATCGGAATAACCGTACAGATACGCGTCGTCACTTTCCGATTTAATTTTATCATAAACCTTGTCATAAGCCGGCATTTCAAACGGCATGGACAAAACATCCCCAGTTTTGATTCCGGCCTTATCGGCAGGCGAATCGGGATAAACGCCGGCCACGCGGCCTTTTTTATCGGCATCAAAAATTACCCCAATGCCGTTGTAAAAATGGGAATCCACGCGCCCAACTTGTTTGATGGGAAAACAACTTAACATTTCATCTCCTATATTGGAAGCAAAATCCTTGATGGTGGCTTTTTTATCATATAAAGTTTCATATTGCGCTCCCCATACGGCGGCGGATTGCGATTTGCCGTTGCGCAATTTACCCCCATCCAGCATGGTTATGGACATTCTGGTCAGGTATTCCGTGGCAGTATAATCTCCGTGAGTCTGAGTATCAACATATTGTCTTGTCCCCCAACCGCTGCCGTATTCATATCCATACCTGTATGAAGTTGAAATGGATTGAGTAGGCGGAACATAATGATCACGCCTGTCACTGTAAAAAGAGATCAGAATTACAATATCAGGCTTAGCCGTATCACGCTGCAGTCCTTTTGCTTCCATCATCGGCCCGATCGCGGCAGCTATTTCCTTTTGTGCCAATGTATTGTCACCGTTAAAGTCAAAATCGAACGACTTATAACCATACATATTTGCATCCGGATCGCATTGGACTGAAATCGGTTCTATATTTAAAACCTTACGGGTGGAATATCTATAAAGGTCTCCTTCATAGGCATATTGTGCAAATGCACATTCACTTGCCATATAATCGGCATCTACCGGTTGCCCCTCCAGTTTAATATCTCCGGCTCTTCCTCCCAATTTTACTATTTTAAATACACCACTCTTCTTATCTGCAAGAGAAGTTTCGTTGGTAAAACTATTACCGTCAACGGACAAAATCAAATCCGTCGGTACTATTCCCGCACGGGATGCCGGACCGTAAGGATCCACGCCGGTTACTACATAGCGATTACTGCCTGCAATATTAAACATCTGGCCGTAAATTCCATACCAATAACGCTGGGCCGCTGCGGGTAGCGAAAACCCAATAAGAAAAAGAACTGTAAGGTAAATTTTTTTCATATCAATGATATTTTATTGGATCAGCTTAACAAAAACCTATTCTTGTTGTAAAATCATCACAGTGACGGATCAATAGCTCTCATCATAGCCTTAATCTCCTGCTTTGCAGCCTTCCACCTGGGTACATCTACCTTAGGACCAACCACTTCCACAACTTTAGCAGAAATAATAGACCCTACTTCTCCGCAAACCTCCAGCGGCATTTTATTGGCATGGGCATATAAAAATCCGGCGGCATACAAATCCCCCGCACCGGTTGCATCCACAATATTTGCCGGTCTGGCTTCAATCCTATGGAAATTGCTTCCGCTCTGAATTAAAGAACCGTCTTTCCCGATTTTTACAACCGCAATTTTGCACATCTTTGCAATCTCACGTACTGCTAGTTCCGGCTTTAGCTTTGTAAAACTTTGCGCCTCAAGCTCATTTGCAAAAACTATATCTACATAGTGAGAAATCACATCATGAAGAAAAGCATTATTGCTCTCTACAATATTATAGCTTGCCAAATCCAAAGAAATTATCATCCCCAAACTTTTGCCAATCTCTACCGCTCTTCTTATCAGATCCTGATTTTGAACTAGATACCCCTCTATATGCAAATAATCATATCCTCTAAAATATTCAGGTTTCAAATCTTCAGGAGACAGTTCCAGAGCGGCTCCCAAATAATCTGCAAAAGTTCTCTCTCCGGAAGGCGGGGTAATAAACACCATTGCCTGTCCGCTGGCCGCTTTGCCTTTCAACAAAATAGGCTTAATGCCGTTAACCTCCTGAGAGCTCTTAAACAAGGAACCCAGCTCGTCATCTCCAACCTTTCCTATGAAACCACTTGGCATTCCAAAAATAGAAGTTCCGGAAATTGCATTAGCCGCAGATCCTCCGGCAACATATTGAACACCCTGTTCTTTAAGCATTTGCCATATTTTTGCTCCGGTTTCTTCATCAACCAACTGCATGCTTCCAACCGGAAGATGGAACTTTTTTAACAAATTATCATTTGGTAAAACCGCTAAAATATCCGTTAAAGCATTACCAACTCCAATAATTGACTTCATAGATAAATTCTCTTTTCTCTCTCACAAAGGTATATTATTTCCATAATTTATCGGAAGGTTTATGTAAATTTGCGGGAGGTATGCAGATAACCCCGGGAAAGCAATTGACAACTAAAAAAATGCTGCAGTACGCTCTTGTACTGCTGATTGCCATTGTGCTCCTTTATTTCTGCTTTAAAGGTGTCAAATGGAGTGATTTTGCAGACGGCCTGAGGCACTGCAATTATTGGTGGATAGCAATCTCTATGTTCTTTGGAGTCTCCGGTTTTATCTTGCGCGCATGGCGCTGGAAACTTCTTGCGAATCAGCTTAATCCGTCGGTTACATTAAAAGAGACTTATGACGGCTTAACAATTGGGAATCTTGCAAATTTTGCCCTGCCGCGTGTTGGAGAACTGGTCCGCTGCGGAATTGTAGCCAGAAAAAAAAGAGTGACATTTGAAGAGGCAATCGGAACGGTTATTCTGGAGAGAAGCTGGGATTTGGTCTGCCTCTTTTTGTTTGTCATAATTATGGTAGTATTTTCATGGAAAAGATTTGGCTCATTCATTCAGTTCCAGATGATTAATCCCGCAGAAAACAGGCTTACAAAAGTTCTGATAATTGTGATTGCTGCAATAATTGTTTTAATAGCCGCAGCAGCAATATTAATATATATCTATCGCGACAGATTAAGAAAACATAAGTTCCACAATAAGTTTGTAGGATTCCTTAAAGGGCTGTTGCATGGCATTTTAGCAGCATTCAAGATAAAGAAAAAATGGCTGTTTTTTACCCTTACCATTTTGCTTTGGACCAGTTTCTGGATAACCAGCTACACCACAATTCTTGCTTTTCCAAGCATGAATAACTTTACAATAACAGACGCCCTATTCCTTATGATTGTTGGAAGCTTGGGCTGGGCGGTTCCCGTACAGGGCGGTATTGGAGCTTATCATTTTTTGGTGAGTCTTGCATTGTCTGAAATTTACGGAATAGCTCACGCGGAAGGAATGGTATTTGCCACTATTTCTCATGAGTCTCAGGCATTTATAATGATCCTTTGCGGAGTGATTTCGCTCATCAGCATAGCAATAGAAAAAAAGAGAGCTAAAACTCCCGATAGTTTATGATTATAAAATTTAAAATTAATTTTAAAACACAGCCGGGAGAGCAGGTTTACATCACGGGCTCATCTTTAATTTTAGGCAACTATAATCCCGACAGGGCCTTCCGTCTTACACACTCTAAATCAGATGAATGGAACGGAGAAATAATGTGCGATCCCGTAAAGGAAAGACTGCTGTATTATAAATATTTTGTAAAAAATTCAGAAAATACAATTTACTTTGAGGCCGGCGGAGGACGTCGTCTTGCACTTAATTCAGCTACTGAAAAAATTGAGACAAAAGATCAGTGGCAGGGAAATACGGCGGAGGCCCCTTTTCTTACAGACCCGTTCTCACACGTATTTTCCGGCAGAGAGTGTAGCCCTTACACTCAGACGCATAAGCGTAATTATGAACTAATTATAAGAGTAGTCATACCCAACGTTCCAAAAGATTGCAGCATATATGTTTGCGGAAGCAGCAAGGAAACGGGAGAGTGGAAACCGGAAAAAGCCGCAAACATGGCAAGACTTAAAGGACTTAAGTGGATTGCATCTTTTCCAATAGAAAATGAACAGGGCAAAACATGGGAATACAAATTTGTCCGCAAAAATGATATAACAGGAGAGTACACATGGGAAGACGGATTAAACAGAGTACTTGTAATTCCGCAAGTATCTAAACATGAAACACTTATAATAGAGCATTCTTCTGCCAATTTTGATACCGGCAAACCAAAATTTGCCGGATGCGTAGTTCCTGTTTTTGCACTGCGCACAAAAAAGAGCTGCGGCATTGGAGACATAGAGGATCTTAAATCATTAATCGATTGGGCAAAGCAAGTTGGAATGAGCGTAATACAAACACTGCCAATCAATGACACATTGGAGCACATGAACTGGCAAGATTCATATCCGTACAACAGCATCTCTTCAATTGCCCTCCATCCCCTTTATCTCTCAATATCTACGCTCGGTCATATAAAAGAAAAACAAAAAGCAAAAGATTTCTCAGAAGAGATAAAATCTCTTAATCGCAAGTCATCAGTGGATTATGAAGATGTGCTAGAATTTAAAATGCGCTATTTCCGCGCTTTATATGATCAAAATAAAGATGACACTTTTGCTCAGCCGGAATACTACAAATTTATAAAAGCCAACAAAGAGTGGCTTTATCCTTACGCAGTATTTTGTGCTCTAAGGGACAAAAACAAAACCGCAGATTTTAGAAAATGGAAAAAATATTCCGTCTTCTCACAAGCCGATGTGGACAAGTTAAGTTTCGGGAAAAGTGAAATAAAAGATGACGTCTACTTTTATGTATATCTGCAATATCACCTTCATAATCAGATGACTGAAGCAATTGACTATGCCCATGCAAATGGCATTGTTTTAAAGGGAGATTTACCCATCGGGATAAGTAGGAACAGTGTGGACGCATGGCAGCATCCACAATATTTTAATTTTGGACAGCAGGCGGGAGCACCTCCGGATTATTACTCCGCAGAGGGACAAAATTGGGGATTCCCAACTTACAACTGGGAAGAGATGGCCGGGGACAATTACAAATGGTGGAAAAAAAGGATGCGTAAAATGTCTGATTATTTTGATGCATATCGCATAGACCACATACTGGGATTCTTTAGAATATGGGAAATTCCGTATCCGCTTGACGGTGGAAAAGCGGGACATTTTAATCCCGTGCTGTCACTTGATATTGAGGAGATTGAGAGCTACGGATTGCCGGTTCCGGATGAGCAGGATAAAAAAGATTTAAAAAAGATTGCAGAAGAAAATCTGTTCATGGAAGACCCGTATAATAAATGTAAATGGATCCCTTGTATCTGTGCAAAAGAGAGCCGGGAATACATGGCCTTAACATCCGCTCAGAAAAAATCTTTTAACGCGCTTTATGAAACTTTCTTCTATAAGAGAAACAATGATTTATGGTACAATAATGCAATGAAAAAATTGCAGCAAATCATGGCGGCGTCCAATATGCTGGCATGCGGAGAAGATTTGGGAATGCTGGCCGAACCTGTCCGCAAATGTATGGCGGATTTAAAAATTTTAAGTCTGGAACTGCAGATAATGCCTAAAAACAACACTGATTTTGCAGACCCCGCAACTTTCCCGTATTTAAGTGTTTGCAGCACTTCTACTCACGACAGTGAAACCTTAAGAATGTGGCTTGGGAGGAGGTTGAAAACCATCTCCTGCAAATCCGATGATACGGGAGAAACCTATTATGATGCGACGGCAAAGGATTGTGAAAAAGTTTTGAGAGATAATCTTGCTTCCAAAAGTATGTTTGCCATTTTTCCGCTGCAGGACTGGATGTCCGTAAATGAAAAAGTCAGAAACAGATTTGCATACAGCGAGAGGATAAACAACCCGGCAGTTCCACATTGGATGTGGAAGTACAGAATGCATATAACAATAGAACAACTGCAAGAATCTGATGCTCTTAACAATCAGATCTCCAAACTAATAAAAGAGAGCGGAAGATAAAAACCTACGGCATTAAAACGGGCCGTCCAGTAAGTAATGTTTCGGCCCGTTGTGCGTGTCTCCTTTTAAAAACCGTTAAGCTGCATATAGACAGTAGGCATCAATAAAATAAGACCTATCATCATAAATACAAGCAGTATTTTCCAAAACCATTTTACCCAGATCTCATAAGGAATTTTTGCAATTCCAAGCGCTCCCATAAGAACGGCTGAAGTTGGAGTTATCATATTTGTGAAACCGTCGCCAAACTGAAAAGCCATAACGGTTGCCTGTCGCGACAGACCTATTACATCTGAGAACGGTGCCATAATCGGCATTGTAAGAGCAGCTTTGGCAGATCCTGACGGAATAAAAATATTAATAACAGTTTGTATAAGGTACATAATTGAAACAGTTCCGCCTTTACCCGTACCCTGCATGGAATTAGAGAGAGAATAAAGAATGGTGTCCATTATTTTTCCCTCAGAAAGCACTTGAATAATTCCGCCCGCAAGACCTACAATCAATGCGGCCGTCAGAATATCCTTTGCACCGGCAATAAATTCTTTTGCTATGGTATTTCCGCCGGAGCCCATTGCAATTCCGGAAACAATTCCCATTGCCAAAAACAGCGCAGAAAGTTCTGTGATATACCACCCGTAGCCGAGTACTCCGACTATCAGGAATATGATCGTAAACGCCAGCACATCAAGAATATAGAACAAATATGATTTGCGCAACGTGAAGTATCCCGACAGTGCGTAAACTATAGTCAAAACAGGAAGGCACATAAACGTGGTTTCTGCCTTGCCGACAGAAATTGTTGTCTTTGGATGCAGACAGGAAAAGATAATCAGCACAACCGTCGTGATGATAAAAATAACCCAAGCCGAGACGGGAGTCTTTTTTGCAAAATCCGTGTTTACACTCTCCGTTCCTCTTTTTCTCCAATAATCATCAAGTTCATACATTGGAGAGAAGCGCGGATTTTTCTTTACTTTGCTTGCATAAATAAGTGTAAATGAGATAATAAGAGTGGTTAATATCAGCCATACAAGCATTCTGTACTCAAAGCCTGAAAACATCGGAAGTCCGGAAAGTCCCTGAGCAATCCCTATTGTAAAAGGATTAAAAATCGCCCCTGAAAAACCCACGTGCGCCGCAACATATACCATTAGCAGTCCTGTAATGGAATCATAACCCATTGATATTGCAAGCGGTACAAAGATAATTACAAAAGCGAGCGTCTCCTCGCTCATTCCAAAAACAGCTCCAAATATGCTGAAAATTGTCATAGATAAAATAATGACAATATTGTTCACTCCTATTTTTTGAAGCAGCCTGTGCTTTTCAAAATCTTTGGATTTCTTTAAAAATGAGAGTATTCCAAAATCTATTGCACGGCTGCTGTTCATAATTTGAAAAGCTCCGCCAATTATCAGCACAAAGGCAATGATTCCCGCCTGCTTCTTAAACCCCTCAAGCAGAGAGCCAAAGATCTGCCAGGTTTGAGGCGCCTGCCTTACATGATGATATGAACCGTTAACTATAACGTCTCTCTCCGCACCGTTAACTGTAACTGTTTGATGACCATACTCCCCCGCAGGAACAAACCAAGTAAGTACGCCGCAGAACAAAATCATTGCACCTATTATGACAAAGGTGTGCGGTATTTTTTTTAAACCGGCCATTTACAACTGTTTAATGAATAATCAATTGCAAATTTACAAATTATACGTATCACCGGGATATAGAATTGTCAGCTTAAAACTCTTTGCATGTCCATTTCCCGCAATGGCTTTATACGGTTCAAACAGCATAACATTGCTGTTTCCTATAACCTCAATGGTACTGTTAGGTTTTACGACAACTGCAGACTCCTCATCAATACCAATTCCTCTATACCCCGGGTGGTCAAGCAAAACATTAATCAATCTTACCTGCCTGCGCCTTGTTATAAAATGCTGATCTACAATTATATTATTTAAGAAACCAAAACCTTTTGCAATCTCTACGTCATTATGTCTGATATAGTTGAACTCATGTGAATCTTCCGCTGTATCAGTCACACTCCTGCCTGTCAGCATAATGCGGCTCATGATTGCAGCACCGGCGCTTGTTCCGCTTATAACTCCCCCGTTTTTGTATATCTGTTTTATTCTCTCAAAAAACTTAGTACCGGCAAGGAAATCAACAAGTCTAAGCTGATCTCCGCCGGAGAAAAATATAGCCGTGACGCCGTCCAGCTTTGCCAGATTTTCCGGAGCGTCTATGGCGTCCTTTGAACAAAAAATATAATCCGCATTTTTACAGCCGAGGTTCTTAAACTCTTTGCTTTGATTTTGTCCGGTTTCCTCCGCTACCCCGCTTGCAAAAGGGACAACCAAAAGTTTTGCATTATCGCCTCCTCCGTATTTAATTATGGTCTTGAGAATTACGGAGATTCTGTCTCCTCCACCTTCAATTACAAGAGTGCCCTTTGCATTCACCTTTTCCGGCAAATACTGTAGTTGTGAATTCTTTGATTGAGCAAATAAACAAGCCGGCATTACAATAAATAATGCCGCAATAAGTAATATCTTTTTCATTATTTTATTCTAATTATTCTAAATGTGTTGTTAATAATTGGTACGCAATTTTTGCGGCATTTATGAAATCTTCATACAAAATAAATTCATCATTGCCGTGAGGGTTTTGCGCTCCAACCCCCAGATTAATTGTCTTTATTCCATTGACATTCAATGAATTCGCATCACTACCCCCCATTGATTTCATTGGCGTTGCCACAAGCCCTACAGATGATGCGGCTTTTAAAAAATGTCTAAACGGCAAGTCTTCATCATGAATTTTATACGGCACAAAATCCCAGAAATATTTTGTCTCCAGCCTGCCGCCGTACTTCTCACATACCTGCTTAAAATCTTCTATTATCTTATGAATCATTGCTTCACCTTTTTCAAGAGTTCCGCTCCTAACTTCCCCGTGCATAAAGACCTCATCACAAACCACATTGGTTCCAACGCCGCCTTTAATAATACCGATATTTGCAGTCTCCTTATCTCCAAGGCGTCCAAACGGAAAATGAGTCATTGCCTCAGCCGCTATCATAATTGCGTTTATTCCCTTCTCCGGAGATATGCCTGCATGAGAAGCCTTTCCCCTTATGACAAACTCAAAATCTATAAGACCGCAAGTCTCTGATACAAAGCACGCCGGGCTCATAAAAGAATCAAATGTAAATCCATACTTCATTCCCGGAGCCGGCTTATACGTAACGGATCCCGCCATAGATGTCTCCTCGCAAACCGTAAAAAGCAAAGTGCAAGGCAATAATGTTTTATTCTCGACAGCTTTCTCTAAAGCAAAAAGAATAGCCGAGAGTCCGCCTCTGTCATCTACTCCAAGAGGGGTAGTCCCGTCCGAAGTGATTCTATCTGAAAGAAACCGATGCTTCAAATTTTTTGTAGACCTGGGAGTATCCATGTGAGCTGCAAGAAAAAACTCCCCGCCGCCCATAACTGGCACTATTACATTTCCGGTGTTTCCCTTTGACAATTTATCTGCATCATCTCTGTAACAATTTAATCCCAGGTTTTTTACAAAGCGTTCAATATAATCGGCAACGGGTGCTTCGCTCCCGGAAACTGCATCAATAGATGTCAGTTCTACAAAAATCTGTTTTAATCTATCATCTAACATTATATATGTATTAACTATCGTCCGAAAACCTTAACGTTCTTTAACTCAATATAGTAGCAATCGGTACAGTTTCCGTGAACAAATCCCACGTATACTGTTTTACCCTTATATGCCGTGATATCAATGGTTTCCGTCTTAAAATCCGCATAAGAAGAATCAAGTGCCGTCCAATCTCTAAGAATTGTCGCATTGCGGCAGTTGTCAAGCGTTATTGGTGATTCAGAAATAATTACACGGTAATTTTCCTCCGGATAATCACTGTCGCCCGCTGCAAGTTCAAATGTCAGGTAAGCGTTATCCGTGGTTTTGCCAACGGCAATTGCGGGTGATACTAAATAATTTTCCGGTTTTACGGCTCCCACACCTCCGGAAATATAAGAGTCTGAAGTTGCAGCTCCGTCATACCAGTTCCAAATATGTCCGTCTCCGTCTTTATCTATAATTGTCCAAGTATCAGGGATTTCAGAAGCAAATGATTCTTTGAAATAATAAATCATATCCGGAGAGAGAATATATTTGAATATTGAATTAGGCTTATTAACCTTTGTGTCTTCTGAATCTTTAAGCACAACATAAAAGTTATTGCCCGCTTTTTTCTTCATGTTAATCTTTATATATCCAAAATATTTATCTTTTGGTATAGTTATGCTTCCCGTCATTGTAGAGGCAGAAAATGTAGAAGTGCCGCTTTCCTCTACCGTATAATCAGTTCCGTAGGTTGCCGTTGAGTACACGGTATCGACAAGTGCCGCACTTTTTCCGCTTGGGACACTCTCAACATATTTATCTTCATCCGTTAAATAATATAGTTGCTTTACAATCTCATAGTTTACGGTCACATTTGAAGTTGAATGTGCAACAAGCTGAATACAAATAGAATCTACGCCTATTTTAGAATTCTCTTTTTGATAAATATTGCTTGTAGCGGACTGGTTGTTTTCAGATGCGCTGAATTCAAAATACTGAGGGCCTTTATATGTCCAATCCTGCTTCTGGCAAGAAGACATTAAAAAAGCAACTGTCGAGATTAAGTATATGCTAATTATTAATTTTTTCATGATAATTAATTTTAAATATTCTTAATAATTCTGCCTATTAATAACCAGGATTGTTAACAAGTGCCTTATTTACATCAAGTTCCGACGTGCTTATTGGTGCCGCAACTCTATAATCATCATAAGGAACCGTAGCTAGGCCGTTTGGTCTTGTGATATCCATGCCAAGCCTTTTCATGTCAAAAAATCTGTGACCCTCAAAGGCAAGCTCAATTCTCCTTTGCAGAAGAATTTCCGTAAGCAACTGAGAATTAACTGCCGTTGCGTCTCCTATGCCCCTTTTGTTTCTTAAAGCATTTACATCCGCTCTTGCGTTAATATAATCCTCTTTGTGAGCATACGCTTCCGCTCTGTTTAGGTAAATCTCAGAAATTCTTAAAAGAGGGATATCATCAAGTCCGAATGTTCCGCCCCAACTGTTGAATTTAGTTGTCCACCACAAATTTTGTCCGCTGTAATGAACTTTTCTAAGTGCGGCAAATCTTGTATCATTTGTCCGGTCAATCAAATTCATAAAATCTTCCGTTACAGACAATTGAGCATCTCCGGCACCGGTTCCGTCCCCGTATCCGTCAGAGTCTCTGACTCCGTCGTCAACAGTACCGTAAGCAGAATGTAGGGAAGAGGAGGCTAAGTTTTCAGAAGTCGTGTAATGGAGCTGCCAAAGAGACTCTTCTCCCTTTGAGAAAATATCAGTATATGTTCCGCCGTATATGCCTACAGATGAATTCTTTATAACATAAGTTGCGGCATCAATAGTATTTGTCCAATCTCCCATGTACAAATATACCCTTGACAATAAAGCCTTTGCGGAAATAGCAGAAGCTCTGTAAGGGAAATTGCCTCCGTCATTGCCATTTAAATAAGTGAATGAGTTTGTCAAATCCTGTACTATTTGAGCCCATACGGCATCAACAGTAGCTCTTGCTACCGAGGCCTGTTCCGTAATATTACCTGAAGAATTGAAAAATGGTTCGGTGATAAGAGGAACACAAAGATTAAAGTCGGAAACCAAATGGCCCGGCACTCTTGCATAAATCACCGCAAGGTAAAAATAATCATAAGCCCTTAAGAAAAGAGCCTCACCCTCCAAAGCCTTTACATTGTCGGTCTGCTCTAAATTCTTCAAATAATAAATGGCTTCATTCAGAGATTCTATTTGCTTGTATGCGGATTCCCAAATATCAATATTGTAGCGCGGCTGAAAATAATATTGCTCCACATACTTTGTCGCTCCCGGGGAAGGCCAGCAATTATCGCCAAGCACATCAGGCGTGCATATCAGATCTCTGCCTGCAAACAAAGGATCTTGCATCATGTCATAAACCCCTATAATCAGACTTTTACATCCGGCTTCCGTTTTAATCTTATCTTGCGGAAGGGCATGCTTGGTATTTATATCAAGCAGTGAATTACATGAACTTAGCGTCACAAGCGACAAAGCCGTAATAAAAAATATCTTTAATGTTTTCATCTCTTTGTCAATTAAAAGTTAATCTTTACACCTATGCTATAACTCTTGGACTGAGGATATATTCCCCTGTCATTCCCTACGGATTCCGGATCATATCCCTGGTAAGGTGTTGTGGTCCAAAGATTATATGCGTTTAAGAAAAATTGAGCACCGGTTATCCTGAGCTTTTTTACAAGCTTGTCCGGAATGTTATAACTTAACGTAACATTCTTAAGCTTAATAAAATCCGTGGATTCATAAATCAGGCTCATTCCGGTATCTCCGTTATTGTCATACTTCATAGGATTGCCAGGATAAGTCCCGTTGTAAACCGGTCTTGGAACCCATGTAACATCTCCCGGCTGCTTCCAATACTTGTAGTAAACATCTTTCAGCAAATTGTTATCTGCCGCCTGCCCGATAAGAACGGTCTTGTCACTCCAATATTTAACAGCTCCGCTCTGAAACTGGAAGAAGAAAGTAAGAGTAAAATTCTTCCAGGAAACGGTATTTTCAAATCCTCCAAAGAAGGTAGGATCTGCGCCTTTTGTCCAATACCTGTCGGCAAGAGTGGGATTATATGTTATATAACCGTCCTTATCATAATACATCGGACGTCCGTCTGATGCATTAACGCCTGCCCATTTGTAAACGTACTCCGCGGTAACCGGCTTGCCAACTTTATAATTACCAATCTGGTCAAGGCCGTCCTGCAATTTTGTAATAGAATTTTTACAGAAAGATAAATTCAAAGAGGTCTGCCATCTAAAATTATCCGTTTCAAAATTAACGGTATTTATCTGTATATCAAGTCCTACATTCTTTACACCTCCCATGTTGGAAGGTATTTGGCTGTATCCCGTTGTCTGAGGAATTGTTCTGTAGTACAGCAAGTCCTTTGTATCATCGCGATAGACATCTAAATCTATATTAATTCTGTCTTTTAAGAATCCCGCGGTCAAACCGATATTTTTAGAGTGTTTCTTTTCCCATGACAATTTCTGGTTGCCTATAGATGTGGAAACAATGCCGGCAATTCCGTTATAAGCGTAACCGCCTTCATACAAGCGAGATGCAACATAATCTCCGATATTAGAATTTCCCGTAACACCGTAGCTTGCTCTCAATTTTAAATCACTAAGCCAGTCCGTATTCTTCATAAAATTCTCCTCCTTTATTCTCCATGCAAAAGAGATAGAAGGGAACCACCCCCATTTATTATCCGAACCAAATCTTGACGAGCCGTCATATCTGACCGTAGCATTAAAAATATATTTATCCTTAATTGTATACCCCAACCTTGCAAAGCTGCCGGCCATCTTCCATTGAGAATAGGACTCCGTCCCAAGAATCGGGGTAGAGGCACTGCTTAAAAGTTTGAGGTCAGGATTGGACACGCCGTTTGCAGTAGCACCTATCATATGGTATTTATAATCTATATATGAAAATCCGGCAACGGCATTAAATCTATTGCCCAAAATAGTGGTATTATACGTGAGCACCTGCTCCGTCTGAAACTTGTTAATATCAGTAGAATACGCAGAAACCTGCCCGTTAACCCTGGCACCCAGCCTTGTTCTTGGATCACTGTATTGGTGTTCTTTCATCCAGGTCATATCAAAATTATAGCTGCTCTTAAATTCAAGGCCTTTAATAATCTTAAACGTTAAATCATTTGCAGACAATAAATTGGATGACTCGCCGCCATACTCGTTAAGCTCCATCATCTGAGGAATATTGTACAGATAATAGCCATACGCAAGATCGGTAACATAACTGCCGTCAGAATTTCTAGGTGAAACACCGGGCAGCAAAAACATAGCAGTTCTTGCGGGATTATACGCACCGGCGGTAGGCGCTTGGTTATAATTATTTCTGCTGAAAGTATTATTGGTATTCAGTGTAAGCCAAGGATTTATCTCATGAGTTAAATTAACTCTTCCGGTTGCTCTGTCATAGTCCGTATGTTTAATAATACCATCCGTCTTATTATAGTTGCCGGAGACATAGAACTTTGTCTTATCAGTTCCTCCGGAAACATTAACCTCATAATTGCTAACCTTTGCCGTTCTAAAAATTTCTTTGTACCAATCCGTTGTGGGGGCTTTTGAGTATCCGTCATCGCCCCAGCCAAAACTCTTAAAAAGATCCAGCTGAGTCTGGTAATTATTTGTTCCATAATACCCATCATAATTTTTATACTCAAGCAAAGCAAACTCCGCCCATTGTTTTCCGTTCATTACCGGCACTTTGCGTGCTATTTTCTGAATCCCGACGGTTGCATTAAAAGATACTTTTGTGCTGCCGGCCGCTCCCTTTTTTGTGGTAATTATTACAACTCCGTTTGCAGCCTGAGCTCCGTAAATTGAGGCCGACGCCCCGTCCTTTAAAACACTTATAGACTCAATATCGTCCGGATTTATTCCGCCCATCGCATTTGCGTTAGTAATAACGTTGGTGGTTTGCGAACCATTGGTAATTTGCACCCCGTCAACAATATACAACGGCTGTGTATCTGCGTTGATAGAACCCCTTCCTCTAATGTTAATAGAAAAAGAGGAACCCGGAATGCCTGATGTAGAAGTAATTTGAACGCCGGAAACTTTTCCTTCAATTGCTTTTTCAAATGCAGCTGTATTAGACTTTGCAATTTCAGAAGATGTTACATTTTGAATAGAACCAGCGATATCCTTTTTCTTTACAGAACCGTATCCTACTACAACAATCTGTTCCAGTTCATTTTTTTCTTCTTGCATCACAACGTTTACTATGTCTCTGCCGTTAACGGCGATATCTTGCTGTTTCATTCCTAAATAGGTAACAACAAGCACCTTGTCATTGGAAACATTGCCAAGTTTAATCTTGTAATTTCCTTCTGCATCTGCAGAAACACCGCTGCCGCTTTCCCCCTTAATTCTCACATAAGCCCCCGGCAGCGGTTCATTTCCCGCATCCGTAACTTTTCCCGTCACATAAACAGGCTCTCCGTTACCAACAACTTTTTGATTATGGGAATTTTTCGCCGCCGCTTTTCTTATGTAAATAGTTTTGTTCCCGACAGTAAATGTCAACCCCGTACCGGAAAGGCACGATGTGATTATTTGCTCTATTGTGCTGGATTTGAACTCCTTGTTAATCTTAGGAACATTCGCAACATCAGCATCCTCGTAGACAAAATAATATCCGCATTGGGATGTTATCTTGACCAAAGCCTCTTTAAGCGTAAGATCATTTAGTTTAACGCTGTAAAGATCTTTTTTGACCTGTGCGCCCGCAGATAATGAGGACAAAAGCAGCACGCTCAGCAAAAAAGGAAGAAAAAAGAATTTGCATCTTCTTTTTTTCATGGTAAATCATTTTAGATAATTAAAATATTATAATAGTTTTTCCTTCTAATCTTATATGTTCGGGAATAATTTTTTTAAATGAGTTTAGCATTACACTTGCACTCTTCTCAAAATGCAGTTTACCGGATAAGACCCTGCTCCTCATATCTTCATTTACAAAAACAACATTAAGGTTATAATACCGTCCCAAGTCATTCATTATATCTTCAAGTGTCTCTGAATCAAAAAAATAGACGCCATCTATCCATGAATTATACAAAGAGGCATTAACATCCGTTGTCTCAACGGCTCTGCTGTTGTTATCAAGAACAGACAGTTCTCCGCTGTGCATTGGAACTTCTCTTTCAGCACCCGTTTTATCTCTATATGAAAAAGAAATTTTTCCGTCCATCAAAACGGCTGAAATTTTCTTATCGTCCGAGTACGCCTTAAGATTAAATCTTGTTCCGGTCACTTTAATCTTAACTCCGCCTGCCGTTACGGTAAAGGGACGTTTTGGATTTTTTGTGATTTCAAAATAGCCCTCGCCGGAAAGCGCAACATCTCTGCTCCCGGCAGCAAACGATGTAGGATAAGTCATTTTACTTTTTGAATCAAGCCAGACCTTGGAACCGTCGGGAAGAACAACACTAAATATTTGCTTTTGCGGAACCGATAATGTGTGTACGGAAATATCTTTTGAAGTTGTATTTTCTTGACCGTAAACTATTTTGTTCCCTTCTTTAACCGCCCCTGAATTTTTAATCTTATCTCCTGAATTATAGCCGCTTAGATCTATGACAGATTTATTATCAATTGACAGCAATACCCCGGGCGTATTTTCCGCCATAAGTCTTACGGTCATTTGCTTTTCCCCTTCCACTTTGATGATATAATATCCCGCAAAGAACAGAGCGGCTGCAGCGGCAATTCCTATCGTCCATTTAACCGCCGGCCTCAACGTAAAGCGGGTTCCGGGAAATTTGTTTTCATTCTCTTTTCTTCTTATCATCCCGTATTCTCTATACCTGCCCGCCAAATATTTTTTATCCGACAGCCGCATATAAAGATTCTCATTTGCGGGGGAAGATCTTCTCCACGTTTCAAGCTCCTCTTTTTCACTCTGTTCCAGATCAGAAACCAGGTTTTTGGTCAGCAAAAATTTTACTCTTTTAAATTGCCCTGCATTCATAAAATTAATAATTAACAGCCCGCTACTCCTCGCCCTTCTGTATAATAGACAAGTGAAGATGTCAAACGGGTGGAACGGAAATAAAAAATATTTAACTCTAAAAGATTATAAGCCGAATATGGCAACTGCAAAAACAAACAAACCCTTAAGAGATTCCTTAAGAAGCTGCTTTGCCCTGCTTTTCTGGCTCTTTACGGTATTTACGGAAATGGAGAGCATATCGGCAATCTCCTGATTACTCATGTTTTCCAGATAGCTTAGTTTAAATACCTTTTTGCACTCCGCCGGAAGTTGTTCAACTTTGGAAAAAACCTCCCAAAGAACTTCAGATTCTATTCTGTTTGTCAAATAGCCGGAGTCATCATTTTCAGACATATTAAGCATGGAATAGCGGTAAAATTTTCTTGCAGTATCCTTATGCGCAATACTATTTACACATGCATTATGTACGGCAGAAAACAGATAAGACTTAAGGGCTTGCGGGTCATTAAGTCTTATATCCTTTTCTAAAAAGTTTGCAAAAACAGAATGGACTATATCCTCAGCCTCCAAATAAGAACCGGTATACTTGCATGCAAAAAAACAGAGAATAGATTTATATTTTTCATATAATTCCCTTAGCAAACTGCTCTTATTACCAGGGTTATTGTGCATCAGAAAATAACGTGCTGCAAACTATTTTGAATCCATATATTTTTGCGCCCCTTCAACTAAATGTTTGAAGATTGGAAGGAAGAAATTATTTCCGGTTTGGATTAATCCTTCCGGGTGAAACTGAACGCCGTAAACATATTCATTCCCCTGTTTCTCAATGCCTTCTACAATTCCATCTTTTGCACGCGCTGTAATTTTAAAACCCGGTGCAATATCTTTAACCGCCTGGTGATGGTAAGAATTTACCGCCGTACTGTCGCATCCAAGAACTTTTTCCAAAACAGAACTCTTCTCAATTTTTATTGAATGAAACTGATAATCGCGCGGAGCAATACCGCTTTGATTATGCTTTATGGCATTGGGAACCTGGGACGGAATATCCTGATAAAGAGTCCCTCCAAAAGCCACATTCAAAAGTTGCTCACCTCTGCAGATGCCAAGAAGAGGAAGTCCTTTTGCAACCGCACTGCGTATCAGAAGAAGATCAAACTCATCCCTCTCCGGTGCAATTTCGCCAAGATGCTGATTAGGCTCTTCTCTAAAATATTTAAGAGGTCCTATATCCTCTCCTCCCGTCATGATAACTCCGTCAACAAGATTAAGATATTGATTAAGAAGTTCTTTGTCGTTTGTTACGGGAATAACAACGGGAACTCCGCCCGCCTTCTCAACTGCCTGAATATAAGTAAGACTTACACTTGTAATCCCCGGGTCCGCAAAACTTGAGACACCAATTAGAGGCTTTGCAACAAACCCCTGCTGTTCTTGGGCGGGCGCAACTTTTTTACTCTTTTTATTCTGAGCAAATCCTTGCCGTGCCGGAATCATCATCAGCGCTGCTGCAAAAATTACTATCGAGATTTTAAATATTTTTTTCATGATTTCAGTATTATTCTAATTGCTTTTGTTTTTACTGCGTATTAATATTGTCACAATAATTTTTAGCTTTTTTGTATTTGTTTCTCTTTTCTCACAGCCGGCACTATCTCTTCCATCCGCCGAAGAATTTCTCTTCTCCCTCCCCGAATTTCAAATCAAAGCCTGTAACTTTCTTCCCTTTATCATTGAGATTGAACGTTATAGGGAATCCGTGACCGTCGCTTCTAAACTCATAAGTTGTCCCCGTCTTGTGGACAAGTTCATTTTTAAATTTCTTTGTCCCGATAGTTATATACAACTTTCCGTTTTCCAGAGTGACAACCGCAGGACCAAAAGGAGCATCCTTAACATATTTCCCTACAAAAAGATTCTTGTCCATTTCCGGCTTAAAGTTTTTAGCTTCATCAGCCGTCTCTTTCTGCTTGTTCTCCCAAGATTTTTTGCTTTCATTTAGCCAATCATTATAATAATCTGTACTCCAGTCTTTTAAAACAGTGTCTCTTCTTACTAAATCTATGGCCCTCCTCATAACTGCATAACGCGGATAAGCATTTGCTTCACAATTTACAAGCATCACTCCGCAAAGTTTATATTCTGGAACAAAGAAACAGATTGCGGTCATGCCCCATGTTGTTCCGGTATGGAAATACAATCTGTAATGATTATTCTGCTCAATGAACCAGCAGTGGCCGTAAAGGTTTGTATGAACGGAGTCCTGCCCCGTAATTGTCACACCCTTATGCAGATAGGCAACATCCTTGCGCGGCATGATAAAGCTTGTATCTTTGACTGAACCGTCGGGATTACGATTAACTATATAGCCGTTGTTGCAATGGAACTGCGCATATTTGATTAGATCATTTGCAGTTGAATTTACTCCGCCTGCAGGACCAATTACGGTAAGCCAATAAAGAGCCTGTTCATTTGCATACAGCGGAAGTGTTACAACCTTGCCGAGATATGAGTAGTCATGCGGGGTTGCAACATTCTTTGAATTGCCAAAACCTGACGCATCCAAAGTGGAATTTGTCATTCCGAGTTTGTTGAAAACTCTCTCCTGAACATTCTCCTCCCAGCTCTTGCCCGTGAGTTTCTCAATGATTTTTACGGCAATCATGAATGTTATGTTGTTGTAGTCATACTCTGTTCTAAATGAGTAAGTTGGTTTAAGATACTGCAACATTTTATAGATATCGTCTCTGTTGTATCCAAGGTTTGGAAAATATGTTCCGGCCTCGTTTGCAAGACCGGTCTTGTGAGTCATCACATCTCTGATTTGCATGTTGCGGGTAACCCAGGGGTCATCATACATGTTAAAGTCCGGCAGAATATTTTTTACGCTGTCCGTCCATTTAAGTTTTCCCTCTCCCACAAGCTGCGCCATTACGGTTGCAGTAAATGATTTTGAGATAGAGCCAACCTGGAAAAGAGTATTAGGATCTATTGGAGCACCGGGCTCATTTACAACTCCTTTAACGTCTCCGCTTGCAATAAAATCATCACTGTATTTTGCTCCCTTATAACCAACGCCGTCGGCAGGGCGCTGCTCTTTTACGCCGTATCCCTTGGAAAGAATAACTTTGTTGTCCAAAGAAATTGCAAGGGAGAAACCGGGAAGCTGCCATTGTTTCTGCACCTCTTGCGCATATTTATCAATTTGATCTGCAAGCTTTTGCTCGCATTTTTGACACGTGCCTTTATGCTCGCCTTGCGGCACTGTCTTGTGCTGCTCTTGCGCAAAAAGCTGATTTGAACCAATAAAAAAAACGGAGCTGGTAAGAATTACTGTCGCGACAGATAAAAAAAACTGTTTGATACCGATGAATGTATTTGAGTGTCTCATAATGAAAGTAGATTAAATATCTGCCCTGCAATAATGCAGAGTAGATGTTAGCACAAATATAACCTATTTGTTATTAAACTTTGAGCAAAAACTTATAAATTTACATCTGTTATGGCAAAAATTAAGAAAGCATTTTTCTGCAATAATTGCGGATATGAGAGTGTTAAATGGCTGGGACAGTGCCCGTCATGCGGAGAGTGGAATACTATGGTTGAGGAAGTTGTGAGCAAGGGAGATGGCGCCACCTCCAAAACTATCTCATTTAATGCCGGTTCTGCAAAACCGCAAAGACTTTCCGATGTGGACACGGGCGGAAAAGAGAGCCGTATCCTGCTGGGCAGCAGTGAGTTTGACAGAGTGCTCGGAGGCGGAATGGTCAAAGGGTCCATGGTGCTGCTTGCAGGAGAGCCGGGCATTGGCAAGTCAACTCTGTCTTTGCAGATTCCTCTTACTTGCAATGATTTAAAAACTCTTTACGTCTCAGGTGAGGAAAGCGCAAGGCAAATAAAGCTAAGAGCGGAAAGACTCGGCGGTACTCACGAGAATTGCATGGTGCTTGCGGAGACTTCTTTGGAGAATATTCTTGAGCAGGCCAAAGTTGTTGCTCCGGAGCTGCTTATAGTAGATTCTATTCAGACCATTTATTCGGATATTGTAGAATCTTCTGCAGGAAGCGTTTCTCAAATAAGAGAGTGCGCCGCCGCTTTGCTGCGTTTTGCAAAGGAGACCAACACACCGGTAATCGTAATCGGACATATTACAAAAGACGGAACCATTGCGGGTCCCAAAGTGCTGGAACACATTGTTGATGTGGTACTTCAGTTTGAGGGTGACACAAAACACTCCTTTAGAATTCTGCGCGGAATCAAAAATAGATTTGGAGCGTCCGAGGAACTTGCGGTTTATGAAATGACAGGCAGCGGACTTAAGGACGTTCTTAATCCTTCCGATATGTTCATCCCAATGCATGAACAGAATCTTAGCGGCATAGCGGTTAGTGCGATGTTGGATGGCACTCGTCCGTTTCTTATTGAGGTCCAGGCTCTTGTAAGCACAGCCGCATACGGAACACCGCAGCGTTCGGCTACCGGTTTTGATGTGCGCAGAATGAATATGCTACTTGCCGTGCTGGAAAAAAGAGTCGGGTTCAAACTTTCTCAGAAAGATGTTTTCCTTAATATGGCCGGCGGCATCAGAGTCACGGACCCTGCCTGCGATTTAGCCACAGTCATCAGCATTCTCTCCTCTAACTTTGACGTCCCTGTAAATCAACGCTTTGCCTTTGCCGGAGAGGTTGGTCTGAGCGGAGAAATCCGCCCCGTCTCCCAGGTGGAACGCCGCATAGCCGAGGCGGAAAAACTCGGCTTTGAGAAGATTTTCATCTCGTCATTTAATCACAAAGAAGAGACCAAACACCCGAACATCCAAATCATCCGCACTTCCAATATTCCGCAACTGGTACGGCTGATTTTCCAGAGTTAAAAACAGAGTTCCTGCAGGGCAGGGTGGATGTTGGGTGGTTATTGCTATCTCTTTCATTATGAGCAACTTACCCTGTAAGGGGGTGTCTTTTTTTATCCCCTCCCAATATAATCGTCTTATTACCAAACACTTACATTTTGCCACCCCTGCAAGTTATTTCCCATAAAAGTTATAGACATGATCAAGAAGTCAACAGACCAAATCCACACGGGGCTGGTAACGTCAGGATTAGTACTCCGGAAGAGTTAAATAATCTTCTTAAAAAGTTTAAAAATTATGATTTGCAAGTTGACCAAGCCCTGCCAAGTTCTCGCATTCCGTTTAACAGAGATCACTTTTGAAGCATTTTTTACATTTTTTACAATCGAGTTTCTTTTTAACGTCAGCGGAGCCACCGCTGTTTGAAAAGTGGCTCGGTTTTTTATTCACGACAGGGGAATAAATCTATTTGCCTAAGACCCTCGCAACTGATTCACTGACCCATAAGGCATACTAATCGCGGCCAAGAAACCTACATTTTGTTCCAAAAGATTTACCAAATTTTCCGGCAATATTCCTTAAGCCGTCACCCATAAGATTTGTTAATGTTCCAATATGTCCGCCCCTGCCCTTCAAATGTTCTAAATAAAGTACTTTGTCGTTATCAATTGATGAAAAAATCAAATCGGCCTGTGTGTTACCGCGCCTATCCAGATTGGTGACTTTAATCGTCAACAAATAATTCGCAGGCTTTTTATTGCTTCCTCTAATAAAACAACCAGCATCTTTTATCCCGTCATTTAGACTTTCAATAAATGTATCAAGCAGTTCCTGATTAGGCTTCCCTGTCGACCAAAAATCAATTTCTTCATCACTAACAAAAATTTTATCTATCACTTGTGAATAATCAAGATTAACCTTGAAGTATTTTTCGTTAGCAATAAAATCAACGGATTGCTTAGGACCCTTACTTTGCGCAGAAGCAATTGGGAATAAGCCTATTAATAAGGCAACAATAAGTATCAGTTTTTTCACGACTTAATTATTTAATTGAGCAAAGATAATTTAGTTTTGCGATAGTTATTGTCATGGAAAAATTCTGTTTGCAGCGGGTTAGATAAAAATTTTAGCGTCTGCCACTAATGCAGCTTCTTCCCATTATCAAGAATTGCGCGGTATATTCCAAAATCATCATAAAAAGGCCTGTCACAATACACTTTGTGAGGAGTTTGAGCAATGAACAAACTGGCTGTTAATAAATGAATTATGAGTAATGAAATTGATTTTTTCATGGTTTCTAATCATACAACGATACTTCTATCTCGCGACAGTTTCTGTCACAAGCAAAAAACAAAAGTTATCATTCAGGAAGTAACTTAAACAAGATTCACATTACAATAAATTCAGTAACTTGCACAAGCAAATCTAAATGAAATTTAAAATGGCGACTATCAAGGAACTTACAGACATCATTGTAAGGTTTACTGAAGAACGAGACTGGGACCAGTTTCATAATCCAAAGGATTTAGCACTGGCATTATCAATTGAGGCATCCGAACTCAATCAGCTTTTCTTGTGGAAACCAGCGGAACAAGCTAATAGAGAAAAAGTTAAGGAAGAATTAGCAGATGTACTAAACTATGCTTTTCTCCTGGCCGATAAATACAAATTTGATATATCCCAAATTATTCTTGATAAGATTCAACAAAACGCTAAAAAGTATCCGGTCAGCAAGGCAAAAGGGACGGCAAAAAAATATAATGAGCTATGATAGTATACAGGAATGATTTCAAAGGATTCCATAATGATATCATCTCCAATGATATTGAAACTAAGATTAATCAATGCCTTATAGAAACTTTACAGATTGGAGCCTCAAAAAGTTCATTAAGATCTTATCATAATTCCTTGGAAAAGATGTATACAGTTCTATCGGGTGGTATTATACCTGATGATTGTGGTATCTCAATTGAGTATAATATTCCTCCGACAGGATTGAGAATAGATTTTATGCTGAGTGGATACGGCCCTAAAGATGAGAAGAATATCGTCATCATAGAGCTTAAGCAATGGGAGAATGCTTATATCACAAACATGGATGGTATCGTAAATACTTTTACGGGCGGGCATTATCAAAATGTTGACCATCCTTCATACCAAGCATTAACATACTCTGATTTTTTAAAATATTTTAATTCAACCGTCAGTAAAGACAATATAAATCTGGAACCTTGTGCATACCTGCATAATTATGTTGAGGACGATATTATAAAAAATCCATTTTACAATGTATATACTTTAAAGGCTCCGGTATTTACCAAAAGCGAAGCAGTTAAACTGCAAGAATTTGTTAAAAAATTCATAAAAAAAGGAGATGCGGGAGGGAATATAATAGTTGAACTTAATCGCGGTGAAATAAGGCCCGCTAAACAATTAAGAGAAACCTTACGCGGTATTTTTAAAAAAAATGATCATTTTTTATTACCAGATGAAGAACACTTGGTATACGAAAACATCCTTAATATCACCACCATGCAAAAGGAGAATCATAAAGATGTTATCATCGTACAGGGCGGTCCCGGTACCGGTAAATCTGTAGTTGCAATCCAATTGCTTGTAAATCTTAATAGCCGAGGCCTTTTCACACAATATGTTACAAAGACTAAAGCACCGAGAGATGTTTATTTTTCCGAATTGGTTCAAGATCACAAACTAAAATACCTTAAATCACTATTTGTTGGTTCCGGATGCTTCCAAACAGCACCCAAAAATGCCATAAAAGTTCTTGTTGTTGATGAAGCTCATAGACTAACAAAAAAAACCGGACCCAGAAAAACAGGCGATGATCAAATAAGAGAAATAATCAATGCTGCGGTATGCTCAGTCTTTTTTATTGATGAAAACCAACACATAAGCATTGATGATTATGGAACAATAAGCAAAATTAAAGAATTAGCACTTGCCGCTAATGCAACCATACATGACGGAGAAGAATTTACACTTACCTCCCAGTTCCGATGCAATGGTTCAAATGGCTATTTGGATTGGCTAAACCAAAGTATATCAAGTTTTGCAGAAGAAGAAAAAAAACAATATTTTTTTGAATATGACTTCAAGGTTTTCGATAAGCCTGAAGAACTGCGCGATGAAATCTTTAAAATTAATTCTTCAAAAGAACATTGGAATAAAGCACGAATTGTGGCAGGATATTGCTGGAACTGGACAAAAGAAGGTCAAAACAATTCCGAGATTAAAGATATTTCCATCGGAGACAATTTTACTATGTCTTGGAATATGCGAGATGACGGTGGAAAATTCATAATAAACGAAAAGGCAATTAACCAAGTTGGTTGCATACATACCGCACAAGGGCTTGAGACAGACTACATTGGTGTAATTATTGGAGATGATATGTTTTTTGAAAATGGCAGGGTTTGTACTGACGTTATGAAACGGGCTGATACAGACCATACTGTTTTTGGGAAACGTAAACTCCTATCAGAAGATCCTGAATATTGGAATAATCAATTCGATAAAATAATTCGCAATACTTATAGAGTGTTAATGACAAGGGGTATAAAAGGTTGCTATATTTATTGCACCAATCAAGCATTGAGAGACTATTTCAGACAACAATTCAGTTCTTACCACAGAGCACTATATATGGGAAAATAAAAAAACTAACCCCCACCGCAAAAATGAGGATTAGTCTTATTTTGGCAATGACCCTGTTCAACATTCCGCAACTGGTACGGCTGATTTTCCAGAGTTAAAAACAGAGTTCCTGCAGGGCAGGGTGGATGTTGGGTGGTTATTACTATCTCTTTCATTATGAGCAACTTACCCGGCCTGGGGGTATCTTTTTTTAACCCCTACAAATGTAATAATCTCATTACTAATCACTTACATTTCACCACCCACAAGCACCACCACCTGCCCCCCCTGTAAGCGGTCTATTTTGTTTCTAAGATTTTTTTGCCGACACTACCGACATCACCGAATTTCGCCAACGTCTCCGGAGCGAACACCGGAACGAACAGCATCGGCTTTAAAATTGAATTTCCCGTATTTGTCCTCCACAATCTTTTTTCCCTCCGCCTTGCACAAATAATCATATATGTCTTTGGCCTCTTCATATTTTCCAAACAGTACGGTATCAGAGGAAACCTTAGCGACATCTATGCTGTCTGTAATTTTGTGATCTGCAGACCTCAATAAACCGATTTGCGCCGCCGTCACCTCAAATCTTTTTGTCTGGGAACGGATGCCGATGCTGCTTGCGGCAATTCCTGGAACGTAGGTAAACACAGCAACCGCACACGCTGCTATCAGCAACATCGCACGGAAATTCCTGCTCTTTTCAAACAAAAGCATCAAAATGAACAATGTCATCAGTACTCCGATAACAACCAGATATACACGCTCCTGCGTAAATCCATATTGAGCAATTCTATAACAGGTGCCTATCCAATACATAACCAGCGGAGGAATCGCAACCCATGAAAAATTCTTGTAAAACCAATTGTAATAGCGTTTAGGCAAAACGTATTGCAACACAATCCCAATTAACGCAACGGCAATAAATACACTCACTATATAGGCAATATCACCTTTAGGAAGGCTCCACCGGAAAACTATCGTGATAAAATAGATAAAGAGCAAAAGCGTATAAATCAGAATTGTAGGAGACATTATGTAATCAATTATAATGCGCAGCACATTTCCCGTACCGCTTTTCTTCACGACAGGCTTTTCAGTTTCGTCATAATATTCCGCTTTCCCGTTATTCATGAAACTGCAAAACAAAAGCGGCACAACCACAAAACCGACAAATGAACCGCCGTTAAGGAAAATCTTATTCATAACATCCACGTTAACATCAAATATTTGTCTTATGGACACTGTGATAACACCTATTGCGCCAATAATAATTCCGCCTATCAGGACAACGGAAAAACCCCGCATAGTAAGATTTACAGAACTTTGTGCAAACCGCTCATTGTCCCATACGCCTCCTCCCGGCTGCAGATACAGCAGCACAAAGGCAAGCAGGTAAGATACTGCAAGATATCCCGCTCTTGAACCTATAAATCCGTCGAGATCTATAAAAAGCAACGGCAGAAAAAAGAAATAGGAAGCTATATAAAAGATACCCCAAAAATTAATACGCCGGCAAGCTCCGGAACCGCACGTGCAATCCCAAACCTTGTGCAGGCTGTAGATCACAACCAGCAATTGAAAAGAGAGAGAGGCAAGATTGTTAACGTGCTCCGAATAACCGGAATTGCCGATAATACTGGCAATCAACATCAGCACAAACATTGTTGCGCCAAACAGAAACTCCACAGGAAATTGTTTGACCGTCTTGGTGGTTTCCTGCAAAAAGGACTGTAACTTGTTCATAACCTTTTGATTTTTAACCTTACGGTTATGCAAGTTATCAAATTGTTTGCCAGATCTCAAATAAGAATTTTCCCGGATTACAAATCAAGGCTCCTTACCCACTCCTCAAGCGTAGCCTTACCGGCATCGGCCGGAAATCTTTTTGCGGGGCGCCACAAAGTTTTCTTGGAACATGAAGGGTGCAGATATTTGTCCGTATCGCCCGGAGCACTGGAACCGGACGTACAAAACGGAACAACAACTTTACCCGAAAAATCATAACTCTCAAGGAACGTGTTTATTATTGTGGGAGCCACGTACCACCAGATTGGGAATCCCACAAATACCACATCATAATCCCCCATATTCCCGCATTTGCCTTTTATGGCGGGCCTTAATGATCTGTCATTCATCTCTATGGTACTGCGGCTGTTCTTGTCCTGCCAGTTTAAGTCCGCCGCGGAGTAGGATTTCTCCGGAGTGATTTCATACAAATCCCCCTTTACCGTCTCAGCCAGTGTTTTTGCAAGCCTGCGCGTATTTCCGGTGCATGAAAAATATGCAACCAATACTTTTTTGTTACTCATAATATTTGATGTTTTTGTCTGGCAATTTGCCGTCAATGAAACAATCATAACGCAAACGGCCATTAGAATTTTTTTCATACCGATCGTTTTACGCAAATTAATCTGTTTTTGTCTTATTACAAAATGATTTTTGTTGTAAGGGATATTATAATTCCAGTAAACTGAAAACTTGTGTTTATTTTAAACATAAATGATAAACAAAGTGATCGATTGACAAATACCGATTTAGTTGTAAGTGGAAGATTATCTTCCCTATTCCAAAATTTTTAGTTAAAGTTAATATCATAAGTATTTGAAAAAATAACCAATTTTTTACATGCTCGAGTAATAGCAACATAGAAATGTTTATAATTATTAAATTTATGTGCATTTAGAATCGCGACAGTATCAAATTCTAACCCCTTGGTCAATAATGTTGTACCAATGCATTTGCCATATATTTTTTTACCAACTCTTCTAATAGTATTTTTATAACTAATCATTGCTTCATAAACACTTTTATTGTCTGTTGCTGCAATTATAAGAGCCGCACAAACTGAAAAAACTAAATTTTTTCGATAACATTTAATATGTGGTAAACACATAATTCCCTTTATAATAGTTGATAATTTAGAATAATCCATTCCTGATTGTATTTCTTCAATTAATCGTTGTAAACTCTCAACTTTTTGTTTTGAATCTGCTTCAGTTTTCTTTTTAAAACCAGATTTATTAAACCAGGTATTGACACCTGTTGTATTGAAAAATTTGTATGACAATTCCCTTACAAGAAGTATAATGGATTTATTTCCCCAATTATCAATCTTTTTAGATATTGAGTATGAATCTTTATCGTCAATGGATTCAAGTAAAAGGAGTCTGCTATTAAATAATCTAATTATGTTCAAGCGTGGTTCAATTGATGATGTTGTTGGATGAATTATTAATAAACTATTTTCATTAAGCAAATTCATTAGTTTATTTCTATATTGACTGTTTTGTTTGTACCAATCATTTTCATTACAAATAACAGTTTCAATAGAATTGTAATTACCAAGTTTTATTGTTGACTTGCTTTGAAGTTTACTCCTTATATCCTTTAAATTTTTTCCCAGCCCTCTATTATTACCATTATCGTTCCAACGCCACGGCGTTTCCAATTCGTAACTCTTTCCAAAATCTACTAAGTCTGTTGAAAAATTAACAAGCTCACCTCGAAAATCAAAAATACCTTGCATTGGGTCTCCTAAAATATGGGTATGTAAAACATCCGCCAATAACATAATAAATTTATGTTGTATCTTGGAACAATCCTGATATTCATCTACGAATAGATTATTATAAGAGCTATTTATAATTCTTTTTATGGCATTCAATTTAAATAAGCCCAATGCTTTGTCTTGTATCATATCAAAGTAATTGTCTGCATCTTGCTGAGGTAAATCCTTTCCACAATAAAATGCTAAAACATATTTTTGGATAAAACCAGTAATAGTTTCAATGTGATATTTGGTGGAAGGGACATTTTGAAGTTTGAATTTACCTTTCAATGATGCAATGCCGGCGTGCGTATGTGTTAAAATTAATTGTCTCTCACTATCTGAGCAGAACTTGATACATTCCACAATAGTGTAGGTTTTCCCATAGCCGGCTGGAGCTATTAATAAACTTTTTGGTTGCGATATAAAATCTTGATAATCCATTATTATTTATCAATCCATCCCATTAACAAATCAAATTCTGTTTTCAATCTTTTACCTTCTAATTTTTCTATTGCACTAAACCAAACTTTACCAATTTCTTTTCCGTGGTCTATCCGTTTGAACCAAGCCTTACCTTTCTTCTTGTCATTATTATTTTCACCTTTATTTGACGATATCTGCCCAATTTTAGTTCTCATTTCTAAAGTCTCTTTTATGTCTTCCCTGTTTTTAATCTCAAGTTGAGAAAAGATATTTTGTTCTCCTTTATCTTCTATTACATATTGTATTAATTGCAGTACATTATCCCATGGTAAATCATTAAAGACTTGTTGTTCGATGGCATTATTAGAATCGCAATCAACTATTTCAACAGCAATCTGTTTTAAATTGCATTTTTTGCTATTTACAGTTTCATCATCTGAATCACAAAAAAGGCATATATCAAAACCAGCTTCTTTGAATTTTTGACAATAGTTTATCATATTAACTCCTGTACCATTAACCAAAGAAATGCCAAGAAACTCAAAATTTGGCTTATTTTTCTCTATTCGATAGGTATTTAATGCTCTGCAAATACCAAATTCAGTCGCTCCTTCACAAACTAATATGCGTTTGGCAAAAAAAGCATTTGCATTATTTCTAATACAACCTTGAAAACTTTTATCGAATGATATTAATTTATTTTCGTTCGGTTTTTTTAAAAAAATATCTTCGGCACACAGCTCTTCAATGACATTACTGGAATGTGTGGTAATAAAGATTTGTCCGTCATTACTTTCTTTTAGATATTTTACCAGAAACCTTACTCTATCAGGTTCCAAACCTTGCTCAATTTCATCAATCAGAATGATGCCGCCTTCTTTTTTTGCTAATTCTAACTGTATTGCAATGGATAATAATCGTTTTGTGCCCTTCCCTTTCAATCTTAATGGCAATTTGTTTTCATCATGTAGAGCAAGACTGCCTTCTTTAATTAAAATATTTTTTAAGTCAATAAAGGCTTTTATTTCCGTAATTGACAATCCAAGATTCTTAGTAATACTACTTATTTCTTTCAAAACAGAATCAAAGGAACTAAAAGAATTATCTTGATTAATATTTTGATATGCGTGTCTGTTTGCGTCAACAATTAATGAATTTTTACTAAAATCATCTTGTGTTCGGCATAAGGAATACAAAGGGCTCCCTTTTCCAAAAGCGAAATGACCATCAACATAATCCGATACCATAAAAACATTTAATCTCGCTCTATTTGTAGCACTAATTTCAATATCTTCATTACTTTCGCGTCCATTAACTACCAGCCATTTAGGTTCCAAATCTTTTTTTACAATGAGTTTAATTGTAAGAACATCTTTTGAGTTTTGATCCTCTTGTGAAATGTCATCGATAATTTTATTTTCGCTATTTAATAACCTCTTATGCAAACCAAACTTGGTCTCTGTTAAGAGTTCTCTAGGCAAATCATATATACTAGCTTCAATTTCAATAGGACACTCAATATTCCCATTATAAAAATCCATATCATAAAACTTGTAATCCCAATACGGTGACAGTACTGCTGCTATTGCCTGTAATATCGTTGTTTTACCAGAATCGCCTCTGCCAATAAGACAAATAAAAGATTGATTATAAAAAATTTGTTCAAATTCTTGAATGCCTTTGTAATTTTTAATTTTTAGAGTATGAATTTTTGCCATAACTATCTAATTAAAATCATTATTATATAATGTCTAACTTAAGTTGCCTAAGACATCTTAAGTGTACAGCCTCCCTTTTTAATCTTCCAAGTCATTTCTATTTTTTAACGAATTTAGCCAAAATTTCTTTCGATATTTTCAGACACTTAAAAATTTTATAAACAAAGTTTGAAACCTATCCTGTAAGACTTCCAGACCTAAAAAAGTCGGAAGAAATTAAATACTATCACTTTTCAGACATATACAAGTCTGTCTTAAGTTAATGTTGTTCTTTCATGCAACTGCTGCATAATAGACTTGAAATGGCGTATTGTGGGTTATCCATAGATCCGACCGCATGTAATCGTACTTACCCATGAAGTCTTATTATTACACGATAGAGATAATAGCCATTCTCTCCGGGAAATAAATAGATACAGTTTTCTTTTATAATTCTCCAAAATCTTTCTATCAGGATGTTGTCTATGCACACAATCTATGACCATCCCTGCTAACTGTTTTCCCAGCTCCATGCAAGCATTAACCAAATTTCTACAAATGAATTAACTCCAATGGCATATCTGTCTTCACGGCTAAATATAAATCTACCCTTTTTCATTGGTTTTTGATAATACCTAAAATCGTTCTTCCTGCCGATTCCTTTACTTCTTAGCAACCCTATTTATTGAGATAGCACTAATTTTTAACAGTTTTTGATGACAATGTTTTTTTGTATAAATTTGTCAGGAGTAATATGTACTTATGAAGAGAACTGAAACATATGCGGCGAAGCCGTTCATTAAGTGGGTTGGAGGAAAGACTCAGCTTCTCGGTGACATCAAAAAGTCATTGCCGAAACTTTTGAATAAGAGAGAGAACATTACGTATATCGAGCCTTTTGTCGGAGGCGGGGCAGTTCTTTTTTGGATTCTTCAGGAATACCACAACATCACAAAAGCAGTAATCAATGACATCAATGCAGAGCTTATTTGTACATATCGAATAATCAGAAATGATGTTAATTCACTGATATCTGAACTAAACAATCTTCAGGCAGCATATCTTCCATTGTCGCCTGAGAACAGAAAGGATTTCTTTTTGAAGGAACGTTCCGTTTTTAACTCAAAATCAACATCTGATATTCAAACAGCAGCGCTGTTCATCTTTCTTAATAGGACTTGTTTTAATGGTTTGTATCGGGTTAACTCAAAAGGAGAGTTTAATGTTCCTCACGGTAAATATACCAATCCAAGAATATGCGATGAAGCAACGTTAAGGGCTGATTCTGAGCTTCTACAAAAAGTTGAAATTCTTTGCGGAGATTTTGCACAAACTGGTAAGTATGCCGGCAAGGATGTACTTTATTATTTTGACCCGCCATATCGTCCACTTACCGAGACCGCCGCATTTACATCATATGCAACCGGCGGATTTAACGATGCTGAGCAAACAAGGCTTCGTGACTTCTGCGATGAGATAGCCGGTAATAAATCCATGTTTGTTGCCAGCAACTCTGATCCTCAAAACGTTGACAGCGAAGATAAGTTCTTCGACAAACTCTATGAGATGTTCAACATTAAGAGAGTATCGGCAGCCAGAATGATTAACTCAAAGGGTGACGGTCGCGGCGCCATATCTGAAATAATGATCTCCAACATTATTAGCGCATATTGACATGAGAAACTTTGAAACTTGGTTGGCTGCATTCCGCCCATCCATAGCGGATTACAAGTACTACGTTGATTTTGACAAGGTGTTCAGCAACGTGGAATCAATAAGAATTCCGTTAAATATACTTAACTCACTTATCGGCTCAAAAAATATCGAAAAGGAGTTTGAAAACATCCTTGAGAAATATCCCGAGACACTATCTTGTATTCCTATCCTCTTAGCAAAACGCGAATTGGATGTTATGGCAATGGACGAAGAAGGACAAGTTGATTTTCATTTCAACGAATTCAACTTTCCAATCCCTGAATACACCAAATTCATGCGGAAGACGGGGCTCTTTGATTTAATGCAGAATCATATTGTCAATAATCTAGTTGACTATGTTACAGGAGTAGAAACAGGTTTAGACTCAAATGGTCGCAAAAATCGTGGCGGTCATTTAATGGAAGACCTCGTGGAAAGCTATCTTAAGAAAGCCGGACTTGTCAAAGGCGTTACTTATTTCAAGGAGATGTATATTCATGAAATTGAGTCAAAATGGGGTATTGACCTTTCTTCCATATCTAATCAAGGCAGTGCAGAAAAACGTTTCGACTTCGTAGTCAAAGGGAAGAACTCAGTTTATGGTATAGAGACAAACTTCTATACTAGCAGCGGTTCAAAGCTCAATGAAACAGCCAGAAGCTACAAAACAATCACAATGGAAACTAAAGACCTCGGCTACTTTAAGTTTGTCTGGTTCACTGATGGTCGGGGCTGGGATAGCGCAAAGAATAATCTGAAGGAAACTTTTGACGTCCTCGATAATTTGTACAGTATTTCCGACCTTGAAAATGGAATAATCTCCAAAGCACTTATATAAATGCTTTCTGCGTACTACAAATCAGAAGATAAGGACTTTACACTTCTGAAGGGTGATAGTGTCAAGCTCTTGAATTCATTTGATTTCAAGTTCGATATGATTTTTGCAGACCCTCCGTACCATTTGTCTAATGGCGGCATAAGTGTTCAGAGCGGAAAAATGGTATCTGTTAATAAAGGAGATTGGGATAAATCCAATGGGTATGAGGCAGACTATCAATTTGACAAGTCATGGATATCCGCCTGTCGTGAGAAACTGAAAAGTGACGGCACGATATGGATCAGTGGAACGTATCACAACATCTTCTCCGTAGCAAGGTGCTTAACCGAGTTGGGATTCAAGATTCTGAACTGCATCACATGGGAAAAGACAAATCCTCCACCAAACCTATCCTGTAAATACTTCACATATTCCGCTGAATATATCCTTTGGGCTCGAAAAGAACAGAAGGTTTCACATTACTTCAACTATGAGTTGATGAAGTCCATCAATGGAGGTACCCAGATGAGAGATGTGTGGCGTCTCCCTGCCATTGCTCCCTGGGAAAAGTCGTGTGGCAAACATCCTACTCAAAAGCCTTTGTGCGTTCTATCACGCATCATCCAAGCATCGACAAAAACGGGTGCCTGGATACTTGACCCGTTTACAGGAGGAAGTACGACAGGCATTGCCGCAAGTTTATTAGATCGTCGTTTCCTCGGCATCGACAAGAACGAGCAATTTCTTGAATTGAGCAAAGCACGTCGAGAGGAGATAAATACCCTTTCTGTCAGAACGGACTATTTGGAACGGCTCCAAAAACAAGCAAAGCTTTTCAAAGACAACGAGGTACGTGTCCTCAACGAAAAGCCAGTTTACTATGGTCCTGAATTGCCGTTTTAGTATTCCCTAATCCCATCCCAATAAATAGGACCTTTCAGAACTAGAGGAATCTGTAAAAAGTAATAACCTTAGAAATTATTGAAAACCGGTGAAAAAGAGCAAATTCAATGATTTGCGGGAGTTATTTATTTGTTGTTCAAGCTGTAAACTTGAATAAATGTAAGCATCTATATCTAATGTTAACCGCTTGTTACTTGAGGACGCGCGAGCATGCGGCTTGAAAAATCTGTCGAGAAAAATATCTTTTCATTTGAAATGAAAAGTTTTATGATTTTATTTCATTTGGAATGAAAAGATTATTATATTTGCGATAAGGAACAGCTTGGCAATATTTGCCGTTATATCCAAAAAAAGAAATGAATATGAAAGAATTATTGCGTCAAATAATCTATGAGCAAAGGTCAATAGGAATAAAAAATATAATTCCAAGAGACATTGACGATAAACTTGTACAATCGCCTGATATTCTAGTTATAACCGGCGTGAGGAGATGCGGTAAATCAACCCTTATGCAGCAAATCCGTGAAAGTCAAAAGCAAAAAGATTTCTTTTTAAATTTTGATGATGAGCGTCTTATAAATTTTAAAGTTGAAAATTTTCAAGAACTCTGTGAGGTTTTTATAGAAGAATTCGGTGAACAAAAAACTTACTACTTTGATGAGATTCAAAATGTTAAAGGATGGGAGCGCTTTGCAAGCAGATTATATGCTCAAGGCTGTAAAGTATTTGTAACAGGTTCAAATGCAAAGATGTTGAGCCGAGAACTTGGAACTTTTCTAACCGGCAGACATGTTACTAAAGAATTATTTCCTTTCTCTTTTTCAGAATTCCTTAGGCTAAAAAAAATCTCTTTTGCAAAATCATTTTTGCACACAACCGCAGGACGTGCAAAGGTTATAACAGAATTTAAAAAATACTTGCAACAGGGAGGATTCCCGCAATATATTATTTATGAAAATGACAATTATCTTTCCTCTCTTTATAATGATGTGGTTTTCAGGGATATAATTGTACGCAATGGCTTAACAAATGAAGCACAGATAAGAGAACTAATGTTATATCTGGCAAGTAATGCGGCTCACCGTTACACATATAATTCCATTGCAAAACTAATAGGTGTTAAAAATCCGGATACCGTTAAAAGTTATCTTGGTTTTATTGAAGATACATATTTTGTTAAACAGCTTACTAAATACGATAGCTCTGTTAGCACCCAAATGAGAAGTCCTAAAAAAATATATTTTATTGATAATGCAATAATAAATAAGATAGGTTTTAATGCATCCGACAACTCGGGTAGCATGTTGGAAAACGCAGTATGCGTGGAACTTATGAGGAGAGGGGAGGATATTTATTACTATTCCGGTAAATCTGAGTGTGATTTTTTATGTCGTCACGGACACAAGATATGTAATGCAATTCAAGTTTGCGTATCACTGGAAAACAAAGAGACAGAATCTAGAGAAATGAAGGGTCTGATGGAGGCACTCGTAACTTACAAACTTAAAGAAGGAACTATCCTTACAATCAGTGAAGAAAAAACTATAACAAACTCTGGCAAAACAATTCACGTTCTGCCGGTGTGGAAGTGGATGCTTGGATAGCGCATGAGCCTGCAGCCGCTCCGCTGATTAAATAACGCTCCAACCACAAAAAAAGCCCGCGAAAAGCGGGCCTTTTAAAAAAATAATCTGTCGGGAGTTTAGAGCTTTCCGTCCATATATTGCTCATAGGCAGCCATGTCCAGCAAACCGTGACCGGAAAGATTGAACAGGATGGTTTCATCTCTTCCTTCTGCTTTATCCTTAAGTGCCTCACGAATTACAAGTGCAATTGCATGTGTAGATTCGGGTGCCGGGATGATACCTTCCGACTGGGCAAATGTAATGCCGGCGGCAAATGTTTCCCTCTGATCAATCGGATAGGATTCAATCAGGCCGTCTTTCTTTAACTGACTGACTATCTGACCGCCGCCGTGATATCTAAGACCTGCGGCATGTATTTGCGCCGGCTGAAAATCATGTCCCAAAGTGTACATTGGAATAAGCGGAGTAAGACCTTCTGTGTCTCCAAAGTCATACTCAAATTTACCGCAACTAAGCTTTGGACATGCTGCCGGTTCCGCCGCCATAAAACGTGTCTTTTTCCCGTCAAGAAAATTGTGTCTCAAAAACGGAAATGAGATGCCGGAGAAATTTGAGCCGCCGCCAAAACATGCAATGACTTTATCGGGATAATCTCCCGTCATCTCCATCTGCTTTTCCGCCTCAAGGCCTATAACCGTCTGATGCAAAAGCACATGATTAAGCACGCTTCCTAGTGTATATCTGGCATTATCACTATGCACCGCCATCTCGACAGCTTCTGAAATTGCCATGCCCAAGCTGCCAAGGCACGTCGGGTCTTTGGCAAGAACTGCGCGTCCGTATTCAGTATCCGGTGACGGAACCGCATGTACGTTTGCCCCGTATGTACGCATTACTATCTTTCTGTAAGGCTTTGTGTTATAGCTGTTTTTAACCATAAACACATCCAGTCCAACTTTAAAATGCCTTGCCGCAACTGCCATGGCCGAACCCCACTGGCCCGCTCCGGTTTCTGTTGTTAAATGTGTAATCCCTTGTTCTGCATTATAATAGCACTGTGCAATTGCGGTGTTAAGCTTATGAGAACCAACCGGGCTGACACTTTCATTTTTAAAATAAATCTTTGCAGGCGTATTAAGCGCTTTCTCCAAGCCGGAAGCACGCACAAGCGGAGAGGGTCTATATATTTTATACAAAGTCCTCACATCCTCCGGGATTTCATGCCACCTCTCGGTTGAAAATTCCTGTTTTGCAAGCTCTTTTGCAAATAAGCCCTCCATATCTTCCGCTTTTATGGGTTTGCGGGTGCCGGGATGCAGCAAAGGTTGTGGTTTGTTAGGCATGTCCGCTACAATGTTATACCATTGCGTCGGAATCTCACTCTCCGGGAGTGTGAATTTTTTGGTTACTTTCATTTTATAATATAATTAAGGTTGATAAAAATGTACTGATAACACCCCCCTGTATGCACAAGAGGATGGCTGTTTTTCCCATAAGGGACTCTTCAAAGTAAAAATTGTGAAGAATTGGTTACAATTCGGAATATATTGGCGTGGCGGGAGCCATCACCACCTTAGAGCCCTAACAATACGGGGTCTATTATTGATGTCCGTAACTATCTGAGGTTCAGAGAATCCCATTTCACCCATCAGAGAGGCTACTTGTTCCCCGAACATTTCATTAATCTCAAAATATATCCTTCCGTTACGATTTAACATATCAAAGGCAAGTTGGGAAATTTTTCTGTAAAACACAAGCGGATTATAGTCAGGAACAAATAACGCCTCCGCCGGTTCATAATTAAGAACATTAGGCCGCATATATTTTTTCTCTCTCTCCATAACGTAAGGAGGATTGCTTGCAATGATATCAAATTTCCTTCCGCCAAACATGGACAATGCCTCCGGAGAAAGTATATCACATTTAAAAAAGTCAGGAGCGGGTTGATCCGCTTTTACACCGTCTACTACGGAATCTATATGTTCCGGCATTCCGCCGGCAACATCCGGTTCTCTTCGCTCAATCTTCTGATTTCTGGCATATTCCAGAGCCGTATCGGAATTATCACAACCGTAAACATAGGAGCGCGGAAAATTACTCCACAGACTCCATGCAATACACCCGCTGCCTGTACAAATATCCAAAATCTCATAAGGCTTTCTGGAACTGTTGCTCAGAGTAATTAAACTTACCATTGCTTCGGTTTCCGGACGGGGAATCAAAACTCCTGGCCCGACATTAAACCTGTGCCCGCAAAACATTTCATAACCAAGCACATACTGTACAGGCTCCCCTTTTGCCATCCTCAGCACCGCATCTCTAACCATTGACTCGGAGAATAATTCATCCTTTTTTGTCTCGACGGATTCTTTGTTTATCAGTAAAATTTCTCTGCCGGGATCTGAAATATAGGCATAATCTTTATAACCCGATATTCCAACCAATAACCTATTGCATAAAGAAATAGACTCCTCCTTTGAATAAAGAGAAGAGAGTTTTTCAACTCCAAAATCTATGAATTCTTTAATTGTCACAAAATAAATTATTAAGTATCGGTTGGTAGTTGTTAAGTGTTGAGCATTAAATCAAATATTCTCAAGCATGTCTGTTAGGAAATCCTTAAGCTCAATGCCGGCAACTGCAAGCTGTTTTGGAACAAGACTCATTTTTGTCATCCCTGGTATAGTATTGACTTCCAGGAAATAAACATCATTCCCGTGAATGATATAATCCATTCTCACAATTCCGCTGCAACCCATATAAGTGTAAATCCGCTCACTTAAATTTTGAACTTTTGCAGTAAGTTCCGGGGATAGCGGGGCAGGGCAAATCTCCTCAGATTCTCCAAGATATTTGGCCTCGTAGTCAAAGTATTCTCTCTTTGTAACAATCTCCGTAACAGGCAGTTTATGAATTGCGCCATGCATTTTATAAATACCGTTTGTGACTTCTCTACCGTCAACCGCAGCCTCCGCAATCACAGTATCGCATTCAGTAAAAGCGTGATTTATAGCCCCTTCCAGCTCTTCCTCTTTTTTGACTTTAGTAACTCCAAAACTGCTGCCGCCAACAGTTGGCTTTACAAACATAGGAAGACCAATCTGTCTTATGATATCTCTTGTAGAGTGGGGAACATCCTTTCTTATGTAAACATCCTTTGCCATCTTTACACCGGCATAATCCAGAAATCTTTTGCAAGAATGTTTATCAAATGTAATTGCAGAAACAAAGGCAGAACAAGTGGTGAAAGGAACGTGCATCATCTCCAGATATCCCTGAAGCAGACCGTTTTCCCCCGGCGTACCATGTATCATTATAAAAGCCTTGTCAAACTTCACAAGACCGTTGCGGCAAAGCACGGAAAAGTCTGTTTTGTTTATCTCTTTGCTGCGAGTCTCCAAATTGCGGAGACTCCTTCCCATTACCAAATCCAAATCTATTTCCTCTCCGTCGGGAGGCAGAATCAGCAGCCATTTTGTACCTCTTAAAAAGATAAGATACGTTTGAAACTTCTCTGCATCAATGGATTTTGACACATTTATTGCGCTCTGTACGGATACTTCACATTCTGAAGAATCTCCGCCGCAAATCAGGGCAACATTCTGTTTACCACCCATAATCAAACTCTCCTGTTATTAGTCAATCGTTTAATAAATCACCGGCATTAATGAAAGTCATCTGTTCCGCAGATTAGTTTTCTTGTATGAATTCATCTTGGGCTTCCGTTTCACCCTCTCCGGTCTCACCCTCTCCGGTACCAGTATCTGCCACAGGATTAGGACAATTCATGTCCACATCAAAGTCTTGCGGCACAGCAAACTTATCATTGATAGTAACTCCAAGCTTTCCGTCTGCCAGCACTTTTTTCATAAAGATTCCCCAAATAGGAAGCGCCATATTTGTACCGCTTCCGTTTGCCATGCTTGCAAAATGAATTTGCCTATCCTCTGCACCAACCCAAACGCCGGCAGTCAATCTTGGCGCATAGCCTATGAACCATCCGTCTGCGTTGTCATTTGTTGTTCCCGTCTTGCCTCCAAATTGTCCGCCGCTTATGTAAGACCTTAACCTTGCACCAGTTCCGTGATCAACAACATTCTGCATCATATTTACCATCAAATATGCTGTCTTTGCAGAAATAGCCTCTCTCTTTTTGCTTTGGAATCTGGCAAGCACGGTACCGTTTTTATCCTCTATCCTTATTACAAATTGCGGATCTACATAAACACCTCTGCTCGGATAAACATTAAATGCGCTTACCATCTGATAAACAGGGATATCTGCGGAACCGACACACAAAGAATAAACGGGATTCAAATAACATTTTATTCCAAGATTGTGCGCCATAGCAACAAGTGGCTCGGGACCAAATTGCTTCATAAGATAGGCAGAAATATTATCACTGCTCTTCTGCAATCCCCACTTTAAAGTTACAGTCTTCCCAATCCACTGACCGCCCTCCTGACTTCTTGGAGTCCAAACATTTCCGCCGGATACGACAAAGGACTGAGGCACATTTACAACCTTGTCACAAGGGGTAAACCCCTCCTGCATTGCAAGAGTATAAAGGAATGGTTTGAATGTGGAACCAACTTGTCTTTGTCCTTGCATTACCTGGTCATACTTAAAATATCTATAGTTCTCTCCGCCAACGTAAGCTCTTACATATCCGGTCTCAGGCTCTATGGCCATAAGTCCGGCACGCAAGAAAGACTTATAATATTTAATGGAGTCATTAGGTGTCATAAGTGTGTCTGCATAACCCTTTTTATTCCAAGAGAATACGCGCATATCCGTCTTTGTGTTAAACGCTCTTTCTATATCCGCATCACTCTCTCCCGCCTGCCTCATATTCTTATAACGGTCACTCCAATGACGCGCCTGCCTCATAAGTGTCTCTACGGTTGCCACGTCCGTTCCGTTAGCAAAAGGAGGATGCTGCGTATATCTGACATCTCTGCGGAATGTAGATTGCAATTGCTTTAAATACTCAGCGACAGCCTCTTCTGCATATTGCTGCATCTTTGCATTGATAGGTGTATAAATTTTTAAACCGTCGCGATCCAGATTATACTTATCTCCGTTTGTCTTAAAGTTTTTATTAAGCCAGCCGTAAAGCGGATCTTCTTTCCATGACAAAGAGTCCTCTCTAAACTCGCTTTCCGTTGAGTAATCAGATCTGTGCGGTTCATCTGCACTCATAATTCTGCGCAACATATCTCTAAAGTATGGAGCCAGACCGGATGCGATTTCATCACTGCTGTAGCTTAATTTTATTGGAATTTTTACAATTGAATCATATTGAGTTTCAGAGATATAATTATATTTCCTCATCTGGTTCAACACATGGTTCCTTCTCTTTAGGGACAATTCCGGGTTCACAACCGGGTTAAACCTTGTCGGCTTATTAACCATTCCAACAAGCAGCGCGCTCTCCTCTATAGTCAAATCTTTTGGAAGCTTCCCAAAGAAAGTACGGGCAGCGCTTTGAATACCATAAGCATTGCTGCCAAAGAAGACGGCATTCATGTACATGCTTAAAATTTCCTCTTTTGTATAGTTTCTCTCCAGCTTAACCGCCGTAATCCACTCTCTGAATTTATTAACGCCCAAGACAAAAAACTTAGCGCCCGGGAAGTGAGACTTAACCTCTTCCCTTGGGAACAAAGTCTTTGCAAGTTGCTGACTTAGTGTACTTCCGCCGCCGCCGCCTCTGGTGTTCCCAAGAACCAAACTCTTTACGGCAACCCTGAACAAACTGCGCATATCCACTCCGCTATGTTTGTAAAATCTTACATCCTCAGTTGCAACCACCGCATCTTTAAGACCTTCTGATAAATCATCAAACGTAGTATATGAACGATTCTCTACATGGAAAGTAGTCAAAAGTGTTCCGTCTTCCGCTAAGATTTGCGTTGCAAGATTGCTCTGCGGATCCTCCAACTCCTCAAAAGAGGGTATATCTGCAAAAATCCAAACAAGCATTAAAGCTGTCAGCACAAGGATAATAGGGCTAAAAACTATGAGCCACAACCATTTAAGAAATTTATTCCTATCTTTTATTTCCATTTTCCCGCTTTTAACAAAAGCAAAAATACAAATAAAAATTTGCATTTTACAGTAGTTTATGACTTACTTTGCAGCCCATTAATAAAGTAAAAAGAGGGGATTTAAGCATTATGGGAGAGAATCTTATTATAGTCGAGTCACCTGCTAAGGCAAAAACTATAGAAAAATTTTTAGGCAAAGAGTATACTGTCAAATCCAGCTTTGGCCATATCTGTGATCTCGCAAAAAAGAATCTGGGAATTGACATTGAACATGGCTTTGAGCCAAAATATGAGGTTTCCGCAGACAAGAAAAAAGTTGTCTCTGAACTAAAGGCTCTGGCAAAGAAAGCAAAAACAGTATGGCTTGCATCAGATGAAGACCGTGAGGGGGAGGCAATAGCATGGCATCTCCAGAACAATCTTGGTCTTAAAGATGAGAACACTAAAAGAATAGTGTTCCATGAAATTACAAAGAGTGCCATTCTGAATGCAATCCAAAATCCGCGCAAGGTTGATATGGATTTGGTTATGGCTCAACAGGCGCGCAGAGTTCTGGACCGTCTGGTGGGCTTTGAACTTTCTCCAATTCTGTGGAAGAAGGTTGCCCCAAAACTTTCCGCCGGAAGAGTACAATCTGTTGCGGTAAAATTAATTGTAGACAGAGAGCGTGAAATTCAAGCTTTTACGGCAGACACCTTTTATAAGGTTACCGGCGTATTTCATCCGGCAACTTTAGACGGCAAGATAAAACTTGGCGCAACACTGGATTCTAAATTCAATTCATCTGCAGAAGCTGAAACATTTTTAAATAAGTGCAACGGCTGCAACTTTATAGTAGATGGAACGGAGAAGAAAAAAATATCCAGAACACCTGCGCCTCCGTTTACCACATCTGCTCTTCAGCAGGAGGCGGGACGTAAGTGCGGTTTTTCCGTTGCTCAAACAATGAGGATTGCTCAAAAACTTTATGAGAGCGGACTTATCACCTACATGCGTACAGACTCCACAAATTTGTCCACGCTTGCATTAACTACCATAAAGCAGGCTATAACAGAGAATTACGGAGCTCAGTATTCAAAGACAAGACAATACAAAACAAAGAGCAAGGGGGCACAAGAGGCTCATGAGGCTATTCGCCCTACCTATGCCTCCAATATGACAATAGAAGGAACGGCACAAGAGAAAAGATTATACTCCTTAATATGGAAACGCGCAGTTGCTTCTCAAATGGCAGACGCAGAATTGGAGAAGACCGTCATCACAATTGGAGGAGATAAAATTTCCGAGAAATTCACAAGTGAGGGAGAGCAGATTTTATTTGACGGATTTTTAAAATTATATCTGGAGGGAAAAGATGATGAGCAAGATGACGAGTCGGAAAATCAGCTTATCCCTAATATTCCCGACAGAGCATTAATGGATGCCCTTGAAATCTCTGCAACCCAGAGATTTACGCAAAAACCCCCAAGATATTCAGAGGCATCTCTTGTAAAGAAAATGGAGGAGCTGGAGATTGGCCGCCCTTCCACTTACGCCCCAACCATTACAACAATCATGGCAAGAGGCTATATAGTAAAGGAGGAGAGAGACGGTGTTGAGAGAAGTTATGAAAAGATGACACTGTCGGGAGGAAAAGTTGAGAAAACAACTTTGACAGAGAAGACAGGCGCGGAGAAAAATAAATTATTCCCGGAGGACATCGGAATTCTTGTGACAGATTTTCTGGAGAAGTATTTTACATCTATCATGGACTACGGTTTTACGGCAAAAATTGAGGACGATTTTGATAAAGTTGCAGCCGGAAAACTTGTTTGGAACAATCTGATTAAGAGCTTCTACGGGCCTTTCCACAAAAAAGTGGAAGCATCAATGGAAGAGAAGGGACACGTAAATGCGCAGCGCTCTTTGGGCAAAGACCCTGCAACAGGAAAAGAGATAATTGTAAGACTGGGAAAATTTGGACCCGTCGTTCAAAAAGGAGATAACGATGATCCTAAAAAAGAATTCTCCAGCCTTAGAAAAGGTCAATCCATAGAGACGCTCACTCTGGAAGATGCGCTTAAATTATTTGACCTTCCAAGAGAAGTTGGCAAATGGAAAGATAAAGCCATCACCGCTGCAATTGGAAGATTTGGCCCGTACATAAAGTATGACAACAAATTTGTCTCTCTTGGCAAACTATATGATCCTTACACAATTACAGAGGATGAGGCCTGCACCTTAATAGAAGATCACATTCAAAAAGAAGCTAACAAAGTCATAAGAGTTTTTGAAAAAGAGGACATTCATGTTCTTAACGGAAGATTTGGCCCATATATAAAATGCGGCAAAGACAACTATAAAATTCCAAAGGGAAAGAACGCAAAGAAGGCGGAAGAACTTACACTGGAAGATTGTCAGAATATCATTAAAAATTCTGAACCCACAGGTAAGGGTAAGAAAAGAGGCAAAAAATAATTATAAGGAATATATTCCCGATCTATGGCAAAAGGCAAATTAGATTCAGTAATAAGCGGTTACAAAGAACTGTATGCAGAAAAAAATGCACGTTCTGCCGCAAAACTAATTAGCGCCCCGGATGAGAAAAACTTCTCCGCCACGCTGAAAAAAAATTTAAAATCTAAGCTCCCCACAGTTGTTCTTTGCGGAGAACAGCTTCCCTCTCTTAAAGGTATTATTGGCGGCAAACCTTTTACAGCCGCACTTATATCATCAGGAGACTTTCTTGCAAACCCGGAGGACACTTTTCCTCTGCTTACAAATAAAAACCTAAAGAGTTTTGCGCTGCTTGGAGTACAGAGATATTTGTTCAATCCGGGAATAGATATCTTTTTGAATGACAGTGGTTTTGAAACGCTGCACCTTGGAGAGATAAGAGATGATATGACTCAATGCGAGCCGCTTCTGAGAGATGCACAATACATTTTTATTGATATGCATTCCGTAAAATACGCAGACTATCCGTGGTCGGAAGAGAAAGGAAATCCAAACGGGTTCATGAGCAATGAAATATGTCAAATTGTTAGGTACGCCGCATTCTCCCAGAAATTAAAAGCTATCTTTTTATTTGGTATCTCTCTGGAAAAGAGCAGAAAGCATATATGTGACGCTCTTGTATCCCAAGTTGTCTGGCATATTTTTGATGGCATTACTTCTAATTTGAAAGAAGACCCCATGATTTCTATTTCAAAGGGCAAACTTGCAATGCAATTCATGCGTAAAATAGTTGACATGGGCGGAGGCAGCGATGCTATTTCTTTTGTAACAAGCTTAAACACAGGCAGGTGGTGGATGGAAATTCCTGTCGAGAGCACAAAAAGTCAATTGCTTATCCCTTGTACACAGAGTGATTATGACTCCGCTTGCGCCGGTAATATTCCAATTAGATGGCTATTTTATTACAGAAAAAGTAATATTTTATAAAAAATTTTACTATTTTTGTTCAGAACAGTGAGCAAAAACAGTTAAATTTTATAAATATGCCAAAATATCAAATCGACGACACAGACCAGAAAATCCTCTCTTCTCTTGTAAAGAACGCCAGAATGCCTTTCCTGGAAATCGCTCGCGATTGCGGAGTTTCCGGTGCAGCTATTCATCAGAGAGTTAAGAAGATGGAATCATTGGGAATTATTACGGGTTCCCGTCTTCTTGTAAAGCCATCAACGCTTGGACTAAATGTTTGCGCGTTTGTAGAGGTGAACCTTTCACCTGTAAACAAGTATCCGGAAGTAATTGAGGCTCTTAAAAAAATCCCAGAAATAGTTGAATGTCACTTTGTTACCGGAAGACATACTTTGCTTTTAAAAATGTATTGTTTTAATCATGACCATCTTTTGGACATTCTGATCAATACTATTCAAAATATTCCCAGCGTACAGGATACGGAAACGCTTGTATCTCTAGACCAGTCAATTGAACGTCAGGTTTGGGTTAAAGATTATCCGGAAGCTCAAGGATATCACGGAAGACAAAAAGCAAAAGGAGCTAAGAAGAGATAGTCTACAAAGAGGCGTAAATTATGTTAGCCTCTTTTAAATCTTCAGGGGTAGTGATTTTTAAATTCAATCTGCTCCCCTCACAAGTGTCAACAGAATAACCCGCACTTTCTATAACTGTAGCATCATCTGTGAAAGTTGGAGAGTACGGTTTTTTATATGCCCTTTTAAGACGCGTAGAATCAAACACCTGTGGAGTTTGAACAATAAAATAATTATCTCTTGGCACGGGACGGCTGCCGGTCATTTCACCCTCTGAATCAAGAATTTTTTCTCTCATGGAATCTACCATTGAAAGAATCGGAATTATTCCGGCATATTTTTCAGAAAAATCATAATCCAGCATCTCTTGCACCAATTCCCTTGGTACAAAGGGACGCACCCCGTCATGAACTGCTACAACCGCATTATCCGGAACAAACTCAAGGGCGGCTTTTACAGAGTGAAAACGTGTCAACCCGCCCTCCACAATGAGATGTTTAAACCAAAGCTGGTTTTTAACGCAGTAATCCTGCCAATTTTTAATATATCTGGGGGGCAGGACAAGGATAATCTCCACTTCCCTGTCAAGATTAGTAAATAACTCTAAAGTCCTAAACAATATGGGTTTACCGGCAAGCTCCAAGAATTGTTTTGGGACCATGGAACCCATTCTTGTACCGCTCCCCCCGGCTGTAATTATTGCATAATATTTGCTTTGAATTGACATATTGGAAATGTATCTTTGCAAAAGTATCAATTTTTACGCTATATTTTTTAACTTTACGCGGTATATTTTATAGAAATTAAGACAAAGTGAATGAAATTAAAAGAGCTCTTATATCCGTGTACTCTAAAGACGGTATATTGGAGATATCCAAAGAGTTACTAAAAAACGGAGTGGAAATTCTCTCCACGGGGGGAACAGGTGATTTTTTAAGCAAAAACGGTATTCCCGTTTCTAAAGTTGAAGACATAACCGGATATCCGTCTATTCTTGGGGGTAGAGTTAAAACCTTGCATCCCAAAGTATTTGGTGGGATTCTTGGCAGAAGGGACAATGAAGAGGATAAAAATGATTTTAACAAGTTCTCTATACTCCCGATAGACCTTGTAATTGTGGATCTGTATCCTTTTGAGGAGACAGTAGCAAAAGGAGCTGATCATCAAGATATTATAGAGAAAATAGATATTGGCGGCATTTCTCTTATAAGGGCCGCTGCCAAAAATTATAATGATGTTGTAATCATTCCTTCTAAAGAATCTTACGGTCCGTTTTTGCAGATTCTCAAAGAGAAAGGAGCAAAAACGGAACTTAAGGAGAGAGAATTTTTTGCGGCAAAAGCCTTTGAAGTCAGCTCTCACTATGATACCGCAATCTTTGATTTCTTTAACCAAAGTTTTGACATTCCGGTATTTGACAAGAGCATTACGGAAAGCAGAGGCCTGCGCTACGGAGAAAATCCTCATCAAAAAGGGATGTATTTTGGTCCAAAAAATTCTCTTCCGGAACAGATTCACGGCAAAGAGATTTCACACAACAATTTGCTGGACATTGAGTCTGCAATAGAACTGATTAATGATTTTACTGAGACCACGGTTGCAATTATAAAACATACTAACGCATGCGGATGCGCAAGTGATCCCAATCTTGTAAAAGCCTGGGAGAAAGCGCTTGCCGGAGATCCGGTCTCTGCGTTTGGCGGCATTCTTGTAACAAACAGAGAGATTGACAAAACGGCTGCAGAGGAGATGAATAAAATTTTCTTTGAGGTTATGATTGCCCCATCTTATACTAAAGAGGCGCTTGATATACTGGAAGTTAAAAAAAATCGCGTGATTCTTGTAAACAGCGGCACAGTTCTTCCAAAGAAAAAATTCCGCTCATTGCTGAACGGAGTATTAGAGCAGGAAAGAGATAGTTATGTAGAGACGCCGGAAGATCTTAAGCCCGTAACAATCTTAAAACCAAAAGATGAAGAGATTCCTGACCTGATTTTTGCAAACAAACTGGTTAAACATTCCAAGTCTAATGCAATTGTACTTGCAAAAGGGAAACAACTGCTGGCCAGCGGAATAGGACAAACCTCCAGAGTAGATGCGCTGAAACAAGCTATTCAAAAAGCTAAATTTTTCAACTTTGATTTGCAGGGGGCGGTTATGTCTTCGGACGCATTTTTTCCGTTCTCTGATTGCGTACAAATAGCTGCTGCAGAAGGCATTAAAACAGTTATTCAACCTGGCGGCTCTATAAGAGACAATGAAAGCATAGATTGGTGCAACAACAACAATGTTGCAATGGTAATGACAGGAATAAGACATTTTAAACATTAGATATGGCATTTTCTTTTTTAACACAGGAGCTTGCAATTGATTTGGGGACAGCCAATACCGTCATTTTTATGAATGACAAAATAGTGGTTGATGAACCTTCAATTGTTGCTATTGACCAAATAACAGGCAAACCAATAGCATACGGACACACCGCAAGGCTGATGCATGAGAGAACAAACCCAAACATCAAAACAGTCAGGCCGTTAAAAGATGGTGTTATTGCAGATTTCAATGCTGCGGAGCAGATGATTCGCGGCTTTATTAAGATGATTAACAATAAGAGAACGCTTTTTACGCCAAACCTTAGGATTGTAATTGCCATACCTAGCGGCAGTACCGAGGTGGAAATAAGGGCAGTGCGTGACGCTGCGGAACATTCCGGCGGAAGAGACGTTTATATTATTTATGAGCCTATGGCGGCCGCTCTTGGAATAGGACTGGATGTAGAAGAGCCTAGCGGACACATGGTTGTAGATATAGGAGGAGGCACCACGGAGTGCGCCGTTATTTCTCTTGGCGGTATTGTTTGCAAAGAGAGCATAAAGGTTGCAGGAGATGTATTTACATCTGATATTCAGCAATATCTAAGACAACAGCATAATATCAAAATTGGAGAAATTACTGCAGAGCAAATTAAAATTGCAGTTGGAGCGGCCATTCCGGAACTGGATAACCCTCCCGAGCCTTTTGTTGCAAAAGGTCCTAATTTGATGACAGCTTATCCTGTGGAGATTTCCGTCTCCAGCCAGGAGATTGCACACTGTCTGGACAGGTCTTTGGCAAAGTTGGAAACCACTGTTGTTAAGGTTCTTGAGCAGACTCCTCCGGAGTTGTATGCGGATATCGTTAAAGAGGGAATCTTCCTAACCGGAGGCGGAGCGCTTATTAGAGGATTGGATAAGAGAATGGAAGATAAGCTTAAGATTCCTTTCCATGTTGCAGAAGATCCGTTGAGAGCAGTTGCAAGAGGCACAAGTACAGCGCTTAAGAATCCTGCAAAACTGCCTTATCTTATGAGATAATAATCTGTCGGGAGAAAAATGAAAATTCCACCGCTGATCTATAATGCAATTGGACGCTTTGTACTGTTTGTGGTTTTAGAAACGGCGGGAGTGCTTATGATTATGAACAATGGTATTGTCCAAAGGTACAGGATCTTTGAGACTATACGCTCTTTCCAATGTTTTTTCTGGGAGAGGAATACTGCGATTAAAGATTACACAAGATTAAAGGATATTAATGCATCTTTGATAAAACAAAATGCATTGCTGCTAAAGCAAAATGTCCTGTATAGAAATTGTATTCAGAACAGTATCGCGGAAGGCTCTTTCCAAGGCAAAATTCATAATATTGACAGGAATGCATCATCCGGAACCGACAGCACGACAATAAGATTGGACAGCAGTATGGTAATGTATGATTATCAGCTTGCTAAAGTAATTAAAAACAGTCTGAACACAGAGCACAATTACCTGATTATTGATAAGGGTGCAAAGGACGGAATGTCTGAAGATATGGGAGTTATCACCCCTATTGGAGTTGTAGGAATCACAAGAGCTGTAGGCGCGGATTATACATACGTACTCTCTTTTCTTAATAACAAACAAACGATAAGTGCAAAAATCGGGAGGTCTAATATCTTTGGAACATTGCGCTGGGACCATAAGTCTATCTATTATGCGCAGCTTACGGAAATACCTCAGCACATTAAAGTTAGAAGGGGAGATACTGTCTTTACAAGCGGATATTCAACTTTCTATCCCGCCAATATTCCCATTGGAACCGCGGTTTCATACAGAGTAGTTAACGGAACTCACAAGCAAATCAAAGTTAGGCTTATGCAAAACTTTAAAGATTTGGATTATGTGATAGTGGTTAAACACAGGCACAGGCATCAGATAGATTCTCTCTCAAAATTTCAGCCGTCTTATAGTAAAAGATAAAGAATGAACCGCGTGGTAAAATATACTATAATTGGTATTGCAACTCTAATAATTCAGTTGCTGATATGCGAGTTTGTCAATATTTGGCCTCCGCTGTATATTGCTGTTTTTCCGTTGTTTATATTAATGCTCCCAAATGATTTTAAACCTGTGCTGCTAATGATAATTGCGTTTGTTGCGGGACTCCTTATAGACTCTCTTTCTGACGGTCTGCTGGGGCTGAATGCAACAAGCCTAACCGCAATTGCATTTTTCAAACACACATTTATAAAGGGACTTGCCAGATATGAAAGCGGAAGCGGAGCGCAAGATGTAAACAGCAAACATTTTGGGTTTCAAAAGTTTTTAACATTTCTTCTGTTATCATATACTGTCTTTTTTATTTGCTATACTATGCTGGATGATTTTGGTTCCGGTTCTATGGTATTCTTGGTAATCAGACTTTTAGTAAACATCGTCGTCAATATTATTATTGCAATTATTTTGGAAAAATTGTTTTTCCAAAGGTTAATGCAGTAACTTTGGTCCGGCTAAAGGCATTGTAAAAAATGCATAAAAAAAACATTCTCATAATCGGCGTTATAATTGTCGGTCTTATTCTGGCAATGCGTTTATTTTATTTACAAATCCTAGACAAGGAGTATAAAATAAATGCAGATAATAATGCTCTGCTTTATGAGACTCGCTATCCTGCAAGAGGAATAATTTATGACCGCAACGGAAAAACTCTTGTAGGCAACAGAACAACTTATGATATCATGGTGACTCCCATGGATATACAGCCTTTTGACACTTCTGATTTTTGTGAAACTTTTCATATTGATTATAATATTGTAAGAAAAAAACTCCGCAACTATAGAATCAATAAAAGAAAAATAGGATACCAGACTTTTACTTTTATCAAGCAGGTTTCCGGTGCCGATTACAGTTTGTTTGCAGAGAAGTCTTACAAATTCCCGGGCTTTTACGCCATAAGCAGAACGGCAAGGACTTATCCTTTTAATGCCGGGGCCAATCTTTTTGGATACATTTCAGAAGTGGATTCTGCATTTCTGTCAAAACATCCGGACTATAAACCAGGTGATTACGTGGGTGTTACCGGCATGGAAAAATCTTATGAAGATGTACTGTGCGGCAAAAAGGGATACAATATTTTTATCAGAGATTCACGCAACAGAATACGTTCAAGTTTTGAAAACGGCAAATATGATGTTGAGGCCGTGCCCGGAAAAGATTTAATTTCTTCTATTGACGGAGAACTGCAGCAATATGGAGAGCTGCTGATGCAAAATAAAGTTGGAAGCGTTGTCGCAATAGAACCTTCAACCGGAGAAATTCTTGCAATTATCTCTTCTCCGTGCATTACCATAGCACAACTTTCCAACATGCGCAAGCATTACAGAGAAATAGCGGATAACCCGTATAAGCCAATGTTTAACAGGTCCGCCATGGCTGCATATCCTCCGGGATCTGTTTTTAAAATTGTAAACGGACTAATTGGTCTGCAAGACGGAGTCATTACTCCGGACAGCAGATTTCCCTGTAACGGCGGCTACTATTTTCCGGGCGGAAAAATGGGGTGTCACCATCACGCAAGCCCGCTGGATTTTAAACTTGCCGTATGTATGTCATGCAATGCTTACTTTGCGCATGTTTATAGGGCGATAGTTACAAATCCAAAATACAACCCGATTTCTGTGGCATTTAACCATTGGAGAGACGCCGTAATGAAATTTGGATTTGGCAAAAAACTTGGAAGCGATTTCCCGTCTGAGCTTGCGGGAACGCTCCCGACCACAAAGACTTACGATAAAATCCACGGCAAGGGAAGATGGAACTCATTTAATATTTTGTCACTTGCAATAGGGCAGGGAGAAATTGGCACAACACCTTTGCATCTTGCCAACCTTGCGGTAATTATAGCAAACAGAGGATACTACTACGTGCCCCATTTGGTTAAAAATGCGCCGGACACAACAAGGGCTAACTCATTTAAAGTCAGGCATTATGTTGGTGTGGATACCGTGCATTTTGCAACGGCTATAGAGGGAATGCATCTGGCCGCAAACGGTGGTCCTGGGGGAACTGCAAGAATTGCCCACATAGACGGGATTGACTTGTGCGGAAAGACCGGAACAGCGCAAAATCCTCATGGAAAAGATAATGCGTCATTCATCTGTTTTGCCCCGCGCAATCATCCAAAAATTGCAGTAGCCGTTTATATAGAAAACGCGGGATTTGGAGGAACTTGGGCCGCCCCGGTTGCATCATTAATGGTAGAGAAATATTTAAACGGAACAGTCAAAAGGAAAGACCTTGAAGAGAAAATAATTAAGGCAAACACACAGCAATTTGTTCCCGTAAGACGCAAACTGATTCCCGGTCAATACATTATAAAGAGAGACAGCACCGGCAAAAAATATTATGAAAGAATAGAGCCGAAAAAATTGTCGGGAGAAAAAAGGCATATAAAATAAAAAAGAGGTCTAATGTACGGTCAACCAATATATAGAAAAATAGATTTTGGACTGCTGATGTCTTACCTGTTCTTGGTAATCTTTGGCTGGTTAAACATTTATTCCGCCGTATTCACTGAGGATCACCCTATTATCTTTGACATTACTCAAAGATACGGGATGCAGTTTATATGGATGTGTATCTCCTTTGTTGCCGCAGTTTTTATAATCTACATAATAAACCCGAAAATTTATGACGTATTCTCCCCTGTTCTCTATGGAGTGATGGTGTTGCTTTTGTTTGTTGTAATCTTTGCCGGAAAAGAAGTAAATGGCTCCAAATCATGGTTTTACCTTGGCTCATTTGCCTTCCAGCCCGCCGAGTTTTCCAAAATTACAACGGCACTGCTGCTCTCATATGTGATGAGCAAATACGGATTCAGACTTGCAAACATCAGAGACGCATTCAAGACCGCTGCAATAATTTTGATTCCAATCCTGCTAATCATTGCGGAGAAAGAAACGGGCAGTGCGCTGGTTTACCTTGGACTTATATTTGTCCTTTATAGAGAGGGACTTAGTGGTTGGGTACTGTCATTTTTATTTGTCATTATTGCCCTATTTGTCATCACGATAGTTTCTTCTCCCCTAGTTGCAATTATTTGCTGTTTTGCCGCGGCCGGAATAATAAGGGGATTAATAAAGAGAAACATTCCGGGAAATTTTATGGTCATACTTCCGATGCTAATATTTATGGCCTGTATTCCAATGATATTGAGGGTAAAATTTTTGAGTTTCCTAACAATTATACGGCCGGAATATATTGCGCTCATTGCTGTTTTGCCTTACCTTGTTATCTGGCTGCAAGACGCTATAATTAAAAGAGATACCCCGTCAAAATATCTGGTAACCAGCTTCTTGGTAGCATCATTATTTGTCATATCCGTTAACTTCATTTTTACAAACGTTTTACAGCCTCACCAGACCGCCAGAATAGAGAGCCTGCTTGGCGTTAATCAAGATTTGCAGGGGATAGGATACAACGTTCATCAAAGTGAGATTGCAATAGGAAGCGGCGGAATAATTGGAAAAGGATACTTGAGAGGAACTCAGACTAAATACAATTTTGTGCCAGAACAAAGTACGGATTTCATTTTCTGTACGGTTGGAGAAGAGTGGGGATTTGCCGGCAGTCTGATTTTAATTGCCGTCTATATTTATCTTATTATCAGGATTCTTATCTTGAGCGACAAGAACCCGGATAACTTTGCCAGAATATACGGATACTGCGTGGCATCCATATTCTTCATGCATGTCTTTATTAATCTAGGAATGACTATGGGATTGATGCCCGTGATTGGTATTCCGTTGCCGTTCTTAAGTTACGGAGGTTCCAGCATGCTGAGTTTCAGCATACTGCTGTTCATCTTTATTCGCCTTGATATGGAGAGGCAGAACAGATCTTTTTAAGGATAAGGCAAGAATTGTGACCGCCAAAACCAAACGTATTATTCATTGCCGCTCTAACCTCCCTCTTCTGAGCCTTATTCAAAGTCAGATTCAATTTTGGATCAATTTCAGGATCCAGATTCTGACAATTGATTGTAGGAGGAACTATTCCGTCATCTATTGCATGAATGCAGGCAAGAGTCTCAACAGCTCCTGCAGCACCAAGCATGTGACCGGTCATAGATTTGGTGGAACTTATGTTCAGTCTGTAAACATCTTCTCCAAAAACCTCTTTAATTGCCTTTAACTCAGCAATATCTCCAAGGTGAGTAGATGTTCCGTGTACATTGATGTAATCAATATCCTTTGGCTCCAACCCTGCACACTTAAGTGCGGTTTTCATTGCACACATAGCACCGCTGCCGTCAGGAAGCGGAGCCGTAATGTGGTAAGCATCTGCCGTCATTCCGGAACCTGCCAGTTCTGCATAAATCTTTGCTCCTCTGGCTTTTGCATGCTCATATTCCTCAAGTACAAGTATAGCGGAACCTTCTCCTAATACAAATCCGTCTCTGTCTTTATCAAACGGACGGCTTGCGGTTTTAGGATCATCATTTCTTGTGGAAAGAGCTTGCGCAGAATTAAATCCGCCAACTCCGGGAATTGCTATTGCAGCCTCAGCTCCTCCCGTTACTATTATATCAGCCTCTCCTAATCTCATGATATCAAAAGCGTTGCACATTGCATGAGAAGACGATGCGCAAGCGGAAACAATTGCATAGTTCGGTCCGCGGAATCCGTATTTGATGGAAACCAAACCGGAAGCCATATCGGCAATCATTTTGGGAATCAAGAACGGAGAGAAACGCGGAATTCTGTGGCCATCGGCAAACTCTATAATTTCTTGAGTCATAGACTCTATGCCGCCAACACCTGAACCGATGATAACACCTATTCTGGTCTTATCTTCTTTCTCCAAATCCAACTTGCTGTCTGCAATTGCCTCATCAGAAGCAACCATGGCAAACTGACAATATCTGTCCTGTTTCCTTGCCTCTTTGCGGTCCAGGCCGTGCTGAAGAGGATCAAAATTTTTTACCTCGCAGGCAAATTTTGTCTTAAACTCAGATACATCAAATCTTGTAATGGGACCGGCACCGCTGACTCCATTATCAAGAGATGTAAAAAACTCTTTTATATTGTTACCCAAAGGGTTAATGGTACCTATACCTGTAATGACAACTCTCTTTAACTCCATTGTAATTTCTCCGGTGAATTGTTTAAGACTATAATAAAAAGAATCTTATAACTCAAAGATTCCAAAATGGTACAAAAAGAAAGGGGAAATCTGTCGGGGACTTTAAAACCCTCTCAGAACCCCCTTATAACTGTATTGGGACTATTTCTTATTATCCTCAATATACTTGATAGCATCTCCAACAGTAGCTATCTTTTCAGCCGCCTCGTCCGGAATTGTAATCTCAAATGCTTTCTCAAATTCCATGATAAGTTCTACTGTATCAAGAGAATCAGCGCCTAGGTCTTTTGTAAAGCTTGCCTCCGGGGTAACCTCTGCTGCATCAACGCCCAATTTGTCAACGATGATCTCTTTAACTTTAGAAGTAATGTCTGCCATGATTAAATAATTTAGTTAATAATTAAGTTTAATTTTTAGTAGTGCGCAAAGGTAATCAAATTTTTCAAAATTGAGTATATTTGCCCCGCTTTTGACTTTTGACTATGATTCATTTTGCAATACTGGCTTCCGGCGGGGGCACAAATGCGGAAAATTTGATAAGGTACTTTAACGGCATTGATGAGAACGGACGCAAAGATAGTGCCGATAATGCCTCCAAGCATGCTCCGGAGGGGCTTGCACGTGTAGATTTGGTGATTTCCAATAACCCTGCGGCTCCCGTTTTGCTGCGTGCCGCAAGGCTAAAGGTTAAGTATTTGATGCTGGACAAGGAGCAGCTTTGTTCAGAAGAAAACCCGGATATAATTAAGTATCTGAAACACAATAATATAAATTTCATAATCCTTGCGGGCTATTTGCTGCAGGTGCCAAAAGTTCTTATTTCTTTATATCCCGACAGAATTGTCAATATCCACCCCGCCCTGCTGCCAAAATTTGGAGGCAAGGGGATGTATGGGGAGCATGTTCATAAGGCTGTTATTGAGACGCATGAACAGGAGAGCGGTATAACCGTTCATCTTGTGGATGAGCAAATGGACCACGGCAAAATTCTGTTTCAGGCCAAATGTCCTGTAAATCCGGAAGATACACCGGAAACACTGGCGGCAAAGATTCACGTGCTGGAGCAGGCAAACTTTCCGCAGGCCGTAGAGCGCTACATAACTGACCGTTTTCCAGACAGAATTATCTGATCACAAGTATCTATTTTCTACCCGAGCGCCTAAAATTCAGTTGATTTGGTTATTCATGCAATTGCACGCGTGTTGATAGACGCCTTTCAAGAAAAGTCATAAAAATCATTACTTTTGTAATGATAACGTTTGGCTTAGATAGTGCGCATGCCAAATTAAATATGATTTTATGAAGAAGATATACAGAATATTTACGGCGCTTATAATGGTTTGTGCCTTGCAAAGTGCTGTGTTTGCGAGTGTCCCGCAATTTGGAAATATTAAAGATCCTGTTACCTGGACGCAAAAGATTGCAAGTGACGGTAATGATATCTATGAAGTTCAACTAGTTGCAGGCATAGAGCCTGAGTGGCACGTATATGATTTTGGCCCTTATACGGACGGGCCAAACGCAACTGTTTATAAGGTTGCACCCGCTTCCGGTTTTCTGGTTAATAAAGATTTCAGACTTGTTGGCAAGCCTTTCATAAAAGGCAAAGTCACAAAATCTTACGACGATATATTCCAAATGAAAATTGGAACATTTGGGAGCGGAACTGTTTTGGTGCAAAAAGTTCAGGTGCTTTCCAAAAAGGCGGTTCAAGTTGTTGTTCATGTTGAGTGGCAGGCTTGTAAATCAGGTAATTGCGTCAACGGAGAGAAGGATTTTAGTGTGACTCTTGCCGCTGCAACCAACCCTGCCGCTGAAAAATCCGGAGCGAATGATACAGGCGCAGTTTCCGGAACGGAAGGAAATACCGGAAATGCAGTAGTTTCCGGGGCAAATACTACAGCAGACAGTATAAGCGATATAGGCAACGGTAACATAACAAGTGCAGGTTCAGCTAACAGCGGAAGCAAAGTGGATAACTCGGGCGTTGGACATCGTTCCCTATGGAGCCTTGTGCTTGAAGCAATTCTTTGGGGTTTTGCAATGCTGATTACTCCTTGCGTTTTCCCAATGGTGCCTATGACGGTCTCATTTTTCATGCATACCTCAGAGGGAGAGGATAAGAAAAAGCCCGATGGAGACAATAAGAAAAAAACAAGCAGCCGCGGCAAGTTCCTGGCGAGTATGTACGGCCTTTCAATTGTTGCGCTGTACACGTTGCCCATAGCGGTAATAATACTGATTACATATTTGATCGGTGGTGGTAGCGTTACTGCAAACATTTTTAACTGGCTGGCCACCAATTGGATACCAAATCTGATTTTCTTTATTGTGTTCTTTGTTTTTGCATTGAGTTTCTTTGGCGCGTTTGAGATTGTGCTGCCAAGCCGGATGGTAAACAAAGCTGATTCAAAATCTGATAAAGGAGGTTTGCTTGGAGTTTTCTTTATGGCTTTGACGCTGGTGCTTGTCTCTTTCTCTTGCACCGGCCCTATAGTTGGAAGCATTTTAATCAGAAGCACCCAGGGAGAAATTTGGGCTCCGGTTATTGCAATGCTTGCATTTTCAATAGCTTTTGCAATCCCGTTTACAATTTTTGCATTTATTCCTTCACTTCTGGATAAACTTCCAAAGTCCGGCGGCTGGTTGAATTCCGTAAAAGTTGTTCTTGGATTTATTGAACTTGCACTTGGAATGAAGTTCCTTTCTATTGCAGATCAGACTTATCATTGGGGAATTCTTGACAGAGAAGTCTATCTTGCATTTTGGATTGTAATATTTGCATTACTGGGAATTTACCTGCTTGGTAAAATTAGATTTCAGTATGATTCCAAGGAGGACCATGTATCTATTCCGCGTTTGCTCCTTGCAATTATTGATTTTGCATTTGTGGTTTATATGATTCCAGGAATGTGGGGCGCGCCGCTTAAAGCTTTGAGCGGATACCTGCCGCCAATTGAAACTCAAGATTTTAGAGTAGCTTATATTGGCGCCGGAAGTGCGGACGGAGGAGGAAAAACAGCCGTTGTTGATACGTTGAACGCCAAATATTCAGATATACTGCATCTGCCTCAGGGGTTGCAGGGTTTCTTCAATTATGATGAAGCTTTGGCCTATGCTCAGAAAGTTCATAAGCCCGTATTTCTAGATTTCACCGGACACGGATGCGTTAACTGTCGTGAGATGGAAGCAAGGGTATGGAGCAATCCGATAGTTTTGCAAATGCTTAAACAAGAGTATATTGTATGTGCCTTGTATGCGGATGACAAGATGACTGTCCCTGCAGAAGATCAGGTTACTCTGCCTGACGGAAAAGTCTTGAGCGAACTCGGAGATATTAATTCCAACCTGATGCTCACAAAGTTTAACGCAAATGCACAGCCGTACTATATAATTCTAGATGAAACGGGTAAACCGCTGGTTCATCCTATGGGTTATAATCTTGATGTAAAGGTCTTTACCAAATTTTTACAGGACGGTATAAAGGCTTACGGAAAATAAAAAATGAAAAGGCTGACTAAAGAAGTCAGCCTTTCCCTTGTGCTCGGGACGGGAATCGAACCCGTACAGCCATTTCTGGCCACAGGATTTTAAGTCCTGCGTGTCTACCAATTCCACCACCTGAGCAATTCCGGTAAAACTTTTGGTTTTTACGGGTGCAAAGGTAAGAAAAATATTCTGCGGAGAATAACGGTCAAAAAAAATCGTACCTTCGTGCCGTGAAACAGTTAGTAGCAAATATGTATTGGTGGCGCCGCTTGCAACTTTTAATGTCGTGAGGGAAACAGCGCCGTATGTATATGCTATAACATAAATACTATAAGAATTTTATAAAGCTCTGTCGCACCTGCGACAGGGCTTTTTTCTTTTCCGTCGAGATTAAAAAAATTATAATAATATGAATTACTTAGTTGACAACAATGGTTATTACGGAGATTTTGGGGGCGCATTTGTTCCGGAAATTCTCCACAAATGCGTAGCAGATTTACAAGACAATTACTTGAAAATTATTGATAGTGAGTCTTTTCAGAAAGAGTTTCATAAACTTTTGAATGATTATGCAGGACGTCCCTCTCCGCTCTATTTTGCAAAACGCCTCTCGGAAAAATACGGTTGCAAACTTTATCTTAAGAGAGAAGATTTGAATCACACCGGAGCGCACAAAATTAATAATGCGCTTGGACAGATTTTGATTGCCGGGAGAATGGGCAAGAAAAGAATTATTGCGGAGACAGGTGCGGGCCAGCATGGAGTGGCTACTGCAACGGTTTGCGCTTTGATGAATATGGAGTGTGTTGTTTATATGGGTGCAACAGATATCAAGCGACAGCACATGAATGTTGAGCGGATGAAAATGCTTGGCGCAACAGTAGTACCTGTTACCTCCGGGAATATGACGTTAAAAGATGCTACAAATGAGGCTATTAGAGACTGGTGTTGTCATCCAGGGAATACCCATTACATCATCGGCTCTACGGTTGGACCGCATCCGTATCCCGATATGGTTGCCCGGCTGCAGTCGGTTATAAGTGCAGAAATTAAAAGCCAGTTAATGGAACAGGAGGGACGGGATTATCCCGATATGCTTATTGCATGTGTAGGCGGCGGAAGCAATGCGGCGGGAACAATCTATCATTACATAAACAATCCACGCGTAAAAATTACCCTGGCTGAAGCGGGCGGTCTTGGCGTTTACAGCGGAAAAACGGCAGCAACTATTAAACTGGGCAAGACCGGAATTATTCACGGCTCACGCACTTATGTTATTCAAAATGAGGATGGGCAAATAGAGGAACCATACTCAATATCAGCCGGTTTGGACTATCCCGGCATTGGACCGATGCATGCAAATCTTGCAAAAGAAAAACGCGCCCTTGTCTTGGCTGTTAATGATAACGAAGCAATCAAGGCGGGATATGAACTGACAAGATTAGAGGGAATAATTCCCGCTCTGGAATCCGCGCACGCTCTTGGTGTTTTGCCAAAAATCAAATTTTCTCCAAATGAAGTTGTTGTTCTAACAGTCTCAGGAAGAGGCGATAAAGATCTTGAAACTTATTTAAATTATAACGCAGACGGAACAAAAAAATAATCGGATATGAAAACCTTTAATTACAAAACAAACACAAAAACAATTCTTGGAGATTTGCATACCCCTGTGAGTATTTATCTTAAGCTGAGAGATTTGTATTCAACATCAGTCCTTATGGAAAGTTCCGATTATCACGCAGCAGAGAATTCTTATTCCTTTATAGCAATTTGTCCTCTTGCAAGTATCGGCGTGAACAGCGGCAAGGTTACTATTAAGTATCCCGACAGATCCGTACAGACAAAAAAGCTGGACGGCTCTTATAAAGCGGAGGATGGAATTAATGACTTCATAGATTCCATAAAGGTTGAAGGAGATCATGCAAACTGTTGCGGACTATATGGTTATACAACTTTTAATGCAGTAAAATATTTTGAGAACATTGCGGTAAAAGAGAGCCATGAAGATAGAAATGACGCGCCCGATATTCTCTACATTCTTTACAAGTATATTATCATTTTTAATCATTTTAAAAATGAGATGACACTGGTTGAGATGTTGTCAAAAGGAGAAAAGAGCAATCTCCGGATGATTGAAACTGCAATTAACGATAGAAATTATTCATCCTATAATTTTAAATTAATAGGCGAATTAACAAGCACTTTAACTGACGAACAACACAAAGCAAACATTCGCAAAGGGATTGAGCATTGCTTAAGAGGAGACGTGTTTCAGATAGTTTTATCCCGCCGCTTTGTGCAACCTTTTGAGGGAGATGATTTTAAAGTCTACCGAGCATTGCGAAGCATCAATCCTTCCCCTTATTTGTTCTACATGGATTTTGGAGGATACAGAATTTTTGGCTCATCTCCGGAGACGCATTTCCGCATAGACGGAGAAAGAGCTTATATAGATCCCATTGCCGGAACATGCAAACGTTCAGGCAATTTCAAAACAGACAAAGAGCTTGCAGAGCAGCTGTTGAAAGACCCAAAAGAGAATGCAGAACACACCATGCTGGTAGATTTGGCTCGCAATGATTTATCCAGAAACTGCAATAATGTAAAAGTTGTTTTCTACAAGGAGCTTCAGTATTATAGTCATGTCATACATCTTGTATCAAGAGTTGGCGGCACTTTAAGAGGAGACACTAATCATATCAAAGCCTTTATTGACACATTCCCCGCCGGGACTTTGAGCGGAGCCCCAAAAGTGCGTGCAATGCAGTTAATCAGCCAGATAGAGCCGCACAACAGAGGGGCTTACGGTGGATGCATCGGGTTTATAGGTCTTAACGGAGAGCTGAATCAGGCAATAACCATAAGAACTTTTGTCAGCCGTAATAATGAGCTGTGGTTTCAGGCGGGCGGCGGCATTGTTGCCTCCAGCAGGGAGGAGAATGAATTGCAAGAGGTCAATAACAAATTGGGGGCGCTAAAAAAAGCGATTGACATTGCCGTTAAACTCAAAAACTAAAAATTGCATTAAACTATCGTGAGATTTAATTTATTAAAAAACAGATTATTATGAATGTCCTTCTTTTAGATAACTATGACTCCTTTACATACAACCTATATCAGATTATTGTTGAATGCGGAGTGAAAAATGTGGATGTAGTCCGCAATGATAAAATCAAATTGCAAGACATTGAGCAGTTTGATAAGATAGTTCTCTCCCCCGGTCCAGGCATTCCCAAGGAAGCCGGCATGTTGCTCCCTATTGTAAAACGTTATGCCGCCTCAAAATCCATGCTTGGCGTATGTCTTGGGCACCAGGCAATTGCAGAGACATTTGGCTGCACTCTGGAGAATCTTAAGAATGTTTACCACGGAGTACAGACTCCAATTATTACGCAGGCAGATGAACCTATTTTTAAGGGAATGGGAGAAGAATTTCTCGCAGGCCGCTACCATTCATGGGTGGTAAGCAAGAAAAATTTTCCATCCTGTCTGGAGATAACGGCGTTAAGCAAAGAGGGTTACATAATGGGGCTGCGACACGTACGCTATGATTTGCACGGCATTCAATTCCACCCGGAATCTATTCTTACTCCCGACGGGAAAAAAATAATTAAGAATTTTTTGACTCTTTAGAATGAGAATTTTTAACACTGTAATTCAATAAAAAACAGACAAATAAATATAGAATTATCATGAAAGACATATTATATAAACTATTTGAGAGCCAATATCTTGGAAGAGAAGAGGCCCGCACGATTCTGCAAAACATTGCGCAGGGGAAATACACGGAGGCGCAAGTTGCATCTCTTATTACCGTCTTTTTAATGAGAAACATCTCTGTGGATGAACTGTGCGGATTCCGTGATGCACTACTTGAAATGCGTGTCCCGGTTGATCTTAAAGAGTTTAATCCTATTGACATTGTGGGGACAGGAGGAGACGGGAAGAACACTTTTAACATAAGCACTACTTCTTGTTTTGTTGTTGCCGGGGCGGGATACAAGGTTGTAAAGCACGGCAACTACGGCGCCACTTCCGTAAGCGGTGCCAGCAATGTAATTGAACAACACGGCGTTAAATTCACAAAAGACATTAACGTATTGCGCCGGTCTATTGACAATTGCAATATTGCATACCTTCACGCCCCACTTTTCAATCCCGCATTAAAAGCCGTTGCTCCCGTTAGGAAAGCTCTTGCGGTACGTACTTTCTTTAACATGCTTGGCCCGCTTGTAAATCCGGTTTTTCCAACTTACCAGTTGCTTGGAGTTTATAACCTTCCGCTTTTACGTCTTTACAATTACGTCTATCAGAAGGGAGAGACAAAGTACGCCGTTGTTCACAGTCTGGACGGATATGATGAAATATCATTAACTGCGGAATTTAAGGTTGCAAATCGCTATAGTGAAACCATATATACACCTGAGCAGCTTGGATTTAAGAGAGTATGCGGCAAAGACCTGGATGGAGGTGTGACACCCGCAGATGCGGCAACGATATTTGACAATGTGCTAAATAACAAAGCACTTGAATCACAAAAAAGTGTCATTATTGCCAACTCGGCTTTTGCAATAAACGTGATAGAACCGGACAAAAAAATAGAAGAGTGCATGGCAATAGCAAAGGAATCTCTGGAGAGCGGGAAAGCGCTTAAAACATTCAAGAAATTTGTAGAACTGAATAGCTAAATCCAAAAATTAATAATGCAAGACATTCTATTAGAAATAGTTGCCAATAAGAGAGCGGAGGTTGAGAGTAGCAAAAAGAAAATTCCGCAAAGACGGCTGGAACAACAGATTGCAATCTCAGAATGTCGCTCGCTTAGCGCTGCGCTCAAAAAATCCGAAACGGGCATTATTGCAGAATTCAAACGCAAGTCTCCGTCAAAGGGATGGATACACAAAGATGCAAATCCTCTGGATATAGTCCCTTATTATGAAGAGGCCGGAGCTTCCGCAATTTCTGTCCTGACAGATAAAAAATACTTTGGCGGTTCTCCGGAGGACATACAAACCGTCGGGAGTAAAATATCTATCCCTATTTTGAGGAAGGATTTTATAATAGATAATTATCAACTTTTTGAGGCAAAGGCTGCAGGTGCGGATGCCGTTCTGCTAATAGCATCTGCTCTTAAAAAAAGTGATTGCCTAGAGTTTATACAAACGGCTCATTTTCTTAAAATGGAAGTTTTACTGGAAATTCATCAAGAAAATGAACTGGATTATTGTACTCCGGAGTGTGACGTCATAGGTGTAAACAACAGATGTCTCGGAAGTTTTGTGACGGATGTTAAACACTCTTTTGAACTGGCAAAATTGCTGCCGGAGAATGCGGTAAAAATTTCTGAAAGCGGAATAAAAGAAGCGGAGACTGTAATCCGCTTAAAGGAAGCCGGTTATAAAGGATTTCTTATTGGAGAAACTTTTATGAAAGAAACAGTGCCGGCAAAAAAATTAAAAGAGTTTATTACCACAATAGCGCAACTATCCAATGATAACAAATAAATAAAACTTAAAAACTAAAAAATGAACGGACAAAATTTTTACATCAAAGTTTGCGGAATGACAGACGGCCAGGAAATTCAAGCACTTGAAAGCATGGATGTGGATTTTATGGGGATAAACTTTTATCCTCTTTCACCACGTTATGCAGCGGATATGCCGTCACTCCTCCCGGAATTCGCTCATAGAGTAGGAGTCTTTGTAAATGCAGATATGCATACTATTTGTTCAAAAGCTATCCCTTATAGGCTGGAATACATTCAGCTTAACGGTGAAGCGGGAACTGATGCGGTTGAATCTCCCGATTTTTGCAGAGAATTAAAAAACAGGGGATATAAAATTATTAAAGCATTTCATATCTCCGATGTTAAGGATTTGGAGATTACAAATTTATATGATAATTGCTGCGACTTTTTTTTGTTTGACACAAAAGAGTGCCGCCCTGTTGACTCTGAAGAACAACCGGAACAAATTAAATATGGAGGGACGGGAAAGTCTTTTAATTGGGATATACTAAACAGTTATAAAGGGAATACAATGTTCTTTTTAAGCGGGGGCATTGGTCCCGACAGTATAAAGGATATCAAAAGTTTCTCTAACCCTCATTGTTCCGGAATAGATATCAACAGCAAATTTGAATACGCGCCCGGCAGGAAGGACGTACAATTAATCAACAAGTTTATAAAAGCAATAAAATGAATACAATCAATAGGATTTCAGAATTATTTAAAAGCAACAAAAAAGATTTATTGTCAATTTACTTTTGCGCCGGTGCCCCTATTCCGGAGAATACTGCGGATGTAATTATTAGCTTGGAACGGCACGGGATAAATATGGTAGAGATTGGTCTGCCGTTCAGTGACCCAATGGCAGACGGGCCTATTATACAAAGCGCTGCCACAAAAGCTCTTAAGAACGGCATGAGTCTTAAACTGCTGTTCGGTCAATTAAAAGATATAAGGAAAACTGTCGGGATACCGCTGATTATAATGGGGTATCTAAACCCTATTTTTCAATATGGTTTTGAGAATTTCTGCCGCAGCTGCAATGAGTGCGGAATAGACGGATGCATTATCCCGGATCTTCCGTTTGATATCTATATGAAAGAATTTAAGACAACTGCGGAAAAGTTTAATGTTAAGGTGATTATGCTTATAACGCCGGAAACGGAAGAGAGCCGTATCCGCCAAATTGATGAAAACACATCCGGATTTATCTATATGGTATCCTCCGCATCTACAACCGGAGCGCAAAAAGATTTCAATGCCGCAAAACTCAGCTACTTTAATCGCATACAAGATATGCACTTAAAAAATCAACTGATGGTGGGCTTTGGAATATCCAACAGGTCAACATTTTCCGCGGCATGCAAATTTGCCCGCGGCGGTATCATAGGAAGCAAATTTGTCTCCCTGCTGGAAGAGGAGCAAAATCCAAACAGGGCAATAGAGAGGTTAACCGAATCCTTAACATAGAAGCGGCTGTACCGCTGCAATAAGTTTATCCTATAATTTTTTTGGAGGATTGAAAAAACTGAGTACATTTGCAGCGTTATTAACAATTTTGTTAAACAATTTTGTTAAATTTTTAAGGCCGTAAAGAGATAAAATAAAATATGAGAACCGAGAAAAGAAATCAAACCAAGGAAGACGCTATACTGCAAGCTGCTGAACATGAGTTTTTTACAAAAGGATTTGACGGTGCGCGCACAACTTCAATAGCAAAAAACGCAGGTGTTACACACGCAATGCTCCACTACTATTTCAAAACCAAGGAGAACCTTTTTGATATAATTGTCAGCAAAAAATTTGAGATATTGGTTAATATGTTTTTAGTTACGGTGAGCAGCCCCAGTCTGTCGCTGGAGGTGAGATTAAAGGAGGCAATGGAGAGTCATTTTAACTTCATACTTAAAAACCCCGAATTGCCGCGCTTCTTTATAAACGAAATATATTCTAGCCCAGAGCATTTTAAGTTAATTGTCAAAATTTTAAAACCAAAGATTAAAAAAACATTTAAAATAGCTCAGAGCAAGCTGGATGCAGAGACGGCAAAAAAACATAAAGAAAAAGTTGATGTGCGTCACATTATTATGGACATAGTGGCTCTAAACGTATTTCCTTTTATTGCTTATCCTATTATGCAAATACTCTTTGGCAAAGAGTTTATAAACATGACTAATTTTATGGAGCAGAGAAAAAAGGAGACCGTAGAGACAATGATGTGCCGTTTACAAAAGATCCTTTAAAACATAATTCATTATGAAAAATTTAATTCCGTTTGTAATTTTACTCTGCCCCTTTGTGACGGCCGTCTCTCCGGCGATGGCACAAGATACACATTCAGACATACTCACAATAGAAGAATGCCGCGCACTTGCCGGGAAAAATTATCCGGAAATAAAACAATATGATTTGATCAGCCGGAGCCGCCAATACACCATATCAAATGCGGAAAAATCTTACCTGCCTCAGGTAACGCTATCCTGGCAGGCCACATTGCAAAATGAGGTCCCGTCCTTTCCTTCCGAACTTAGCAACATGCTTGCACAGAGCGGAATGAGCATGAGCGGCATGGATAAAATACAATACAAAGCTCTCCTTGAGATTAATCAAAATATCTGGGACGGCGGAAAATCTTCCGCAGATAAAAAATTAGCTCAGACGGAATCAGTAGAACAGCAAAACTCAGCGGATTCAGATTTATATGGCGTAGAGGGACGCGTAGATGATTTATATTTTGGGATACTGTTACTTGACAAAAGAATATCCCAGACCAACCTGACCGTCCAATTGCTTAATAGTAATTTAGATAAAATACGTTCCATGCTAAAAAACGGCGTTGCCACTCAGTCCGACGCAGATGCGGTAGAGGCTCAGTTACTTACAGTAAATCAGCAAATTAATCAGTTAAAGTCTGCTCGCGACAGTTATGTCGCAATGCTTGAAATATTTATTGGAAAAAAGATAAAAGGGAAACGTCTTGTTCTGCCGGAGGTTACCGACAATGAAGACGGCACCGGTATTAATTCACTCATATCGCTTACCCCGCAAAGGCCGGAACAAAAAATATTTGAAGCCAAATCCAATAGCCTTGCCGCAAAAGAAGAACTCGTAAAATCCTCAACAAGACCCAAATTCGGCCTTTTCGCTCAAGGTTACTACGGTTATCCCGGCTTTGATTACTTCCAAAGCATGATGAACAAAAATCCCGGCTGGAATGCTATTGCAGGTGTAAAAATGGTGTGGAATTTTGGCGCATATTACACACGCAAAAATGATTTAAATAAAATACGCACCGCTCAACAGCAGATAAATGTGCAAAATGATGTATTCCTGTTTAATACAAAATTGCAGGCAACACAAGAAAACGGAGAAATTACAAGACTCAAAAAAGCGCTTTCAGATGATGACAAAATAGTAACCCTTAGAACCTCTGTAAGAAAAGCCGCAGAATCTAAACTCAAAAACGGCATTATAGACACCAACGATTTGCTTGGTAAAATAACGGATGAATCTGATGCCGTCACCGCCCGTTCCGCAAGAGAAATAGAATTAGTAAAGGCCGTATACCAGTTGAAACATATTGTAAACAGGTAATTTACAAAGGGCAATTATTAAGAATAATAATAAAACAGATATGAAAAGAATAGTAAAATACTCGTTTGTTATTGCCGCCGCAGGAACGGTAATAATGTCATGCGGCCGCAAGGGTAGCTGGGATGCCACCGGCACTTTTGAGGCAACGGAAATTACGGTATCTTCAGAAACTGCAGGTAAGATTCTGTATCTCAACACAGAGGAAGGAAATACGCTTACGGCGGGAGAAGTTGCAGGAGTCATAGACACAACGCAACTTTACTTGCAGAAACTTCAACTGCAAAAAAGCAGCGCAGCCCTTAAGTCCGGAAGACCGGATATACAAAAGCAAGTCTCTGCCCTTAAAGAACAAATTGCAAAACAGGAGATTGAGAAAAGACGCGTTCAGAATTTACTTAAAGACGGAGCTGCAACATCCAAACAGCTGGATGACGTAAACTCCTCATTAAAAGTATTAAACGGGCAACTCTCCGCCCAGCTTTCATCTCTTAATAACAGTACCGCATCCATCAATGAAAATTCCTCGGCCATGGACTTGCAGATTTCTCAAATCAATGACAAGCTGGAAAAATCTCATATAAAAGCCCCGGTAACAGGCACAATACTGGCAAAATACAGTGAGGCCGGAGAATTTGCAAATATCGGCCGTCCCCTATTTAAAATTGCAGATTTAGACAACATATACTTAAGAGCATACTTCACTTCAGACCAACTGTCCAAAATAAAACTTGGACAAAAAGTAAATGTCACTGCAGATTTTGGAGGCAACAAAACATTTGATTATCAAGGACAAATAACATGGATAGCCTCAGAAAGTGAATTCACCCCAAAGACAATTCAAACAAAAGACAGCCGCGCAGACATGGTTTACGCAGTAAAAATTGCAGTAAAAAATGACGGGCGCATAAAGATTGGAATGTACGGAGAAGTTAAGCTATGATGCGGCAAAATGCAATAGAAATTAACGGAATCTCAAAGAATTACGGGACTCTTAAAGCTCTCGACGGTATCACCTTCAATGTCGGGCGCGGAGAAGTTTTCGGACTTATAGGACCGGACGGCGCGGGTAAATCTACGCTGTTCCGTATTCTTGTTACTTTAATTGATTCCGACAACGGTTCTGCAAAAGTTGACGGTATGGATATTCTAAGTGATTATCATTCAATTAGAAACAAGATAGGATATATGCCCGGGAAATTTTCTCTTTATCCTGATCTTACCGTAGAGGAGAACATAAATTTTTTTGCCGCACTTTTTCACGTTACTCTTCAACAAAATTATGACCTTATTGCCCCTATTTACAAACAGATAGAACCATTTAAAACAAGAAGAGCCGGTAAACTGTCGGGAGGAATGAAACAAAAACTTGCGCTATGCTGCTCTCTTATACACAAGCCGGATGTTCTGTTTTTGGATGAACCCACAACAGGAGTGGATGCCGTTTCCAGAAGCGAATTTTGGGATATGCTTCTGGAGTTGCAGAAAAAGGGGCTATCTATTTTGGTATCAACCCCTTATATGGATGAAGCAAGCAAATGCAATAGAATTGCTCTTATCAACGGAGGAAAAATTTTGGACATTAATACTCCCGACGGCATAGTAAATAATTTTAAAGAACCGTTGTATGCCGTCTCCGGAACAAATATGTACGGAATACTGACGGCGACAAGACGTGAGAAGGAAGTTGTTGATTGTTACCCGTTTGGGGCCGCACATCACATAGTAGCCACGGAACATTTCAATCCGGAATTTTTAAAACAGACATTAGAAGAAAGAGGATTCAAAAACATAGAACTTAATAAAACCAAGGCGGGGATAGAAGATGTTTTTATTAAACTGATGCACACGCAATAATTTGGCGGGCATATAAACGTGCAAAAATCTGACAAAAAAAATGAAAGAGAACATCATATCGGTAAAGGAGCTGTGTAAAAACTTTGGAGATTTCAAGGCTGTTGACCGCATTACTTTTGACGTAAAGCGCGGAGAAATTTTCGGATTTCTTGGAGCCAACGGAGCCGGTAAGACAACGGCTATAAGGATGTTGTGCGGTCTAAGCTACCCCACTTCCGGTTCAGGCACTGTTGCAGGTTTTGATGTGATGAGAAATGGAGAGGATATCAAACACCACATTGGCTATATGAGTCAGCGTTTTTCTTTGTATGATGACTTAACCGTATATGAGAATATGAAGTTATTTGGGGGTATTTACGGACTGTCAAAAATGCAAGTTGAACGCAGAAGCGTAGAAATCTTGAATCAATTGCAGTTTAAATCAGAAATTAACACGTTGGTTGGCTCACTTCCTCTTGGATGGAAACAAAAACTTGCTTTCTGCGTTGCGTCCCTTCACAGGCCGGAAATAGTATTTCTGGACGAACCTACGGGAGGTGTAGATCCGGTTACTCGCCGTCAGTTCTGGGGAATGATCTACAAAGCCTCTTCTGAAGGCACAACAATCTTTGTAACAACGCATTATATGGATGAGGCTGAATACTGCAACAGAGTTTCAATAATGGTTGACGGACAAATTAAAGCACTTGATTCTCCGGCAGAATTAAAGAAACAATTTAACGCCTCCGCAATAGACGAGGTATTTAGGTCTCTTGCAAGGGGTGCAAAAAGGGGGGAGTGATATGACAGGTTTTGCATCATTTGTAAACAAAGAGTCACTGCATATTTTGCGCGACAAATGGACATTGCTGATAATTTTAATATTCCCGATTGTCGAGTTGCTGCTGTTTGGTTTTGCAATATCCATCGAGATTAAAAATATCAATTTTGCCGTCTCCGCACCACACAGAACAGAGGCCATAAGAAAACAAGTTGAACAAATCTCTTCTAACCCTTATTTTACTTTTAGGGGGTATATTTCCGGAAATCAAGTAGATAAAGAGCTGCGTTCCGGCAAGAGCGATGCTGTTGTTGAGTTCTCAAAAGATAATTCCGTGCTGATTGCGCTGGACGCATCCAACCCGAACAAAGCAATGGAAGGTGCGGGATATTTACAAAGTATATTGATGAGCGGGAACTCAAATGCATCAGAAACAACTTCAAATTTATCTTCCATAATGCCTGAGACGCATATGTTGTACAACCCGCAAATGAACAGCGCATACAATTTTGTTCCCGGCATTATGGGTCTGATTTTCATCTTGATATGTGCAATGATGACATCCGTTTCTATAGTGCGTGAAAAGGAAACCGGAACAATGGATGTACTCCTTGTATCCCCTGTAAAACCGATAAGGATAATTTTTGCCAAGATGGTTCCTTACTTCACGCTTTCTTGTATTAACCTAGCCTGCATACTGTTTCTGGCACGTTATGTTTTAAAAGTTCCAATGTCCGGAAATCTTGGCGGCGTAATTGGAATATCGCTTCTTTATCTTGCCCTTGCGCTGGCTCTGGGACTTTTAATATCAACCGTGACGTCAAAACAGATAACGGCGCTCATTATTTCCGGAATGCTTTTATTGCTGCCGATTATCATGCTTTCAGGAATGGTATTCCCCATAGAAAATATGCCCGCTGCCCTTAAACCCCTGACATACATCGTTCCTGCACGGTGGTATATTTCCGCCATAAGAAAACTTATGATAGAAGGACTGCCGTTTAAATATGTGCTTAAAGAGTTTTCCGTTCTACTGACCATGACACTGTTTTTGGTAGCATTGGCCCTGAAGAATTTTAAAGATAAAATGGAATAGGATATGCGTACACTTCTTGTTTTACTTGATAAAGAATTCAGGCAGTTTTTCCGCAACGCCTTCCTGCCAAAAATGGTACTCATGTTTCCGTTGGCCGTGATGCTGATTTTCCCTTGGACTACAACAATGGACGTGCATCATGTTAATATCTCAATTGTAGATAATGATCATTCACAAGCCTCTGAAAGATTGATAAATAAAGTAAGGGCTTCAGATTATTTTACTCTAAGCAATAATGCGGAAACATACTCCATGGCGCTGGAAAATTTGGAAAAGGGAAAGGTAGATGTCATAGTAGAAATCCCCAAAGATTTTGAGAAAGATCTTGAAAATGGAAAGCCTAAGAAAGTTAGCATTTTTGCTAACACAGTAAATGCGATAAAAGGTTCACTTGGTTCTCAATATATGAGTCAAACCGCAACTCAATCTATCGCCGAGTTGTATAAAGAAAAGGGAGTATCTTTTTCATCTGCCCGAGTCTCAGTGCAATACCGCTACAATCCGACTTTAACTTACAGGTATTTTATGATTCCCGCATTAATGATTATACTGATTATTATGATATGCGGATTCCTTCCGGCCCTTAACATAGTGAGCGAGAAGGAGATAGGAACCATAGAACAAATTAACGTAACGCCGGTGAACAAGTTCACATTTACCTTGGCAAAGCTGGTTCCCTACTGGATAATGGGATTTTTTGTTCTTGCCGTCGCAATGATTATTGCATGGCTTGTTTATGGTCTTATACCTGCAGGGAGCATTGGCGCAATATTTTTAGGCGCTGCGCTTGCCGCACTTTCAATGTCCGGTCTTGGAGTTATTGTTGCAAATAATTCAAACACAGTACAGCAGGCTATGTTTGTCATGTTCTTCTTTGTAATGATATTTGTCTTGATGAGCGGGCTTATAACCCCGATAGAATCTATGCCTTCCTGGGCTCAAACACTTACATACGCCTTCCCTCCAAGATATTTTGTAGACATCATGCGCTCCGTCTACCTAAAAGGCACACTGCTCTCTGAACTTTGGGTTGATTATATTTCCCTTGCCGGCCTTGCCCTTCTCCTGGATTTGCTTGCCGCCATCACCTACAAAAAACAGGAATAGAAAAATAGGTGACCCCAACCCATAATTATCTGCTTTATTAATCTTTTGGTTGAATTGGTCATATTTTAATTCCCGACAGGACATTACTCTATTTTTTTTGATTTGTTTCCTCCTTGTTTATACTTTTTTGTTATGATCTTGTTTGCGACTACGGTTTCCCTGCGGCTTATTGCCTAGGCTGTACTCGGTTCCAGAGGGAACTCGGATGCCGCTTGGATTGAGCACCATTCAGCAGCAGTGCCGGGCATCCTCAAACAACCCTCCTCAACCTTCGTTCAGCGCGGCAATAGCGCCTGAAACCTCATGTCTGCAAGCAAGACATAACAAAAATGAAAATTCACACACGAATATTAAATTCACATATATACTTCATTTTCCGACCGTTAAGTTCAACTTCGTAAACCCATAAAATCGTAGACTTCTCTTGTTATCTACGTTCCTCAATCAGACACATTTTGAAGGACATTATTTCTTTTTCACACAAAATACCAAATATCGTTTTTTACTTCTTCCGTTTTAAAACTGTTCTATCCTCATATTTTAATTTATTCTTACTAATGATTCGGAATTTGTGTTCTCTTTTATTCATATAACCACTTGATAACATATCTGTAATAGTTTCTACATTATCACATTTTAGCAACAAGGTGTCATGTGACAGGCTCCAAGTACCTTCGCATCCAGGATTTGCATCTTGAATTTTAATATTAAAATAAAATAAGCTATCCGACTTTAACTCTAAATTATATTGATCATATGTTCCTTTACTAAGCCCCGCACTTGTACCATAAAATTTACCTGTTATATTTCTATTTACGGAACATGACATGCAAAAGACACATAAAAACAATAAAACGATTTTTTCCATATTTCACTTTTTATAATAAATCGAAGGGGTGATACTTTTCAATGTCGCATTAACAGGATATGTTTGCAAAATATTTTTTAAATGTTGATAAGCATTTATTAGAACATCTCTTGTAGAATTTATATTTACTGGTCCTATGCCTGTATTGGCGCTACCTCCAGGTTTATATGGCTGATCTCCATTAGGTTTTGTTATCCCTTGTACCCACGACGGTGTTATATCGTTTGATGATTGCAAACCTCCAACCGTTGAAGCATCATATGCCCATTGAGCTTTATAGGCAGCCACTTCATCGTATATATCTTGTGCTAAAGTATTCCCCGTTTTTGAGTCAAATGCTATATCTCCCGTTTCAAATTGTCCATCATGTGTTGTTTCATGAACAAATAACGCTGTACCACTATAACTTATAACAACATCGCCAGTTTTAGGATTATAAAAAGTTTGATTTTCTAAAGCACCAGAGTTTAAGCTATAACCTTGGCTACTATTTTCCAAACTTCCCATAACATCAAGACTATTATTTAAACTGGCTATCCTTTCACTCTTATCACCAATTTTATTTGCCAATTTCTCAGCACTCCAACCCTTAACTTTTGCTTTTGCGGTTAATTTATTAATCCTATTTCGTAAATAATCTTTGCGACTTGTAACATCACCTTTTCGTCTCTCCCACTCCTGCTGGCTACTTTCTTCAATATACATTCCTGTTGGATCTACATATACTATCGGGCTATTTCTCACATAAACATACGGTGATTGAAAAAAGTATTTCTCACTCATCGGATCCGGCTTGGTCCACCGTCCTATCACTTCATCGTACATCCTGGCTCCGTAGTCAAGCCAGTTCACCTCGCCTGTGGTCTGTGTTTCTTTGCCGTTGTATTTCCATCTGTTCACGGACATCGTGGGGTATGTGTTGCCGGTTGTCATGCTTTCCCCGAACGGATAGTAGTCGTTTCTTTCAGTGACATTTCCTGAGGCATCTGTTATTGCCCTTACGCTTCCAAGGTGGTCCGTGGCGTAGTAGTACGGTGTAAGGGTGCCGTTTACGTTGATGATCCTCCCTCCTCCAAAGTCCGTGCTCTCAAATGCATAGCTTGTTCCTGTCTTCTTGAACACCATGGAACCAAGATACAGATAACCGTTGGATGAAGTGTTGTCTGCTCTATCCCGTACCATCACCTTGGTTCCGTCTGAAAGGTAGGTGTATGCGGCCTTTAACGTGTCATTGCGGCTGACTGTCTGAGGCATGTTGTTGATGTTGTACAGATAATATTTTAATTCCCGACAGAACATTACTTTATTTTATTTTGATTTGTTTTCTCCTTGCTTATTCATTTTTGTTATGTCTTGTTTGCGACTACGGTTTCTCTGCGGCTTATTGCCTATGGCTGTACTCGGTTTCTGAGGGAACTCGGATGCCGCTTGGATTGAGCACCATTCGGCAGCAGTAAAGGGCATCCTCAAACAACCCTCCTCAACCTTCGTCCAGCGCGGCAATCACGCCTGAAACCTCATGTCTGCAAGCAAGACATAACAAAAATTGAAACTATAGAAGTGTATGGGTTATTTTCTTCCGTATAGTATAATACTGTTTATATTGGCGGAACCTTTTTTGCTAAAATAATTGTTTAACATTTCTGAACTGTATTTCGGTATTGGTGTGCATCTTACCTTTACTCTTAAAATGGAAGTTATTATATTTCGCTTGTAAAAAATTGTATCTCTGGTAGGTTGCAAGATAATTTGACCAACATATTTTTTAATACTGTCATAACAGACCTGTACCTTAGCTGGATAATCTTTCTTATTCTTAATTCTTTTCATAATAGCAACATGGGAATTATGATAAAACAATACCGTATCTTTTCCTCTTGCTAAGGAAATATGATGTATATTAAAATTAACTATCCGTCCGTTTTTTGAAATAAACAAAGTCAATACAATATCACCATTAACTCCATCCATGTATAAATAATCTGGAGATTTTTCAATATCAAATGGACGCCAGACTCGTTCTGGCTGACAAATATCATTTAATCTTTCTCTTGGCAGGATAGAAAAAGATAATAATAAAATAATTGAAAATAATATTCGTGACATAAAAATAATTTTATTTGCCTATAGGTAAAAATCCGAATATCAGTGGCTTATAATTAGGGTCTATCTTAAATTTGTCATATATATGGGTTTGGTTGGCATTGGCTCCATTAATAAAATTATGAACTGCCGTTTGATAACTGGCGTTCAAACTTCCAGAACGAAACTGTATATCTGACATAGCAAGTCCGTAATGCGACCTTGCGGGACTTTCATTTCCAAAGGATGTTAAAAGTGTGCGATGACCATATATAGAATAATTAGCCACTTCGTAACCAAAAAGGTAAGCCTCTACCTCGCCGTTAACCGTAGCAGGATTCCTGCCGTTTTCTCTCTGATAACCATGAAATAATTCATGAGAGGATAAATTAACTTTAGTTTCTTCATCAAGCCTACTATTTAACAGACTTGCGGCATGTATTTCTCCTCCGCCCTCATCGTACTTGTTGTCGTGCTTATAATCAAAGGACATGGTTTCACTGCCCGCAGCAGATTGTGTGTTTGTGAAATCATAATCATACTTTGATGCACTTAGGGCTGACAGGACCTTGGCTCCTGCCTTAACACTATTCATTGCATTTAAGGCGTTTATAGAGCTTGAGACAAATTTGTTGTTTCCTGAGTATTTCATCCCTGCCGAATATTGTATCTTCTGCTTTTTACCCTCATCGTTATTCTAATATATCCAGATAGTTCTGCCAGTAGGATCACAGAAAATTACCGGAATGTCTATACAGTACACATAATCACTTGTTCCGTAATACTTTTCACTCATCGGATCCGGCTTGGTCCACCGCCCTATCACCTCATCGTACATCCTTGCTCCGTAGTCAAGCCAGTTCACCTCGCCTGTGGTCTGTGTTTCCTTGCCGTTGTATTTCCATCTGTTCACAGCCATCGTGGGGTATGTGTTGCCAGTTGTCATGCTTTCCCCGAACGGATAGTAGTCGTTGCGTTCTACTACGTTGCCGCCTGCATCCGTTATTGCCCTTACGCTTCCAAGGTGGTCCGTGGTATAGTAGTACGGTGTAAGAGTGCCGTTTACGTTGATGATCCTCCCTCCTCCAAAGTCCGTACTCTCAAAGGTGCAGGTAATTTCATGATCAATAAAAGAAATCCTATTTATTTCCCGACAGATCATTGTATTATTCTTTCATTATTCCGTTTTTCAATGCAAGTTAAAATTCTCTCTTTTCTACTAAAATGTTCTGCCTCTCCCCCAATTACTTCCTTCCTCTGCTTTTCTTAATCCAATCATAATCGGTAGTTGTATCTGACGGATCGGGAATATAATAAAAACCTGTAGAATCAACCGTTATTCTACCCTTGTCTATGATAATCCTTATGCCGGTAATAGGCCATGAATCAATAAATTGACCATACTCCTTGGTAAGCCGTCTAATCGTAGACACATCCCATCTGCTGATTAAATTACGCATATAGTCAGGAAAATTGTGATTGCCGGGCATATGAAATCCTTCAAATGTAATCTTACCCTTAGTTTTGTTTGTAGGTATATATGTATAGCTGATATGTTTATTTTTATCCCACATTTCTACATCATAAACTCTTGTTCCATAGTCAAATGTTTCCAAAATAAAGAGAGTATCACTATTGATAAATACATCTAAACTATCCATTGAAATAAGCCTGTTGCGTAAAGAGTAATAAGTCTTTTCTTCATTTATTTCTGAATGTATCGTAGAATTAATTTTTCTGAGAAAATCCTTATTCCTAACGGGAATTTGAAATGAAATTAACAGTATCGTAAATAATAACGTCATTCTCATAATAAATATGTTTTAATAATAAAATGGTATCTCTTTTCAACTAAAATGTCCTGCCTCAACCCCAATTATTCCGATTTCTTAATCCAATCTCACGGCCGGTGACTTGATCCGTAAGGAATCCACGACGGATCAAAAAAATCATAAAAAACTATAGAATCAACTGTTATTCTGCCCTTGTTTATCATAACCCTTATGCCGACAATAGGACATGAATCAGACTGTATACCACGTTTTTCGTCAATCAGTCTAATTGCCCGGACATCCCATCCGTTGATTAAATTACGCATATAGTCAGGAAAATTGTGATTGCCGGGCATATAAAATCCTTCAAATGTAATCTTACCAAATTGACTTGAATAATTGATATGTTTATTTTTATCCCATATCTCCCCCTCATAAATTCCTGTTACAAAGTCATGAGTTTCCAAAATAAAGAGAGTATCACTATTGATAAATACATCTAAACTATCCATTGAAATGAGCTTCTTGCGTAAAGAGTAATAAGTCCTTCCTTCATTTGTCTCTGAATATATCGCAGAATTAATTTTTCTGAGAAAATTCTTGTTCCTAACGGGAATTTGAAATGAAATTAACAGTATCGTAAATAATAACGTCATTCTCATAATAAATATGTTTTAATAATGAAATGGTGTCTCTTTTTCTTCCTAGCAAAACATTACTCTACTTAATATGTTTTTCTTGTTTTGTTATGATCTTGTTTGCGACTACGGTTTCTCTGCGGCTTATTGCCTCTAGCTGTACTCGGTTTCGGAGGGAACTCGGATGCTGCTTGGATTGAGCACTATTTGGAGCAGTACCGGGCACCCTCAAACAACCCTTCTCAACCTTCGTTCAGCGCGGCAATCACGCCTGAAACCTCATGTCTGCAAGCAAGGCATAACAAAAATTTTACAGATATCAGTAATCAATATTTATATGATTGCACCTTCTCCTTAATGATGAACAAACTTTGTTAAGTTAAATTTTTCTCTTTTCAACTAAAATGTCCTTTCCCTTGTTTCTTAATCCAATCACGGCCGGTGGCGTGATCCGTAAGGAAACGATGACGGACTAGAAAAATAATCAACTTTTATTCTGCCCTTGTTTATGATAATCCTTATCATAGCAATAGACCAGAAATCATCAAAATATAGACCACCGTTTTTATTAATCTTTCTGGTTGTCCGCGCATCCCAGCTGCTGACTGAAGCAAGCACATAGTCCGGAAAATTGTGACCGCCGGGCTCAAGCCCGTCAAACGTAATTTTACCATCCGGTTCACTTGTATAACTGATATGTTTATTTTTATCCCACATCTCCCCATAATAAATTGCCGTTACACAGTCAAAACCTTCCAAAATAAAAAGTGTGTCACTATTGATAAATACATCTAAACTATCCATTGAAATAAGCTTCTTGTGTAAAGAGTAACTCCCTCCGTCTTTTGACTTTGAATATATCGCAGAATTAATTTTTCCGAGAAAATCTTTGTTCCTAACGGGAACTTGAAATGAAATTAACAGTATCGTAAATAATAACGTCATTTTCATAATAAATATATTTTAATAATGGAATGGCATTCCATTATTCTTCAACGGCAAATAGTTCGTATGTCCATATTGGTCGTAATAAATACTTTCATTAGTATTCGCCCTGATAATTCTTGTATTGGGATCGATCCCTCCTGTTTCAGAGGAAGAGTATGATGCTCTAAGCGGTATATTATTTTCAGCTCTTAATTTGTTCTCCATATGAGTCGCATAAAGTTCTGCATACGGAATATTTATAATCTCGCCGTTCACTAATGTTTCTTTTACCCAAGTATTATTATTTATAGTCCCGTTCCAAATATCCTGAACATGTGCCATTTCATGGCCAAGGCCAATGAAGGGTGACCTTGTACGGTTTCCATTCTCGTCTGGCCCTCCTTGTGTATTGTTGGGATTCCATTTTATCCAGTTTCCCTTTTCTATCTCTGTACTATTGAACGGTCTGTTAAGTACCTCTGTATTATTTGTAGAACTCATCAAATCATTAACTAATTCCGCTCCGGTAGGCCCACCTTGACTTAAATTGCCTAATGCGGCGGTAAGTTGTCCAACAAATTTGTCATTGCCTGAGTAAATATTTCCACTTGCATCAAGGAATCCATAGTTACCTTTTGCATTCTGACCATAATAATAACGTGAAGTGGTCGTTGTACTGTTTCCATTAGCATCTATGGTCGTATTGTGAATCGAAACCCAAATACTATCTCCATTAACGTCTATATTGCATGAAGGATTATTTGCCGCATATTGATAGAGGGAAAGTGATACGTATTTTTCTGTACAAACATCCGGTTTTACAAACCGTCCTATCACATCATCGTACATTCTTGCTCCGTAGTCAAGCCAGTTCACGTCTCCTGTGGTCTGTGTTTCCTTGCCGTTGTATTTCCATCTGTTTGAGGATGTTGTTGGGTACGTGTTCCCCGTTGTCATGCTTTTGCCGAACGGATAGTAATCGTTGCGTTCTACCACGTTGCCGCCTGCATCTGTTATTGCCCTTACGCTTCCAAGATGGTCCGTGGTATAGTAGTACGGTGTAAGGGTGCCGTTTACGTTGATGATCCTCCCTCCTCCAAAGTCCGTGCTCTCAAAGGCATAGCTTGTTCCTGTCTTCTTGAACACCATTGAACCAAGGTACAGATAACCGTTGGATGAAGTGTTGTCTGCTCTGTCCCTTACCATCACCTTGGTTCCGTCTGAAAGGTAGGTGTATGCGGCCTTTAACGTGTCGTTGCGGCTTATTGTCTGAGGCATGTTGTTGATGTTGTACAGATAATATTTTAATTCCCGACAGGACATTACTTTATTTTATTTTGATTTGTTTCCTCCTTGCTTATTCATTTTTGTTATGTCTTGTTTGCGACTACGATTGGCTTATGAAACTTTTTGTCTGTCGTTTTTTAAAATAAGTTTTAGAACGAATAAAGTACTAATAATTATTATGATTGGATTTATACTCTTATTTTAATATTTGACTTTATCCGGATTCCAACTTAAATTATCGATTGAAATCCAAATTCCTTTGTAAGTATAAATTCTACAGTATCACCATGAGTCCCATCTTATCTATCAAAAATTTAGCAGGCTTCCTATTTAACTTTTTATCTGATGCTTCTGGTTTAGAGCAACAATTATTCAAAACGAAAAAAAATAATAGAGAAAAAAAAGGAGAAATACCTCCAATGGCGCATTGTCTTAATGTTTTCATAGTTTAAATATTTTAAAAGATTGAAAACCAGGGACTGCGATTCTTTCCACAAGATACTATTTATTTGTCTATCACTGTTCTACTTTTTTTTAAAAATGATGAATTGCAAAAAAAATTATATCTGTCCAAATAAAAAAGCGGTCGGCAATTGCCGACCGCTCGAGCGGAAAACGGGACTCGGACCCGCGACCTCAACCTTGGCAAGGTTGCGCTCTACCAACTGAGCTATTTCCGCGTTTTGGGACTGCAAATATAAAAAGTTATCCCTAAACTGCAAAATTAGATTACGCTCTGGAATTCACGCAGGAAACGGACGTCATTCTCAAAGTAATGACGAAGGTCATTAACCTGCCACTTAAGCATTGCAATTCTCTCTATGCCCATTCCAAATGCAAAACCCGTATATTTTGTACTATCTATATGGCTTGCTTCCAACACATTAGGATCAACCATTCCGGCTCCCATAATCTCCAGCCACCCGGTACCTTTGCAAATATTGCAACCCTTTCCGCCGCAAATATTGCAGCTGATATCAACCTCTGTGCTTGGCTCCGTAAAAGGAAAGTATGACGGTCTCATTCTGATTTGCGTATCCGGTCCAAACATCTCACGCACAAACAATAAGATAGCCTGCTTTAAATCTGCAAATGAGACATGCTTATCTATGTACAATCCTTCTACCTGGTGGAAAATGCAGTGCGCGCGGGCGGAAATTGCCTCATTTCTAAATACTCGGCCCGGACATACAACCCTGATAGGTAGCGGCATACGCTCCATTGTGCGGACCTGTACGGAACTTGTATGGGTCCTCAGCAAAATTGGATCATTACTATCGGGATTAATAAAAAATGTATCCTGCATATCGCGAGCGGGGTGGTCCGGAGGAAAATTAAGAGCCGTAAACACATGCCAGTCATCCTCTATCTCAGGGCCTTCCGCAACTGCGTAGCCAAATTTTCCAAAAATATTAAGAATCTCCTCACGGGCAAGAGAAATTGGGTGCCTGGTTCCAAGTTCAAACTTGTCCCCCGGCTTTGTAAAGTCAAACTTACTGCATCCTGCAATCTGCCCGTTTTCAAAATTTCCCCTCAGCGCTTCAATTTTTTCCGCCGCCTTGGTCTTTAGCAAATTCAGTTTTTGTCCAAACTCCTTTTTTTGCTCCGGCAGCACGCTGCGGAACTCCTCAAACATTTTTGTAATCTCTCCCTTCTTTCCAAGAAGCTTTACTCTGATGTCTTCAACATCTTGCAGTTTCTGAACTTTAAGATCTTCAATCTTTTGCAGGAGCTGCTCAATTTCCTCTTTTGTCATCTCTTAAAATTTTACGACTGCAAATATACTAAATTAATGATGTTAAATTTTCTCCCTTACCACAGGCATGGTCATACACCTTGCGCCACCGCCACCGCGCGGAAGCTCACTTCCCTCTATTGTTATTACGCAACGCTTATATTCATTCAAATCTTTCTTTCCCGCCATAACATCTCTTGCCGTAATAATCTCATAGCCACTATTATTCATTGCTTCAATGGTGTGAACATTACGGGCGTATGAAAATATTTTTCCCGGTTCCAGCGCAAAACTATTTGCGCCGCTGTGCCACTGTTCTCTCTCCTCATTCCACTCATCATCTCCTCCGCAAATAACGGGTTTCATATCAACGCCAAGACGTCTTAACGCACTTATTATGTTTGCGACAGTTTTTATACTTTTTACCCTGCCGTTATCCATTGTAATTAGCACCGTTATGTACTCATTATCGCCAAGTATAAGCGGTTCATAAATCAGACAGCTGTCTCTGTCAAGCATTGTGAACACCATGTCCAAATGAATAAATGACTCAACATTTCCGGGAAGCTCCTGCACAAGAATATATTTTTCTCCCCCTTTTTTGTCTTTGCAAAAACGGGAAATCAACATATCAATACCTTGTGTGCTTGTACGTAATCCGTTGCCAACCAATAAAATACGGTCATTAACAACCAATACGTCTCCGCCTTCTATAGTAAGACCGGCATTAATCTGGCTGCCCGCCATTCCACCTTCCCCAACTTTTTCATGAGAATAATCATTAGCATTAATCATCTTACATTCAAATAATTGCGGACATTTAAAAATTGCCTCCATAATCATGGATTCACGCACTCTTACCTGATTGGCCATCTTGCAAATCAAAACATCTTCCCCTATGGAAGCAGAAGCATCTCTTGTAAAATAGAAATTATAAAGAGGACAAAGCGCATAATATTCATCCTTGATATACGCGGTAAGCGTATCAATTTTTGCGGGCAATCCTTCAATCATCAGAGTTGTTAACTCTTTGGAATTCATCTCCATAAGAGCATCAAAGTAATCATTTGCATTCTCAACGTTACAGATTTTCCTAATCAGAGTGTCTCTCTGGCGACGGTCATCAAGCACCGTCTTAAGCAAATCATTTACCTGATAAGTTTTAGTGTACCTCTTAAGCACACCATCAAGCTGAGAGTATTCTTTTTGAGCTATTGACAAATTCAATATGTCACTGTATAAAGCGCGCTGTGCAGTGCAAGGCGTCATATTCTCTACCTCAGCTCCGGGCGTGTGAAGAATTACCCCTTTCAAGCGGCCTATCTCGCTTTGTACGTTTACTTTTACAGGTGTCATAAATTATTTTGTTTAATATTGTTATCCCGACAGATAATCTATTGGGATTGTTATTCTATTGATACTTAGACAGATCTTTTACGGCAAGGTCTGTAAAAATTTCCTTGAATCCCTTCTCGTCCCGCGGACATACCAGCAGAACATCTTTTGTGCTTATCACCATATAATTTTGTAATCCCTTAACAACCACAAGCTTTCCCTTCTCATTTGAGACAATGATTGAGTCTTTTGTGTCAATCATCATCTTTGCGTCCGCCATAATCATGTTATTATCAGAATCTTTCTCATTGTGGACATACAGGCTCTCCCATGTTCCCAAATCACTCCACCCAAATGAAGCCTCAAAAACCCAGCTCTTTGATGTTTTCTCCATTACTCCGTAATCTATTGATATTGCTGTGCTTGCTTCATAGGCATCATCTGCTGCGCTCTGCTCCTTTGAGGTATAGTACATATCTGAAATCTCTTTGAATTGCGCTGCCACGTCCGGCAAATGCTTTTCCAGTTCACTCTTGATAGCCTCCAGATTCCAAACAAAAATTCCGGAGTTCCATAAAAACTCTCCGCTCTTAACCAGCACTTTTGCAAGGTCCGCGTTTGGCTTCTCCGTAAAAGTTTTTACCTGATACGCAGTATGTCCGTTTATTTGTTTTGACTTAGCCCTATTTGTCTGAATATAACCATATTGCGTCTCCGGACGGGTAGGCTTTATTCCTAACGTATAAAGTTCTTTTGTCCCTGCAGCATAGTCAAGAACGGTTCTGATTGTATCTAAAAAAGCCTCCTCATTTATAATAAGATGGTCAGAAGGTGTAACAACAACACACGCATCAGGATGTTTTTTATACAGCTTGTAAGTTGCATATGCAATGCAGGGCGCTGTATTTCTGCGCCTGGTCTCAAGCAAGATATTCTCATCCGGCAATTCCGGTACTTGCTTTTTAATCAAATCTTTATACTGCATTGCAGAAACAATGATAATATTTTCTGCAGGAATAATCTTTTCAAATCTATGAACTGTAGCCTGCAAAAAAGACTGGCCCGTACCAAGAATATCCAAAAACTGTTTGGGCGTTGCGTTTCTGCTTACCGGCCAAAAACGGCTCCCTACGCCGCCGGCCATAATAATACAATAATTGTTGCTCTCCATACCTATATCTCTTCAATTAATTTACTAAGATAAGAATTTTTTAATTCCCAACCTCATAAAGGCATATCTTGCTGCATTTAAGGGTATTACCAAGACGGGGCAAATGCGTTTGGAAAATATTCGACAGTGTGGCCCTGCGGCATAAAAACCACAGATACAATATCAAAAACAACCTCTTTTTTTATGCGGTTTCTCTTGACAAAACCGTTTGCCGCTGCTATAACTTTTTTCTGTTTTACAATATCTACTGTTTCCACAGGTTCTATCAAGACGGGATAGACTCTGCTCCTAACCTCCACTATATGAAGCATTTTTTCATCCTCCATAATAATATCAAGTTCCAGATGTCTGAATCTCCAATTGCGTTCCAACAATCTCAAACCTTTCTCTAAAAGAAATTTGAGAGCAATGTCTTCACCCTCTTTTCCCTTTTCCACCGTCACTTTTTTCTCCATATTTCCTAAAAATAACTTGCAGAGCCACAAAAATTTGACTCTGCAAGAATTTGATTATCAAGAACAATTTTTTACGCCGGCTTACGTTATCTGCGGCTGCCGTGATGATGATGATGTTCTTTTGAACTTTCCGCAACTTTTGTTGCATGCGGTTTTTCATACGTCACCAATACTGCACCCTTCGGAAGATGTTCTCCAACCGTTACGTTAAGCTCCTTAATTTTACCGTCATACGGGGCATTGACAACGTTTTTCATCTTCATTGCCTCATATATCATAAGCTTGTCTCCGACATGCACTTCCTGTCCCGCTTTAACAAAGATTTGAATTACGGAGCCGGGAATGTGAGAAATCACCTTTGTCAAATCCGGAGCCTGCCATTTTTTACGCTCAATAAATTTCTTGGTAAAAAAAGTTTTATAAATGCGCCCTCCTTCATGAAGCTGCAACTTTGACTGCCCGACAACCGGTGTCATCACGGCATCAGCAACCTCACCTATTGAATGCACTTGCTTCTCGGCCTTATCCAACGCCTTCACTTTCTGGTCAAAAGCTTTCTCGGAATCAGCCTTAACATCCGGCTTTGGCTTAGAAACTTTTGCATCTTCCTCCTTTGCCGCCGCCAGTGAAGAAACTTTATAACCCGGTCTTGTCTTTTTAATACTTGTAGATTTATTTTCAGTCTTTTTCATTTCACCACTTTTTATGTTAAACAAAACTCTGAATGCTAACCGTTAAAATGGTGGAAGGCCGTGCTTCTTGCTTGGACCGCCGGCATATTTATCAACTGATATTTCCAAAGATTGAAGAATAAACTTCCTTGTATCCGCGGGATTGATAACAGAATCTATATACCCCTTAGATGCTGCCACATAAGGATTTGCAAACTTTTCCTTGTACTCCGCAACTTTCTGCTTTCTCATTGCCTCAGGATCCGGAGCCTCCATAATTTCCTTGCGGAAAATAATATTTGCGGCACCATCCGGTCCCATTACTGCTATCTCTGCAGTTGGCCATGCAAATACAAAGTCCGCCCTTAAGTGACGGGAGTTCATTGCAATGTAACCGCCGCCATAAGCCTTTCTTAATATGACAGTTATCTTAGGAACAGTTGCTTCTGAATAAGCATACAGAACTTTTGCCCCGTGCCTGATGACACCCGCATGCTCCTGATCAACACCAGGCAGATAGCCCGGCATATCTTCCAAAGTAACTATCGGGATATTAAAGGCATCACAGAATCTTATAAACTTAGCCGCCTTATCAGAAGAATCGCAATCCAAAACACCTGCAAGATATAGAGGCTGATTGGCAACAAAGCCAACGGTCTTGCCGTGCATTCTTCCAAAGCCAACTACAATATTCTTAGCCCAAAGCTCCTGAACCTCAATGAAATCTGAGCTGTCCGTCAAAGACTTGATAACGTTGCGGACATCATAAGGAGCCGTTGCGTCTGCAGGAACAATTTTTTCAATCTTAAATTTCTTGTCCGGTTCTTCAGATTTTTTAACTACAGCGCTAACTTTGTTATTAGCAGGTAGGTATGAAAGCAATGTCTTTATTTGCTTAAAACACTGTTCCTCACTCTCTGCAAAGAAATGAGCATTGCCCGTAATCTCACAGTGAACGCGAGCGCCGCCAAGACTCTCCATATCAATCTCTTCACCCAGTACGGATTTTATAACTTCCGGCCCGGTGATAAACATCTTGGAAATCTTATCTACTACAAAAACAAAATCGGTCAACGCGGGAGAATAAACTGCGCCGCCTGCGCAAGGTCCCAAAATGACTGATATTTGAGGAATTACGCCACTGTTAAGCGTATTCCTAAAAAAGATTTCACCATAACCTGCAAGAGAATTAACACCTTCCTGGATACGCGCACCGCCGGAGTCATTAATTCCAATAAGAGGAATTCTCATCCTAAGTGCATAATCCATTATTTTGGTAATCTTTCTTGCATGCATACTACCAAGAGAACCGCCGGCAACGGTAAAGTCCTGAGCATAAATAGCAACAGGCTGTCCGTTAATCTTACCGGTCCCTATAACCACTCCGTCACCGGCAAGAATCTTCTTGTCCATCCCAAACTCTTTTGCGTCATGTTGGATGAACAGGTCGTACTCATAAAATGTTCCCTCGTCTAATAGCTGCCTGATACGCTCCCTGGCGGGGAGCTTGCCCATTGCAATTTGTTTTGCAACGGCCTTTTCACCTCCACCCAGCAATGCTTGCGCAGTACGCTTCTGCAGGTCGGAGATTTTGTCGCTTAGTAAACTCATATTATATTATGTGTAGGTTTTAGTGAGGCAAATTTAATACTTTTTTATTTTATACACTCTTTTTACTCCCGACAGATTATTATATCTTTGCAGGTCACTGTTTAGACTTCTGCACATTTTGCTGTTTTTAATTTAAACTACAAAAGAATTGCACCGGAAACTGTCGGGATTATAAGAGAAATAAACGTAATTATAGATATATGACATTATCATTTGCACAAAGACACATTGGTCCAAGGGAGAAAGACATTAAAGAGATGCTTTCCGCCCTTAAGGTTAATAGCATGGAAGAGCTTGTTAAACAAACTGTTCCTGAAAATATATTGCTAAAGAAGGATTTGGAGATGGATGCTCCAATGACTGAGAATCAGTATCTTGCAAGGCTTAAGGAGATGGTGGGGAAGAACAAGAATTTCCGCTCTCTTATTGGTCAGGGATACTATGGGACTGGAGTTTTGCCAGTCATTATAAGAAACATTTTTGAAAATCCTTGCTGGTATACTTCTTACACCCCTTACCAGGCAGAGATTTCACAAGGACGCCTGGAAGCTTTGTTGATTTTCCAGACAGTCATTAGTTCACTTACCGGTTTTCCTCTGTCAAACTGTTCTATGCTGGATGACGCACAGGCCGCCGGAGAGGCTATGAGAATGATGTACAATGTCCGCAGCCGCAATGCCGTTAAGGCGGGGAAGAATGTGATTTTTGTAGACCGGAACATTTTCCCTCAGGTAATGTCCGTTCTTAAGACACGCGCCGCCGGCCTTGGATTTATCATTCAGACAGGTGATTACAAAACATATCAAATAGACCCTATGTGCTTTGGTGCCATTATTCAGTACCCTGCAGCCGACGGAGAAATCAGAGATTATTCTGAGTTCTGCAAGAACATGCATGATAATGACGCACTTGTAGCTGCATACTGCGACATTCTTGCACTTGCCTTGTTAAAAGAACCTGCAGCCTGGGGCGCAGATGTGGCTGTAGGAAGCACACAAAGACTTGGACTTCCAATGGGCTTTGGCGGTCCCGTTGCAGGATACATGGCTACAAAGGATGAATATAAGAGATTTATTCCGGGAAGAATTATTGGAGTATCAGTTGACCGTCTTGGAAATAAGGCTGTTAGGTTAGCCCTTCAAACTCGCGAGCAGCATATTAAGAGAGAGAAAGCTACCTCCAACGTATGTACGGCAACTGCATTGAACGCTACAATGGCGGGAATGTTTGCTGTTTACCACGGACCTGAGGGAATCGCCTCCATTGCCGGAAACGCGGCAAAATTTGCCCACAGGGTAGCGCACCACCTTAAAGAGTCGGGCTACAAACTGGCAGAAGAGAACTTCTTTGATACAATTGAGATTCAAGGCGTTGACGGACGAAAACTGGATATTGCCGCACTTCGCAAAAAAGCGGAAGAGGCCGGATTTAACTTCTATTATACTCCCGACGGCTATATCCGCATAAGCTTTGATGAGCTTTCATGTAAAGATGAGGCGCACAAGATTCTTCCGATATTTGGAATTGCACCGGGACAGGGATGCTGCCATCATGTAAATCTATTCATGCAAAGAGAGAGTCCCATACTTACGGAGGCCGTTTTCAACTCTTACCATTCGGAGACCGCAATGATGAGATTCATCAAAATGCTTGAGCGTAAAGATATTTCACTTGCACATTCAATGATTCCGCTTGGCTCTTGCACAATGAAGCTTAATGCTGCCGTTGAGATGATGCCGCTTAGCTGGAGTGAACTTACAAACGTTCACCCTCTTGCACCAAAAGATCAGGTTGAAGGTTATATGCAATTAATCAAAGAGGTAGAAAAAGATCTTTGCACAATAACGGGATTCCACTCCTGCTCATTACAGCCAAATTCCGGTGCGGCAGGCGAATACGCAGGTCTTACAACTATCAGAAGATATTTTAAGGCAACCGGGAAGGCCAACAGAAATATAATGATTATTCCGACTTCCGCACACGGAACAAATCCGGCAAGTGCTGCAATGGCGGGATATGAAATTGTTCTTGTCGGATGTGACGATCGCGGAAACATTAACGTTGATGAACTTAAAGAGAAAGCTGAGGAAAACAAGGAAAACCTTGCAGGTTTGATGATTACATACCCTTCTACTCACGGCGTATTTGAGGTTAAGATCAAAGAAATCATGGATGTCATTCACAGTTGTGGCGGAATGGTTTATATGGACGGCGCAAACATGAATGCTCAGGTTGGTCTTACAAATCCTGCAACAATTGGAGCGGATATCTGCCACTTGAATTTACATAAGACATTTGCAATGCCTCACGGCGGCGGCGGTCCCGGTGTCGGACCTATCTGCTGCACAAGCACTTTGGCTCCTTACCTTCCGGGAAGTCCTTATGACTCCTCAGTTGGTGGAAAAGAGATGGACTCCGTAAGTGCAGCCGCTTATGGAAATGCAATGCTTCTGCCAATCACTCACGCATACATTAAACTTCTGGGAGCTGAGGGACTTAAAAAGTCTTCAGAAGTTGCCATTCTAAACGCCAATTACATTGCGGCACGTTTGCACCCGGATTATGAGGTTGTTTACGCAGGCGCAACAGGAAGAGTTGCACACGAGTGTCTGATTGACTGTCGGGATTTTAAAGAGAAATACGGTGTTGGTTCTACCGAGATTGCAAAGAGACTGATGGACTTTGGTTTCCATGCTCCAACTTTGTCATTCCCTGTACATGAGACTCTTATGATTGAGCCTACGGAGAGCGAACCGATGGAGGAGATGGATAGGTTTATTGAAGCGCTTAAGACAATTAAGATAGAGTGTGAGAAGATTAAGAGCGGTGAATATGATGCTCATGATAATCCTCTTGCAAATGCTCCGCACCCTGCATTGGAGTGCTGCTCAGATAATTGGGCTCATAAGTATTCACGCATGACCGCGGCATATCCGCTTGAGTGGGTGAAAGAGAACAAGTTCTGGCCGGCCGTATCAAAGATAGATGACGGCTACGGGGATAGAAACCTTGTAAGCTGCTGCGATAACTAATTTGCAAAAACAATCTGCCGAGTAGTTCCCGACAGATTAGTCGCTATAATCCCGGTCTATTTGGATAACTACCTTATAGCCGGGGTTTTCTTTTTCTATCTCTGTTATCATTGTAGATTTAAGCTCCTGAACATTAGGGGCTTTAAAGTCAACAACAGCATCAAAGCTCATGACTTTGCGCTCAAAATCCACATAAAATGCATGCATACCAATGACATATTTATGAGCCGTAACACTCTTTGTAACAGAATTTTGCATTGCGGTTTCTTTTTCATCTTTTTTATTGGCGGAATACACGCCAACTACAAGAAAAATATTGAACTTATTGCTGATTGTCGCCTGAACCTGCTTGGTAATAACATATAACTCCCTGACCGTAAGGTAATCATAGACCTCAATATTTACGGAGCCAATCATCTTATTTGGGCCATAATTATTTAAAATTAAATCATGAGCGCCAAGAACGCCCGGGACTTGTCTGACCGTATTTTTTACATGTGCGGAAAGTTCCGGATCTATTCTGTTTCCAAGTATGTGACCAATTGCAACTAAAAGTAAATTCATGCCGGTTTTAATAATGAAAACACCTATGACGGCTCCTATCCATCCGTCTATATTGACCCCTAAAAACATTGACATTAAAGCAGATATAAGGGTTGCGGCCGCAATTGCAGCATCAAACAACCCCTCTACTCCGCTGGCAACAAGAGAGTCCGAACCCGTCTTACGCCCCATCTTTTTTGTATAAATTCCAAGTATAATTTTTATAATAATTGCAATGCCGATAATCCATAAAGTAATAGGAGTAGGACTTAATGCAGAAGGGTGTATAATTGTCTTAATAGATTCAACAAGTGCTGTAATGCCCGCTGTAAGAACTATAGCTGATATAATTAGAGATGTCAAGTCCTCTAATCTCCCATAACCAAAAGGGTGTTTTTTATCAGCGGGTTTATTAGAAAGTTTAACACCGACTATCGTGATAATAGAAGAAAGCGCATCTGAAAAATTGTTTACGGCGTCCATTACGATTGCAACAGAGTTTGACAGCAGACCAACCGCCACCTTAAGAGAGCTCATCAAAACATTTACCAATATTCCGTAAGCGCCTGTTCTTATGATTTGTGACTCACGTTTTTCCATTTTAGAATTCACGCCTGTGAAGTAAAGATAATGAATTTGATTAACTTTGCACCGCTCTGCCGCAGAGTTGGATTGCACGGAGCCCGGATATGCAAAAAATTAAAAGCAAGGTAGATATTAAGAACAAGAAGGCGGGATTTGAGTATGAATTCCTGGAGAATTATACCGCCGGAATTGTTCTTGCCGGGACAGAGATTAAATCAATCAGAGCCGGAAAAGCCTCTCTTATAGATAGTTATTGTTTCTTTGACCGTGGAGAGCTTTACGTTAAAGGGATGCACATCGCGGATTATTGGTGGGCCAGCTACAACCGCAAAGACCCCAAGAGAGACCGCAAGCTGTTGCTTAAAAAGAAGGAACTTAAAAAACTGCAACGCTCCGTAAAAGAGAAAGGTCTCACCATAGTTGCATCACGCCTGTTCATTGCAGACAACGGTTACGCAAAACTGAATATCTCACTTGCACGCGGCAAGAAAGAGTATGACAAGCGTGAAACAATCAAACAAAAAGATATACGCCGTGCGGAGCAAAGAGGAGAGGAATATTAATCCATCACAGATCTCAATTCCCCTATGAACTCCTGTGCAATATGTGTAAACCCTCTGTCTGTCAGATGAGTACCGTCAACAGTGTCCTCATTGTCAATTACATTGCCTGAGATATCCAAATAGCGGAGATTGGTATATTTCTTTGCGAGCCTTTCAAAAACAGATTTCCAAAGAGCATTCTCTTTATCCGTCTCTTCCTGTAAAGAAGAACTAACGCTCTGTTGCGGATATCTGTAATTTGTAACCATTATCACCGGAGTATTGGGATGAGCGGCAGCTATCTTTGTAATGAAATAATCTGAACTGTCTCTGACCATATTATAATCGCAATTTGCCAGACAATCAATGATATATGCAGATGCAGGTATCTTGGTTACAAAATCTGCCATAGATTTATCCATGCGTCCGTTGCCGCTGAAACCTAGATTAATTGTCTCTCTTCCAAGGGCGCGCTCAACAATTGCAGGGTACGCCATGCCGGGACGGGAAGCACACCCGCCTTGAGTTACGCTTGTTCCGTAAAATACAATCGGCAATTTTTTGCTCGACTGGCCCTGAACATTTGCAGGAAGCAAGTCCGTTGACTGTGGAGCTGCAATTTGCGCGGAACTGTCAACGCCAATCTCAATGTTTTCAACACCGTCATATAGAGGAAGATACATAAGGTACTCTCTTTGCTTGCCATCCATTTTGCGAACAAAAACGTTAGAGGAATTTTTTCCGTTTGGAAATACCACACCGACATAAATCCAGTTGCTTTTTCCGGTAACCGTATTAACCGCCTTTTTGCCTACTTTCTTTGCATCTTTACCAAGAGATTTAAAGGCCTCTTTAAATTTCTCTCCGGTATTTGCACTTTTATCAACTCCATCTGATGGTGCGGCATAATCTGCAAGTGTATAAATATCTAATCCTCTAATACCTGTACCGGCCATGTGAGCCATATTAAAATTATTAATAAGCGTCCATTTAAGACCAATACACTTGGCATTGGAAGAAAACCTAATTGCAATCCCCGCAGAATTTTTTCCAAGATCCCACAATTCATTCCTAACAACACCTTTCATTCTGTTTGGCAAACGATAATAGTAAGCGCTGTCCGCTGTTCCCTTCTCTGCTTGTCCAATCATCACAGCCCGTCCCTGCTTTATTAAATCTTTAATATTTGTAAATTCCAATTCGGAAACCTTCTGAGCACCAGCGTATTGTGCCGTCATAAGAAATGCAGCGCAGGCCGCAGCTAATTTCAAAAATTTTTTCATATCCAGAATATTATACTTTTAACCATTCAATTTTTATACCGCGTCTCTCCATTCCGCGAAACCAGGTCATCTGCCTTTTTGCAAACTGATGAATTGCAATAGAGAGCTTCTCCTTCATTTCATCCAAACTAAGTTCCCCGATAATATACCGTGTAACAAACTTATATTCCAATCCGTAATAAATTAAATCATCCGCTTTTATTCCGCCGTCCAACAGTTTTTTCACTTCATCTACCATGCCCTCATCCAGTCTCTGCTGTAATCTCTTATCTATGCGGGCATTGCGAATTTCCCTCTCGGGGTTAAGTCCGATGTATTTGACTTTTATCTTTGTCCCGACAGATTTTTTTTCCGTGTTCTCACAGCAAATGCCTGCCAAACTATTTTTATCAGGCATCTCCGCCGCCGCAGATATTTCAATTTCAATTGCGCGGATAACTCTTTTCTTGCTGTCAAAATCTGTATTATTGTGTGGTTCAAAACCATTGCACGCCTTTAATTCTGTGAGCATTTTAATAAGTTCCGACATCTCTTTCTTTTCCAACTCCTTCCTCAGTCCGGGATTTGGTGCAACTTCCTTAAGCTCATAACCTGTGCAAACAGCCTCAATATATAAGCCGCTTCCGCCACAAAGAATAGGAAAAGCTCCCCGCGCAACTATTTCATCATAAACCTTTTGGAAATCCTGCTTGTACTTGAAAACATTGTATTTTTCACCTGCGGCAACAATATCTATAAGATGATACGGCACCCCCGCATAATCCTCTAAATCTTTGCCTGTTCCAATATCCATCCCTTTGTAAACCTGTCGGGAATCAGCAGAAATTATCTCTGCAATCAACAGCTGACCTTTAGAATTTTTCAAGTGTGCACCTGTGATTTTTTTTGCACACTCAACGGCAAACTTTGTCTTGCCGCTTGCCGTGGGCCCAAGAATGCAGAGCATATCATAATCTGCCGGGACTTTAACAACTTCAGAAAACATATCCTTCTGCAATTCTCTCATATATAGTTATTTGCCAAGTCTTTTAAGGGCTTCACGCGCCTCTTCTGATTTATTGTCCGCCGCCTTTTTGTAAAGTTCAATGGCCTTATCCAGATTAGCCTCCGTACCTAAACCGTTCTCATAACAGAATCCCAATTTATATATGCCCATTGTAACACCATTTTCTGCAGATTTTTTGTACCATTTAACTGCTTTGTTATAATCTACGCTTGTTCCATCTCCTCTGAAATAACAATTTCCCGTGTTTACAAATGCATCTCCATCGTTTTGATCAGCAGCGCTGTTAAATAGATTAAAGGCCATTGTCTTATCTTGCGTCACGCCCCATCCATTTAGATAGCACTCTCCAAGTTTATTTATAGATCTTCCGTTTTTTAAATCAGCACCTTTATGAAAATATTTTAATGCCTTTTTATAATATCCCTCCAAAACAGGCCGTTCCAAATAATAACACCCAAGATAATACATTGCGTACCCTTCATCTTCACGAGCCGACGCCCTCAAATATCTCAAACCGACAGCCTCGTCCTTTGAAACCCCTATACCATACAGGTAGCATCTTCCAAGAAACGCCATGGCAGCAGGAAGCTTATAATCATCTGCAGCTTTTTTAAAACACATTGCAGCTTGAGCTGTATCTTTCTGAGTGCCGGTGCCCTCTAAATAACAACATCCCAACATACATATAGATTGAGAAAAACCAAGTGTTGCAGATTTTTGTACCATACTAAAAGCAAGAGAGTCATTTTTTGTTACACCCCTGCCATGCATATAACAAACGGCCAAAGCAAGCTGAGATGGAACCATTCCCATTTCTGCTGAAATCTGGAAACATTTAACGGCCATATTGTAATCTTGTTTTACGCCCTTTCCGTAATAATAAGCAATTCCCGCGTTATACACATCCGACGCACGCAGTATTCTCTCACTGTTTTTGCTTCCGTTTTGATCAATAGCAATATTGATTGTACCACCGTGTAAAGTTTGGCCAATTATATAGTGATCATTTTGATTGTTTTGCGCCAAGCACGGATATACATAGAAGCAAGTTGAAATCAAAAGCAAGAGTAACTTTATATTTTTCATAACGCAATAATTTAATATTTAATTTATTAAGAGCATTATATATATCTTATATCATCTTACTTTTTCCCCGCAACTTTTGCATAAAGTTCAGCGGCCTTTGCAGAATTAACCTCCACACCATAACCTTTCTCATAGCATTGTGCCATATTATAAATAGCCTTGTTACTCCCCATCTCCCGGGCAGTATTAAACAACTTGAATGCTTCTTCTTTATCCTGAAAAACTCCGTCTCCGCGTAAATAACACTCACCAAGCATATTAGTGGCAGCGGCATCTCTTAACTCCGCTCCATCATTAAAATACTGAACAGCTTTTTTCTTATCCTTTTCAACTCCTATCCCTTGTAAATAACACATGCCCATTTCATACATTCCGCGCGCATTATTTTGTCTGACAGATAATTTCAAATAGTGTATTCCTTTTTCTAAGTCTTTTGACACTCCTTCTCCGCGCAAATAACACTGACCCAGATGCAGCATAGAAGAACCGTCTTTATATACATCTGCCGCTTTTTGCCAGCATCTTATTGCCTCCGCTACATTTTTTTTAGTCCCGCGCCCATCCATATAGGCAATCCCAAGTAAACTCCAAGATGCCGGATAACCAAGTTCTGCGGATTTTTTAAAAATTCTAAAAGCTAATGAATCATTCTCTCTTACACCTCTCCCATAAAAGTAACAAAGACCCATTGCATACTGAGAAGCCACCAGCCCCATTTCAGAAGAGACTTGGAAACATCTGACTGCCATCTTATAATTTTGTTCTATACTATCGCCTTTATAGTAACATATCCCGGCATTATATAAAAGAACGGCTTGCTTGCATTTTGCGTCAGACGTATCAGATCCGTCTGAAAAAATGTGTTCTACCCCGTCAATTTTCTTACTTAAAATGTAATGACCGTTTTTATCATTTTGTGCTTTGCAAGGATGGAAAGAGAGACAAATTGCAAGCATAAAAACTGCAAGTGCAATAACCTTTTTCATAACCCAAATAACTTTATTTGTCCCAAATTTAGCAAACAAAGTATTAATTGTCAAGGGAAAAGATAATATGCCTCCCGACAGTTTATGAAAGCTTATTTGTTTTGTTTATGACTTTACAGAAGGCGTTTCCACAGGATAAATTCTGGTTGGAAGTTTTACGTAGAAACTCCTAACAAGGAAAAACAGACCAACTAAAATAAACGGAATGCTCAGCCACTGGCCCATATCCAAGGACATGTTATTTTCAAACGCCTCCTGCGGCTCCTTTACAAATTCAATAAAGAACCTTGCTGCAAATAACAGAGTTAAAAACAGACCAAATAAAAATCCTCTGTGAACTTTTTTATGAGCATAACAATATATCAATACCATTATCACACCTATCAGGCAGTATGAAAGAGCCTCATAAAGTTGAGTGGGATGTTTGGGCAGCAGTTCTCCGTTGCGTTCAAAAATAAAACCCCACGGAAGAGAAGTTGTAACGCCATATATCTCTGAATTCATAAGATTTCCCAGTCTGATGAACATACCCGCAAAAGGAACGGCTATTGCAAGTCTGTCCATAACCCACAGGAAATCAAAATGATACTGCTTCCCGTATTTGTGCACATACCACCACACTCCAAACAAAATTGCTATTGCGCCGCCGTGACTTGCAAGTCCGCCGTGCCAAACCTTAAGAATTTCCTCCGGATGTTCAACAAAGTAATAGTGCGGTTCATAAAAGATTATGTGACCAAGGCGTGCTCCAACAAGGGCGCATATCAAAAGCATATAGAGCATAGGGTCCAATAATTTTAAAGGAAGAGCCTCCGCTTTATAAATTTTTGTAAACATCCAATAGCCTAATATAAAGCCTGTTATAAATAGAATCCCATACCATCTTAAAACAAAATGCCCAATGTGTAAAAGATATGGAGAAACGTTCCAGCGAATAAACAGCAAATCAAGTATTGTCATATTATCTTGTCATTCTAGAGTAAACACTCAAAGGTATAATTTTCTCAAATTTATCTGTTAAAACCAGTTCACCGCAATTAAAATCTCCTCTCTCATTAAATGCCTTTTTCAGCAGAGTATTAGCAAGAAGAGCAGAATAACCATTTGAATACAAATTAAGTATAACAAATGCATTTTGCGGGGCAACAATTTTTGCACACTCTGAAAGCATATCAAAAATCAGTTCATCCAATTTCCATCTCTCCCCCTCCGGTCCGTGTCCGTAAGCGGGAGGATCAAGAATGAGGCCGTTGTATAAATTGCCGCGTCTGCCTTCTCTCCTAACAAACTTAAGAGCATCATCTATAATCCATCTGATATTATCCAAATTGCTGAGCTCCATATTTTCTTTTGCCCACGTGACTACTTGCTTAACAGAGTCCAGATGGGTTACCTCGGCACCGGCTGCACGTGCGGCAAGAGATGCGGCGCCAGTATATGCAAACAGATTCAAAACTTTTATGCCGCCTTCATTATTCCCGACAGATTTGGTATTCATTTGATTTACAGCCGCTTTATTTACAAGCGTTTTTGTGTGCTCATAAATCCAATCCCAGTTTGGCGCCTGTTCGGGAAAAACTCCGACATGTTTAAATGCCGTAAGCCCAAGACGTAATTTCAAATGCAAACCACAAAGACCGCCACTCTCAGAAAAACTGTCTGGAACTTCCAAACCATGCCTCTTTTCTGACCATTCGGATGCAAGACGATCTTTATCAGAATATTCAATGACCCACTGATCAGGCATCTTTTTTATGTGCTCCCAAGTACCGCTGTCCTCCTTGCCCTGCTTGCCAAAACCGGCACCGGGAATAAACTGCGTGTGCGCCAGTCTTTCCCATTCGCTTTCCGGTAAACTCTTACTCCACATCGCTTTAGGCTCCGGACGTGCAAGCACATAACTGCCAAAGCGCTCCAGTTTGTAACCGTCACCTGAATCCAGCATTTCATAATCCTTCCAGCCACGGGGGCTTTCTACTATTATTTGATGTTCTGCCATTTGCGCGCAAAGGTAACTTTTGTACCTCTCAGAAACAACTTTTTAAACTTTAACAAGAGCCAAAATAAGATTTGTAATAGTTGCAACCGCTCATTCAGCCCGGCATGGCAACGCCTATAGATAGTATTCTATTTTTCTCTTTATAATTTTTCTTGACATACCGCTCCATTCTGTCCTGGTGATCCAGTTGCCGTGGTTGTCATACTCATATTCAACGGAGTACATGTTACCGCTGGAATCTTTTGAAGATAATGAAATCAGGTTTCCGGCCGTGTCTCTGTTGTAAATGTATTTTGATGTAACACAACCTGTAAAAGGACTCGGTGACGGTTTTTTAGGATGCTCCGGATCTTTGTCGTATTTCAACGTTACCATGTTATTGCAATCTGTTGGATCTCCGTTTTTATCATACGTGTAACTATATACGTGAGAGGTGTTACAAAAATTGTCCTGAAGATGTACGTGTTCCTTCTCCTCCATGGTGGCTAAATCCCCCTTATCATTATATGTGAATTTGTGCGAGTAATTCACGTATGTTCCGCCTTTTCTGGTTGGGTAAATGCTTGTTTCCTCCGTCAGTCTTCCCTTCTGATCATATATAAAAGACACCTCCGCATCTATTCCGCCCGCCCCGTGGACCCAATAGTTTGCATCGTGGACTGAGATTTTTTTCTCCGCCGGCAGGCCATTCTCATGATACTTAAACAGAACATCAGATACCATAGTTTCAGTCCCTTTTCTGTTCAAGGTAACCACTCTGCGTCCTGTCATGTTCCCGCGGTCGTCGTATGTGTGGTATATTTTGTACATACATCCCTTTTCTACATCGTCTGCGGGACAAAAATATTTTATTACCGATATTCTCCCCGATGCATCGTATTCATATACATATTTTCTATTTATTCCCCTGGAGAATAGTATTTTCCCGTCTCCATAAACGTAGTCAAAATCTTTGAATTTTGTAACATTTCCGCATGTGTCAAACGTGACGGTCCATTGCTCTTCATTCTCATCAAAATTTCTGGAAGCGCATTGATCTACTGTCAATGGACCTCCTGTTAACGGTGTCTCCTGTTCTATGCTTTTGACCTTTCCCTTGAGCAGAAAAAAAGCGGAATCCTTCTGCAAATTCAGATGGGTTACCATCATTTCGTCAAATGTCCATAAAGTTCCCAGAATATCACTGTTCATTTCATGATTTGCGGGAACAGGCTGACAATAAGATGGATTGCAACAAAGCACTGCCGCTGCCGCTACCGTGCTGCAAAGGATAGTTTTAATGTTTTTCATAGAAGTTTTTTTAAAAAAGACTACTCAAAGTTATGGAATAATGATTTAACGGCAAGAAAAGAGAGGCTTTTTTTGTAATTTCGCAGCGGCAGGATTGGTGCGCGTTTTGCACATGCTGCGGCAGCGGTCTTCTGTGCCGCACTCAATGCGGCAGACATTTGAACTGTCGGGACCTTAAAGAAATTAACAATTTAACACATACGTATATGCAGCAAAACATTGACACTTACAATTTTAATGGAAAGAAAGTCATCGTCAGAGTTGACTTTAACGTCCCATTGGATGAGAATTTTAAAATTACAGATGATACAAGAATCAGAGCTGCAATCCCTACTCTTAAGAAAGTGCTTGAGGGCGGCGGAGCATTGATTCTAATGTCTCACCTTGGCAGGCCTAAAGGCGTTACCGATAAGTTCTCTTTAAAGCACATTATCTACAAGATAGAAGAGCTTTTGGGAACTAAAATTGAGTTTGCGCCGGATTGCATGAAGGCTCAGGATCAAGCTAAAAATTTACAGCCCGGACAAGTATTATTGCTTGAGAATCTTAGGTTTTACGCAGAAGAAGAAGGCAAGCCCAGAGGACTTGCGGATGACGCTTCTGATGAGGTTAAGAAAGAAGCAAAGACAAAAGTCAAAGAGAGTCAGAAGGAATTTACCAAGACTCTTGCCTCTTACGCAGATTGCTACATTAATGACGCATTTGGAACTGCACACCGCGCTCATGCTTCTACCGCCCTGATTGCAAAGTACTTCCCTAATGACAAGATGTTCGGTTACATCATGCAGAAAGAGATTCTTAACATAGATAAATTACTTAAGACACCTCAGCATCCGGTAACTGCAATCATCGGCGGTTCAAAGGTTTCCTCAAAGATTGGGATTCTTCAAAACCTGCTGGACAAAGTAGATAACATGATTATCGGCGGCGGAATGGCTTTCACTTTTGCAAAAGCTCAGGGAGGAAAAATTGGTACTTCCATTTGTGAAGATGACCAGATGCCTTTAGCTCTTGATATTGTAAAAGCTGCTAAAGATAAAGGAGTTAAACTTTATTTTCCCGACAGTATTGTTGTTGCTGATAAGTTTGACAATGATGCCAAGACTCAGCGTTGCAAGAATACAGAAGTTCCTGACGGTTGGATGGGAATGGATGCAGCTCAAGATACAATAGACGAGTGGAGAAAAGTCATACTTGCTTCCAAGACCATTCTTTGGAACGGTCCCGTTGGCGTATTTGAGATGCCTGCGTTTGCCTCCGGAACACTTCAAGTTGCAAAGGCACTTGCAGAAGCAACGGCAGCCGGCGCATTTACTTTGATTGGCGGCGGAGATTCCGTTGCCGCCATTAATCAGATGGGCTTTGCAGACAAAGTAAGCTATATCTCAACCGGTGGCGGAGCAATGTTGGAATACCTTGAAGGCAAAGACCTTCCGGGCATCGCAGCTATCCGCGAATAAGCACAAAAAAAGACAAGCAAAAACGCTTGTCTTTTTTTTTACTTACTACGCCGCCCTACGCAAAATGCCGGTTCATGTGTATCTAGTGCACCTTTGTCATCACCACATTTACAGGAACAGAAAATCCCTCCGGTTCTTCCGGCTCACCTGTAACATAAACTCTTACGCCCTCTCCATTCTGCGGATACCACAAAAGTTTCTCATCTCCCGCCTTTGTGGAAAGTAATTGTA